>ERZ1643250.7-NODE-7-length-523485-cov-17.525698_pt1 | contig 523485 bp, 386 predicted proteins | sample MGYA00579262_ERZ1643250 | MGnify/ENA primary metagenome ERZ1643250 (study PRJEB29033, sample SAMEA4952265) | chicken gut metagenome | biome: Broiler Chicken; feature: Gastrointestinal Tract; material: Caecum | place: Ireland | collected 2018 | study: Broiler... | reverse complement strand
ATGGATATGGTTGGCATAATTTTAACTACAAATTACTAATTACTATTTACTTTTTCTACTTGGAGCTGCAAATGTACGCAATAATTTGAATACAGAGACATAAAAACTTTAAAAACCTTAGCAAGGTTAAAATCGTTATGGTAAATTGAAAAGAAAGCTATACATTTGTCATACGGAAAACTTAAAACAATATCATAATGACCATACACCTTATCTCATTCGCTTCAATACTTCACAAACAAGTCTCGCTACGTAGCTCGCACGAAGCTATTTTGAGCGAGATTGAAAAATATTATACTGTAAAGTTCGTCGACCATCAAGATATGGACAAACTTAGTAGTGACGATTTCAAAATCATTTTCGTCGCTACCGGTGGGGTGGAAAGACTGGTCATACAGCACTTTGAGAATCTTCCCCGCCCTGCCATTTTACTGGCAGACGGTATGCAGAATTCTCTTGCTGCCGCACTGGAAATTTCCACCTGGCTACGGGGACGCGGAATGAAAAGTGAAATTCTGCACGGTGAATTATCGGCTATCATCTTACGTATTCATACACTTTATAATAATTTTCAGGCACAACGTTCTTTGTTTGGCAAACGTATCGGAGTCATTGGAAGTCCTTCTTCCTGGTTAGTTGCCAGTAACGTAGACTACTTGTTGGCAAAACGTCGTTGGGGAATCGAATATGTAGATATTCCATTGGAACGGATTTATGAACAATTTAAACACATTACGGATGACCAAGTTGGAGCATCATGCGCAGCTGTAGCATCACAAGCTCTTGCCTGCCGCGAAGGAACTCCTGAAGATTTAATCAAATCCATGCGGCTGTACCGGGCAATCAAAAAGGTCTGTCAGGAAGAAAATCTGGAAGCGCTGACATTAAGCTGTTTTAAACTGATTGAACAAATCGACACTACCGGATGCGTGGCATTATCTTTATTGAATGATGACGGGATAATAGCAGGTTGTGAAGGAGATCTTCAATCTGTATTTACGCTATTAGCAGTTAAAGCACTTACGGGTAAAGACGGATTTATGGCAAATCCTTCCATGATTAATTCCCGTACGAATGAACTGATATTGGCACATTGCACCGTAGGTCTCAAACAAACGGAGAGATATATTATCCGCAATCACTTTGAAACAGAAAAAGGAATTGCCATACAAGGGCTACTTCCGACGGGGGATGTAACGATCATAAAATGTGGCGGTGAATGTCTGGATGAATATTACTTGTCTACAGGAACATTGACTGAAAACACTAATTATATTAATATGTGCCGTACACAAGTGCGCATCCACATGAATACTCCGGCCGAATACTTCTTAAAGAATCCACTGGGAAATCATCATATTATGCTTCATGGTAACTATGAAGATACGTTGAACGAGTTTTTCCAGGCAAATGCTTGCAAGAGGACGGAATAAAGGCATCTATAAAAAACGAAAGATTTATGATAGGAGAAATTACATGTGCTATAAATAGAGTTGAAGAGCAAATAGAGCAGCTCTTTGACGAAAAAGAGGAGTTTATCATGGCCTATGAAGATGCGCTACCTAGAACTATGTATCTGAAGAAGTTGACTGAAATTGATTCACGAATAGACGAGCTAAAGAAAACGTTGATTTCGTTGAATGAAGAGAAACAAGAGATCCTGGATATGGAATAACTTATCCTATGGGAATATCTTCCCATTTCCCCCCATGCCATTCTACCACCGAAGTAAAACCTGCTTTCTTCAAAGCGGCTAACCCTTCGAAGCGGGCATTGTTTATTCTTTCAGGGTAGTGCGCATCACTATTCACCTGTACCCGAATACCCAATTCTTTCAGGAAAGGGAAATAACGTTCATTCGGATAGAATGTACCCAGCTCATGATAAGACTTGGTATTGATTTCCACCATATAACCACGTGCGGCAATCACCGCGAAGTAATCGCGGACCAACGTGTCATACCATGCTTCATCAAGCAAACCCGGACGATAACAGGAAGCGTTATAATGCATCTTGTCAGCATGACCGACAATATCAAATCCTCCCAGCTCTACCATACGGAGCAGGTTCTTATAATAAAGGTGGACAACAGAATCCAAGTCACCATCGAAGTGCCTGTCTACCAATTGACGGAAAAGATCTGCCGGGGTATCAATATCTACGATTTTCCCTTCTGGAGAATACAACATATGCACAGAACCTATCCGGTAGTCAAGTGGTAGTTTTTGAAAACAAGGCAAAGAGGGATTGTTTTCTTCATTCAGGTAGTCAATTTCGAGACCGATGGCAAGCTCTATCTTACCTGCATATTTCTTTTTCAGACGAGAGAATTCGGAAAGGTAATCTTCCATTCTATCCCACTCCATCGTCCATGCGGTAGAAAATGGTAGTGGAGCATGAGAAGAAATGCCATAAGAAGTAAACCCTTCGCTGATAGCAAAACGAATAAAATCGTCCATATTGGCTCGTCCGTCGCAATACAGGCAGTGGCTATGATAATTGGTTAGGTTTGTCATACTAGGTTATATTGTCTGGGGGTATATTATCATTATTTGGTTATCCGGGAATATAATAAACTATACTTGTGCCATCGAAGTGGCACAACTGTGCCAGCATGTTGGCACTGCTACGCCAAAGAGGTGGCACAAAGGTGCCAATATAGTGGCACGAATCAGCCTTCTATTTCGCTAAGTTCCAACCAACGCATTGTCTTTTCGTCAATCATATCATTGACTTCGGGCAAACGTTTTGACTTTTCAGTCAATTCGTCAACGGAAAGTGTGCCGCTACAAAGAAGTTCCTCAATTTGTGTTTTTTCAGCTTCCAGTTCGGCGATTTCTTTTTCCAGTTGCTCGAATTCACGCTTTTCTTTAAAGCTCATCTTACGCTTGTCGTTCAGACGGACACGGGCGGTCTTTTCTTCCTGCGGCTTCTCTGCTTCTTTCTCTTTTTGTTCCTTTGCTTCTTTCCAGTTACGATAATCACTATAATTTCCGGGGAAGTCACGAATATCTCCCTGTCCGTTGAATACCATCAGGTGATCTACTACTTTATCCATAAAGTAACGGTCATGGGAAACGACAATCACACAGCCTTTGAAGTTTTGGAGATATTCTTCGAGCACATTCAGCGTGATAATATCGAGGTCATTGGTAGGCTCGTCCAATACCAGGAAGTTAGGATTACGCATCAGGATGGTGCAAAGATAAAGACGGCGACGCTCCCCCCCACTCAATTTGTAGACATAGCTATGTTGGGTTTCAGGAGTAAACAGGAAATGCTGCAGAAATTGAGAAGCGGTCAGTTTCTTTCCATTACCCAGTTCGATGACTTCGGCAATATCCTGTATCACATCAATCACTTTCATCTGTTCGTCAAACTGAAGTCCGTCCTGCGAATAATAACCGAAACGAACTGTTTCGCCAATATCCACTGTTCCGCTATCAGGCTTGACTTGTCCCATCAATATCTTGATAAAAGTAGATTTTCCGGTTCCGTTATTTCCTACAATTCCCATCTTCTCATAACGAGAGAAGATATAAGAGAAATCATCCAGAATCTTCAGATCTCCGAAACTCTTGAAAAGATGGTCAGCTTCGAATATCTTGCTTCCGATATACGATGCTTTCACTTCCAGCTTTACATTATCAGTATTAAAACGCTGCTTCGCAACCTTTTCCAATTCGTAGAAAGCATCTTCCCGGTAACGAGCCTTATGTCCGCGTGCCTGCGGCATCCGGCGCATCCAGTCGAGTTCTGTACGATACAGATTATTGGCACGCTCTATTTCCACGCTCTTAGATTCAATACGTTCCTGACGCTTTTCGAGATAATAGCTGTAGTTACCTTTATATTGGTAGATTTGTTGATTGTCTATTTCGATAATCTCGGAGCAAACACGATCAAGGAAGTAACGGTCGTGAGTCACCATCAGCAGGCTAAGGTTGGTACGACGCAGGTAATCTTCCAACCATTCGGTCATATCCAAGTCCAGGTGGTTGGTCGGCTCATCAAGGATTAACAGATCCGGTTCGGTAATCAAAGCGTTCGCCAAAGCAACACGCTTCAGCTGTCCGCCGGACAGTTGCTTCACTTTCTGATCGAAATTACGGATTTTAAGTTGTGAAAGGATTTGCTTGGCTTTCTGTTCATACTCCCAAGCTTTCTCCTGATCCATACGTGCCAAGAGGTTTTCCAATCCCGGATGACCTTCGGTTTCCATGCAGCGTTCGTACTCCTTTATCAATTCCACCGTGCTGTTACCATGATGGAAACAGGCTTCGAGCACTGTCAGTTCTTCGGGATATTGCGGATCCTGTTCCAGGTAATCCACCCGAAGATCACGACGAAAAACAATATTACCGCTATCATAACCTTCCTTTCCGGCAATGATATTCAGTAAGGTAGTCTTTCCACTACCGTTCTTTGCTATTAATCCTACCCGCTGACCTTCGGCAATGCCCAAAGATACATTTTCAAAAAGAACCAAGTCACCGAAAGACTTGGTCAGGTTATCTATCTGTAAATAAGGTACTGCCATTTTAATCCAAACACTTCTTATATTCTTCTATTACATTGCAAGGCTCTCCCGCCTTTACTTTACTCCAAACGAGCTTCATCGGGTCGATGGTCCGATCTTTATATTGGAGAACAGGAGCTTCCCGGTTGCCGTCAATCAACGTTTTCCATTCCATGCCATCCACTTCATTTGCCAGAATTGCACAAACAGTGATACCAATAGCCAACCATTCCTCTTTCTTTTTCGAACCAATCTTACCGCTGTCAATCACTTGTTGAAGTTTCTCCAAGTCCTCTTCTATTCCTTGAAAATCCTTTTTCAGTTCCTGCTTCACAGTAGATACCACCCATTCATATCCCTCATTAATCAAATAAATTTCAGAAAGACGTACAGGAATCAATTCAGCAGGATACTTCTGCCCTTCTTTACGTACCTCCAAAGTAGCGATTACATCTTCCGCTTCCTTCACAACTCCACCTTTAGGCACGGTGAAAGAACATTCAAAAGCAATATCGTCAACGCCTGTAATCCACAAATGGGAAGTATAATAAGTTCCCTCCTCCTGAAACATTTCTTTGCTATACGCACATTCCCACGTTCCGACTTTCACCAATGAAGCCGAATCGTTCTCTTTCAGTTCCTGCCGGATGGCATCTTTGCCATAACCGGCTTTTCCTTTAAATGCGGATATACGAAAATTCCCCGTCCATACATCGGGATTATAGAAAAGAAAAGAGCCTTCGCCATCTTCAAACTCATTCCAGTCTGATGGATAGTTCATAGAAAACCATGCTCCGGGAGAGATAAATTTCTTGCCTTGCATCCTTTTACTTTAAATGATTACTTGGCAAAAATACAAAAAAAAGTAATTAGTGGTTAGTGATTAGTGATTAATTCCATTCGGAAAGAAAGTGCTAACCACTAGCCGTTAATCACTAAATCACTAAACGTTAATCACTAAATCTACTTTCCTATTGGCTGTATTTTCCTCCGCACATCTTTAGAAATCTCCAGAAACATATAATTCAATTTCCCGGAATGAATACCTTCTTCGTTCTCCTTATACTTCTTATTAGCATATTGCTTCGATTTCTCGAAAGTCAATAGCGACATTTCATTCTGCGACTTGCCTACCATTGTGGAGTCCAGCTGTTCATCCGGGAAAAAGTCATCCAGATCGACATCACCAATCATTGTTGTTTCCAGGAAGTTCTTATCAGTATGTGAATTATCGGTATAATACCCCACAAACATGTGTCCCGGCGTACGTACCAGAATAGGATCGATATTTATAGCCCGAAGCAGTGATGCAAACAGTACGCTACCGTCCACACAATTAATCTGCGAAGATTCCAGTGCATCATCAAACGTACGAACCCGCTGCGAGAAAACAACATTGCTCGAAAGGCTGGTGTTGGAAACAGAACTGTAACGGAATTTGCGTTTCTGCAATATATTCCAGAGAGCATACACCTGCTTGTCCACCGCCCCTTTAGCCTTACTCTGATAGCCTAAGAAGCGATTGACAATACGAGTATTCAGTGCTTCGCGAAGCAACTGGTCAATCATCGGATTCTCTTCATTGACATAGGCAGCAAAGAAAATACTTGTATCATGGAATTTGGTTCCATTCGATACATACCCCAACAGACATTCATTGATACTGCGCACAGAGAATGTACGCACCCGTTGCCCCAGATCTTTTCCATTCATCTCGACAGTAATAGCCACACTTACCGGTTCTGCCTGCACCTCATTTTTCAGAGCTTCATAGTTCCAGATGATATCAGGATAAATCGTATATTCCGTTCGAGGCTTGTTTAGTACAAATTCCGACACCGAACGGGAGAAAAAAGGCGTTTCAGCCACTTCAATCCGTACCCGGCTATAGGCTGTCTTCGACTTCACCCGAACAGCAATACACGATTTCGGATTCCCCAAATAATTAGAATCCGACGGAACAATCACCTGCGCATCAGTAGTGGCAACAGACAAAATTGCTGAAGGAAATATATTTCCGCCCAGATCATCCACAATTTCAAAACCGGAATTGAATGAAGTATATTTAAACACAGACATACCGCCAAGGAGAATTAACAGTACCACCACCGATCCTATTATTTCCTTCCGATGCCGTTTTAAGTCAATTTTTATCATTATTTGTAGTTTCTATAATCAAACGTTTCTATTGTATCTCGCTAACAAAGATAACAAATAGTGAGCGGTTTTTCCTCTTACAATCAACAAAAACTTCCATATTCCGCATCAATTCTCGGAATTCCCGGAATGTAACACGATTGTAACGTCTGTTTCATCTGCCCGTAACAAAGTCTCCTCATCTTTGCAAAGGATAAAATAAAAACGTAACTTTGTCATATCACATTAATACATACATCTTATGAACGATTACCGTATTCTAGTTGTCGACGATGAAGAAGACCTCTGTGAGATTCTGAAATTCAATCTTGAAAACGAAGGTTATGAAGTTGATACTGCAAACTCTGCTGAAGAAGCAATGAAGATGGACATCAGCAGCTATCACTTGATTCTCCTCGATGTGATGATGGGAGAAATCTCCGGATTCAAAATGGCGAACATCCTGAAAAAAGACAAGAAAACAGCTAAAGTGCCTATTATCTTTATCACAGCAAAAGATACCGAAAACGATACTGTGACCGGATTCAACCTGGGAGCAGACGATTATATTTCAAAACCTTTCTCGCTGCGTGAAGTCATCGCCCGTGTGAAAGCCGTATTAAGACGCACAGTAACAACGGAAACGGAAAGAGTCCCCGAACGTCTTACTTATCAGTCGCTCGTTATTGACATCACAAAGAAAAAAGTAAGTATCGACGATGAAGAAGTGCCATTGACCAAAAAAGAATTTGAGATCTTGCTTCTGCTGGTACAGAATAAAGGACGTGTATTTTCCCGTGAAGACATCCTGGCCCGCATCTGGAGTGACGAAGTGTACGTGCTCGACCGTACTATCGACGTAAACATCACCCGTCTACGTAAAAAGATTGGGGTATACGGCAAATGCATTGTCACCCGTCTCGGATATGGATACTGTTTTGAAGCTGAATAAATAATTATGCCGAATTAAATAGTTATTATGAACCTGCCTGTAACTCAAAAGCATTTTCTTTCTTTTAGCCGAAAACTTTTCCTTTCGGTTATTTCACTATTCCTGGTATTTGCCATTTGTTTTATTGCGTACCAGTATCAACGTGAACGGGAATATAAAATAGAACTGTTAAACACCAAACTGCAAGATTACAACAGCAGGCTCTACGAACAACTGGAGAATCAACCTCTTGACAGTGAAATCATCGACGGTTATATCAATAACCATATCCTGGAAGACTTGCGTGTAACCCTTATTGATGCTCAAGGAAATGTTGTTTACGACAGCTATCCAAGTCATAATAACCAGATGGAGAACCACCTGAACCGTCCGGAAGTACAGAAAGCCATAAAACATGGCAACGGATATGATGTACGCCGTACTTCCGAGACAACCGGAGTTCCCTATTTCTATTCGGCCACTCATTATAAAGATTATATTGTCCGTTCGGCTTTACCTTACAATGTCAGCCTCATCAACAACCTGCAAGCAGACCCGCACTATTTATGGTTTACCATAATCGTGACCTTATTATTAATGATTATCTTCTACAAATTCACCAACAAACTGGGGACTTCCATCAGCCAGCTCCGTGAATTTGCGATGCGCGCCGACCGGAACGAGCCTATCGAAATGGCTATGCAATCCGCCTTCCCGCACAACGAACTGGGAGAAATATCACAGCACATCATTCAAATCTACAAACGACTGCACGAAACCAAAGAAGCTCTCTACATTGAACGTGAAAAGCTAATCACCCACCTTCAAATCTCACACGAAGGACTAGGTATATTTACTAAAGACAAAAAAGAGATTCTTGTCAACAATCTTTTCACCCAATACAGCAACCTGATTTCAGACTCCAACCTGGAAACAACAGAAGAAGTCTTTGCCATCAGCGAACTGCAAGAGATCATTCATTTTATCAATAAGAATCAGCAAGAACGTTCGAGAGGAAAAGGTGAAAAACGAATGTCTGTCACCATCAATAAGAATGGACGGACATTTATCGTAGAATGTATCATCTTCCAGGATGCCAGCTTCGAGATTTCCATCAACGACGTTACCCAGGAAGAAGAACAGGTTAGACTCAAACGCCAACTGACCCAGAATATCGCCCATGAGTTGAAAACTCCCGTCAGCAGTATCCAAGGGTATTTGGAAACCATTGTCAGCAATGAAAATATTCCACGCGAGAAGATCAACGTATTCCTCGAACGTTGTTATGCACAAAGCAACCGTTTAAGTCGGTTATTACGCGACATCTCCGTACTCACCCGCATGGATGAAGCCGCCAACATGATCGACATGGAACGGGTAGACATCAGTGTGTTGGTAGGTAACATCATCAACGAAGTATCGTTGGAGCTTGACGAAAAACATATTACAGTCGTCAACTCCTTAAAGAAGAGTATACAAATCAAAGGAAATTACTCACTACTTTATTCCATCTTCCGTAATCTAATGGACAATGCCATCGCATACGCCGGAAGTAATATCCAGATCAATATCAACTGTTTCCGTGAAGATGAGAATTTCTACTATTTCAGCTTTGCCGACACAGGTATTGGAGTATCTCCCGAACATCTGAATCGTCTCTTCGAACGTTTCTACCGGGTAGACAAAGGTCGTTCACGGAAAGTAGGTGGAACAGGACTGGGATTAGCTATTGTGAAGAACGCCGTCATCATCCACGGTGGCAGCATCTCCGCCAAGAACAATCAGGGAGGCGGGCTGGAATTTGTATTTACATTGGCAAAGGAGAAGTAAAATCAGGAGTTACCTGCAAAACTTGTCTAATCAAAAAAACTAACAGAAGAGAACGCAGCAAAATAAAAGGAAGAAAAATTCTTTGAATAAAGTAGAAAGGACATTATCTTTGTCACCAATGTAATCTACATAAATTCAATGTAATAATTGTTAGTTATGAAAACAAACATCCATATTCTTCCAGCTATATGCATCCTTTGCTTTTGTGCCTGCAAAAGCGGCAACGCTTCCAGTCTGAACAAAAATGATGTAATACAAGACACCATTAAAACCTTTACATTGCCTGCCATCCCCCCAATGATGACAGCCCCGGAACAACGGGCAGACTTTCTGGTAAAACACTATTGGGATAACGTCAACTTCGCCGACACTAATTACATCCACCACCCCGAAGTGACCGAACAAGCTTGGGCGGATTATTGTGACATACTGAATCACGTCCCGTTGGAAACTGCACAAGAAGCCATGCGGAAAACAATCGAACAAACGAATGTAGACAAAAAAGTATTCACCTACATCACCGACCTGGCGGATAAATATTTATACGACCCCAACTCCCCCATGCGTAACGAAGAATTCTATATTCCCGTATTAGACGCCATGTTAGCTTCTCCCTTGTTAGAGGAAATTGAGAAAGTACGTCCTAAAGCCCGCCGGGAATTAGCACAGAAAAACCGTATCGGAACCAAAGCCCTGAACTTCAGCTACACATTAGCTTCCGGCGCACAAGGCTCCCTCTATCAACAGCAAGCCGACTATATCCTCCTATTCATCAACAACCCCGGCTGTCATGCCTGCACAGAAACAATAGATGCCCTGAAAAACGCACCTATCATCAACCGACTTTTGGGACAAAAGAAACTAACAGTCCTCTCTATCTACCCTGACGAAGAGTTGGACGAATGGAGAAAACACCTGAATGAATTCCCCAAAGAATGGATCAACGGATACGACAAGAAATTTGCCATCAAAGAACAACAACTATATGATTTGAAGGCTATCCCCACCCTCTACCTTTTAAACAAGGAAAAGACCGTGCTCCTAAAAGATGCCACCGCACAAGCTATCGAAGAATACTTAACTAATGTTGAACTAGAGTAAAACGATACAAAAATGAGGGTGTTCGGAGAGGGGTGTACAAAGCGCTGAAACGCCCACCAGTAAAGGGGGAAAAGCCAATGAAAACCAGTAGAGTAGAGAAGAGTAAAGAAGAGTAAGTAAAAGTATTATTTCTGTTATAAACAACAGCAATAATACTGGGCAGAGAAGATGGCTTTGGATGCTGCCGTTGTCGGTTCGGATCACTTCGTCGGTGCCGTTTCTGTTCCCGTGTCCCTCATGAACTGTTCGTCCGGCAGATGACCGACTTTTGTCTGGTAGGTTGTTGATGCTCGCCCAGTAGGTAACGGACATTCACACGGTAGATAACCTACGTTTGTACGTTAGGTAAATTCTATATTATTTCACGGGCTACCGTTTCAATACTTGTTTGCTAAAGTATCATTTGCTTCAAAACCATACCGAAATGAATTAGTTCAAAACCGTATAGTAAGGAACAAAATAGGTGGATACCGCTGCATCCACCTATAAAAAACGACCAATTATGTTTCAATAAATCTGTTTCATACGTCCAACGGTGGACATAGACAAAGATACTTTTTAAAAGCTAATCTTATGTCAAACAAATAAAAAAAGGCGGGCAACTCAATACCCGCCTCTAAAATCCGCTAATTTGGTAAATTTTGTAATAAGTGACAGTCTCATTTACAAAAATACAGAAAATATCGAAGAAAACAAGTTGGTTCTTTCTCTTTCGTATCAGGACGAAAGAAAAAGAATATCCCCCAACTTGGAAAAAACAAATAAACTCCCTATCTTTGTCCCGCATTGGTTTGCGACTCCCTTACGGGGGAAGCAATTAAAAGGGAATCAGGTGTAAATCCTGAACAGTCCCGCTGCTGTAAGTTCCATGCATGTTACAAGCAATTCACTCATTGCCACTGGAGAATAATCTGGGAAGGCGTTTGTAACAGGAATAAGTCAGAAGACCTACCATGCAATTATGTTTCACTGCTTTCGAGGAAAAAGCGTTGAGTCTAATGAACCGGACAAGTCGTCTATCATTTCATTCATCACTCTAATTCAGAGAAAGTGTGTTAAAACGAATAAACTCTGCCAAGTTTATTTATGCGTGTCCGGTCGAAGGGATTTCGCCCGGACACTTTTAAATAGCAACAGACTGAAATAAGGAATAAATGAAAGAGAGAACATTTAAGAAAATGATCTTTGCAGTATTCTGCTGCCAATTCTTATCCATACCACTTTTTGCACAACAGCAAAAGGTAGATACGACACATACATATTCTATTCCTGAAATAACAGTATCAGATATCTATCAGACTCGCGAAGTACGTTCTACCGCTCCCCTGCAAGTATTCTCCAAAGACGCCCTGAAAAACCTGCACGCCCTGCAAGTATCCGACGCAGTGAAACACTTTGCCGGAGTGACCGTAAAAGACTACGGAGGTATTGGCGGACTAAAAACAGTATCCATACGAAGCCTGGGAGCACAACATACCGCTGTTGGCTATGACGGGATCACCCTAACCGATTGCCAAACGGGACAAATCGACATCGGGCGTTTCTCGCTTGATAATGTTGACCAACTCTCTTTAAGCAATGGTCAAAGCGACAACATTTTCCAGCCCGCCCGCTTCTTTGCAGCAGCAGGTATCTTGAATATCCAGACACTCACTCCCCGCTTTGAGAAAGAAAAAACAACCAATATAAGTGCATCTTTCAAAACCGGTTCATGGGGGCTGGTCAATCCCTCCATACTATTAGAACAACAATTAAACTCCAAATGGACGGTATCAGCCAATGGTGAATGGATGTCTTCCGATGGACATTATCCATATACCCTACACTATGGAGATGCAAAAGAAGATCTGACCTCTCGTGAAAAGCGAAAGAATACAGACGTGCAGACTTTTCGTGCTGAAGCGGGACTTTATGGCATTTTTTCTGATAAAGAACAGTACCGACTTAAAGCATATTATTTTCAGTCTTCCAGAGGACTACCCAAAGCCACCACTCTTTACAATGACCATTCTCTACAACAATTGTGGGATAAAAATACATTTGTACAAAGCCAATACAAAAAAGAATTCAGCCGCCAATGGGTATTCCAATCTTCTGCCAAATGGAACTGGAGTTATCAGCGTTATCTGGACCCAGACACTCCAAATTCTAAAGGTAAGACAGAAAACAGTTATTATCAACAAGAGTATTACCTCTCTGCTTCTGTCCTCTACCGGATGTTGGACAATCTTTCATTCTCTCTTTCTACAGATGGAAGCATCAATACAATGAATGCTAATCTTAATGAGTTTGCACAACCTACACGTTATTCATGGTTGACAGCTTTTGCGGGGAAGTACATGAATGATTGGCTAACAATCTCTGCATCAGCTTTAGCAACAATTATCAACGAGGATGTAAAAGAAGGGGGTAGTGCCGGCAACCATCGTAAATTAACACCGTATATAAGTGCTTCATTCAAACCATTTTATCACGAAGAATTCCGTATTCGCTTCTTTTATAAAGACATTTTCCGTTTACCTAGTTTCAATGATTTATATTATCAGGAAGTGGGAAACACTAAATTAAGACCGGAAAACGCACGACAATACAACGTAGGTCTGACATATAGCAAAAACGTATGTCCGTTCTTACCTTATTTATCTGCCACAATCGATGCATATTACAACAAGGTGACAGATAAAATCATCGCCTACCCAACTAAGAATCTTGCCGTATGGAGTATGAGAAATTTGGGTGAGGTTGAAATCAAAGGAATTGACGCCACGGGTAGTTTATCTCTTCAGCCCTGGGAAAGAATCCGTATTAATCTCTCCGGTAATTATACCTACCAACAAGCTTTGGATATAACTAATTCTGACCCCACTACCGAAGCAGGGAGGACTTACAAACATCAGATAGCTTATACTCCTCGTGTATCCGGTTCGGGACAAGCCGGCATCGAAACACCGTGGATCAACTTTTCGTATTCATTCCTCTTCTCTGGGAAACGGTATGTGCAGAATGAAAATATAGCCGAGAATAGTATGGAGGGTTATAGCGATCATAGTATTTCAATAAGTCGCAGTTTTCACATTCTAAAAACTCATACTTCAGTCAGTGTAGAAGTACTAAACATAGCCAACAAAAACTATGAGATTGTGAAAAACTTCCCCATGCCAGGGCGCTCCGTCAGAGCAACTTTAAATATAAGATATTAAGAATAAAAGCAGGTAAATAATGAATATAAGAACAAAAATATTATATATATATCAGACACTATTTTGCGCATTCCTGTCACTCTTCGTAGCTTGCGATGACTTAGAAGACAAGTCGACTTCAACAACCATAGATGGTAATATTACAGAAACCGGAACAGCCGAAATATACATATTAAGTGAGGGTTTGTTCAACTTGAACAATAGTTCATTAGCTAAATATTCATTCAAAAGCAACAAACTAGTCAAAAACTATTTTAAAGACTTGAATAAGCGTGGGCTAGGTGATACAGCCAACGACATTGTACTCTACGGAAGTAAACTGTATATTGTAGTGAATGTATCAAGTACCATTGAAGTGATTGACTTCCAAACAGGTATATCGATCAAACAAATCCCCATGTTTACGGATAATGGAAGTTCCAGACAACCACGCCATATCGCTTTCTATGAAAACAAAGCATATGTATGTTCGTTTGATGGAACAGTAGCACGTATTGATACGACTTCGCTGCAAATAGAAAGTTTCACAAAAGCCGGAAGAAATCCGGAAAACATTTGTGTTAAGAATAAGAAATTGTATGTCTCCAACTCTGGAGGATTAGACTATTCGGAAGGATTAGGGGTAGATAATACAGTCTCCGTTATCGACATCGAATCTTTCACCGAAATAAAAAAGATAGAAGTTGGTCCTAACCCCGGCTGTATTTCACCAGGACCGGACGAAGCGGTCTATGTGGCAACTTATGGAAGCAATATTGCAGACGGAGATTTTAACTTTGTGAAGATTAATAGCCAAACGGACGAAGTAGAACGCATTTATAACGAAAAAGTGATGAACTTTGCCATCGATAATAACAACATAGCCTATCTATATAATTATAATTACAATACCGAAGCATCGTCTATCAAAGTACTAAACTTAAGAACCGGAGAGACGATACGGGAGAATTTCATCACAGATGGAACTAAGATTAGTACTCCATATAGCATTAATGTCAACCCTTATAGTGGTAATGTGTATATCACAGAAGCATATAGCTATACGATAACCGGAGATGTATTATGTTTCAATACAAACGGTCAATTATTATTCAGATTAAACCGTATCGGTCTCAATCCCAACAGTGTCATATTTAGCCAAAAAGCATCGACTGGGGATAGTGACGGAGAAGAATCCGACCCGAATGCCCCCTCTGCTTTTGCCAATAAAGTATTAGACTACAATCCGGCTCCCAGTCAATATATGAATACTGTTACCACTGCTTATAAAGAGAATTATACCGCTGAAGAGGTTAGAAAATATGCAGAAGAACAATTGAAAGATACCGACCTATGCTTGATTAGTCTTGGAGCATATGGTGGTTATATCACAGTAGGATTCGATCATACCGTTCCTAATGTCCCGGGTGAATACGATCTTAAGATATATGGTAACGCATACTATGATATGTTCGGAACATTGACCGGTGCTCTCGGGGGAAGCGCTGAACCTGGTATTGTATTAGTGTCCAAAGACACTAATGGAAATGGATTAGCAGATGATGAATGGTATGAACTGGCAGGAAGTGAATATAACTCTCCTGCTACGACCAAAAATTATACAATCACATATTATCGCCCATCCTCTCCGAAAGAAGATGTTAAGTGGACTGACAATAAAGGTAATGAAGGATATGTATATCGGAATGATTACCATACAACAAATTCTTATTACCCAGCATGGATAAAGGAAGATCAAATCACATTCCACGGAAGTCGTCTGAAAGATAATACAGTGAATGAACCGCATGAAAATATGCCCGAACATTGGGTGGGTTATTGTTATGCCTGGGGATATGCCGATAATCATCCGAATGGAGAAGAACAATGTAAATTCAAAATAGACTGGGCAGTAGATAAGAACGGAAATCCTGTCGTATTAGATGGAATCGATTTTGTAAGAATCTATACGGCAGTCAACCAAAATAGTGGATGGATGGGAGAAATCTCCACAGAGCTACAGGCCGTTGAAGATTTACATTTCAAGAAATAGAAAGACAATAAACTATATATAATTTATTAATTCAAGAAAAATGAAGAAAATAAAATTCTTAATCAGCCAACTTTATCTGTTGGCATTATTCGCACTGCCATTTGTTTCAACATCATGTAGTGATGACGATGACAATAGCACAAAAGTAGAAATTTCCAGTTTAGGTGTAGAAGATGGAACTACTATAGTAACAGGACAAATTATTCAACTTGAAGCTCAATTAAGCAACCCACAAGGAGAAGTTCATTACTCATGGTCAACAGCTGGAAAGGAAGTCTCTACCCAAAGCACTTATACTTTTCAAAGTGATGTCACAGGAACTCACACGATAACGCTAACTGTAACAGCCAACAATGAAGCGCAGGAAAAAAGTATTAATATAATAGTCGTTAAACCACCATTCTATGTTATTAATGAAGGTCAAGGCAAAGGTTCTGTTAATAGATACAAACAGGAACAATGGCAATATAATATAGTAGAAGGACTAGGAGTAACTTCAACTGTAGGTATTATCAATAACGGTTATATGTATATCGTTAGTAAACAAAGTCCTTTCCTTGTTAAAATGAATTTGGAAAATAACCAAATTGTGAATAAGATAGAAGACGGGTTGGACCAAAATGCACAAGGACAAAACTTTTGCATTGTTAATAATGAAACTGGTATTCTTACAACTAGTAATGGAGCATTCAAAGTTAATTTAAAGCAATTGACATTAGGTGAAAAGTTATCAGGTTTAGATGCAGTTAGCAGCGATAATGAAGATATATATAAAACAGACAAATACATATTCATTAGCAGCAAAAACACAATTAAAGTATATAATACCAATGATCTTTCCTTTAAACAAGACATAGCCTACCAAATAAAAACAGGATTCGCCCAAACCAAGGATGGCACATTATGGGGCGCAAATGGTAACAAATTAATTAAAATCAATGTAGAGACATTAGATTATGAAGAAGTTGAATTACCTAACGGACTTAGTGTTTTTTATAATCAGTGGGGCTATACTCCTACAGGCTTATGTGCATCTATAACAGAGAATGCATTATATTTAGTACAAATGTTTGAAGAAGGTTACAGTGTATATGGCAAGAACATTTATAAATATAATGTAGAAACAAAAAATGCTACCCTATTCTTCTCTGCTCCCGCTGCTGATAAATCGGTATATGGAGCAGGTGTTCAAGTCGATCCCAGAAATGGAGATGTATATATTATCTATACAGAAGACGGATGGTCGACACATTATTTAAATACTAATATTTACATAGCAAATGGAGTCACTGGCACTCAAAAAGAAGTAATTGATTATACTGGTACTTATTGGTTCCCATCGACTATAGCCTTTCAATAAACATAGTACTACATTAGAAATCATCCTATAATTTTAAAGAGTCAGATATTCCCAATGGAAGTCTGACTCTTTTCATTTCTCCACCCACTATATTTTGATTTCCTACTATTTCACAAAAAGGCATCCGCATCAGCCAAACTTACAAAAGGTCATCATATATTTGTTAATCACGCATATTTTAGCTACATTCGTCGTTCAAAACTATTAAATCTACAACAATGGAATTACCTTTTGCTGAATCATGGAAAATCAAGATGGTAGAACCCATCCGGAAAAGCACACGTGAAGAGCGCGAGCAATGGATTAAAGAAGCACATTATAATGTCTTTCAACTCAAATCAGAACAGGTTTATATCGATCTCATCACCGACTCCGGCACCGGAGCGATGAGCGACCGCCAATGGGCGGGAATGATGCTAGGTGATGAAAGCTATGCCGGAGCAACCTCATTCTTCAAATTGAAAGAGATGATTACGAAACTAACAGGATTTGAATACATCATACCAACCCATCAGGGACGTGCCGCTGAAAATGTTCTTTTCTCTTATTTGGTACATGAAGGAGACATTGTGCCCGGCAACTCACATTTTGACACCACCAAAGGGCACATCGAGGGACGTCATGCCATCGCATTAGACTGCACCATCGATGCAGCCAAACAAACCCAACTAGAAATACCGTTTAAAGGAAATATAGACCCTGATAAATTACAGAAAGCCCTCACAGAATACGCTGAACGGATTCCTTTTATCATCGTCACCATCACCAACAATACAGCCGGAGGACAACCCGTCTCTATGCAAAACCTGTACGAAGTACGTGCCATCGCCGACAAATATGGCAAACCCGTACTTTTCGACTCTGCACGTTTTGCCGAGAATGCCTACTTCATCAAAATGCGCGAAGAAGGTTACCGAGACAAAACTATCAAAGAAATCACACGGGAAATGTTCTCTCTTGCCGATGGCATGACAATGAGCGCCAAGAAAGACGGAATCGTCAATATGGGCGGATTTATTGCCACGCGGCGTGCAGACTGGTATGAAGGTGCAAAAGGCTTCTGTGTACAATACGAAGGCTATCTTACCTACGGAGGCATGAATGGACGGGATATGAACGCCCTCGCCATCGGACTGGACGAAAACACCGAATTCGACAACCTCGAAACACGTATCAAACAAGTGGAATACCTGGCAAAGAAACTGGATGAATACGGAATCCCTTACCAACGTCCGGCCGGAGGACACGCCATCTTCATTGATGCGCCTAAAGTGCTGACACATGTTCCTCAAGAAGAATTCCCGGCGCAGACGCTAACCATAGAGCTCTACCTGGAAGCCGGTATCCGTGGATGTGAAATCGGTTATATCCTTGCTGACCGTGATCCGGTGACCCATGAAAATCGCTTTAACGGCCTTGACCTACTTCGTCTCGCAATCCCCCGCAGAGTATATACCGACAATCACATGAATGTAATAGCTGCCGCCCTCAAAAATGTATACGAACGCAGAGAAAGCATCACTCATGGAGTACGTATCGCCTGGGAAGCTCCCTTAATGAGACACTTCACAGTTCAATTGGAAAGACTATAAACTTGGAGAATATTTGTTCGCGTAAAACAAAAGTGTTCCCCAAGTGTTTATATTATAATCGAACTTAATACGTAAAAATTATGGCAGAAGATTATAAATTAATAGACAACGAAGAAAAGCATCGGTATGAATTTCAGATCGATGGCAAAATAGCTGAAATAGACTATATCAAATCAAACAATGGAGAAATATACCTTGTACATACCGAAGTACCCGCCTCATTAGGCGGGAAGGGAGTAGGCTCACAACTTGCGGAAAAAGCATTGGCAGACATCGAGCGACAAGGTCTACGCCTGGTACCGCTTTGCCCGTTTGTAGCCGGATATATTCACAAACATCCGGAATGGAAGCGAATTGTAATGCGTGGTATTCATATTAAATAAATACATATATGGGAAAAAAAATTGAATATACCAATGGTGAACTGACCATTGTGTGGCAGCCTGAATTATGTCAGCATGCCGGAATATGTGTAAAGATGCTACCCAATGTTTATCATCCCAAAGAAAGACCCTGGGTGCAGATTGAAAATGCGACAACAGAAGAATTAATTACACAAATCGGCAAATGTCCGTCAGGAGCATTGAGCTATCGACTTAATAAAAAAGAGAAATAACCCAATAGTGAAAGACTTCGCCTGAAAGGCTTTGAATTCATAAAAATGAGATTGCTTCAAAATAAAAAAATGAGGCAGTCTCATTTTTCGTTTTAGAAAGACACTACATTCGGACAATGATAACACACCGAGAAAAGAGCCTCATACATTTCCTCGTCCGTTCAATTCAATGTCCACGTCAATACAAAGTCCTGACAAATACGATAACCGACAGAATAAAGTTCTTGCTGCGCCGTAACTAACTCCTGAACCTGAAACGTCCCCTCCTCTTGAGGAATAAAATGCGTCAGCCGGAGTTTACGAAGATCAGCATCCGCATTTTCCATCCGCTTGAAAACAGCTTCCTTTGCCGACCAATGCAATAACAGCCCCCAAGTTATATCTCCCTGATAAGATTCTACTTGCTCGTCAGGACGGACATAGCGGTCGCATACCTTGTGAACCCGTTGGGCATATTGTTCAATGTCAATGCCTACCGGAACCGAAGAAGCAAGCATCACCGCCACATAACCTTTCGTATGAGAAATACTGATAAAAAAAGAATGATCTGTGAGATAAGGTTTCCCCTCGGGAGAGTAACCGATTTCCTTATCCTCCTGCAACATGGAATACAACAGAACACGAACCGACAACCATTCCATCTTACGACGTTCGGAGACAAAGCGATTCAATTCCTGCTCACAGAAAGCTCTTCGCGCACCGGGCAAAAGAAGCAATAAAGCATCCAAAGACTCTTCCATCTTCCAGACAGCCCACTGTATGCCATTCGTCTTATACTGCAGAAACGACGCCATCTTCCATTTCTTTCGGCAGAATTGTAAACTTAACTTTCAATATACGGCGACTATCCATTTCGAGCACTTCAAACTCATAATTGTGATACGTCACTTTCTCATGCAGCGCCGGGAATTCACCTTTAATTTCGAGCAACATACCTGCCAATGTATCTGCATCACCCACCACCTTTTCAAATTCGTCTTCGTCTACTTTTGCAATCTTATAGAAATCCGTCAACTGCGTTTTCGCTTCAAATATCCAGGTATGGTCATTCAAAACAACGTATGTACGCTCTTCATCATCGTATTCGTCGTGAATCTCACCTACAATCTCTTCGATAATATCCTCCATCGTTACCAGTCCGGAAGTTCCTCCAAACTCATCCACAACAATAGCAATATGAATCTTATTCGCCTGGAAGTCACGCAGCAAATCATCAATCATCTTCGTCTCCGGCACAAAATAAGCCGGACGAATCAATGACTGCCAACGGAAATTATCCCCCTTATTGACATGAGGCAGAAGGTCTTTAATATACAGCACCCCTTTAATATTGTCCCGTGAACCGGAATAGATAGGAATACGTGAATAAGCATTTTCAATGATACATTGCATCACCTCCTTGAAAGATGTACGGATATCCAGATCGACCATATCCAGACGTGATGTCATCACCTCCTTCACGGTTTCCCCACCGAAACGGATAATTCCCTCCAGAATATTATTCTCTTCAGAAAGCTCCGCTTTATCCGTCAATTCCAACGCGTGCGACAGTTCATCCACAGAAATATTGTGACTCTTCTTCACAAAATGCTTATTCAGAAAAGTTGTCGAACGCACAAGCACAGTAGCTATCGGACGGAATACCTTTTCCAGAAAGTAAATTCCCGGTGCCGAAAAACGGCAAAAGGCCAATGTTTTCTGTGCCGAATAAATCTTAGGCATAATTTCACCGAACAACAACAGGAGGAAGGTCAGGATGACGGTCAGTATCAGGAACTCTGCCAACGGAGAATGGAAAACAAACACATTCATAAAGAAGAAATTGCAGAGCATGATAATGGTCACATTCACAAAATTGTTCGTAATCAATATCGTTGCCAAGAGACGTTCGGTGTCCCCAAGAAGAGCACTTATTTTATCGTCGGAAGGATGATTGCGCTCATCAATATCATTCCGATCAGAAGGAGATAGCGAGAAAAAAGCTATTTCGGAAGCCGAAGCAAAGCCGGAAGCAAGCAGGAGCACACCTGCCAGCGCTATGGCAATAATAGCAGAGATAGAAGGAGTGTTTACGGTAATACCGTTGAAAATGTCAGCCAATTGGCTTAAATAACCATCTGAGTCCAAAGAGTTTATATTTTAGTTAAACAAAAGATAATGTGCCAATGAGTTAGAAAAAATCGATTGGCACACTATCACATTATTTAGAACGGCAAATCATCTGCCGGATTATCTTGTACAGGTTGCGCCTGCGACTGCTGCGTTTGTTGCGGCTGGCCGGCAACCGGTTGTTGCTGCTGTCCCATAGCAGGCTGTCCGGAAGCAGAAGCTCCCGCACCCGGGTTGGCTCCTTTCGGAGACAACATTTCCATATTATCCACATAAATTTCGGTGATATAGCGCATAGCACCCGACTGATCGCTGTAAGAACGCGTTCTTATCTTCCCTTCCAGATACAGCTTGTCACCTTTGTGCACATATTTATCTACAATCTCTGCCAAACGGTTAGATGCAACGATATTATGCCACTCTGTTCTTTCGGGAATCTGGGTTCCATTAGCCAACGTATATCCACGATCCGTCGTAGCCAATGGGAAAGTTGCTACTGCCGAACCTGTATCGAAGTATTTCACCCGAGGATCTTGTCCTACATTTCCTACCAATATCACTCTATTTACTGACATATCTGTATCAAGTTTATGATTCTTAAAATTAAATCTGCTGCCAAAATTAAACAGAATAACAATAGGATGCAAGAATTTTAAGTATTAAAACTTAATACTTGCCATTTAGTGCTTGCAGCAGAGTTTGCACCAGCCTTGAAATAGCGTACTGCTCCAGTTCCTCCACTTTTATTTTCTGGAAATCACCGAAAGAAGTCAAATTTTCAGATAATGTTACTTCATACAGATTAGCATAAATCACCCGGTGAGACAACACATGCTTCACTTCCCTGCAAACAGAACGCACCACCGGCACTTCCCCCGATGCAAAGAATGTACGGAATTCCGGCAAAGCAAGAAACTCTTCCTCCGAAAGAGCCGTCGGAGTCTCTATCAATGGCAATTCGAACAGATTCTTCCAAATATCATTTCCTGTTCGTTTATTTATAAAGGTATACGCGCCCGCACGTACATAAATATAATTGAAGTAACGGTTGGTAGTCTTTGTTTTATGCTGTTTCACCGGAAGCTTTGTCACTAACCCCTTCGAAAGTGCCGAGCAACCGCCTGCCAAGGGACAAAACAAACAGTTGGGCGACTGCGGAGTACACTGAATCGCTCCGAAATCCATTATCCCCTGATTGTAAACAGCCGGATGCTTCTTATCCAACATCTCATCTGCCAATGCTGCAAAAAGTTTCTTTCCTTCCGTCGAATCAATCGGAGTATCTATACCGAAATAACGTGAAAGTACCCGATACACATTGCCATCCACCACCGCATAAGGCATGCCGTAAGCAAACGAACAGATAGCTGCCGCCGTGTACTCTCCCACTCCTTTCAGAGCCAGCACTTCCGGATATGTTTTCGGGAAAACACCATTCATGCTTTTGGCGGCAGCATGAAGATTGCGGGCACGCGAATAATACCCCAACCCCTGCCAATACTTCATCACCTCGTCCTCATCCGCAGCAGCCAAAGTCTGTACATCGGGAAAACGCTTGATAAAGCGAAGAAAATAATCATACCCCTGCGCCACCCGCGTCTGTTGAAGAATAATCTCCGAAATCCAGATCAGATACGGATCGGCAGACTCCCTCCAGGGCAGTTCACGTTTATTCTCTTCATACCACTCTACAATCGTTTTCGTAAACTCGTTCATATCCTCATTCCTAATGTATTATCTAACATTTATCTTGTATATCCTACTCAAAAGGCACACAAAAGTAACTCTTTTAGCTCTAAGAAAACCCTATGCCACTATTTTTTTAGAAAAATGTGCAGAATATATTTTTTTAGGAGCTTAAAAAGCTATATATTTGCAGTCCAAAAAATTAGCAATAACATAGTAATAATATTTTTTTTAAGGAAAAATGACTAAAGCAGATATTGTAAACGAGATTACAAAGAAAACTGGGATTGATAAGCAGACAGTTCTTACAACAGTTGAGGCATTTATGGATGCAGTAAAGGATTCACTGTCTAACGATGAGAACGTATACCTGCGTGGGTTTGGTAGTTTCGTAGTAAAGAAAAGAGCACAGAAAACTGCTCGTAACATTTCTAAAAACACTACGATCATTATTCCGGAGCACAACATTCCGGCTTTCAAACCGGCTAAGACATTTACAATTTCAGTAAAGAAATAATAAACAAGAGTATTAACCCATAAAATGTGAAGCTATGCCAAGCGGAAAAAAGAAAAAAAGACATAAAATGTCTACGCACAAGCGTAAAAAAAGACTAAGAAAGAACAGACATAAAAGCAAAAAATAATTTTTAAGTCTGGATCACACAGAAATAAAGAACAAACTTGCGAAGCTAATGTCTTTCAAGTTTGTTCTTTGTTTAAGTAGCTAACCCAAAATGAACAATTTGTTAAAAAAGTTGTTCATATAAACGAGATTCAATCAATAATAAGGAAACAAAACAGTGACAAATGAACTAGTAGTTGACGTACAGCCCAAAGAGGTCTCCATCGCCCTTCTCGAAGATAAGAGCCTGGTGGAACTTCAAAGCGAAGGAAGAAATATTTCTTTCTCTGTGGGCAATATGTATTTGGGACGTATCAAGAAATTGATGCCCGGACTAAATGCATGCTTTGTAGACGTCGGTTACGAGAAAGACGCTTTCCTTCATTATCTAGACTTGGGTCCTCAATTTAACTCACTCGAAAAGTTTGTAAAGCAGACTTTAAGCGACAAAAAGAAGCTGACCTCCATCAGCAAAGCAACCCTGCTTCCCGACCTTGACAAGGATGGAACCGTATCCAACACCCTCAAAGTAGGACAAGAAGTAGTGGTGCAAATCGTTAAGGAACCGATCTCCACTAAGGGACCGCGACTGACGTCCGAAATTTCGTTTGCCGGACGCTATCTCGTACTGATCCCTTTCAATGATAAGGTTTCTGTTTCACAAAAAATTAAATCGAGCGAAGAGCGCGCCCGCCTTAAACAACTGCTGATGAGCATCAAGCCTAAAAACTTTGGTGTCATTGTCCGCACGGTAGCCGAAGGCAAACGCGTAGCCGAACTCGACGGAGAGCTTAAAGTTTTGGTTAAGCATTGGGAAGATGCGATGGTAAAAGTACAAAAAGCCACCAAGTACCCGACGTTGATTTATGAAGAAACCAGCCGCGCCGTAGGTTTGTTGCGCGACCTCTTCAACCCATCATTTGAGAATATTCACGTCAACGACGAGGCTGTGTACAATGAAATTAGGGATTACGTATCACTGATTGCGCCCGACCGGGCTAATATCGTGAAACTGTACAAAGGCCAACTTCCCATTTACGACAATTTCGGTATCACCAAGCAGATTAAATCATCGTTTGGTAAAACAGTCTCTTACAAGAGTGGTGCCTATCTGATTATTGAGCACACTGAGGCGCTTCACGTAGTAGACGTGAACAGCGGTAACCGCACCAAGAATGCCAACGGGCAGGAAGGTAACGCACTCGAAGTAAATCTGGGAGCCGCCGACGAGCTGGCCCGCCAACTGCGATTAAGAGACATGGGTGGTATCATTGTCGTGGACTTCATCGATATGAATGAAGCCGAAAACCGTCAGAAGCTTTATGAACGAATGTGTGCCAATATGCAGAAAGACAGGGCACGGCATAATATTCTGCCGCTTAGCAAATTCGGGCTAATGCAGATTACACGCCAACGTGTGCGTCCGGCAATGGACGTCAACACGACCGAAATCTGTCCTACTTGCTTCGGCAAAGGCACCATCAAATCGTCCATTCTCTTTACGGACACTTTGGAGAGTAAAATTGATTACCTGGTCAATAAACTGAAGGTTAAGAAATTCTCGTTACACGTCCATCCGTATGTTGCCGCTTATATCAATCAGGGACTCGTTTCTCTGAAACGGAAGTGGCAAATGAAATACGGATTCGGTATCAAGATTATTCCAAGTCAAAAACTCGCATTTCTGCAATATGTGTTCTATGATACACATGGAGAAGAAATCGATATGAAGGAAGAAATCGAAATCAAATAGACAGAAAAGGCGGCCCGGTCAAAACGAGTCGCCTTTTTGTTTTATCTATTTTCTTCAACTATCCATTTTTCAATATTACGGGTTTCCGCACTGAAATTTACTCCTATTTTAAAGAGTTTCCGTTCATCCATCTCGAAAGGAAGAGCGTAATGCTTGTCATTTATCTGCTGCAATGCTTCTTCTGCCGTACCGTTCAGTTTAAATTCCATGATATAGATGAATTTGTCTGTCTGCAAGACAAGGTCGATGCGCCCTTCGCTTGTATGATATTCCACTTTGGTATAGAAGCCGACTAGTTTAAAAACAATGAAAAGCACGTTCTCGTAATGCAATTCCTGATCGCGAATCACTTCGTAGGTGGTATCAGCAAAGAAACTTTGTAAACGACGGAAGAAAGAGCTGTAATCGCCGGAACGTACTTCACGAACAAATTTCTGAATTTCAAACGGAGATTCTACCTTATTTACATTCGCATAATAAGGAAGCAGGAAACGGACAAATCCTTCTTCTACTTCACGATTCGGGAAACCTAACCGATACATTCCAAATTCTTCATCATACCCTTTAATAGTGAGATAACCACTCTGATAAATCACCGGAATGGGATTAGTAGATTCAGAGTCTATGCTATTCAATACTTGGGCGTCGGTTTCTTCATGCGTCATCCGCTCCAAGTCATAATGATGTTTTTGCAGCAATTTCACCAGATAGGTCGGTGTGCCCGTTTCAAACCAATAGCTGCCAAATTCTCTATACTTAAAAGCATTGAGCAAACTAAACGGATTGTACATGCCGATTGAATTGTGTGTAAAGTGATAGCCGTCATAACATTCTTTCAATTCTGCACAGAGTTTATCATACGTCACACCTCGAACATCAGCAAATTCATGAAGCTCGGCATCCAAAGTATCATGAAGTTCCTGATCGCTAACCCCACAGATTTCAACATAATCTTTTCGCATGGATATATCGTCCAAGTTGTTCAAGTCACTAAACACACTGACTTTGCCAAACTTTGTCACACCGGTAAGGAATGCAAACTTGATGCAACCGTCCATTGTTTTAAGCGCTCCATAAAAAGGCTTTAATGTATTCCGAAATTGCTTTTGCAATTCTTCATTACCGATGGCTTGCAACATGGGTTTGTCATATTCATCGACAAGAATAACCACACGTTGCCCCGCCAACTTACAGGCGCGCTCTATGATACCGGCAAAACGCAAAGAAAACGAACGTTCGGACGGCTCGGCACCATATAGTTTTTCCCATGCTGTCAGCGATTTATCAAGTATATTATCCAGACTTTCGGATGTATCATATTTCTCGATATTAAGGTCCAGATGCAGTATAGGATATTTTATCCAGTCCTTTTCCAGTTTTTCCACAGCCAGCCCTTCAAACAGTTCTTTCTTTCCTTGAAAATAGGCCTCTAAGGTGGAGACGAGCAGACTCTTTCCGAAACGGCGCGGACGACTCAAGAAGTAATAACTTCCAGTCTTTACCATTTGATACATCAGTGCTGTCTTATCAATATAGAAATAACCGTCATTACGAATTTTTTCGAAATTCTGAATGCCGATCGGATAAATTTTATGGCTCATATTCTCTTCTTTTATTAATCAATGCCTTTCTTGCAAAGATATATATTTTTAATAGAACTCTTTGTCATAGCAGGTTAAAAGATTCTTTTCAATCATTCATTCTGCACATTTCCCCGGAAACTTAGGGACGATAAAATAAGGGGATGATGACTGCACAAAATTACGAAAAGCCCGGACTTTCGCAAGCTCGGGCTTTCTGTATCTTGGGGACGTCTCCTTTACCTATAGGGAAATGGGCGACTAGCAATTTGATTCTAGTACAACAAAAAAGACGTTCCAAGAGTAAAGATAAAAGGGATGCCAGTGGGAAATGTGGGGAGGCATCCCTTTTCTAATAGAAGAACAAAGATAGAAGGATGGACTTTCACAAGCTGTGTCTCTTCGCTTTGTCACTTCTCAACATATAATCTTCACACATAGGTGAAGAAGGGTTTTTAGTCTGAAATACTAGTTGACTCTGTTGTCGGATCTATTTTCACTGTAACCGTATTACCAGCAGCATAATCAGTAATTGTTCCCCAACGTGATTCGGCAACAATGTTAACAATAATGCTAACTTCAGCTTTCAACTGCTTTCCTGTATTGGTAAGAGTCAAAGCACCTGTATTCTTATCTAAAGTAACATATTTAGCATTAGCGGCATCAGCCAATTCAAATGTAGGAGCTACAAATCCGAATATGCCTAATGGAGCTGCTCCCCATTTGTCGCCAGCTTTTACTTCCTTGCCAGCTTCCCACATTGCCTCTTTATTAGAAGCTTTCCATATAGCTCCTGTTGCAAGTTGAGTAGTTGCATCCACTTTATCACTACCAATCTTCACTGTTGTAGCAGTCGGAGCAGTCCATTCACCACTAAGATCAGCAAGAGTAAAGGTTGTTTCCTTAGAAGTTACTAATTCGATATCTGCTCCAGCCGCATTTTTAGCAATAACCTTAGCAACAACTACTATAGCCTTAGCAGGAGCAGGGTTAGAGTATGTATTATCCACTTTCAAGACATTATCTGCAAGGCTAACACCAGTGATCGCCTCTTTCAGTGAGAACTGAACAGTAGCACCTACCTTCTTAGCATTGTCCACAATCGTTGCATAGTTCGCAAAGAGAGAAGGGATTTCCATCATGAAATTCATAGATGTAGGCTTGTCTGCCGGAAGAAGATTTGCGGTCAAAGCCAAACTTGATCCACCAGTAATAATCTTATCATCATACGTCAATGTGTAATCAGCATCTGTTACCTCAACTGTAATTGATGGTTTCAAAGTGAAGTTCTGTACATCAGATACCTTTACTTTCACTTCCGGTACATAAGTACCTTTTACTGTACCCTTCGGAACTACAATTTCCAATTCGTTTGTAGTGGTTTTATCTTTAAATCTCAAATATACTCCTTCTGCAGCTTTAAAGGCAAAATTCTCTGCTGGCAATTTTTCATAAACTTCCTGACTAATACCAATATCAGTACTACCACCAGTTGTACCATAAGGAACTGTCACATCAGCTACTTGTTCTTTTGTTCCATCAAATTTAACTGCCGAAATAATTGGAGAAACTTCCGGATCTGTCGATGCCGCTTTAGCGGTAACATCAGCAAAAGCAGTAACTTTCTCGAAATCAGTACCAGTGATTGTTACAGTGGCCTTTGGTTTGGCTATTTTACCATTAGAAGCATCAGTATAATTTTTCAACTTCAGTACACCCTTCTCAATGGTATAGGAAGCCGCATCATCGCCCTCTACCTTATATGATACTACGAACTTCTCGGCATTCACACTGCTTGCCATTGGCTCATTAGTAACATCATCACCAGCTCTATTTTTACCAGTAATCTGAAGAACAGCTCCCGTTGCATAATCTACAACTGATAGAGGTTTATCATAAAGAATATAATCAATTTCTTTATTCGGTGATTCCACTTTTACATCAGTAATCGCTCTATAATCCGAAATTACCGGGAAATAGTTCGAACTGATATTAGTCAGATTCTTGCTTTGATCTTTAGCGATAAGATTCAGACTAACAGCGAAACTCTTGTCCGTTGAAGTAGAAATAGTAAAAGTAACGATACCTGTAGCTTCGTCTACTTCCGTTTTCTCAATGTTATAAATCTCGGCTGTGCGGGTCTTAATTTCCTGTCCGTCGAACGAAGGAGCATAATTCTCTGCGAAGTTGGCAGCGGCCGTTGCAGGAGAAATACGGAATTTCATCTGGATCGGTTTTGTTTCAGCTACCAATTTATTATCGTAGAAATAAGACATAAAGATGATTTTACCATCTTCATATTCAGGAATATAAACTACACTCTGAATTTGGTTTTCGAGTGCCGTGAGACGTTTTTCCAATGCAGCGAATTTATCATTTACCGTTTTTTATAATCAGCAAGATAAGCTTCTACTTTCCCATCGAAAACTTCTTTAGTAGCACAATAACCATAACTGGTTTTAATCGTGGAAATTTCAGTCAATACTGCCGCAAAATTTTCATAACCACCATCAGCTAAAGCTGTCTCGATAGTTGTTTTGAATGTGGTAAGCGTAGTGATATTACTGGTAACAGTTTGATAAGCAGTTGCCTGTTCACTCTTATAAGTGTCAAAACTAGTACTCAACGTTGCTAATTTATCGTCTACACCTTTGATAGCAAGATTGATAGCAGAGGTTTCCGCCAATACCTGTGATTCAATAACCTCGTTTACATATTTAGCAATAGAGCCATTGTCTTTCAGCAACTCCAGAACTTCATTGTCAACCAAGCCTGCAAGTTCAGAATGGGCTACATAATCAGTCAAATCATCCTTCGATGCAGCGTTTTGATTGAATGTTTCCAATGCGGTGATTCTGCCATCCAATTTTTGCAGTTCCAAGATATTAGCTTGTATCTCAACAATAGCAGCCGCATTATTGTCAGCCATATCTTTTACAGCCTTCAATTCATTCTTAGCTTCTGCCAGTTCATTTGCTAATTTTTTCAGGTCTTCGCTAGATGCAGCACCAGCCAATTTTTCTGTCAGGTCGGCAACTTTAGCTTCCAGATCTTTTTTCGTTTCGTTCAAAGTTCCCTCGATAGAGTTTACTTGTTTCGAAAGTTCGGTAATCTGGTCGCCCAATGTTTTAATAGTGCTTGCATCTGCTTTGTTTTCCAACGCAGTCTGCAATGCTTCTACTGTTTCAGCAAATCCTGTACTGCCTTGCTATCCGCCTTACCATCAATAGCAGTCTGCAATTGAGTCTGCAAAGTTTGAATGGCACTAGATATTGCCGCTTTCATGTCCTCTGTACTCACCGGATTAGTGGACGTAACTTTATCAATCTGCTCTTGCAGATTTTTGATGTCATCGTCATAGTCCTTACAACTCGTTACAGTTGTACTAACCGCAAGCGTCAATGCCCCAAAAAGCATTACCCTAACAAATTTTTTCTTCATAACTACTTAAAAATTACATTAATAATATATTATTAAACACTAAGTTTCAATAATAGCCGCCCGTTACTTCGTAGGTAACGGATAAACCTTTGTACCTGCTCTTTTGGAGTAGTCAATACTGAAAAATAAGACGATAAGCAATGAAACATTTTTACCCCTGCTTCTGAAAGGCAGTAGAGGGAGGGAAATCTTTTGCAAAATTTAGAAGTTAACAAAGTCCTAATACAAAGAATCCGTGTGTTTTATTTGTTTAATTCCTCTTTTGAGTAGTTTATTAGAAAAAATGTATGATTTCGTTTGGTTGTTTTAAGAAATATGCTCATATTTGCACCGATATTTCAACCCGTTACCTACGAAGTAACAGAGTAAAAAATCAAGCACTTACACCCATCACCGAGCGTTTTACAAAGTCGAGCACCTGTTTATTTGCTTCATCAATTTTCTTACTTCGAAAAGGTTTCAAATAAGTTTCCGTTACAGTGATAGACGAATGTCCCATTGCTTCGGAAATAATGCCCGGATGAATTTCGCAATAATACGCAGTCGTCGCCCAAGTATGACGTGCGGTATATGAGCTCAACCGGTCTTTGAGTCCAAGCAGCTTTCCCACCAGTTCCAACTGATAGTTAAAATTGCGCAGAGCCAGTTGATATTCCCTATACGCCATTGGCGAACCTTCGTCACTGTGAAGAATCGGGAATAAATAGGGCGACTGCTCCTCGCGACTCATATACTTCCGTAAAAGAAACATCGCTTCCGACGTCAACGTCACAGACAGTGGACGCCCCGTTTTACGACGACGATAGCTAATCACATTCCCCCGGAGATCACTCTTACGCAGATAAGCCAGATCGACAAAAGGCAGCCCCCGGAGCAGGAACATCAGGATGAACAATTCCTGCGCACCCCTCATGGCAGGAGTAACCGCATCCGACTGCAACAGACGGGCAAATACCTTCTTCATATCCTCCGCATCCAATGCCCGACGACGGTCCGCCCGCGTACCTGTATATACGGAGCGAAACAAATGCGGCACATAAGGCGCTTTCCGAAGATCGACAGCACGATTGTAAACCGCACGCAACGTGCGAAGATACGTAGACACCGTGTTCCAGCTACACCCACGAGCACGAAGGCTACCCTCAAAATGCTTCAACCACTCCGGAGTTATTTCCGGGAACGACAAACAACCGGAACCCTGAAAAGTAAGAATCGCATTCAAACTACTTCTATATACATGAGCAGTCCCTAAATTCCCACTCTGCTGCAAATCAACAGCCACTTGTTTCATAAACGAAGTAAAACTTTCCTTTTTCATTAAAAAATAATTTAATAATTAATATTTACTAATCCCACAATTTACTTTAGTAAAATACGAAAATATATATACAAAGATTTACATATATAAAATTATAATATTAAAAACTGAAATATTCACATTATCTATCAAATTTATTTTTATACATTTGCGCAGTTTTTTAAACAAATAATCATTTTAATTACTAAAAAACAACAAAGTTATGAACAACAATGAACCAGCTGCCGAACACTACAGCATCAATGGATTCAAGTATTTCTCCGAGTTGGCGAAAGAATATTTTCCAGATCTGGCAAACGCCTCTTCCGCCAGCAAAAAAATGCGCAAACGCATCAAAGCAGACAAGACGTTGAACGAACAACTGGCTGCCGCGTATTACACCTGCCAAACAATCGACATCAGTCCCGAAATGCAACTAATCCTTTACCGCCATTGGGGACCTCCCCACATCGACCTGCCGACCAACGTTTAATTACGTAGTAGAAAACGAAAACATCGACAAGGAATAAAAAGAAAATCGAACTATATATTTTTAAATATATCATTTATCTTTTTATTGTTTATTATGTATTCCACTTTGCGTTCACCACTTTTTTCGGAAAAGAAGATAACTATCATTTATACAGCTATTTACAGAAAGAAAAAAGCGTTCCACAAAGCGTTCGGCAAAATGACCGTTTTTTTCATTCCAAACAGAGCCTCCGAATCCTCCCAACGAAGGCTCTGTTTATCTCCGGCAGAAGCTCTATCAAACACAAACAGAGCATCCGTTTCATCTCCTGATCGCTTCTTCGCCCCATGAAAGAAAACAAAAATACAACAACTTACGTACCACAACTATTCTTCTTCGTCCACACCCGTCCACAAACAAACACACCCCTTGCAAACCGCACGGGAATAGCGTACTTTTACAGAAAATTTAAATAACACTCAATGAAAAATTTCAATTTTCAAGCCATGCTGAAACATGGTTTTCTCATTATCCCTAAAGCCTTACTACAGCAGCAGATAGAAGACCGGCACATGCAAGAAGGAGAAATAGAAGCTCTCCTGAAAATTCTGATGAAGGTCAATTATTCGGATACACTCTACAACGACCGTCAAAATAAAAACTGCCTGTGTAAAAGAGGCGAAAGCCTGTTTAGTTATCGCGACTGGAGCCACATCTTCCACTGGTCTGTCGGAAAAGCCTTCAGGTTCATACACGAGCTTGCCACGCTGGGAATTATAGAAATCATCTCTCACCCCAACAATTCCTCCCTGCATATTCGTGTCGTCGAATACGATAAATGGATGGGAGTTCCCGATAGCGACAAGCAGAAAAAGAAAGCCGTCAACGAAAAGTTTCACCTGTTCTGGAATGAATTCCACAGCATCACACAGCTCCCCAAAGAGAATATCGCCAAAGCACAACGCGAATGGAAAAAGTTGGGCGACAAGGAACAGCAACTCGCCATCGACAGGATAGAGGAATATTATTTCCACCAAACGAACATCAATTTCCTTCTCCATGCCGCCAGCTATTTATCCAACAAAGCTTTTCTTAACGAATACTGATAATATGAATACCGAAAACAGAGTTTCGCCACAGGCTCCCGAAATAGAAGAAGCTATCATCGGCGCCTGCCTGATAGAACAGGGAGCCATACCACTGGTAGCCGACAAGCTGCGTCCCGAAATGTTCTACGTCCTGCGCCATCAGGTTATCTATGCCGCCATACTGGCCATGTATCATGCAGGAATAAAGATAGACATCCTCACCGTAAAAGAAGAGCTTTCCCACCGTGGAAAGCTCGAAGAGGCGGGCGGACCGTTCGGCATCACCCAATTGAGCAGCAAGGTGGCAACCTCCGCCCATATTGAATATCATGCGCAGATCGTACACGAGAAATACCTGCGACGCGAAATGATTCTGGGGTTCAACAAACTCCTCGCCTGTTCGCTAGACGAAACGATGGATATTGACGACTCACTGGTAGACGCGCATAACCTGCTCGACCGTCTGGAAGGCGAATTCGGCCATAACAACCACATGCGCGACATGGATGAACTAATGACCGCCACCATGGTAGAAGCCGAAGGACGTATCGCCAACAACAAAAACGGAGTAACCGGCCTCCCTACCGGACTGGCGGATCTGGACCGCATAACGTCCGGACTACAGAAAGGCGAGTTGGTGGTGGTCGCCGCCCGTCCCGGCGTAGGAAAAACGGCATTCGCACTACACATGGCACGAAGCGCAGCAATGGCAGGGTATGCCGTAGCTGTCTACAGCCTCGAGGTGCAAGGGGAACGACTAGCAGACCGATGGCTGACAGCGGTCAGCGAAATCAGCGCCCGCCATTGGCGATCGGGAACCGTCAGCCAACAGGAACTCGTAGAGGCACGCACAACAGCCGCTGACCTCAAACGCCTGCCGATACACGTAGACGACAGCACATCGGTCAACATGGAACATATACGTTCCAGCGCGCGACTGCTGCAAAGCCAACATGCGTGCGATGCTATTATTATCGACTACCTGCAACTCTGCGACATGACGACCGGTCAAAACAACCGCAACCGCGAACAGGAAGTGGCACAAGCTACCCGCAAGGCAAAATTGCTAGCCAAAGAACTGAATGTACCAGTCGTACTGCTTAGCCAGCTAAACCGCGAATCGGAAAACCGCCCTGCCGGCCGTCCCGAACTGGCTCATCTCCGCGAGAGCGGAGCTATTGAACAGGATGCAGACGTCGTCATGCTGCTCTACCGTCCCGCCCTTGCAAGGGTGACGACCGACCGGGAAAGTGGTTATCCCACCGAAGGTCTGGGAGTAGTCATCATAGCCAAGCAACGCAACGGAGAGACAGGAAACATCTATTTCAGACATAATCCGGAAATGACCAAGATCACCGAATATGTCCCTCCGTTAGAGTATATGCTGAAACATGCCAAATAAGAAACAGTTACACTAATAATATACAATTTTATATTACAACATATAGCATAAATCATTTTCTCATTTTATTTCATTATACATACAAAATATATAGCAAAACACTTGACTTTCCCTCTCATATTTCGTATATTTGTAATGTCGTAAGGACAGAGAAAATTTTATTACTTAAACCTTAACTTTTTATTGTATGAATGTATTAGTGGAGCGCTATCAGCGCAGAAAGTATGTGAATCAACCGGATTCACAGATGTTGTATTATGTACGCCAGAAATCGGGCACAGTGAGAGTGATGGACATCAACAAGCTGGCGGATGCCATCGAAGCGAACTCCTCGCTCACTGCAGGAGACGTGAAGCATGCCATTGAGGCTTTTGTCGAGCAGTTACGCCTATCGCTTACCCAGGGCGACAAGGTGAAGGTTGACGGATTGGGTACGTTTCATATCACATTGAGCAGCGAGGGGGCAGAAAAAGAGAAAGATTGCACGGTGCGCAGCATCCGCAAAGTAAATGTCCGTTTCGTGGCGGACAAGGTGCTTCAATTGGTAAATACGAGCCATGCCACTACCCGAGGCGAAAATAATGTCGATTTTATCCTGGCAGCAAAGGGCGACGGAGAAGGTGACGATGACGGAAATAGCGGTAGCGGTGGAAACAGCGGCGGAAGCGGAGAAGCTCCGGACCCGGCAGCTTAATCTTTAAAACAGCGCCGCATGGATATTACGGAGTGATTTCTACAGTTACTCTCCATGCGGTTTCTGTTTTCTTCTACATTTATTTTTTAATTCTCAATTTTCAATCCTCAATTTATTAAAATGCTTGATAAAATCATAGAGATCATTATAACGATCCTGCCCTTTCTGGGCAGTAACCGCAAAAAGCGCAAAGTAATGGCGCAAGAAGTAAAAGAGTTCAGCGAACTGGTGAAAGACCAATATACTTTTCTGATGCAGCAGTTGGAAAAAGTGTTGAAGGATTATTTCGACCTTAGCTCGAAAGTGAAAGAGATGCATACGGAGATATTCTCATTAAGAGGTCAGCTGGCGCAGGCTGCCACCTTGCAATGCATCCATAAAGAGTGCTCGCAACGTAGCATGGCGGAAGCCTGACAATGAACGGTCTTATCCATGAGAACTATCAATCTAATAGTAATCCATTGCTCCGCCACGCGCGAGGACAAGAGCTTCACGGAATATGATCTGGATATCTGCCACCGCAGGCGCGGATTCAACGGAACAGGGTATCATTTTTATATCCGCAAGAACGGTGATATAAAGTCTACCCGTCCGATAGAAAAGGTCGGTGCGCATTGTCGCAGTTTCAACAAGGAAAGTATAGGTATCTGCTACGAAGGAGGACTCGACTGCATGGGACAACCGAAGGACACACGCACCTGTTGGCAAAAACACTCTCTGCGTGTATTAATTCTCACTTTATTGAAAGAGTATCCCGATTGCCGGATATGTGGACACCGGGATCTTAGCCCCGACCTGAACGGAAACGGCGAGATTGAACCGGAAGAATGGATCAAAGCCTGTCCTTGCTTTAATGCTGAAAAGGATTGGGATAAAGTCTAAAAAAATTAGCTTTATTATAATTTAGGCACGGATAACACGGATTTCACGGTTGCTTTGTACAAGCATAGCACTAACCGTGCAATCTGTGTAATCCGTGCCTAATCTTTAACTTATGATTTTGCTAGACTACGCGTTATCAAAGGCCGTTTAGAACCGACGTAATATGCTGTCTAATTTTCCAACGAGGTAAAAAGGTAGATTTATCAATTTGAATTCTTTTCCGTCTGCCGTCTTTACCTCATCCACAGCATAAGGCTGCGACCATATTCTGACTGCAACTGTCTGCATAGAGTGATTCATAAAAGAATGTAAGGAACGTAAGTGGGCGTTATGCCCTGATTTGACTTCAATGGGATAAACCATAGAATCCTGCACCCACACATAATCGACTTCTGCATTAGAACCACTTTTATTACGCACCCAGAAACAACGTTTCTGACTGACTTTATCTGTCAGTGTCAACAGTTCTTGCGCTACAATCTGCTCCGCTATCATACCACGCCAAGCATCCATTATATCTTTTGCTCCCAAAACCTCTTTCTGTACCTGTGCCGCATAATTCACCAATCCTGTATCTAGCCAGACCAGTTTGGGCATACGCTTTATTTCAGGAGTGGCCGGAACTTCCGTTGCCGTAGTCGGATAAACTAATTCCAGCAACATCGCCTTTTCCAATAAACGAAAGGCCTCTCCCACTTCCCGAGCATTATAAGACGAACCAGCAAATCCTCCTAAAGTTATAATTTGTCCGGCTTTATGCCATCCTTCTTTTAATATAAAGCGAATCACTTCCGGAAGTTGTTTTCCCAAAGCATATTTTTCCACATCATCCCGGTAGCCTTGCAAAAGAGTTTCATAAGTGGACTCCAAGGATAAAATATCCCTGCGCTCCGCATAGAGTTGCACAACTTCCGGCATACCTCCAATCAACGTATAGATATTAAACAATAACATCAAACGATCATGGAAAGCGAGAGTGATTTCAGGCTTATCTAAAACGGATAATAAAGGTTCTTCTCCAACAGCACCCAGAAACTCGCGAAATGAACAAGGACGCAATGCCATATATTGCACCCTTCCCACCGGAAATGAAACACGTACATCTATCAGGTTTTCCAATAATGAACCGGCAGCAATTACATAAATATCAGGTAATTCTTCATAGAAATAACGTAATAACGCTACTGCCTTTGCTGAATTTTGAATTTCATCAATAAAAAGTAATATAGTTCCTTCATTCCTTATCTTTCCACAATGTGCAAAAAATAAAGGCATCAAATCTTTTAGAGACACATTCAACTCAAATAAGGATGCTGCCTCCCGTTTCTCCAAATTCAAATACAGGTAATTGTCAAACTGCTTTCCAAATTCGTTGACTACCGTTGTTTTACCGACTTGCCTTGCTCCACGCAATATCAAAGGCTTTCTATGCGTATCATCTTTCCATTTTTCCAGATGAAATAATATATCTCTTTTAAACATAAAACCACAATTTATTGATTTTCAGCAACAAAGTTATAAAGAATTTCCAAAGATGGGGCAAAACATCATTGATTTTGTTTCAAAGATGGGGCAAAAGTCTATCGTTTATGTTCCAAAAATGGGGCAAAGCCACCTAATACTGTCGTAAATATGGGGCAAAAAGAACGTATTTACAATCAGCTAATCTACAAATTAGACGACTTACCATGTACTAACTCCAATCGTACATCGTAAATCGTCTAATCGTAAATGAACTTAATCGTAAATTATTTTTCTACTTCACGTCGAATGCAGCATCAATCAACGCTTTCAAGTTCAGATAATGACTTCTGTATATTCCACTGGAAGCATTTGCCGCATTGGTCAGGTCTCTTCTAAGATCAGTCAACTGTCCGCGTGCAATAGTCGGTGCTTCAGAAGGGAAATCGAAAGCTACGAGCGAATAACCACCCAGACTTCCGAGCGAACCGGAACTGTTCTTCGGTTTATCAAGCATTCCAATCAACGCATTGACATAAGTCTTTTGCAAACTACGTTGGGAAGCATCCGGTTTCTTTCCTCCTTGCATATCGCTCCAGATACTCTTCTTCAAATCACGGAACAAATCGTTGGCTGTGTATGCCTTCGCTCCGTTGACCAGTTCGTTGTCCGTCATCTTATCGAGTGTGCGGCTGCTAAGCAGTTGTTTCAATGTACTGCTCTGTACACGGTAGATCGAATTGAAAGTATTGATACCAGTTCTTTCGGACAGTTTATCATCCATCAGCCAGGTCGGTGTGGTAAACAGTTCCTTGTTCAGGAAGTCGACCGCTTTCTTCTGAATATCCTTCGGAACATATTCCACCGCTTTCATGTCTGTCTGTTCCACAGAAATCGGATTGTGGTAGATACCGGCCACATTGGTAGCCACATGGCCCATGTACAAGTCGAATTGTCCCACCACATTCTGATACAAACGGACAGCTTTCATATAACCCTCATTCGGTTCATAAGTCCAGTTCATGATTTCAGGCATCACACGTTTCAGGTTTTTGATTCCATAGGAGCTTGCCAGCATGGCATCATCTCCCAAATCTTCACTCTGGTTGCGGGGATCGTTTCTGTCGAGTTCCGTTCCGAACGTATAGCGTTTGTCCTCCCGCAGCTTCTCAATGATCCACTTATTCAAGTGAGGTATTTCGGCTTCCGCCGTTTCATATTCAGGCATCCAACGATAGCCCCATTCAATCGCCCATTTATCATACATACCGATACGGGGGAATATTCCCGAACGTGAAACGTTGTCTTCCGGCTGTGCCACATAGTTGAAGCGTGCATAGTCCATGATAGACGGTGTATGACCGTTGGCTTCCACCCATATTTTGTCTCTAAGTTTCTCTACCGGGACGGTATTGGAAGAACCGAAGTTATGACGCAGTCCTAATGTATGTCCCACCTCGTGGGAAGATACAAAACGTACCAGTTCGCCCATCAGTTCATCGTCGAACATCGGTTTGCGTGCTCCCGGATCAATGGCTCCTGCCTGCACGATGTACCAGTTGTAAAGCAGGCTCATCACATTGTGATACCAGTTGATATGCGTTTCAAGAATTTCACCGCTGCGAGGGTCGTGCACGTGAGGTCCGCTTGCGTTCGGAATATCGGAAGGCTTATACACGATAGCCGAATGGCGGGCGTCTTCCAAGCTCCAGGTAGGATCGTCCGTCGGTGCTTCTTTGCCGAAGATTGCATTTTTGAATCCTGCTTTCTCAAAAGCGGCTTGCCAGTCGTTCACTCCCTGAATAAGGTACGGAACCCATTTCTTCGGAGTGGCAGGGTCGATATAAATGATAATCGGTTTCTTTGGTTCCACCAATTCGCCACGCAGGTATTTCTCGCGGTCTTCGTCTTTGGGTTCGAGACGCCAGCGGGTGATATTCGCTTTATACTTCACTCCTTGCGGATTCTCGTCAAAATCCTTATAGCTCACAGCAAAGTAACCTACCCGGTCGTCGTGCAATCTCGGTTTCATCGGTTCCTTGGGAAGTAATAGCATAGAGCTGTTCAGTTCGTAAGTCAACGGAGTGGTAGAGGTGGCAAAGAAAGCTGCCAGCAGTTTCTCAAGTCCACTGCCTCCTCCTTTCTTCCGCTGGAAGGTACGCACGGTACGTATTTCGATATTTTGCGGGAAGGCTTTCAGTGTGTCGATATAACTTGCGTCGTCTACCATACTGCTCGCTCCGATGTTGTCCTTCACCCGGCTGGTGAATGAAAACATTTCGTTGTCCTTACGGATATAGTCGGTCATGTCGATCACGTAGTTGGTAGTTTCTCCTTCTTTGCGGACAGTTTTCAGCGGGAAGGTGGCCACAATGGGTTGAACATTGGAGTTCAACACAGCCTGATACATACCCAACGTGTCAGCAGAATGTTCGAGATAAGAGATTTCACGCACGAACAGTTTGTCGCCACGTCCTTTCTCGAAACGGATCACTTCGTCGCTGATGTAATCTCCCGGATAGCCGACTTTCCGCTTCTGCGCGTCTACCGGTGCTTTCACAACTCTGTTCACAATCAAAATATCACGTCCGAAAAGAGAGTCGGCTATTTCGAAAAAATATTTACCATCTACATAATGCACTTTGAAAAAGCCATCCATTGTTTTGGCTTTGCCGGTGATTACTTTTGCGTAAGGTTGCAGAGCATCTTTCTTGCTCTTGGCAATGGAGTCAGCTTTAGCCTTATCCACTGCTTCCGTCTTGCTTTTCTTTTTCTTCTTTTTCTTGAAGATGTCCGTCGATTGTGCTCCGGCCAATGGAACGATCATTGCCAGAATCATCAGAATTGAAACTAATTTCTTCATGCTTTCTTTTTTAATATTTATATACAGATACAAAGATAATAATTATTCGATACCGGCAATGCCATACATATTTAAGTTATTGATACTAGACATCTTTTCATTCGGTTTGCCTGAAATAGTATATTCCTGTCCATCAATTGTCAAAGTAAAATTATAGGTATAAGTTAGCCCTGTTTCAAAAGGTACGGCAATCATCATATAACAGGTCTCCAAACTGGCACCAAAATACCCGGCAGTTATCTCGAAGCCGCCATTAGGAAGATTATAAGTAATACTGTTTATCGGAGTACCGGAAATTTTACCTGTCGACAAATCTACAGTTGCTCCATCTTCGTAGGCAATCGGATGGTCACAGCTCACCACCACTTTAGTAAATTTCTTACCGACAAAAGAATCCGGGCATCCCGCACCCGGTAAAGTGATTTGAGAAAACAATGGTTTGAATTCTCCCAAAGAAACAGTTGCAGCAGAATAGCTAGATGTAGTAGCCGAAGCATAAGCAAAGCTATAATTACGATGCGGCATAAACTCTGATTCATAATACTCCTGCACAGCTAAGTTGGGCAAAGCGACAGCCTTATAATCTTGTGAAGCTGCGTTATAGGGCGTATAGGCATAAATAGTGTGATCGCCACCCTTAAATCCTGCAGCAAGTTCGGAAGAAGGATTCAGCGTAATATCTTCAGTCACACGACTATCACGATCATATACTATATACGTTTTACCATCCAATTCTGTAGTAGTAGCCACCGCTACTTCCGACGGAGCATACGGCAAGTTATCCTGCGGTTTGCCATCGGACAACACATATATTCCTATCTTGTCCGCTTCAATCCATCCCTGGCTTCCATGGGAATACACATTATAAGCACCGGAAACAGCAATTTTCCCCACTACGGGAATATCTGCATCTTCTTCTTCACCATCGTCACTGCTGCAACTTACTGAAGACAATGCTAAAGCTACACAAGCAGCAAAATAAAACAGTCTATTTTTCATACTTTTCTCGTTTAAATGATTAATTATTTACTGATAGGTTATTTTCTTTTTCCAATTAATATTCTCCTTCATAGTTCGTGCACCATACCATGCCTTTCACATCGCCAAACCCGCTAAAAGTCTTCAATTCCAAATCGGGAGCAAAACCTTCGAAGAGACGTACCATCTGGCTCGTGTTTACATCGATGATGGCGATATCCCCATTTTCCTGCGAAAGTGCCAGCCGGAAATTCGGATCAGTGCTATTTCCCCCATAGCCATAAAACTCACAAACAACAGGACTTCCACTGATGCCGTTGATACGGCTGCCCGCTGTGTAAGCCAGCATATGGCTGCGCATCTGCATACTGTATATATAGAGATTCTTATCTCCATCGGTAAAGTAGAAATAAGGGTTCTTTTCAAAATTGGAGGACATCTTAATGACACTTTGCGGAGTCAATAAGGAGCTGCCGCTGAATCCGTATTGATCCGTACCGGTTATCAGGTGAGAGTTATTATCCATGTCTTTTACGGCAAACTCGTGCAAATCATAATTTCCGGTTCCCTGCACGTCAATCAGCGACACGTAGTTTGACCAAAATGTCAGCCCGCCGTTGGAGGCTACATCTTTCTTTTCGTAAGCGCCTATTGCCAGGCAGCGGGTTCCCGCTCCCATATTGTTCACCCGCAACACACCGGAGGGAACTTCCAAATCCTGATCGTATGTTTTGAAGTAGACGATGGCAGGAGTATAAACTGCTCCCCACTGCGGATAATGTGTAATGCCGATAAAACAGGCATTTTGCTCATCATACAAGATACAACGTTCTTCGTCGGCACACCAATAAGTGACGTTGTGGAACGGTGCGAAACAGGTGATACGGCTACCTCCCTCAAACTCATACGGCATGGCGCCGTACTTCCCGTAATAAGGAATCGCTTTATTGTCAGTGCCTACGGCACGGATATACACTTCCCCCTGTTCGGAGCAAATCACGTAATATTCTTCCTTGAATGCGAAGTCCATTATCCTCAAGCCTTCCGGCTCTTTACGGTTTTCGAATTCGTCGGCAAGCCACATGTCTTTTTGCAATGAATTGCCATCCAGCGTGACACTTCCACTACCCTGATTTATCAGGATTTTCGGCAAACCTGACACGTAGGAACCGGAGATAGAGCCTAATACATAATAGTAATAGATCCCGCGCGGGTCTGTACCCAGACCATCTTCGATGGTGTTTTCTACATCGTGCGTAGCCCGGAGGCCGGGATTGATGAAAGATAAAGAAGATTTTCCGTCTCCTTTGTCGGAGAGAATCATCCAGCCCCAGTCGAAACTGTTCTTTCCCGTCAGGGTATATTTATTGCTGATGTATGTTTCATTCGTTTCCTTATTGATGACTTTCAGTATCAGTTCGTACGTTCCGCCTTTTTCGAACTGATACTTCAGATGATAACCTGTGTAGATCAGTTCACGGTTCAGATACCATTGAACGGTGAAAAGTTCATCAACATTCCCGATGTCCGTTGAGAAGTTGATGGGCGCATCCATCTCGAAAAGTTCGCCTACCATAAACGTGTAGTCCGATGAAGCGGAGTTCACAAAAGAGACTTTGGTAGAGTTTGTATAGTCATAGTTTCCCAAATCGTCATAACAGCCGGTTATCACGAGAAGCTGCAGGATTGAAATGAATAGTATTGTTTTTCGCTTCATAATTTATTATCAGTTATCGAGAATGGTTTCATACAGCGGTGTCACTCCGTCTGTATCATAATATTGGTAATTGCCTTGCTGCCACTGGTCTTTCCACCAGGCCTTGAAGTCGGCTATCAGGTTGACAAACTCAATACCGGTGTATTTATCCAATGATTCGAGTATCTCACCATCCATGAAAATGATAAAAACACGGTATTTCATATCCGAATAAGTACCCAGATTGGCTGCCGAACTCTGGTTCCACCAAACAGGTTGGGAAATCCGGTCGGTCACTTGAATCGTGACGTGTTTGTATTCTGCCGGACCCACCAGACAGTTTTCCACTGCATCCAGTGAAAGGGTAAGGGTGTAGTCTGTGTTGAGCAGGTCTTCATTGCGATAGACGGTGACTTCGTAGGTGTCTTCCGCCAGTCCGCTATGGAAGATGCCGGAGGTCAAAGGGGCATAGTCAATACCGGAACGGGCGGTGCTCTTCTCTCCCACTGCGGAAATATCACAGGTAGCATTTTCTTCGAGCAGGTAGCCAAGAAGTGTCATTTTCACTTTCACGGTTCCTTCCCGAAGCAAGGGTGCATCCGTAGCAAAATTGAATGTTATTTTCTGGGGAGACTTATCGTTCATGTAAGTAAAATAGACGTAGTTGTCTCCATGATAAACTTCCAGTTGCTCTTCGCTGCAGGAGGCGAAAACAAGCAGCAGGCAGAAGGTGGTATATGTCAATATTCGTTTCATCTTATCCGGGCATTAGTTGGTTGTTTCACTGGTAGGCAATGGAAGTACATAAGAACCTGTCATGTTGATTTCTCCTTCCTCGTCGGAATCGGGCACGGTGGAGAGGTTCATCCGTTTGTAGGTGTAGAAGGTTCCACCTTCGCCTATCATTTCTTTCCGTATATCGAGCAGTATTTCGGCATCCAGTTGTTCACGGGTGCTGACTGTCAGACTAAGGGTACGTTCAGCTCCACGGGCTTTTCGAACTGTTTCGAGGTAGTTGATTCCTTCGGTTATCTTGCCATTATAGCTACTGATCTCCGCCAGGATATGACAGATTTCACTGAACCGGATCACTGGTATCATCGGATTCTCCATTGCTTCTACTACTGATTCTACGGAAGGGTTATACTTCAGTGTGTAATACTTCGACTGGGTTTCATTGGTAGTCCCGATCAGGTAGGTGAGCCGATAGTCGGTATATACGCCCGTATTGTCCGAAGCAAACAGGGAAGGGATATTTGCCAACGGCAAACGGGTGGTTGACGAAGAAGAGGAAGAGCCCCATACGGCCTGTTCATAATCCGTAGCCAGCTGTTTCTTGTACAAGCCGAACAATATGTCGTGGGAGACTTTTGTATATCGGGAATTGAGATTGCAGGTAATGTTCTCTCCTTCTGTAAAGCCTATCCACCGTTTCTGCTGATAATAGGTGTTGTAAAGTTCTTTGGCGGCTGTCTCGGCATTCTTGTAGTAGGCAGGACCGGCATAGATGCAGACACGGGCTTTCAACCCCAGCAATGCCAGATAGTTGAAGCGGATGCCACGATACCAGAAGAATGCTCCCATATCGTCTATATAGGAACCGGAGTTGAAGCGGTAGCGGGCATTCCATTCGGGAGTAGGTTCGTACATTTGTGAAGCGTACATCGCTTCGGGATGGTATTCGGTGTCAAACTTACGCAGAATGTCTTCCGCTTCGAGCAGGTCTTTCAGGACTTTCTCGATAAAATCGGTAACGGTACATTTTTCTACCACTGCGGCTTCGTATTTATCGCGGTAAGGAAGATAGGCGCCCGAAGGATTGGTTGCCGTTGCAGGAGCAAACAAGCGAAGCAGGTCAAAATGCATCATGGCTCTTAATGACAAGGCTTCGGCGTAAATGAGGTTTTTCTCTTCTTCTCCGTATTCGAACAAAGAGATGTCCGTGGGCCGGATGTTCTCGATGAGCTTGTTCAGGTTGGCTATCACTTTATAGCCTTTTTCCCAGATAGCTGTCACGACGGGTTCGGTGTCGACCGTGTTATAGATAAGTTCGGAAGCGTCGGCATACATCGGAGAGATGGTTCCCGCCTTTTGATTGTATTGCTGGGAGATGGCACTAAGGAATCCCCAGCTTAGTTGCTTACCGTAAAGTTCGTCGGACGCCAGATTGGTGTAGATACCATTCAGGGCATTCCGGTAGCCGAAACCGGTGGAAAACAGATCGTCGTCGGCTATCGCATTTTCTGGTGTTACGTCCAGCCAGGCATTGCAGGAAACGACTAACATTCCTGTCAGGGTTATTAGTATATGGCTGATTAGTTTCTTCATTTGTATGGTTAGAATATGATGTTAGTAGTCAGATTGAATGAACGCGAATAAGGATAATCGAGTCCCCGCTCCTGACGGATGGTAGACCAATAGAACAGGTCGTTCATCGTGAACGAAAGACGCAGGCCGGACAGATGGAGTTTCTTTAATTGTTCGGGACGGAAATTGTAGCTCATTGTCAATGAACTCCATTGCAGGGTATTGTTTTTCTGTACAAAACGCGAAGATGCGCCGGTGGTGACATTACGGTCACGAATATCTTTCATGGTGGTTATGTCTCCCGGTTTCTGCCAACGGTCGAGCAATACCCGCTTATCTACATTGTCATTTTTAATGTCGGCATTCTCTACATAGGAGACGAGGGTATTGTTGTAAGCATCTCCACCAAAAGTATAGAGGAAAGAAGCAAACATGGATAACTGTTTATAGGACAGGGTATAACCGAATGAGCCTTGTCCCTTGGGAGCTGTATCGCCAATAATGGTCCATTCGTCGGCAGACCATACATCGGTAACGTCACCATTCCGGCGAAGGTAGATTTCTTTGCCGTTTGTGGGGCTGATTCCCAATGACTTCATCCCGTAAATAGAGGTCAGAGAGGCTCCTTCGTAATATTTCAGGTATGTTTTAGCATATTTTGAATCGGAACTGCTTTCGGGGTTATATCCGCTGAACAGTTCTTCCACTCTTTTATTATAGTCGCGCATTGCCTGGGAGATTTCAATAATCGTGTTTTTGTTTCTTGCAAAGCTGCCGTAGAGCTGGAAGAGCCAGTTTCTGTCACTGTAAAGTCGTGCCCGCAGTTCCAGTTCGACGCCGGTGTTTTTCACCTTTCCCATGTTTTCTTTGTAGGAGGTGAATCCGGTAGAGGAAGGGATGGTATAATCGGTTATCAGGTCGATGGTACGCTCGTCGTAGGCAGAGGCTTTCAGATAGATTTTATCGTGCCACAGTCCGATTTCAACTCCATAGTCGAGGGTGTATTTACGTTCCCATTTCAGGTTCGGATTTCCCATCTGATAGAGGAATACACCGTAGCCTGTGGGATACCAGCTGTCTGTTTGCAGCTGATACATATCTTTGGCCGAATAGAGGGAGAAGTTGGTCTTTCCGGTCAGTCCGTAGGAGACACGGAACTTCAACATGGAAAAGAGTTCATTCGACTTCATAAAATCATAATTATGAATGTTGATTCCTGCTCCTGTTGACCAGAACATGGACCATCTTTTATCGGAACCGAATTCGGAAGAACCGTCGATACGTCCTGTAAGGTCGGCGAGATAGATATTGTTGTAGGTGTAGTTGGAAGTGAGCAAGGCTCCTACCAAGCGGGTGGTATTATCGGAGCTGCTGGGCTTTCCGTATACTTCTGCCGCATAGTTTGAAGAGACAAGGTCGCCACCCGGAAATCCCCGGTAACGTGTTTCGGAAGCAGTGCTCTGCGTTTGTCTCATGTTGGAGGACAAGCAGATATTGAGATTGTGTCCCTTGAAGGTATTGTTGTACATGAGTGACAGGCTTCCGTCTATCACTGTTCTCTTTTGTGTGGATTCTGTTTTTTCACCATTGATGTTGCCTGTACTGGCTGAATAACTGGCCGATGCGGGATCTTTGTACAGATCACCGGTAGAATTTCTCATCAGGACGGAAAACTGACCGCGCAGACGCAGACCGTCGGTGATACGCCAATTCAGACTAAGATCATCGGTTACTTCATCATAACCGGAATGGTCGAAGCTGTTGTAGAAGTTGATTTCGTACAATGGATTTACTTGTGTGCCGCTAGCCCCGTCGAACTTTTCGAGACGGCGCACATAATCGCCATTTTCATCATACAGACGCATATAAGGAAGTAAATGGGAGTAATCGCTGAATGAATTGAAGGGGACATCTGTACTTTTGTTATAAGTGTAGGTCACTTTGTTCTTTATTTGTAGTCCGCCAATGCGGTAGTCTACATAAAAAGCGGCATTGGCATTCTTACGGGAAGAGTGTTTCATCACTCCTTCCGTTCCTCTGAATCCCAGTTCCACTCCCCAGCGCACGTCGTTTTCTCCACCGTCTATGAAAACGGAGTGTTTATGGTTCAGAGCCGTGCGCAGTCCTTGAGAAAGCCAATAGGTATCGACACCTGTCAGTACATTATTGAGTCGTTGGTAGTAACCGTTGGTATAGGGGTCTATTTCCGGGGTGTTGCTGTCATATAGTCCTGCCAGGCGTTCGGTTTCCAGCTTCTCACGGGCGTTCATCAGATTGTAGGAGGATAAATCCGGCAGTTCGGCAGAAAGTACTCCGGAATACTGTACACGGAACTTTCCGGCTTCAGGCGCACGCCGTTCAATGACAATTACTCCGTTGGCCGCACGTGAACCGTACATGGCAGTGGCGGCAGCATCTTTCAGGATATTGATGCTATGGATGCTATTCATATCGAGGTCGTATATCTTTTCTACATCGACTTCAAAGCCGTCCAGTATGAAGATAGGCAGGTTGGAATTACCGCTTAGCACTTCCCGCGAAATGGAGGAGGTGGAGGTCTGCCCAAGTGTCGTTTCTCCGATACCGGTCTGACCACGCAAGACGAATTGAGGCAGGCTGTTGGGATCGGAACCAGCAGCCAGATTCTCCTGTATTCTGAAAGAGGGATCGAAAGTCTGAATGGCCGAAATCAGGTTGTTCGGGTTGACTTTTAACAGGTCTTCTTTCTCTATCTTTGTGGTATTTCCTGTGAAACTTTCTTTCTGTATGGAGTTATAGCCGGTTACAATCACTTCCTGAATACTTTCGGTAGCTTCTACCATCTGCACATCGACTTTCTGCCGGGAAGTGACTTTGATTTTACGGGTTTCAAAACCGATGTAGGAATAGATAACCAGACCGCCTTTTTCGGGCAGGGTCAATACATAGCAACCGTTTATATCGGTAATTACACCAGTAGAATGACCATCCAAACGAATCGTCACTCCTACCATCGGTTCTTTAGAGAGTTTCTCAATCACCCGGCCATAAACATAATTTCCGTGTGGAGGAAGAAGATATGTCTCTTTTGAATTATTTTTGTTTTGGGCTATTGCATTAGTAGATAGTGATAAAATGTATACAAACAATAAGATTCTATTCAAAGCCCCGGAATTTAGCTTTTGCATAACGGATATATATAGTTATTACACCCGCAAAAGTATTCTTATATGATAGACGGAGCAATCACGAATTTTAGGTATTTTACACAACTATTATACCAAAATATAATTAAAGCAAAATCTTTTTGCTTCTGTTTAGGTATTAATCAATAGCAAAAAGAATAACTGCATCATTTATCCTCTATCAAAAGGCAAATGATGCAGCTGTCGGTTATATCTGTTTTTTTTATAATGCCAGACGGTATATCTCTTTGCTGTCCTGTTTCGCTAATTTGACATAGTTGCCTACCAATTCACCTTTATTCCGGTGCAGACTATCTGCAAGGCGGTCGATGTCGGGATTCTCAATGCCAAGTTCTTTGAAGGTCACAGGCAGGCCGATGGAAGTAAAGAAGGATTTCAGACGGGAAATTCCTTCAAGGGCTACCGCCTTTTTATCGTCTGATTCTGCCACTCCCCACACTCGGATGGCGTATTGGGCTATCTTATCCACATTGTGTTCTGTCATCCATGTCATCCAGGCAGGGAAGATTACGGAGAGTCCGGCACCATGAGTCACGTTATAGATGGCGCTGATTTCATGTTCGAGGAAGTGGGAAGCCCAGTCCTCTTCACAACCTACACCACAGGTTCCATTGTGGGCGATCGTTCCGCACCACATCAGATTGGCACGGGCTCCGTAGTTTTCGGGGTCTTTCATGACGGTAGTTGCCTCTTTGATGATGGCAAGCAGGGTACCTTCGCACAGGCGATCGCCTATTTCTACATCTTTCGTGTTGGTGAAATAGCGTTCCATGATGTGTGCCATCATATCGGCAATGCCGCAGGCGGTTTGGAAAGGAGGAAGTGTGTAGGTCAGCTCGGGGTTCATCACGGCAAAAACAGGACGTAGTACACCGGGAGCACGGAGGCTTAATTTCTGTAAGCCATCGACTTTCGTGATGACGGTGTTACCGGAACCTTCGCTTCCGGCAGCAGGAATCGTTAACACAACGGCTACTTTCAATGCTTTCGTCACAATGGCTTTTCCGATGTAGAAATCCCAGAAATCTCCGTTATAAGGAACTCCGGCTGCAATGGCTTTCGCCGTATCAATCACAGAGCCACCACCAACGGCGAGCATCATGTCTACGTTTTCTTTCCGGCAGAGGTCGATTCCTTCATACACTTTCGTGTCTATCGGGTTAGGCTGTACACCACCCAGCATGCAATAGGGAATACCTACTTCCTGCAATGATTTCTCAACACGGGCCAACAAGCCGCTACGTATCACGGAACCGCCACCATAAACAATCATTATTTTGCGTGCACCGTATTTCTGTACTAACACTCCGGTCTGCGCTTCCGTATCCCGACCGAACACGAATTCAGTAGGGCTGTAAAAGATAAAATTATTCATTGTCGTTTTCTTTATAGGTCTTTTCGTCAGTCTTTTCTATAGATCCAAATAGAACTCCTTTGACAAGTTTTTCTATAAGTTCTTTTATAGAACCCTTCATAAGAGTCTTTATAGATCAGACAAAGTTATAAATTTAAGCAGAATATCTTTCTTTTGATTGTTTAAAATTTCCTACTTTCATTAGTACAAGTCCGATTACAATCCAGACCATTTCGCGTACACGGGTAATCAAAGCGGCATAGACTCCGTAAGCTCCGGAAAGGGAAAGGCCGCCTACGGCGAGGGCAAAGCCACCTTCACGACCTCCCAATTGCATAGGCAGGAAAAACAGCAGATTAGCAAGTAAAGAAGAGAAAGCCGCAATCAGGCAGCAGTCGGCAAAGCTGACATGGGTGGTCAGCACGTTCAGTATCAGCCATATTTCAAGACAACTGACTACACGGGCGGTATATTCCAGTAAGAGGGCGCTATAAAAGGTTTGTTTCTTTTGTTGGTGGAGAAGGGCAATTTGTTTGTCTATATTCTCCAACTTCTCTTTATGCGCATTTGCAAAATGAAATACTTTCTTTTTCAGAAAAGGAATACGACCACCCATACGGACAAAAGCCACAGCCATCCCCTGCCGATAGCCTTTCATAAAAAGAATAACAATCAGCAAGCAAAAGACAGTAATAGCTCCTAAGATTATCCCCATCATCCACCCCACCGGATAGAGACAAACGTAAAGCAACACTGAACTTAACCAAAAGCAAAAGTGGGAAAAGATATGCATCATCACATAAAGAATCACGGAAGAGGTGGCGCGTTCTATTCCTATATAGGGTTTCAGCTCCATAATGCGATATGGTTCGCCTCCCATCAGCCCAACAGGAGTCACGTAATTAAGCGCAAAACCTGTTACTGTGAATTTGTAGAGCCGGACAAATGAAAACCCCGTCTTACCACCACTACGGATGATGATGTACCACGATACTGTATTAATAAGGTAGACAAACAGCCATAGCAACAAAACCAAAGGTAAATATACCCCTGCACGCTTCAAATTCAGCCAAAGCTCCTGATAATCCATATCAAAAGTGAATATCATTATCAGAACGGCAATGATACCAAAAGCGAGAAATATATTACGGTACTTGTTCTTCACTATTTGTGAGACTTATATCTATTTTTTATATGGGTATATATCTGCTTTTATATGAGTATATACTTGCTTTTTGTATGGGTATATATCTCACTTTATTCACATATAATCTTACTTTATATACGTATAATATCTTTCGAAGAATCTTTTGAACGCCGGGATTCTCATCAATATGTATTCGAATACCAGCCAACCGATTAACGCGCAAGAGATGCCAAGTAATACATCAATGATATAATGATGGCATGAATAAATAGCTGTTCCCCAAATGCCGACCATGATAATAGAGAAAAGAGTAACCACATACCACCTGCATTTACCAATAATGGCATACACCAATGCAACTACCATATAGGCCGCATGCAGTGAAGGCACTGCCGCAAAAACATTAGCATTACGCCCGTAGATAGAATCAAAGATGGTTACTCCGAAGAATGCATCAAAGCGTCCCAATCCTGCAACATTACCCGGTGTGTTTAATATCGGTTCGAAACCGTAGTTGATGGCATACCAAGGCGGAGCGGCCGGATGAATATAATAACCGGCAAAACCAATCAAATTGACAAACAAGAATACTAACGCAAAGCGAAGGTAGGTTTTTCTTTCTTTCTTGAAATACAGGCAAAGACCGAACAGGATGGGAACGGGAACCCAACAAAGGTAGAAGATTCCGGCAAAAACGTCCGCTATCGGCCAGTTGTGTGCAGCGAAGTATTCGCAAGGAGTAACCAGAAGACCATTATCCATTACTCCGAAAAGAGACTTTTCGAGATTATACAGTCCGGCCACATCAATCGGGTTCACTTCGTAGTTGGGGCAAATACGCATCCAGTCATACGAGATTCCAAAAATGGCGAAAGGTAACAGGGCCACAGCCAACTTACGAGTAGGTAATCCGGCAAAAAATAAAACTAAATAGAGTACCGCCATTAACAGGTGCTCGGAACGAAGCCCGATGAAGATACTTGTCAGCAAAAGGAAAAGAGCCATAATGACTGTCACAGTCAGGGCTTCTCTCTTCGACGGCATTTGAATATTCTTTATCATTATAATGTTTTGATTAGACAACTAGACTATTTACTATTAGACTATTTACGATGTACTATTTAGGATGTACTATTTAAGATGTACGATGTAAGATGTACGATGTAAATAGTAAATCGTCCAATAGTAAATTAATTCATTCTTTCATCGCTTTGTAGCAATGTCTCACACGAGCAAATGCCGTGATATTGGCAAACAGGGCAACAAAAGCCAGAGGAACAATCATAATCAGGATTGGTTCGAAAGCGGTGATATCTTTGAAAACGCCACAGAACAAAGCTCCGAGACTGGTCAGCACTACGCGTTCCGGACGTTGCATGAATCCGACTTTACATTCAATTCCTAAACCTTCGGCACGGGCACGCACGTAGCTTACCATCAGTGAGCCGATTAGTGCCACAAATGCAATGAGTGCATAAAGGAAATAATCTTTCATTGATAAATAGTAGCAGATACCAAAGAAAGTCATCAATTCACTGTAACGGTCGAGTACTGAATCGTAAAGCGCACCGAACTTGGAACTCATGTTGCCTAGGCGGGCTACACGTCCGTCCATCATATCGAACAGTCCGGCAAACAAAATCACACCTCCTGCCCAGCCGATAATGGCTAAATCGTTCTGTCCGCCATATATGCCGGCATATACAAACATACCTGCCGCTACTACATTCAGGATAAATCCGGTAGTGGTGATAAAGTTAGGAGTGATTCCTATTTTAATCATTCCGCGTATCAGGGGATTGATAATCTTATAAATCAACTGTTGTAAATAATCTCTGTAATTCATCTGTTTAAATCTGTTTATAGCTATTTTTATCTAAATCTTCTGTTTTCTCAATCTGTATATATCTAATTCTTTCGTTTTCTCATCAGTCTTTTCAATCCGTTTTTCAGTTTCTTTTTCCGAACAAACTTCTTATATCTATATTCCGGTAAACAAAAAAGCGTTGCATATTATAGTTCCAGAACAGTGCCACGATGACTGCCACTACCACTTTAGGAATAATGAAAAAATCTCCGAAATACAGGCTAAGCGTGTCGCGTACCCAGGGAATCTTCGCTAATGATTCCGTCAGTGCATACGTGCCCCACGTGTTTAACCAAACGCTGCAAATCCATACAAGGATAAACTTTGCAGCGACATTCGTTTTCTTTCCTTTCGATTTAAAGGTCCATTTATAGTTGATAACACAATTGACGATTCCTCCATAAATAGCCCCCGCCAGGGTGGCATATACATAGTAGACTTCAAATAGCCTGACCAGAAGAATCGTAACGAGAAAGTCTGCAATAGTTGCCATTTGAGCAGAAAGCTGCGCCCTCAAGAACATGAAGATGCCACCTTTCTGGGAAATCATCCGTGCAACTCTTTTCAGCCAATCACCCATCTTGCTCCCACTAACAAAATAAAACTATACACTCCCGCCAAAACGTCGTCCATCATCACACCTACTCCACCTTTCAGGCTTTCCATACGACGTATGCCCAACGGCTTGGCTATATCAAAGATGCGGAACAGGGCAAAAGCCGCAATCACGTACCAAAACCATTTATCATCATTGGGAACGGCCAACAACGGTATCCACACTCCCACCATCTCGTCCACTACCACACGCGAAGGATCTTCCCCCCAATAAGTCTCCAGTTTATTGGCAGCCCAAATGCCGGCGAATGTAAATACAATCACCAAAGCGGCGGTCAGCCATAATACAACAGGGAAAGGAAGGAAGAAATAAAATGCAACCCAAATGATAGAAGCCAGTAACGCACCAGCTGTGCCGGGAGCAAAAGGAGAAAAACCGGAGCCAAAGCCCGTGCCTATAAAAACAGGTAGAAAGGGAGGACGCTTCATTTATTACTAATTACTAATTACAAACTACGAGTCGGTTGTGTCACGAGTCCCCCAAACGAATGGGGAATTTGTACAATAAAAAAGTAAAAGTTGAGGTTGAGCATCCACCAGTCTTTATAGGATGGTAAATCTCAATCTCAACTTATTATTTGGGGTTACTGATTAAGCTAAGTAATCAGGTTCTTTTTCACCAATCATGTTACGCAATGTCTGTTTTACCATTCTCCATTGTGTAAACAAGTCGTGTTCGGGCTGATGTTCGAAATCGTGCATCGGGCTCTTGCAGAAGAATGACAACCAAGTCTGGATGCCACACATACCTGCACGCATTGCCAAGTCGCTGAACAACACAAGGTCAAGAGCGATAGGAGCTGCAAGGATAGAGTCGCGGCAAAGGAAGTTCACCTTGATTTCCATCGGGTAGCCCATCCATCCGAAGATGTCGATGTTGTCCCATGCTTCTTTGTTGTCTTTGCGGGGAGGATAGTAGTTGATACGTACTTTATGATAAACATCTCCGTAGAGATCCGGATATTTTTCTGGTTCGAAGATAGTGTCGATTACAGACAGCTTGCTGACTTCTTTTGTCTTGAAGTTGTCCGGATCATCGAGCACTTCACCGTCGCGGTTACCGAGGATATTGGTAGAGAACCAACCGTTCACACCCAGCATACGGGTTTTGAACATCGGAGCCAATACGGTTTTCATCAATGTCTGACCACTCTTGAAGTCTTTACCGGAGATAGGTACATTCTTTTGTTTAGAGAATTCCCACATAGCAGGAGTATCCACACACAAGTTAGGAGCACCCATTACGAACGGAGCGTCTTCTGCAATAGCAGCATACGCGTAACACATACTCGGAGAAATCACGTCTGTATTGTTTTCCTTCATTGCTTTCTCTAAAGCAGCGAGTGACATGTGTTCGTCAGACAGCGGAATGTAAATTTCAGTACTTGCAGCCCAAAGCACCACTACGCGTTCGCAGTTGTTAGCAGCTTTGAAGTCGCGGATATCCTGACGAAGTTGTTCTACCATTTCCCAACGGGTAGCAGCCTTCTTCACGTGTGTACCGTTCAGACGTTTTGCCCAGTTGTGATCGAAAGCAGCCGGCATCGGTTTGATAGCTTCCAACTCTTCTTTTACTCCATTCAGGTCTTTTTCTTTCAAAACCTCGGCGTACATAGCAGCTTCGTATGCGTTGTCCGGGAAAATATCCCATCCTCCGAAAACAATGTCTTCCAAATTCGTCAAAGGCACAACGTCCTTGATGAGTTTTTCTTCGTTGTTCTCCATGCGCATTGTGGCTAACTGTGTAATAGATCCTATCGGTTTTGCCAGTCCCTTGCGAGAGGCTAGTGTACCTACAATCATCGTGGTAGCTACCGCACCACCCACTCCGACTACCAGTACGCCAAGACGCCCGGTAGCGGGTTTAATTTCTTGTTTCATTTCTATTCTATTAAAATTAAACTAAAATTGATGCAAAAATAAGATTAATTAATTACTAATACAGTCTTTATTTGTCATATAAACATTGCAATTAGCAGGATTTAACTTTTAAAAGGTCATGTGGAGACTTATTCTCAAGCCTGATCTGTCAATCCCGGGCGAATCACGATAAGTGAGCCTCCAGATATAGTCCAAACGTAACACCTTGAAAATGTTTTCAATACCGACACCCGCCTCCACATAAGGTGTTTTTCCCATTGTTTGTGTGTTCTCTATCGGAAAAGCGAACAAACCGTCACTCAAAGCCGGGTTGTTTTTATCGCTCAAATGTCCATATAATCCACGACAGGAAACTATTTCTCTCCATTTAAGTTTTTTCAACAACGGTACCCGGTTGAACAGCCATCCGTTGAGGAAATAAGTAACATCCCACGAGAAATACTCATCGTTCATAAACTCCATCGCATTCATCAACGAGTAAGATTCCGGTTGGATGGTATAAGAAAGGTTGGCATTAGGCATGATAAGCAACGGGAAAGGTACTTTATCCCACACTTTACCTGCTTTTAGTATAACGTCCGTATAGCCGAACGCGGAAAACCAGAAGCGTTTCTGAATACCGGCTTCGGTATGATTGTAAGTGTAATCGCTGCCCAACACTCCTTTTCCGGCAATGGTATGCGACAAGGTAAACACCGGTGCATCCAACGATACGGGAAAACGGTTCCATTGGGTCTGGAAGAATTTCTCATTCGGAGCATAACGCAACTTCAACTCTGCGGCACTGATAGAGAAATCTTTTACCGGGGTGTAGGTATCTCCTTCTTTCTTTAAAAAAGGAATCAGGTAGGAGGACTCATCTTTCCGTGTACGCGCTGTCAACTGGAAAGAAAAGCCAGAATAAAACTCATTGGTATAGGTCATCTCCGCCTGCCGGAAATAGCCGATACGGTCGTCCTTCTCACGTTTCAAGGCCAGGAACACATTGTCTTTGCTTGTATACAGGTAATTTTGTCCGTACTGGTTCACATCTGATTCGTAACGCAATTTCAATGAATGGATGGGAAATTCGTTGGCGTATTCTTTCTTCTTCTTGAAAGAATATTCCAGTTCCGCCAATCCTTTCACTCTTTCATCTTTAAACCCGTAAGCCACATATCCTTTGCCAAACAGGTGCGGATTGAGCCAGGCGGTAGTCATACCTCCGGCACGGATACGGGGACCTTCCAATGTGTTACCGCTGATAGTGGCATTCATCGGGCCGATATAGAAAAGTGGCGCTTCTTTGGAGGTGGGAATATATCCCGTAAAGAGAATGGAAAGCACTTTTTCCGTCCAGTAATATACCGGATAACTGCGTAATTGTGTCATCAGGCGGTCTACCGAGTTTTCCTGCTGGGAGATGGCGGCTTGCGGACGATTCTCCGCCCAGAATGTTTCGGGACGCGACAGGGCTTCCGTCTCTTCAATAATACGTTCGGGTTTGGTGAAGACTTTGTCGGCTTCGGCAGTCGGTGTAAAGGTGTAGTTGCTGTAATCCGCTACCCGGCGGGCAAAAATACCGTCCTGTCCTTCGGTCAGTTTAAACTCAACAGTGATACTTTCATGATCGAGCAGGCGTGTGCCGTCTTCAGCGCGATTAAATTCCTGTTCGAGCAACATGTAGTCTACAAAGTTCAGGTTTATCTTTTTGGGAAAGTTGAATACGGCACGTTTAACAAAGTAGGTAGAGTCGAGCGTCACATACAGGTGTCCGTTGAAACCGAAAGACTCGGAATTAAAAGGCGTGAAAGCAAGGTCTGCACAAGGCTCTCCAGCAATCTGCAACGTGTCCATCAGGTAATATTTATAAAAGCCTGTGCCGATACGGGACAAGGGACTGACAAACTTATTTGTAAACAGGGAAATGTTGTTTTCGTAAATGTCGACGTCTTTAAAGACTTCATTGATGGCTGCCTGCATCCCTTGTTTAGAGAGAAACTCATCGACACCGGCCTGTTTGCGTCCTTTCACCCATTGCTTCTCGGAACGGGGAGATTTCCGGTAATAGTCTGTGGCAAGCAGTTCACGGGCTGATACCGTCAGAATCGGTTTACCGGTAACGGCAGAAGTATCTACATATTCCGTCAGGAAATCAAATTTACGATATAGCCATTTTTTCTGTTTCTCTTCATCGAAGTTATTCAACGCAAAGGTGGTCTTTTCATAACGTTCGCGTTGCCAGAAGTCTTTCTCGTAGGGAGAGTAGTTGTCACGGCTTTCAATCATGCGGCGGACAAATTCCACAGCAGGATTATCTTTCTTCCGGTAGTGCTCACGTTTGGGTTTGACTACCACTTCACCAAGCGCGTATTCGGTAGGCGCAAGTGCTACTTTATAGGATACATTACGGGCAGGGCGAATGGTGCGGACATAGTCATTATATCCGATTACAGAGATTACAAGTACTGCTTCGGAGCGGTGGGTTTTGAAGTAAAAGCGTCCGTCGCTTCCGGTAGTAGTTCCTTCGGTCGTGTCTTTTAAGCGTACAGATGCATAAGGCAAAGGTTCTTTGGTCAGAGAATCAGTCACCACCCCTTGTACCACATACTGCGCACTGAGCGGAATACTGATAGCCAATAAAAGAAAGAGCGTCAATGTGCCTTTTTTCATTAATCTCATACCTTAAATCCTATTGAATTGAGCAGGGCAAAGGTAGGAGTGATTTCAAGACAAAAAAAGGTCTATTTGACGGAAGAAATGTTCTTATTTGACACAATTAGGGGAAAGTAATACGGAATCGGGTCAGTCCGTCGGCATAGGTTCGCAAAGAGAATGTGCACCCATGACGCATCAGTACTTCGCGAATAAAGATAAGTCCGATTCCCTGACCGTTCGGTTTGGTAGAGAAGAAAGGACTGAACAGTTTAGCTTCTGTTTCTTTGCTGATTCCCTGACCGTTATCTATCACTTCAACAGTGGCCGGAGCGAGGGTGCGGACTATTATTTCCCCATCGGCTTCAATGCTTTCCGCTGCATTTTTGATGATATTTACGAGTACTTGCTCAAACAAAGCGGCATCCAGCATCACATCTTTCACACTTTCGTCTATTTCCATGCGGAGTGTAATGCGACGGTCATTACACATTCCTTCCATAAACCGCTTGCAGGTGAAAACCAAATCATTCAGATTGACAGAAGAAAGTGTCGGTTCGGGGATTTTCACCACATCGGCAAAACGGGTGATGAAACGACTCATCGAGAAACAACGGTCGGTACATACACGCATCACGTCGCAGATGTCTTCCATTCCTTCTTCGCAGGAAAGGGCTTGTTCTACCGTATCCAGTGTGGAAGTAATGCCGGCAGTCGTGTTGTTCACTTCGTGGGCAATCATGCGAATCACTTTCTCGTATGCTTTCTTTTCCGCTTTCATCACTTCGTCGGTGAGGGTTTCTACCAAGTAGAAGGGATGCTGAAATCCACGATCAATGAAAGAAGAATGAGTACACCGGTAGATATTCGAGTCGTTCAAACGGACGGTTACCTTCTCTCCTTTCGGGAGGTTAGCCAATTCCACCGCTAACGGAGAATCAATCTCTTTCATCTTCTTGCCTTGTACGTCTTCCAAACGAACACCCAGCATTTTCAAAGCCATCGGATTCAATTCCGAAAGGTCTTCATCAAGGGAAGTTATAATCACTCCCATCGGAGAAGCTTTAATCAGCAAATCGAGAAAATTATTCTGTTCACACAGGCGGAGACGTTCATTCTTGAGCTGTTCCATCATGCGGTTGAAGATATTCACCACACGATCGGCCTCATATTGACCTACAGGGCTAAGACGGCTACTGAAATCCTGCTCACGCAACAGTTCCATACCGCTTCCGATTGTATTCAACGGCTTCACGATCTTACGATAGAAAAAGGTCAGATAAATGAGGATGAAAAGTATCAGCCCCTCCCCTATGTAGAAAAAGATTGTATTCAGTTGACTGGAAAGGAACAGCAATACACTACCTAATGCCAGCAGCAGAAAGACTAGTATGTAAAAGAATCCTTTTATACGCACGTTATCTGTGGTTAACGGTTAATCTTAATATTATTAGGCACGTGCCTAAATTTATCACATTGTTATATTATATTTTTCGAGACGGCGGTAGAGTGCTGCACGGCTGATACCCAATGCCGTAGCTACCTGACTCAAATTTCCTTTGTAACGGTCCAACGCCTGGAGAATGGTCTGGCGTTCTATTTCATCCAAAGTCATACCAGCCAGAGCTGCGCCTTCGGTCACTCTTGCGTCATCGTGGCGAATATACTGCGCATCAAAATCGGAAGCATCAAGCAGCGGTTTACCACTTACCAGAATGGTACGTTCCACCAAGTTCTTCAATTCACGAATATTCCCCGGATAAGGCAAACGGCTCAAGAATTGCAGGGCATCGGCAGAGAACTCTGTACGGGGCAATCCGTTGGTTACCGCCTGACGGTCGGCAAAATGACGTGCCAGCAAGGGAATATCTTCGCGACGTTCGCGCAAGGCCGGCAGTTTCACTGTTATCAGATTGATACGATAGAAGAGGTCTTCACGAAAAGTACGTTCGCCTACCATTTTGCGCAAATCGGCATTGGTGGCTGATACCACCCGGATATCCGTTTTTCGAGGACGGCTGTCGCCGAGCACTTCAAATGTCTGATCCTGCAATACACGCAGTAACTTCACCTGGCACGAAGGGTCGAGATCACCTATTTCATCCAGGAAAATCGTCCCTTTGTTTGCCATTTCGAAACGTCCGATACGGTCTGCAGAAGCATCGGTAAAAGCTCCTTTCTTGTGCCCGAACATTTCACTTTCGAACAGGCTTTGAGAGATACCTCCAAGATTCACTTTCACAAAGGGGTGTTTGGCTCGCTGACTGTTGATATGAATGGCCTCGGCTATCAATTCCTTACCTGTTCCGCTTTCCCCTGTAATGAGGACAGAGGCATTGGTCTTTGCTATGCGGGCAATCGTGTTCAACACATCCATCAATCCCTGGCTACGCCCGATGATGTGGCTGCGGTCGAAAGAATCGCTCTGTTCCTGCGTTGGTTCCTGTGGAGTACCCGAAAGTTGGAGTGCCGTTTCGATGCGTTGTAACAAGGCGGCATTATTCCAGGGCTTCGTTATGAAATCAAAAGCTCCCGCCTGCATTCCTTGTACAGCAAGTTGGATACTTCCCCAAGCAGTCATCAATATCACCGGTGTTTCGGGACGGAATATTTTTACTTGTTTGAGTAGGGTCAAACCCTCCTCACCCGTTGTAGAAAGAGTGAAGTTCATATCCATCAGGATTAAATCCGGAGCTACGGAACGTACTACTTCCATAGCTTCCCGTGGACCGGGAACGGTCTGTGCTTCATATCCTGCCCGCTTCAACATGAAGCTAAGCGAAGAACGCACTGCGCTGTCGTCATCAATTATCAGAATCATAGTTATATTTGAGTTTTACCCAGTCAATTAACAACCTTTTCTCACACTCCAAAGGTACTAATAAATAGTTTGCTACCAAATGATTGATATATAAATCACGGAATGCACGCTTCAATAATACAAGTTACGCAATAAAGCTGTTTTCTTATTATTGTATTTAAGATTTTCCACTGCACTAAATAAAGATTTTCAGTACAGTAATTTATAATTGTTTATGCAGTCGAGTAATTATCCCGTTATAACGGGACAATAGTCACCTTATAGAGTGATAAATATCATCTTATAAGATGACTATTGTCACTTTATAAGATGACCACCTGTCTCCGAAAGGATTAAAACTCTTAAGATACGAAATTAATTCGTAAAAAGCAAGAACGGAATAGAAAATAATACTATTTACAGCAAGTTCCTCCATAAGATTCAAAAGCTTTTTCCTACCCTTTCTATTGCCGGATAATTTCATCAAAATCAGCTTCAAGTTCGGTATTGGTACGAAAATCCCATAGCGTCAGACTGCGAATCTGATAATAGTAATACCAATAATAATAGAGTTCGGAAATATGTTTCTGTCTTGCCTCATCTTTAGAGTTCTGCGCATCATTCAAGTCTAAGGTATTAATTTTGCCTATCAGGAAAGTTTCAATACTGGTCTTATAACGTTGCTGTGCAATTGCATCGGCTTCCTTCGCTATGTCCAACTGCTGTGCCTGATTATTGAAATGCTCCACCAACAGAAAAATGTCCTGATTGAAGTTGATCTGTTCCTGACGAATTTTTGAAAGCACTACATCCCGGTTGCTCTTGGCTACCCGGACTTTCCCACGGCGTTTTCCCCAATCGAGAATCGGAATCTTAACGCCTACCTGAACAATCTGATTATCCTGCAGGTTCCTGTAAACGGCCGGAAAATTCCGGTTCTCACCCGTATATCCTACGCTTGCAAACAAATCGACACTACGCAAATTTCCGCGTGCGGTAGCTACCTCATAGTCGGCTTCCAACTGGCGGCGACGGATATTCTGTGCAAAAGAATTACGTTCCAATGCTTTATTTAACACCTGATTGTACTCCATCCTCGGGCCATCCACAGCTTCGGGAAGAACCGGGTTTAGTACTTCATCCTCTCCTACTCCCAAAAAGGCACGGAGCTGGAACATCTTGGCATTGAGATCACTCTCTGCTTCCGTCAATGCTGCTTTCGCATTCAAAGCGGAGAGTTTCAACTGCAAGAGTTCATTCTCGGAAATCTGCCCCATTTTGCGTTTGGCAAGGGCTACTTCATAAAGGTGGTCGGCGTTTGTCTGGTTCTGTTTCGCCGTGCCAAGATTTTCTTTTGCCAACAAAAGATTAAAGTAATAAGTGATGGCACGCATCGTCACTTCTTCGGTAGCAGTGATAAAAGCTGCTTTCGCTTCGGCATAACGAACCGGTTCGATGCGTCTGTTCCACTTTATATTATTGACTCCAAAGATGGGTTGTGTAAGTTGTAATGTGATAGGAACCGACATAAAATGCCGGTCTCCTCCGGCTCCCAATTGCTTGATATAGTCGAGAGAGGAAGTCAGCGAGAGTTTACCACCGGTAAGCCAGATGTTTTGATCGATAGAAAGATCACCGGTAAGCCCTAATGTGTTATTACGGACGAAACCGTAAGAACCGTCCGAATTTTGATAGGAACTATACGATTTGTTATAATTGGGCAGGGTTCCGGTCAAGTTGACTTCCGGCAGAAGATCAGCACGAAAGGTACGAAATTCCCAATAGGCCGTTTTCAATTCATTCAAGGCAACAGCAGCGTCAACAGATTGAATACGCGCCATAGCAATAGCTTCATTCAAGGTTATTTCCCTTTCCTTCTGTGCCGACAATGCCAACGGCAGGCAAACGGCAGCAAGAGCAAACAATATACTTTTCTTTTTCATTATACACAGTATTTTCCACTATGAGAGAATCAAACGATGTGCCAAAAAAGTAAAGTTTTTATTATCAACAGATTAGAAAATAAGAAAAGTGTCCATTTTCGGACACTATGCCCAAAAGTGAACGTTCGATTATTCGCAGTAGTTAGGAAGGCGCACAGTGAAACGAGTGCCTTTACCTACTTCGGAGGTGACGGAGATGGTACCATTCAGACGTTCGATGATGGTCTGACAAATACTTAATCCCAAACCTGCTCCTTGGGTGAAATTATCGACTTTATAGAATCGTTCGAATATATGACGGATACCTTCTTCAGAAATACCGACTCCGGTATCCTCCACAAAGATGCGGGTGTAGCCGGGAACCTCATCATCTTCATAGCCGAAAGTAATGAAACCGCTGCTCGTAAATTTAGCAGCGTTATTTATCAGATTATTCACGACTTGCTGCAAGCGTACATTATCTGTCGTAAGATATTTCTTATCACTTTCGGGCATACGCAACACCAGTTCTACTCCCGGTGGCATATTCAAGCGTTGAGAATCATGGACGGTCTTTAATAACAGCGGCAGGTTATGCTCGGCGAACATAAATTCCATGGTTCCCGATTCGATACGTGACAAATCAAGAATATCATTAATCAAAGCCAGTAACAGGCCGCAATTCTTATTAATGGTTCCGATAAACTGGGCAATCTCTTCGCTTGTAAAACCACTCGTATCGCTTAGCAAATCGGAGAAACCTACAATCGCATTCAGCGGAGTCCGAATCTCGTGACTCATGTTGGCAAGGAATGCCGATTTCAGTTTGTCAGCCTGGAGGGCTTTATCACGAGCCTCTCTCATCTCCTGCTCGGCAGTCTTATATCGCTGGATACTCTGGCAAACACCTAATATATTGTACAATGAATCTTGTGTTAATCCCGTGATTACGGAAGAACGATATTCCCACCATTCATACTCTCCGTTGACATTCCGCTGACGGAAATTCAGACGGGTATTGGAATCTTCTCCTGTCAATGCTCTATTAAATAACGGACTTATTTCCTTCAAATCATCAGGATGGATAGTGCGATCCATTTCATCACGGGAGATGGTAGTAACCGATTCATCGTATCCAAGACGTTTCAAGAAACCTTGCGGGAAAATGAAACAGTTGGTTTCCATATCAAACTGCCACGGATAGATGGAGCTTTCGTCTACTGCCATATCAAAGAAACGCTTCTGCATTTCTTCATTCGAAATATTCCGTGCGGAAAGTGCCATACCGGTAATCGTATCCTTTGAACGGATCGGGACTATTTCCCCCGACACCGGGAAGTATTTATCACTATGCACTTCTTTCATGAAAGCTCCCTGGGGTATCTTCACACTTTCTCCTTTTGAAGCTACCTGCTTCAGCATTTTATGAAGAATGTCCTGACCGTTATAATATATCTTGAAGATGCTGCCTGCCATCATTCCTTCATAAAAACGGCCCCCTGACTCATACGGCAAATGCAGCATTTGTAATAAGGAGCGGTTTGTGAAATGAATGTGCAAATCGGTATCATACGTTATCACACCATCACGGATGGAATGAAATACATTATCAAACTCATTACGCTGTTCCACAAGTTTATTCTGCACGAGCAGACGGGTCTGTGCCTGAATCCGTCGTTTGGACTCACGCCGGTTGGCACGCATCAACCACACGATAGAAGCTATCAGCAACGCCAGGATAGACGGATAGAGCAGTATAAAAAGGTATTTATATTTTTCCCAATACGGTTCGTTGACGATGGTTCCGCTAGAGGATACTTTATCAGGGTCAATATGAAAATAATCCAACTGTTTATAGTCATAGATGAATCCCTGCGTGATTTCTGTCACTCCTATTTCTTGGGGAGATGTACCTTTTAAGACTAAAGCAGCCCTTTGAGCTGCCGATAATGCTGAAGCATAACTATCGGAATCGTATGCACAGAATACGCCATTAGTTAACCCCACATTCTGACTCGAAAATACGGGAGCTTTTGAGTTTTTGCCAACGAATGAAAGGAAAGGCGACCATTTAGGAGCAACCACCAGACGTTCGTAGCTGTTACGAGGGTAACAAATAGCAGCAATGATGTGACTCGTTGTATGATTTTGGGTATTATAGACTTTCATTCTATAATCCGGATTGTCTTTTTGAAAGATTTTCCACTCTTCTTCAAAATCTTCAAGGCCTTTGTTACTCAAAAAGCTGTTATCTATCACACATACCACTTCTTTCCGCTGGGGAAATATCTTTTGCGCCTGACGCAATATGACATCAAAATCCGGATTGGCAGTGAACCCGCAAACATTGGGATGAGTAGCAATCAGCTCCATATCAGGATACTTAATGCCGAAAAACACGACCGGTATCTGCAAAGGCAACGAATCTCCACAGGCAAAAAGAGTATAGAAAGCTTCATCACTTGCTGTTATAATCAAATCGGTCTGCCTGTCACGAGCACGCTGACAAAAACGACGCATAATTACTTTCTCGGAGTTGAATGCCCAAAAATCGGCATCAAGATACTCCGTTGTTATATTCACCTTCAGGCCACTTTCTTTAAATCCTTTGACCAACCCCTGATTAAGGTCGCTATGCCAAGGAGTCTGTGAGGTGTATGACTGTATAAACAGGATATTGTATGTACGTTCCGCTGCTGCCGCCTGAATAAGAACAGCAAAAAACAGAACGATAAGCAAACAATAGTAGCGTCGATTCATATAATTAAAGCCTGCGGTGTTTTCAATATTATGCCGACAAAGATACGTTAATTATATTGAAAACAAACAGATAGCCCAAGTTTTTTATTCTTCGCGCAACGCCTCGGCAGGGTGTATGCGAATTACCTGACGAGCAGGAAACCAAATGCCAACGAGAATCATTAAAGACATCAAGAAATAGGTAATGGCACATGTGATAAGAAAACGTACCACTCCCCATTCCAGATATCCTTCCGTCAAATCCAGGTAGCCGATATTATAACATATCACAGCAGCAGGCAAAGCGGCCAGCGTTAACAGTAATAATCCTTCTTTATTCAGCCGTTGCCAAAGCTGTATCCGGCTAGACCCAACCGCTATACGAAGCGCCGATTCAGCACGACGGTGCTGTGTACGGAACCAGAATGTGCCAACAATACCTAACAGGATATTAAGCAATAAGAATCCCATCATCCAGAAACGTACCTGTACCTGATTATAGCTCTCTTGCTGGAAATCATTCCGTATATCTTCATAATCATGCACTTTCAAGATGAATAAGTTGCCGACACTCAACTGGTTGACAGACAATTTCATCAAATGTTCCGCAAAGTCTTTAGAAGTCCCCGGCTTCACACGCAGACAAACTTCTACACTTGAAGGATAAAGTTCATCATCAAGTTCGACCATTATCTTTTCAGGAAGAACAATGGCTACATACCGATCACTGTAGTTAGGCCAGAAGTCATTGTAACGTACTTTCTTCGATACTCCTCCTATTTTGTACACTCTCGTAGAATCATCCACATCGACCATTTCTTTACCCAACAGCGTACGATCGCCTTTATAATCTTTAGGCCAAAAATTTTCACCCACTACTACATTACCATTCTTTAAAGCTTGCACCAATGGCTGCCAACCACGCCCATCAGTACTTTGATAACGAAAGACCTGAAAAAAGTCAGGGGTTACCGAACGCCGTAGCGGATTACTAACTAATGTATCGATACGTAACATACTACCGGAGTTACTCCCGATATAGGGACGCGCATTATTGGATATTGAAACGGCCTCCACTTCCGGCAATCTCCGGAGACGATTGGTCAACTCGATAATATCTTGTCCTAAAGATGTACTCTTTTGCTCTTTCGAAAGATAGGAATTACTCTTGTCGTTTTTCAGGCTTAGTTCCAAATAATACGTATCGGTAATATCAAATCCTACCGGTTCGTAATAAGTACGCGCTGTCACATACGTCCAGTCGACCACATACCACAGGACCACAAAAACAATTAATAGTTCTGACCACAACCATCCGTTTGACCGGCGCTCGTTCCATATTTGTTTTAATAGTTGCATTTTCTTTAGAATTTAGATGAGTTGAAGAATTATCTTTCGTTAATAGCATCCACAATATTGGTGCGAGTTACTCTCCATGCCGGAATGGCGGCACTTAATAAATTGAGTAGGAAGCAAGCCAGAAATGCCAGCAGGAATACGGTAGGATCGAACAGTAAGTCGACACACATGGTCCGCAAATCCTCCACACCATTGGATACAAAGTCTACGGAGAAAAGCATTCCTCCCAAAAGGAAAGCGGCGACATAACTTAATACAAGTCCGAGAATTCCTCCGAACAGGGAATAAAGCATGTTTTCGGATAGTACCTGCATCATAAGCTCCCGTCTGGGGGCACCAAAGGCTTTTCGCACTCCTATTTCGGAGATACGCTTACGCATGCGTGACAAAGTAAGTCCGGACAAGTTGACGGCAGGAACAATCAATAAGACAAGTAATGTCAGTATGTATTGCCGTACTGCTTCTTTCACAGCAGGAGGATTGTTGGCGGAATAGCGTTGCGCGGCTACGAAATAAGTATCAGGCTGTCCGCGATAGAGTAAATCGAAATTGGGATGCCCTGCCATAAAGATAGCCCGCAAGCGGTCTGCCTCCTGACGAATAGCCGGAAAATCGTCTTTCGATTTAGCCAGTATATAAACGGCAGTCATACCCATGATATTGTCATCGCCCCAAGTGGCTGTGAAGGCACTTGTTGAACTCAAAGGAATCCAAACTTGTGCATAGGCGTACTTCGCCAGTTTAGAGACCGGACGTACCACTCCGCAAACAATATAAGCCGAATGATTCAGAAGGAATGTTTTTCCAACCACTTCTGATGTTCCGAACAAACGGCGAGCCATATCTTCGGAAATCACAGCTTTTGCTGCTCCGGCATCAAAATCGGCATTATCATACGGTTTACCAGATAGAAACTCAAATTCAAATATTTTCCAGAAAGCATCGTCTGTTTGCAACACACTACAACTTTCCATCTCACCTGCCGGTTTAGCAGCCAGCATTGTTTCCTGCCAGATATTGGTTATGGAAACAACTTCGGGAATTGTCATTGCTTTGAAACAAGCCTTTGCCGTATTGTATCCGACAGGACCATTGCTTTGCCAATTCACGTTGGACTTACTTTGAAGTCCGGCAAAACGGAAAATGAGCATCCGGTCACGATGGGTTTCCGGTGCAAAGGGAGCAATAGTCGCACGTAAAGTGATGACAATTACCATTATCATAGCAATAGCCAACGCTGTACCAATAATGGAAATAGAAGAAAGCAGTTTATTTTCTCCCAACAGATGGAATGCTTGTTTAAAATAGAGTTTTATCATTATCGTTATCAGTATAAAGTTCAGTATATTTCTTACTCATCTCTTAATGCTTCGGCCGGTTGCACTTTCATAGACTGCAAAGCCGGATACAACACGCCGAGAATAATCATTATCGCCATCAAAAGGTAGGTCAGCAAAGCGGCTATCAGGAAACGGGAGGGTGTAAATGCCATTTGTGATATATCCACCAGTTCAGTATATCCAATATTAAATGCAATCAATATGGCGGGAAGAGCTGACATACCTAACAGCAGCAAGCCTTCGGTAATCAAACGATAGAATATATTTTTCCGGTTCGCTCCCATCGCCATGCGTAAAGCGACCTCCCCACGGCGTTGCTGGGTACGAAACCAGAAGGTTCCGATTACTCCCAGAAAGATATTCAATAACAAGAAAAAAAGAATACAAAATTGTGTACGCAGTTCATTTTCATTATCTATTTCACTGGCTGTTCGGACTTTGCTTAACGGGGTGATATCAAGTATATAAATATTCCCAACCTGATAGATACGGTCGGCATCATTCATAAGACGCTCCACAAATCCATCATCTACACCTTCGCGGACACGCAGGCTCAATTCAAGAAAAGCTACGTTTTCAATCGTTTCCATTTGCTCATCAGAAAGAAAAGTTCCGATATAGGTTCCGGTAAAAGGCTTTCCGGCAATACTGTAATGATCGTAGCGAACAGGCTCGGTCAAAGCTGCAATACGAAGGTTAGCATCACTCATGCGTACTTCTTTACCTAAAAGGTCTTTACCGTGAAAAGTGGCAGCCGAATAATAATCTGCCACATCGACAGGAACTATTATCGTATTCTTCTCCAAAGCCTTCACCAGACTTTCATGGCCGGAACCATCGATGTTCCGGAAACGGAATACCTTATAATATTCAGGAGTTGCCCAACGGTCCATCGTACTAACCCAAACGGTATCGTTATCCGGGAAACGAAAACTCCCTCCACTGAGTCCCTCATTATATGGAATACTGTTTTGAGAGATACAGACAGATTCAACTTCCGGATGACGGGACAAACGTCCGGCTATTTCCCTTAAAGCAGTCATATCATCTTTAATAGTCAGATCCGGATGATAATCAGTAGATTTATCTGTAAGGCGGTTCATACGTAATACATAGGTATTCTCTATATTAAAGCCCATTGGCTGATAATAGATATGCAAAGTGACATAAACCAGATCAACGATATACCACAATACAACAAACACCAGCAATAGCTCAATCCATAGAAAAGCATTGCTCCGGCGTTCATTATATATTTGTTTCAATAACTGTTTCATCACTTTATCTTTGGTTTATTGCATCTACAATATTCATTCTTGATACTCTCCAGGCAGGAATACCGGCACTCAACAGATTTAACACCAGGCAGAAACAGAACGCTACGAGAAAAATCAGCGGACTGAATAACATATCAGTAGAAAGAGAAGTTTCTCCGGCAAGACCTGCATTTTCACCGTTACCAAAAAGGAATGAGTTTAACAGGAAAGTAGCTGAATAGCTCAATATCAGTCCCAGTACTCCTGCAAGCAACGTCAATATCAGATTCTCCCAGAAGACCTGTCGCAACAGTTCGTTGGCAGTAGCCCCAAATGCTTTCCGGACACCGATCTCTGCCATGCGTTTCCGCATACGGGACAAAGTCATACTACTTAGATTGATAGCGGGGACCAAGAGTAAAATCACAATGATAAGAACGAACCGTCTGACAATATGCTTCATATCCAAGTCTGTTCCCCAATGACGGTAGAGATAGGCAAATTGCGTATCCGGCTGACCACGGTAAATCAATTCCATATCTTTCAGCTTACTGTTGTAGACCTGACGGTATTTTTCTACTTCGGCACGAATAGCCGGAAAATCATCGGACGAACATGCAAGGATGACAGCACGCATAGGTCCCATCAGATTTTCTCTCCATGAAAAAGAAGCCAAATTTGTCGATGTATAAGGAATCCAAACCTGCGCATAAGAAGCTGTTGCCAAATTTGATACATCTTTCACTACTCCTGTAATGGTATAATCGGCTTTATTTAGTTGAATGGTACATCCTGCCACATCAGTGGTGCCGAATAACCGACGTGCCACACTGGCAGAAACTACAGCCTTGGACAGTCCACTATCAAAATCAGCTTTCGTATATGGCTTGCCACACAAGAATTCAAAGCTAAACACGTGCCAGAACGCTTCATCTGTCTCCATTTCATCGACACTCATCCTGCCTCCTCCGGGAAGAGAAGCGCGCATCTTATTATTGATAGAAGTAATGGTAACCGCTTCGGGTATCGTCAACGTCTTAAAACACTCATGGGCAGTCGTGACAGACATCTGACTACTGGCAGCATTGTTGTGTTGCTCTTTATCTCGGGAGGTCATAGCCTTGACATACAATGAACGTGAACGGTTAACTTCCGGCACACAATCTTTTATCCGTACCTGCAATGTCAGGATTATGACCATTATCATACAGATAGCCAAAGCCGTACCGATAATACAGACAGCACTGATTAGCCGGTTCTCCTTGAGTTGATAAAGAGCTTGCTTTATGTATTGCTTCCACATTTTATATTCTTTTTCGATTAGGTCCCACAGAAGTTCGTCAAAGAACGTTCCACATTAGAAATTCCACCCCTTCTTTGTTATATCCTTACATTTCAGTTTTTTGTGATTGATTTTACCAACACCATCCTTTTTAAAAAAAGCGGTATCAGCCTTACCTGATAGAGTGATATTTCCGACACCATCCACTTTAGCTTTGATAATGCCACAATCGACATTCATTTTCATGTTACCTACTCCGTCGACATCGAGTTTCAATCCATCGCAATGAAGATTTTTCACGTTGCAATTCCCCACTCCGTCGAGTTCGAAAGCTATATTCTTGAAATTTAACCTTTCCTTCGCATCGAAGTTCCCTACTCCATCAATTTTCACTTTACTCAAATCGGGAGCAGTAATATAGCAAATAAGGTTCTTGATATTCCTCGCATTCCTATCTTTATACGAGATAACCAAAGTTTCGTTTTTCACCGTTATCCGGGTTTTCTCTACAAATTCAGAAGGTCCTTCCAAACGGCAGGTACATTCTGCCGATTGAGTGAAGATAATATTTCCGACAGATTGCAGGTTGATGACTGAAAAGTCGCCTACATTATAATCTTTACTCACATTTTGTGCCGATAGCGAACAGAAAGCAACACTTAACAGGACAGCTATCGCAACGATGAAAATATTCTTTGTCATGGTGATTTTTAATTTAGAGATATATCAATCTGGTTTTCTATTTAGTTTTATATATAAAATGCAGGTTCTACTGCACTTGTCGTCCGTCAAAGAAACGAATGGTACGCGAAGTCTGCTTCGCCTGTTCTTCATTATGGGTGACCATGACGATGGTGCGCCCATCTTCTTTATTCAAACGATGAAGCAGCTCCATTACTTCGGCTCCCATCTTTGAATCCAAGTTACCTGTCGGCTCATCGGCAAGGATTATTTCGGGATTACCGATAATAGCACGGGCAATAGCTACACGTTGGCACTGCCCACCGGAAAGTTGTGATGGAAAATGTCTCATACGATGACTCAAACCCACTTTCTCCAATACTTCCTGTGCCAGCCGTTTGCGCTCTCCACTACCAACACGACGATAAAGCAAGGGTAATTCTACATTGTCTAGCACATTCAGTGAGTTTATCAGATGAAAAGACTGAAATACAAATCCCAGTTCTTTGTTGCGAAATGCAGCAAGCTTCTTATCTTTCATGCTTTCAATCTTTGTTCCGGCTATCTCGATAACTCCGTCTGTCGGTGCATCCAATAGTCCCATAATATTCAGCAATGTAGATTTACCACAACCTGATGGTCCCATAATACTAAGAAATTCTCCTTTATCTACTTCGAGGTTTACGTTCTCCAACGCTACCGTCTCAATCTCGTTGGTACGATAAATCTTGTTGATGCCAGTTAACTTAATCACAATCGTTCGTATTTAAATAGTTATTATATTCTTTATTCTCTATTTCAATCCTATCTTTTAAGTATCTATTCATCCCGTAAAGCCTCTGTAGGAGGAATCCGACTTATTTTGTAAGCTGGAATAAAGACTCCAAGTAAGACTACTGAAATGATAACGATATAAACTATTAATGACACTGCTATATAGTGTAGCCAGAAATGATTAATCCAATAGAAGGCTCCAGGATAGCCTTGCTGGTACCAGCTCCCTTCTACAATGCCATATTGCAAATAGATCAAACATCCCACTAACCAGGCAAATGAAGCTAATATGGCAGCTTCTCCCATCAATTGCCTGCATATTGTATTAGACGAAGCTCCATAACTCAACATAATTCCGACTTCCTCACAACGACTACGTGTCTGAAGCCAAAAAGTACCGGTAACCCCTAATGCCAGATTCACAAGGAAGAAAACCGCCAGCATCACATTCATTCGATACTTATTGGTTATACCGTAGCTATATTCCAGCTTTTCCAATTGCCCGCGATAGGTTTGGGCATCACGAACATATAGATTACCCGCACGCAAGTGTCTACCAGCCCATGGGCGGAAATCATGAAGAAAACGTTTTTCGGAAATTCCCGGACGCAAACGGATAAGGAGCTTTCCATTATCCAATATATCTTCGGCACTGACATCCAACTGCGGTTGGAAACAAGCAGGCCTTCCCTGGTCGAAACTAGTGGAACGAACTTTCTCTACCATCGCTTTCACATGATAAAAAATGGTATCCTGTTCGTAACTCTCATACATTTGTTTTCCTGTCAGAGTAGTATTTCTTGCCAACTTATGTGCCAGTTCATCTGTAACAATTACTTCTTTCTCCTGAAAATCCATATTATCCAAATCCTGAAGTGTTCTCTCCTCAAGAGCACCAAAGCCAAAGGTTTCAAAATAACCGGAACGCGGTATGAAATAGAAGACAGAAACCGAAGAATTAATGGAATCATAACTCATAGTAGTAGAAGAATTTCCTTCGGAACCCGGATAGGAAAAAGTCACCAAAGGAGCTGCACTCTGCACATCAGGATGATTACGCAGTTCACGCAACAAGCGGTTCAGATTCTGCATCAGATGAAGAGAATCAGCCTCATCTTCGCTATACCCCAATGCCTTGGAAGGTAATTTATTGAGGGAAGCTACTAGCAGTCCATCCGGATTATACCCAAGCGGCAATGAGCGATTATAGCTCAATACAAAGACCGGATCGGTTATATACCAAGTCAATACAGTAACCAGTATCAATTCGGCCAGTAACCATCCGTTCCGACGGCGGCGTGCCCAAAGGCTCTTTAATATGAGTTTTAGCATATAGTCTATCTTCTTTTATCTAATAATTATTCAAAAGCCTCATTATTTCTGCTCATTAAGAGATGACACAATAGGACGCCGCAATGAATACCATGCAGGAATCAGTGCCGACAACATATTTAGTAACAGGCAAAAAGCCACTGCTATCACAAAAACCAACGGAGCGAAAAGCATATCTACTCCCAGCCATACATCTGCATTTCCCGGCACGTCTCTTGGAAAGGTTTCGAACAGACTAAAAGTATTCTGCCCTGATATGACTAAAGCAATCCATGCAATAACCAATCCTAGCAATGCCCCTAATCCGGAAAGCAGCAAGTTTTCCCAAACAATCTGTTTCAACAGCAAGCTCCGGTTAGCTCCAAAAGCCTTACGCACCCCCATTTCCGGAAGACGACGTTCCATACGCGCAGAAATCATACCACTCAAATTAAGTGCAGGAACAAAAAGAAGCACCATGAAAACACCGATAAAAGACCAGATTACACTATTCCAGTCTACACCTACATTACTATATACACGAAAAGTGTTGCGCCAATGAGATTCCGGTTGGCCTACCAGATCCAACTTCCACACTTTACCTGCCTCTGAAGAATTATACTTACGCATCAATTCATTGACATCATACTGCACCTTTTGAGCTTCTTCCTGCGTCTTTACCAAAATATAAGCTTCAAACGCGCCTAATGCCCATTTCCCCCATGTTTTATCGTAACCATCCACACAAGTGTAAGGCAAATAAATCTGTCCATAAGAAGCAGGTGTCAGAAAACTGCCTCCTTTCACAACTCCTACCACCCTGACATCAGCAAAATCTAATGAGATAGTCTTACCAACGACTCCTTCTGATGTCCCGAAAATCTGACGGGCATAACTGTCCGTCAATACAGCATTACGGATGCCACTATGAAGATCAGCTTCTGTGAAGGGCTTTCCTTCTAAAAAGATAAATGGAAACACCTTGAAAAAATTTCCGTCTGTGTATTTCACTATAGCCTGCACTTCCCCGTTCTCTTCTCCCAATTGCACATAAGAAGGATTTTCCGCATAATCATCCAAAATACCTGTCACTGCTTCCGCATCTTTTAAAGGATAGAGCCAATCATTAAGTAATTTATAACTTATATTGGAAGAATTGTTGTTATCAGCCTTCGTCATTTTTGCCGATTTGATGACCAGTGTACGACTCCGGTTACTCTCCGGATAAACCGAAGCCAGCCGCACATAAAAAACGATGGCTATCACCATTGTCATGGCAATGGAGAGTCCTGTGCCAACAATATAAAGAGTACTGAACAACTTATTTTGTTTCAATAACTCCCAAGCTTGTTTCAGATAGACTTTTATCATATCCCGATTCCGAATTATCTTAATTTCAACTTACTCTTATTTTTATAAGCACTCATATCGCTTACCACTACCCTATCACCCGGTTGCAATCCACTCAAAACTTCTACATATTCAAAGTTTGAATCGCCCAATTGTATTTTACGTTTGACCAGTTCATTGTCAGAGTTGCAGACAAACAGTTCGTATTCACCACGTCCAACATAGAAAGAGCCATTGGCAACACGCATCACATCTTCCTTTACAGCATTCAGCACATATACATCTGTCTTCAATCCGGAACGCAGACGACGGTGATTATCTTCCTTCAACTGAACCGTGAATGATATCACACCATTCTTGGATAGTGGTGTAACACTGCTAACTGTCCCTTCCAGTTTGTCGCTCCCTATCTTAACAATTGCTTTTCCTCCGGCTGCTACACGATCACCGTACGTATCCGCAATCTCGCCTTCCACTTTAAAATGGCTCAAATCAGAAATGATAGCCACCTGTCCGCCTTCGGAAATCTGTGCACCAATTTGGTTATTAATATAGGTAAGAATAGCTTTACGCGGGGAACGGATTTGTGCATCATCCAACGTACGTTTCTTTTCGGAAAGGCTCTTGCGAAAGATATTAAAATCAAGCTCCTGAACTTTCAATTCGGCAGCAGCTACTTCCTTCTCATTTTTATATTGTTGCTGAAGTTGTTCGTACTCTAATTGAGCCACATTATAGCTCAATTCAGCCTGGCGTACTTTATCTGTTGTTCCTGCACCGAGGCTGTCCAGATAGTGTTCATTTCTCAACTCCACTTTCATCCGACTCAATTTCATTGCCGACACTTTAATCTGCATTGCCATATCGGAAAGTTTCGTCTGATTATTGACACGAAGCTGATCAAGCTTATACTGGCGCATTTGTTCCTCGTCCAGTAACTTCTTATATTCAATTTCCGTACTCTGAAGGTCCAGTTTCAGAATCGGAGTACCTACGTCTACGCTATCTCCCCCTTTTTTATAGACTTCAATAATACGACTGTTGATCGGAGAATTGATAATTTCTTCAAAAGCAGGGACAACCTTACCGGAAGCACTGACACTTACCTCAATCACCCCTTTATCGACTGTGGAAAAGACAAGATCCTTTGCCTCCACTCCTGCCCTTAATACAGATATAAGTACACTGATGGCAATAATACTTGCCACTCCAATGGATGAATAACGAATAATCTTCTTATTACGTTCTTTTTGACGTACCTCTTTAGGAATTTCTCTGTCCATATCCGATCATTTACTATTTTATGATGTATCAATTCGGTACTTCATATACCAAATCTGTGCCAAAATCGTAAATAGTTGATAAATAGAAGATAACAAAAAACAAAGGGTGTCCGATATCGGACACCCTGTACGAATTTACCGTTCAGAATAGCATCTATCATCCTGTCGACAGGAAGCCTGTCTATTTGGATGATGACGTAGTAGAGGGGTTCTTTTCCTCTTGTATCAGTTCTTTCCCCCAATGGGTAGTCTCCTCCACCTTTTCACGATCACGAATCTCTTTTGCTTTACGGGCATAGACAATCATACGCATAGACTGATCGTAAGTGAAATAATTCCATACCCAATTTAAGAGCACAATCACTTTATTACGAACTCCAAGGATAGAACGCAGATGAACAACGAGCCACATCACCCAGGCAAACCATCCCTGCATCTTTACTTTACTAAACTCTGCCACGGCACGATTACGTCCTACAGTCGCCATCGAACCCAAATTACGGTAATGGAAAGGTTTCATCTCCCGTCCTTTCTCCATACGTACTAGATTCTTTGCCAGCAATTCTCCTTGCTGGATAGCCACTTGCGCCAATTGAGGATGCCCGTTCGGGTAATTTTCATCAGCTAACTGAATACATTGGTCGCCAATAGCAAACACATTATTCATCCTCTCTACACGGTTAAATGAATCGACCTTAATACGTCCTCCACGCCCAATCAGAGAGGCATCCAGATTGCCGATAGTCACACCGGTGACACCACTCACCCAGATAAAAGTACGCGTGGCAATCTCTGTACCATCTTCGAGTACTACTTTATGGTCACGATAATCCACAACGCGTTTATTCAACAGGATATTTACTCCCATTTCACGGAGAAACTGTTCGGCATGAGCGGAAGAATCTTCCGACATTCCAGCAAGCAGTCGCGGCCCGGCCTCAATCAGATATATATGCATCAAGCTACTCGGCATATCAGGATAATCTTTGGGCAGGACAAATTTCTTCATTTCGGAAAGTATTCCGGCTACCTCTATTCCGGTTGCTCCACCTCCTACAATGACGATATTCATCAACTCTTGTTGTTCCTGTTTGGTTGAGCAAGTTAAGGCACGTTCCAGATTGGCAAGAAGAGCATTTCTCAATCCCATTGCTTCCGAAACATTTTTCATCGGCATGGCTTCTTCTTCAATATGTTTATTACCGAAAAAGTTGGTTGTAGTTCCTGCAGCCAACACCAGATAATCATATTCTGCTTTTCCGATGGAAGTCTGTATCATATTCTTTTCCGGGAAAATGGCACGTACTTCCGCCATACGGAAATAGAAATCTTTCCGGCGCTGGAATATTTTACGAAAGGGGAAAGAGATGGAAGTAGGTTCCATACCGGCCGAAGCCACCTGATAAATCAAAGGGGGAAACTGATGATAGTTGTTCTTGTCTATCAATACGACTTGAAAGCCTGACTTTTTCAGCTTGTTAGCTAATTTTAAGCCACCGAAACCACCGCCTACTATAACGACACGTTTCTTATTACTTTTTGCAATGTTAAGACTCATATTATAATCATGTTTTATCAAGATAATAACACATCAATGAGTCATTAAGTTTTCAAAATTCGAAACTTTCATGAAGAAAGAAGCCGGATTCATTCATCGGTGGCGATACGCCCATTCCTCGGTACCGAAACATGTCCTCCCCGGTGCCGGAAAGGCTGTTCATCGGTGCCAAACAAAAAAACGTTCTACGAGTCTCTATCGCAGGCGCAACCTATCTCCGATTTCAGGGACATATTCGCCATCTTTACGATTCATCTTATACAGATTTTTGAGGCGAATACCATATTTTTGAGAGATACCATGCATGGAATCTCCATCTTTTACAATATATACGGTATAAGGTTTGGAAGCCTTTTTCTTCTTGCTCTTCAGGTAGATAATATCTCCCTCTACTAACGTATAATCACGCTGCAAGTCATTATATTTCACAAGTTTCTTCCAACTAATGTCAAATTCGTCACCCAAGTCTTTAAAAGTATCACCGTTGCGGGCTACAACATAGGCTATATCATTCGCAATATACACCTGATGCGGGTTCATCAACCAAGGATTCTTTTTCAGTTTCCGTTCTGAATATACACCCTTACGATCGTATTTATACAAATCATAATCTTCGATAATCGTAATCAGGCGATTAGCATAAGAAGGATCGGTGGCGTATCCCGCCTTTTTCAGTCCACGAGCCCACCCTTTATAGTCGGTGATATCCAGTTTGAAAAGAAAAGCGTAACGGGCCCCTCTTCTAAGGAAGTCGGAATGGTCTTCGTAAGAATCACGAGGATGTTTATAGGCACGGAAACATTCATTACGCGCATCGTCGTCGTGGCGAACACTACGCCCCCGCCAACTGCCACCACACTTAATACCAAAGTGATTATTACTCTTTCGTGCCAACTGACTGTATCCGGCACCACTTTCCAGCAATCCTTGCGCCAGTGTGATACTGGCCGGAATTTTATGAAGCTTCATCTGTTCAACAGCCAAATCACTATACTTATTTATATATTCGATGTAACGGGCATTTCGTTTCTGTGCCTGCACTCCTACGGCAAAGAAGAAAACAATGTTTAAAAAGATAAGTCTATACAGTTTATTCTCCATTTTAGTTCAGATGTGGATTAGATGGCACAAAAATCCGAAAAATAATTGGGATTATCAATCTCTTTCCTAACTTTGTAACATTAATTGTAGAAACCAATACCCTAACGTATATGAGAGACCTCACAATTACCGCTATTATTAAAGTATATCAATATGATGAGTTGAATGAGGCCGATCGGGCACTTATGCAGACTGCCATGGAGGCAACAGCTCGTAGTTATTCTCCGTATTCCCATTTCTCCGTAGGTGCCGCTGCGTTATTGGGCAACGGAGCTGTTGTGACAGGAACCAATCAGGAGAATGCCGCCTACCCGTCAGGACTTTGTGCGGAACGCACTACCTTATTCTATGCCAATTCCCAATATCCCGACCAGCCGGTTGTCACTCTTGCCATCGCGGCACGAACGGGAAAAGATTTCATCGACCAACCGATTCCTCCCTGCGGCGCTTGCCGGCAAGTGATTCTGGAAACGGAAAAGCGTTACAAACAACCCATCCGTATCCTATTATATGGCAAAGAATGTATCTACGAAGTAAAAAGTATAGGCGACCTACTGCCATTATCATTTGACGCATCAGCAATGGAGGATTAATTATGTTACAACAATATCACACGAAACTAAAAGGAACACTCGCACTTACAGACTCTTATCTGACAGAAAAAGCACTGCAAAAAGAAAAGGGGCTTTATAAATTTATATGGGTACGCAGCGGAAGCATCACAGTAGAAATCGACCATCAGGAAATGATGCTTACCAAAGATGAAGTGATTTCACTCACTCATCTGCAACACCTCGAATTTAAATCGATTGACGGCGAATACCTGACTTTGCTGTTCAACAGTAACTTCTATTGCATTTATGGCAATGACCATGAAGTGTCGTGCAGCGGTTTCCTGTTCAACGGTTCTTCTCACCTGATCCGTTTTACCCTGAATGAAAAAGAACGTAAAGAACTCGACACCATTACCGAAGCACTGGAAAACGAGTTTACCGTTTCCGACAGCCTGCAGGAGGAGATGCTACGCATCCTGCTAAAACGTTTCATTATCCAATGTACCCGAATTGCACGTCACCGCATGAATATCACCCGTGAAAAAGAATCCGGTTTTGAGATTGTCCGCCAATACTATAACTTGGTCGACGAGCATTACCGGACGAAGAAACAGGTGCAGGACTATGCCGATATGTTGCATAAATCTCCCAAGACACTATCGAACATCTTTTCTACCTGCAAACTGCCTTCGCCGCTTCGGGTTATCCACGAACGGGTGGAAGCGGAAGCTAAACGTCTCCTGCTTTACAGCAACAAAAGCGCCAAAGAGATTGCCGATATTCTGGGATTTGAAGACCAGGCTTCTTTCAGCCGTTTCTTCAAAAATATGACCGGACAGAGCGCCGTGCAATTCAGAAACACACAGGAAGGGAAAAATTGACAAGGCATACGGAAGTATTGCTATTTTGGGGGTAGTGGAAATGGACGACCTTTGCAACATAAGATAAACCCATTAAAACCCCAACAAAATGAAAGAGAAATTGATCGCTTTACTGACCTTCACTTCAAGTCTGAAAAGTTTTGGTATGAAATTTATCCGCGTTGCCATCCTGGTAGTATTTGTATGGATAGGCGGATTGAAGTATTTCCATTATGAAGCCGACGGGATTGTTCCGTTTGTTGCCAACAGTCCTTTTATGAGTTTCTTCTATGCTAAAGGTGCACCCGAATACAAAGAACATAAAAATGCGGAAGGTGCTTTTGTCCCGGAAAATCGTGCATGGCACGAAGCAAACCGCACTTATACTTTCTCTTACGGACTGGGAGCTCTTATTATGGGGATCGGCATACTGGTATTCCTGGGAATCTTTTTCCCAAAAGTGGGATTGGCAGGCGACACCCTCGCCATTATCATGACGCTCGGCACACTTTCTTTTCTTGTCACCACCCCGGAAGTCTGGGTTCCCGACTTGGGAAGCGGAGAATTCGGTTTCCCATTACTATCCGGTGCAGGGCGGTTGGTGATTAAAGACATTGTGATCCTGGCCAGTGCCGTAGTGTTATTATCCGACTCGTCACAACGCGTACTCAAAACACTTAAAAAAGACTAAGACAACCACTAAAGAGGATTCTGACTTCTTGCCATTGCGGAACAAATCGTATTTTCAGACTGTTATATAGTCTCATACAAATCGTTAATACAAGAAGTTATGAAACAATATGATGCAATTATTATAGGATTCGGCAAGGCAGGGAAAACCCTGGCTGCCGAACTTTCCAACCGCGGATGGCAAGTGGCCATCGTAGAACGTTCCAACATGATGTATGGAGGAAGCTGTCCGAATGTAGCCTGTATCCCAACAAAGACGCTGGTGCATGAAGCCGAGGTTTCCGCTTTGCTTTACCACGATGATTTTCCGAAGCAGGCGAATATGTACAAACAAGCCATCGGCCGAAAGAACCGCCTCACTTCCTTTCTTAGGAATGATAATTACGAAAGACTAAGCAAACGTCCTAATGTGACTATCTATACCGGAACGGGGTCTTTCATATCCGCCGATACCATAAAAGTGGAACTTCCCGAAGGAGAAATCGAACTGAAAGGAAAAGAGATATTTATCAACACGGGGTCTACTCCCATTATCCCTGCAATAGATGGTATTCAGCAAAGTCAGCACGTATATACCAGTAGTGCGCTTTTGGACTTAAGTGTACTTCCTCATCACCTGATTATCATAGGTGGAGGATATATCGGACTGGAGTTCGCTTCTATGTATGCCGGTTTCGGCAGTAAAGTGACGATACTCGAAGGAGGAAACAAATTTATGCCTCGCGAAGATCGGGATATTGCAAACAGCGTCAAAGAAGTAATGGATAAGAAAGGTATTGAAATCCATTTGAACGCGCGTGCACAGTCTATCCATGACACCAATGATGGAGTAACACTGACTTACTCGGACGTATCCGACGGCACTCCTTATTATGTGGATGGAGATGCCATTCTCATCGCAACGGGACGTAAACCGATGATTGAGGGATTAAACCTGTCAGCAGCAGGCGTAGGAGTCGATGCGCACGGAGCTATCATAGTAAACGATCAGTTACGTACCACTGTTCCCCATGTATGGGCAATGGGAGATGTAAAAGGCGGAGCACAATTCACCTATCTCTCTCTGGATGATTTCCGGATTATCCGCGATCAGCTCTTCGGTGACAAAAAACGTGATATCGGAGATCGTGATCCTGTTCAATATGCAGTGTTTATTGATCCGCCATTGGCACATATCGGAATCAGTGAAGAAGAAGCTCTGAAAAGGGGATATTCATTTAAGGTTTCCCGGTTGCCGGCATCTTCCGTTGTCCGTGCCCGTACATTGCGACAGACAGATGGTATGCTAAAAGCCATCATCAATAATCATAACGGGAAGATTATGGGCTGTACATTATTTTGTGCCGATGCTTCAGAAATCATCAATATCGTAGCTATGGCTATGAAAACGGGGCAAACGTCTACATTCTTACGCGATTTTATCTTCACGCATCCCAGCATGAGTGAGGGATTAAACCAATTGTTTGACGTATAAGATAAATAGGCTGTTTGCTTGCAAAAAACAGAAAAAATAACGTACTTCGTTCCATAATTGATTGAATACAGGAAAACTCCCTAATAAAAAGGAGGATTCCACTAGCTATACGAAATTATGATAAGGAAAGTAGATTTAGAAGATGCAAAAGCAATTACAGCAATCTATAACGAGTACGTTATAAATAGTACGGCCACATTCGAAACCGAACCTGTTGCTGTTGAAGATATGCGTGAGCGCATAACACAGATTTCTGCTAACTTCCCTTATTTTGTTTATGAGATAGATAATGAAGTGGTAGGTTACTGTTATGCGCATCTGTGGAAAGAAAGAGCCGCATATCGATATACATTAGAAACAACAGTCTACTTATCTACAAAACATATTGGAAAAGGTATCGGGCGACTACTCATGCAAAGACTCATAGAGGAGTGTCGAGAGAGTGGTTATCATGCGCTGATTGCTTGCATAACGGAAGGGAATGAAACCAGTTACGCTTTACATGCGAAACTGGGTTTTAAGCAAGTAGCCGGATATGAGCAAGTTGGGCGGAAATTTAATCGCTGGCTGGGAGTAGTGGATTATGAGTTGTTGCTCATTCCGTAGTTATAAACTATCATAAAAAAACACAGCTTCTAAATAGGATAAACAGAGGCTGTATTTGGAGTAATCAGGGGCTCTGGATGAGAAAAACAGAGCCTCTAAATAAATGAATTTTATTCTTTTTCAACCTTCATAGAGTGAAATCTAACAGAAAGTGTTATCTTTGCAACCAAGTTAAACTATATACCTACCGCAATGAGAATTAGTAAGTAAGACAACACTTCTAAGTAAACATCACTTTTCTTATATGCTTTTTCTATTTCGTTAAGCATCACGAAATCCGTGTTGTTTAGCCAGTATTGTGTTTGTCGTTCCCCCCCTATCCTGTGATTTTCCCTCACTCTATTTTCAACCTCAAACCCAATAGATCATTATGTCTATAAGTATTCAGCAAATCAGCTATATCCATCCGGATAAAGAAGTATTATTCAGTGATCTCAATTTCGCCATCAGTAAGGGGCAGAAACTGGGATTAGTCGGTAACAATGGGTGCGGTAAATCTACTTTGCTGCAAATTATTGCCGGACAACTTTCACCCTCTTCCGGTGTCATTGTCCGTCCGGACGACCTATATTATATCCCGCAACATTTCGGGCAATATGATTCATTGACTATCGCTCAAGCACTCCAGATAGAACGTAAGCAACAAGCCTTACATGCTATCCTGTCAGAAGATGCCTCAAACGAAAATTTCGTCATCCTGGATGATGACTGGAATATTGAAGAACGTTCCATTGCCGCTCTCGATTTATGGGGGCTAGGACAGTTTACTCTATCCTACCCGATGAATTTGCTTAGCGGCGGTGAAAAGACCCGTGTATTTCTGGCAGGGATGGACATTCATCACCCATCTGTCGTACTTATGGATGAACCGACCAATCATCTCGATTCTTCCGGCAGACAACGTTTATATGACTGGGTAGAGAAATATCGTTCCACCCTGTTGGTGGTAAGTCATGACCGTACCCTGCTCAATCTTCTCCCCGAGATTTGCGAACTGGAGAAGCATCAAATCAATTATTATGGCGGAAATTACGAATTCTACAAAGAACAAAAAACGCTGATGCAGGAAGCATTGCAACAACGTATTGAAGAAAAAGAAAAGGCACTACGTATTGCCCGTAAAGTGGCTCGCGAAACGGCCGAACGCAGGGACAAACAGAATGTACGCGGCGAAAAGAATAATATTAAAAAGGGAGTTCCACGCATTGTGCTCAACGCGCTTCAAGGAAAATCGGAAAAGAGTACCAGTAAACTTAACAGCACCCATCAGGAGAAAGCCGAGAAGTTAACAAGCGAACGTAACCAACTTCGAAGTTCACTCTCCCCGACCGCTACACTAAAAACCGATTTTAATAGTTCCTCGCTCCACACCGGAAAGATATTGGTGACAGCAAAAGAGATTAACTTCGGTTATCATCCCAACTCAATCAACAGTCATATTCAGATGAATAATGAAGCAAATCTTGCTGATACCGGTAATCATTCCAGTCCAGACAGTAATGATATCCAGGATAATAGCGACTTCAAACAGCAACTTTGGCAAACACCCATCAGCTTCCAACTAAAGAGTGGGGACCGCCTCCGTATAGAAGGGGCCAACGGCAGTGGGAAAACAACTCTTTTGAAGCTAATCACCGGACAGCTTCAGCCACAAGAAGGAAACCTGACACGAATGGAATTCACCTATGTCTATCTGAATCAGGAATATTCTATCATCGACGACCGGAACAGTATCCTAGAACAGGCTTACGCTTTCAATAACCGGAACCTGCCGGAGCATGAAATAAAGATTATTCTAAACCGTTATTTATTCCCCGCTTCCGAATGGGATAAATCCTGTCGGAAACTTAGCGGTGGTGAGAAAATGCGCCTTGCTTTCTGCTGCCTGATGATTAGCAATAATACTCCCGATATGTTTATTCTGGATGAACCGACCAACAATCTGGATATACAGAGCATTGAAATCATCACTGCTACCATCAAGAACTATACCGGTACTGTAATTGCAATCTCACACGACGATTATTTTATTCAGGAAATCGGTATCGAGCAACGTATTTTATTAAGCTAGCCTATTGATATTTTATCCGGTAAGTCTAAATATCAACCTAGTTTTTTATAACTTCGCAGCGCGAAGAAAAGAATTGGAATAAAATGGAGCAGACAGTACAATCATGGTGGTTTATCTTTTATAAAGATCAACTGCTTCTTGAGAAAAAAGGGGATGGTAAGTATGCCGTCCCATGTGGAGAAAGTTCTCCTATCATTATTAAAGAAAAAACAACAGTACACAATATCACAACACTGGAAGGGAGAAACTGCAAAGCTTTCTCCCTCTCCTCTCCCATTGAAGAATCGGAGCAATGGGCAATGATAGGACTTCGTGCCTCTTATGAATCTCTTCCTTTATCTCATTACCAGACTGCAGGAAAAGCACATGAGATTCTTCATTGGGATAGAAACAGCCGTTTCTGTTCTGCCTGTGGTACGCCGATGGAACAGAAAGAGTCTATCATGAAACGTTGTCCGAAATGCGGTCGGGAGGTATATCCTTCCATATCCACAGCGATTCTTGTATTAGTGAGAAAAAAAGATTCACTGCTCTTAGTGCATGCCCGCAATTTTAAAGGAACATTCAACAGTCTCGTTGCCGGGTTTCTGGAAACCGGAGAAACATTAGAAGAATGTGTAGCACGTGAAGTGAAAGAAGAAACCGGACTGGACGTAAAGAATATCACTTATTTTGGTAACCAGCCCTGGCCTTATCCTAGCGGACTAATGGTCGGCTTCATTGCTGATTATGCCGGAGGGGAAATCAAGCTCCAAGATGAGGAGTTGAGTTCGGGAGACTTTTATACAAGAGATAATTTACCCGAACTACCCAGAAAACTTAGTCTTGCCCGAAAAATGATTGATTGGTGGATAGAGCATCCTAACAAATAATCGGACATGGAAAATATTATCAAAGACATCCGGCAGTATATTCTCGAAACCCGCTAACAGGTGGATAAAATGAATACTTACTAAAAACAATCATAAATCAGTCCCATGGAATTATCAACAAAAACACCCCGAATTGAAGTAGTAGATGCTCTTAGAGGATTTGCTGTAATGGCGATCCTCTTAGTACATAACTTGGAACATTTCATTTTCCCTGTTTATCCGGAAAGCTCTCCCGAATGGCTCACCATTTTGGATGCGGGAGTATTGAATGCAACCTTCTCGCTGCTTGCCGGAAAATCTTATGCCATATTCGCTCTGCTTTTTGGATTCACTTTCTTTATCCAGTCGCACAACCAGCAATTAAAAGGAAAAGACTTCGGTTACCGTTTTTTATGGAGAATGGTATTACTTGCAGGATTTGCCACTCTTAATGCCGCTTTCTTTCCCGCAGGAGATGTCCTGTTGTTGTTCGTTGTAGTCAGTCTCGTACTGTTTATCGTACGTAAATGGAGCGACAAAGCTATCCTAATCACCGCCATCTTATTTTCACTGCAACCGATTGAATGGTTCCATTACATAATGAGTCTTTGCAATCCTGCCTATACCCTGCCCGATTTGAATGTCGGAGCCATGTATGCTGAAGTAGCAGATTACACTAAAGCCGGAAACTTCTGGGATTTTCTGATAGGCAATATCACTCTGGGACAGAAAGCAAGTCTGTTCTGGGCTATCGGTGCGGGACGCTTTTTGCAAACTGCCGGACTATTCCTGTTTGGCTTGTATATCGGACGCAAAGAATTGTTTGTAGCCACCAAATCTCATCTGAGATTTTGGACGAAAGCGCTCATTATCACAGCTATCAGCTTTGCGCCACTATATTCTTTAAAAGAACAGATCATGCAAAGTGACAGCAGTCTGATTCAGCAAACAGTAGGCACTGCTTTTGATATGTGGCAGAAGTTTGCATTCACGATTGTACTTGTTTCTTCTTTCATGTTGCTTTATCAGAAGGATAAATTCAAGAAAGCCGTATCCAACCTACGATTCTACGGAAAAATGAGTTTGACCAACTATATTTCCCAATCTATTTTAGGAGCTATTATCTATTTCCCATTCGGGCTTTATCTTGCTCCTTACTGTGGATATACTCTTAGCTTGATTATAGGTATCGTTCTTTTTCTGTTACAGGTTAAGTTCTGCAAATGGTGGCTATCTAACCATAAACAAGGACCATTGGAGACAATATGGCATAAATGGACTTGGATCGGAACCAAGAAATGACAGGAAGAAAAGCAGGCTACGAAATATGCACAACTACAAACGAACAACTTACGAATATGAAACTGAACGTATCACTCTAAAGCATCAACAACACATGTGTATATCCGCAGCCTGCCTGTTGAAATTGAGATGATGCCAATACAACAAGATTCTCGCAAGAAGGATTTGCAAGTGGACTTAAAGAATGCAAAGGAAATGAAAGAACTGTACCAAGTGAGGAAAAATACCCGAAAATAGGCAGAATCAGGGCCATGTACAGAGAAAAAAGAAGCGCCTCCACAATCTTCAAAAGATTATAGAGGCGCTATTTTATTATTTATCTTTTTATGATCTATATCTGAAATTTCAGAAGAGACAAAATCAGATACCCAATGATTTTTTCACTGCTTCAATCTTTTCCATGGCGGCAGATTCGGCAGAAGCATAACAGTTGCGGCATCCCATTTCACCCTGAACTTCCATATAGAACTTAATCTTCGGTTCTGTACCTGAAGGACGAACAGAAACTTTGCTACCGTCTTCTGTGAAATATTGAAGAACGTTAGATGGTTCCGGCATATTGATGGCAGTTACGTTACCTTTACCGTCAGTCTGTTTCAGTGTCTTATAATCTTTGCTTAAGATCACCTTAGAGCCACCCAATTCTTTCGGAGGATTAGCACGGAAGTTTTCCATCATTGCTTTGATTTCTTCAGCACCACTCTTACCCGGTTTCACTACGTTTACGGTAAACTCTTTAGAGAATCCATATTCTACGTAGATATCAAGCAACAACTGATACAAAGATTTGCCATTATCTTTTGCCCATGCGGCAACTTCAGCAATCAGACAGCAAGCAGATACAGCATCTTTATCACGAACAAAATCTTCGGCAAGGAATCCATAGCTTTCTTCACCACCACCGATATATTTCTGTTTACCTTCACGCAGACGGATTTCACGGGCAATCCATTTAAATCCAGTATAGCAGTCAAGCATTTCGATATTATTCTTATCTGCGATTTTCTTGATAAGTTCGGTAGTAACGATTGTCTTCACACAGAACTCATTACCTTTAATCTTACCCAGTTGTTTGTATTGAGTCAGAATATAATAAAGGTACATCATACAGGTCTGGTTACCGTTAATCAGTACCCATTCACCCTTGTCATCCTTACAAGCGATACCCACACGGTCAGCATCCGGATCGGAAGCCATTACGAGTTCAGCATCAATTTCTTTAGCAAGGTTTACAGCCATAGAAAGAGCTTCCGCATTTTCAGGATTCGGAGATACGACAGTCGGGAAGTTACCGTCCTTAACCATTTGTTCGGGAACAGTGAATACGTTTTCGAATCCCCACATCTTCAATGCACGCGGAATCAACATCATACCTGTACCGTGAATCGGAGTATAGACAATCTTCATATCTTTGTGACGGGCGATAGCTGCCGGATCAATAGAAACGGTTTTCACCATGTCCAGATAAATTTTATCAATGTCTTCGCCGATAATCTGAATCAAATCAGGATTTCCCTGGAATTTAATGTCAGCAGCAGAAGCAATGGCATTTACTTCGTCGATGATGCCTTTATCGTGTGGAGCCAATACCTGTGCACCATCGTCCCAATATGCCTTGTAACCGTTGTATTCCTTCGGATTGTGAGAAGCAGTCAGAATGATACCGCTCTGGCAACCGAGGTGACGGATAGCAAAAGACATTTCCGGAGTCGGACGCATATCGTCAAACAGATATACTTTAATGCCATTGGCAGAGAAAATATTAGCAGATGTCTCTGCAAACAAACGGCTGTTGTTACGGCAGTCATGACCGACTACTACAGAAATTTGTGGCAGGTCTTTGAAGTTCTTCTTCAGATAGTTGGAAAGCCCTTGAGTGGCAGCACCTACCGTATAGATATTCATACGATTGCTACCTACTCCCATGATACCACGCAAACCACCAGTACCAAATTCAAGGTCTTTGTAGAAAGCTTCAATAAGTTCGGTTTTATCATCGTTTTCCAACATTCGTTTCACTTCAGCCTGGGTTTCAGCATCATAAGCCGGGGTTAGCCATTTTTCGGCTTTTTCAGTGACCTGTTTAATAAGTTCCTGATTTTCCATTTCGATTATTATTTATTGGTTAATGAATTATTTATTATCAATTTCTCGAGCACACAAATGTAAAATAATAAGTTTATAAATCCTAGGTATTCAATTAAAAATTAGAAATTAAAAATTAAAAACCGGAGATTAAAAGCAAATAGCCATCCCACAGCAACAACTTGTCAGCCCATTTTAATCTTTCATTTTTAATCTTTCATTTTCAATTCTTATTTTACCAAATATCTGTCGCCAGTCTGTTTGACATATTCCTGCAAGAATTCTTTCGGATATCCGGGACGGATCACACCGGCAGGTTGTCCGATAGAATTACGTTCAAACTTACCATCTTTAACACGCTTCACTACTCCATCATTATACTTCACAATCAAGAATGTACCTAATTGTTTCCAAGTATCGAAAGTGCTCTGTGCAGTCATATTTGTATAATTTGTCAGAAAATCAACTGCTGCGTTCTTATCTTTAGCCAACAGTTTGGCAGCCATCTCTTCAATGCCTTCCTGTGCATTGTTGAAAGTCGTTTCCATTTCTTTCTGCGCTTCCCGTACATCACCGATCATCAAATCATAACGCGGATAGACCATATTAGATACCCAGTTGAAAATCCAGAAAGCTGAATTCCAAGAGAATGTTATATAATCGGCTCCATCTACACGGGTATAGCATACCGGAACTTTCGTTGCGCAGCAATAGACCGGAGTAAATACCGTCATGTTGGCATCATCCACACCAAACCAAAGTACACCACCTATCGGGTCCGGCTTATGAGCACGCATTTGTGCAACAAATACAAATCCGCTTTGTTGAGTGGAAATGGGACGTTCGTTGAAATATTCCTTATCGTCTACTTTAAAGTTCAAAGGAGAAAGGCGATAAGGTGTCTTATAAGGACCTGCTCCAAAATCATTGGAAATATCAAGAGGCGTACCTTCATAGTGGTCGCGCATCATATCTTTTACATCCTGTACAGACAGTTTATGTTTCGGTTTCACGAAAAGAGGCATTGGAGTATCAGTCTTTCCCTCAATATAAGGAAGATACTCTTTTCCATTATCTGTGAACTTATTAAAATAGCTCCACACACGTGCCTCACAGAAACGACGGGCACCAAAATCAAGAGGCGCATAAGCTAACGAAAAGCTAAAATCTTTATTTACTCCATTAAAATATCCCTTCTCACGAGCGAAAGAAACGACATCCGGAGAGTACATACAGTTCTCCTTGTCATTCATATCAAACTGGTGGATACGTGACTGATTGGCATGAGCCGAGATACAATCATCGGGTACACGTACAGCTACCCAAACAGCTCCACGAATTCCGGGACCTTTACCAATCATTTCCATGATCCATATTTCGTTCGGATCGGCAATAGTAAAGGACTCTCCTTCGCTATAATAACCGTATTGCTGCACTAAATCGGTCATGATTTTAATTGCTTCACGGGCAGTGCGCGAACGTTGCAAACCAATATAAATCAGACTTCCGTAATCAATAATCCCTGTGGAATCCGCCAGTTCCGGACGTCCGCCGAAAGTCGTCTCACCAATCGTAACCTGATATTCATTCATATTACCGACTACATTGTAAGTCTGACGTGCCTGCTCTATTTCTCCCAGATACTTGCCGGTATCCCATTCATACACTTTCAACATCGTTCCCTTCGGGTAGGTAGCAGCCGGATAATGATAGAGTTCTCCGAACAGGCCATACGAGTCAGCAGAATAGGAAACGATCGTCGAGCCATCGGCAGACGCATTCTTTCCGACAATCAGGTTAGTGCAAGCGAAAGTGTTCGCCATAGCTGCCATAAACATGGCAGCACAAAGAATAATTCTTCTTTTCATAAATATATGATTCACTTTTAGTAATTTACCAAACAAAGCTTTCACGAGCTATCGTTTCATTCCCACACCCATCGGTCACTGTAAACTCGACAGTATGCTTTCCGCCCTTCTTCACGTGTTTCGGATCAAGTACGCATTCCCAGTACGATTTCACAATATTGGGGCGTCCGAAAAGTGCATACTTACCATCAATCGTTCCACGATAGGAAGCAATTCCCGCCCCCTGATCTTTCAACCGATAGACAATCTTTCCGTTTCTTCCCCACTGGTTCTTATTGACAGGAATAATCTCCGGCGGAATGGTGTCGATGGCAACAGTATAAGTTCCCAGCTCCCTGATAGCGGCTTTCATGTATCCATCTTCATACTTTCCGCCTACGCTGTACTTTCCTCCCTTCGGAGTGATACGGGCTACATAATATTTGGTCGTATCGGCAACCGGCTTTCTACGCAACCCGATACGAAGTTCACAAGCTGCATGCAATGGAACCGTCTTATCATTCAGTTGATAAGTAAAAGCAACGGCACCACTATCCGCCTTCATCTGATAATTGAGGGGGACATCGTCATACAACATTCCTTTCGGAATAACCAGGCTCAATCCCGGTTCTTGCAAATAATTAGTCTTATTCCAGGTGAAATAATATTTCTCCCGATGATTCAACGGTTCAACCGGCTGCTTCCGGCCCCGTACGGTAAAACGATAGTTGGAAGTGTTTCCGAAAGCATCTTTCAACGTATATAAGAACTGATAATCCCGTTCCTCGTCAATCGTCACCAAACCACGATTATCATTCGACGCTTTCAGCAGACGCAACGTATTCCCCGGATCAATAAAAGATTTCATATATTGTCCATACGTCCAAGAGTTAATCATCCGGTTTTCTTCCTGTGAGAAACGATCTACTGTGCTACGAAATATTTCATTCCCATCTACCGCGAGCACAACAGAATAAACTCCATAATGGTTACTTACGCCATCCATATAATCGTATGCCTTGATACCCATACCTATCACTCCCCATGCTTCCACGGGACGTTCGCTATTGGGAAGAATCGTTTTATTCTCCTGCTTTCCATCCACAACTCCTTTGCCCGGTTGCGGAAAAAACATGATGCCATCCGCTTTCGGAGCACGCGTATCTTTTATTTTCGATTGAAAAAAAGGCATAGGGTCAATATAATCTCCCGATTCCGTTTCAAACACATCCAGATGAAGATGCGGACCGAACGAATATCCGGTGTTTCCGCTCCATGCAATCTGCTGACCTCCCTTTACCGGATATTCTCCCGGTTCGGGAACAATCTCCACTTCCCAGCTCTCTTCTTCATATTGGAGCTTCTCCACCCTTTCGGCAATGGGAGAAACAAAATCACTCAAATGGCGGTTGATAGTTGAATAGCCATTATGGTAGCAGACATCAAGTACATATCCCGAGCCATTCGTGACGCGAATACGTGAAATATAACCATCAGCGAGAGCACGAACGGGTTTACCGATTACTCCGCCTGTTTTAAAATCCAGCCCGCCATGAAAGTGATTGGATCGGATTTCACCAAAGTTTCCACTCAATGTAAGAGGAAAGTCAAAAGGAGGCACAAAGGTTGCTTGCTTCTTCTCTTGTCCATATCCTCCAATGCAGCAAGCCAGCATCAAAGCAGCGATATATCGTCTCATCATTCCATTCACTTTTTTACTCCCGCAAATGTACACTATTCCCACTAAACTATGAAATATCTGGGAGGAATGATGGCCTTAGATTCTAGTTAATATTTCTTTTTAATGTTATATTCATTGCAAATCAGTAGTCATTATGTTATTAATATTAGTACTTTTGTGGCTGTTTTTTAATTATAATTAAAAGTTAGAGACTCAATGAGAATGTATGTAAAAGTAATGGCAGCGGTCATTGCATGTATATTGCTGAGTGGAGAAGCGCTCTCGGCATTTGCAACTACCCCCGCTACAGAAAATCTGAGTTGGTTTAAAAAGAAAAAGAAGAAACCAGAAGAGAAAGAAGAGAAGAGTAAAAGCGACTACGAAAAATTAGTGGAAGACAGTAAAACTACAAAAGGAATGTTTGCTGTACACCAAAAGAAGAATGACTATTATTTTGAAATTCCTACCTCACTTTTGGGACGTGATTTATTAGTTGTCAACAAACTGCAGCGAGTTCCTGCCGAACTTAATGATGCAGGTGTAAACCGTGGAGTAAACTACGAGAATCAGATGGTTTGCATGGAATGGGATAAAGCTACGGGCAAACTAATGCTACGACAACAACGCCCATTACCTCTGGCCCCCCAAACGGATGCTATCTTCCGTTCGGTAAAGGATAATTTTATCTCTCCGTTGATTGCCGCATTCAAAATCGAAGCGATTAATGCAGATTCTACTGCATTAGTAATCAAGGTGAATGATATTTATGACGGTACTGAAACCAGTATTAATAATGTATTTACTAATATCAATCTGGGTACTTCGGCTATCAAGAACTTATCACGTATTTTATCCATCAAATCCTTTTCAAACAATGTCGTGGCAACTTCCGAGTTGACCACCAGAGTTACAGAAGGAACCACCACAGTTTATGTGACGGTGGAAGTTAGCTCTTCTATTCTCTTGTTACCCGAAAAGCCGATGATGGGGCGATTCGACAATCAGAAGGTCGGTTATTTCACTAATCCGTTATTAAGTTTCAGTGATGCACAACAACGTACGGATAAAACACAGTATATCACTCGCTGGCGTATGGAGCCTAAACCGGAAGACCGGGAGGCTTATCTGAAAGGTCAGCTTGTGGAACCTGCCAAACCAATCGTATTCTACATTGATAATTCAACGCCTTACCAATGGCGTACGTACATTAAGAAAGGTATTGAGGACTGGCAGATTGCTTTTGAAAAGGCTGGTTTCAAGAATGCGATTATCGCCAAGGAAATCACGGACAGTATGCATGTAGATATGGACGATGTCAACTACTCCGTACTGACTTATGCAGCTTCAGAAAAGAAAAATGCAATGGGACCTTCTCTGTTAGATCCACGTTCCGGAGAAATTCTGGAAGCTGATATTATGTGGTGGCACAATGTGCTTTCTATGGTACGCGAATGGATCACTGTGCAAACTGGAACTGTGTGTCCGGAAGCACGCAATGTGCAATTACCCGATGCTTTAATGGGAGATGCCATCCGGTTCGTTGCTTGCCATGAGGTAGGCCACTCATTGGGACTCCGTCACAATATGATGGGATCATGGGCTTTCCCGACGGATTCATTACGTTCCGAAGCATTCACTTCCAGAATGAATTCTACCGCTTCATCTATCATGGATTATGCACGATTCAATTATATCGCACAACCAGGAGATGGCGTGAAAGTTCTTTCTCCGCATATCGGTCCTTATGACATGTTTGCTATCGAATATGGTTATCGTTGGTACGGAAAGAAGACTCCGGAAGAAGAAAAGGATGTTTTATTCGATTTTTTGAGCAAACATACTGATCGTCTTTATAAATATAGTGAAGCACAGGATGTACGTGATGCGGTAGATCCACGTGCACAGAACGAAGATTTAGGTGATGATCCGGTTCGTTCTTCTTTACTTGGCATTGAGAATCTGAAACGTATTGTTCCGCAAATTCTTCAATGGACTACTACCGGCGAGAAAGGACAAACTTATGAAGAAGCATCACGCCTCTACTATGCAGTAATCAACCAATGGAACAACTATTTATATCATGTCCTTGCCAATATTGGCGGTATCTACATTGAAAATACAATTGTTGGAGATGGCGTCAAGACTTATACATTCGTTGAGAAAGAGAAACAACAAGCTTCACTAAAATTTCTGATGGATGAAGTATTAACATATCCTAAATGGCTGTTTGACACGGAAGTAGGACAATATACTTATCTACTTCGTAATACTCCCATCGGAAAACAGGAGAATGCTCCTACGCAAATCTTAAAGAACGCCCAAGCCTATATCCTTTGGGATTTACTAGGCAACACCCGTTTGATGCGTATGATAGAGAATGAGTCTGTCAACGGAAAAAAAGCCTTCACAGTAGTGGAGCTTATGGACGGACTTCATAAAAACATTTTCGGTATTACCGAACGTGGTGGCATCCCCAACGTAATGGAACGTTCTTTGCAGAAAAACTTCCTCGATGCATTACTTACAGCAGCCGCAGAACCCGAAGCTGTAAAAATCAACAAGAAGATTGCAAATGAGCATTTCCTGCTTGACCATGCCACTCCTTTCTGCAGCTGTTATGCAGCCGAACAACGGGCACTTCGCCAAGAAGACCGAATGGGCGCTCCACGTGTGCTTAACTTCTATGGTAGTCAGCTCAACCGTATTTCTGATGCTATCTCGGTGAAACGCGGAGAGCTATTACGTATCAAGAAATTGTTGCAGAGTCGTCTCGGCACTTCTGATACTGCTGCACGCTATCATTATGAGGATATGATTCTACGTATTAATACGGCTTTGGGAATCAAATAAAACAAAATTAATCACTTTAACAATCTATATTGATGAGAAAAAAATATTTATACGTTCTTATATGTTTTCTTGTTAGCACGTTGGCTACAGCCAACGCTGCTAATCGCACAATCACCGGAGTCGTCATATCCGGTGAAGACAATGAACCTCTAATCGGTGCTTCTGTATATGTTAATGCAGACGATTTGAAAAAAGCCGGAGTATCACAGACTTCTCTAGGTACTATCACTGATATGGATGGTAAATTCTCCATTTCCATTCCGGAAAAGGTGACCAGACTACATTGTAGTTATATAGGTTTTGAAGAACAAAACATCATATTACAAACAGGAAAAGATACTTATCGTATTGTACTTCAAGCTTCATCACACACATTAGGAGACGTAGTAGTAACTGGTTATCAAGAACTGGAACGTCGTAAACTGACTGCCGCTATCGCTAAAGTAGACGTTACAGACGGAATGGTAGGCGCAGCAAAAAGCATCGACCAGGCATTAGCCGGACAAGTGGCGGGTGTAGCCGTTACGACAACTTCCGGTGCACCAGGAGCTCCTGCACGTATTCGTATTCGTGGTACAGCTTCATTGAATGGAACACAAGACCCATTATGGGTATTGGATGGAATACCTTTGGAGGGGACAGATATTCCAGAGATTAACAAAGATAACGATAATGACATTGTAAATATGTCACAATCTTCTATCGCAGGTTTGAGCCCAAACGACATTGAAAGCATTACGATATTAAAAGATGCAGCTGCTACTGCCATTTATGGCGCACGTGCTGCAAATGGTGTAATTGTGGTAACAACCAAAAGAGGAAAAACCGGAAAACCTGTTATTAACTTCAATACTAAATTGACTTATACTCCAAATCTCAATACTTCACGGCTCAACTTACTAAACTCGGAAGAGAAAGTCGATTTGGAACTTCAATTATTAAAAGAAGCACGGTTTGACATATTATGGGGATTAACAGATCCGATACCGGTATTTCCTGAAAAAGGAAAAGTTGCTGCTATCATGAAACAATATAACTTAATAGACATCTATAAAGAACAGGGGTGGAACGGACTGACACCTGAAGCCCAAAATGCTATAAACAAACTGAAAACAATCAATACAGACTGGAATGATATATTATTCAGAGATGCTTTCACGCAAGAATATAACTTTAGCATTTCCGGTGGTAGCGAAAAGGTTACTTATTACAACTCACTTGGTTATGTCAAAGAAAACGGAAATGTACCAGGTGTAAGCATGAGCCGTTTTAATCTGACCAGTAAAACGTCTTACCAAATCAACAAAATATTAAAAATTGGAATGTCTATTTTTGCCAACAGACGCAAGAATAACACATTTATGACTGATACTTACGGACTTATTAACCCTATATATTATTCACGTATCGCCAACCCTTACTTTGCTCCGTTTGACGAACAAGGAAACTACCTTTACGATTACGACGTAGTCAGAAGTAATGAAACAGATGAAAAGCAAGGCTTTAATATATTCGAAGAACGAGCAAACACCAATAAAGAATCTGTCACCACAGCCATCAATTCTATCTTTGATGTTCAGCTACGTTTTAACGATCAGTGGAAAGTTTATTCACAGATTGGTGTGCAATGGGATCAATTGTCGCAAGAAGAATATGCCGGGATAAATTCATATAATATTAGGAATATACGTGAAACCAATAAATATTGGAAAAATGGTGTACAAACCTATCTTATACCAGAAGGAGGCATGCTTAAAACAACTAATAGTACAACCTCACAACTCACATGGAAAATCCAAGGAGAATACAAAAACACATTTGGGGATATACATGACATACAAATAATGGCTGGTTCGGAAATTCGCAAAAACTGGGTAGACAACCAAGCCTCAACCGGATACGGATATGATCCCAAGAAACTAACATTCCAGAATCTCATATTTAAAGATGAAGCACAAGCCAATGATTGGAATCTAAAAACTAAATCGTACAAGGAAAACGCTTTTGCTTCTTTCTTTGCCAATGGTTCATATACTTTAATGAATCGTTATACATTGGGAGGAAGTGTGCGTATGGATGGTTCTGATTTATTCGGAGTAGATAAGAAATACCGTTTCTTACCAATCTATTCGGTAAGCGGTCTATGGCGTTTATCAAATGAGTCGTTCATTAGACAATACAAATGGGTTGATAATTTAGCTCTTCGCCTTTCTTATGGCTTACAAGGAAATATTGATAAGGGAACCTCTCCATTCCTAGTCGGAAAATATGATAATGTGAATATTTTACCTGGTTACAGTGAAGAAAATATTATTATCAATAGTGCTCCCAACAGTAAATTACGCTGGGAAAAAACAGCATCTTACAATTTAGGAATGGATTTTTCCGTACTCAATCAAGCCATCAATCTTAGTGTAGATTACTACTATAGAAAAGGAACAGACTTAATTGGTTCTAAAGCATTAGCTTTAGAAAATGGATTCACTAATATGTCTATAAACTGGGCTAGTATGGAAAATAAAGGTGTAGAAATAAACCTGCAGACACGTAATATCACCACTAAAAACTTCTCTTGGTACACTACTTTCAACTTCGCATATAATCAAAATAAAGTACTAAAAGTACTTACAGATAAAAGCCAAGTGACTCCTAGTCTGGAAGGATATCCCGTAGGTGCAATCTTTGCACTAAAAACAAAAGGTATAAATCCTGATACAGGACAAATCTATCTTGAGAATAAAGAGGGGAAAGCTGTCACTGTAGAAGAGTTATTCAGAATGACATCGAATGAAGATGGTCTTGGCACTTACCAAATAGGACCAAGTACTGAAGAACAAAGAGACTTTTACAGCTATGTTGGAACGTCAGATGCTCCCTACACGGGCGGTTTTCTAAATACGTTCAATTACCGAAATTGGGAACTGAATCTGAATTTTTCATATAATTTTGGAGCACACGTAAAAACAACTCCAAGTTATAATGTATCTGACTTAGACCCAGGGCGCAATATGAATAGAGACATACTGGATAGATGGACACCGGAAAATACAACAGGAAAGTTCCCTGCATTAGCAACGTACAATTACAATCCGGCCGACTACTACTTGTTCAGTACTCGAAATGACATTTACAGATCACTGGATATCTGGGTAAAAAAGCTAAGCTTTGTACGTCTACAAAATATACGTCTTGCTTACCGGGTTCCATCCGAATGGCTTCATAAACTAAGTATCGGCGGAGCAACTGTAGGATTAGAGGCTCGTAACCTATTCGTTATCAGCTCTAATTATGATAATTATATGGATCCGGAGTCAATGGGCAACTTATACTCTACCCCAGTTCCCAAATCCATTACCTTCAATCTAAGTCTTAACTTTTAAAAAATATATTATGACAAAGAAAATATATTATATATTCACATTAATAGGAAGCCTGTTATTATCTTCCTGTGATAGTTATTTGGACATACAACCAGTAGGCCAAGTAATTCCCAATACGCTAGCTGAATACAGAGCTTTATTCACAACAGCTTACAATACAGCACTCAATGACAGAGGAATATGCGAAATCAGAACAGATATCGCAACCATATTACAGTCTGATGCCACTTCCAAAAATTCTTTAGGAGATGTTGAAAAATGGAATGATGTTAATCCGAATGCAAGTACGAGACAATTTGGATGGGCGGCCTATTATACCAATATCTATTATGCCAACGCAATCATCGATAAAAAAGATGAAATATCAGAAGGAAGCCAAGAAGATATTAATCAATTAGTTGGAGAAGCTTACCTCATGAGAGCATATATGCATTTCATATTGGTCAATCTTTATGGACAACCTTATACAGCTACCGGAGCATTAGAAACCAAAGCAGTTCCTCTAAAACTCAATACTGATTTAGAAGAAATACCATCAAGAAATACTGTAAAGGAAATATATACCTCTATTTTATCTGATATAGAAACAGCACGGAAACTGATTAATAAAAAAGAATGGGAAATTCAATATTCATACCGTTTTTCAACATTATCAGTAGATGCTATGGAATCACGGGTATATTTATACATGGGTGAATGGAGCAAATCTTATGAAGCTTCGGAACGTGTATTAGCCGGAAAATCGACATTGGTAAACCTAAATGATGAAGGAGGCAAACTTCCTAATGAATTTACATCTGTAGAAATGATCACTGCCTATGAAGTTTTTCCAAATAGCGATTATGCCGGATCACTCTTACTTTACCCTTCATTTTTACAAGAATATGAGGAAGGAAAAGATCTACGTCCAAACAAGTATTATCAAGCAAATAAAAATGGAAATTATACTTCCATCAAAAGTGGTGAATCTAAATTCAAATGTACTTTCCGCACCGGAGAGCTTTATTTAAATTCAGCAGAAGCTGCTGCACATTTAAACAAATTACCTGAAGCACGTACCCGGCTCTTGAAACTAATAGAGAATCGTTATACATCAGAAGGTTATGAGCAGAAAAAGAATGAAATAAATGCGATGAGCCAAGAAAAGCTAGTCACAGAAATTCTGAAAGAACGTGCTCGCGAGCTTGCTTTTGAAGGCCATCGCTGGTTTGATTTACGCCGAACTACCCGACCGGAAATCAAAAAAGAAATTGAAGATGTAACCTACACACTTGTACAAGATGATTCCCGTTACACATTGCGTATTCCACAAGATGCAATTGATGCTAATCCCGGACTTTTAAACTAATAACCAAGCATTTTTCATAGAAACAAACCGCCTGACATCATAGACTAAAAAGCTCCCTTTACCTAAAGCGTAAAAGGAGCTTTTTTTAATCTATCTATTAGCCATTTCTCATTTTGTACACCTACCTCATTCACCATTAAATCTTTATCCCCTAAAAGCATTGTTCTTTAACAAGAAATCCGTATCTTTGTAGCGACTTATTACGATTAATAACGTAGAAGCGTTTAGAATATTATCTCTATTCAGAATCTGGTAAATTCTTTAATTGGGGAGATAATGGCAACTAAGCGTTCACGTCTTTGTTATATGCAAGGGCGTGGACTCTGTTGTTCATTTCCCAATAGGTTTACCAGAGCCTTGAATAGAATGAACTAACGACGTCCACGCTTCTCTTGTATATATATGGTATCCGGACGCTTACCACACAAACAATAAAGGTAATGAGCAGCACTATTACAAAGTTCTTCGCTTCTTTTTTAGCTTATGGGGTAGCTAATAAGAAAAAGCGCTTCTCGGCAATTGGCCGTTTCTCCGAAGGATTGGCTCCGGTAAAAGGAAAAATCCAATGGGGATACATCAATAAAGGATATGACGTTGTCATTCCTCTAATGTACGAACGGGCTTTCTCTTTTAAAGAAGGATTAGGGATGGTAGTACTCAATTCTCAATACGGATTCATCGACCATACCGGACAAATACAGATTCCGTTTAAATACACAGCCGCTCACTCGTTTGAACAAGAATGTGCACGGGTATGCCACGATGGATTATGGGGATTGATTGACAGACAAGGAAACTACATTCTTCCACCGACTTACAGTCAAATAGAACAATTCGCGGAAGGATTAGCTCTCGTCTCGCTACACAATAAGATAGGATTCATTAACAAGAAAGGAGAAGTTGTCATTCCCCTGGAATATGATAATGGACGCTCTTTCTCTGAAGGATTGGCTGCTGTTTGTATTGAAAGTCAGTCGTCCAAGTGGGGGTATATAAACAAAGACAATGAAGAAGTACTTCCTTTTAAGTACGATATTGCAGAACCCTTTTATAACAACATAGCTCGAGTGGGTCTCTATGGAAAAAGCATGAAAATCAACAAACAGGGCAGTGAATGTCTATAAAACAACCACTCTACGCATTTATTCATCTCAACACGCAAGGCATTCTGTTCTAAAACATCCCCTTACGAATAACAACGTAAGGGGATTTTTCGTACTTTCGAACATGTTAAATCTTTAATACGTAACATTATGATTATCGGAGTACCAAAGGAAATCAAAAACAATGAGAACCGTGTAGGCATGACACCTTCAGGAGTGGCAGAAGTGGTAAAACAAGGGCACCGGGTGTTTATCCAACATACAGCGGGAGTAAATAGCGGTTTTCCGGATGAAGCATATCAAGCTGTCGGCGCACATGTCCTGCCAACAATAGAAGATATTTACGCCACTGCTGAGATGATAGTAAAAGTGAAAGAACCGATAGTCACTGAATATAACTTAATAAGAAAAGGACAGTTACTATTCACTTATTTCCATTTTGCTTCCGACAAGGAATTAACCCTTGCTATGCTCTCTAACAAATCAATATGCCTGGCTTATGAAACTGTAGAAGAAGCAGACCACTCATTACCTTTATTAATTCCGATGAGCGAAGTTGCCGGACGTATGTCTATTCAGGAAGGTGCCCGTTTTCTGGAAAAACCGCAAGGCGGAAAAGGTATCCTTTTGGGAGGTGTACCAGGTGTTAAACCAGCTAAAGTATTAATTTTAGGAGGTGGAGTTGTAGGTAGCAATGCCGCACAAATGGCTGCTGGAATGGGGGCAGATGTCACTATTACAGATATAAATCTGGCACGTCTGCGCTATTTGAGCGAGACACTGCCGAAGAATGTAAAGACATTGTACGCATCCGAACTAAGAATCAGAAAAGAATTGCCGGATGTAGATTTAGTTGTCGGCTCTGTACTGATTCCCGGTGATAAAGCACCACATTTGATTACCAAAGAGATGCTTTCAATGATGCAGCCCGGCACAGTATTAGTAGATGTAGCAATCGATCAGGGAGGATGTTTTGAAACCTCTCACCCGACCACTCACAGTGCACCGACCTATATTGTAGATGGAATCGTTCATTATGCAGTAGCTAATATTCCAGGAGCTGTACCTTACACTTCCACCCTTGCACTGACCAATGCTACCCTCCCCTATGTGATCGCTTTAGCAAATAAGGGATGGAAAAAAGCCTGCAAAGAAAATACAGCATTAGCACTCGGATTAAATATCGTAGAAGGAAAAATCGTTTATAAGGCCGTAGCCGACGTATTTGGTTTAAAGTACGATCCTATCAGCCTATAACTATGCATTTTCACCATACAGTAACACAAAGCCTTGCAGAGTTTTTTCTTTTTTCCAAATAAGACCATCTCAATGTCTTACGCCTTCGATTGATGATCTTTAAAAAAACTCAGCAAGACTTTGTATTACTCTGTGGTGAGCTATATCTTTAAAATAAATAATCTTTCTTTGCCGCCCGTTGATAAGCCGCTACCAATTCGTTCATTACTTCTGCCACAGACTGCCGACGGGATATGATTGCCGAAACTTGTCCGATCTCCAATTCCCCTTCTTCCAGATCACCTTCGAAGATTCCTTTTTTAGCACGCCCCCGTCCTAATAAAGTTCTCAAATCTTCTGCACTAGCACCACTATCTTCAGCCTTCTCCACCGCTTCGCGGAAAGCATTCTTTACCAAACGTGTCGGAGCCAGCTTTTTCAACAACAACTTAGTATCCCCTTCACCGAGACTCAAGCAATAATCTTTAAATACCGGACTCGCCGAACTCTCTTCAGTAAGAGCAAAACGGGTTCCTATCTGCACACCTTCGGCTCCCAATACCATAGCAGCCAGTATTCCTTCTCCTGTACCGACACCTCCTGCGGCTATCAAAGGTAATGTTGTAGCCTCACGTACAGCGGGAATCAAACAGAAAGTCGTTGTTTCTTCGCGTCCATTATGCCCTCCGGCTTCAAACCCTTCTGCCACTACCGCATCTACTCCAGCCTCCTCACATTTTACAGCAAAACGGGAAGAAGAAACAACATGAACAACCGTTATTCCACGCTCTTTCAACCACCCAGTCCACGTTTTCGGATTTCCGGCAGAGGTAAAAACAATCTTCACTCCCTCTTCCACCACAATATTCATAATCTCTTCTATCTGGGGATACATCAAAGGAATGTTTACACCAAAAGGCAATTTCGTGGCCGCATTACATTTACGGATATGCTCGCGTAAAGTCTCCGGATGCATAGAACCGGCACCGATCAATCCCAGTCCACCGGCATTGCTCACAGCAGAAGCAAGACGCCAACCGCTGCACCACACCATACCACCTTGAATAATAGGATACTGAATACCCAGAAGAGAAGTAATTCTATTCATAACCAATAATTTATCTATGTGTTAATATACTAAGATACCAATAATAGCGACAGAGCTATATAACAATGCGCCAACATAACAACACACAAATATACTAATTATTCAATTACAAACATTCTCTAGTCAGTACATTAGCGCATTGCTACATCAACACATCATTATAACGCCTTCAACGGGCAATCTGTTCGATTGGTTTATTTATCAACACAGTGGTAGAATCTCCATAAGTTCTCAACACTTCCAATGTGCGGGCACGGTTATCCCGCCCCGTCTTATTCCAGAAATCTTTTGTAAAGACAGCCATCAGGTCAAGTCCGCCGATAGTTCCACCATTGATATACACTCCACTCCCACCAAACAAGGGAATAGGTGCATCCATCACTACCGTGTTCACCATCATTCCGTTAGCACGTTCACCCAACTGACGGAAACGCACCCCACTCGCCTGTATCTCATCCAACGACTTACGCATTCCCTTTGCCATCGGATTGCGTGCCCAGTTTGAATAAGATCTTTGATGGCATATCTCGTAGAAAGGATCACCCCGCCAGGTATTTTTATCAATCTTTATCTTCTTCTGATAGATGGGATCCCAGTTATAGCGGGTATTCGCTTTATATGGCATCAGAGTCAACATCACTTTCGGTTTAGGCAACGCTTCAGGAAGCGATTCGTCAGGCATCATCCAGCTTTTCTCCTCCGACATCCGGGGAGTACCCACTGCGCTTCCGAAATCAATCGACTTCACAGCATCCATATTTAAATGCAACTCCTGGTCACTCTCCAGCAATTTCTTCAAATGCAAAGAATCTTGCGCCGTCCATACTTGCGAATATGCAAATACAGCGGTCAGGCACAGTGCCATCGTTGTTATAACCCGTTTTAATCCATCCATTCTTTTTACTCTTTCATTACCTATATTTCGGAGCACTTCATATACATTTGCACGTATAAGAGGCTATCTTTTGAGCGTAATAATCCCCCTGTCAGCAGCAAAAGACTACTGATACAAACAAATATTCCCACATGAATGTTTCCTATTTTTTACTTTCCGAAGGCTCCTCCCCCTTTATTACCACCAACGATAACCCGATCCACAAAGCGGCTCATCGTAACACGGATCAATTGTCCATCTCGTTTTCGGATATTGGCGTTCTTCCCACCAACTACGATAACAAGCGGCTGCATCGAGTACTTCCTCATCGGTCAGGAAATAGATTGCTTCATAATTTTCAGCATTCGCCAATACCATTTTGCAACCTAATGACGGAGGTGTGCCCTGACGGATAGATTCAATCACCCAAAGCATACACTCACCCAACCGAATCTTACCGTTGTTCATATTATAAACCGACGGAAAAGAAGGGATAATAGTCAGATCTTCTGCATATTTTAAAAGTTCGGGGATATCCTCTTCCGTGAAATGAGGAACCTCCACCACCCCTTTTTCATTCTTCATCTTGTACGTACCCGACTTCAATTGCTTCACAAAAAGAGCAACATCCGGATTGTTATAATCCATTTCTTCGCTGGTGCATCCTGTAAAGGATACGATCAGGCAAACAGCCATCCACAGCATTAGTAGTGTTTTTTTCATTTTCATAAGGATTAATACGTCATGCGAAGTCCGCAAAGTAAATTAAAATTAGTCGGCCGTTTTGTTCGTACCGTAGCCAGTTTCGAATCTGTTTTGAAATGATGCGAAACTCCGGGTTCGGCAAAAACAGCAAGTCGGTCATTAATCTTATAGTTGATTCCAATACCGGCAGTCACTGCCAGCTGGATAGGTTCTTCTTTAAAACTGTTGTCCGGTGCACCGGCAATACATTTATCGGCTATTCCTCCTACAGTAGCGTAAAGGTCGATTTTTTTCGTATCTACCAACGTCACGTTCACTTTAACGGGGATTCCCAGATAGTGCAAGTGCTGCCCTGCAGAACGGAGGTTCGAATAGAGCAATCCGGTTTCTATGCCAAGAAAATCGTTCAACTTACGCTCTACCGTCACCCCTGCGGAAACCGGCATTTTATAAGTACCGTTATCTGCCGGAAGTGCTGTACCCACTTGAACTTTCATCGCCCAGCGATGCTTTTTCACTGCTTTGGGTTGAGACATATCGACATTCGACTGTTCTTCCGAAGCGACAGATGATCCTGTATTACCGTTTGTTGCCTGCCAATAACCATTATGCCCCTGATTAGCATATCGGTTGCCATTTCCCGTAGAAGTAGTGGAAGAAAAAGAAAACGACATAGAGAAAGTGATTGAAAGAGAATCTTCTTCCTCCGTATATTGCGACAGCATACCGTAAGATTTCGGAGCCGGTTTCGGCAACACCGGTTCTACCGGCAACGGCAACTGATTGACGCGTATTCCATCTCCATCTATCTGTCCTCCATTCGTCACGGCTATCTTTGTAAATGCTTCTTCCATTTCCTCCTTTGGAGAGAAATACAAGAAAGTAGCCGACGAGGCTGCCAAAACAAGCAATACAGATGCCGCAGCCGCTACACGGAAGAGCAGAATCCGACGACGATGCTGGCAAGCCACAGGAATTTCCTGCGAGAGCTCTTCCCAAAAGCCATCCCGTACACTCATCCCGGCATCAGCGAGACGCGTGCGAAACAGATCGGTTATTTCATCATTTTCTTTCTTCATGATTTCTATACTCTTTAATTCTTTTTGCTAACAAATATTTGGCCCGGTGCAGCTGCGAAGTAGATGAATGCTCTTTAATATGAAGCATCTTGGCTATCTCCTTGTGCGATTTCTCTTCAAACACATAAAGGTTGAAAACGGTTCGGCAACCATCCGGCAATTCGGCAATAAAAGCCATCAACTGCTCTTCGGAGATTCCAGCCCCTCCTCCCGAATCCGATATATCCGGTATATCGGGAAGCTGCTCTTCATGCACTACCAACTGGCTGACTCGCTTCTCCCGTCGCAGGAAATCGAGTGATTGAGTAACCATCACCCGGGTAATCCATGTACAAAGTGAAGACTCACCCCGGAACGAAAAGTTGGTAAAAATCTTGATGAAACCGTCATGCAGTACATCGTGCGCCGCATCCATATCGCCCGTATAGCGGAAACATACCGCCAGCATCTGCTTGGAATAGAGAGTGTAAAGTTCCTTTCGGGCTGAATCCTTTCCTGCCCGACAGCCCTTTATCAGTTCTATCTCGTTTTCCAAAGTCAATTACTTTTTTTTAAAATCGAACGTATGTCTGCGTCGTTTGCTCATTAGACGCGAGAGTTTGAGGAATGCTGCAAGGAATATTGCTAAAAGAAGTTAAAGGATAGATAATAATAAACGGGAAAGAAAAAAACGATGAACGATAAACGGTAAATGATGAACAAAGCTGCGCATAATCATGCTACAAAATATCCACCGTTTACTGTTTATCGTTCACCGCTTACAGTTCACCGCTTATTATATACTATCAGCATGCTTTGAAACTCATGTCCAGCCCTTTCACTGAATGAGTCAAAGCTCCTACAGAGATGAAGTCTACGCCACATTCGGCATACTCACGAAGAGTATCAAAGGTGATACCACCCGAAGATTCGGTTTCGTATTTGCCTGCTACCATCTCTACTGCTTTCTTTGTCATTTCGGGAGTGAAGTTATCAAACATGATACGGTCTACTCCGCCGAGATCAAGAACTTGCTGCAGTTCGTCGAAGCTGCGGACTTCTATTTCTATTTTCAGGTCTTTACCTTTTTCCTTGCAATATTCTTTGGCACGAGTGATGGCTTTGTCGATACCTCCGGCAAAGTCCACATGATTGTCTTTCAGAAGAATCATGTCGAACAGACCAATACGATGGTTTACTCCGCCACCGATTTTCACTGCCATTTTTTCGAGGATACGCATACCGGGAGTTGTTTTGCGGGTATCAAGCACACGGGTATTTGTACCTTCCAATACCTTTGCATATTTACGGGTCATTGTTGCAATGCCGCTCATACGCTGCATCACGTTCAACATCAGGCGTTCGGTCTGAAGTAAAGATTGCACTTTTCCTTCCACTACCATTGCTACATCACCCGGTTTCACTTCTGTTCCGTCATTGATAAACACTTCCACTTTCATGGTAGGATCAAAACGGTTGAAGATTTCTTTAGCTACTTCGATGCCAGCCAACACACCGGCTTCTTTGATAAGCAATTTTGATTTTCCCATTGCCGTAGCGGGAATACATGAAAGGGTGGTATGATCGCCATCACCTATATCTTCTGCAAAAGCAAGATCGATCAACTTGTCGATCAGTTCTTTTTCCTTATTCATTGATCTTGTCAATTCTTATTTGATGTATTAAATATTGATTCTGCACTTTCTTCAGGAAGCAGTTCACACGAAAGTTCCCATTAGTAGTAGCCAACGTACCGATAACGAAACTTGATTCGTCCCGTTTTCCCTGATGGTTCACATTAAATCCGCTGACTTTATTCTCCGTAAAGAATTCCTGCATCGCAGCTGTTGCTTTCTGTTTGTCAACGTTTGTCGAGCGACCTTGGAGCACCAGGTTTACCTTGTCCCCCATATACTTACTTAGCTCTTGCGAGCTTCCTCTTTTAAATGCCGTAATCACTCCTGCCGGTATCTCTTGCGCCATCAGCAACGAGAGGGAAAGAAGCAATGCGGTCATTCCTACGAGCACTCGTTTTTTCATAATTACAAGCTTTTAAGTTGAAGTTTAAAGGCTTAAACTTTCAACTAATGATAGGCAAAGGTAAGCATTAATTGCAGAATAACATAAAAAATGCCTATTTTTGTGCAATAATCAGAATTGTAGACGTATGAAAACAACCTTGCTCGTCGTAGGACGAACCGTAGAACAACACTATATAACCGCTATCAACGACTATATCCAGCGCACTAAACGGTCTATCACTTTTGACATGGAAGTGATTCCTGAATTGAAAAACACGAAGAGTCTTTCAATGGAAGTGCAGAAAGAAAAGGAAGGGGAACTGATATTGAAAGCTCTCCAACCGGGCGACGTGGTGGTATTGCTCGATGAGCACGGAAAAGAAATGCGTTCTCTGGAGTTTGCCGAATATATGAAGCGAAAAATGAACACGGTCAACAAACGACTGGTATTCATTATCGGAGGGCCTTATGGCTTTTCTAAAAAAGTTTATCAAGTGGCACACGAAAAGATTTCAATGTCCAAGATGACTTTCTCACATCAGATGATCCGGCTGATATTCGTTGAGCAGATTTATCGGGCGATGACTATATTGAATGGAGGGCCGTATCATCATGAATAGTAACTTATCTCATATACTATTATAAACGAGACAAAATAGACTTTTTAATTTCGTCCCAAGATACATCCACAAACATATAAGGCATTGGCTCCTCCTCCGCATCTTCAAAATAAGCTAAACTTTTCATAGCCATAAAAGAAGATGAGTCAGGATATTTTTGAGAATAGAAATCCAATAGATTTTTCAATGAATACTTTTTCAACAAAAAGTAAATATCTACAAAATCTTTTTTAGTACCTCTCCCTTCAATAGCAGTAATTTTCATTGCCGCAATATCTCTAGGACTTGCCAAACGTATCCCATCTTTATATACGACATCATCAAGCCAAGGATAAGTATAGTTCACGATATCTATTTTAACCTCATTCAATACGTAAATGTGTATATTCTTAGAATCATTTAAGATAGTCAGTGTCCCAAGTGTTCGCAAAGCTTCCTTCAAATCTTGAGAATCTACATTAATCTGACCAAAAAAATCCAAATCGACCGACTTTCGATGTCCTAATTGCAAAGCTAATGCAGTACCACCGACTAGACGAGTATTACAAAGTACAGGTAACTGTTGCAACTTTTTTAAAAGTTCCAGTGTTGTGGATTCGACCGTTGATAAGTGTAACATCTAAATTGTTCTTTAGGAGTTTGTGAAATGGCAGAAAGATAAGCTAAAGCCCGAGGCTCCAATTCACGAAACCCCTTAGCTATTTCGACGATTCTCCCAAGTCCATAATATTGTTTTACAATATTCCAATCTTGCAACATACCATATTCAAGCACTCTCTTTATTATATATTGTGAATGCTTCTCCATATCCAAATCATCTTTATTGACATCCCAAAAAAGATATGTTGAAAATCGAGTAATATATTCTTCCATTATCTATCGTATTGCAATCCTTAAATATGACAAAGATAAAAATAAAAAATGAATCGAACGCAAGCTAACAGCTATATTTCACAAAACTGTATTATTCTCTTCTTCATAGATTTTATTAAAAACTCTACAAAGTTTTTTTTCATCCGCAATTAGTTGACGAAGTTCTGCCAACCGTCCGGCATTATCCGATTGGGGTATCCATAACGTCAGATACCCTCCTTCTGCATATTTTTCAGTTAGATGTTTCCGAAAACGGGCATATTGCTCTTCTTTATCCATCTCCGGATAATGAGACAGCCCGTATTGTACGGTACGGCGTAAAGTGACTTCGGGATCAATAATTCGGTCAGCCTCGGCAACAATCATTCCATAGATTGTTCTGGGAGCCTGTTTATTGGAAGCCCGATGATCTTCTATCGCCTCTTTCATCTGCAACAGCTGCTCATCCGTAAACCAACGCCGCAAAGTTTCGTCGGCTAGCAACACTTTGCCGGAGGTTATATGATGAAATTCACGTCCTTCATACAACCCCAGGTCATGATAAGCAGCGATGACATAAACCATCGAATAATCGACTTCATAATGCGTCGCTAATTTCAGACTTTCCTCAATAACCTTTTCTACATGGTCAATTTGATGCGCTTTATCAAAGTTAGCGTATTGAGGAATAATACTTTGCCGAACATAGTTTTGCAATTCAGCAGGCACATGATGAGTCATATTCGATCTTTTTAGCTAGTGAATTCTTTTATTTATATTATTCCCGATTCATCAAACGATGTTCTGCCATCTGTTCGAACTTTGTTCCCGGACGACCATAATTGGCATACGGATAAATGGAAATACCACCACGAGGAGTAAATATTCCCGTTACTTCTATGTATTTGGGATTCATCAATCGGATAAGATCTTTCATTATGATATTCACACAATCTTCATGAAAGGCTCCATGACTGCGGAAACTGAAAAGATAGAGTTTCAAACTCTTACTTTCTACCATTTTTATATCAGGAATGTAGCTGATACGTATTTCGGCAAAGTCCGGCTGTCCGGTAATAGGACACAGACTTGTGAACTCCGGGCAGTTGAAACGTACCCAGTAATCATTTTCAGGATGCTTATTATCAAAGGCTTCCAGTACTTCAGGAGCATAATCTTGTTTATACTCGGTTTTTCTTCCTAACAAGGAAAGTTGGTCTTTTAATTCTGTCATTGCACTCACTAACTACAACCTCTACTCTAAACAAAAAAATGCATTTCCTCTTTCACCTATCACCGTACTGCCTCAAACGCTTTATTCATCGAGGTTTTAGTGGTGAAGGATTCATTTTATAACCTATCACCGCATCTATCACCTATCACCATCAACTTTTAGCCCACGCTTACTTTATCCTCACCTTACTTGTTACAGTGTGTTTCATTGCTTGAAACAATGTGTTTCCCGCCTTGAAACAAAGTGTTTCATTACTTGGAACAAACTGTTTCAAGTCTTGGAACTTATAGTTTCAAGCGTTAGAAACTTTAGTTTCCTACCGTTGAAACTAATCTAAGCCAATACATTCCGGACAGGAGCTACTATCATTTATTAATTAGAACTTACCGGTGACAATAGATGTGACGGCAAAATGTCAAATTTAGCTGCTGTCACTACTTGCTGTCACAAACTAGAAATCTTATAATCAAACATTTATCTACAACAATGTGACAGATGACAGCAAAAAAACGCATTTTAATCTCTATGTAGAGATATTATTGATTCTTACTTTTTAAATACTTTTCCAATCCTTCCCGACGCAATGTACAAGCCGGGCAATGTCCGCAACCATCTCCCTGAACGCCATTATAACAGGTCAAAGTCTCGGTGCGAATCAGTTCCAATACCCCCAGTTCGTCGGCCAATGCCCATGTTTCAGCCTTATCAATCCACATCAAAGGGGTATGAATCACAAATTGTTCATCCATAGCCAGATTGAGAGTTACATTAAGAGATTTGATAAAGGCATCACGGCAATCGGGATAACCGCTGAAATCTGTTTGAGAAACTCCCGTTACCAAATGATTAATACCACGTTCACGGGCATATACTGCTGCGATACTTAGAAAAAACAGATTACGTCCCGGAACAAAGGTATTAGGAACGCTATCTGCAGGTTTTTCCTGATCCATCACCATCGTAGTATCGGTCAATGAATTATGACCTAACTGTCCGATAAAGGAAACATCCATCACATCAAATTCCACTTCCGCTTTCCGGGCTATCTCCCGTGCAAGCTCCACTTCTTTCTGATGTTTCTGACCGTAAAGAAAACTCAAGGCATATACTTTCTTAAAGTTGCGTTTTGCCCAAAACAAACAAGTCGTAGAGTCCTGTCCACCACTAAACACAACCAATGCTGCTTCTCTATTCATATTCTATCTTAAATATCTTTGACTTTCAATACATTATAGGAGATATCGGTATCATACACATCGCTACCGTCTATCTTCTTAATGGCTTTCACTACACGAATTGTCACCGGAAGGATAATAACTTCATACATGGATTTCAGCACAATCTGAATCCCCATCATGATAAGCAGTTCTTTCCAGGCAATAACTCCACCAAAAGCTACCGGGAAGAAAATCAATGAATCGGCAGTCTCACCTACAACAGTCGACCAGATGGCACGAGCCGAAAAGTTACGCCCCTGACTGGCTACTTTCATCTTACTCATCACATACGCATTGAGAAATGAGCCTACCAGAAAAGCCATCAGACTGGCAGCCACAATACGGGGAGCCATACCGAACACAAAATTGAAATGTTCCTCGCCCTCCCAGAAAGGAGCAGCCGGAATGGCAACAGCTATCAACCCAAGAGCAACCACGAAGAAGTTCATGGCAAAACCGCTCCAAATGATGAGCCGCGCTTTCTTGAATCCCCAAACCTCGGCGATACAATCATTAATAATATAAGAAATAGGAAAAACCAATAATCCGGCTGTCACGGTCAGACTACCTACCTGAATTACTTTTGTTTCAAGAAGATTGGCTGCAATGAGACAGACATTAAACAGAATGCCCAGCAGCATAAAGGGTACAGATACTTTTTCTTTCATAATTCCTGTTTTTTACGTGGTGTTCTAGAATACACGACCGCTATTCACGGCATCATACATTTTTTATTCTTTCGGAGTGCAAAGGTAAAAAATAAAACTGGAATTATCACATTCATCTTACCAGAATCTGTCTTCCCGATAATTGAAGAAAAAATAAGCCTCCCTGTCAGTCGTCGTATTCTGACAGGAAGGCTCATCACTTTGACCTTAAAAACACATCACTCAATCAGGCATCCGCATCAAGAGGAGAAGTCTTTCAATTCCTCTTTCAACCGCTTACGGATGAAAAACAAACGGCTCTTTACCGTTCCCATCGGCAATCCTAATTTTTCGGCAATTTCTCTATACTTAAATCCGGCTACAAACATCTGAAAAGGCACTTTCATCTCTTCCGGTATGGAATGTATCACCCGGTACAACTGTTTCATATCATACGTAAACTCGAATCTATCAGCATCTTCATCTTCTATCAGATGTTGTTGATTGATGGAGTAACTATCATCAATCAGGTTCATTTCACGAACTGTGCGACGGTAGTTGTTCACGAAAATATTACGCATAAGCGTATACATCCATCCCTTCAGATTTTTGCTATACGTAAACTTCTCCTGATTATCTAATGCCTGCAACAAACAATCCTGAACCAAATCATTAGCAGATTCGCGGTCTGCCGTCAATTTATATGCGAAGCGATGCAAATCCGGTTGTATCGCTAATATTCCTTGAGTAAAATCAACTTTTTCCATCGTCGTATTTCCTTTATCTAATTAGTACGATACAAAGGTCCGTTTTTTTAGAATCATTATAAATAGCAATTCTTCCGATTAGTTTGGCAATTTTTCCTTTGCCCCTCTCAACCATTTCTTTTTTTAGTTGTTCATTGGGCATTCACCTAAAACTTAACTGATAATGAAAACAAGCTTTAAAATGGTAGCTATGCTACTGGGGATAGGAATTTTCCCCCTCTGTGCCTATGCACAACAGAAGGTAGTCATCGAAGATGAAGAACCGAATTCTATCATGTTTGTTTCGAAAAACAAAGCAGGAGATAAAATCATCCGAATCATGAACGACCGTTCGCAGATGCGTTTCCACGACCCGAATGCTCCCCGTTTCCTGCTAACCGACCAGAAAGGGAAATTTGCCCTGGGTATCGGAGGATATGTTCGTGCAACAGCAGAGTATGACTTTAACGGTATCGTAAATGATGTCGATTTCTATCCGGCATTGATTCCACAACGCGGAAGCGGCAATTTTGCCAAGAATCAATTCCAGATGGACATCACCACTTCTACCCTATTCCTCAAACTGGTAGGACGTACGAAACATCTGGGAGACTTCGTTGTCTACACAGCCGGAAACTTCCGGGGTGACGGAAAAACCTTTGAATTGCAGAATGCTTATGCGCAATTCCTCGGTTTCACGATCGGATACAGCTACGGTTCGTTCATGGACCTCTCCGCACTGCCTCCTACCATCGACTTTGCAGGTCCTAACGGATCAGCCTTTTACCGCACTACGCAATTGAGCTATATGTGCGATAAGTTGAAAAACTGGAAATTCGGTGTTTCAATGGAAATGCCTTCAGTAGACGGTACAACCAACAATGACTTGTCTATCAACACCCAACGAATGCCGGACTTTGCCACTTCCGTACAGTATAACTGGAATAGTAGCAGTCACGTTAAATTAGGTGCTATTGTCCGTAGTATGACTTACTCAAGTAACGTTCATGAGAAAGCCTATTCCGCCACCGGCTTCGGTCTGCAAGCATCTACAACTTTCAATATTACGAAGAAATTACAGGCATTCGGACAGTTTAATTATGGAAAAGGTATCGGATCTTACCTGAACGATTTAAGTAATCTGAACGTAGATATCGTTCCCGATCCTGATAATGAGGGAAAAATGCAGGTTCTCCCAATGCTGGGATGGTATGCAGGGCTGCAATACAACCTTTGTCCGAGCATTTTTATATCTGGTACATATAGTTTATCCAGACTTTATTCTGAAAACGGATACCCAAGTGAAAATCCGGAATCCTATCGTAAAGGACAGTATTTAGTGGCTAATGCTTTCTGGAATGTAAGCAGTAATTTGCAAGTGGGCGTAGAATATTTAAGAGGATGGCGTACTGATTTCAGTTCTTCAACCCGCCACGCCAACCGGTTGAATATGCTGGTACAATATTCTTTCTAAACTAACATAGAACAGTAAAACAAAAAAGCCGTCTCAACATCATGTCCGAGACGGCTTTTATATACATATAAAGGATTAGAAATTTAGAACTTGTAATTCACGCTCACGCCAAATACTTTATTGGTACGGCTATAAACGTCTTTATCAATAGATGCACCTAATCCACGTACATTTTCTTTAGTATAATCACTATACGTAGTCCAGAAATAAGCAACATCAAGGCTCAATGCCTCCGTGAAATTAATACGGCCTCCGAAACCAACTGAATAAGAATCACAAGAGAAACTTGTATCCGATTGGAAAGCATCGCTCAATCCGTAGTCTGTTTTCTGATAACCTCCACTGACTGTGAACAGTTTATTGATATCCCATTCAACACCCGCCAAATACTCGTGTGTACCATGTTTCAGTGTTTTCTGCTTGCCATCCGCCATACCGGCATTCTTATCATCAAAGAAATGATATTCTACCGATGCTCTCAATGATGGCAAGATCTCATAACTTGCAGCTAAAGAAAGCATAGCAGGAAGATCACTCGGAGTGTTCACACCATTCTGATAAGGTGCCATAAAATCTGCGGCAGCATCCGGAGCAGTTATGTCATGTGTATCATTCTCAATATTCATATTGGCTTTGAACTCATACTTTGCAGCCAGATTCAATTTTCCGAACTTAGCATCAATACCAATAATCGGTGTCAATCCCCAACCTGTCTGATCGCAGTCTAATTTAAGTTTCGCATCATTCAGCTGCTGCGACTTTTGTAATGCTGCCTGTTGTGCCTGCTCTAAAGTCATACCGGCGGCCATTAGTTTTTTTACAATCTCAGCACCCAACTGTTCTGCTACACCCTCTTTCAAATTGATATCAAGGAAACCTTTATAGCCACCCGTAAAATAATTCATACGTGCACCAGCAAAAACTGCGAAGTGCTCATTAATTTTATAGCTTGCTCCTAATTGAAAACCATAAATATACTGACGACCTTCCATAGCCGAATTAATAGTATATTGATTAGGAGACAGCATCCCTTGACCGATTGTATTTACCAGACTAATAGCAGCCGCATCAAACATAGGTAAACCTTTGTCAAATGAAGCTTTTCCGCCACCACCTACAATGGCAAAGCTACCGGAAAACGCCCAATCGCCTTTTTTATAGACAGCATGTATAGAAGGAATAACGGGAGCAGAAGCTTTTCCTTCATACTTACGTACAGTATTCTGTCCGTCCATGGTCCATAAAGGACTTGTTGCAGCAATATCACGGGTCTGATATGCACTTTGAATAGTAAGTGCTACTTGAAGACCATCTTTGGGAAGAAATGCCAGTCCGGCAGGATTACTATAAACTCCATCAACATCGATGGAAGCGCCGCGGGCTATCATGCGTAAGAAAGCAGCATTCTGATTCGTATTGGTTAGATAATCTCCGGCAAAAGTTGGAATTGAAACGATCAACATTGCAAGACCAATCAACGAAATTTTTCTCATCTAAATCTTTTTTAAAATTATTTCGGCGCAAAGATATAACAATATTGCACAGGGAGCACATATTTGTGCACTTATTTTCATTTATCCGCCATTTTAATTGAAAAATCAAACTGTTTCTAATGAAACAATCTATTTTTCGAATGATGGATTGATTAAACAAATTCACCTGTTCCAACGTTTAATATTATATAATTTATAGAATAATATTATGGCCTATACAATTGCATTTTTCGGCACAAAGCCTTATGATGAGTCCTCTTTCAATGACAAAAACAAAGAGTTCGGATTTGAGATACGCTACTACAAAGGGCATCTGAATAAGAACAACGTACTACTGACACAAGGAGTGGATGCTGTCTGCATCTTTGTGAACGACGTTGCCGACGCAGAAGTAATCCGTGTGATGGCAGCCAACGGAGTAAAACTATTGGCACTACGCTGTGCCGGATTTAATAATGTAGATTTAGATGCTGCCGCCGCTGCCGGAATTACCGTAGTACGGGTTCCTGCCTACTCTCCTTATGCCGTTGCAGAGTACACCGTAGCTCTTATGCTATCGCTAAACCGGAAAATTCCCCGTGCTTCCTGGCGTACCAAAGATGGTAATTTCTCCCTGCACGGTCTGATGGGATTCGATATGCACGGAAAAACAGCAGGCATCATCGGTACAGGAAAAATCGCGAAAATACTGATTCACATCTTAAAAGGGTTTGGAATGAACATATTGGCTTACGACCTCTATCCGGACCATAACTTCGCCCGTGAAGAACAAATAGTTTATACTTCACTGGACGAACTATATCACAATTCGGATATCATCTCTTTGCATTGCCCGCTCACCGAAGCGACCAAGTATCTGATTAACGACTACTCTATCAGCAAAATGAAAGACGGAGTTATGATTATCAATACCGGCCGTGGACAGCTGATTCATACCAATGCATTGATTGAAGGGTTGAAGAACAAGAAAATAGGTTCCGCAGGACTGGACGTATATGAGGAAGAAAGCGAATACTTTTATGAAGATCAATCCGACCGCATCATCGACGATGATGTACTCGCCCGCTTACTTTCATTCAACAATGTGATAGTCACTTCTCATCAAGCTTTTTTCACACATGAAGCGATGGAGAATATTGCGGCGACCACCCTGCAAAACATAAAAGATTTTATCAATCATAAGCCTTTGCTAAATGAAGTGAAGAAATAAAACTTTTAAGCTCCTTTCTTTGTTTACAAAACATATAAACAAATAAGAGAAAGGACAGATTTTATGAAAAAAGTAATACATAAAGCAGATACAAGAGGACATTCCCAGTACGATTGGTTGGATAGTTACCATACTTTTAGTTTTGACGAATACTTCGACTCCAATCGTATCAACTTTGGTGCCCTTCGCGTATTGAATGATGACAAAGTTGCACCCGGAGAAGGTTTTCAGACTCACCCGCATAAGAATATGGAAATTATCTCCATCCCTCTGAAAGGACATCTGCAACATGGAGACAGCAAGAAGAACAGCCGCATCATTACTGTTGGAGAAATTCAGACAATGAGTGCCGGAACGGGAATCTTCCACAGTGAAGTGAATGCAAGCCCTGTAGAACCGGTAGAATTCCTGCAAATCTGGATTATGCCAAGAGAACGGAACACTCGTCCCGTTTATCAGGATTTTAGTATCACAGAGTTGGAACGTCCGAATGAACTGGCAGTCATCGTATCTCCCGACGGCAGTACACCTGCTTCCCTTTTGCAAGACACCTGGTTCTCAATCGGTAAAGTAGAAGCCGGAAAGAAACTGGGTTATCACATGCATCAAAGTCATGCAGGCGTCTATATTTTCCTCATTGAAGGAGAAATTGTAGTAGATGGCGAAGTGTTGAAACGCCGGGACGGTATGGGTGTTTACGATACCAACAGTTTCGAACTGGAGACACTGAAAGATTCACATATTCTATTAATAGAAGTACCTATGTGATTCCATCATTAGAAATTAAGAACTAAAACTGCCAGATAATCTTATGGCGAAATTAAACATAGCAGATATCCGACAGGAATATACGAAAGGCGGGTTGCGGGAAAATGAACTTCCGGGCGACCCGCTTTCGCTTTTCAACCGTTGGCTACAAGAAGCAATTGACGCAGAGGTGGATGAACCAACTGCTGTCATTGTAGGAACCGTATCCCCTGAAGGGAGACCGTCCACGCGTACCGTATTATTAAAAGGGCTCCATGATGGAAAATTTGTCTTCTATACCAATTATGAAAGCCGTAAAGGCAGGCAATTGGCACAAAATCCGTATATCTCCCTCTCTTTTGTGTGGCACGCCCTCGAAAGACAAATACATATAGAGGGAATAGCGACGAAAGTTCCCCCGGAAGAATCGGATGAATATTTCCGGAAACGTCCTTATAAAAGTCGGGTCGGTGCACGAATTTCTCCCCAAAGTCAACCTATAACAAGCCGAATGCAATTAATACGGTCTTTTGTCAGGGAGGCAGCCCGGTGGATCGGAAAAGAAGTGGAGAGGCCCGATAATTGGGGCGGATATGCCGTTACCCCTACAAGGATTGAATTCTGGCAAGGACGCTCCAACCGTCTGCATGACCGTTTTCTATATACCCTGCAACCGGACGGGGAATGGAAAATCAGTCGTCTTGCTCCTTGATTTCGTCGATTTTTCTTGGCAACTCCAACTAGAATACGTAATATTGCAATTATAAAATAGTCAGCTTATGACACTGGATTATATTTATCACAGCGGTTTCGCCATCGAAATGGAAGGTGTAACCGTTATCATCGATTACTACAAAGATTCTTCCGAAACGGAACATAACCGGGGAATCGTACATGATTATCTCCTGCAAAGGCCGGGTAAACTATATGTATTGGCCACCCATTTCCATCCCGACCACTTTAACCGTGAGATATTGACCTGGAAAGAACAACGCCCCGACATTCAATATATTTTCTCCAAAGATATCTTGAAATCCCATCGTGCCAAAGCCGAAGATGCTTTCTATATTAAAAAAGGAGAAACATACGAAGACGAGACAATTCGTATCGATGCTTTCGGCTCAACGGATGTCGGCAGTTCGTTCTTGCTTCACCTGCAAGATTGGAGTATTTTCCATGCCGGCGACTTGAACAACTGGCATTGGAGTGAGGAATCTACTGAAGAAGAGATCCGAAAAGCCAATGGTGATTTCCTTGCAGAAGTTAAATATTTAAAAGAAAAAGCGCCAAACATCGATTTAGTACTATTCCCGGTGGATCGGAGAATGGGAAAAGATTACATGAAAGGGGCAAAACAGTTCATCGAACAAATAAAAACTACTATATTTGTGCCCATGCACTTCAGTGAAGATTATGAGGGGGGAAATGCGCTTCGTAGTTTTGCTGAAAATGCCGGATGCCGTTTTATCAGCATCACCCATCGGGGCGAAAGTTTTGAGATTACCAAATAAACACATGATAATTATGAATAAATTTACGATTCTGTTTCTTACCCTGTTCCTTGCATTGCCGATGGCGATGAAGGCAGATTCTGCAAAAGAGAAGAAAGATGACACCAGGTACCTTGTAGGAGCTGTTCCTGAAGTAGATGGTAAAGTAGTATTTTCCAAAGAGTTCCAGATTCCCGGAATGAGTCAGGCACAAATCTACGACACAATGACAAAGTGGATGGACGAACGTCTGAAAGAAAATAAAAATATTGATAGCCGCATTGTTTTCTCTGACGAAGCAAAGGGAACAATTGCCGGTGTTGGAGAAGAATGGATTGTTTTCAGTTCCAGTGCTCTGTCATTAGACCGTACACTGGTCAACTATCAGATTACCGTTACCTGTAAACCCGGCAACTGCCTAGTAGAGCTTGAGAAAATCCGTTTCACTTATCGCGAAACAGAGAAATACAAAGCGGAAGAATGGATTACTGATAAATATGCGCTCAATAAAGCAAAGACCAAATTAGTGCGCGGCCTGGCTAAATGGCGTAGAAAAACTGTAGACTTCGCAGATGATATGTTTATGGATGTAGCAGTAGCTTTCGGAGCACCTGACACCCGTCCGAAGACGGAGAAAAAGAAGAAAGAAGAAGAGCAACAAACTCCATCAATCGTTGCAGCCGCAGGCCCGATTATCATTGGTGGCACAGATAAAAAGACTGATATTAAAGTGACGACCGCCGAACCCGTTCAAACTACAGTTCCTGCTGCGACTCTCACTCCTGCTACTCCAGTAGGCAAAGCTTCCACAGATATGCCGGGTTATACAGAAATTGATTTGAAACAAATTCCGGGCGAAGTATATGCCTTAATGGGAAGTGGTAAATTAGTAATCAGTATTGGAAAAGATGAGTTCAACATGACCAATATGACTGCAAATGCAGGTGGTGCATTAGGTTATCAATCAGGAAAAGCTGTTGCATATTGCACACTTTCACCCGACCAACCTTATGAGGCAATAGAAAAGGCAGACAGCTATACACTGAAATTGTATGCCCCGAACCAGACAACTCCTTCAGCTGTTATCGAATGTAAAAAAATGCCTTCACAGACAACTCCGCAAGCCGGACAACCCCGTACCTATGTTGGAGAAATTGTGAAACTCTTAATGAAAAAATAAGGAAAATTGCAACAATGGAAATAAAAAGTAAATTTGACCATTTTAATATCAACGTTACAAACCTGGAGCGGAGTATCGCTTTTTATGAGAAAGCACTCGGCTTAAAAGAACATCATCGGAAAGAAGCATCCGACGGTTCATTCACACTGGTTTACCTGACAGATAATGAAACTGGTTTCCTATTGGAATTGACATGGCTCAAAGATCATACTGCTCCATACGAACTGGGGGAAAACGAAAGTCACCTATGTTTTCGTGTAGCCGGTGATTACGATGCAATCAGGGCCTATCACAAAGAAATGAATTGTGTATGTTTTGAGAACACTGCCATGGGGCTTTATTTCATTAATGACCCGGATGATTACTGGATTGAAATACTTCCACAGAAGTGATTTTATATAAAAAGTGGGGGCAGGATAATTATCCTGCCCCCACTTTTTATGTAGAATATATGATCTATCAAACACATAGTATATATACCTAAAACAACAAATACTATAAATATGTATCCGAAAATAAACACCACCTTGCCAGTTGCTTAATCAGAAAAAAGCCACTCCTCAATGATTAAAAGGCAACCGGACTGATGATCCGTTTATTGCTACAGCCTTTATTTTTTATGTCGGCTAGCTCTTTTCTTCCGGATATCTGCTTTCATCTTCGCTGCACCCGAACCATGTTGTCCACGAATATACGTCGCTTTTTTCGCTTTCGTTTTCACCTTTTCCTCTTCTTTGGGCTTATCTTTCTTACCTTTAAAAACGATACCACCCATGATTGCTTCTTCTATACTCATATAATCATTTATTAGTATTCAACATTTCCGATGGCAAAGATAACCCTTTTCTACGGATTTATTTATCTTTGCAAAGTTAACAATCGTAACCACCAATGGCAACAACAATTCTTTCTGCAGAAAAGGACCCGATGGGAGCCGCTATTTCTGACTATTTCAACCATCATAGAGCTGATCGTTTGCGGGTATTTTCTTCTCAATTCGAAGAAGATGAAATTCCCGTCAAAGAACTGTTTCGTAGTATACAGTCTATGCCTATACTAGAGCGTACCGCCCTGCAAATGGCTACTGGACGGATTTTGGATGTAGGTGCCGGAAGTGGTTGCCATGCGCTCGCACTTCAGGAAATGGGAAAAGACGTATGCGCCATTGATATTTCTCCCTTATCTGTCGAAGTAATGAAACAACGCGGAGTGAACGATCCTCGTCTCATCAACCTTTTTGATGAAACATTTTCCGAAACATTCGATACGATCCTAATGCTCATGAATGGTTCCGGAATCATCGGACGGCTGAATAATATGCCCGAATTTTTCCAACGGATGAAACGTATTCTCCGCCCCGGTGGATGCATATTTATGGATTCCAGTGATTTGCGTTATCTTTTTGAAGAGGAAGACGGTAGCATAGTCATCGATCTGGCCGGAGATTACTACGGAGAGATCGACTTCCAAATGCAATATAAAGATGTAAAAGGAGACACATTCGACTGGTTATATGTAGATTTCCAGACTCTTAGCTTATATGCTTCCGAATGTGGTTTTAAGGCAGAATTGATAAAAGAAGGAAAGCATTACGATTACCTGGTCAAACTTAGCATTGCTTGAAAATGCATCATCATATAGTGACGGTATGTACTCCGGATAGCGTCACTATATAACCAAAATAGTAACGCCATCACATCAGGATAGCGTTACTATTTTTATATACTCATATATGTTCCGTTGGAAACATCTGATGAAGGTTCTCTTTTATTTCAGCATTTCATTAATTGCCTGCACAAGAGAAGCAAACTCTTCCTCATTATATAAACGAGTCAGCTTTACAATTTTCCCTTCCTTATCAATCAACACGTTTCTCGTTATTCCAGATTCACGTAATGCATACTTCGCAAAGATATCAGCTCCCGGATCCAGTCCTAACGGATAAGTGACTCCGGTAGATTTTGCAAAAGCCAGTACTTTGTCAAGCGGTTCGTCACGGTCAATGCCAATCAGAGCAAAGTCTGCATTATTTTTATGCTTCAACCAAATATCCTTCTCGATAAACGGCATTTCTTTACGGCAAACCCCACACCAGCTTGCAGTGAACTGCAACATGACAACTTTACCACGAAGGGAAGATAAACTCACTTGCTTCCCATCTGTCAAGGTAATTGTGAAATCCGGAGCCATCTCTCCTACCCGAACAATATATCCTGTACTATCTGCCTGAACTGATTTTGCATCCGCAGTTACTTCTACACTATCTGTTGCAACTTCAACATTCGCCGTTCCTTTCTTCTGTCCGGAACAAGCCCATATACCTATGGCTAAAAGCGCCACACTACATACATTCATAATTTTCATTTTCATCTAATCATTGGTAACTTTGCAAATATAAAAAAAGTATGCGATGTATTTGCATTTTTAAAAGAAATTCATACCTTTGCACCCGCAAAAGAAAAACGCCTCTTTAGCTCAGTTGGCCAGAGCACGTGATTTGTAATCTCGGGGTCGTTGGTTCGAATCCGACAAGAGGCTCTCCAGAATGAATGCTGTTTATCACATCAGATAAGCAGCATTTTTTATTAATATCTTCTTTAAGATTTTTGCTTACGAAATACTACCATACCCACAGCCAACAAAATCAAAAGAATTCCAATAGCATTATTCAGGGTAAACAGTTCTTTAAAAACAAAGACACCGATCACAACGGCTGTCAGTGGTTCCATCGCACCTAAAATAGAAGTCAGTGTAGGTCCCGCATACTTAATTGCCCGTACCAAAGTTATATTGGAAATAGCCGTAGCCGGCAATGCAAGTCCTAAAATAATCAGCCATATATAACCGTCTGTCACCAGATGAAGCCCGGAAGTTGCCATAGCTCCTATCAGATAGAAAACAGCTCCCATCCCCATAACATAACATGTCAGTACAGTGGAATTGATTTGAGCGGCTCGTGTTGTTCGAACCCCAATGATGTATCCTCCGTAAGAAAAGACAGAAATACAAGCCGCCACCAATCCTACTATTGTATCACCACTTTTCGCCTCCAACTCTCCCGATGACAGTAAAGCAGCACCAAACAAAGACATTAAAACAGCAAGCATCACCAAAAGAGATTTCTTTTCATGAAAGAAAAACATCATTGCCAATGATACAGCCAACGGATACATAAAATGAATAGTCGATGCTACCCCCGTGGCTATATTCTGATAGGCAATGAGCAAACTGAATGAGGTGGTTGCCCGCAACAAACTTAATAAAAAAACGACTAACAAATCTTTCTTTGCCAGCCGGAAATTACATCCCGAACACCATCCAAACAGTGTCAATACAATAGCAGCCACTCCCCAACGATAAGAAAGCACCTCGAAAGCCGAAAAACCAGCTAACAACAGAGTTATAGAAAAAAACGGAGCCAGCCCAAAAGTGGAGGAGGATACCGCCGCATAAAGTATACCTTTAATACGATTCATCGATATATTCAACTAATTCCAGATATTCACAATGCAAAGATTATAAATATTTCTTTAATGCCACCATTAATTTCATTTTTTCAAGCGGCTTAACCAGATATTCATTACAGCCGACCTTTATTGCAGCAATCCGGTCAGAATCGAAAGCATGGGCGGTAAGTGCGACGATAGGTAAGCTAGCATTAAACTTACGTATTTCAGCTGTAGCCTTCAATCCATCCAGTACTGGCATTTTCATATCCATCAACAACAAATCGACATGTTGGCTACGCGCTATTTCCACTGCCTTTTGCCCATTCTCCGCATGCAGTAAATCATAATGATCCTTCAGGATAGTAGACACCAGCTGATAATTACTTTGTATATCTTCAGCTATGAGAATTGTTTTCCGACCGGCACTCTTCTCCATCACTTCGTCATTCGCACCAAACTCTCCTCCGGAGATATTCTCTTCTTTCTTCTCTTCTACCATAGAAAGTGTATCGACTTCACAAGGTAAAAATGCCCAAAACAGCGATCCTTCATTGTGTACCGATTCAAAGCCGACTTTACCTCCCATAGCTTCTGCAATTGCCTTGCAAATAGAAAGTCCAAGTCCGGTACCTTGGGCAAACTCATCAAGTTTCTCAAAACGCTGGAATACTTTTCCTTTTTTATCATCAGCTATACCAATACCGGTATCTTTCACATAAAAATAGACGCCTCCATCCTTACATGCATATCCCATTTTAATAGAACCTTTTGAAGTATATTTGATAGCATTAGTGACATAATTCGTTATAATTTGTGCCACGCGATTACGGTCCAGAGTTACCCGACAACAGTGATAAGGATTGATTTCAGTTAACACGATATCCGGATTCTTCAGGCGCTGCTTCATGGAAGTAAACATGTTTTCAAAATGTTCGGATAAGTCGAACGGTTCGTATTTCAGTTCTACCGAACCGGCTTCCAGCTTGGATAAATCAAGTATATCATTTATCAGTTTTAGCAATAACTCATTATTACTATTAATAATCTGGATATAGTCCGCCTTTTCTTCTTCTCCGGCATAAGCCATCAACTCCGAAAAACCTACAATAGCATTCAAGGGAGTACGGATTTCATGACTCATATTCGCCAGGAACGCAGATTTCAATTTATCAGACTGCTCTGCCTGATGTTTGGCTTCCTGCAATTCCTTAATCATTTTTTCACGCTCCGTTACATCATCCACGCGAATTACAACACCATCCACAGATCCATCTTCAAGAACTACGGGAGTGGCAAACACTTCAACGGTATGCGCACTGTCCAACGAAAACTTCATCTGTTCCGTCTGTAATGAAACAAAAGCACGTTGCATCACACAATTTTCACAGGGAGAAGTACGATTATATGTACTTTTATAGCAAAGTTCACCTTTTTTGTAGGCTTCAAAAGAAAGACTTTTTGAACATAACGAAATATTTTCCCATTGAACCATATATTCCTTCGTGATGTAGGCCAACCCTGAATTCGTATTGTTAAGAACCAGTTCATTCTGTCGTACCAAAGCGTCCTGTATTTCTTTATTCTTTAGTAAGGTCAATTCAGTCTGCTTATAGGAATCGATATTTTGCGTCATACCGAACAAATACTTATAAGGAGCATCGTTCAAAGTTGTGGTTTCAACAAGGCCACGCGTTTCCCACCATTGATACATGCCATCTCCTTTAAAGTCAATGCGATATTCCACATCCCATACACCGCTTCCTAGTTCTACCGCCTTTTGCAAAGTTTCAGCAAACTTTTGTCGGTCATCAGGATGTACGAGAGTCAGATATTTCTCGACCGAATTAATTTCTGATGCCTTTTTCCCATTTTTATCAAAACCTTCACCGAAACTCACCCTGTTCTTAGCCGGCTCAAAAAACCAGGTGAAGGCATTCATCGCTTCCATAGTGACAGTTAACAGCTGTGCACGACGCTTCAGTTCATTTTGTAAACTCTGATCCCAGCGGGTATTTAACAGAAAGCGTTTGCCATCATCTTCAATTATACTTTTGCGAACAATAGTATCATAGCTGCGTCCATCCTTCAGTATAATACGTTCCATGCCGAAATAAGGGTTCCCAGTATTGTATACCTCTAAATCAGTCTTCTGAATACGCTCTACTTCTTCTTCACTCAGCACATCATAAGTAGTTTTATCTTCACTGGTACCAAACATGAGCTTACTCTCTTCATTGCAAAAAACATAGCGGAAATCATTCTCTACATCTTTGATATGAACAGATAACGGAAGATTATTTAATATATTATAGAAGAACTGCTCCTTTTTCTGCACCTCCGTATTATTCTTTCGGGTACCAACATATTTCAATACCTTCTTATTAGAATCAAATTCATAAGGAGCACCGCTTATCGTACAAAATTGCCAGGTTGAGCTATCCGGTAACATAACCCTGCTATCAAAAGAAAAAGAAAAATCTTCCCCATTGCTCATTCTTTCCATTACTTCAGTAACCTGACTACGGTCATCCGGATGCAAAGTCTCCAGATATAGTGCCATACTAACTGGCTTAGACTGATCGTATCCATTCAGCGGTTCATTATCACTATAAAATAATTTGGCCACTGCATCAAATTCCCAAAACATGATGTTGGCTGCCTTCATAGCAAGCTCCGTTTTCCGGCGACTTTGACGGAGTACCTCTTCACTTTTCACCGTTTCTGTAATATCTTCAAAGATAAAAATGTAATTAACAAACTTGCCATCATTGTCATAAAGAGGATTACCATTACATTTCAAATAGCAGGTCCGGGTACGCGTAGAGAAAAAGCGTTTATCGGTTCTCTGTTTATCGAAATCATACAAAAAACTCATCTGTACCGGAACACAACGACGAACTGCTTCCTTCACCACGTCAGGAACCACAGAATTTTCATTTATGTTGAGTTTATTACCAAGAAGCGTTTGCGAGTCAGCGCCAAAAATTCGGCAGAAGCTTTCATTGCATCTTACCAGAGTGCCATCGGCTGTGAAGAAACCTATTCCAACAGGAAGTGAATTAAATACAGTTAGTAATTGTTTGTGTTCCATTTCTTTATCCTTGAATAACTTAGAAATAAATATTTTATCTCCGCACTATGCAAATATATACACTTTTACGATTATAATATGATTTTATAGCGAAAATATTATTGCCAGGTTATAACATACAATAAGGGGCTATCCACGATATTGTGAATAACCCCTATCTCAAATGACATCCCATATATTATCATTTTAAAAAGTACATTTTAATACTCCTCAATGACTGTATTTCCAAAAATATCCTTTTTAATAATTTTCCCATGACCGTTACCATATTCAATTATTTCGTTTCCAAAAATATCTTTTTTAATAGTTGTTCTATTCCCCTTATCATCCTCGATAATAGTATTCCCAAAGATATCTTTTGTAATCGTCTTTCTATTACCTTTGTCATCGCGAATAATAGTATTTCCCAGAATATCTTTCTCTATAGTTTTTCTATTACCCTTATCGTCCCGGATAATGGTATTTCCTAGAATATCTTCTTCAATAGTCTTTCTATTACCTTTATCATCACGAACAATGAAATTTCCTAAAATATCCTCTTCGATAGTCGTTCTATTGCCTCTATCATCACGGATAATGATGTTCCCCAAAATATCCTTTTCAATAGTCTTTCTATTGCCTTTATCATCACGAATGATGATATTCCCTAAGATATCCTTTTCAATAGTCTTTCTATTACCATTATCATCACGGATGATGATATTACCTAAAATATCCTTTTCAACAGTCTCTCTCCCTTGGTCAACTCCCGAATACTCGTAATTATCTTCAACAAGATTTGCACCATAGCCCTTTATTATATAAGGAGCCAAAATAAACTGGGCAACAAACAGGATAAATAAAATCTTTTTCATGGCGTTTTTCTTTTGGTTTAGAACAAAAGTAACGCAGGAAAATCAGAATTAATAAGTGAATTCCATAATTGTCAGTAGGGAAAAACCTAAAATAAAAAGGATTAGCGCATGCAGTAACGGTATATCCATAATATACTACCTAATTGGTCCCCAGAATGGTCCCCCAAAAAAGAAATTCCTTGAAAGTACTTGACTTTCAAGGAATTCAAAGTGTTACTTGAGGTTCCTGGCGGATTCGAACCGCCGTACACGGTTTTGCAGACCGCTGACTAAGCCACTCATCCAAGGAACCATTATTTCTCGTTTGCGGTTGCAAAGGTAGTACAAATTTTGAAACTACCAACTATCCGCAGCAATTTTTCTTTGTACTTTTTTTCTTTACATCGCACTCTCCGCGTTTCTTGTCCATCATATCCTTTAGTTCACAGCCACTTACACAGCTGTCACAAGGATTCTGATTTTCTCGCGTACGACGAAAAAAACGAAATATTCCATATATGACGCGGGCAATGCAGAGTACAACCAGTACTCCGACTACCCAATCTTGCCAATTATTCATACAAACAATCCTCCAATCTGATAAACAGCAAATGATACAAGCCAAGCCAATCCCGTTGTGTAACAAGCAGCAAAAAGCGCCCATTTCCAACTACCCGACTCCTGTTTTATAGCCGCTATCGCCGCAATACACGGGAAGTAAATCAATACAAACAACATATAACAGAAAGCAACCAATGGAGTAATCGGAATTCGTTCTGCCAAACTTACTGAATCAGCATCCGGATCATCTGCATATAAGACACCTAATGTACTTACTACCAATTCTTTCGCTCCCACACCGGAAAGCAAGCCAATACCTAGTTTCCAATCAAATCCCAGTGGTTTTATAACTGGCTCTATACCACGTCCCAACTGGCCGATATAGGAATTTTCCTGCTGCTCGGCAACTGTTTCATAAGCATCATGATTCGGATAATACCCCAAGAACCAGATTATAATAGAAGCAATCATAATAATCCCTCCCATCTTTTTCAAATACTGCGCTCCCTTTTCCCATGTGTGACGGAAGATCGATTTTGCTGTCGGCATCCGGTAAGGTGGAAGTTCCATCACAAATGGAGTATCATCACCCTTCACCAGAAACTTGCTAAACAAGCGGGCCATTACCACAGCCAGTACAATACCAATCACATAAATACTTAACAACACCAGACTTGCATTGTTCGGGAAGAAAGCACCCACCAACAATAAATAAATTGGCAGACGCGCACTGCAAGACATCAATGGATTCACCAACATTGTAATAAGACGGCTCTTCCGGTTCTCAATAGTACGGGAAGCTATAATAGCAGGTACATTGCACCCAAATCCCATAATCAAAGGAATGAATGATTTTCCGTGCAATCCCATTTTATGCATGATTTTATCCATGATAAAAGCCGCACGAGCCATATAACCCGAATCTTCCATAAGAGAAATGCAGAAATACAAAATCAAGATATTCGGCAAAAAGACAATAACCGCTCCTACCCCACCAATAATTCCATCAATCAGCAAATCTTTAAATGGACCTTCCGCCATATTATTGCGCAACAAGTCACCAATCTGCTCAACAAGCCATTCAATCCCCATCATCGGATATTCTCCAATGACAAACGTACCTTCAAACATCAGATACATAAAAAGGAAGAAAATAGGAAATCCCCAGACACGGTGAGTTACGATCGAATCCAGCACTTTTGTTGTCTGCGCCTGCTCCAAGTGATTATCTGTGAATGTCTCCTTCAGTGCACCACTGATAAATCCATATTTAGCATCCGTAATAGCCGATTCACAATCCTCATTCATTGTGTCCTGAACACGCTTCGACATCTTATCACGGACATGGAATATCTCATCCGCATTTGGTAATGTCCGCACAATGCGCTCAATGTCAGGATCATTCTCCAACAATTTAATGGAGAGGAAACGGGTAGAATATTTATGACGGATAAATTCGTTTTTGGAAACCTCACTTTTTACAGCTTCAATCGCTTTTTCGATATCAGGACCATGATTGATATGAATATGCCGGAAGACACGCCCTGTCTTTTTATGTTCACGTACATAATCTTCCAAATGCTCTTCCTCGTGGTTCTTACGATCTTCCAGAGAATCATGCCATTCGGTCAAATCCTTAAGAACTTCCGGATTCATATTTCCCTGTTTATCAAAGAAGTCTACTCCTTCATACAGATTGATAACAACATGAAACAAGGTATCCAATCCACGATTTTTCTTACTGACAGTAGGCAACATCGGCACCCCGAACAACTTACTCAACAGATGATAATCCAATGTATTTCCACTGGCTTCCAACTCATCATAAATATTCAGAGCTACCACCATGCGGACATTCATATCTATCAATTGAGTAGTCAGATATAAGTTTCGCTCCAGATTAGAGGAATCGACTACATTAATAATCACGTCCGGAGTTTCATCGATAATATGACGACGCACATAGATTTCTTCCGGCGTATAAGCAGACAAAGAATAAGTTCCCGGCAAATCGACAATACGGAAATGATAGCCTTCGAAATCAAAATAACCTTCTTTGGCATCCACGGTTACGCCGCTGTAGTTTCCAACATGCTCATGAGCACCGGATGCAAGATTAAATAAAGAAGTCTTGCCACTGTTCGGGTTTCCGACCAAAGCAACATTAATGGTACGGCGTTTACCTAACGCCAACCGTTTCATATCTTCTTCTTTTACTGAAAGGTCTTCAGGCAATCCTTCATGATAAACGGTCTTCTCGGCCAGTTTCTTTGCTTCCTCTTCGCTGATAACTTCGATCATTTCAGCTTCCTGACGACGAAGAGAAATTTCATAACCTAAAACTTTATATTTTATGGGATCTTTTAGCGGAGCATTCAACAGCACTTCAACCGTTTTACCTTTAATGAAGCCCATCTCCACAATACGTTTACGAAAACCACCGTGCCCCAATACCTTTACAATAACACCTTTTTCTCCTGTTTTTAATTCGGACAAACGCATAACTCTCAAAATTTTTGGCAAAGATAATTCATAACTTCGGAGCATGCAAATTATTTAGAATGTTTTTAAATAACAGTTTTTTTCATCCTCTAAAAGATTCAGAAAAAATAAAAAAACTTATTGATAAACTCGTATCTTTGCAGGTATGATACAACAACGCGTTACAAAATATATAGAAAAGGAACATTTATTCTCACCGGATGATAAAATCCTGGTCGCATTGAGTGGTGGTGCCGACTCGGTGGCATTACTATATATTCTGCATACAGCAGGCTATCATTGCGAAGCCGCACATTGTAATTTCCACCTGCGAGGCAAAGAGTCAGACCGGGACGAGTTATTTGTCCGCCAACTTTGCGAAAGAATGGAAATCCATTTACATACCATTGATTTCAACACGACCCAATATGCAACGGAAAAACATATTTCGATTGAAATGGCCGCACGGGAACTCCGCTACCAATGGTTCGAGAAAATTAGAAAAGAATGTCAGGCAGATGTTGTCGCTGTGGCCCATCACCAGGATGATAGCATAGAAACTATACTACTTAACCTGATTCGGGGAACAGGAATTACCGGTCTGTTAGGAATCCGCCCCCGTAATGGAACCATCGTACGCCCTCTGCTTTGTATCAACCGGGAAGAGATAATTCGTTACCTGCAAAACATCGGACAAGATTATGTGACAGACAGCACCAATCTGGAAGACGAATATACCCGTAATAAAATCCGACTCAACCTCCTTCCCCTCATACAGGAAATTAATCCGTCAGTCAAAAACACTCTGATAGATACGAGTAATTATCTGAATGATGTAGCCACTATATATAATAAATGTATAGAGGAAACTAAAAAGAAAATCATTACAGCAGAAGGTATCCGAATCAGTGATTTAGTAAAGGAACCGGCACCCGAAGCCATCTTATTCGAAGTCCTGCATCCTCTAGGATTCAATTCCGCACAAATCAAAGATATCACCCATTCGCTTCATAGCCAACCGGGCAAGCAATTCTGTAGCAAAGAATGGAGAGTGATAAAAGACAGAGAATTCCTATTAATAGAAACAGCTGAATCTGAAAATGAGACTCTTCCTCCTTTTCAAATTATCAAAGAAGAAAAAGAATACACCCCGGATTTTCTCATTCCACGTGAAAAGGAAATTGCCTGTTTTGATGCCGACAAACTGAATGGAGAAATTCATTACCGGAAATGGCAGCCGGGAGACACTTTTATTCCTTTTGGAATGAAAGGAAAGAAAAAAATAAGCGATTATCTGACCGACCGCAAATTTTCTATCAGCCAAAAAGAACGCCAATGGGTACTCTGCTGTGGAGAACACATCGCATGGCTGATAGGCGAACGAACAGACAACCGCTTTCGTATTGATGAAACGACTAAGCGCGTCGTGATTTACAAAATAGTCTGAGGCAACTTCTGTTTCTTGAAACAATCTGATAACAAAGCTGCAAAAGGAGTTTCATACACCCTTGCTTTCCTAACGCAAGCTTTTACACAAGCGCAACATTTGATACATTTAGCCTCATCCGTATGTAGCTCATCCCCTTTCGTTATAGCCCCTGCCGGACAACGGACCACACATAACCCGCAATGGGTACACAAATCCTCATCTTCCACCCAAGGAACGCGGGGAAGCGGTGTACCACTTTTACGTAACTTGATGACTTTCCTCAAAAAACGGAACAAAGGAAAGAATGGTTGACTCGGACGTTTGATAGTACGTACATCCACCGGATAAAGGGTATCCATACTATCAGCTGTCTGTATTTTTTCCATGATTTTCTTCCCAAACTCCGCAGCAAAGGCTAAATCCGATTCATCAGGACGTCCCACTGCAATCGGGTATTTGTCGGTACTATATGAATGTTCTCCAATAAAAGTTGCCCCGGCAATTACTTTAAATCCATGAGGAATAGCAAAAGCATCCAATTCCATTAAAGCTTTTTCATAAGCGCGATTTCCGTAAACCACTACCAAAACGGTAGGAGTATCCACTCCACGGATATACTGTAAACGTTCCATTGCCAAAGGAGCGACATGTCCTCCATACACAGGCACTACAATAATAGCCAAAGAAGATGTAGGAATCACAATTTCATCCGCAATCTGCTGCGTCACATTAATAGGAAAAATATTTTTTATGCCCGTCCCGTGAACAATCGCCTCCGCAACTTGTTTAGATGTGTGTGTAGGCGAAAAATAAATTAAATGAGCTTCATTTACTGTCATACTATTTTCTTTTATGTAGCAAAGATACACTTTTACGTGGAAAAAAATGTTTGATTGTTCATGAAACCAAAAAAAATTATTATCTTTGCCCCGTTGAAACATTCTACGATTCAACATATACATCCCTAATTCAGAATAAAAAACAAAACGTATGCTCGCATATCTGTAGCCATGAGCTGTAGTAATGCTGTCCATAATTCAGCAAAAAAAGAAATATTAATAACTTACCATACTATATGTATAACATTATCCAATTAAACGACAAAAATCTGTCGGAACTTCAAGTTATTGCCAAAGAGTTAGGCATAAAAAAAGCAGACTCATACAAAAAAGAAGACCTTGTTTATAAAATACTCGATGAACAGGCCATTGTAGGAGCTACAAAGAAAGTTGCCGCAGATAAGCTAAAAGAAGAACGCAAAAATGAAGAACAAAAGAAAAAGCGTTCACGGGTAGCTCCTACCAAAAAAGAAGACAAAGTGGTTTCCGCAACAAAGAGTGAAGAGGCTAACAAGACAAAAGAGACCGCTCCTGTAAAAGCTGCACCACAACCTTCCAAGAAAGAAGAAAGTACAAACAAAGAAAAAGAAACTGTTGTTGTAGAAGCTAAAGCGGAAAACACTGCTACTCCCAAGCGTAAAGTAGGCCGTCCTCGTAAGAGCTCTGATGCAGAAGAGAAAAAAGAAGTAGAAAATGCAAAACCGGCAGCACCCAAAGTAGTGGAACCTAAACCTGTTGTTGCAGAGAAAGCTACTGGTGCTCCGGAAAAGCCAGCTCCGGTACAACAGCAAACAGCTGAGAAGAAAGCAAAAAACAAACCAGCTGCAGAAGCAAATAAGCCTGTTGCAGAAACAAATAAACCGGCTACTGAACCTAACAAACCTGTTGTAGAGAAAAAGGTAATAGATAAACCACAAAAGAAAGCTGCACCCGTTATCGACGAGGAAAGCAATATCTTATCCAGCGTTGACGACGATGATTTTATTCCAATCGAAGATCTGCCTTCTGAAAAAATAGAGCTTCCTACCGAATTATTCGGAAAATTCGAAGCTACTAAAACAGAATCAGCACAGACAGCACCGGAACAGCCATCTCATCCTCAACAGCAACAACAATCTCAACAGCAGCAGTCCCAGCAGCAACGTCCGCGTATTGTTCGCTCACGCGACAATAACAACGGTAATAACAATGCTAACAACAATGGAAATAATGGCAATAACGCCAATAATAATTTCCAGCGTAACAACAATAACCAGAATCAGGTTCAGCACCCAAATCAAAATCAGAATCAGAACCAGAACCAACAACGCTTACCGATGCCACGTGCCGCTCAGCAGAACAATGCGGGTGAAAATCTTCCGGTACAACAGCAGCAGGAACGTAAGGTTATTGAACGCGAAAAGCCTTATGAATTCGACGATATTCTCAACGGAGTAGGTGTTCTGGAAATTATGCAGGATGGATACGGATTCCTCCGTTCTTCCGACTATAACTACCTTTCTTCTCCGGATGATATTTACGTATCACAATCTCAAATCAAACTATTTGGTCTGAAAACCGGTGATGTAGTAGAAGGAGTTATCCGTCCACCCAAAGAAGGAGAAAAATATTTCCCATTGGTAAAGGTTTCGAAGATCAACGGACGTGATGCAGCTTTCGTTCGCGACCGTGTTCCTTTCGAACATCTGACACCTCTCTTCCCGGATGAAAAGTTTAAACTTTGCAAAGGCGGTTATTCAGACTCTATGTCTGCCCGTGTCGTCGATCTTTTCGCTCCTATCGGTAAAGGCCAGCGTGCATTGATCGTTGCCCAGCCAAAGACAGGTAAGACCATCTTAATGAAAGATATCGCAAACGCTATCGCAGCCAACCACCCGGAAGTTTACATGATTATGCTGCTGATTGACGAACGCCCGGAAGAAGTAACAGACATGGCGCGCAGCGTTAATGCAGAAGTAATTGCTTCTACTTTCGACGAACCGGCAGAACGCCACGTAAAAATTGCAGGTATCGTATTGGAAAAGGCAAAACGTCTGGTAGAATGTGGTCACGACGTAGTTATCTTCCTTGATTCTATTACTCGTCTGGCTCGTGCATACAATACAGTATCTCCTGCATCCGGTAAAGTTCTTTCCGGTGGTGTGGATGCAAATGCACTTCATAAACCTAAACGCTTCTTCGGTGCTGCCCGTAATATTGAAAACGGTGGTTCACTGACTATTATTGCTACCGCATTGATCGATACCGGTTCTAAAATGGACGAAGTTATCTTCGAAGAATTCAAGGGTACAGGTAACATGGAGTTGCAGCTCGACCGCAACCTGTCCAACAAACGCATCTTCCCGGCAGTCAACATTACCGCATCCAGCACTCGTCGCGACGACCTGTTGCTTGATAAAACAACCCTTGACCGCATGTGGATATTGCGCAAATATCTTGCCGACATGAATCCGATCGAAGCAATGGACTTTGTTAAAGACCGTCTGGAAAAAACCAGAGACAACGACGAATTCCTGATGAGCATGAACAGCTAATCAACAGCAAACTTATAAATGAACGGTGAACAAACTGCGCCATAACAAGTGCAGTTTATTCACCGTTTTCTTTTTCGGTAACCCATTTTATGACTTATCACCTGCCGTTTATCACTTATCATTCAACTCCCATCACCGATAGTTACCCCTAACCGCTTGCCACACCTTTCATTTTTGTACAAAATACTTTCATTTGCGTCCAAAACTACTACCTCGCCCTTTTTTACGTTTCCTTTTTTCCTACTTTTGCTTCCAAATCAAATATTACTTAATTCTAACCAGTAATGAAAACTATTTATCCATTCATGGGATTAGCCCTGTGCAGCGTGACAGCGCAGGCCCAAGAAAAGCCCAATTTCCTGATTATCCAGTGCGACCATCTGACACAACGCGTTGTGGGAGCTTACGGACAAACACAAGGCTGCACCCTCCCTATTGACGAAGTCGCTTCACGAGGAGTTATCTTCTCCAATGCTTATGTAGGCTGCCCTCTCAGCCAACCCTCACGCGCTGCTTTATGGAGTGGCATGATGCCTCATCAAACCAATGTACGTTCCAACTCCAGCGAACCTATCAACCCACGTATTCCCGAAAATGTACCGACATTAGGAAGTCTTTTTTCTGAAAACGGTTACGAAGCCGTACACTTCGGAAAAACGCATGACATGGGTTCACTTAGAGGATTCAAGCATAAAGAACCAGTAGCCAAGCCATTCACTGATCCGGAATTCCCGGTCAATAACGACAGCTTCCTGGATGTAGGAACATGCGAAGACGCTGTTGCTTATCTAAGTAATCCGCCGGAAGAACCATTCATCTGTATCGCAGATTTTCAGAACCCTCACAATATCTGTGGATTTGTAGGAGCGAACGAAGGAGTACATACCGACCGCCCCATTAGCGGAACCCTTCCGGAACTACCAGCCAATTTCAATGTAGAAGACTGGAGCAATATCCCTAAACCTGTACAATACATCTGCTGCAGTCATCGCCGCATGACCCAGGCCTCTCATTGGAATGAAGAGAATTACCGTCATTACATTGCTGCTTTCCAACACTATACCAAGATGGTTTCCAAGCAAGTAGACAGCGTATTGAAAGCACTTTACTCCACTCCTGCCGGAAAAAACACAATCGTTATTATCATGGCTGACCATGGTGATGGGATGGCTTCACACCGCATGGTGACCAAACACATCAGCTTCTACGATGAAATGACCAACGTACCGTTTATCTTTGCAGGTCCCGGCATCAAACAACAGAAAAAGCCCATAGACCAAGTATTGACACAGCCTACACTGGATCTTCTGCCTACCCTTTGTGATTTGGCAGGAATTCCTGTTCCGGCCGAAAAACCGGGAATCAGCCTTGCACCTATATTAAAAGGAGAGAAACAGAAAAAAACTCACCCTTATGTCGTTTCCGAATGGCATAGCGAATATGAATATGTCGTTACTCCCGGACGTATGGTACGCGGACCGAGATACAAGTACACTCACTATCTGGAAGGTAACGGAGAAGAGCTATATGATATGAAAAAGGATCCGGGAGAACGCAAGAATCTCGCCAAAGACCCTAAATACAGTAAAGTCCTCGCCGAACACCGTGCCATGCTTGATGATTACATCGCCCGCACCAAAGACGATTACCGGAGTTTGAAAGTAGATGCCGATCCACGATGCAGAAACCATACTCCCGGCTACCCCAACCACGAGGGCCCTGGGGTACGAGAGATACTCAAAAGAAAATAAATTATAAAAAAGAGTGAAGATTTCTTTGTAATCTTCACTCTTTTTAGTTCTTTTGCAGATAAACTTACAAGCAAGCAATTCTTATATCAGGTGAAAAAACACAGACGTCATATAATTGCAATAGTCGTAACCGCATTAATATCGGTCACCTTATATGCTGCACGTACAAATTCAGATCGTCTTTCTTTATTACAACCTTTACTTGAATACAATCATCCATTTAGTCCGGACGCCCCTGTCGACAGCATCATTGCCTGGGAAAAACTTTTAGAACCGGAATTACAAAAGGAACAACAATACCCACTCCTATTCCAGATAAATCTGCTGACCGTTCAAGCTTTAATCACAGAAGGCAACATCAGTCTCGCCATCAACCAGGCCAATCAGATGTACCAGAAAGCCAGAGAAATGGACTATCCTTTGGGAATAGCACTCGCATTACACGCCATTGGAAATACCTATTTAAGTTCGTCAACACCACAAGTTGCCATCAAATCGTATAAGGAAGCATTAGAAATCATCCAGAAACTCCCTCATGCCAACCAATATATCAAAACGATCTTGTCCCAATTTATCCTGACGAAGCTCAACTATCACCAAATGACAGATATAGAAGACAATATCCGGGAACTCGAATCTGTTATCAACAAGGATACGAATCCCCAAGACGATTTCCACCTTGTTTATTGTCAGGCATTCTATCGCATCCAGATGCATCATCTTCCGGAAGCATTAAACTATATACGACAAACCGAACAAATCAGCCGGCAACACCAGTACCCATATTTTCATTTAATGATTAAATACCTGTATTCACGCTACTACACTGAATCCAAAGAATACACGCAGGCACTAACCACACTTGACGAATTACTTTCGCATACCAAAGCAGCCAACTCATACAGATCCCTGCAAGTACTGAAAGATCGTGCACACATACTTGCACTAATGGGAAACAGCAAGGAAGCATGTGAAGCTTATGAAATATTCAATACGTACAAAGACTCTTTGGACGCAATGAATTATATTCGCCAAATCAATGAATTGCACACCCTCTACCAAATAGATAAAAATGAACTGGACAACTTAAACAGACAGAAGACAATCCTCTACTGGAGCTGGTTCACCATCCTATCCATAGTCATACTGATTGTATTTTTCATCCTTTTGGTTAGACGAGGAAATAAAAAACTGCGCCAATCACAGCAGGAACTGGAAAAAGTGAAAAAGCAAGAAGAAAATTCCATCCGGACAAAGAGCCTTTTCCTTTCCAACATGAGCCATGAAATTCGCACGCCGCTCAATGCGTTGTCCGGCTTCTCCTCCATCCTGACGGAAGAATCCATCGACAACGAGACCCGGAAACAGTGTAGCGATATTATTCAGCAAAATTCAGAACTGTTACTCAAGCTGATTAACGACGTAATCGACTTGTCCAGTCTCGAAGTAGGCAAGATGAAATTCAAATATGAGCGATGTGATGCAGTGGCAATATGCAGAAACGTTATCGACATGGTTGAGAAAATAAAACAAACGAATGCTAACGTCCGTTTTTCGACCTCTCTCCATTCATTAGAATTGACGACAGACAATGCAAGGTTACAACAATTATTAATCAACCTTCTCATCAATGCAACCAAATTTACTCCGCAAGGTTCCATCACCATGGAACTGGAAAAACAGACAGAAGACATAGCACTGTTTTCCGTGACCGACACCGGTTGCGGTATCTCTCCGGAGAATCAGAATAAAATATTCAACCGTTTTGAGAAACTGAATGAAAATGCTCAAGGGACAGGACTCGGTCTGTCTATCTGCCAACTCATTATCGAGCAGCTGGGCGGCAAAATATGGATTGACTCCAATTATGAGGAAGGAGCCCGTTTCCTGTTCACACACCCCATTTACCATGAGCAACAAGGAAAGGAGGAAGCCGAATGAAACAAGTCCTGCTCCTGATCCTTCTATTATGCTGCACCCTCACCGGAAAAGCCAGCACCGAGATTGTTTTGGAATCCGACAGCCTGATAAAGGTGTTGGAAACATTACCGTACGATACGACACGGCTGAATGTTCTCAATCAAATCATCAGAATAGAACAAAACAACCAGCAATGTATCCAATATTCGGATGCATTAATGAAAGAAGCATTGCAACTGGGAAATGACAAATATGCCGGTCTGGCTGCTTACTACCATATTTTATACTATTACAATCGTAATAATCAAGACAGTGTAGCCAAATGGCTCACCATAATGGAGCCTCATGCCCGGAAATCAGATTTATGGAATTACTTCTTTGATGCCAAACGTTTCCAGATAGACCTGTACACATTCAACGAACAATACGAACTTGCTATCAACGAATCTCAAAAGATGCAACAGCAAGCCTCCCAAATGAATAGTAACCGGGGTAGTATGGCTGCCTATCAATGCTTGAGTAATGCATATATCGGCAGTCAGCGCTGGGATAAAGGAATAGAAGCACTGGAGGCTGCCTACCAGCTACTCACTCCGACAGAAAATCCGGTGGTCCGTATCTCGGTATTGTCACAGTTAGTATCCGTTGTCAAAGAAAAGAAGGATAATAAAAAACTACTCAAATATTTGCAGGAACTGGAAAACACTCTTCATAACCACATCAGTGCAAACCCATCCTTAAAAGCGGGATTTGCCGATGTATACCTGTTCAATGAACTGTTCTACAGCTATTATTACCTGAATACCCATCAGCCGCAACAAGCCTATGAACATCTCGTAAAATCTAAAGAATATCTGGACGAGAATACTTATTTCATGTATAAAGTACTCTATTTCGACACATTTGCCAAATATTACCAGGCAATTGGAGCCTACCAACAGGCATCGGATTATATCGACACGACACTGACGATGTTGAAGAAAGACTTCACAAGCGACTATGCCGAACAGCTACTCGAAAAGGCCAGAATATGGAAACAGGCAGGGCAAAGCGGAAAAGCCATCCCCCTGTATGAGCAGGCACTTGCCATCAAAGACTCGACAGCCACTGTACTCTCAAACAATCAGATGGCACAGATACAAAGCAAATACAATATCGAAAAAACAGAACTGGATCAAAAAAGGGAAAACAACCGGATCCAGCTCACCTATCTGATTTTTATATTTGTTATCCTGATTCTGCTTTTTATCTTTATGGCACGACTCTTTATGGTACGGAAGGCACTCAAATACGCGGAAAACGAAATCCGGAAAACAACAGAAAACGTGCGGAAGACCAATGAAATAAAAAATCGCTTCCTGTCCAACATGAGCTATAACATCCGTACCCCACTCAACAATGTGGTCGGTTTCTCACAACTCATAGCCAGCGAACCCAATATAGACAAGGAAATAAGGCAAGAATACTCAAACATCATCCACAAAAGTTCGGAGAAGTTAATGAGACTTGTCAATGACGTTCTCGACTTATCCCGTTTGGAAGCTCAGATGATGAAGTTCCAGTTGCAAGACTATGATGCCACTACCCTATGCAAGGAAGCATGCAGCATGGCGCAGATGAGGAACGAAGAAACAGGTATCCAGATTGAATTTTCCAGCGAAACGGACGCCCAAATTCATACCGATATAATGCGACTGACACAGGCCTTGATTAGCGTACTGGTGTACCCACAAGAACACCGGCAAGCACGAATCATCCGGTTCACATTAAGCCAGAATGAAGACATGCTTTGTTTCCGGATCACTAATTCACCTTTGGCAGACCATGCATTCGTATCACAGGAAACCATCATCCGGCATGATATCAACCTGTTGTTACTAAAACATTTCGGAGGAAACTATCTCGTCAACGATAAAACTCCCGAAGGTCCGGAAATTGTTTTCATCTACCCCATCGTTTCCGAATCGAAATAAAGCACTATCTTTGCAAAGTGTAAACTTAAACACTTAATTATGTACACCAACAAACAGATTTGGAGTGTCAGTTATCCGATACTACTAAGCTTGCTGGCACAAAATGTCATCAATGTCACCGACACAGCATTCCTCGGACACGTGAGTGAAGTAGCCCTTGGAGCATCAGCTATGGGCGGGTTATTCTATATATGCGTATTCACCATCGCATTCGGATTCAGTACCGGTTCGCAGATAGTCATCGCACGACGCAATGGCGAAGGACGCTATTCGGATGTCGGTCCCGTCATGATTCAAGGAATCATGTTCCTGTTCGTCATGGCCCTGCTGCTATTCGGATTCACCAAAGCATTCGGCGGAAACATCATGCGTTTGCTGGTTTCTTCAGAATCCATCTACGAAGGAACAATGGAGTTTCTGAACTGGCGTATTTACGGATTCTTTTTCTCTTTTATCAATGTCATGTTCCGGGCATTGTACATCGGCATTACACGCACTAAAGTGCTAACCATCAATGCTATTGTCATGGCATTAACTAATGTCGTACTGGACTATGCATTAATTTTCGGAAAGTTCGGTTTGCCGGAAATGGGTATCAAAGGGGCTGCTATTGCTTCCGTATTGGCAGAAGCCTCCTCCATTCTCTTTTTCGTCATCTATACGTATGCCACGGTCGATTTAAAGAAATACGGTATGAACCGCCTGCGCACATTCGACCCAGCATTGCTGATGCGGATTCTTAGTATCTCCTGCTTCACCATGCTGCAATATTTCCTGTCGATGGCTACCTGGTTCGTTTTCTTCGTAGCCGTAGAACGGTTGGGACAACGGGAACTGGCGATTGCCAATATCGTCCGGAGTATTTATGTCGTATTGCTGATTCCGGTCAACGCACTGGCTACGACTACCAACAGTCTTGTCAGCAATGCTATTGGTGCAGGAGGCATCCAGCACGTGATGCCGCTCATTAATAAAATTGCGCGTTTCTCCTTTTTCATCATGCTGGGGTTAGTAGCGGTATCGGCACTGTTTCCGCAATTCCTGCTCTCCATTTACACTAGTGAAGCTGCGCTCATTACGGAATCCGTACCCTCGGTATATGTAATTTGTTGCGCCATGCTTATCGCATCCGTAGCCAACGTGGTGTTTAACGGTATCTCCGGAACAGGAAATACACAGGCAGCCCTGTTGCTCGAAACGATTACAATTATCATCTACGGATCATACATCATTTTCATCGGAATGTGGCTGAAAGCACCGATCGAAATTTGCTTTACGATTGAGATTGTGTATTATAGCTTGCTGTTGATAACAAGTTATATTTATCTCAAAAAAGCAAAATGGCAGAATAAAAAGATATAAATACAAGAGATTTTTGTACATTTGCAAGCTCAAATAAAGAGTAGACGGAAAAGTCCCTCTTTCGGCCAAGTAAATTGTAATTAGTAATTCGTAATTAAATAACTATGTTCGATAATTTAAGTGAAAGACTAGAACGGTCATTCAAGATTCTGAAAGGTGAAGGCAAAATCACCGAAATCAACGTGGCGGAGACGCTGAAAGACGTACGTAAAGCACTTCTCGACGCCGACGTAAACTACAAGGTGGCAAAGAATTTCACGGATACAGTGAAAGAAAAAGCGCTTGGCCAGAACGTTCTTACGGCTGTGAAGCCAAGCCAATTGATGGTGAAAATCGTGCATGATGAACTTACACAATTGATGGGTGGAGAGACAGCCGAGATCAACATTGACGCCCGTCCGGCAGTTATCCTGATGTCAGGTTTGCAGGGTTCGGGTAAGACCACCTTCTCCGGTAAACTGGCACGGATGCTGAAAACCAAGAAGAACCGTAAGCCATTATTGGTGGCTTGTGACGTTTACCGTCCGGCAGCTATCGAACAGTTACGTGTATTGGCAGAACAGATTGAAGTACCGATGTACTGCGAACTGGACAGCAAGAATCCGGTAGAAATCGCACAACACGCCATTCAGGAAGCCAAAGCCAAAGGATACGACCTCGTTATCGTCGATACAGCCGGACGTCTGGCAGTAGACGAGCAGATGATGAACGAGATCGCCGCTATCAAAAAAGCAATCAACCCGGACGAAATTCTGTTCGTGGTAGACTCCATGACCGGTCAGGACGCTGTAAACACAGCTAAAGAATTCAATGAACGTCTGGACTTCAACGGTGTGGTACTGACCAAACTCGATGGTGATACCCGCGGTGGTGCGGCTCTTTCTATCCGTTCGGTAGTGAACAAACCGATTAAATTCGTAGGTACAGGTGAAAAGCTGGAAGCAATCGATCAGTTCCACCCTGCCCGTATGGCCGACCGTATTCTCGGTATGGGTGACATCGTTTCATTGGTAGAACGCGCACAGGAACAATACGATGAAGAAGAAGCCAAACGCTTACAGAAGAAAATTGCCAAAAACCAATTCGACTTCAACGACTTCCTTAGCCAGATTGCACAAATCAAGAAAATGGGTAATCTGAAAGACCTCGCTTCCATGATTCCGGGAGTAGGAAAAGCAATCAAAGATATTGATATTGACGACAATGCTTTCAAGAGCATCGAAGCCATCATTTATTCCATGACTCCGGCAGAACGTTCCAATCCGGAAATACTGAACGGTTCACGCCGTACGCGTATCGCCAAAGGTAGCGGAACGACTATCCAAGAAGTGAATCGCCTATTGAAACAGTTCGACCAGACACGCAAAATGATGAAAATGGTGACTAGCAGCAAAATGGGTAAGATGATGCCTAAGATGAAAAAGTAATCATTCTGTAGATCCAAATCTAATGATAAGTAAAAAGAGGAAGTTTCGGCTCCCTCTTTTTTTATCCCCCCATCTCTTGACAAAAATTCCAATCCCTTTGGAGAGTTCAGTTATTTATTTTACTTTTGTCCATCACCAATAAATACTCTGAAAATATGACTCTGATAGACGGAAAAGCAATTTCCGAACAAGTAAAACAAGAGATTGCAGCCGAAGTAGCCGAAATGGTGGCTCATGGCGAAAAACGCCCGCACCTGGCCGCTATTCTTGTAGGACACGATGGTGGTAGCGAGACTTATGTAGCTGCCAAAGTAAAAGCCTGTGAAGTATGTGGATTCAAGTCTTCCCTCATCCGTTATGAAAGTGACGTGACCGAAGAAGAACTGCTTGCCAAAGTACGTGAACTAAACGAAGACAACGACGTGGACGGCTTTATCGTACAACTTCCCTTACCCAAGCATATCTCCGAACAGAAAGTAATCGAAACAATTGATTACCGTAAAGACGTAGACGGTTTCCATCCGATCAACGTAGGCCGTATGTCCATCGGGCTTCCGTGTTATGTATCCGCTACTCCCAACGGCATCCTCGAATTGTTGAAACGTTATAACATAGAAACTTCCGGAAAAAAGTGCGTCGTACTCGGACGCAGCAATATTGTCGGCAAACCGATGGCTGCCCTGATGATGCAGAAAGCCTATCCGGGCGATGCCACAGTAACCGTATGCCACAGCCGTAGCAGAGACCTGGTAAAAGAATGTCAGGAAGCTGATATTATTATCGCTGCTTTGGGACAACCGAACTTTGTAAAAGCCGAAATGGTGAAAGAAGGCGCGGTAGTTATTGACGTAGGTACTACCCGTGTGCCGGATGCAACCAAGAAATCAGGTTTTAAACTGACCGGCGACGTGAAGTTTGACGAAGTTGCACCGAAATGCTCATTCATCACTCCCGTACCGGGCGGTGTTGGACCAATGACGATTGTATCGTTAATGAAAAATACACTCTTAGCTGGTAAGAAAGCTATTTATCAATGAGACATACCCTGTTTCTGATGATTTTGCTTCTCTCTTTGTCCTGCACCTCCCGGTCGCAGGCAAAGAGAGATTCTATCATTGACACCCTGTCGGACAGCCTTTCCGACAGCATCTTCCCCACCGACACCCTACGCCTCCTTTTCGTAGGTGACCTCATGCAACATCAGGGACAAATCAACGCTGCACGAACATCAACCGGCTATGATTACTCCACATGCTTTGCGTATGTCAAAGAAGAAATAAAGAAAGCCGACCTCTCCATCGCCAACCTGGAAGTGACATTAGGAGGCAAACCTTACAAAGGTTATCCTGCTTTCAGCGCGCCGGACGAATTTCTGACCGCAATTCACGATGCAGGTTTCAATGTTTTAGTGACTGCCAACAACCACAGTCTCGATCGTGGTAAATCCGGACTGGAGAGAACCATTCAATTAATAGACTCTTTAAAGGTTCCACACGCAGGCACGTATATCAACGCTGATGAACGCGAAAAGAAATATCCTCTTTTATTAGAAAAGAACGGATTCCGCATCGCCCTGCTCAACTACACGTATGGAACAAACGGCATCCCCGTTACCCCTCCTAATATCGTGAACTATATCGATACAGCCATCATCGCCAAAGATATTGAAGAGAGTAAAGCAATGAAGCCGGATGCCATCATAGCTTGTATGCATTGGGGAATCGAATACCAGTCACTCCCGGACAAAGAGCAAAAATTCCTCGCCGACTGGCTGATTGAAAAAGGAGTAAACCATATCATCGGCTCCCATCCTCACGTAGTTCAGCCCATCGAAGTTCGCACAGACAGCCTGACGAATGACAAACATCTCGTAGTCTATTCGCTGGGAAATTATATTTCCAATATGTCCGCCCGCCGCACTGACGGAGGACTGATGGTAAGAATGGAATTAGTAAAAGACAGCACTGTCCGCCTCAATAATTGTGATTATAGTTTGGTATGGACAGCCCGTCCCATTCAATCAGGAAAAAAAAATCATCAATTGCTCCCAGTCAATTTGCCGATTGATTCAATTCCTTTACAAGCACGTAACTCTCTGAAAATCTTTGTAAATGATGCGCGAACCCTTTTCAGCAAGCACAATCGAGGAATAAAAGAATATACTTTTTTCGAAAAAAAATAGCAGAATCTTTTGGAGATTAGAAGATAATATCTATCTTTGCACCGCGTTAGAGAAACGCAAACATGGTGGATGTAGTTCAGTTGGTTAGAGCGTCAGATTGTGGTTCTGAATGTCGCCGGTTCGAGTCCGGTCTTCCACCCAACAAAAACCCTTGTAAGTTAAATACTTATGAGGGTTTTCTGCTTTCAGGAAATAGGCATCTTAGAGAGCAAATCATGCTAAATCCTACCTAATATTCCTTGTTGTTGGTCTATTGTTGACCCCCAATTAAGTAAGTTAAAATGCTAACAAATAATACATAAATCTTTCCGTTTAACCCATAAACCAAATATATTCTCTATATTTGTGTAGCATTTGCATTAAAAGAACATAGTATATCATGGAAAATGAAAAGAAATTAACCCGCTCTTCCAATCGAATGATTGCAGGTGTATGTGCCGGAATAGCCGAATATTTCGGATGGGATGCTACTTTATTGAGAATAGTATATATATTGGCTACATTCTTCACTGCTTTCGCCGGAGTGATTATATATATTATCTTGTGGATTGTCATGCCGGGAAGAAAACCTTCAGACGGATATGAAGACCGCATGAATCAACGCCTACATTGATATGAAAATCAAGAATATCGACCATATCGTCATACCGGTGTCCGATATAGATAAAAGCCTACATTTCTACACAGAAGTCCTGGGAATGGAAGCCGATACAAGCAACCAACGCTTTGCCGTCAAGTTCGGTAATCAGAAAATCAATCTTCACGTAGGAAAAGCACAGTTCCTTCCTGCTGCCAAGCATCCTGCTTTCGGAAGTGCGGACATCTGTTTACTTACAGGAGGAAACATAGAGGAAATAAAAGTCGAAGTAGAATCCAAAGGAATAGAAATAGAAGTCGGTATAGTCCAGCGTCAAGGTGCGCAGGGTGCCATCCGGAGTATTTATTTCAGAGATCCGGATGGTAATCTGATAGAAGTAAGTACATTAATATAATTCCAGCCCGAACTCATCTTTCAGTTGCATCAATGCCTGATTCTTTTGAGCCATCATCTGGAATTTCTCGACACGTCCCACAGGACGTACTGTTTCTGTTGCCTCACTTACCCGCACTGTCATCATCACTTTACTGTTCTTCAGTCTGCCGCGAAGATAATCCTGCAATTCGGGAATCAAAGCTGTAAAATCCTTTGCAGCAAACTCATTATCAACCACCACTTCAAAAGTAGTTGAGTTGTTAAGCAACGCCGGACGGAGCATCTGCATACGTTTTGCAAGAGCATCCTGTTCTTTCGGCAACTGGCCGGCATACTCCTGCCAATAATAATTCAAATCCCGGTCATTGAACATAAAATCCTCTTCCGGTTGTTGCACCTTAGGAACATAAGTTGTAGTCGCATTCTGCGATACTTGGTCACGCTGCGGATTCTTGATAGATACCCCCAAGCTGGACATCTTCATCACGGGAATTTTTCGTTCTTCCTTGGCAGTCTGAGCAACTCCCGCTCCTTGTGACGGAGCAGACGAAGCCGCACCAGGAGAAGCCGATGCTCCCGGTTGCACAGCCGCAGAAGCCTGCGGATGCTGGGCAGTAGTGCCATTAGCAGCCTGTGTTGTAACTGAAGACGGAGACGAATGAACTGGAGCCTGCTGAACCTGAGTGGCAGAAGCTACCTGCGGCTGCTGTGCTGCGGCAGGCTGAGTGAATACGGGTTTTATAGTCTTCTTAGGGCCACGCCCACCACTCACGTCATCCCCCTCGGTGGTAAGCTGTGCAACCTGTATCAAGGTCAGTTCTACCAGCAAACGCTTATTTTTGCTGATGCGGTAATTCAAATCGCACTCATTACACAGCTTCATAGCCCGGTACAAGAAAGGTAACGGACATTTCTGCGCCTGTTCCTGATAACGTTGGCGTATGCTCGCTCCCACTTCCAGCAAAGGCAATGTCACCGGGTCTTTCCCGACCAACAAGTCACGGAAATGAGACGACAATCCGGTAATAAAGTGACTTCCGTCAAAACCTTTATTCAATATATCATTGAAAAGCAACAATGCATCGCTCACCTTGTTTTCGAGGAAGCAATCCGTCAGACGGAAATAATATTCATAATCAAGTACGTTCAGATTATCAATCACACTCTTATAGGTGATATTTCCTCCGGTGAAACTAACCACCTGATCGAAGATAGACAATGCATCACGCATACCACCGTCCGCCTTCATGGCTATCACGCTCAGCGCTTCCGGCTCTGCCGTGATTCCTTCTTTCGAAGCAACATACGACAGATGATTCACCGTATCTTCCACGCTTATCCGGTTAAAGTCATAAATCTGACAACGTGAAAGAATGGTAGGAAGAATCTTATGCTTCTCCGTCGTAGCCAGAATAAAAATCGCATGACGGGGAGGTTCTTCCAGCGTTTTCAGGAACGCATTGAAAGCAGATGCCGAGAGCATGTGCACCTCGTCGATGATATATACCTTATACTTACCAATCTGTGGCGGGATACGCACTTGCTCCACCAACTGGCGAATGTCATCCACCGAGTTATTAGAAGCAGCATCGAGTTCGTGAATATTATATGACCGCTGTTCGTTGAAAGCTACACATGACTCACACTGATTGCAAGCCTCTCCGTCAGCGGTAGGCGTCATACAATTAATGGTTTTGGCAAAGATACGCGCGCAAGTCGTTTTTCCTACCCCGCGCGGTCCGCAAAACAAATAAGCATGAGCCAGTTTTTGGGTAGCAATTGCATTTTTCAGCGTAGTAGTCAACGCCCGCTGTCCCACCACCGATTCGAACGTGGACGGACGGTATTTACGGGCTGAAACAATATAGTTTTCCATATCCGGGATTCTCTCTGTTTTTGAAATTTCGCTTATTCTGCAAATGTACACAAAAAAAGTGATAAGTAATAAGGGATAAAGAGAGAAGTTTTGAAGCCGAAGCGATAAGTTTTTAAGTTATTAGTTTTATCTTTGCAGATATTAAAAGGAGAAATTATGGGTAAACTAATCAGTATCTGGAGTTTCATATGCAGACGCAAGTACCTCATTACGGTCGTTGCATTTGCTGTTATCATTGGCTTTCTGGACGAGAACAGCCTAGTTCGTCGTTTCGGATATGAACGGGAAATCAGCCAGTTGAAAGAAGAGATAGAAAAGTATCGGACAGATTACGAAGAGAACACCAAGCGTCTCAACGAAATAAGCACCAATCCGGATGCCATCGAGCAGATTGCCCGTGAAAAGTATCTGATGAAGAAACCCAACGAAGATATTTACGTTTTTGAAGATTAAAGAATGAAACAATTAGCACCCGCCCTTTTCACCGTAGGCGCCATCATGGCTCTCACCGGAGCAGCTGTGTTTATTACCGGATGGTTCTATGCTCCCTACATATATACTATCGGAGCCGGACTTTTCGCATTGGCACAAGTGAACACACCCGTCAAAGGAAAGAGCAAAACATTGAAACGCCTGCGCGTTCAGCAGATATTCGGAGCACTGGCGCTGATCCTGACTGGAGCCTTTATGTTTACCACCCGAGGCAATGAATGGATTGCCTGCCTCACCGTTGCCGCTATCCTCGAACTTTACACCGCTTTCCGTATTCCGCAGGAAGAAGAAAAAGAGAAGTCATAAAAAAAGCCTGTTCATAGCTTCGCAGTCTTGAACAGGCAGAAATTGAAAAATTATTGAGATACGTTCCGTCCTTTTATCAGAAAACGGAACGTTATTTTTTATCATTCACTATTATTTCTTTACAGGTGAATATCTAGCATTCAACCCGTCAACAATTTCTTTTGTGATATTAAAAGTGCTGTCAGCATAAAGCAGGTTATCGAAACCTGTGTTACTGAAGATCAGGCTATATCCGTGAGTCTTATTATATTCTTTCAGGAAAGCGTTGATAGAATCGCGGAACTGCAAGCTATTCTTGTTGTTCTCTTCCATCAAACCATTCTGAAGTTTGTTGCTCAACTCTTGCAAATCTTGTTCCAACTTCACCAGACGGTTGTACTCTTGCTGCGCTCTATCTTGTGACAAGAAAGCATTATTTTCTACTTTTTTCTGAAAATCTTGCTTTTCCTTGTTCAAAGAGGTAGCCTTCTGATTCAATGTCATACGAACGTTTTCGCTCTTCTTTACCATCGCCTCATTCAAGTCAATACAGAAATTGTATTTGGCAAGCAGCGTATCTATTTCAACATAGGCAATTTTCATTCCTGACAGTTCGGCATTAGCCTGAGCCGGAGCATTGGTAGTTTGATTGTCAGTTTTGCCAGCACATTGTGAAAATAAAACGATAAACGCAAGAGCAGCCAAACCGTTCATGAGGTAGTTCATTCTATTCATAATTAATAAGTATTGTTTTTAATAAATTTAATTCATACTATCGTTCAAGGCTTTTTCCAACTCGTTAATAGAAAAACGCGGTTTCTTTTGTGCTTCGCGATCCTGCGACTGCGCGCATCCGATTCCTTTCTGACGCAACGCTTTATTCCCGCTTACGTGACCATTCGGGAACTTCCCACCCTTCGTAAAGAATACTTTCACCCCTAATAATACCAGGGAAATAGCAACTATTAACAAAGTTATCAGTATAGTCTCAACCATTTCTATTAATTTTGTGAGTGCAAAGATAGGCTTTAATGAGATATGAGTTCAGATAAGTCAATCAAATTAACCATATTTAGCAATAGAAGAAGCGAAAACAACCCTTCTATTCCTATTATAAAATAGAAACAGCATGGAAAAAAAAGACTTAAAGCCGGCTGGCGTATTCAAGTATTTCGAAGAAATCTGCCAAGTGCCACGCCCTTCGAAGAAGGAAGAGAAAATGATTGCCTACCTGAAGGCATTCGGAGCAAAACATAATCTCGAAACCAAGGTGGACGAAGCCGGTAATGTATTGATTAAAAAGCCCGCTACTCCGGGAAAAGAAAATCTTCAAACCGTCGTTCTGCAATCGCATATCGACATGGTGTGCGAAAAGAATAACGATGTTCAACATGACTTCCTCACCGATCCCATCGAAACTGAAATTGACGGTGAATGGCTGAAAGCCAAAGGCACTACCCTCGGAGCCGACAACGGTATCGGTGTAGCCACCGAACTGGCTATCCTGGCTGACGACAGCATCGAACATGGTCCGTTAGAATGTCTGTTTACCGTAGACGAAGAAACGGGGCTTACCGGAGCTTTTGCCCTACAAGAAGGTTTTATGAGCGGTGACATCCTTCTGAACCTCGATTCGGAAGATGAAGGAGAAATCTTTATCGGATGTGCCGGAGGTATTGACTCCGTTGCAGAATTTACGTATAAAGAGGTAGAAGTTCCCGCCGGATATTTCTTCTTCAAGGTGGAAGTGAAAGGTTTGAAAGGCGGTCACTCCGGTGGTGACATTCATTTGGGACGGGGCAATGCCAACAAAATACTGAACCGTTTTCTTTCACGCATGGCTGGCAGACATGATCTGTACCTTTGTGAAATCAACGGAGGTAATCTGCGTAACGCTATTCCCCGCGAGGCTTATGCAATTTGTGCAGTTCCCGAAGATGCCAAGCATGATGTCCGCACCGAACTGAATATTTTCACCAGCGAAATGGAAGACGAATTATCTGTTGTAGAACCTGACTTAAAGTTGGTACTCGAATCGGAAGCTCCCCGTAAGATAGCTATCGACCAGGATACCACTACCCGCTTATTAAAAGCTCTGTATGCAGCTCCTCACGGTGTATATGCTATGAGCCAGGATATTCCCGGACTGGTGGAAACGTCTACCAATCTGGCATCTGTCAAGATGAAACCGAATCATATCATCCGTATTGAAACCAGTCAGCGAAGCTCGATACTATCCGCACGCAACGATATGGCGAACACGGTTAGGGCCGTATTCCAACTGGCAGGAGCCAATGTTACGTTCGGTGAAGGTTATCCGGGATGGAAACCGAATCCGCACTCGGCTATCCTCGAAGTGGCAGTTGAATCTTACAAGCGTCTATTTGGTGTAGATGCGAAAGTTAAAGCCATCCATGCAGGATTGGAATGTGGTCTGTTCCTTGATAAATATCCAACGCTGGATATGATCTCTTTCGGACCGACACTGACAGGTGTTCATTCTCCTGACGAACGAATGCTTATTCCTACTGTAGAAAAGTTCTGGAAACACCTGTTGGACATCCTGGCACATGTACCTGCCAAGAAGTAGCGGGCAAATAAGTCAACATAAAGAAGAGTATGGTAACAGTCAAAAAAGAATAGCTGTTATCGTACTCTTTTTTACTATGATTTTATCAGGTGTAAGTTTCCTCGCTCCTTCCAATATCATTGCACAAGAGGTTCATAGCCGACAAGCCCCCTTTCAACAAGAAAGAATTCCTTTCCGTGTGGTAAGTTGGAACATAGAAAACCTGTTCGACACACACCACGACAGTCTGAAGAACGATCATGAATATCTTCCCGATGCGATACGTCATTGGAATTATAGCAGATATAAGAAAAAACTGGCTGATGTTGCCCGTGTAATTACCGCTATTGGCGAATGGAATCCTCCCGCATTAGTTGGATTATGTGAAGTAGAAAATGATACAGTGCTTCGTGACCTTACCCGTCGTTCTCCTTTAAAAGAGCTCAGCTATCGTTATGTAATGACCAACTCCCCTGATTTAAGAGGAATTGACGTAGCCTTGCTTTATCAACGGGATCTATTCAAACTATTATCTTCCCGTTCCATCTCCATTCCTCCGTTTAAGCAGCACCGTCCGACAAGAGATTTGCTACACGTCAGCGGGCTTCTACTGGCGGGAGATACACTCGACGTATTTGTCTGCCACTTCCCCAGCCGTTCGGGTGGAGCCAAAGAATCGGAACCTTATCGTTTATATGTAGCTCACATACTGCGTACGGAAGTCGATAGCATTATGAATATTCGTTCTCATCCGCAAGTCATTATCATGGGGGATTTCAACGATTACCCGACGAATCAGTCCATTCTGAAAATACTGAAAGCCGAAGCGCCTCCTGTTAAAACCAATGACTTAGCTTCAACAACCGACTCCGCCAACGCCTCAACAGTTACCCCCTCCTCACTAAAACTATATCATCTACTTGCCCGAAAAGCAAAATCAAAAAACTTCGGTTCTTACAAATTTCGTGGTGAATGGGGATTACTCGACCACTTGATTGTATCAGGCACGCTATTAAATCAATCAAATCACTTTTTCACCAGCGAAGAAAAAGCAAATGTATGTCTTCTCCCTTTTTTACTGAAAGATGACGAAAAATATGGTGATAAAGAACCTTTCCGCACTTATAAGGGAATGAAATATCAAGGAGGTATCAGTGACCATCTTCCTATCTATACAGATTTTGAACTGATTCTATATTAATTATAAACATTGGCAATCACCCATTAGCAAGTTATTACAAGCAGTATTAGAATATGCTCCGACAAAAGACTATTCTCATCATGTTAAGCATGTTTCGAGAATGCTATCTCTAAAAGACGCTTGAGAAAAGAGTAAAATATCTATCCCCAGAATATGACAAAACTATTCGATCAACACAAACCCACCCCATTTATAAGGTTCTTCAGGATAACGTTTTCTCAAATCCATTTGAGCTTTCTCAAAAGCCTGTTTCATCGGCAAACCGGATGTCCAAGCTATATAAAAGGCTGTCATCAAAGCAGTAGTCTCTTCGTCAGGAACTTTCCACAACGAAATTATCATCGACCGGACACCCGCCAACCGGAAAGCACGTTGCAAACCGTAAATACCTTCACTGTAGTCAATATCACCCAAGCCTGTATCACAGGCGGAAAGCACAACAAGCTCCGTGTTGGAAAAATCCAGATTAGCAATTTCATAGGCTGTCAACACACCGTCATTTGAAATATCTGCCGGTGTTCTTCCTGTCCAGATATTATTTGCTCCCGAAAGAAGCAAGCCCGAGCGCATCATAGGCTCTACAGCCTTGCTAAAGCTGTTTCCCTGCACTCGTCTTACATCAAGCAATGAGTCCTTATCCGGTGGCGAAAAATAAAATCCGTGGGTAGAAATGTGGAGAACTTTCGACGAGTTGCCCGAGTATGATTTCAGACGGGTTTCTGTCGCTTTAGTATCCGTAAACAAGGAAGTCTTCCACTTTGCTGCTGATGTGATTTTTTCAATAACCTGTACTTCCGCCAGAGAACCGGGCAGAAAGTCGAAACCTTGTCCACGTCTGTTCAACAAATCATCAACAGTTCCACGTACCAAAGACGACCGTGATTCTTCAGCAGTATCGACATTGTCACTAGCCTCAAGCATACTTGCAGAAAGCCCGAAATCAGCTCCTCCGAACAGTACGACATCTTTTTTACCGGACGTTTTTTCTTTTCTTTCTTTTAGAATTGCAATATCCCGTGTAGACAAAAGATTGTGAATTGTATATTTTCCCGCTATATAGCTGCCGTCCGGATTCTTGAAGGCAGCAAACGAGATTGTACTGAAAAGTCCGGAAGGAGCTACATACAAAGTAACAATATCTGTTAAATAAGGCACGATAGACTCCCAAATCAAATTATACAAAGGCCCGATCGTCTCCTCCGACTCTGCGAGAATAGTGTACATCCATTCTTCTTTTCCTAAAATAATCAGTTCAGGATATTCCGTACCGGCACGGACAATCAAGGCGAAGTAATATATCTCCGGTTCCCCCTTACTTATTTCTACCGGAAAGTTTATAATCTCTATAGCCGCTTCATCAGGTTCGAGCATCTGGCGGATAGTCTGCCAGTCTGACGAAAATTCATCAGAAATGCCTTCTTTTTTCAAAGCATTTATCAGTTTGCGTTCCAATTCGTATGACTCCTTATCACGCGAAACATTGCGAAGCGTTTTCATCTGCTGCCACATAGCCCTCAACTCACGATTTCCACTTCTGTATATCGCATTCTGTTTGGCTACGGCAGAGCTGAGAAGCAAGTTTTTGGCAAACAGTTCGCAATCATAAGCGAATGCCGTATAACGCTTATCCTCATCATCAAAATAGTTCAATATGGCAAAATTGAGAAAATGTTTCAAACGGTGATTGTGCGCTCTCCAATATTTCTCCCGTTCCTGTTCAGAAAGAAACAGAAAGTCACGCGAAGCAAGCTCCTTGATAACTTCGAGGCATTTCTTATGCCATAACAAGGCATCATCCCGGCGCTTCGCCAGGTAGAGAGTCAAGGCATAATTCCATGCCGTATTGACATACTGCCAGTTCATTGTTCCATTTCCATCATGGAAATCTTTTATCACTTCTTCATATAAACCCAACGCTTTATCATACTGATCCATTGCCATGTAAAATGAGGCAAGATTGTTTCGTGCACTAAGGTATAGAATACTATACGGACTAAAATTCTCTTTATAAACTCCGACTATGGCAAGCAATTCTTTTTCCATTGTAGATATATCCTTACTCGTATCCTCAAAAAGCGCAGAGCAAATATTATTAGTTATTGCAAGTGACAGATTATCATCCAATAGATTATTCTCACGCATCTCCGATAATGCCATCCTGAAAGTAGCGAGGGCTTTATCAAAATGTTTCTGTTCCAGATATGCCATTCCAAGCGTATTGAGCACCTTCACTTTCATAGCAGTCAGTGAATCGGAAGCAAATGAATCGGAACCGGACGAATTGGAAGCAAGTGACAACAAATCCAATGCCTGTCTTGTTATTTGTGCCACCCTATCATAATCGGCGAGATTCAAATATACTATTCCGAGCTTATTTAATAATGTAACAGCAACGACAGGATTCGTACCGCTATCAAGTTTTTTGTTTATTGCTAACGCAAGTTCAATCTTTTCAACAAGCCCGTCCAGCCTGTTATCCTCAATGCATGTGTCAATACAGTCACAGAGCTTTGACAGGTATTCGGGAGTTTCCGTAGCCAATGAGTCTGCTTTTTCAACATCCCATCGCACTTTTTCTTCTACAGAGAATCTTTCCGTCTGTGAACATACAAATGAAGTACAGGCAGAAAAGACAATCAATAATACATATTTAGAGAATGGACTGTTCAAAACCATCGTTTCTTAGTTATTTCATTGATTAATTCATCCACTTCTTTAGTGAACGCTCCATTGTTGCCGACTATTTCATGCAATATTTGAAGAGCTTCGTTTCGTTTTCCCGATTTTAGATAAACCATAACCAATTGCCACTGTGCATCCTCCCTGATTTCCGGTTGTCCGTCAGCAGTTAAAGGTAATAACAATTCAACCGCTTCCTCCATCTTTCCGGAACCAGCAAGAGCGATTGCGCTTTCAAGTGATTTCTTTTGAGCCTCTGCAACATCGTCACCACCCCGTACAACAACAGGTTCATAAGGTACGGCGGTATGCCACCGTACATAAAGTTCATCGGTGGAATAACGCGGCTGTACTCCGATAAACACCACTATCGCAATCACTGCCGCTACTGACATCAACATGACTATCAGCCTGTTCTTCTGAAATGCCGCTTGATGATATCCCCGTACAGTAGTACGATTCATGGGGACAGGACGATACCTACGCTCGGCATCATCCATGATTTGCCTCAATTTATCAACCGACTCTACACCAGCCAATTCTTCAAGTGTTTCCTGTTCGCCCTTACGTACAAACGCATCAGCAATATAACGTTCGACTTTTTCATCTGTCTTATCCTTTTCCATAGCCATACCTTTATAATAGTCCTTCTGAAACAAATTTCTTATATAGTACTGATTTTAATTTTCGCAGACAGAGTGATTTTCGGTTTTGAGCTACCGGTGCTCCCGAGTAATTCATTTTGCGTGCAATCTCTTCCATGCTGCATTTATCCCAATAATAAAGCGTCAGTACCGTATTGCACGGCTCTTCCATACGCTGTACGATTTCATAAGTAATCTGATGTTGGGGAGTCCATTCATCATCATGCTCTATGAAATCCTCTGTCAAGGGCATATGTGGTTTACTGTCACGCAGTCGGTTCATCATTTTGTTTCGGGCTATGCGAAAGAGATAAGTTTTCAAAGAGGCGGTCAGTCTCATCAGTTTGCCATCTCTGACGTTCTCATAAAGAGCAATAAAACTTTCCTGATACAATTCGACGGCATCATCCCTGTCCAGTGAAAACTCACGGCAGACATAAGCGATGAACTCCCCACGATACATGTCATAAAGACGGGAAACTAATTTATTATCCCCCGAACGAATGCCGGACAACGTCTCACTATATACCGATTCTGAATATTCCTTTTTCATCATTAGTTTTTAAAAGTGGAATTTGCGTTTTTCCCCGACGAGGCTTCAATTCGTCAACACGATTTTTCAACAGTTCACACAAGCGGGAAAACGGAAGAGACTCGTTTTTCCGCATAATCTCCCACAAGGCATAAGTCAGCGAACCATAATAAAAGCCATGCGGAGAACGATATTCATAATTCAATTGTTCCGGCATACATGCCGCTATGACGGTCATTGAAGCCATTCCCGGTTGCGAATAGATTTCTTTCAAGGTAGAATCCGTACAAACAACTGCCGGTGGGACAAAATCTTTCGGAGCAAAGACATACGAGGTACCACGGACATAAACATCATCCCCTTTATCCCTGTCCGCCGTTCCGCTATGGCAGGCATCCAATGCCAAAGTAACCGTTCCTTTGTCGCCTGTTTTCTTGCGTATATCATCCAACAAGCTGCCTAATTCATCGTCCCTCAGATGCTTCTCACCCACATACACTCCTTTTTGATAGCGTCTAGGTGCGTCATAAGGAATCAATGCTTCATCAAGACCGTCAGTTTCATCCCCGTTATCATCCGCCATCTGTTGCCCGTGACAAGAGAAATGAATATATATGTAGTCTCCGTGCCGACTGTCCTTAGCCAACTGTTTCAATGCTTTGACTATGGCATCTTTAGTCGCCTGTTCATTCAGTAAGACAGTGACATGCGCCGGAGCGAAATTTCTTTTGATAAGTAAAGGCTTGAGCAGATAAATGTCATTGGTTGCATGTATTTCATTCCAACCACTTTCGGAAGGATATTTATCAATGGCTACCAGTAATGCACGAGATGTTTGCCCCTTTACAGAGACAAAAAAGAAATAAAAAAGTAAAGTCGTAACTATCTGTTTTACTGGCATTATATTGTTCATTTACTGCAAATGTAGAAAAAAAATCGTAGATGCCTGTTAGGTTTTCCTGTTTTTTGGTATTAAAGGGAAAAGACAGTGAATGATGAAAAGAACTGCAACAGTCCACAGGGAAGTGGTTGGATATTTGCGATTTTTGTGTATCTTTGCTCGCAAAGACATACGGAATGCGAACGCGAATCGCATGAATTTATTCTCTCGTGCAAAATCTGGTAAATTTTCAACGGGCGAGAATAAGTCAACTTATCCCATCCATATTATATGGCGTGGGCTGTTGCTTATTTTAGCCCATCGGTTTACCAGAGCCTGCACGATAAAGTAAGTTTTCAGTCCACGTCATTTTTGTGTATTTACCTATTGTATAATTTAATATGGATGATTTATGAGGAAAATTCTAACTATGCTATTCGTATCTTTCGTAATCTTGAGTTGCGACAAGAATGATGACGGAGAAACAACTGCCATCACCGTTCCCAATCAAACGGAACTGGAACAAACCGTCTATGCGGACAATACTACCGGAAAAAGCGGCATCACATTCACCACTACCGGCGCATGGACTTCTTCTATCAATGAAAGCTCCCTTACCCGCTCGGACAAAACATCATCACCGGAATGGATTTCAATTGATCCCGCAAGCGGTGATAAGGCAGGAAGCTACACGATCAGTATTTCACTAAACAAAAATTTGACAGGAGCCAAACGTTCCGCCATTATCACCATTATATGCGGCGGAGAACGAATCACTATCTCAATCACCCAAGAAGCTACCACTGAAGAGGGAAAAGAACCGGTTCCGGAAGCACCGGACGGAAAAGTGAAAAAGATTAATGGACAAATAATCAAATATCATGATGGTGGTGGCTTATTCAGCAAAATAGGTGATGCGATATACGGCAATAAGTTTTATTCTGAAACGGAATGGGCTTATTTAAGTGGTGAATCACCAAGATTCGATGGCTGGTATTGCTATTTTAATTATGGAACTAATGGATTGGTGAAAGAAACAACATTCCAATATGGAAACCTTGCTATTAACCAAAAGATGAGTTATCAATGGGATGGCAACAAACTCATAGCTGTATACGACAATTATTATAATGAAATACAAAACGAAGGAATGCGGTTGAATATTAAGTATGGTGAAGTTGAATATTCTAAAGGGAATATTGACATTAATTGGCTGATAACTAATACGATTGACGGTAACCGAACATTCCTGACACCTCCCGAATCCTCAATTGGTATAAAGAGTATACCTTACAATAATTTGATTTCTCAAATAGTACTTACCGACCTCAACTTAGATAAGTATAGTGCAGTATACACCTATCGCTACGATCTAAACTCTGAAGGATATATTACTAAAATTTATGAAAAGTACACGATGAAATTAGATGGATATGAACAAGATGAACGAATCATTTACACATTTGATTATTAACTAAATAATAAAAAGCCATGAAAAGATTTACATTATTATCACTGTTCCTAATGACTGTATTATTTATCGGTTGCTCCGACAGTAATTCAAATCCGGCCAAGGTCGCCGAAAAATTCACTAAAGCATATTATAAAGGTGATTTCGACACATGCAACAGTCTTTTGGAAAAAGAAAAATTCACTCCTTCCAAAGATATGTCCGAGATGGAAAAGGAAGCCTTTAAGGAAATGAAAAAGAACCTTGACGAAATGAAGTATGTAATAACTCCCGATAATGAGGACAACGTTGTAGAGGAAGACTATTATGAAACGACATTCATTATCACTTCCAAAAAAGACGCTGACCTCAAGGACAAATTTAATGTTAGTGTTGAAAAAGGAGACGATAACAAATGGCGTGTCACCGACTTTGATATTGATTGACCGGCTCTTTAATTTTTGTATTAATCATCATTTACCAACTACTTATGAAAAGAAAAAACATCATCATCCTGTCATTGATAATATTGACAATATGTGCACCTGAAGCATCTGCACAAGGCTGGCTCAACAAAGCATTAAAGAAAATAGATAACGTATCGAAAAAAGTCGACGAAGGATTAAATAAATTGAACGGAGACTCAAACACGGAAACCACCGTGAAAGAACCGGCCACCAATTCCAATCCGACCGGAGCCGATATAAAATGCAGCAATCCGAAACTGAACATACAGTTCGAAAGTTGCATACGGGACGGAAGGCTGACCGTACTCACTTATTACATTATCAATAACGGCAGCGATTTAAAAATCAACTATTTAGGACGTAGCACCATGCCTTCCAAACAAACCAACACAAGTATATACGATAGTGAAGGCAAACAATATAAATGGACGGATTTGACTTTTGGCGACGAACGATATAACGGCACTGAATGGCTGGCTCCGGTTATTTTACCCGAAGGGATTAAAGTGAAATGCACACTCGTCCTGCGTGATGTTAGCAAAACTGCCAAACAGATTAAACGGGCTACTATTACGGGATGGGACTTTGTCTTACAGTTTAACAACGTACCGATTCTTACTGTCAACGAAATATTAAATAAAGATAAGATTGTTTTCAAGAAAGAAAACCCGACAGTAGGTTCACAAACGAAGTTGGACGAAAAACTGGCAATTGAATCGGTAAGCATTACCGAAAACAACACGCAAATACGTATTCTGTTTGAAGCACCGCAAAACAGCACATACGGTGCTGACGCTCCTGTATTCCAATCAGATGCAGGCATAAATGCCAATGGTCAAAGCTACGCTTTGCTCAATGCTTTCGGCGTGACAAAACATTATAGTTACGCTTCAGACTACAAGTTAAATCCCGGAAAGTCAGCTTATGTAGATCTAATCTTCGAGAAGATTCCCGAAACAACGGAAGTCTTTGACATTAATTTCGGAAACTTGTTCTGGAAATCTGTTCGGCTTGTAGAAGCAGGGGCCTTGAATGTTCCGAGAACTCAAGGAGTACTTTCACTTAACGACACATACAACCAACATGATAACCGCAAACGAATGACAGCCGCCGAAAGAACAGCATTAAAAATAAATTCGATTAAAAACGCTGATTTCAATATAAAATGGACCAACAACCAATTGTCAGCAGGAAAAACAATTTATAAAGGTAAGGAAGGCAAGTTACAGACTGTCCTGTTTATTGAAAAGGAGAATGCAGTTGATGAGTATCTAGTCAGTTACAATGCGTCAGGAAACGTAGTTGATTGTATCAGAATCGCTTCTATCAGGGCATATGGCGGTGACCGCGGTGAGGGGATTATTGAAGGGAGCATTGTCAAATCTGCCGCCGATTCATTTAGTGAAGATTCCGAATCGACAACATGGACTAGCTATAGAATAACTCCTGAACTGAAATTTGTGCAAATAAAATAAGAAGAAAACTTTTTTCTATCACCGAATATGGATTGCTCCAGCACTACACTGCCGCAATCCATGTTCAGTAACCAAAGCTATTAATTAGTCCGAATACTGATAAACCTTCAAATCAAACTTAGGAACCATTGCCAGCAAATGGTCGAAAATGTCCGACTGGATACGTTCGTATTCTTTCCACACTTTGTTTCGGGAGAAGAAGTAAACTTGAATAGGGACTCCATACATCGTGGCTTCTTTTTGACTGATAATCAAATCCAACTCCTGATTGACCACAGGCAGACTACACAAATAGCGCTCAATATACACCCTGTACACTTGAGAATTGGTAGGAACCACTCCTTCTTCCGGTTGATAATCCGCCATTAATGGAATTTCTTTCCGGTAACGGTCCAGCATTTCCGGCGTACAGAATTGAAGTGTAGTTAAATCCAAAGTTATACTCTTCATCACCCGTCGTCCTCCCGACTGTGTCATTCCCCGCCAATTCTGAAAAGGACTGCTCACTAATGTATAAGGAGGAATAGTGGAAATGGTATTATCAAAATTCTGGATCTTGACTGTATTCAGCGTTATTTCCTGTACAATGCCATTTGCGTCACCGGAAGGAAGCGTCACCCAGTCCCCCGGACGAACCATATCGTTGGCAGAAAGCTGGATACCCGCCACAAAACCTAATATGGAATCTTTGAATACTAACATTAAAATAGCCGCTGAAGCGCCCAAGCCCGCAAACAAAGTAGCCGGAGACTTATTCACGATAATAGCAATGATTACAATCCCGCCAACAAAGAAAAGAAGCACCTGCAACACTTGGATAAAACCTTTCATCGGGCGGTCTTTCATCGACTCTCTTCCGTCATAGATATCCATTATCATCAACAGAATCCCATTTATAGCCAATAGTAAAGAGAAAATAATATAAATGACGCACGCCTTCTGGGAAATCAGCAACAGCTCTTTTCCACGGATAAAAGCCATCGGCAACAACGAATAAACCAGAAAAGCCGGGATGGTATGAATCAAATTATGAAATACCCTACGCTTCATCAACAATGTATTCCATTGATGAGGTTTACGTCTCGTATACTGTTTCATACCTCCAATAAGAATTGCCTGGCAAAGATAATTCAAAACGATAGCAACCACTATCATCAGTAAAGCCATAATAGTCTCATCAAAACGATCGGCAACTGCCGGATCTATTCCCCAATTAATGAGGGTTTTATTCATCCATTTTCCTAAATCTACTACTAACATAACTTCTGTCTTTTTTTATAAATAACAGTAAAATATTCATTTGGTTTAGAAAAAAAGAGACTAGTATCCGATTTATCAAGAATCAAGACACCGGTCTCCACTGCTACTCTCTAAGCATATCATTTTTCGATGAGGGCTCCATCAGGGAATCACCATCACCCCTATTTCATTCATATTTACTTTAGCAACGGTAGCATCAGGTGTAGTGGCCTCCAGTTTAATGAAACGTGCCTGTACTTTCTGACTGAAAGCAACCGTCTGTGGCAACGGATTATGCATAATATTGCTGAACTCTCCACTGGCAGGCACTTCTTTCCAGCTCTTACCATCCATGCTTACAAAGAATTGATAACGGAATGCCATCGTCGGCTTTGCCTCCGCTTTTGAAGGCGCGTACGTGAAACTGCTCAATGTTACCGTCTTCCCCAAATCAATCGTTAATGGAGAAGCAGCAACCTGTTTCCATCCGGAACGCGGCAAATTATTCCAGTCTTCTTTCGTTGTTTCTTCCTGCAAAGGTTCTGCATAATAAGCGGCAACCTGACTAACGTAAGCAGTCAACCGGCACTCGTCTATTCTCACCCGGAGCTTATTGGCATTAACTGCCGGAAAGCGCAACATACGTTTATATCCTATCGTCGTACCTTTTCCTACTTCTTTCCAGCCATTATCCGTCAAGGCTTCCACAGTAAAAGCCTCTACCCTCTGCCCTTTCGTTATATCTTCCTGCAACATGACCAGATTGATTTCCGATTTGGACTTCAAGGCATAGACAGCCTCACCGCCCGAAGTAGTGCTCCAGTATTTTCTTCCGTTTTTCACCCGGTTGTCAGCAAACGTTTGTTGCCGATAATCAGCAAACTCTTTCAACCGCTTGATATCAGCTTCATGAATCAGTCCCCTCCGGTCAGGTGGAATATTCAACAGGAGCACTGAATTATATCCTACCGACTGGAAATAAATATCTGATAAATGCTTCAAAGATTTCACTTTACCATCTTCCTCCGCATGATAGAACCATCCCGGACGGATAGATACGTCGACTTCCGAAGGATACCAGAATAATTCCGTAGCTTTCTCCAATATCTTACGACTTCCCAAATCCTCTGCTTTACTGAAAACACCCAAACGTTTGTTGTTCTCTTGTGAACGGGCATATATACCGGGAGTCAACACAGTTGCGTTCCATTCCGTTTCACGGCCTACTCCTTTCTCGTTTCCGACCCAGCGGACATCATCCCCCATAATTGCCATCACAGCTTTGGGTTGGAGGCGTTGGATGGTTTGGTAAAAAGCGTCCCAGTCATACACTTGCTTCTTTCCGTTCGGACCTTCTCCATTCGCCCCGTCGAACCAGACTTCATGTACTTCACCATAATTGGTGAGCAATTCCGTCAATTGCCGAATAAAAAAATCATTGTAACGGGGAGAGTCTCCATAACATTCCGCATTCCGGTCCCAGGGAGAAAGATATACTCCAAACTTCATATCATATTTGTCACAGGCAGCACGAAGTTCTTTCACTACATCGCCTTGTCCGTTTTTCCAGGGAGAAGAGGCCACGGAATGTTTGGTAGTAGCCGTTGGCCAAAGGCAGAAACCGTCGTGATGTTTTGCAGTCAGAAGCACCATTTTAAAGCCGGCTTCCTTGAGGGTACGTACCCATTGTTCAGCATCCAGTTCCGAAGGATTAAAGAGCGCGGGATCTTCTTTCCCGTCCCCCCATTCACGTCCGGTAAAGGTGTTGATACCAAAATGAAGGAAAGCTGTTAATTCCATTTGTTGCCAAGCGTATTGCTGTGGAGTAGGTACCAGACGCGCTGCCATATCAACCTTCTGTTCGATAGTTGCACTTTGAGGAAATTCAACATGCTTCACATAGTAATTTTCTTTTTTCTGCGCCTGCGCTCCACTCATGAGAGTAACAGACAATAAAAGAGAGGTTAGTAGTTTATTCATGGTCTATTAATTATTGCAATCGTACAAAGATAAAATAAAGGTGCAGATTTCACGATCCTCATGGAATATTTTCTTACGACATTCCATCCAATCAGTGTAACCCCCACCTTTATATATAATCTAAATAACCTATTGATTTAGTATCTATTTCACCGGATAAAGGGTAAATTCAAAACTCTGTTTCTTTAATGGAACCAAGTATTGCGGTAATACTCCGGGACCACAAGTAGCCGTTCCCACACCTGCCTGTTCAGCATCCAGATGCACTGTCAACAATCCATCGCGTTCCAGTTCATTGATATGGCGGGCCTTCTCTAATAATACATCCGAGAAAGGAATGATACTAAACTGGAAAGCACGATCCGACTCAACAAAGATACCTTCGCCGGAAGTATCTGCCAACTTCACCCAACGTACATCGGTGCGGTTGCCTGTAGATTGCGGAGCAACATAATAGTGGAACATCCGTTCCGGTGTGGTCTGATATACACCGATTTTACCGGACTGATTGCGGTCAATATAGGTTTCATTATCTCCACGTCCCAAGTAAGAAACCTGATCGTAGGCGTTCGACACACGGAACGTCAATCCCAGGCGTGCCATTGATTTCACGATGGTCGTGTCGGGTTGGAAAGTTGTATGTACTTTCAGTGCACCGTTTCTATCCAGTGAATAAACAAAGTCAGCAATTCCTACCCTTTGCGTTTTTGCATTTAGAATTTCTACACGGGCAGTGGTCGAAGTCTTACTTTCCTTCAATGACACTACTTTCTGGGTCAGACAATCCAATCCCGCATCACGCCACAAGCGTGCGCCGTTCTTATCCCGGTTGTCATTATCCGTTGCCGGGCGGTAAAGGCTCAATGTCAGCGGAGTAGCCAATAATTCTTTGCCGTTCAGGTTCAATGAAGTCAGCGCGCCTGTTTGCTTATCAACGGTGAAAGTCGTTTCACCTGCTTTTTGCGGACGGTAGCCTGTGTAGTTCTTATTACCGGCAAATACAAACTGGTCGTATGCCACCTCCCAATCCTTATCTATCATTGAAGAAGCTTCACGACGGGTCCAGCTGATATTCAAATAAGCCTCACGGACTGTATTCGGAAGTTTTACAGCACCCAAAGTAACATCAACAGTAGCGTGCGGTGCACAATCAACCGTTTTTGTACCTTCCGCCAAAATCTTGCCATTATCTGCCGTCACATTCCAGTTCAGTACATACTCATTCAAGTTAGAGAAATCATACCAGTTCTTGACACGGATAGTCAGATTCTTCTGATTCGCCAGCGTTACTTTTATGTTCTGATATACTTTCTTTACTTCGAGCAAATGCGGGTGCGGTTCACGGTTGGCGCCCACCAAACCGTTACAGCAGAAGTTTCCGAAACTTGGAATTCCTTCCGGTCCGTAATCACCGCCATACGTCCAGTACCATTTACCATTCTTGTCTATTTCGCGGAATGACTGATCCACCCAGTCCCAAACGCAGCCACCTTGTGCCATCGGATTGTTTTCAAATACGTCCCAGTATTCTTTCAGTCCGCCGCAACTGTTGCCCATCGCATGAAGATATTCACAAAGAATGAAAGGGCGGTAGATGTCTTTCTCTTTTACGTATGCTTTGATATCGTCTACACTGCGGTACATACGACAGTAAATATCCGTATTATAGTTCAATTCGGCACGTTCATACTGTACAGGGCGAGTTTTCTCTACCGATTTCAGCCAGTCATAAGTACGTTCGAAGTTAATTCCGTTTCCTGCTTCATTCCCCAATGACCAGATAACGATAGCCGGGTGATTCTTAGAACGTTCATACATCCGGTGAGTACGATCCATGTGTGCAGTCAGCCAGGTACTATCCTTGGCTAGGGAAGCAGGACCATATCCCATTCCGTGAGATTCGATGTTTGCCTCATCAATCATGTACAAACCGTAACGGTCGCAAAGTTGATACCAGTAAGGATGCGTAGGATAATGCGAGTTACGCACCATGTTGATGTTGTGCTGCTTCATCAGTTTGATGTCCAGTTCCATCAGCTCCTTGCTCACGGTACGTCCCAGTTGAGAATGCTCGTGTCGGTTGGTTCCCTTCACCAATACCGGAACGCCGTTGATGCAGAAACGTCCGTCTTTGATTTCCGAGGTACGGAAACCGACTTCACAACCAGTCAGTTCGGTTACCTTGCCTTGTTCATCCTTCAGTTCGAGTATTAATGTGTAAAGATGAGGATGCTCTGCACTCCAAGCCTTTACATCGGGAATATTCTTTTCATCAAACGTGATAAAATTGCTCAATCCGCGGGATTTTATCCGGATAGCATCCTGCAGGACAGCTTTACCATTGGCGTCTTTCAGGGTATAAGCAATAGAAGTAGCTCCAGATATAGCAGAATGTCCCTCTACGGTCACTTCAAGTCCGAAAATACCATCTTTGTATTTCTCTTTTTCTAAAGAAGCATTCAGTTTATAATCCGCAATGTACTGTTTGGGAGTACTGTAAAGATACACGTCACGTTCGATACCACTCAAACGCCACATATCCTGACATTCCAGATAAGCACCCGAACTCCAGCGATACACTTCCAAAGCAACCACATTTTCGCCTTCATTGAGGACATCTGTAATATCCCATTCGGCAGCCGTCTTTGATCCCTGATTATATCCAAGTAATTTTCCATTCACCCATACATAATAGAAAGAAATGACTCCTTCACAACACAGTACTACCCTGCGTCCTTTCCAGTCGGCAGGCACTTTGAAGGTACGTCGGTAGGAGCCGACTTCATTCTCCGCATAAGGCACCAGCGGCGGATTCTTCTTGAAGTTGAACATTTTATCATCAAACTCATACGTTTCGTTGACATAGATAGCCGTGCCATACCCCTGGCGTTCCCAGTTACCGGGCACATTGATATCCGCCCATCCTCCTGCATAATAAGAAGGTTGGTAAAAGTCCTTCGGACGATTATCGGGATTCTTCACCCAATGGAATTTCCACTTTCCATTGAGACTCATATAAAAAGGAGACTGTTCATACCCTCCCGGCTTTTCAATGTCGGAAGCGTTGGCGTAAGGCCATACGTATGTGTGAGGAGCGAGTTTGTTCAGTCCCACCGCATACTGGCTTTGCCATTCGGGCAACGGTTGTTGCTGCGCTAAAGTGAAAGTAGCAGTCAGTCCTGACAATAGAACTAAAAGAGTTCGTTTCTTTAAGCTAATATTCATAAGCATGTCATCATAATTGGTTTATATAATAAATTAGGCACAGATTAAGCTGATTGACGCTATTATTTTATATACTCATCATTCTAAAAACCGTGAAATTCGTGTAATCCGTCTCTAATAATATAAGATTATTCTGCAAGAGCACTTAATTGCTGTTTTTAACTATTTGATTACTATTCTATAATCACTTCATCAAAATAGACTCTCGCTTCCTGACCGGGACGGACATGCTCGTCGGGACATATCCCCGCACCTTCCGCCGTCACTCGGACATAACGAGCAGATACTCCGCCCATATCTATCGAATAGTCATTTCTAAAAGTTCCTTCCAGATAGATTTCTTTCGGAGAGAAGTTCAATTCTCCCATAGTATGGTAGGTTCGATTGTCATCGGAAACTTCTACGCGAATCATCTTCGGTTTATGTGCTCCCATTCCATAATTCGTAATGCAACCGATGGTAAATTTATTCAAAATCTCCCGCCCCTGCAAATCTATCGTGAAAGATATAGAATCATTTTGATTCCAGTTACACCATTCAAAATCAGTATATTTCAGGCTTCCCCGCAATCCGTTGACTAATAACATTTCGTTCTTCTTATTGCCAAGCAAAGGTTTTGCCGTAGCTTTGTTCCATGTGAGTTGCAACTCTAAAGTTTCTCCCATTTGCTTGCCGTTCATAAAGGTAGCGGCTTTCACCATTTGTGTCTTCGTCACACGGATAGGTCCGTCGTAACGATGAGAAGACATAGCCGGATTACTTCCGTTCAGTGTATAATGAATCTCTACATCCGGGCGGATACATTCCAAATTCACTTCCAGATGTCCGTCCACTGGTGTCACCGTCTGTTGTATGTTATACATTGAGCGGGCATAGACAATTCCTTTTTCCGCAATATGCGCGTTGTATGCATCCATCCGCTTCAAGAATCCAGACCAGTCCTTCGTTCCTGCGGGCGTCCATGCCACTTCTGCTAAAGCGGCCAGGCGGGGGAACAAAAGATAATCCACATCTTCTGGCTTATTACAGAACTCTGTCCACATACAAGCCTGTACTCCCATTAACAAAGACTCATATTCCGGTTTCCAATCCTTCTGTACAGGTTCGTAATCGAAAACATCTTTCAGGGTATTGTTGCCAAAATAGGTTACCGGTTCAAACCATTGCGGTCCCTGATAACGAATCAAGTATAAGACACGCGCCGGAGTCATGATAAAACGATGTCCCTTTTCGGCAGCTTTCAGAGCAGCCGTTCCCATTCCCTGCCAACCGAGGATAATAGATTCTTCAGGAAGAAAAGAGCTGTTTGTCAACTCATCCCAGCCAATCACTTCACGACCTTTCTTACGCAGATAATCACTGATACGTTTCATGAAGTAACCCTGCAAATCCTCTTCATTAGCCAAACGCTGTTTTTTCATCCGTTTTTGGCAAAGCGGGCATTTCTCCCAGTTTGTCTTTCGCGCCTCATCTCCACCAACATGAATATAGCGAGAAGGGAAAAGCTCTAGAATTTCGTCAAAAACATCTTGTAAGAATGTAAATACACTATCATTTCCCGCACAGTAGATAATCTCGGAATTTCGTCCTCCCAGTCCGGGAAGTACACCGACAAAGTCTTTCACAACCGGACAGGCAAGCTGGGGATAAGCAGCCAGAGCAGAGTTACTGTGTGCCGGTACATCTATTTCGGGAATGACTTCTATCTGTCTGTCGGCTGCATAAGCTACAATTTCCCGGATGTCCTCCTGCGTGTAGAAACCGCCTATCGGAGTAGGTTCTCCCCGTTCCGGGTTGCGACGTGAGTGGAAAGGCACATCTGTACGGTCTACTCTCCACGCTCCTATTTCCGTCAAACGGGGGTATTTCTTTATTTCAATCCGCCAGCCGTTATCGTCTGTCAGATGAAAATGAAGTTTGTTTATTTTCAGCATCGCCATACAGTCAATGATTCGCAGTACATTCTTTTTAGGGATAAAACAACGTACCGGATCCAACAGTAATCCGCGGAAACCGAAACGGGGTTCATCCTGAACCGTCATTGCCGGAACTCTCCAATCGACATTCCGGACCGGTTGTTCCGATTCTATGGCAGCCGGCAGAAGTTGGCGGATAGATTGCAGGGCATAGAAAAAGCCTTTTGTATCCGAAGCTTTAATGAGTATCTGTTCCGGCGTAATCTCCAGTAAGTAGGCTTCACTTTTTAAAGAAGAATCCGTCACAAAACGGACTTGTCCCTCTTCACGCCCGACATTCAAAGCCGGAGTTATTCCGGCAGCACGAGTAAACAAGTCAATAAAATTGCGGGCAATCACGGCTTGTTCCTGATTTTCTACCGCAAACACCGTTTGGGCTGAAAAGGTGAAGTTGCCACGGCCCGGCACAATCTGTGTCGGGCGTGGTACTATTGAAATTAAAGGGGATGTTAAGTTATCAGCCTGCAAAAACGCTGTCAGTGGCGAAAGCAGTATGAGAATGATTAAGATGTATTTTTTCATGGCGTATGTACATTGGTATTATTCCTTGTCTCTCTCCGGTGAGAAGCGGACAGGATCATTGTATTGCTCCTGAAGTTTCAGCATTTCTTCTTTTAGTTCTTTCACTACCGGTTCATATTCAGGTTGTCCGTAGAGGTTGTGCATTTCCGACGAGTCTGCCTGCAGGTCGTAGAGTTCCCACCAGTTAATGTCATTATAGAAATGAACCAGTTTATAGCGTTCCGTACGTACACCATAATGACGTTTCACCATGTGTTCAGCGGGATATTCGTAGAAATGATAGTAGAGAGCCTTCCGCCAATCTTTCGGATGTTCGCCTTTCAGCAAGGGGACGAGGGATACACCTTGTATGTCTGAAGGAATCTCTGCTCCTGCCAATTCGAGGAAGGTAGGTGCATAATCGATGTTCTGAACCATTTCGGTGATGTCGCCCCTACGGTCGAATCCTTTCGGCAGACGCATGATGAGTGGTGTACGCATGGATTCTTCGTACATGAAACGTTTGTCGAACCAACCGTGTTCGCCCATGTAGAATCCTTGGTCGGAAGTATAGACAACAAGTGTGTTATCCAGTAATCCTTTCTCTTTCAGGTAGTCGAGTACACGACCAACATTGTCGTCCAGCGACTTCACCGTCTTCATATAATCGCGCATATAACGCTGAAATTTCCAGTTGGCTAGTTCCTTGCCTTGCAGGTTCTGTTTATAGAAGTCGTCTATTATTGGGATGTAGAATTTGTCCCATGCAGCACGTTGTGCTTCATCCATACGACCGATATATTTCTCATATAAGGATTTCAGACGGGTATTTTTGTCGGGACGAAGCATTTTGAGATCATAAATCATGTCCATGTCTTTCATAATACTCATCTCTTGTGCGGCAGCGGCAGGGCGTCCTTCGTAATTGTCAAAGAAATTATCCGGCAATGGGAAAGTTTTATCCTCATACAAAGCCAAATTGCAAGTATCTGCCAACCAGTTACGGTGAATAGCCTTGTGGTGAATCAAAAGACAGAAAGGTTTCTCCGGATTGCGTTTGTTTTCTATCCAGTCAATGGCGTCGTCAGTGATAAGGTTCGTGATATATCCATGTTTTTGGATAGTGTCATTGTTCTGTGTGATGAAATCCGGATTGTAGTAGTCGCCTTGTCCGGGGACAATCTGCCAGTAATCAAAACCGGAAGGCAAACTTTCAAGATGCCATTTACCTACCAGTGCTGTCTGATAACCGATTTTCTGCAACAGCTTCGGAAAAGTTTGTTGAGAACTGTCGAAAACGCAAGTGGTATTATCATAGAATTTATTAGCACAACTATGTTTACCTGTTATCATGCAGGCACGACTGGGACCGCTTAATGAATTGGCTACAAAACTTTGAGTGAAGCGTACACCATCGGCAGCAATGCGGTCGAGATTGGGTGTTTCCATGTAGCGTGTGTCGTAACAGCTCATCATTTGAGCTGTGTGGTCGTCTGTCATAATGTAGACGATATTCAAAGGTTTCTGTTCCACAGGCTTTTGCTTGTTTGAACAGGAAGCAAAGGAAGCTACAGCTGCTACTCCTGCTAAAGGAAAGAATAAGTTTGGTTGCAATTTTTCCATAAATACTAATTTGTATAAGATTGTGTCAGCAAAGATAGAGGACAGCCATCTATTTAACTTCCACAAATTACCATTTAATTTCCAATAATCTCCATTTCTGCATAATTGACTAATAAATAGCCGGAAGCATATCGCCTTCTAACGATAGCTTCCGGCATAAAATTCATTTCACACTATTGAAAGCTAATTAAAAGAGATAGCATTAATAAAATAACTGATTAGCCCAGACTTTTTCAGCATCAGTCTGTACATAATTCTTATTTGTATAGATACGAATCCAATCAATTTCCATTCGAGGCGTATTATCATCCGTTTCACAATTGGCAATACTTTTCAGTACATTATCCCAACCTTCAGGCGCTTTACCAGCAGCCCGTTCCGAGCTTTCAGCCAATCTCATAAAGAAGTAGAGACCGGCACTGCCACCAGCAGCAGTAGCAGGATCAGGATTAGCAGTAGCAGGAGTTCCAGCCTTGTCGAATGGCCACCTGTCAGGAGATTGTGTACGATTCACAGTCAGATTGGTTGCTCCATTAATTCCTAAATTGATTATATTTTCATCCACAAGTTCCACCCAATATATATTCCATTCATTCGCTTGAGGTATTGCTACACTCTTTGAACCTATCTCATTATCAACAGTTACAGCCTGAGTAATTACAGAACCTTGAGTGTTCTTGAGAATATCGATCTCATCTTTCGTGTTCGGAAGGGAATTTTTCTGATTTTTAAGTCCGATTGTCGGAACAAAACCAGTCCGTATTCCTCTCAAACGCGCCTTCACTTCAATTCTCATACCAGGAAAGAACCGAGTATGTTGTGGGGCAAAAATACCACCAAATTTAGAACATTGCAATGCGGCGACACCGTAATCCTTGGTAGCAGTCATGGCACCAGTCCCCTGAACATTTTTATCCACCCACATATTTAAAATACCTTCATTGGTTATATTTGTACATTTTGCATTATTCACAGCTTGTATTTTCTGTGACGGTGCATCATTAATATCAGAAAAGGCCCAAGAAATACGATGTCCGAAAGCATTAGGGGTATTATTTCCGCCACTAAAACTATTATTAATATAATGGAACTCTATCGCATTGCATAATACCCAATCTTTATCTTTCAAAGCTGAAGTGGGATGAGCGCTATTCTTATTCATAGCTATTTTATCTCCCGTAAACCAACTTTCAATTGCAGTTTTATTTTTATCAGACATAAACGGCCTATCCGGGAATTCATACACCTTCGTTATATCAAACAGATTAGGATCTCCCATAGATTCCAAATCAGTCATAGTTATAGTCAGAGTAGAATTTATCATCGGATTCGCTGGAGAATCACTCTCCAGATTCAATACCAGTTGCAAATCCCCTGTCATTTCAAAATCCTGTTTAATAGTCACAGCATCACTTTTTGCCGAAGTTCTTCCTGCAGGAATTGTTAATGTAGACGGTAAATTTTCATACCTATCTCCTTCCCCTTCTTTCGGAGTAATTTTCATATTAAGAGGTACGGAACTTGGTTTTTCAATCTTTGCAACTAATACAAACTTACCACCTTCCATTACTACATTCTCCGCATTGTTCTCCAATGATGCCATTATCCGATAATAATCGGAAACCTTAATTACCTGACTGGAGCCTTCCATCTTATAACCACGGGCAAAAGCCGTAAAGTTTATAGCAGTACTACCCGTCAGTCCGGATGCCTTTATCGGAAAATCCACCTGAATCTGTTTCTCCCCCTTCGGAAAAGTAACGATTCCATTGAACTGTTCGAATACATTCGAAGCATCCTCCGTTCCGGCTTTCGCCGTAAAGTAAATATCAAAATCTTCATTTGCTACAACCTCCTTGCCATCAGCATCCGGTTCCACATTAATATTCACTTTCAAGTGTTCTCCCATCGCAAATGCGTTGTCATTGATGCTCATCGTTAATGGCACGATTTCCGGCAGAGGGCGGTATTTCGTTTCTTCCTCACACCCAGTCAACCCCATGGTCAACAAGCATATCGGAAATATTTTATATAATATGTTCTTCATATCTTTATCTATCTAATTATCATAAATGAATTTTATTCAGTTCCCTTACTTAGTCGGCCATCCCGGATTCTGATTCAGCTCATGGTCCATCTGGATTTCATCCGGTGGTATGGGTAACAAGTAATCACGATCTTCATTAAACTTGTAGCCTTCAGGCAAGTACTCTTTCAACGGATCCATCCATCCTTCATTATCTGTCAGTACATGATTCAGTCCTTCTTTCCGCAATGTAGGCGAAAAGCTCAGATAAAGCACACCGTCTTTGCCCAGATAAGCTCCACGTCCGCGTCCTTCCACACCTTTCAACGTACCGGCTACCCTCCAACGCATCAAGTCATCCAAACGAAAACCTTGCAGAGATAGCTCTGAACGTCTTTCCCGACGTACCTCCTGCACTGCCGGCGGCAGGCCTTGGAAAGGGAAGTGAGGATCAGCCGCCGGAGTAACATAGGCCACACCGGCTCTTTGACGCAATGGCTTTAATGTTTTCTCTGCCACGTTATCATTATACTGCCCTAATTCGGCAGCAGCTTCAGCATAACAAAGCAACCCTTCGGCATAGCGGAACATGACATGAGCCGTTTCACAATTGCCGGTTACATAGGTCGTATCAATGCCAAGGCGAGTATGGAATCCGGTCACGTTCTTGTAAATTCCATCCCCATTCAAGCGCGGAGATGAAATATCTTTATTCTTTTCCTTTTGTTCTGCTTCGGTCCCTGTCTCGTCATACGCTCTCACATTCATCAAGCTATTAGACTTGAACTTACAACCGGTATGCATCACCATAGCCAAAAGTCTTCCGTCACGATCTTTAAATACCTCATTAAAGTCCTTATACTTTTCATCGGTCGGATCAACCGGCGTACCATCCACATTCAGAAAATTATCCACCAAAGACTTGGATAGTCCCGAAGGCTTCACATTATCTGTTACTCCACCGCTAAGCTGTTGAGTAACGGTATTGAACACGCCATCAGCTATTGAATATTTTTTCCAAAAAGTCACTTCGCTAATGTTGGAAAGATCGTTTGAATTGAATAGCTCCGAAAAAGCGTCATCTATATTGGTAGCTTTCGGATTGGTTGCTGTCATATGCAAAGTCAGTCCGGCCGGGAACAAATATTGATCTCCCCAGTTCATCACTTCCTTAAAAAACTCTTCAGAGTTATCTTCCGTTGCAAAATCAGTTCCCTTGTGATACTTCTCCCACGAACCTTCGTACAAAGCAACTCGCATAGCCAGAATCATGGCCGTTTCTCTGTTGACACGCAATCCACTGTATTTACTGCGGGAATGTAAATTAGCACGAGCCTCCGGTATCAACCCAATAGCCGCTTTCAAATCGTTCAGGATAAAACGGGCTGCATCCGCACGTTTTGTCGCAGGAATTTGCAAACCGCCCAACGTAGCATTGCCATCCCAGAAGTCATCCATAATGGGAATATTACCAAAACGTGTGAGCAGATAGAAGTGCCAATAAGCACGGAAGAAATACGCTTCCCCTCTCAATGAAAGCACTTCGTCCGTTTCGTCCACTTCGGAAACTGCGTAATAATGAAAAAAGTAATTCACCATACGCAAGTTTTTATAGCCTTTATTCCAATCGTCAGAGCCACTGAATTGATTATTCTCTCCATTCAGGCGCATATCATACTTTTCCGAAAGGATATTGTCACTGTTCACCTCTTCTCCTCTGACACCAATACCATATTGAGCCGGAGCCGGTAGAGAAGTATACAAATTATTTATATAGCTTTCTACATTCTCTCTAGTTTTCAAGAAATCTTCATTGTTAGGCTGCGTATAGGGTTTACGGTCCAAATAGTCGGAACACGCCGACAACAGTAAGCCTGCAAAAACAGTCAGGATAATTATTTTATTTTTCATGATAGCGTTCCTCTTTAATTAAAATGTAAAATCAAGTCCAAACACGAAATTACGGTTCATCGGATACACCTTTCCGTTACCATTCTGATTTTGAGCCGAGGTAAGTCCCGGAGCAGCCGCGTTACTTCCACCTGCCCACGCGTTCACCTGATTAAGGGTTTCCGGATCAAACTGATTCGGCAGTTTACTGATGGTAAACAGGTTATCGCATGTAAAGTATACTTTCAGGTTACTTAGTCCAATATTCTTCAACAATTGAGGCTTAAAAGTATAGGATACTGTCAAGTTCTTCATACGCATATATGCCGCATTCAGCATATAGCGGGTAGTATTGTATCCCGTATTGGCATTCGTTGTCTGGGCATCGGTCGTCAGTCGAGGTAGATATCCATTGGGATTCTCGGGACTGAAATAATCGAGATGCTCCTTGAACCATTCTTTACCACCGAATAGGTAGGTACTGGCGGCCATCGGGAAATCTCTCTTGGCAACTCCTTGCAGTAAAGTGGATATTTCAAATCCCTTATATCCTACGTTTAGATTGATACCGAAGCTGTATTTGGGAGTAGCATTACCGATAATTTTCAAATCACCATGGTCGGCCAATGTACCCTTACCCGGGTCCACTTTACCGTCACCGTCGGAATCAATGTATTTCAAGTCGCCTCGTTGCCACTTGTCGCCGGACTTAAAGAAACTAAGATCTACTTGTCTTAGGTATGCGTCCACTTCGCGATTGGACAGAAAAAGATCATTCGCTTCATATCCCCAAATTTCACCTATGTCCATTCCTTCATAATATCCTTTATTAGTTGCCAAACCGGTATGATTGTTGTATATCAATCCCTCCGGATTGTTGTATTTGGTAACAACAGCTTTGTAATTGAATACATTGAATCCTATGCCATAGCTAAAGCCACATTTTAGCTGGTCCTGCCAGTTTACAGACAATTCCCAACCACGATTTCGCAAAGTAGCGTTATTAACTTTCGCACGGTCAGCCGTACTAATACCTCCGAGATTCGGAATAGCTTCAGCAGGACCAATCATGTCGCGTGTGGTACGCTGATAGATATCAGCAGTAACAGACAGTCTATTATCCAATAACATCAAGTCGATACCTAAGTTGGCATTGTCTACCTTCTCCCACGTAATATACGAACTAATCATCTTAGGCGTAGTGGCTAAAGTTCCTTTTTGAGGAGTAGCTTGCACACCGGGCAACAGCCAAGCATTGGGTGAATCGGAAGTCAAACTCTGAATCCCGAGGTAATCGTAGAGTCCCGCTCCGTTCTGATTACCCAAGCGACCGTAAGAAACACGTACTTTCAATTGAGAAACCGGCAGATTCAGCGCTTTGAAATAGTCGGTACGAGAAATGTCATAACCGGCTGAAAAAGAGGGGAACAATCCCCAGCGATTTCCCGGAGCAAAACGGGAAGAACCGTCATAACGTCCACTGAATTCCAGAAAATAAGTCTCCTTGTAATTCCAATTCAGTTTAGCGTACATACCCATTGTAGCCCAATGCGTGCGGTCTTCACCTGCCAATACTTGCCCGTTAGCATTCACAAAAGAGAATATATCACTAGTCAGCAATCCGTCTTTATAAGTATAACCATTCGAATTTTCTTGCAGTTCCATCTGGAAACCCGCCATCGCCTTAAAGAAGTGGTCGCCCCAAGCATGTGTGTAGGATGACGATACGTTTGGAGACAGGTAGTAGTTGAATGTATTACCGCGTGTATAAGAGCCCCAATTAGAGTTTTTCCAGTTCATGCCCGGATATTGATATCCCTGTTTGGTTCCCTTGCTTATATCCAACGTTCCGTCAGGTTTTTCGGCAGTAGGATATCCGCGTTTGAAGTCATTGTTTTCCACATCGAAGCGTACTTTCATTTCACCTACAATATCCCACCCTTCCAGCGGAGTAATCGTAGCGGCAAACGACATCGCATCAGAAATTCTGTTCTGCACATAATGCGATTGTTTCAAATAACGGTATTCGGAATTATCATTATATTCCGACTTTACAGGAAGATGGGTAGGAGAATTCGGAAAGCTGCTTCCGATAGTTCCATAAAAAATGGTCTGGTTAGCCATCGGACGCTTCAGTATATTCAGTGAAAGGTTATTATTGAAATTAAACTTCAACCATTTATTGGCTTGGATCTGAAACTTCGAGTTTACATTGTACTTACTCAAGTTATCGTCTACTTGATCCAGTAATCCTTCCTGGTAAATATATCCCAAACCTACGTAATAATTAAATTTATCAGAACCTCCCGTTACGCTCAGATTATGAGAATGACGGATGGAAGCTTTTTTAAAGTAGTAATCATACCAGTCGGTATTGGCATACACAGCATCTTTAGAACCTGCCCAACCGGTACCGTCCGCATTAGGTCCTATGCCCGGGAACTTTTCCGAATAAGGATTCTCCATAAAGCCCTGCATCTTTTCGATGAGCGCATCAGGAATCGAGTGTTTTACTCCATCGTTATCATCTCGTTCGTTCAGATAATTGGCAAATTCAATAGAATTCATCATTTGGGGCATATTAATAGGAGAACTGAATCCTACAGTACCACTGTATGATATACGTGTTTTTTCCTTTTTACCACTTTTGGTAGTGACGATAACCACACCATAGGCGGCACGTGCACCATAAACGGCAGCAGCAGAAGCATCTTTCAAAACACTGATGGTTTCAATGTCGGCAGGATTCACATTCTGCAAACTTTGCTCCACTCCGTCTACCAATACATAAGGTTCGCCTCCATTGATAGAACCGATACCACGAATATTGAATTTAATTTCGGCACCGGTCTCACCGCCTACCCCATTAGCAACCGCATCAGAAGAGAAGTTTAAACCGGCTACATTACCCTGAAGGGCACTCGTGAGGTCAGTAACCGGACGGTTGACAATAGCATCGGAACCTACAGTAGCCACCGCCGCCGTAATGGTGCTTCGTTTCTGTTTATCCATACCTACTACTACCACTTCATCCAAGACTTTTGTATCCTCTTTTAACGTAAATCGGTTGCCTTCTGCTTTTGTCACCTTTATTTCAAGGGGAGTAAAACCGACATAAGAAATAACCAATGTGTTACCTACTTTCGCTTTCACGGAAAAGTTACCGTCGATGTCAGTCAGCGTCCCATCTTTAGAACCTTTCACCATCACTGTGGCGCCGATAATGGTTTCACCTTTATCATCTACCACTTGTCCTTTTATCATTTGTTGCTGTGCCAACGCACTCAAAGGAAAGGATAGCAGGAGTATCAGAAACAGAATCAAAAATTTCTGTACTCGCATGAACTTCTTTTTTTCCATAATATTGTATTTGATTAATTTAGATTCTCTTTTATTCCGTCGGATTCGCATAATATTCAAACTCTTCTTTTATGGCCTTCAACAAAGACTTATTATTGGTTACGTCAATATCCGTTGCCAAATCCCAACTCATAATACCTGCAAAGCCTTCTTCACACACATATCTCGCTTTCTTGCGAATCGTTTCTACACTGTTGAAAGTATATGTATTTCCTTTATATGTATATGTATCCTCAATCGTAGTAGCCAGACCGTCATTCACGAAATCATAATAGGCAGCAATCAGACTACCCGTAGAACCATAGAAAGGGACTCCCATCACTAGTTTATTCTTAGGAATTCCATATGTTATAGCCATTTCTCCATCTTTTACAAATTGCTCATAAGGAAAACGCATCACTGCAGGGCCATAACATTGATAAGAGATAAAATCCAGTGCATCAATAGCTTCCGGAGATATTTTAAAAGAAACCGGATGCAAAGACGCAGTGAAGTAAACATACTTTCCTAATGTAGAACGCATTTGGATAACTGTTGCACTATAATTATTAAATTCATTCGTATTTGTAGGCCATTCAAAATCAAAATCAACTCCATCAAAATCATATTGTTCGATAATCTTCTTCACCTCGGAAGCAAATCTTGTGCGGGCAGTGGCATCAGCCATCATCTTTTTCCATTCTCCACCGGCAATGCCCAAGCGCAATCTTCTATCTCCCTGTTGTCCCTGTAAAGCGGTACGTATATTATTCAAACGCCCCAGCCAGGAATGTGAATCCTTGCCAGGTTTCGTGGCATCATCGTATTTCCAGTAAGCAAGTATTTTGGAATTATTCCAATTGTCAAAGGTGATAGGATTTCTACCTGATGTACCTACTACCAGACTGCTTACAAAAGTTTCATCTAAATAACCTTTAAATTTATCTCCAATCAAAAAATCAGTACGTGTATTAGGTACTTCATTAGGGAGAGCACCTACAAAACTTATTGCAGTATTGTTTGTATCCACATAAAGTTTCGCCGTTCCCTGTTCATAAGTCAAACCAATATAGTGCCAGCCTGTTGCCAGATCAGGAGTGGTAACGGTTGCAACCGAACTTCCAATAGACAGTTTCAAACTATTAGCTGTCGCACCCATTTGAAAAGCAATGATCGTGGAGTTTCCATCCATTTTCTTAAAGAGAAAAGCTCCGTCCACCCATTCACTTATATATATATAGGTACCAAAGGTGAATTTATTAAAGGCCCCATCAGCAGAGTGAAGTAATCCATCACCGCCATTCATAAAACTTGTTCCTTCAAATTTAACCACTCCATTACGACCTTGAAAAGTGCCTGTATGAGATACGTTTGTCATCGTCGCATCATTCAACGGCAATTCAAAAGCTACCTCACCATTTGCATAAGGACGCGCTGCCAAATAAATCAAATCTGTACAAGCACCCATACTGGCTGCCGAAATACGGTTTATTTCAAAAAAATCCCCCCGAATGTAAGAGCAATTAATGAATGATTTTACAGTAGGATCATCCGGTTCTTCCGGTTCACCAGGTTTTCCTGTGATTGCACCTTCAGGAGGAGTACCAGTTGGAACGTCTACCCATTTTGTGTCTTTACAAGCTGTCAACGTTCCAAAAAGGAAGAGACAAAGAAATAGGAATTTGTTTCTCATAAATTTAATAATTAAGATTAGCTTTATTTAATAATTGTGCTGTCCCTTTTGACAATCACGATCACAAATGTAGGCTATATTAAAGGCAAAGAATGTTCTATTTTAGCTACGATTCTTCCAAATTTGTCTAAAATCGTCCATTTCATCGATATATCTAAACATCATAGACATTGTTGGACATCTTACGAATCAAAAAAAGAAAGCGGAAATATTCATTCCTGAATATTCCCGCCTCTTTTATATTTTATCCTAATATAACTACAACAATTTTCCTACGAAGATATATTATAGGTTTTCTATATCAGAAGATTGAAGACCCGTGTATTTGATAATTGTATCAATGGATATTCCGTCCTCCCTCATCTTTCGAGCAATTTCAATTTGCTTCTTTTGCTCTCCTTTCTCCATCCCTTTCTCCATTCCTTCCTTTATTCCTTCTCTTATCCCTTCCTTTAGCCCTTCTTTCATCCCTTCTTCAGCCGCTTTTCTCCGCATCTCTTCGTTTTTACGCCGTTCATCCTCCTCTACGATTTGATTGACTCTATATCGATCTAATGCCTTATCATAAGCGATACGATTTTCTTCCGAAAGATCGGCAACTGCTGCCAATCTCGCCAGATGTTCAAACACTTGTTCTTTAATTGATTGATCACAACCATGAAAGCCAACAACAAGATTAGAACGACGTGAGTATAATGTTTCTTTCATCTATAAATTTTGGTAAGTTCACCTGATTTAGAGACTATTCCGGCTTTTTTTAGAAAAGATTGGGCATTCCTTTTATTAGCTGTAATTTTCTTCACTACCTCAACTCTAAGTTCTTCCCGAGTTTTTATTTTCTTTGTAGCAGTCATTATATACCTCCTTTCTTGTACAAAGATAATTATTTAAATCCATAAACATAAAAAAACAATCCCAAACTTTACGGATTTATAGCCTTTTATAGTAAGCCGTCTCCCTTTCAATTCCTCCAAACAAACAAGAGAAATGTTCTTTTTTTCAGATTAAGAAAGAAAACAAAACTGTTGAAGATGGGAATCCGGAATTAAAAGCATCCATATTATCACATATATATGCATATTACTGCCACAATACAGCATATATTTTCAGAGGATATGCGTTTTCTTTAAAGAAATAAATGATTTTCCTCGGTGAGCAATAAGCCATTCCTCGGTGAGGAACACATCCTTCCTCACCGAGAAAGCCTTCCATACTCACCGACCAAGTTATAAAAGCCCTTGGAAAAGCCCGTTTATAGGCTAGTTCATCATCACATGCGCGCAAAATAAGAATGATAAAACAAACTACATACGAGAAAACAACAAGCATATAGATAGCAACACAGAGGGATTATTTATTTTTAGACAGGAATTATCCAGGATAACAAACAACCCTACATTCTTTCATCCAAAATGCAGAGCGTTTTTTCCTTCACCACAAACAAGTGACTGATATATTAAAAACTGAAAGAATAGAATATACCCTTTTTCAGATCAGCACATTTTTAATCCCATCCTTTCAACAACCATACTCTTTCAGCGTCTGCATCAACTTCGCACCATTGATCGGCTTCACCAGATAATCATCACAACCGGCTTTCAACGCAGCTACCCGGTCGGCATCAAAGGCATGAGCAGTCAGGGCGATAATCGGAATTTCAGCATTGAACTTCCGGATCTCCGAGGTTGCAGTACGCCCGTCCATCACAGGCATCTTCATATCCATCAGTACCAAATCCACCGGTTGGGTACGGACAATCTCAACTGCCTCCAGTCCATTCGGTGCGTGTAACAACTGGCATTTGTTTTTCAAGATGGAAGATACCAAGAAGAAATTACTTTGAATATCTTCAACGACCAGTACTCTTTTAGGTACTTTCTTTGTTTCTTCGGAGTCAAGAACATTTTCTTTATCTGCATCCTTCCCATTATTCCGACGTGAAGAAGTCGATTCGCCGCCAACTGACTTAAACTGGCATGGCAAAACCGCCCAAAACAAAGACCCTTTATCAAATTCCGACTCAAAGCCTATCTCTCCCCTGCAAGCCTCAACGATGGCTTTACAAATAGACAGTCCCAATCCGGTTCCCTGTGCAAATTCATCCAGTTTCTCAAAACGATGGAACACCTTGTCTTTTTTATCTTCCGGTATACCAATACCTGTATCGCGAACGTAAAGACGAATATTTCCGTCTATCTTTTCATACCCCATTTCAATCATTCCTTTGGAGGTATATTTGATAGCATTAGTTACAAAATTAGTGAGAATCTGCGCTAACCGGTTTTTATCCAAACGAACGGTACAGGTTTCATAAGGATTCACGGGAACTAACCGAACCAGCGGATTTACTACACGACGATGCATCGAAGCAGCTAATTCGTTGAAATAAACAGCCAAATCAAAATCTTCGTATTTCAGTTCTACCGATCCGGCTTCTATTTTCGAAAGATCCAGTATGTCGTTAATCAGTTTCAAAAGCAACTCATTGTTGGCATTGATAATCTGAATAAATTCTTCTTTTTCTTCTTGATCTTCCGTCACCATCAATAAGTCGGAAAAACCAACGATAGCATTTAACGGTGTACGAATTTCATGGCTCATATTTGCCAGAAAGGCGGATTTCAACTTATCGGATTGTTCAGCGCGGCTCCTTGCCTTTTCGAGTTCACCAATCATGTGCTGCCGCTCGGTGACATCATCTACACGGATCACGACACCATCAACATCTCCCTGTTCATTAAATATAGGAGTAGCAAAAACTTCTATGACATGCTTGTTATCCAGACTAAACAAGATAGACTCTACCTGACCGGATTTCCGGGCACGTTGCATCACACAGTTCTCACAAGGAGTAGTGCGATTATGGGCCGTCAGATAGCAAAGCTCCCCTTTTTTGTAAGCCTCATAAGAAAGACTTTTACTACAAAGCGAGATATTCTCCCATTGTACGATATAGTCGTTCGCAATATATGCCAATCCCGAATTAATATTGTTCAATACCAACTCATTCTGACGAATCAAATGAATCATTCTTTGTTCGCTCTCAAGGAGTTCTTTTTTTGAGCGCACCGCTTCTTCGTAAAGATTATCATATTTGTTTTGCCACAGAACACGTTCGGTGACATCTTGGCTTATCACCATATAATTCGTAATTTCTGACTTTTCATTATGTACGAAAGAAACCGTAATCTCGAAGAATTTTATACCGGACAGGTTAGTAGGAAAAAGACGACGCAAGTCATCAAAATCATATTTTGCCACAAAGCGTACAGTTTCTCCTTTTCTGACCTGTTCCTTGATTTCATCAGAGAAACTAGTGTAATTGAATAGATTATAGCCCAGAATATCCTTTTTGTCTTTTATCCCCATTGATCTCAACCGCGAATAATTGACATCTATCATGAGACCGTCCTTATCATACAACTCCAAGCCTACAGACAAGTCATTAAAGATGTTATGCAAGAAGTTATCAGCTATCCCATTTTCCAAAGTCTGTTCCATGCAGCAAAATTTGTATAGTATTACAATATTGATTGTTTATCCAAGCAAAGTTACTTAAAATCTCTGGAATAACCTCGGAAAACGGGAGAAATGACGTTAAACGACTTAATATCAGAGTTGTTACGATGTCAAATGATGACAAGCCGAAAAATCGGGAAACGCAAAGAAAAGCGGATTTAAGAAGAAGAATGGTTTGCAAATCATTACCCGTGAAAGAGTAAGATTTAACATATGGGAGATGCTATTGCACCGTTTGTCACCGATTTGCATATCAAGGTCTAACTCGTTGATATTTAACTTTGCAAACAAAAAAAACGAGTATGGCAAGAAGTACATTCAAAGTGCTGTTCTACGTGAACGGCAGCAAGGAGAAAGACGGTATTGTCCCCATCATGGGACGAGTGACAATCAACGGTACTGTGGCACAGTTCAGCTGCAAGCAGACCATCCCGAAAACCCTTTGGGATGCGAAAGGCAACCGAGCCAAAGGCAAGAGTGCCGAAGCACGGAACGTCAATCTGGCATTGGACAACATCAAGGCGCAAATCATCAAGCACTATCAGCGCATATCCGACCGAGAGGCATACGTAACGGCTGAAATGGTGCGCAATGCCTACCAAGGGGTAGGAAGCGAGTATGAGACACTGATAAAGGCTTTTGACAAGGATTGCGCCAACTTCCTGAAACGTGTCGGCAAAGACCGCAGCATCGGCACATACAAGGTCATGGTAAGGGCAAGGAACTATGTCGCAGCCTTTATCAAGTCATTCTACAGACGGACGGACATGTCCATGCTGGAACTTACACCCGACTTCATCAAGGAGTTTGCGGCTTATCTTACGGCTGAACGGGGACTGAAAAACGCCACCATCTGGCTGAACTGCATGTGGCTGAAAGGGGTGGTCATGCGTGCGCACTATAACGGACTGATACCGAGAAATCCGTTTGCGCAGTTCCATATCAGCCCGAATGTTAAGGAACGGGAGTATCTGACAGAGGACGAAATCAAAAGAATCATGGCGCACGAGTTTGACAACCCCACCCTCGTATTGGTGCGGGATCTGTTTATTTTCGCCTGTTTCACCGCCTTGTCTTTCGTGGATATGAAAGAACTCACAACGGATGAAATAGTGGAGGTGAATGGTGAGAAATGGATATTGTCGAAACGGCACAAGACAAATGTCCCGTTCCAAGTGAAGCTGCTGGATATTCCCTTGCAGATAATCGAACGGTACAAGTATCTGTCGGAAGACAAGCTGGTTTTCGGGAAAATCAACTATTGGACGATGTGCAAACAGCTGAAAAAGGTAATGGCGGAATGCGGAATAGAGAAGCAAATCTCCTACCATTGCGCTCGTCATACGTTTGGAACACTGGCTCTTAGCAAGGGGATGCCCATTGAAAGCGTGAGCCGTGTTCTGGGACACACGAACATTGTCACGACTCAAATCTATGCGAAGATAACCACGCAGAAACTTGACAATGACCTGACGATGTTCGGCAACAAGCTGAACGCATCGTTCGGAAGTGTAACCCCATAACCAAGCATAGCCATGAAACGAAGCATCATAACAACAGACGGTAACGGCAACATCATCATGCCGACCGACATTAGCGCAACCGCCATGAGCGAATGGGAACTTTGCGACCTGTTCGGAGTAACCGCCCCGACATTCCGTGCAGGGCTGAAGGCTCTTTGCAAGAGCGGAGTTTTAAGGGAATACGGGATAAGGCGAAGCATACGGGTATCCGATAATTGCTGTATGGAGGTTTACAACCTTGAAGCGATAGTTACCCTCGCTTTCCATATCGGCACATTCGGAGCGGAACGGGTACGCAATGCCGTTCTTGAAAGACTGTACCTGCGAAAAGAGAAAACAAGCATCTTCTTCTCGCTGAATACCAACGGTATATCCAAATCCGAATACTTCTCGTAGCTGAATGCCTGACATAATTCACTCGGTAAGTCAGTAATTCATTAAGTCAGTACGACAGACGCTCTGATTTTTTCTCCCGAAAAGCGTAATCCGACATTCGCTTTTCGGGAGTTTTCCGTTTGCACAACCCGTTTCCTGTCCCAAACCATTGAAAGTTTTTGTTTCGGGGGCTATTTGTCACCATTCTGCCGTGTTTTGCATAACAACCTATCCGATAATTGATTATATTTTTGCAGCTGGTAATTTTCAAACTTAAAACCATTTGATTATGTCAGCTATCGAACAACAAGACAGCCACAGACCGCCATCGGATGGCGGCATGGCAAAGGAAGAGTTTATCCGAGTGGGGACAACGCTCTATAAGATTGTGGAGCAGCCCAAACTGAACGGAGGGTATATAAGGAAACGCATCGCATGGAACAACGAGACCCTGCGACAGGATTACGGCAAGGATTACATCGGCAGAGTTCCCAAGTATGATGGCTTCTGCACCGTACCCGAACACATCGGCTACCGTTCCGTGGTCGGCAAGTTCCTTAACCTTTACGAACCGATAGACCACCGACCGCAGGAGGGCGATTTATCGCATATCCAATCTTTGGTACGGCATATCTTCGGAGAACAATACGAGTTGGGGATGGACTATCTGCAACTGCTCTACCTGCAACCGATTCAGAAGTTGCCTATCCTGCTGTTGGTGTCGGAAGAACGCAACACGGGTAAAAGCACCTTCCTGAACTTTCTGAAAGCCCTTTTTCAGAACAATGTGACTTTCAACACCAACGAGGATTTCCGCAGCCAGTTCAATTCCGACTGGGCTGGCAAGTTGCTTATCGTGGTAGATGAGGTGTTGCTCAACCGCAGGGAGGACAGCGAACGGTTGAAAAACCTCAGCACTACCTTATCCTACAAGGTGGAAGCCAAAGGCAAAGACCGTGACGAGATTGCATTCTTCGCCAAATTCGTGCTGTGCTCCAACAACGAGTATCTGCCCGTAATCATAGATGCAGGGGAAACACGCTATTGGGTGCGCAAGATAGACCGCTTGCAGTCCGATGACACCGACTTCCTGCAAAAGCTGAAAGCGGAGATACCCGCCTTTCTCCATTTCCTGCAATACAGACAGCTATCCACCGATAAGGAAAGCCGGATGTGGTTCAACCCCACATTGCTGCATACAGAAGCCTTGCAGAAGATTATCCGCAGCAACCGCAACCGATTGGAGATAGAGATGCACGAACTTGTCCTTGACATCATGGACAGTGTCGGCACGGATACATTCTCTTTCTGTTACAGCGACATTCTTCTTTTGCTGGTACACTCACAGGTAAAGGTGGAGAAACACCAAGTCCGAAAAGTGTTGCAGGAATGTTGGAAACTGACCCCTGCGCCAAACGGACTGACTTATACCACCTACCAGTTCAACTGCAATCGGGAGTGTCGGTATGAGCCGATAAGGAGAGTGGGACGCTTCTACACCGTCACAAGGGAGCAACTTGAATCCCTGTAATATTATCATTTTTCTATTGAATTGTTGAATATGGGTATAAATACACTGACAATAAACGATATACATTCTCAACAAAATCTCAACAAGCCAAAAGAGAAGTTGAGAGACCACCGACACCCGTTTGTTGATTTCTCTTTTGGCGAGTGGTTTGTTGAGAAGATGTTGAGAGGTTACGAGGCTGTATATAAATACATTACATTGACAATTCATCAAATCAACAAATTTTCATCAACTTCAAAATCGTATGTAATATGACAATCCAAGATGTAAAGCAAATCAAACTGGCAGACTATCTGCAAAGTCTGGGCTATACGCCTGTAAAGCAACAAGACAAGAACCTGTGGTATAAATCACCGCTACGGGAAGAAACGGACGCATCGTTCAAGGTAAACACCGAGTTTGAAAAATGGTATGACTTCGGCATCGGCAAAGGCGGAAACATCCTCGCATTGGCAGCGGAACTCTACCGTTCGGAAGATGTAGCCTATCTGCTGAAACGCATAGAGGAGCGGACAGCATACATCCGCCCTGCATCGTTCTCTTTTGGCAGACAGGATTCCGCCAATCAGCCTTATCAGGGATTAAGGGTTGGTGAGTTGTCCTCTCCTGCTCTTATAGCCTATCTGCAAGAAAGGGGAATAAACATCGGACTTGCCAAAAGAGAATGCAGGGAGCTTCGGTTTATGAATGCCGACAAACCCTATTTTGCCATCGGCTTTCCGAACATGGCAGGAGGATATGAAGTGCGCAACAGATACTTCAAGGGATGTGTCGCCCCGAAAAACATCACCCATATCCGACAGCAGGACGGACAACGATGTATGTGTTACCTGTTCGAGGGGTTCATGGATTACCTCTCATTCCTTACCATCCGAGTAAGAAACAATCCGCAATACCCACGATTGGACACACAGGACTATGTCATACTGAACTCCGTTTCCAATCTTGCGAAAGCGGAAAGTATATTGGAGACCTACACCCGAATCGGCTGTTTCCTTGACAACGACACGGCAGGACGGAACACCTGCAAGAAGCTGAAGGAGAAGTTCGGGGAACGGCTGCTTGATAAGTCGCTGTACTATCGTGATTATAAGGACTTGAACGACTACCTGTGCGGTAAGCCCTTGTCCCAATCGGCAGAGCCGATAAAGGAGAAGAAGCAACTCCAATCCGCAAGGCGGATGATACAGCCACTGAAAAAGAAAGGGGGATTTCATCTGTAATATGCACGTTCGCTTTCCCCAAGGTATTTAGGCAGAAATACCATAGCTCAATAGGGCGTTTTCTTCACGCATTACTCCGTAACGCTAAAAACACCCTATCGAGCCAAAGGGAAATCCCTTTGGAAACCCTGTGCAAACGAGAGCAGAAGCCAAACCCGTTTGGATTATGCCGAGTGCAGCAAGGGTTCATCCTTGAGATAAACCCCGTGAGCCGATTCCACAGGCAGAGAGAAGAGACATAACGATAACCGCAAAAACAGTAATAATATGGGATATTTTTCATTGGACATAAAGAAAGCAAAGGGTACATCGGACACCACGCAGTCCGACCATATAGAGAGAAAGATAATACCTAAAAACGCAGACCCGACAAGAACACATTTGAACAGAGTCCTTGTCGAATACCCCGATGGCGTTCACGGCAGGGATGAAGCGATTGCCCACAGGCTGAACACGGCAGGCATCAAACGGAAAATCACACACGACCAAGTCCGTGTTGTCCGGGTGGTTTTGTCGGGTACGCACGAGGACATGATGAACATACAGGAAAAAGGAAAGCTCGATGAATGGTGCAGCGACAGCATCCAATGGCTGCAAGCCACATTCGGCAAAGACAACGTGGTTGCCGCCCATCTACACATGGACGAGAAGACACCGCACATACATGCAGCCGTTGTTCCCATCGTGACGGGTGAAAGGCGCAAAGCCAAGAAAGAACAGGCTGATGGCAAGCGCAAGTACCGCAAGAAAACAAATTCCGTCCGTTTGTGTGCCGACGACCTGTTCAACCGACAGAGCCTGATTGCCTACCACGACAATTACGCAAGGGTGATGGCGAAATACGGATTGCAACGTGGGGTACGGGGGTCGGAAGCACGGCACACTACCACCATGCAGTATTATCGGGACTTGAAAAAGAAGAATGAAACCCTTGAAACCGAAGCCAGACTATTACAGGAGAAGAAAGCCGAGGCGCAGGAGGAACTGAAACAGGTAAAAGCAGAAATCCGCACCGACAAGCTCAAAATTGCAGCCACTGATACGGCAACCGCCCTTGCAAACAGTGTGGGTTCTCTTTTCGGAAGTGGAAAGATGAAATCGTTGGAACGCAGGAACGAGGATTTGCAAGACCGCATCCTTGAACTTGAAAACGAAGCCCGACAACGGGAACGGCAACAAGCCAAACAGATACAGGAGATAAGAAACGCTTACGAGCAACAGCACCGCAAGCTGTCGGAGTTTGCGGATTTTGTCAGACGCTACTTTCCGTATGTGGAGAAGCTGATGCCTATAATAAACTTCCTGCGTGACCGATTGAAGTTCAATGACGGAATAATCAGAAGACTGTGCGAGTTCAAGGAGGTCGGGATAAAAGGCGAACTCTATTCTTCCGAATTTAACCGAAGTTTTGATACCCGACACTCCGTCTGCTCCATCAAACAGGATGAAAGCGGTAAATTCGATTTCAAGATAGACGGGGTTTCACACGTGAGCTGGTTCAGAAAGAAAATGAATGAGTTTAGAGAAGCTATCGGAATACCGAAACCAAGACAGAATAGGAGTATGAAACTGTAAATCAAAAAAATCCGTGATGTTCGAATGGCAGATCACGGATTTTTCTTACCTTTGTATCGGATTGAGGTAACTCTTTCCAAAACATATTAGATAAGAAAGAAGCGTTATGCGCATCAAGTATTTGGAAACGTAGGAAATTCTCAAATTGCATACTCAGATGGCATAGTGGTTCTCACGCTATAGCGTGGGCTGCTATTACTACATCTGTATGCAAGGTTTCCTACGACCTCCAAATAAAGACGTGGCTGTGCAGTTCACGCTTTATATATTTATAAATAAGAATTATGGATTTAGAAAAAAAATGGGGTTGTATTGGATATGCCCTACTAGCACTTATAATTTGGGGACTTACTCAAGGTTTTAAAGTCGTATGCATAATTATAGGAATTTTAATAGCCATTCTTATAGCTTTTATATTTATATCAAATTTATCAACCAAGCGTTTAATAAAGAAATTTAAGCATCAAAAAGATATATATCCTAATGCATACTCTTTCTTTCGAAAAGAATTACGAATATTCCAGTCTGAAAACAATCTTACAAAACAAGATATAAACAAATTCCTCTCATTCCCTAAAGTTGAATGGGAAAAGAGAGAAAAGCTCGAATTGGAAAGAATACAACGAGAAAAGCAGGTATCAACTGAATATAATATGATTAAAGCCAATTATTCAGATGGACTTACTTGTTGGCAAAAAGAACATCCTTCTGCAAACAAATCAATAATAATAAGTAATATTACGGAAATAATAGATTTCGATAGGCGGCAAAAAGAGTTTTTAAGTACCGAAGAATGGGAAAAGGCACAAATAGCTTTTAGTAAGTTATGTCGTAGCAAAAAATCTACAACGCCACATTCTGGTTGCTATTTTTATAACATGAATTTTCAAAAAACCGACTATAAAGGAAATATCATACAAGGAGAATATCGCATATGGCAATTCTTTTTTTCAAGTTTTTGCACTGCAACCGATTTAGATTACACTCATTTTAAACAGACGCAAGAGAATAACATTAATATAGATAAATATAAGGAGGGAAAAATAAATACCCCTTCTTATATCAACATAGAGATTAGTAACTTTATAAAATCATTGGGTGTCCCTGTGCAAGTAATCGCATATGGGGCTGAATTCGATGAAAATCTTCAAGTTCAGTTTTTAACTCTTGATTTGGCTGTACTTGGATTTCAATCATGTGCTCTCCATCATATAGATGAATTATCTTCAAACTATGTTGTCATTATTGATGGAGTAACAACACAAGACTTGTTTGTAAAAAGATGCGAATCTGTAATACAGAAATTTAAGCATCAAAAGCCCTGTATTGTTTATATTTCTTTAATGAAAGAGTTTTCTCGGGAAGAGATGCAAAAACTCATTGATAAAAAGAACATAGAAGTGCAGCAACAAAAACAAATAAAAGATGAAATCAATTCTATTTCTAATGCATTAAAGTCTGCTGATATTGAGACGGCAAAAGAAAAAGTCAAGAAGGTTAAAGATTTTGCTTTGTCTAAAAGCGTAGATAAAGAATTGATAGATGTCATTTGCAAAACAGAGAAAAAAATAGAAAGTGATTATGCTGTTGGAGTGGTTGATGATTTTGATATTCAATATGTTGATTATTTGATGCCATCAGTTGTCCAAGATAAGAGTAACTGGAAATATCCAGTAACTAAATATCCTGAAGATGGCTGTATTGTTTTTCCATACAGAAGAAAAGCTATAGCAAGAAGAGGGTTCAGTGAAGCTAAATTCCAAAATTATCTACAAGATACTTTCAGGGGATGTGATTTACTTATACTCGGTGATTGCAATATACTTCCTGTAGAAGATAACAGGCCTTTTGAACCAGATATAGCGATTATATGCAAAAAGCACCCATCTATAAGAATAGACATTGAAATAGACGAACCATATGCTGCATTTACACGAAAACCTATACATTATATAGGATGTGGAGATGATTTTCGTGATGCACTTCTGAATAATATCGGATGGATTGTTATTCGTTTTACTGAATATCAAGTTTTTTCCAATCCTAAGGGATGTGCGGCTTTTATAGCACAAGTTCTTCATTATATACAACCCTCTATGGTTTTACCAATCGATTTTCTCTCATGTTCTACTCCAAAGGAAATTGAACGATGGACAGAAATCGAAGCCAAAGTTATGGCAAGTGAAAATACTCGCGAGAAATACTTGAACCATGAATTTGGTATTGTTGACAATGAGAAACTTGAAATTGCAGACATAACACAAACGGAAAAAGAAAGGGTTTGTGCCAAGAGAATGAAACCATTGGTGTTTTCTTCAAATAGAAAAGTAAACTATAAAATAGGAGAACCTGTTTTTTGCGAAAAAGACGTTCATATTCAATTCTATCCACAAGAACATATTTATCTATATGATGGACAGGAACAATTTATTCCTGTCAGCAGTGTGATATCTTGTTTCTTTAAGCCATTTGATTCATACTATTGGTCAGAATATAAAGCTAATCAACGAAATATATCACAAGGACAGATTCTTGAAGAATGGGATTCAAAAGGTGCGTGTTCACGTGATGTCGGAACTTTTATGCACCAACAAATAGAAAACTATTATAAGGGACTTCCATATCAACAAGAATTCTCTTTCAAATATGACGGAAAATATGTTCACATAGAAGAACAAATTTCTCTTGAACTTGAATATATGCAATTCATAGAGTTTCTCGAAAACCACAAATTTAAACCGTTTAGAACAGAATGGGCTATATATGATGACGAACTAAAAATTGCTGGTACAATAGATATGATACATAAACGTGGAGATGTTTTTGACATATATGATTGGAAACGTAGTCATCGCATTGTCGACTTTTGGGGTAAACCGATTGCTGTAAACAACTATGGCGAGAAAGGGTTAGGTGAACTCAATCAAATTGAGGATACGCCATATTGGCATTATTGTATTCAACAGAACCTATATCGCTATATTCTCGAAAGAAATTATGACATAATTATCGAAAAGATGTATCTTGTGGTTTTCTGTGATGATACAAATGAATACAGAAAATTGGAAGTGCCACGTATGGATGAAGTCATAATTTCTATAGTAAAATCCTGTAAGAACGGGACTGTTAAGAAGCGGTTGATAACATTACAGGGAGAAAATCTATCATAACATTGATAATTAAGTTCTTTGTATGGAAGAAAATTATTACATCAAAACTCTCCTTGAGAAAATTGAGTCTGCTGACCCAAAATCGTTCAGTCAATTTGCACATGAACATCCCATTTGTTTTCAAGAGAAAAAGGGCAATTGGCTCTTTCCTATGATGTTTGATTTTTATGTAAATAAAATACACAATGAGTATATCATATCTTTACTTAAAGAGTTGGGACTGTATCTACACAATAAATGTAAGAATTATGAAATGTCTGAAATTACTATGATTGATAGAAGTTTGTGCATAGATGATTCGTTTGTGGATAATTATGTCCTCAAAGTTCAAAATGCACAAAATGACAAGCCTAAATTCAAAGATTTAAATTCTCCTTGGCGTACAAGGGGAATTTCATTAGCATTATATGAAATTCCTACTTTTGTATTAAATTCTATCATATTTGAATTTAAAGATACAGAGCATCCATATATACTTGCTGATATAGCAGGTATGTATATGTATGGGCAAAAGTTCGAAGAAGGGCTAAATTATCTTTATCGAAGTATAAATCAACTTGCAATGTTCCCGAATCGATATTGGAATAGTGATTATGGATTAGCTGGGGCAGCAAATACTTTTAGATTATTACTATTGATGTGCCCTAAAAACCATATGGAACTATATAGAAAGATTTATTCATATGATTATCTATATTTGACGAAATTAGCCTGTACAACAAATGATGAAATCTTTCAACAGGAAGCTTATGTAAATAGGGCATCTATTGCTATGGATTCTATGGCAAGGTATATAATTCCAATAAATATCAATCCTGACTTGTTGTACATTTCTGATATGTACTATGCGCATTATTGTAATGAATTAGCAACCCAAATATCAATATCTTCGGGATGGAAGTATAATATGAAATCACTTACCTATTATCAACACGCATCTATTAGACCTAATGATACGGGAGGATATGTTGATATTGAAGAAAAAACATATAATGAGATTGTATCAGCAAAACACGAGCAGGCAAAATCAATAGCTTTGTTGTTTTATACAGGAATCTGTGCGGAGGATGGCAAATTAACAAGTCGTAATATTGAATCTTTATTTAAGATATTGCAATATGAATGTAGGTACAATTACAAAGAAACAAGAAAAAGAGTGTTAAACTTTAAATCATACAAATAGCATGGATTTTTTTGAATTTTTATTCGGTAAAAAGGAAGATAAAAATGTGAGTTCACAATCATCTTCAAGTGTAAACAATTGTAAGTCTGAATCTACGATAAAGTCAGTTCTGCAATCAGAAGCTCCATCTATGGACCCTATAGAACAATATGTAAAGGAAAGTGTAACAGACCTGAAAAAACACATGCCTCTTAATACAAAAGACCTTGAAGCAGAAGCTATTTATCTTGCAGCATATCTTTATCTGAAAGGTTCTTATCAGATTGACTTTGAATTAGATTACTTCTCGGAAGGTCTTATTGATAAGATCCCATCAAGAAACTTCAATGTTGCTGATAAGGTGTTTTCATACATGGTAAAATATGGAGAAGGACACTATGGAGTAGAAGAACGGGATTATGGTATTAATGGTTATAAAATGAATATTCAAATGTGTTCTGATTATGGTAGTTATGTGAAGAGCTATTTTATAAGAGCACATAAAATCGGTTCAGGGCAAGATTATAATCACTTTAGTTCACCAAGAAACTGTTTATGGAGAAATGGAGAAAAAACTATAGATAGTCCAACCCAACGAGACATCTACTACAAATTTAGCAAGGGCACGTTTGAATTTATGATACCGCCATACAATCCTCTTGTTGTAGGACGTGTAACAAAACAAGATGAATCAACTCTACGTTGTGAATCAAATGATGGAAGAAGAACATTTGTTTTCCACTTTAATGGCGCATTAAAGCCAAGTTGTTTGGATTATATAGAGATGTATCGAAATGATAAGGGAGATATGGTTTCTTATCACAAAGAATAGCCTTTAAAACATTTTTTCTATATCAAAAGAAATTAGACAAATATTCAAGTGCTGTACTATCTAAGAGACATAATAAATAGTACAGTGCTTTTTATATATAAGTAAAATTCGTATCTTTGCAACAAAATAAGAGTTCCTTGTAAGCAATTCAAGGTAGAACGCAGCAGATTGCACAGTTGCCAAGTCATTACCTCAAAATCGGGTAATTCTCCCAAAGTCTTTTGTATAAGGCAATAACAGAAGTTTTCCAGAATTACGAAAATATTTTGTTACATAGAAAGAAAGAGGCCTTTTAGCCTCTTTCAGTATCTTTATTTCGCATTTTGGTATAAGAAGTCTTCTGCTTTCGCTAATGTTTCGGGTTTGCCTATATCAATCAGGTGCAACTTTTCTGTCAAGTAACCACCATAGTTTACTTGCCGGCAAGTGGCAAGATAGAAATCCATAATAGAGAATTTACCCTCCCAACGGGGAGAGATCATCCATTGAAAAATGACGGGCGAAAGTACATGGATGCCACTGAATGCATATTCCCGATAAAGGGAAGAATCATACTGAAAACCTTCCGGTTTCACTTGTTCCGTATCCTTGTTTATCCATCCGCAAAGTCTCTTATCTGTATCAAAAAGAAGATAACGGGAAGTTTTACGTTGGCTAGCCAGCAAAGTGGCAACAGCACCGCTTCGTAAATGGTAGTCATATAATTCTTTCAGATTCACGTCTGAAAGAATATCTACATTGTGTATCAGGAAAGGCTCATCGGAGTTTTCAAAGAAAGAACGGGCTTTCTTGACTCCCCCACCGGTGTCGAGCAACAGGTCACGTTCGTCGGAAATATGTATGATGAGTCCAAAATTCTCATTGGCTTTCAGGAAGTCAAGTATCTGTTCGCCAAAATGGTGGATGTTAATCACTATTTCTGTGAATCCGGCAGCTTTCAGTTTTAAGATCACATGCTCCAACATCGGACGTCCGGCTATGGGAACCAAAGCCTTAGGCATGGTATCGGTGAGCGGCTTCAGCCGGCTACCCAAACCGGCTGCAAATATCATTGCTTTCATTCTTTCGGTTACTTTCTTCTTTATATTTACTCTTCTTAGATCGTTGCCTCAAACGTATGTTCGATATTCTGTTCCCGATGCACCAGTTCGACTTTCACACCAAATTTCTGATTCAGGTGCTCTGCCAGGTGCTGGGCGGAATAAACAGAACGATGCTGTCCGCCGGTGCAACCGAAGCAGACAGACAAATTGCTGAATCCGCGTTCCATATAACGTTTCACGGAGGCATCTACCAAAGCATAGACATGATCGAGGAAACGGAGTATTTCTCCATCTTCTTCCAAGAAAGTGATTACAGGTTCATCCAGTCCGGTGAAAGGTTTGTAACGCTCATACTTACCGGGATTATTTACGGCGCGACAGTCGAATACATAACCTCCTCCATTGCCGGTAGAGTCATCAGGAATTCCTTTCTTATAGGCAAAACTCATTACTTTGACGGTTAACTGCCGCTTTTTCAGATCGTCCGTAAATTGTTTCAGTCCGGTAAGCTCTCGCAAAACGTTACAGAGATACGGATATTCCGGATATTCTTCTTTCAACAATTCACGCAGGTTTTCGATGGCATAAGGAACACTTTGGATAAAATGCGGTTTCTTTTCAAAGTAACCACGGAAACCATAAGCTCCCAGCACTTGCAGCGTACGGAAAAGGACAAAGTGACGAAGCTGGCTATAAAAATAGGATTCGTCAATCGGTTGGTATTTGCGAAGAGCTTCCATATACTCTTGCAGCAGTTCTTTACGAAGACTATCGGGATATTTCGCTTTCGCTTGCCACAGGAAAGAGGCTATGTCATAATAGAACGGGCCTTTGCGTCCGCCCTGAAAGTCGATAAACCACGGTTCGCCGTCTTTTATCATCACATTACGGCTCTGAAAATCACGATACATGAAAGTAGCGGAAGAACTGCGAAGCAAGACATCGCTCATTTTCTGGAAATCATCTTCCAGTTTATCTTCCTGAAACTCCATACCGGTAGCTTTCAGGAAGCAATATTTAAAGTAATTCAAATCCCACAGAATGGAGCGTTGATTGAACTCCGGTTGAGGATAACAACGGGAAAAATCAAATCCATCGGCCCCGGCAAACTGAATGGCAGGAAGCAAACGAATCGTTTTGCGAAGCAACTCTTTTTCCTCTTCTGAAAAGACGCTGGTAGCACGTCCTTTCTCTATGGCATGGAACAACAGAGTATCGCCCAAATCCTCCTGCAAATAATAGGTCTTATCTTCCGAAACGATGCGCACTTCGGGAACAGGCAGTCCACATTTGTGGAAGTGTCCTGCCATATAAAGAAATGCTTCATTCTCATCGATAGAAGCTCCGTAAACTCCAATCAATGTTTCTATACCCGTCAGCCGAAAATAACGGCGGTTGGAACCGGAAGACGGTAATTCTGTTATGTTTTCAGCGGGAACGCCCGTATATGACTGATAAAGTTTCTGTAGTTCTTCGGTAATCATAGTCGTATATTTTCGAGCAAAGATAGAGAATCTAGCTAAATAATACTATCTTCCCGCTGATAAAAACCGGCTACTTTACCTAATCTGCTGTGTACAGGCCTTTACTTCCAATAAGCCGGTTATTTAAAAAAGTTGTTGGAATGGCTCCCTATGAATATAAGATGAAGAATTAGCAATTCTCATTGTATTCAAGGATTTTCAGTGCAGAGATTAAAGATTTTCAGTACAGAAATTTATAATAGTTTATGCAGTCGAGTAGTCATCCCCTTATAAGGTGACAATAATCATTTTGTAAAGTGATAAATAGCACCCTATAAGATGACTATTATCCCATTACAAGGGGACAACTTATCTTTAGAAGGACGGAAAGCTTTAAAGATACAAAATTAAATAGAAAAAAGCAACTATATATAACTCTTTTACCTGAAGGAATACAAAATAAGTTTGCTTTTCAACAAACATTCATCCGAATGTATTATCTTTGTTTTAGTTTAACTGACCTAATCTCATGAGAAGAAAGACCTTTTTACTACTATGCATCGCATTTATCACACTGTTTATCGGCATCTCCCCTCTTCAAGCCGGTCATTATTACTATAAGCAAATCTCACTAAAAGACGGACTGCCTTCTACCGTACGATGCATCTTAACGGATGAACAAGGTTTTGTATGGATTGGAACCCGCTCCGGACTGGGACGATATGACGGACATGAACTTAAAAAGTATGTCCATCAGTCAAACAACCCTCATTCCATTCCTCACAATTTAATCTACCAGCTGATAGAAGATGTACAAAACAATATATGGATTCTGACAGATAAGGGAGTGGCACGTTATCAGCGGCAAAGCGATGACTTTCTTATACCGACTGATGAAACAGGAAATAATATCATCGCCTATTCCGTCTGCCTGACTGATGATGGAGTGTTATTCGGTTCGAAAAATAAAATCTTTTTCTATAATTATCAGGATGCCACTTTCCGCCTCCTGCAAACGTTTGACCTAGAGCCCAATTATAATGTGACTCTGCTAAGTCTATGGGATAAACGAACATTACTTTGTTGTAGTCGCTGGCAAGGACTACTCCTGCTCGACCTGAATACCGGAAAATGCCGCCGTCCTCCTTTCGATTGCGGAAAGGAAATAATGAACGTACTCATAGACTCACAAAAAAGAATCTGGGTAGCCCCTTACAACGGAGGGCTGAACTGCCTGACACACGACGGTAAACTACTGGCTACATATACTACCCACAACTCTTCTCTAAGTAACAATGTTGTACTAAGTCTCGCCGAACGGGAAGGAGAAATCTGGATTGGAACAGACGGAGGAGGCATTAATATTCTCGACCCGGAAACCGGACATTTTTCTCTGCTGGAACATGTGCCCGGAAGTGACAACTATTCACTTCCCGCCAACTCTATCTTATGCCTATACAACGACCACAACAACAATATATGGGCAGGCAGCATCCGCAACGGACTAATCAGCATCCGGGAAGTTTCCATGAAAACATATACAGACGTACCACCCGGCAACGACCGGGGACTTAGCAACAATACCGTTCTAAGTCTTTTCCAGGAATCTCAAGATCAAATCTGGGTAGGCACGGACGGAGGAGGTATCAACAACTTTAATCCGCTCACAGAGAAATTTACTCATTATCCCTCAACCTGGGAAGACAAAGTTGCCTCTATCTGTCAGTTTACTCCCGGTAAATTATTAATTTCTATTTTCTCACAAGGGGTATTTATTTTCAATCCGGCAACTGGAGAAAAACAACCTTTCACCATTGTCGACGCTGAAACAACAGCACTCTTATGCAATCGAGGCAAGGCTGTAAATCTACTCCGGAACACTCATCACAGCATTCTGTTCCTTGGAGAACATATCTATATATATGATTTGAATACACGTACTTTCAGTACGGCTATAGAACAGGAAGAACAAGATATTATCGGTGCTCTCCTGCCAATCGGCAATTATAGGAACACCACTTATCTAAATGATACGAAGCACATATATGAACTGGACAACCATACAAACCGGCTGAAAGCCCTATACAGATGCTGGAAAGACACGACCATCAACTCCGTTTCAAGAGACGAAGAGGGAAACTTCTGGATTGGGAACAATTACGGATTGGTACACTACAATCCCGCCACCAAAATACAGACTCCGATCCCGACCTCTCTATTTAGTGAAATCACTTTGATCGTATGCGACCAGCAAGGAAAAGTATGGATAGGAGCTGACAGTATGCTTTTCGCTTGGCTTATCAAAGAAAAAAAGTTCGTTCTATTCGGCGAATCAGACGGCGTAATTCAGAACGAATATCTTTCCAAACCCCGCCTGTTAAGTATGCAGGGAGACGTCTATATGGGTGGAGTAAAAGGTTTACTGCACATTAACTGCAAAATACCATTAACAACTTCTGAACTTCCCCAACTCCAATTATCCGATGTCATCATCAATGGAGAATCCGTGAATAACGAATTAACCAATCGCCCAACAGGGATCTCCGCTCCCTGGAACAGTAATATCACTATCCGGATCATGTCGAAAGAGAAGGACATTTTCCGACAGAAAGTGTACAGATACCAGATAGAAGGGCTGAATGACCAGCAAATCGAATCATACAATCCCGAACTGGCTATACGTTCACTTCCTCCGGGAAGTTATAAGATTATGGCTTCATGTACAGCTAAAGATGGCAGTTGGATTCCCAGTCAGGAAGTACTGGAACTAACCATTCTCCCTCCCTGGTATCGGACATGGTGGTTTATTCTTAGCTGTACCGTTCTTACTGCTGCCGCTATTATTGAAACTTTCCGAAGAACTCTAAGGCGTAAGGAAGAAAAACTGAAATGGGCAATGAAGGAACATGAACAACAGGTATATGAAGAAAAAGTACGTTTCCTTATTAATATCAGTCATGAGTTGCGCACACCTTTAACGCTCATACACGCACCGCTTAGCCGGATACTGAAATCGCTTTCTGCCGAAGATACACAATATTTACCTATAAAAGCAATCTATCGCCAGTCACAGCGAATGAAAAACCTTATTAATATGGTACTCGATGTACGCAAAATGGAGGTTGGGGAAAGTAAATTGCAGATACAGCCGTATGCTCTCAATCAATGGATTGAACATGTATCCCAAGATTTCGTCAGCGAAGGTGAAGCTAAAAACGTCCGTATCCGCTATCAGCTTGACCCACAGATCAATACTGTAAGTTTCGATAAAGATAAGTGTGAGATTATTCTAAGCAATCTGCTTATCAATGCCTTAAAACACAGTCCACAAGATGCAGAAATAACAATTACATCGGAGTTTCTTTCCGAAAAAAACAGCGTGCGTATCTCCATCATAGATCAGGGAAACGGATTGAAACAAGTAAATACAAAGAAGCTCTTCACCCGCTTCTATCAAGGTACAGGAGAGCAAAGCGGTACAGGTATCGGATTATCTTATTCCAGGATTCTGGTAGAACTACACGGAGGCTCCATCGGTGCACGGGATAATCAGGAAGCTGGTGCAACATTCTTCTTTGAACTACCCTTGAGACAACAATCGGAAGAGATCGTCTGTCAGCCGAAAGCATATCTAAACGAATTGATGAACGATGATAGCAAAGAACTGTTACCGGAGGAAAATACGTTCGATACGAGTCCTTACAGTATTCTAGTGGTGGATGACAATCCGGATTTGACGGATTTTCTGAAAAAGTCACTGGGAGAATATTTCAAACGGGTAGTGATTGCTTCCGATGGTGTGGAAGCCCTTCAACTGACCAGAAATCATGCTCCGGATATTATCGTCAGTGACGTGATGATGCCGAGAATGAATGGATATGAACTTTGCAAAAATATAAAGGAAGATATTACGATCAGTCACATTCCTATCATTCTGCTGACAGCAAGAGATGATAAACAAAGTCAGTTGAGTGGCTACAAGAATGGGGCGGACGCTTATCTGACTAAGCCCTTTGAGATAGAAATGCTAATGGAAATCATTCGCAACCGATTGAAAAACCGCGAATCTATCAAGAAAAGATATTTGAATACAGGATTAGTCCCTGCGCCGGAAGAGAGCACTTTCAGCCAGGCAGATGAAACATTTCTGCTGAAACTGAATAAAATTATTCAGGAACATCTGGATAGCAGCAATCTGGACGTCACTTTTATCTGCAAGGAGATAGGTATGAGCCGGGCTTCCCTTTACAATAAGCTAAAAGCTCTGACCGATATGGGAGCCAATGATTACATTAATAAATTCCGGATGGAGAAAGCGATCACATTAATCACCAGTACGGACATGTCGTTCACGGAAATTGCCGAGAAGGTCGGCTTCACTACTTCACGCTATTTCAGTACGGCTTTCAAACAATATACAGGAGAAACGCCAACTCAATATAAGGAGAAGAGAAAACAGGAACGGAAAAAAGAGTAATGAGCAGCTACCCGAAAAAACAAATATTCTTTAGGCACGGAATTCTAAGACCTGAGCAAATAATCCGTGCCTAAAAATTTTAATATACTGCAAGTTTCATTACTTACTCAACCATTGACTTTTTTATAGTCTTCCAGAAACTTCTTCAATCCCGAATCCGTCAACGGATGATTCAATAAACCCTTGATAGCACTCAACGGACAAGTAGCAACGTCCGCTCCCACTTCCACACATTCGATAATATGTTTCGTATTGCGGATAGAAGCAGCGAGCACTTGTGTCTTGTAATCATAGGTACGATACATACGTACAATATCTCCCACAAGCCCTACTCCATCTTCACAAATATCGTCCAGACGACCGACAAAAGGCGAAACATAGGTAGCTCCGGCTTTAGCTGCCAGTAATGCCTGTCCTACTGAAAAGACTAATGTACAGTTAGTACGAATTCCCTTTTCCGTGAAATGTTTGATCGCTTTAATGCCATCGGCAATGCAGGGGACTTTTACTACAATATGCGGATTGAGCGCGGCAAGTTCTTCACCTTCACGAATCATTCCTTCATAATCAGTTGCTATCACTTCGGCACTGACATCTCCGTTGACAATCTTACATATCTTGATATAATGTTCACGCTGATTCTGCGTTCCTTTGATACCTTCTTTCGCCATCAGCGAAGGGTTGGTAGTCACTCCGTCAAGTACTCCGAGGTCATAAGCCTCCTGAATTTGCTCCAAATTAGCTGTGTCAATAAAAAATTTCATACTCTTAATTTTTAATGGTTAACGATCTAATAGTCAAAGATAATAATTTATTTCCATTCATCTCTGATTATGCAATCGTTATTGACGAATCAAGATATACATCCTGAATAGTATTCAATAATTCCACCCCTTCGTTCATTGGTTTCTGGAACGCTTTACGTCCGCTAATCAATCCCATACCTCCTGCACGTTTGTTGACTACAGCTGTAATGACTGCATCACGCAAATCGGAAGAACCGTGAGATTCTCCACCGGAGTTAATCAAACCAACGCGTCCCATATAGCCGTTGGCTACCTGGTAGCGGCAAAGGTCAATCGGATGTTCGGAAGCAAGTTCGGTATACATACGCTCGTCGATCTTTCCGAATCCGATAGCTTTGAAGCCACCATTATTAGTCGGAAGTTTCTGTTTCACAATATCAGCTTTGATAGTCACTCCCAAACGGTCGGCCTGTCCTGTCAGGTCGGCGGCAGCATGATAATCGACAGCACCTTTCTTGAAATCATTATTGCGCAGGTAACACCAAAGAATGGTTGCCATCCCCAGTTCGTGAGCATATTCAAAAGCTTCGGCTATCTCCACGAGCTGACGGCGACTCTGTTCCGAACCGAAATAGATAGTGGCGCCTACAGCTACTGCTCCCATATTCCAGGCTTCTTTAACGGTACCAAACAATACTTGGTCGAAACTGTTAGGATAAGAAAGTAATTCATTGTGATTCAACTTAACGATGAAAGGTATTTTATGGGCATATTTACGTGCTACGGATCCAAGAATCCCAAAGGTAGAAGCTACTCCATTACAGCCTCCTTCAATAGCCAGTTTTACGATATTTTCCGGATCGAAATAGATCGGATTGGGGGCAAACGATGCTCCGGCAGTATGTTCGATGTCCTGATCGACAGGAAGTATAGACACATAACCGGTATTAGCCAGGCGTCCATGTCCCAACAACGTTTGCAGACTGTTCAATACTCTGATGTTCCGGTCCGAATCAATCCAGATTTTATCTATTGTATCGGGAGACGGAACATGAATCAATGATTTATCAATGGTTTCGCAAGTGTGGTCCAGATAATAACAGGCCTTATCTCTTAATAATTCTACTACTTTACTCATAACTTCTTTTTTTAATGTGTAACTTTTCTATTTTTTCTTTCCCTGATTGGCTACTGCTTCCATCAGTTTTTTGATCTCTTCCGGGTTTCCCAGGAAATAGTCATTAGCAACGTTCAGGTTTTCATCAAACTCAAATACGTAAGGCACAGCCGTAGGTAGATTCAGCTTGACAATATCTTCATCGGAGATGTTTTTTAGATGCTTGATGATGCCTCTCAAACTATTGCCATGAGCGACCACCAACAGCGTATGAGCTGTTTTCAGACTAGGAAATATATCACTTTCCCAATAAGGCATAATACGTTCAATGGTATCTTTCAACGATTCAGTACGAGGCAACTCCGCATCGGGTACTTCATGATAACGGTAATCAAAACGGGGATTTCTCAAATCACTTTCTGAAAGAGGATGGGGAGCTATATCATAGCTACGACGCCACACTAGCACTTGTTCTTCTCCATATTTCTCGGCAGTCTCGGCTTTATTCAATCCCTGCAATTCACCATAATGCTTTTCATTCAAGCGCCAGCTTTTCTCTACAGGTATCCAGTCCAGATTCATCTTATCGAGAACACAGTTCAAGGTTTTCACCGCACGCTTCAAATAGGAAGTATAAGCCTTATCAAAATTGAAACCATATTCTTTCAATGTCTCTCCGGCTTTTTCAGCTTCGGCAACTCCCTTTTCTGTCAGATCTACATCTGTCCAGCCCGTAAAACGATTTTCTTTATTCCATGCACTCTCTCCGTGACGAAGTAATACTATCTTTTTCATTTCTAAAATTCTCCTTTCTTCTTTTTATATATACAACAGATTGTTTCTTCACAAAGTTCACTAGAAAATAAATAGTTGTCAATACCCAGAAATAATGATTCTTTCTACAAAGAAGCGGGATGCAGTAATCAGGGATATAAAAAAATACCCTCCTCTAATTCTAAGCTTGCATTATGGATGATGATTCATCAAAGCAAGGTTATCATTAGAGAAGAGTAAGTCTGTAAAAGTAAAAAGAGAGAGTTTATATATACAAGAAAATCTGTTCTACTTTTCTATTTTTTTCTATTCTTCGTTTTCCTCAAAGCTATTTATCAGAAGACCGCGTATCAGCATCTTTTCCATAATATCCTTCTTTTGCTTTCTTGATATTTCGTAGCAAAGCTGTATAGTGTCTATAATTAAAATCTCCTTCCTTATAAACAGTGAGTTGTTGTTTCACATATTCTTCAATCTTATCTAAGTGCATTTCTACAAAGAGCAGAATGTCAGAACGATTAACCGTTGTATTTACATTTCCGGCATCTTTACTACCAGGATTCATCATACGTTCAACAAATCCCAGGTAAGTCCGCTGCTGCTGACGACGGAAATTATTTTCCAGTTCATTGGAATCATCCAATGGTTTCCACACTGTAGCAAATACATCATTCAGATATTCCTCAAGCGGATAAGGATCTGAAGCACACATTGAAGCCGAATACAAATTCTGCAACATTCCCGGCGCTAGTAATAAAGCCACAATAGAACTTTGACGGTCGCGAATTTCATCCACAGCCTTCACTCCTGTACAACTCACCACCTTATCCGGATAGAGCCAAAGCGGAGCCACAAGTAAATTCCGTCCCAACCACTCTACAGCTTCCTTCTGCACACTACGCGGCAGATAATCGTGAGGATTTTGTCCCGGCAAATTATTAGTATACCGCCCACCTAAGTTCTTCTGTACATGCAATGTATATTTCATATATTGAGCACGGACTGATTTATAAATCGTATTCAAGTCATCATACTGACCATCAGGTTGTGCCGTCCAAGTCATTATATCTTCCATCACCCTTTTCAGATTCTTTATACCATATTCATTGGCTTTCATATTATTGTCACCCAAGTCTTCACTTTGGCTACGCGGATCGGCTCCTTTCCCTTCATCACCGATAAATAACAGCCGGTGGTCACTCTGAAGTCTCTTTGTGACTTCAGCACGCAATGCCACTTTCTCCATAAAAGGATCTTTAAATTCCGGACGATATTGATATCCCCATTTTATAGCCCATTTATCATAATCGCCTATACGAGGAAAAAGTCCTTTTTCTGAAATCCGGTCTTCAGGCTGTGCCACATAATTGAATCGTGCATAATCCATGATTGATACTGTGTGTCCGTTTGCTTCCACCCAAGCTTTATCCCGTAACTTCTCTACCGGTGTAGCTGAACTGGCAGCCATATTGTGACGCAAGCCGAGTGTATGCCCTACTTCGTGTGAAGAGACAAATTGGATCAAAGTTCCCATCAATTTGTCATCAAATGTCATTGATTGCGCACGTTTATCCAAAGGTCCGCACTGCACCATATACCATTTCTTAAGTAGGTTCATCACGTTATGATACCAGCAGATATGACTTTCCATTATTTCTCCGCTACGCGGATCTACAATACGCGGGCCATAGGCATTCTCTGTCTCCGAAGGCAGATAACGCAATACGCTATAACGTGCATCATCCAAACTCATTGTGGGATCGTCCGGCCACTCTTTGGCGATAATGGCATTTTTAAATCCGGCTGCTTCAAAAGCAACATTCCAATCGTTCACACCGGCTTTAAGATAAGGAATCCACTTCTTGGGTGTCGCCGGGTCTATATAGTATACAATAGGGCGTTTCGGTTCAGAGAGTTGTCCCCGACGATAACGTTCCGGGTCTTTCGGTTCCAACCGATAACGCTGAATGATGGCCCCACGCAATGTGACCTGCTGTTCATCAGAGAATTCTGTCACCGGATTCTGAAAAAAGCCAACCCGTTCATCTGCCAGTCTCGGCTGCATCGGCTCTTTAGGCAACATTACCATACTGGTATTCAGTTTCACTGTCACTGATCCTGTTGCCGCAGCCGGCAATTTGCCGGAAGTTATGTTGTAAGTACGCAAAGTTACTACTTCCACATTAATAGGATAGGTCTTTATAGTATCCATAAATGTACGATCCTGGACTAAAGAACCAATGCCAAGAATAGAACGGTCACTTGATGTAAAGCCACAGGTCTTATTATCACTTAAAAGGAACTTGGAGACGTTGACGAGCTGTGCCTGGGTCTCCGGATTTCTACCGATGACATCAAACTTACCGATAACCGGATCTACAGTAGACTGCTTCAACGCCTCCGCTATCTTATCACCCGGGCGGGCAAACTGTGACTGCACATATTCACGTAAAAAGAGAGTTTTATCGTTATGTTGTTCCCAATAAACCACACTTCGATTCACCTCTTCTCCACTAAGCATTTTAAATCCTTGTGGAACAGCTTTAAAGCGGGTAACAACCAATAACAATCGCCCCAATAAAGAATCCGGAACTTCAAAATACCAGTCATCTTTGATGTGACGAATCGTAAACATACCCTCACATTCACTTCCTCCATCTTTCAAAAGTTTCTCGTAAGCGGTAGCCTTCTTGACAGTGTCTTTCTTGACCGTATCTTCATGAACTACCAGATTTTTGTTTCCGTACTCCAGCGGAAGTTTACCACTGGCATACACTCCAACACATTGCAGTGTAAGGAGTATGTATGCCGCCATCATTAAGTTTTTTCGCATCGCTTTTCTCTTTATTTTTTTATTCGTTAGTGTTCAGCGTTATGTTCGGATTCTTTTCACGGGCATCTACCGGAAATGGAATGATATACAAACGTGAATCCGGGCGCAGTGTATATGTCTTCTGCTCAACGTCCGTAGAAACCACCGGAAACTTACGGGTAATTGTCTTCGCATAATCAGCTTCCGTATTGTATCGTTTCAAATCCCAAAAACGGCTGAATCCCGAAATCAGTTCCCTGCGACGTTCGTCAATGACTGCCTGCACCATCTCACGTTCGGTAGCCGGTTCCGGCAATATGGCTTCCGAACCTCTAATTCTTTTTTCCCGCAACAAATTCAAAGTCCCGACAGCTCCCGATATGTCCTTCAACCGTGCTTTGGCTTCAGCCAGAATCAGATAAACTTCAGCAGTACGCATACCTACGGACATCGTCTGGAATTTGGAATAGGAAATTGAAGTATCCCACAAAGCAGCACCGGAGCCTTCATCAAAGTAATAGATACTGTTGCCGGTCGTTTTGAAGAACTGGTTCATACGTTCGTCATTCTGTCCGTAAAGTTGCAGCAACTCCGGACTTGCCATACCATACATGTAAGCCAGGTTGTCAGAGGTTCCTCCCATATAAGCATAGTTCAAAATCTCCGGATTACCGCCTTTAGCATAAGTCGACACCTTGGTCGGCCCGCCTGCATCTGCCAACGCTATATAATCAATCAAGCTACTATTTCGTTTCAACGATTCTTCCGCAGCTTCTTTCGCTTTCTTCCAGTCTCGATGGAACAGATAAACGCGGGCGGCCAATGCATAGCCAAACGCTTTGGACGGATGATATACATTCACCGGCTCTTCCTGTAAATAAGGAAGTGCATCTTCTATATCCTTAATGATGAAATCATAAACTTTGGCAACAGTCGATTTAGTCGGAGTAGCTTCCAAGTCATATTTACTGACGATGGGAATCCCGCCGTCATTCGCCGCCGTTTCCGGATTATAGGCTTTCGCATACGTATTCACTACAATAAAGTGGTCCCAGGCACGCATGATCTTCGCTTCCGCTTTAGCCAGTTCCTTGATGTCTTTGTCACCCTGGCTGTCGTCTATCAATGAAATCACAATATTCGACCGCAAGATGTATGTATAACAGTTTGCATACAGATTGTTGTCACTCAGTTCTTTCCTGTCGGCTTCCTCATTGAACGTCATATTGATTCCATCATAGGAAGTATACTCTTTGCCAATAATATTCGATTCTTTTGCCCAGACATTGTCACTTAGCAATGCAAAAGACATCGGATGATAAGTCCGGTTCGGCAAAGCCACCAATTCGTAGTAAGTTTGGGTAGAATCCACGGTTTTCTGACCCGTGGGAGTTATATCCACATAATTCTCACAGGCTGCAACCCCTATTATGAGAATAATCGGCAAAATATAAAGTAATTTACGCATATCCTATGTCTTTTAAATAGTTAGAAACTTGTTGATAATCCGATGGAATAAGTTTTAGGCGAAGCCATACCACGTGTTCCACCATTCATATTGTAGCTCTCGGGATCAATATCACTCCCTGCCTTACACCAAGTAAACAGATTGTTCACCTGTACCTTTACCTTCAGCGAATTGAGACGGAGATGCTGGCAAATCATTAGTGGTAAGTTATAACCCAAACTCAAGCTACGCAATTTCACATAGCCGGCATCCTTCACATTCATGTCACCATACAGCCACCATTCCTGAAAAGTACCCGCATAAGTTTTTACTTGTGACGGCATATCGTGATACATACGTACTCGTGCATCCGGTTCATCCGCGCTCCAACGGTTGGAAATTCCTTTCAGCGTCTGGCTTCCTATTTGGTCATTCATGCTCACTACACTGTTACGCAGTTTGTTGCCACCGGCATACACGAAGAAAGCATTCAGATCGAAATTCTTATAATTGAGTCTGAAAGCCAGCGATCCACTGAATTTCGGGGTCAATGAACCGAGGTTCACCAAGTCATCAGTACCTTTGAGCGATGAATTACTGGTAATACTGGCTACTGTGCCGTCTTCATTGAATTTCACCAAATCATTCCCATCTTTATCCACCGCTACCGGATACCCATTCTCAATACGGTCTATGCGATAAGCCCATAGCGTATTATAACTAGTACCTTCCATAAAATAGTTCTGCGGACTCATAATAAAGGACGACACATTGTCCGCATCGCTGTGATCCACTTTCAGCATCTTGTTCTTATTATGGTCAAAGTTGAAATCGATAGCAAAATTCCAGTCTTTCTTGCGGACGATGTTTGCTGTGAGGGAAAGTTCCACACCCCGGTTACGCATCTTGCCATTATTCACTTTACGTGATTTTGCCCCCATAGTCGGATCCATATACCGGCTTACAAGCAAATCGGACGACTGGCGGTTGTAGTATTCCAAACTACCGCTAATCACATTATTGAACAGGCGGAAATCCAATCCTATATTATAAGTAGCTGTCTTTTCCCAACGCAGTTTCGGATTGGGCAAATCATCGTCTTCATACGTCAGATAGGTCGTTTTGATAGGATTGCTCTGTGTCTTTTGTTTGACAATAAAATAAGTGGTCGAACTTTGGTCTACGTTACCGTTGATACCATAAGTCATACGCGCTTTGAGATAATCCAACCAGAAAATCTCTTTCATAAATGATTCTTCCGACAGAATCCAGGAGGCACCGACAGACCACAAGGGATGACGCTGTTTACGAATATCAAGACCGAACAGGTCAGCTTGATCCCAACGAATACTTCCCGACAGATTATAGCGGGATAGGAAAGAGTATGCCGCATTCGCATAAAAAGACGCATAACGATGGCGGGTCTCCTTTAAAGTGCCGGGCAGCCCCGACAAAGTAATCCTACTGCCGGAAAGGGCACTGGTTCCCACACCGTCGCGAAATTCCTGCCAGTTCATTTGATCGGAAGTCAGCGTTTGCGGATCGTAGCCATAAAATAATTGACTGGTAGATTTCGGAATCTTGTTTTCACGAAATTCCAATCCGGCAATGGCAGTCACTCTATGATCTTTCCAACTTTTGTCAAAGTCTATCTGGTTTCGTACAGTATAGCGCTTACTTCCAATTTCCGACTGTAAATATCGACCGCCTTGCGGCAAATGCGCTTTTCCCTCCGTATCAACCATACTGTTGTGCAACATACGTATTGTGTAAGAATCTTCCGAATCAAACTGTTCATTCTTGCTCTTGTTCCATTCATACTGATACATAAAGTTGTACTTAAACATTTTCAGGAAACGAGCCTGTAAACTAACGAATGGACGAATGCTGACATCATGTGATTTAGTCTTACTTTCATCCAGTACGTCAAGCACATTGAAGCCAAACGATTTGTAAGGTGCAACACCCTCAGCACTACCCACAACACTTCCATTGTAAGAAACGTTGCCTACATTGACGTAAGGAGACACATAGCGGTTACCGTCGGCATCCAATATCCGTTCATACCTTTGCTGTATGGCATAGCTGGTATAGTATGTATTCGGTGTGTAGCTACGTCCCATGCGTACGTCTACGCCGACATTCACATTCATCCAACTCGTAATTGCATAGTTCGACTTGTAATACAAGGAAATCCGATTACTCTTACTGCTTATGATACGCTGATTGTCAGTCTCATAGTTGAAAGAAAGATAATGATTGTTATTTCCGGCCTTTTGAGATATACTCACATTATATCGCTGGGTCACGGCTGTACGCCAAGCATTGTCTCGATATTCTTTATAATAGTCATTATTGCGCCATTGGTTCAAAGTGGCATTTACCTCATCACTGCTGACATCTCCATTTTCCCGATCCAGATAAAGTTGGAACAGAGGATTGTAGTATCCGGATTTAAAACCGGACAAATATCCCGACGCACTCCCTATTTCGGCTACATTGGCATCAAATACAGCCGTTTGGTAATCAATAATTTCACTGGTAGAAGCCAGATTCAAACTCTTGAAATTCGGCTTGGTAGTGATAAACCAGTCAGCGTTTATAGACACGTTTGCACCTTCTTTTTTGGCTTGCTTCGTAGCGACCACAATAACTCCATTCGCAGCCAAAGCACCATAGATACTAGCTGCAGCGGCATCTTTCAAGACAGTAATACTCTCTACATTATAAGGATTTATCTCACTCAAGGTCAGGTCGGTCGGCATATCATCCACAACAATCAACGGCATTGTTCCAACATTAGGCGAGAACGTACCTACACCACGAAGGATGGGACTCATATCACCGTTATTCGGATTAATATTCATACGCAAACCGGCTATTTGCCCTTCCAAGGATGACGCCAGATCACTATGCATCTGCCTTGTCAGTTGTTCAGAATCTATAAAACCGAAAGAGGCAGTAGAGCGTTCCCGACTAATGCGCTGATAACCGGTCACTACAACATCTCCCAATTGCTGTTTATCTTCGTGCATAACCACATTGATATTGGTACGTCCTTTAATAGATATTTTTTCAGTCTGCATACCGACAAAAGAGACTTCCAGCGTATGAGTTTCTGCCAATACCTTACAAGTAAAATATCCTTCAGCATTGGCTATAGCTCCAAACGGGCTGCTGATTCCCCGGATGTTTGCACCTGGCAATGGGGTTCCCTTTTCATCTACAATCCGCCCCTCGATATTTCTGACCTTTCGTACAGCACCTGTGGAAGTGGTTTTCATTTTACGGATAGTAATGAAATGCTGATTCACTTCATATTCGAAAGGTTTCCCTTCTAATATTTTCTGAAGTGCTGACAGAGGAGCCAACTGGTGTATACTAACACTTACCCGATAAGAGTTAACATCTTCACTAGAGAAGTTCACTTTGTAGCCGGACACATTACTGAACTGTTTTAAAGCCTCGCCTAATGAAACATTCTTCAGTTCTAAAGAAATCAGTTTGCTGTCTGACTCCTGTGCCCATCCATGTAAGGCAGTTACAAACATTAGCAATAAGAAGGCGGCTTTCATCCACATGCCCCTCCCCGTTGCCTTTTTGTAAGACAATGTAAATCGTTGCTTTTTCATAAGAGTTGTATTTGTAAAGTTATATATGTTTTATAGTAATTGTTTCATTCTGATAATCTATATGTACTTTTTGCAGTTTATTGAGCAATTCCAACGCTTCTTCCAAATGAGTATTGCGGTTAGCCCAAAAGTTTAGTCTGATATTATATAGTTCCTGTTGTTCAAAGTCGATATTCACATTGTACCATCTGCCTAAAAAGCTCATGATTTCTTCCAATGGCGCATCATCAAAATAAAACATTCCTTCTGTCCAGGCTGTATAAGTGGCTATATTCACATTTGATATTTTCTCTTCTCCGGTTTCTGTATAAGTCAGGTCCTGACCTGGTTGAAGCATAACGGATTTGTAACTGTTCATATTCGTCACCTGTACTTTTCCTTGTACCAAGGTTACATGACGATCCTCCGTTTTATATGAACGTACATTAAATTTAGTACCTAACACTCTTGTATCCATACCATCAGCCCTTACAATAAACGGATGCTCTTCATCCTTTGCCACTTCAAAGCAAGCCTCCCCTTTCAGCTCTACACGTCGTTCTTTTCCTCTGAATGCCACCGGATAGCGCAGCGTACTTTCTGCATTAATCCACACTTTAGTACCATCTGCCAGTACCAGCAGAAAATCTTTACCACGTGGCGTAGTCAGATTCAGATAAGCTACAGTATCTGTTGCCGGCAATGCTTTCACTTGCCAATCCTTTATGTCCATTACACTATCTTTCAGCAACTGTTGATCGTGACCATCTATTTGCAGTATTACATGATCTCCACAGTTGTTTGCGGCAAAAAAACGTATTGGCTGTTGTTTTTGTGAAGAAGGAGAAGAAAGAAAAGAAGGAATCAAAAATGCTAAAACGAAGATAGCGGCTGCCACAGAAGCTGCCGTCCAAATGCGCATTTTCGCCCTGCTTCTATGTCTGCGGTCCAGTTTCTCACGTATCATGGCTTCTTTGCAAGCCATCAATTCCCAAAAGAGTTCTTTATTTTCAGGTACGCTTATCCACTGAAGAAATTCATCTGTTTCTCTTAATTGCGGATCTTGTATCGCACGTAGTGCATAGTCTAAATTTTGGTCTGAATTACCTATCATAGTATCAACTGTTTCTCTTAATACGGAGAGAGAGTCGAAATTGATGACACCTAAAAAAGATTTTTTCTAAAAAAAGATTTTTAATTGTTTGCGGAGTATCTTTAATGCCCTGGCAATGTGCGTTCTGACGGTATTATCACTAATACGTAACTTTTCACTGATTTCTGCACATTTCTTCTCATTTAAAAAGAATTCCTCCACTACTGTACGCATTTGCGGAGCCATTTGACGAATGCTCTCCTGCATCCGATTTATTTTGTCTTCATAATCACGGTATTCCTTCACAGTCCAATCACTGTAAAGTTCTTCCAGGTACCTCTCCGCATTTCTATGTACTACGTTTTGGTGGCGTATGTGGTCAATGCAACGATTCCTTACCATGACGAAGAATAAAGGCAGCAAATCATCTTCCGTTGTCAATCGTTCAGTGTTTTCAAGCACCGAACAAAAGACATCGTTCACCATATCCTTTGCGCTTTCTCCATCATTCAGCAGGTTATATGCATGAATATAGAGTTTTTGCCAATGTTTTTTGTAAACAACGGCGATAGCATTTTGACTATTATCCATGTATTTTTATTGCCTTTTGCATTTCATTGCGCGCAAAGATAATCATTTAGAGCAAAAAGTTCCCAATTTATTAAAAAAGAATAGAATTCATCTAAAAGTGTCCGAACTTATAGACACATTCTATTCCCACCTCTTAGTTCCCAATTTCTTGACACCTTATTTCTTGCCTAAGATATATAATTCATAATTGTGCTCGGAGTTTCCATTCATCCTGTGCCTGCATAATTATTGCTTTATCTTTACGCCTATAAAAAACTTCGATTATTTTTTTTACATGATAGAAATTAATAGGATATTCAATCCATATACAACAGTTTTCTTTGTTTTTCATACTTTCTTTAAGATGAAGCAATACTATCTTTTTCCTTTTTAAAGCAGAATTCAGCAAAAATGATTATTTTTACGAGCTAATTATTGTCTAACTATCAATCATACAAACTCATTTTGAAAATAAGCGAACAAGACAAAGGTGCATTCCTGCAAAAGTTGATGAGCAAAGCGAATATAGGCTGGTGGGAAGCTGACTTAAAAACAGAGACGTATAAATGTTCTGAATTAATCTCCGAGTTGCTCGGGCTAGAGGAAGACGGCGTTATCAGTTTTGAAGATTTCAATCAACGTATCCTTAGGGAAGATCAGAACTACACAACTTTTCCTTCTTTTGACGAACTGCAACAGACAACTGAAGAAGTCTATTTATTTGACACCCCCAAAGGTAGTATATGGATTCGCAGTAAAGTGTGTTTTGAAGAAACAGACGAAGACGGCAATACCAAAGTGTATGGTATAGCCGAAACACAAGAGGGAGCTCATATAGCATCCGCCCATCAGGCCCTACAAAATAGCGAGCGTATTCTACATAATATATATAAGAACCTTCCGGTAGGCATTGAATTATATGACAAAGAAGGACGGCTGATTGACCTGAATAAGAAAGAACTGGAAATGTTCCACATACGCTCCAAAGAAGATATTTTAGGAATCAATCTTTTCAATAATCCTGTATTACCGGAGGAAATAAAACAGAAGCTTAGAGATTATGAAAATGTGGATTTCACATTCCGATATGACTTTTCTAAGATTGACGGCTACTATTCACCAGAGAAATCAACAGGCTTCCTTGATTTAGTAACCAAAGCAACGACTCTATACGATCACAATCACGAGCTTATCAATTATCTTTTGATTAATGTAGACAAAACCGAAGATACAATTGCTTATAATAAAATTCAGGAGTTCGAGAGTTTCTTCGATTTGGTAGGAGATTATGCCAAAGTAGGTTATGCCCACTTCGATGCTTTGAGCCGGAATGGGTATGCCTTGCGAAGCTGGTATAGGAATGTAGGTGAAGAAGAAGGGACTCCGTTACCGGAAATCATCGGTATTCACTCTCATTTCCATCCGGAAGACCGTGCAGTCATGATTGACTTCCTGGATAAAGTAGTGAAGGGGGAAAGTTCCAAATTATGCCGGGATGTCCGCATTCGTAGGACAAACGGCAACTATACCTGGACACGGGTGAATGTATTAGTCAGAAATTACCAGCCGCAGGACAACATTATCGAAATGTTATGTATTAACTTTGATATTACTCAATTGAAAGAAACTGAACGGATGCTGATTGATGCTAAAGAACAAGCCGAAGAAGCCGACCGGTTAAAGTCTGCTTTTCTTGCAAACATGAGCCACGAAATACGTACCCCGCTTAATGCAATAGTGGGCTTTTCAAGCCTGCTTGAAGAAGCGGAAGATCCAGAAGAGAAACACCAGTATGTCACTATCATTGAAGAAAATAACAAGCTACTGTTGCAACTCATATCAGATATCCTCGATTTGTCAAAAATTGAAGCCGGGACTTTCGATGTTATCCCGGAACAGGTGAATGCGCAGCAACTTTGCAACGAACTGTTTCAGGCTATGCAAATGAAAGCTACTCCACAAGTCGAAATTCTTCTGGCTCCGGAATTACCGGAACTTATTTTCACGAGTGACAAAAACAGATTATATCAGGTATTAGTAAACTTCGTAACCAATGCTTTGAAGTTTACTTCTGAAGGCAGCATCGTTATTGATTACCGAATTAACGGGAATGAAGTACGATTCTCCGTTAAGGATACAGGAATAGGTATTGCTCCAGAAAAACAAAAAGCGATCTTCACCCGGTTTGTGAAACTGAACAGTTTCATTCCCGGCACCGGACTAGGACTTCCTATCTGTCAAAGCATTATCACACAATTGGGAGGTAAAATTGGAGTGGAATCGGAACCGGGAAAAGGTTCTTGTTTCTGGTTTACACATCCGCTTTAATGAGAAGCGAATTTCAAAGAATAATAAACATCGGCTGATACCACCCCAAAGTGGTTATCTATTTCTCTTTAAGAAAATACGATCTGTTATAGTGTTGGGAAGTTCCGATTCATAATGTGTCACCATAATCATCGTCTTATCTTTGCGTTGGCAGAAAGCCTCGATCACTTTCTTTACCCGGCGACGATTATAGGTATCCAAGCCATGAAGGGGTTCATCCAGAATCAACAGTTCCGGGTCTTTGACGAAAGCTCTTGCCAGCAAGGCCAAGCGTTGTTCTCCACTGGATAGTTGCAGGAATGGTTTATCTTTCAAATCTGCAATGCCGAATATATCCATCCACCATTCGCAGATAGCCATCTGCTCTGGTTGAGGACGTTTATACAGACCAATACTGTCATGCAAACCACTGGCTACGATTTCAATAGCCGGTAAGTTTTTGAGATAAGCACGGTGCATCTCCGGACTTACGTAACCGATATGTTTCTTGATTTCCCAAATACTTTCTCCCGTCCCTCTTTTCCGTCCGAAGAGACTGATGTCGCAGGCATACGATTGCGGATTGTCTGCACAGACAAGGCTCAACAATGTTGATTTTCCAGCACCGTTCTCGCCACTCAACGCCCACTTCTCGCCACGATGGACTGTCCAGTCCAGTTCTTTCAGAATAATTCGGTCTCCATAACGAATACTGACCTTATTCAGTTTTACTACTTCCTCCGAATCATAATTGTTGCCATCAGATGGCAAATTTATAATCCGTTGCTGCAAGTCATCAAAAGAGGTAGTCACATCTCTACTGCGAAAAGCGTCCAAATAGACTTCACGTTCCATTTTAGGAAAGACTTCCATTTTGTCCACAGGAATGACATGAGTGATGAATGACGGTATATCATCGAGCATGGAAAGTACCAAAATGATCTGTACGGACGACATTTTCGTCAGACGTTCGAGCAAAGAAAACAACAGTTCGCGCGTAGGAGCATCCAGTCCGATAAACGGATTATCCATAATCAACACGCGGGGAGCAGTCAACAAGGTTTTAGTTAGCTGGAATTTACGTAATTCACCGCTGGAAAGGAGAATGATCTTCTTGTCGAGCAACGGTTCGATACGGAAGAGTTCAAACAGTTCGCGTTGTAGTTGCTCGTCCTTGATTTCTCCCAACATCTCACGAACATAGGGAGTTTCATCCTGATCGTGAGCATTCCAACGCTGCTGATAGTAGTAATTGGCATCGGCGGCTCCATAAGTATCGCGAAAAGCAATGTATTTCACATTATCATAAAGAGTCTGGGTGGCAGAGGGGGAAAAATCATATTCCACGGTTCCTTCACGCAATGGATATTTTCCGATCAGGGTATCTACAAAAAGACTTTTACCACCACCATTGGGACCTACAATAGCTATGTGTTCATTCGCTCCGATAGTTGCCGTGATGGGTTTGGCTAAACGCACAAGCGGGTTGCGTGCTACGCCCCCCGCCATGCAGAATGTATTTTGGTTCATATTCTTTTATTCTGTTTTATTATTGCCCGCAAAGGTAACAATTTTATCATAAAAGACGCCAAATTGCAAACATATTCTTATTCGTCACCTATAGGGAATATCTTTATTTACTTACTAAACCCGTAAGGTGGACATTCAAAATTGGTTATATCCAATTTGTATTCCATCATATCTTTCAACTCGTGTATGGGACGTTCCAATTCATAAGGTATCGGTTGTCTGCTGAATTGCTGGAAGTAAAGCAAACAAGCATCCCGCCACCAGACAGCATCCCGTGCCTGAATCTTCAGGTGGTGTTGCACATCATAGAAGCGTTCGGAATCAATATACGGTTCCATCCTGTCCCACACTTTTTGAAAGTTCCTCACTTCGTTTACACCACGATCATACGCGTAGCACAGTTCTGCCCAAAGTGTACGTCCGCTCTTCATCTGATGATTCCAAGGAACATGGTGAAACCAAAGGAGCAGATTCTCCGGACAGGTATTCACATTGTCCAGTTGCTCGCATAATGGAGAATGGTATTGTCCGGTAGCATTACTTCCTGTACTGCTGCGGTCGAAACCTATTCCCATGTTGTCGGCACGGTGGTAATAAGGAGGTAGCCAATCCGGGCGGGCATCGGGAATATCACACCAAGGTTCCGGTCCGTAATGATGCCCCCATGCAAAGATATGATGCAAGCCGAGAGGCATCATGTAGTCTACTACTGCTTCTCTCGATTTCTGAAGCACTTGGGAGTTGAGAAGGGAGAGTTGAGCGTCGATTTGCTCTTTTTGAATGACTTCTCCTGCCGGAGTATCGGTTTGCACACCGGTAACAGGAAGAAAAGTCTGTTTCAACCATTCTTCTCCTATCTGTTCGGAAGAGAGTGAATGTTTCCATGCCAAGCGTCCGAAAGCATACCAGTTGGCTTGAGCAAAAGGATGTCCACACCAATTAGTATCATCACCGATGTTTGCCACTCCGGAAATAGCCGTGAGCGGATGAGAGAATAAAGAACCATCTGTCACACAAGCAACGGTAGAGCCTTTGCCTTGCAAATAAGTATCACTGCCTAAACACTCTTTCCACATAGGAGCAAGGAATGCAAGATGATTGGAAAAGCCAAGATACTCTTGTGTGATTTGAAATTCGGGCATAACTGCCGTCCTTTTCATGGCTCCGAACAACGGGCTGAATGGTTCACGGGGTTGGAAATCTATCGGACCGTTCTTGATCTGCACAATAACATTATCCCGAAACTTACCATCCAAAGGTTCAAATTCAAGATAGGCTTGTTTGGCACGGTCGCTGTCGGTAGGAGAATAAACGAAAGCGCGCCACATCACAATGCCATGATAGGGCCTCAACACATCGGCAAACATATTGGCTCCTTCGGCATGAGTGCGTCCGTAGTCACATGGACCAGGCTGCCCTTCGGAATTAGCTTTCACCAGGAAACCTCCGAAATCGGGAATCAGGGAATAAATCTCTTTTGTTTTCTGCTTCCACCAGTCTATCACTTCTTTATTTAACGGATCGGAAGTGGATAAACCGCCTAAAGCTGCGGGAGAAGAGAAATTAATAGAAAGATATATTTTCAAGCCATAAGGGCGGAAAATATCGGCCAAGACTTTAACTTTCTGCAAATAATCATTAGAAAGTATTTTAGGACTTGCATTGACATTGTTTATTACGGTGGCATTAATGCCGATAGAAGCATTGGCACGAGCGTAGGCTTCATAACGGGGAGAGACAACAGACGGAAGTTCGTCCCATTTCCAAAGTGAATGTCCGGCATATCCGCGTTCGATTGTACCATCCAAGTTATCCCAATGATTCAGAATACGAATTCGATAATCAGGTCGTTCAGAGATATTGAGGGATTGCAAAGCTGATTCCGGTAGTTGCCCGGTAGCTTGCAGACGGAGTAAATGATACGTTCCATAAAGTACTCCTTGTTCACCGGAAGAAGCTATCGTTATTTGACTGCCATCTTTGGAGGTCTGAATCGTATATCCCTCATTTCCAAGTGCACGAAGTTCTTTATTGTTCCGAACCTCCAAAGTAACCGGGATTCCTCCCTGCCAGAAGTTCTGTAATTCGGAAACCGCAATACGTAATGTAGGCGATTGTTTCTTGCTGGTGATTTCCGCTTTCGCTCCCGATGCATAACGAAGCCACAAGGCACTTCCATCTTCTGCCCAAATAGAAGAAAAGCAAAAAAACAAAGTGAATGTCAATGCAAATATATTTCTCATAGTACAAAGTATGTTATCACAATTAATTTACAGTATGATAGCATAAGTAAATTAAGCATTCATAGTTAATAATAACCGCCTCTACCTGAAAAATCCCTATTACCTAATATTCTGGTAAAAGTAGGTATGTTTTTCAAATAGAGGCGGTTGTTTTAATGTATCCTATTATTCATCTTTTCCCTCGATAGTAATGATTCGCCCGTCTGCATCATACCGAAGTTCACAGACTTTCAAGCTACGGAGCCAAGTCTTCCCCTCCGATGGTACACAATCGTGATGAAACAGATACCACTTGCCTTTAAACTCTACAATAGCATGGTGAGTAGTCCATCCTACCACCGGAGTCAGAATGACTCCCTGATAAGTAAACGGACCATAAGGGTTATCACCTGTTGCATAGCAGAGCAAATGAGTGTCTCCCGTAGAATAGGAAAAATAGTATCTACCATTATATTTATGCATCCACGAAGCTTCGAAGAAACGGCGTTCCGTATCCCCTGCTGTCAATGGCTTACCGTCTTCATCCAGAATTACCACTGCACGGGGTTCTTCGGCAAACTCCATCATGTCTTCACTCAAACGAGCGACACGCGACGGGATTGCTTCCTCCTCTCCTTCCGGCAAAATAGCAGATTCCAAGGCTTTATTATTACGGTAACGTTGAAGTTGTCCACCCCACAATCCACCGAAATACATATAATAGTTATCATCTCCGTCATCCCATACAGCCGGATCGATGCTGTAACTTCCCTTCATCGGATTAGCTTCCGGTATAAAAGGACCATAAGGTTTGTCACTCACAGCTACTCCGATACGAAATATATCATTCTGATCTTTCAATGGAAAATACATATAGTACTTACCATCTTTACAAACCACATCACAATCCCAAAGTTGACGGCCCGCCCAAGGAATATCCTCCGTGGAAAGCACCACTCCATGATCTTTTATTTCACCGTTCATCACATCATCCATAGAATACACGTGATAATCTTTCATATTGAAATGATCGCCATTATCATTTTCGGCAATACCACTTTCCCAATCGTGAGAGGGATAAATATACAGTTTGCCATCAAATACATGTACGGCAGGGTCAGCCATATAATCACCGGGAACTAAATATCTTTTTTCTGTTTTCATACTATTTCTGTTTTTTCTGTTAGAAACTTATTTTGTTTTTTCAGCCTCTTTGATAATCAGGTCGACTACCGGCTTCGGCTGATAATTGCGATCAAAAAGTAACGGATAATCCGTGCGGCCTCTCATCGGCCAGTCATTACGCCAAGAGTTCTGATCGGCTACTCCCCAAAGAGTAACCCTGGTGATGAGGTTATAATGTTTCAGGAACAGACGGAAAAAGTCATTCATTCTTTCAGTCCATGCTTTCGATACCTCTTCCGGCAATCCATCCGGATAAGGATTCATCTCTTTTTTATATTCAAAGGAAGCGGAAACTTCTGCACCTACATTGGGATTCGGTGATGGTATCACCGTCAAATCCAGTTCTGTTATCATTATCTTCACTCCTGTTCCGGCAAAGGCCAGCATACTCTTCTCAAATTCACTAATTTTCGGGTAGTCCATGCCAATGTGTCCTTGCATACCTATGGCATCAATACGGATTCCACGTTTTTTCAAATCGTTCACCATTTTCACGACGGCTTCTCTTCTGCCCGGTTGGGCCATTGAGTAGTCATTGTAGTAAAGTTCGGCATCCGGATCAGCCTCGTGTGCATATTGGAAAGCCAATGGGATATATTCTTCACCCAGAATCTCATAAAACTTTGTCTTGCGATATGCTCCATTATCTTCAATCGCTTCATTTACCACATCCCAGCCTTTGATGCGGCCTTTATAGCGTTTCACGATAGTCGTGATATGGTCTTTCATCCGTTTCTTCAGGACTTCCGGAGAGACATTATTTCCGTCCTTATCTACGCAAAACCAAGGGGCCAATTGTGAATGCCAAATCAGGCAGTGACCAATGATAGCCATTTGATTGCTCTCACCAAAACTGACAAATTCATCTGCCTGCGTAAAATTATACTTATTTTCTTTCGGATGAATGACAGAAGACTTCATGCAGTTTTCCGCCACGATGGAATTAAAATTCTTCTTTACAACTTCAACAGCTGCGACATCCTTGCCGGAACTTTGATGTGTGTTCACTGACACACCAATCAGAAACTTGTTTTTCAAAGCCTTTTTCAGCGAATTTCCATCTTTCGCAAAAACTTCTCCATAAGAAAAAGAAAACATCACTGTCAATAACAACAGAATTATTCGTTTGAGTTTCATACGTTATATTTTTGAGTAATAAACATTCTACTATCTTATCTATTCGCCTTTTTTACAGCGCGATTCTATCTCCTCATTTATATTGTCAATCACACTATCTTCCAATTCATATTTAGAAATAATGAACATAGCGACCAAAAGTAACAATGCCGGAATAACGGCTACGAGCCACAGTATTCCCTGTTCGGCAAAAGGCGATTGTGACACTTCATTTGTCTGGTCGAATCCGACAAAAGCCATAACAAGTCCCGGTACAACTCCTCCAAGAGCCATTCCCGCTTTATAGAAAATACCAGTCAAAGCATTGACTATACCCGAAATACGTTTACCATGAGTATATTCGCCATACGAAATTACTTCAGGAACCAAAGCCCACATATACCCTGTCGCAATAATGACTCCCGTCGATTTTATGAACTGCGCCACAAAGACCAACCATATCTGCGTTTTGAGTACCGGAACCACAGAAATAATATACAGCAATGCCATACCCAATATAGCGACTGAAAGGAATACATAAAACATTTGCTTTTTTCCAATGGCACGTTTAATGGCAGGTACCATCGGCATGAAAATGAATGCGGGTATCGAGCCCAAGGCCATGAAATAGGGTAACATCTCCGGTGCACGTACATTATAAATCATATAATATGAACCGGCAGAATTACCAATCGCCATCATTGCAAAAGCAGTAATGAAAAAGAACGCCAAAATACGCAAAGGTTTATTTCTACAAAATTCTACCCACAAGTCGGACACTTTTACTTTAGATGTCTCCTCCTGATCCATAACCACACGCTCCTTCGTCTGGCTAAAGCAGAACACCAATAACGCCAATCCGATAACAGCATAAATAGTCATCGTAATAAACCATGCGTTAGCAGATGCAGTAGTATTGATTTTACCATCGGGAGACAACACCTTCACCAGTATCGGAATACCGTATGCCACAGCCAAACCACCCAAATTGGCAAGAAACATACGCACTGACGTCAACACCGTGATTTCATTCGTATCGCGGGTAAGTGACGCATTCAGTGCTCCATAAGGCACATTAATCAATGTATAACACATGGATAATCCAACGTAAGTGAAATAGGCATAGAACAGCGAGCCCGAAAAGCCGTTCCAAAAACAAAGAATAGCAAAACCAGTCAGCGGAATTCCTCCCCAAATAAGATATGAACGGTATTTACCTAGTTTAGGATTGTGTTTATCGACGAAAGCACCCACCAGAGGATCCCAAAGCACATCCACTATCCTGACAATAAGAAACATCACGGCTGCCACCTCTGGTTTAAGTCCATATACATTGGTATAAAAAATCAGCAGATACATACATACGGTCTGGTAAATAAGGTTTTGCGCCAAATCACCGGAACCGAATCCTATACGTTGAAGCCAAGAGAGTTTATAGAAACCTTTCGCTTCATTAGTCTTTATTGTATTCTCCATAAAATAGATAAATTGGTCATTTTCTGTTTTTCGTATTCATTTCTATCAAGATAGCTGCTGCCACTCGTTGCCCTAGCGTCTTTTTATCCAATGGATGAATATCATTCCATTCTCCTAAATCACTATTTTTAATCAGAGTAACATTTTTATCTGTATCGGCTACTTCCGCCTGTGCTTTCCGGAATTCCGCCCAGGCAGTGCGTCCTCCTTTATCTGTGGGTGAAAGGAAATCCGCCAGCTCAATGATATAGAAAGGCATATCCGACTTATTCCATCGTTGTCTCCAATCGCTAATCATAGCTGTCAACAAGTCTTTATACTCATTTCTGCGTGAGACATTCGATTCTCCCTGATACCAGATGACACCAGATACCGTATAGTTCAGCAAAGGAGCAATCATGGCATTATACAGTCCTGTGGGTTTATAATGAAAAGCCGTTTGTCCCGGAGCAGCGGGCATAGGAGCACCGAGACGATATTTCCAACTTCCCTCCAGATTGATCTCCGATTCTCCTTTTTCCGGCTGACCTTTTCCAAAAAGGATTTTATAGGGCTTCTCCTTTACAAATTGAGGACGACCGCCATAACTGAAAAGGCGTATGGTTATTGTATTTTTTCCGGCTTTCAGCAATCCGGCAGGAATGGTATAGATACGGGGAGGATATTGATAAGAGACACTCCCCACAAATGTGCCATTTACATAGACGGAATCCGCATCTACGATACATCCCAAGCGAAGAGTCGCTTTTTCTCCTGCCTGTTGGGCAGACACCTGAAAGTCTTTACGGAACCAGTGGGAACCATTGATGGTATTCAGTCCGTTTGTTGCCCAGCCGGAAGCAAACAAATCTGTTTCTTTCCAATTGCTATCATCATAATCGGCAGCATACCAAGGGGTAGCCTCATGCATTCCTTTGTCTCCCTGATACAATGCCACATTCCAGGCACGACTTTTCTTTCTCTCCTCCTTTTTCATTGATTCCACCAAATCGTCCGATTCATAGATACGCTTTTCATTCAAATAAAATGGAAAAGGCTTCAAACCTTCCTCACTGATCCACGCTTCTATCGGTGAACCTCCGACACTGGAATTTATGATTCCTACCGGAACTTCAGTCTTTTGATAGATCTCTTTAGCGAAGAAATAGACCAAAGCAGAAAAAGGCATCACATTTTCAGGAGTCATCGCTTGCCAGGAAATTCCCGGAATGTCTGTCTGCGGAGCATGAAAATTATAAAGCAGAGGTGTTTTTATATAGTGCACCATCGGATAGTTGCTGTCCGTAGATATTTCATCGCGAAAACGATCTGTAACCCGCGAAACAGGCAATTCCATATTCGACTGTCCCGAACATACCCAAACATCACCAATAAGAACATCCTTTAATTCGATATCATTAATGGTCATAGTATAAGGTCCGCCAGCTTTCAATACAGGTAAAGTCACTTTCCAGTTACCGTGTGCATCGGCAACAGTCTTATATTTCTTTTTCAGGAAAGTTATATCAACGGTTTCATCAGGATCAGCCGTTCCCCAGATATTGACAGGTTCCCCACGCTGAAGTACCATTCCGTCGGAAACAAGAGTCGGAAGTTTAACCTTTGCTCCGCCCAACAAGGCGAAGCAAAGGAACACAACTACTAACCCTACCTTATAAAACCAATACTTATTCATTCTGTCTTTTCTTTTATATGTCTTTATTTCATGATAATTTAGCAAGAGAAGAAATCCATCGGGATTCCACTTTGCAAACTTAGGAAGTTTCTTCCCACTTACCCAGAAATTCTGATTCAAATCATTACTCGCTTGTTACATCATCGTTTACGTATGTTACAAAAACTTGTTGCAATGTTACATTCAAGCTGAAACCACCGATAAACAAGAGGAAAGGGAAAGTTTTAGAACGAGCGGATTACAGTAGTTATTGTTATTCATTTGATCCACTCCAAGATAATAACAACTACTGTAACCCTCACTCTCCCCTTCTTTAATCGTTATAAAATCATTTATTCCAAATCTCCGGTAAAGTCTCCGCTGACATCTTTACCAGCCAAACCATCGGCCACTCCCTTATAAGCATGTTTACGTGCATAATTAGCATCCCAAAGGTTCGGAGCGTCATTCGGTATCCAATTCACATGTTCTTTTTCATTGTCCGATACTCCCCAGATGGTAATACCATATTGTTTGTCCGCCGGGATATACTTCTTGTACATATCAACGACATACTGATACATTTCTGCCTGTTGTGCCAAATTTTCAATAGTAGGCGACGAGGTGTTAACCTTAATATCCAACTCGGATACTTTAATCAACTTACCGGTAGCACCCAGTTTCTGGAACATTTGAGCAATATTGTCTTTATTGGAATCAATAGCAATATGCATTTGTGTACCGATACCATCCACTGTGGCCCCTTTGCTTTCGATGTATTCCACATATTTAATCAGACCGTCACACTTATTGAGGTTATACTCCAGATTATAATCATTGATGAATAGTTTGTCATCCGGATTTCCATACTGACGGGCAAGTTTGAAAGCTTCTACTGCATAGTCTTTCGGAGTCAGGAAATAATCTTGCCAGTAGAATTCATCAGAAGCCAGATCAGTTTTGCCTTTACCAGTCTTAATGTCTGATGTTTTTCCGTCATCCATCGGTTCATTGACTACGTCCCATGCATGAACATAAGGTTTGCAATGGGTAACCATCTTTGAAATCCAGTCTTCCATGGCATCTCTGATGATCTCGGCTTTTTCTTCATCGGTCTTCTCAATGATAGTAGGACCGGAAGCACGGGTGACTGCACGTGTCTCCACCACTTTCTCCGACAATACGATATTATCTATATAATAATCACCCGCACTAACTCCGAAATTGATACAGAATCGATTCATATCCTCTTTAGACACTGTAAACTCTTTCTTAAATTCTGTCCAAGTCGTACTCACATTTCCATCTACATAGCATTCACCTGCATAACTCGATGAGTTCTGAATTTGGATCTGGAAAGTAGTTGAGACACTTGCTTTAATCATAGCAGAGAACTCATAGGTCTTGCCAGCTTCCAAAGGAGTATCAAAGCCATATCCGGCCTGTGCCTTATATGCATTGCCCGCCCCTCCGTCAACAGAACTAGTCAGCTTCATCGAATATGAACTTCCATATCCTTCACCTTCTTCCGAAATCGCGGCCTTTCCACTACTCCAAGCTCCCCAAGGAGTAATAGCTTTGCTTTCAAAATCTCCGTTAGAAATCAGATTAACCACAGTAGGCTCCGCATCTTTGTCTGTCACAACAATATTATCTACATAATAAGTCACATCCGGCAAATAACCAAATTCAAATGCAATCTGAAATGTAGTACTAACAAAATCATTCACTGTGATCTTCACCTGCTGCCATTGAGACGTTGTCTCAAAAGCTTCCGTCCAACTGCCACCTGTGGCATACCAGTCTTTATATGGATAATTATTCTCTAATCCAGCAAAAGTCAACCGGGCTTTACCGGAATTATCCGAACGGACAAAAAATGAAATTTCATAATTATGCCCACTTACTGCTGAAATGTCAGGAGTATATAATTGCACTGAATGAGCAGCCGTTACAGAAGATCCTACTGCAAATTTCAATGCTTTGGAAGTAGCTGTCAGTCCTTCCCCTTCCACAATGGACATCGCATCACTTCCATTTTTACGATTCCAACCATCAAAGGTTCCATCTTCAATGCCCGACAAATCCAACAAATTACTGCCCGCCGGTCCCGGAATAACTTCCGGTGCAATCAGACTATTCAGATAACTCGCATTCTGATTAGTGTGCCAAATCAGACAGTGCCCATAAATGCTGATACCCGCTTCTATGGTCTTTGTAAACAACTGATCGACCTTATCAAATTTCAAATTCCCTTTAGAATCGACCATAGGACCGTGCTTCATGGCATATCCTATCGTCAGATCATTAAAGTTCTCATTCACAATGGTAGTCGTTGTCTCGTCACCAAGATATTCATCCATCCCCACTCCGATACCCAACTTAAAGTTGGGATCGGATAAATATTCTTTCAACGGCTTGTAACGGGAAATCTTTTCAGCCAACTGTAAAGGCAGTTCGGAAGAAGTAACCGCTCCATGTGTAGGGTCTTTATACCACTCCATCTTATTATCGTCACACGATGTCAATATCAGCACCGACAAGGCAACAAACGGAAGCATATTTCTGTATTTCATAATCTTTTCAATTTAAAGTCATTATTATTCTGCATCCTCTTCTTCATCCGGGAAATCGGTATATTCCGGCTTCGTCAAAGGTACGACACGCCAGTTATCAATATAAATCTTCACGGAAGTTGTTTTGGATAGAAACTCTGTTTCTTTATCCGAACTCGCACCTGTGATCTTATCCAATGTAATATCAGAGTTCTCAAAATAGAAACCAAAGTTGGCATAAGAAGCAGATGCACGGGTAGCGGCCACATCGGCAAAAGTGGTCCAAGCTCCGCTGGATGCTTTCGATTTGTAGAATTCACTGAACGGAACAGTTACAGTCTGCCAACCGGTTGTCTGGAAAGGAACGATCTTTCCGCCTACAAGCCACGGTACGTAATTATAACAGTCTCTCTCCCATTCTCCACCATTGAATCCGTTCTGACCACAAATCTTCAGGAATCCGGATTCAGACCAAGGTTCGGGCACATAGATTTCAAACTGAATAGCACATTCGGCAACAGGAGTTTCAGCAGGGACACCCAGCGTCAACCAGTCAGGATCAGTGCCATTACCAGCTGTCCAAACTTCAGCACAACGATTCTTCGCTGCTGCCACCGGCAACTGTCTTTCTAATGGCAAACGACAGTAAGCACCTTGCGACACATTACCTTCACCAATCGAAGCAGATTCCAGTTCGGTTGTTTGAATCATACTTTCAGAATCGCCCCATGCTCCTTGTGCACCCACTCCATCGAAGTTCAACAACAAGCCTTTCTTATAATTGAAATAGGCAGGAGAATAAGCACCACCATTCGAACCTTCTACGAAAATAGAACCGCCCTCTTCAGAAACTCCGGCAGGCATATCCACCATAAAATATTCACCGTCAAGATCAGAAATAATACCTTCTGTCACCACCACATTTCCGGGGAAAACGACTTTTGCTATTTCCGTCAATCCACTTCCATAAACAATGATAGGTTCACCTACATTCGGCATACAGTTGGAGATTTTCGTTATAGACGGTGCAGCAGCACGAATCTGGAAATCATAAACGTATTCACCGCCATCTTTTACCAAACGAATTGTATTACGTACATTCTCGTCTGCTTCTGTAGTCGGAACTTTACTGTTCACACTAACCAGAAAAGATTTATTCGAAACAAATACCGGATTAAAATAACAGTTATATCCATTAATATACACTTTCTTCAATCCGTTGAATCCTTCACCTTCAATTCGGATCAGTTGTCCCAAACGGGCAAAATCAACCAAACGGTCAGGAACATTCGACTTCGCGTCTTCCAGATAGATCCCTGTTATGTTCATCACAGAACTTCCGCCATTATCGTCATCGTCGTCGCACGAAACAAATGAACAAGAGCAGATGAGCAGACTCACCAATAAGCCAAATGCTTTCATACTATTTTTATATATCAAGCTTTTCATTCGTATTCTCGTTTTTAGTTAAACAAATCGGTTATTCTGTCTTCCTTAAATGCATAAGGCATAGGATCCGCTTTCAACAAAGGATTTTGCACAGTCTCCGATTCCGGATAAGGAAGAAGGAATATACTGGAATCGACGTCACCTATGGCACGCTTCGTTTCATCCGAATCCTCGTCTCTCTTCAAAGTCTGTGTATCCGCATCCCATACTACAGGAATAGCAGTACCCCTATCCTGTCCGGTGATATAATTGAGTACTTCCTGTTGTTTATAATAAGCTCTACGTACCAAGTCATACCAATACTGTCCTTCCAGACAAAGTTCCAGTCTACGCTCACGACGAATATCTTCGTAAGTAATCGAATTTTGGGGTTCCAAACCGGCACGCTTGCGCACTTTGTTAAAGTATTCCATTGCATCGGCATCATCTGTTGAAGGATTATTTCCCAATATAGCTTCTGCATAAATCAGATATACTTCTGCCAGACGCAACATGTAAGTATTGATAGGAGTACTTCCGGAAGTGATCTTCGCATTATCTTTGCTAGAACCACAAACATATTTCTTACAATAAATTCCGGAAACAGTACCCGATGCTTTCTTCTCACAAGTATATCCTCCGTTTGCTTTCTGTATTTCAGGATAATGATCGCCATAAGCCATCCAAGTCGGCTGACGCCGTTTATCTCCTTTTTCATACTCCCAAATCACGTCCGGTTGTGCAAAAACATAACCGCCCCATGCACGGTCATTACCGGTAATAGCCGACTCACAAGCAAAATAATCCTGTATCGTATTACATTCCCCATACGTACCATTACTAACCCATTGTAAAGCAAACAGTGTTTCCGAGTTGTTATTTTTATCAATCATAAACAAATCGGCATAATCAGTCATCAGTTCAAAATTTCTGTTTTCTATCACTTTTAAAGCCGCTTTCTTTGCCAAATCCAGATAGTCCTGATTACGGGTCGCACTATTAGGGTTACTACTATAACCGGCATACGTCAGATAAACACGCGACAACATGCCAAAGGCACTGTATTTATTGACACGTCCGGCAGCAGAAGAAACCTCCGGCAAATATTTTGCCGCAAATTCCAAGTCACGCATCGCAAATTCATAGACATCACTTACCGGGCTAGTATTGACAATTGGATTAGCCACCAGTTCATCCGTATCCTCATTTATAATAACATTTCCCCATAACATCGCCAGATAGGAATAAGCAACTCCACGCATGAACCGTGCTTCAGCAATATATGGGTTCTTCACTTCTTCGCTATTGGATGAGTTACCTTTGATCCCGTTAATAATCTTATTAGTTTGCTGTACTATATTGTATAATGAGCCCCAAGCCGAAACTAACGGCCCCGTCAATCCGGTTTCGGTCAAATCGGCAAAAGGATAGATATAATTAGAGGTTGTCGCACAAAGGTTGAATCCGCGTCCATCACCCAGTCCATAATAGAACTTATCGTTAAAGTCGAACCACACCTTATTATACAAAGGAGCTGTTGCTGCCCGGAAATCATCTTCCGTTTGATAAAAGTTATCTCCTGCGATATTGGAGTTATCTTCAGAATCGAGGAAGTCACTGCATCCTGCAAACGCCAAAGCTACAGCCAACATGAAAGAGTATATATATTTACTTGTTTTCATATTTAGTCACTTTAAATGATTAAAAGGTTAAATTCAGACCGAATGTATAAATTCGCGGAGAAGGATAACGATAGTTATCAAAGCCTGTAAGCAAAGCGTCCTGATTGGCAGAACCTATTTCCGGGTCCATCCCTTTGTATTTTGTGAATGTATATACATTCTGCAGGTTACAATAAAGTTTCAGATTCTGAATACCAATCGGTGCCAACCATTTACGCGGGAACGTATAGCCGAAAGAGATAGACTGAATACGCAGGAAAGAACCATCTTCCACAAAGCGGTCACTGAAACGATAATTGGAATCATCTGTCCCTTTGGCAATAGCCATACGGCAAGCATAAGGGTCACCGCCTACAATCTGTATATTCCGATAATCATCCGGACCATTCGGATCAATCAAAGCCAGTTGTGCATAATCCAACGCCGATTTCAGGATATTATTATTGCCCCGTGGATTTTCAAGTTCACGACGCCCCCAGTTTACAACTTCATTTCCCACCGATCCGGTCAGGTTAATGCTCAAGTCGAAGCCTTTATAAGAGAAAGAGTTACCGAAGCCGAAAGTAAAGTCCGGTTCAGGATTACCGATATAAGTACGGTCCTGTTCATTGATAACACCGTCTTTGTTTACATCTTCAAAAATATAATCACCAATCCAGATACTATTCTTGGAAATCGACATACCTTCAGGCAATGCTACCGGCTTAATTGCTCCGGAAGCATCTTTATAGTAAAAGTCAGTAGCCTTTTCAAAGCGGCCAATCACTTTATAACCATAAAACTGTCCGATAGGGTTTCCTACTGATGTACGTGTCAGTACGGTTATTGTTTCGCCTGTCTGATTACTCTTATCTATCAGGCTGGTTGCCGTATCCAGCGATTTTACTTTATTACGGTTCATAGAGAATACCACGTTACTTCTCCATTGAAATCCGCCTTTATCAATATTCACTGTATTTAAAGTCAACTCAAGTCCTTTATTCTCCAAAGAACCCACATTCTTCCAGGGTGCGGAAGTAGAGCCCTGACCTGAAGTTCCCACGTAAGCAGGAAGAGGCACTTGCAACAACAAATCATTTGTTTTCTTATAATAAATATCGGCTATCAATTCAATCCTGTTCTGGAAAAGATTAATATCAAGTCCCAGATTACTTGAATAAGTAGACTCCCATTTCAATTCGGGATTCGGAGTATTGCCAGCCAGCAATCCTGTTCCCCAAACGGTAGCAACAGATGAATAAATGGCTTTATATGCATTATTAGGCACATTCTGATTACCTACAACACCCCATCCTAAACGCAATTTCAGATTATTAATAATATTGTTGTCTTTCAAAAAAGATTCATTGGAAACCTTCCAAGCCAAAGCAGCCGACGGGAACCATCCCCAACGATTATCTTTGTAGAATTTGGAAGAACCGTCGCGACGAAGAGTAAATGTCAACAGATATTTGTCATCGTATGAATAGAACAGACGGCCGAAATAAGATAAAATCGAACTTTCTCCACTATTACCATTATTCTTGGCTGTTGCGGCATCTCCCAATGTCAGGTCGGTTGCGGCATTGGACAAATATCCCATACGGCTTCCCATCAGATATTCCCATTTGCTCTCCTGCATTTCCTGACCAATCATTGCATTCACATTGTGCACTCCAAAAGTTTTCATGTAATTCACGATATTTCTCCAACTCCAGAACTTATTATATGATTTGGAGAAAGTCCCCTGACGGTCCGTATTTTCAATCGCACCAAAAGTATATGAGGGATCAAATTTATAAGTATTAGTTACCCCATAATCGAAAGACAATTCCGTTTTAAACGTCAGTCCGTCAATGATAGTAGCTTCAGCATAGGTGTTTGCCCGAATACCCATTTTCTCGTTGCGGTTATCCTTAATCATGGCAAGACCCACCGGATTCGTTTGTACCCATTCGTCCGTATCCGGTCCGTCAAATGTGCCTTCAGCATTACGAACAGCCACACTCGGACTCTGCAATAAAGCAGTTCTAATCAACGACTCGTCAGATACAGTCAATTTCTGACGGGAATTACTAAACGCAAAGTTAATACCCATTTTTAAATAGCTCTTCACCTGGGCATCAAAACTACCTCGTAAGTTCAGACGCCTGAACCCTGAACCAACAGCAATACCATCCTGATTGAGGTAACCTGCTCCCAATGCATAGTTACTTTTATCAGTACCTCCGGTCACAGAAAGATTATGACTGGTCATCATAGCTTTAGAGAACATCTCATCCTGCCAGTCTGTACCCTCACCTAGTAAATCCGGACGAACAAAGTTATTATCCTTGTTCACTATTCCCCAATCATTTCCCGAATAGTCTTTTCCTGAACGAACATTCTTATGCTCCGCATATTCACGCAGATTCAGCATATCCAGTTTTTTAGGCATTTCCTGCCATCCTATATATCCGTCATAAGTTATTTGCGCCTCACCCTTCTGTCCACGTTTGGTAGTAATCATAATCACACCGTTTGCAGCTCGCGCACCATAAATAGCAGTGGCGGAAGCATCCTTTAATACGTCCATAGAGACGATGTCCGAAGGATTGATAGATGCCAGTGCATTATCACTTCCCGAACCTGTGGAACCGTCGATGATAACACCGTCAATGACAAAGATAGGTTCATTGGAGGCATTCAAAGAGTTGATACCACGAATACGGATGGAAGAACTACCACCGGGCATACCGCTATTAGCCTGTACCTGCACACCAGCAGCACGTCCTTGCAGTACCTGGTCAACGGAAGTCACTACAGATTTCTTAATGGCTTCATCGTTGACCGATACAACAGAACCGGTCAGGTCACTGCGTTTCATCTGACCATATCCAACTACAACTACTTCGTCTAATACTTTTGCATCTTCTTTGAGGGTAATATCAAACTGCTTTTTCCCGGCTACAGGAATCGTTTGTGTCTGATATCCGATAAAAGAAATCTTCAAGCTACCTTTGGCTGATACATTCAACTTAAAATTACCATCCAAATCGGTAACTATACCATTGGTAGTGCCAGCTTCTACTACACTGGCTCCGATAATCGGTTCGCCCGATGCATCTTTGACCACTCCCGTCACGGAAACAGTCTGTGCCAATACCCATACAGGGAAGAGGCAGAAAAGAATGATAAGACCTAACGGTCGAAAATAATGATTTGTGCTTTCCATAAAATCATTTTTTTAATTAATAATGATAGTGGTTAATCCAAGTTATAGGTTTTTCTCTTCTTATTTATAATAAGGAATAGAGTAAGGAATTCATGTTTCCATAAGCAGTTATTATTTTAAGGTGTCCGACAATTCATTTTTTTGGTTAATGCAAATTTATGGATAATATATCAAGCATAGGTGGAGATTTTGTTTCAAGCAATTGACAGGCGGTTACATACACTTGCATGTACGTTACAAGCTATTGCACACCCGTTACATACCCCTCCCAGAAGCATCCCTAAAGGGTTTGCACGTAACATCAGTAAAAGGAAAAGTAACAAAGCTAATGCTATTTTAATTTAATATAGTATCTTTGTCTATATAAAAAGCACCAATAAACCCTGCTTATATTAATGAGTATGAAAGCACAAATCCTATTCCTTTTTTCCATATACTGTTTCCTGATAGGAAGCACTCCTGTTATGAAAGCACAGACCGGCAAATTCTATTCAACAGACAAAGAACTTTCCAACAGTCTGATCAATGCCGTATATCAGGACCGGAAAGGATTTATCTGGATAGCTACCGAAAACGGACTTAATAAATTCGACGGGACACGTTTCTCGATCTATCGACATAATGCTATGGATAGCACCAGTTTGAAAAACAACTATGTACGGACATTATTCGAAGACAGTCGCGGTAATTTCTGGATCGGATGCATCAATGGCTTACAGCGATATGACCGCGCCACAGACAACTTTCACGAATTATTCATCTCTCGGAAAGACGGACGAAAGAATCCTCATATCACTTCCATTATTGAACGCCGGAACGGAGATCTTTGGATAGCAACTTCCGGACAAGGCGCCATATCCCTAAAAAAGAACAGCAATCCCGCCTCCTTCCATATCGAAACCGAACTGACAGACCGGATAGGTAGTAACTACCTGAATGTCATTTTCGAAGATTCCCGGCAAAATTTATGGATTGCTACAGAAGAAAAAGGACTTTACCGTTATTCTCCGGAAAATAAAGAGCTTAAAAGCTATAAAGCACCTTATCATATAGCAGGTGATGACGTTTCTGCCATTTGTGAGGATGCACACGGACAAATTTTCGTAGGAACCTTGACAAAAGGGCTTTTCAGACTATCATCCCGACAGGAAGGAAACTTCGAACCTGTCCTCTACCAAAACCGGATGAATTTGAATATCCGGACTCTCATCATTGATACCCGTGGAAAACTTATCATAGGAACAGACGGTGAAGGAGTAAAAGAATATCAGCCTCAACAAGATATTATTGTGGACAGTGAGATTAATGCGGGTCCCTTTGACTTCTCCAAATCCAAGGTTCACTCGTTAATCGAAGATAAAGATCACAATTTATGGCTGGGCATTTTTCAGAAAGGTTTGATACTAGTGCCCGGCATTTCAAATAAGTTCGACTACTACGGCTACAAATCAATACACAACAACACCATTGGTTCCAGCTGTGTTATGGCTATTCATACAGATGAACAAGCTACAATCTGGATAGGTACGGATAACGACGGATTATATGCCATAAACGATCAGGGAAAACAATTACGCCATTACACCCATCAGGCAGGTAATCCCCAATCTGTCCCCGGCACTATCCTATGTCTCTATGAAGATTCCAATCAGGAACTTTGGCTAGGATCTTACTTCGACGGTCTGGCACGGATAAACAAGCAAACCGGAACATGTCAGGATGTCACCTCGCTTTTACAAGGAAATCTTAACGCAGGCAAGCCCAAAGTTTCCTGCATCATTGAAGACAAAAACAAGAATCTCTGGGTAGGTACTTATGGTTCGGGCTTATACAAAATTAATTTACCAACTCAACATGTCACCTATTACGAATCTACCCGCAACGAAAACGATGACTGGAGCATCAACCGTCTTCCGAACGATTGGATCAGCTACCTACTGGAAGATAAAGAGGGAATGATATGGATCGGCACTTATAAAGGTCTGGCCGTACTCAATCCTCAAACGGACAATTTTATCAATTATAAAAAGCAAAACAATCTCCTCCCCGGGTATGTCGTTTACAGTTTATTGGAAAGTAGTAATGGAGAGATCTGGGCTGGTACTTCCGAAGGATTGGTCTGCCTGAATAAAGACAGACTAACACCTGTACTTTTCACTACTGCCGATGGACTCCCCAGTGATATTATTTGCGGCCTGGCTGAAGACGAGAAAAAAAATATATGGATCAGTACCCATCAGGGAATCTCCAAACTGAATCCTCCGGAAAAGAAGTTTATCAACTATTATGCAGGCGACGGTCTGCAAGGAAATGAGTTTACACGCACTGCTGTATTTAAAGATAAACGCGGCAAGATATTTTTTGGAGGTACCAATGGAGTAACTGCTTTCTACCCCCAGGATATCACCGAAATCAAAAAAGAAATGAATGTATTGATTACCGGCTTTCACGTTGCTAACCGCCCTGTGAAAAAAGGGGATAAATCCGGCAACAATGTCATCACTGATACTGCTGTCATGGATACCGAGCAATTTACACTGGCATATAATGAAAATACATTCAGCATTGATTTTTCTGTTTTGGAATTCAGCAATCCCGACCGGATTAGTTATCAATATAAGATAAAAGAATTAGGCGATGAATGGATCAGTACGCAACCGGGAACAAACCGGGTGACTTATAGCAGTCTGAAACCGGGGAAATACACTTTCTCCGTACAGGCACGCGACCATAATAATTTCTCTAATATCCGCACAGTTACTATTGCCATCACTCCACCCTGGTACCAGACCTGGTGGGCAAAAGTAATCTGGGGATGCCTCGGAGCATTACTAATCTATGCTCTTACCATGTATATTCTGTCACGTATCCGCCACCGGCAAGAAGTGATGCGACAAAAACACATGGAACAGATTAACGAAGCCAAATTACAATTCTTCATTAATATCTCACATGAAATACGTACCCCGATGACTCTTATCATCAGCCCGTTAGAGAAACTGTTAGCCGAACATTCCGAGAAACAACCGGTTTATCTCATGATTTACCGGAATGCCCAACGTATTCTACGTCTGATCAATCAACTGATGGACATACGAAAACTGGACAAAGGACAAATGCATCTGAAATTCCGGGAAACAGACATCGTAGGATTTATCAATGACTTGATGCAAACATTCAATTATCAAGCGCAAAAAAAGAACATCACATTTACTTTCGAAAAAGAACTGGAAGGTGCTGATTCTCTGAAAGTATGGATTGATCTAAATAACTTTGACAAAGTATTGATGAATGTCCTTTCCAATGCTTTCAAATATACACATGAGGGAGGAAATATCGAAGTGTCATTGAAAACCGGTCACAACGATGCCTACCGGAGTGCTTTGAAAGATTATTTCGAGATAGATATCACCGATAACGGAATCGGTATTGACAAAAACAAAATAGAACAAATATTCGAGCGTTTCTATCAGATTGACAACGACATGACACAATCTAATTTCGGTACAGGAATCGGACTGCATCTTTCACGGTCGTTAGTGGAACTGCACCACGGCATCATCAAAGCAGAAAACCGCGAAGACGGACAAGGAACCCGTTTCATCATCCGCCTGCCGTTAGGTAGTAATCACTTGAAAGCAGAAGAACTGGAAAATCCTGAAGAAACCGGAAGCGAACCAACAATCTCCCAACTTCCCAAAGATTCGATCTATGAAACGGAAGAAGAAAACAAAACTAACGAGTACAGGAAACCCAAAGCAAAAACACGTTATCGCGTCTTAATCGTAGAAGATGATGAAGAAATACGCCGCTACATACGTAGCGAACTGGATAGTGATTTCCGTATCTATGAATGTACAAATGGACGGGAAGGACTGGAAACCATTTTGAAGGAGAAACCCGATCTCGTCATCAGTGATGTTATGATGCCCGAAATGGATGGGATCACTCTCTGCCGGAAAATAAAACAGAATATCAATATCAATCATATACCGATTATATTATTAACCGCCAAATCGAAAGCCGAAGACCAAATCGAAGGGCTTGAAATTGGAGCAGATGCTTATATCGTAAAACCATTCAACACTGAATTATTACGAACTACTATCAGTAATCTGATAGCCAATCGGGAAAGACTGCGCGGCAAACTGGTAGGTGAACAACAAGTAGAAGAAAAAATAACAAAGATAGAAATGAAGTCCAATGATGAGATCTTGATGAGTAAAGTAATGAAAACCATCAATGACCATCTTGCCGACCCTACCCTTAATGTAGAGATGCTGGCAGCCAACGTTGGAATGAGCCGCGTACATATGCACCGCAAATTAAAGGAGTTGACTAATCAGTCAGCACGAGATTTCATTCGTTCTATCAGACTGAAACAAGCTGCCAATCTGCTACGTGAGAAGAATCTAAGCGTTTCGGAAGTTGCATACGCTACAGGCTTCTCCAACCTCTCTCATTTCTCCAATACATTCAGAGACTTTTACGGAATTTCACCGAGTGAATATAAAGAACAACAGATGTAACAAACAGAATTAGACTTGTTACAAACAAGAATCTAAATTAGAAAGAAAGCCGTTATTGATATGACAAATAATGACTAAAGCTATTTATACATAATCAATGCAGACTGTCCGGGAATAATTACTTCCGACCCGGTTTGCGTACCTAATCCACGCACATCTATCACGCCATCTTTGCATACCACTGTATATTTACCAACAGGCACTTCCAAACGCGCAGGAGTCATACGAGAATTAAACGCCACGATAATATCTTCCCAACTATCTCCGTTCGCATGATCCTTCAGGCGGAATGCAATCAGGTTTTGTCCTTCCACCGGAAGAAACTCCAGATGTTTCCGAACCCTTTCCGCATCTCCCATACGGAAAGCGGGATGGGACTTACGCAGATCTATGAGTCGCTTATAATACATGAAAACATCTCCGTTCGTCGTTTTACGTCGCCAATCGATAGCATTGACTGCATCCGGACTCTTATAACTATTATCCACCCCTTGTTTATCGCGCATCACTTCTTCTCCCGCATAGATAAAAGGAATACCTTGCGAAGTGAAGACTACCGTCTGCGCAAGCTTATCAAGCCGGACCAGTTGCTCGGGAGTAGCTCCCGGCATACTTGCTTTCAAGCGATCAACAAGGCACAAACCGTCATGGCAGGAAACGTAGCTAATCATCTGGGTAGGCTGCTCCGCCCACGGTTTCTGACTGTAATTAACAGAATCACACCGTACTTGCGGATGCTCAATAGCAGCCACAATACCGAATTTAACACTCATTTCTGCTCCCGGAACTCCGGCGAGGAAAGCCCCTTTCTCCTTTTTCCACACAGGTCCGCAAAGCCCATCACGCAATTCATCCGAGAATACGGCAATTCCCGGCATGTGGGAAACATTCCCTTTCATTGCCAACGAATCTGCCGGATATTGGGGAGTGTCGGCTGCCCAACCTTCTCCATAAATACAAATGGTAGGATCAACCTTGTTCACCGCTTTCCGGATCTCATTCATGGTTTCAATATCATGCACTCCCATCAAGTCAAAACGGAAACCGTCAATATGATATTCTTTTATCCAATAAAGAACGGACTCTATCATAAACTTGCGCATCATAGGGCGTTCACTTGCCGTCTCATTACCGCACCCGGAACCATTTGCCAATGTCCCGTCTTCTTTCTGACGATAAAAATAACCGGGAACAGTACGTTCAAAATTACTTTCAACGGTATTAAAAGTATGATTATAAACCATATCCATTATCACACGGATACCAGCTCTATGCAGTGCTTGTACCATTTGTTTGAACTCTTTCACACGAGTGGCAGGTTGATAAGGATCAGTTGAATAAGAGCCATCCGGCACATTATAATTCGCCGGATCATATCCCCAGTTATAGTGGTTTTCTTCCAGTTTTGTTTCGTCGATAGAAGCATAATCAGAGGAAGGAAGAAGATGTACATGTGTCACTCCCAGTTCTATCAAGTGATCGATACCGGTCAATAACTTATCTGAATTCATGGTCCCGTGTTCAGTCAATGCGAGGTATTTACCTTTATTCTTAATTCCCGAAGTAGAATCAACCGAGAAGTCACGATGATGCATTTCATAGATAATCATATCAGCAGGAGATTTCAGAGAAGGACGTCTGTCACTCTCCCATCCCTCGGGATTTGTAGTCTTCCAGTCAATAATGGCAGCACGTTTCCCATTCACTCCGACAGCATGGGCATTGATTCCCGGCGTGTCTCCCTGCCATTTATCATTGATTTTTACATTGAAGGCATAGAATTTGCCAAGCAGGTTCTCATCTACTGAAGTTGTCCAGGTTCCATCTTCTGTGGGCTCCATCTTTACTGTTTCATAAGCATGTCCGCCTTCACCGGCATCATATAGCATCAGGCGTACTTCTTCTGCAGTTGGTGACCAAAGATAAAATCTGGTTGCCAACGGCGTATATTCCATTTCCGTAAGACTTCCCGTACGAACCGGATACAGCTCAAAAGAAGCATATTCCTTTTTCGCAGGGGAGCAGCTCATTACTGTTGTCACTGTAGTCACCCCTAATATTGCTAAATAATTACTTCCCATCTTCATTTAAACCTCCCCTAGATATTTCCTTTATATCTATCCCTATAATCAGTCGCTTTACTTCACCTTATCCGGATTCTTCGCTATAAAATCCTTCCAGCTATTATAACCTTTTTCCATGGTCGGCCGCCCCATTTGCAGGAAATGACAATAGGCTGCCGCCAATCCATCTGTTGCATCCATAAAAGTAGGCATATCCTCTTTGGGAAAGCGCAACATCCGCTGCAACATATCCGCTACCTGTTCTTTGGATGCCTGCCCGTTTCCGGTGATAGCCATCTTTATCTTCAAAGGAGCATATTCCGTAATCGGAATATCCCGGCTCAACGCCACTGCCATCGCTACCCCCTGTGCACGGCCCAACTTCAACATCGATTGTACATTTTTACCGAAGAAAGGCGCTTCAATAGCCAGCTCATCAGGCAGATAACTTTCAATAATACTCAATACTCGTTCATGGATATGGCGAAGTTTCAGATAGTGGTTGGCAAATTTACGCAAGTCGATAATCCCCATCGCAATCATTTCAGGCTTGGTTCCTTTCACTCTTAGAACACCGTATCCCATGATTGTCGTACCGGGGTCAATCCCCAGGATTATCTTTTCTTTTACCGGTTGAATCACTCTATCACCTCCATCAGGGTCGGAAATCCGATCACTTTATCTTTAAATATTTTTGCCAGTTCGTCATTCAAACGTACTCCCTGTTCCAGATGCCAACGATGCAATAACCCGCTGCTTTCCACCTCCCATTGCAAAGAATACGCACTTCCTTCTTCCCGGTGACTTAATATCCGGCAAATGCGCGGTGCCTTCAACGCACCGTGTTTCTGTACTTCAGGGATATAACTTTCTTTTATCCAAATCATGAAATTGTCGTGAACATCCTCGTCCACTTGAAAAGTTGTATTATAAATCAGCATATCTTAATTTCATACTATTATTTACCGCAAACATAGCAATTATTTCAGAATAATGCATTATATTTGCGGCAACAAAAAAGATTCGTTTACAAACGTTATCATATAAGACAAAAAAGGGGCGTTAGCTCATCTGGCTAGAGCGTAACACTGGCAGTGTTAAGGTGATCGGTTCGAGTCCGATACGCTCCACAAACATCGCAGAAGGGTTCTAAAACAGAACTCTTTTTTCTTTTTTTATAACTATTCCATCCCTCTATTCCCTTCAAAAGAAAAACTCATAGAAAAAAACGCCTAAATCTCCCATGTTTCCGGCCTTACAGCTGCATTTCCGACTGAACATCTACACTTTCAAAAAGATATCGAATACCTACAAATAGGTATTTCAATGACGTTTTATCATAAAAACATAAACAAGAAGTATTATATCTTAAGATTTTTATGTTATTTTGCATTGCATAATTCTATTATAAAAATGAATCATTTAACGGATAAAGAATTAGTAAGTCTATTCAGTACGGATAAAGAGAGGGCCTTCAACCTTTTCTTTCAGCGTTACTATATCCGTTTATGTATGTATGCAGTACAGATTACGGATGACTTTTCCGAATCCGAAGATATCGTTCAAAGTTTTTTTATTTCATTTTGGGAAAAGAAGCTCTATAAAACCATTACTGACAATCTGAAAGGATATGCCTATCTCTGTATTCGCAATGCATCACTGAAATTCATTGAAAAACGAGAAAAGATAGACTCCAGCGATATTCTTCTCAACGAAGAAGAATACCTATATATATGTGAAAGCCTTGAAGAGAATGAACGTGAACAAAAAGAAAAGGAGTTGGAAAAAGCTTTAGCAGCATTGCCCGAACAAGAAAAGAAAGCACTCTATGGTGTCGTTATTGAAAACAAAAGCTATAAAGCAGTAGCCAGTGAACTGCATATCAGCGTCAATACATTAAAGACTTATCTTGCCAGAGCGATGAAGAAACTGCGTAAAAACGAGAAATTACTTCTAGTATCTTTATTCTTGATAAACCTATCATAAATCTTCCAAGAAAAAAGTCTCTCGTTTTTGACACCCATTTTAAACAATTCCGGATCATATAATAAAACGAGAGAAAAGATGAATCAAGAAGATCATAATAAAACGGAGAAAAATCTGATTACTTTGCTCAACTGGTACCGGTTGAAACGGGTAAATGAATTTGCGGCACAATGCGATGAAGCACAAGCATGGGAATCAATCCAGCAACGCATCCGCCACCGTAAACGGATACGAATGTACACCTATTGGAGCAGCACTGCCGCTGCCTGCCTGTTAATAGCAGCTTTCAGTTTTTACACACTCACAGAATATGACCAATCTCTATTTGCACACAGAGGGGAACAGAAAGCAACCCTGTTTGTAAATAACGGAGAATCTTACGACCTGCTGTCGCAAGATAAATCCATATTCAATGCAAACGGCATGCAAGTTGCTCAAAATACAGAAAAAGAATTAAGATACGACACTCAAACGAGTATACAAAAGAATGCAGAAAAGCATATTTTAAATGTACCCAGAGGAGGAGAATATAAACTCGTGCTTTCAGACGGTACACGCGTACACGCCAATGCCGAAAGCCGTCTTACTTATCCCGTTTCTTTTACCGGTAATAAAAGAGAAGTCTACCTCACAGGAGAAGCTCTCTTTGAAGTTGCCAAAGACACGCTCCATCCTTTCATTGTACATACCCCGTACGGTATAGTAGAAGTAGTAGGAACACGGTTTAATGTCAATACTTACGAGAAGAATCAAACTACCGTAACCTTGGAAGAAGGAGCCGTAAAAGTATACTGCGAGGAAAAGAAAGGGACAGAACAAAAATCTCTTTCACCCGGTGAGCAAGCTGTCATACAATCAAAAACAATTAATACACAAACAGTTCAGGTACAGGAATATACTTCCTGGGCAAACGGTATATACGAATATACCGATACGTCACTGGAAACTATTGTGCAACAACTTTCGCGCTGGTATAACGTCAACATAACCTTTACCGACCCGCAATTGCGTGAACGAAAGTTTGCAGGAGTCATCTTCCGCGACCAACCATTACAAAAAGCAGTAGATATATTATCCAAAGTTTCTAATGTACACTTCAGACAGAAGGGAAATGTTATTGAGATAACAGAGAACCGTCCCCAATATTAAACAGGAAAAAGCGTTGTTCAAATATGAAAAAATATCTTTTAATCCGGATGATGCAAACAGTAGCCATTATCCTGTTTGCCGCCAATGTATCGGCACAAAACCAAAATGTGGTCATATCAGTACGGAATATCCCGGTACGTACCGCACTGACCCAGATTCGGCAAGCTGCCAATGTACATTTTGTCTATGAAGAGAAGAATATTAATAGCCAACAGACTGTAACACTCAATTATCCGCAAGGGACATCATTGAGCACTTTACTCAACAACCTTTGCAAGCAAATAGGACTGACGTACGAAATCAATGAATCCGTAATTCTACTCTATCCTGCTCAAAAGCAAACCACCACTCATGACATCCATATCCTGTTGTTGGAAAGGGGAAACAAACAGCCGCTACCAATGGCAACCTGTGTTCTCAATCCGCTAGGAGCTTATGCCGCAACCGACATGGAGGGAAAGGCAGTACTAAAAAACGTCCCCACAGGAAAATACATATTAAATATTTCGTATGTAGGCTTCGAGACTGTGCAACGGGAAATCAACGTTGAACAAAACTTGGATCTGACGATCCGCATGTCTCCCACTTCGCTAGCTTTGAAAGAGGTAGTAGTGGTAGCAAAACAAAATGCGGCCGGAGAATCTACCAGCTCCATTATAGGCAGACAAGCGATAGACCATTTACAGGCTATGAGCCTTGATGACGTGATGCAACTCATACCGGGGCACTTAATGAAAAATACAGATCTGACATCCCATTCCAATGTACAGCTCCGTACTCTTGTTAACAATAACACCAATGCCTTCGGTTCGAGTATCATAATGGACGGAGTTCCCATGTCCAACAATGGTACACTATCGCAAGGAGGATTTTCAAGTACCGCATTTGTCGGAACAGACTTACGCCAAATTAGTGCGGACGATATTGAATCCGTAGAAATAATCCGTGGTATTCCTTCTGCCGAATACGGTGATTTAACCTCCGGACTTGTAGTTGTTCATTCCAAAATCGGACAAACTCCCTGGCAGATCAAGGGAAAGATAAATCCCGGAACAATGAATTACTCGCTCGGTAAAGGATTACGTTTAAACAAAGATGCCGGTATCCTGAATTTCAATCTCGACTATGCACAAGCATGGGGAGATCCACGCCAGAAAACAAAGTCATTCGACCGTTACACCTTTAGCTTGGGATACAGCAAAGATTTTTCACGTATCTGGCATACAGACACAAAGGTACGTTACATGATGGGCAAAGACTGGAATGGAAAAGACCCGGATGCCATTGACGACGGCACTTTTCAAAAGAATCGCAACCAGCTGTTCTCACTAAGCCATAATGGCAAACTATCAATTAATAAACCATTCTCACGTACTGTTAATTACACATTAGGTGTCAGCTATACTCAAACAGAGATGGAAAAGAGCGCCATTGTTGCCAATTCGTCCGGGTTGCTACCGATACTTACTGCCACAGAAACAGGGTATTATAATGTGCCTTTCGAGCAAAGCTCCTATCAGGCAAGCGGAGGTTCCCTTAGCCGTCCCGGAAATGTATATGCCAAAGTCAGCAACACGTTCTTCGTAAAATCAAAGAAAACATATCAGAACTTCAAAATGGGAGTGGAATACCACTACGACTGGAATAATGCCCGCGGATATTATAATGATGACGACCGTTACCCATTGCAACCCAACAGTAACGGACGTCCCCGTCCTTTCTCCGATATTCCGAGCATCCATCAGATGGCCGCTTACATAGAAGATAACTTCCGTTGGGATATATCAGAAAACAGATTTCTGAAAATACAGTTAGGCGGACGTTTCACCACTTTACAGCCGTGGGCGGATGAAGCAACCTTTTCTTTCTCTCCTCGTGTAAATGCTTCATTCTCCGTCAACAAATGGCTAAATATCCGTGGAGGATTCGGACTCAACTCAAAAACTCCCGGTTTGGATTATCTCTATCCCGACAAAAAGTACATCGACCGTGTAGCTGCCAATTATATGCCTCAAGACGACAAAGTCGGACAAATATTAATGTACCACACCCAAGTGTACAACGTGCAACGAACTAAAGGATTGAAGAATGCGACCAATCGCAAATGGGAGGCAGGATTCGACATAAAGTTATCGGACAAGCATAAATTAAGCCTCATCGGTTATCATGATAAAACCGCTAACGGATTCGGATCGGCCACAGAATATTTTACGTATACAGCCAACTATTATTCTGCGGAAAAAGGACTGATTATCACTCCTGGACAAGCCACAAAAATAGATTGGGATAATCCAGAACGCACGGACCTTGTACTCAGTACGACCGGTAAAATAGGAAACACGAATGTCTCTATCAATAAAGGGATAGAAATGGACTTTGACTTCGGCGAGATTCCGGCACTGCACACTTCATTCTATCTGTCAGGAGCATATATGGAATCCAAGACTTACTCTACAGACATCAACAGTAGCAATCCTACCGATCTACCTACTGAATATCAGGTAACCAATACCATTCCATTCAAAATTGTATATCCATCCGGGCTAAACTATAGCACTTACCGCCGCTTTACGAACACTCTGCGGATTGTGACCAATATCCCGGCACTGCGTATGGTAGCTTCGTTCTCAACACAAGCCATCTGGTACAATTATTCCAAGAGCAACAATCCTCCGATGGACCCCATCGGATGGATAGACACAGACCTCTCTTATCATGAAATAACAGCAGATATGCTGGCAGATGAGAACTACAAAATAAAAGGGGTATCATTGAAAAGCCAACGCAAGAATCCTAAAGACAATGTGCCAAGCAAAGCCCCTATTACATGGTTAATGGCGGGACGCCTCACCAAGGAGCTGGGCAATATAGGCGGCATTTCATTCTATGCCAACAACATACTCTTTTACGAACCTTTTCTCAAAAACTCTACCTCCAACACGCTAGTACAGCGTAATACAGGTAATTTCAGTTTTGGTGTCGAATTATTCTTTAATTTATAAATCACAATATGAATAGAACAATTTCTTTTATTACAAAAATGATGTTTGCGGCTGTCACAGTTATCATGGCTGCATGTTCCTCTGACGACAATGCCACACAAGCATTGACCGTACAAGTGAAAGTATCCATGCCCGAAGGATTCAAGTCCGACATTCTATATACAGGGCACACTGTTACAATGGGTAAATACACTGCCATTACAAACGAAAAAGGTATAGCCACTTTCGAAGGAGTGATTCCCGATTTGTATGACATCTCTACTTCCTGCGAAATCACTGCAGAAGAATATGAAGAAATGACAGGCAACGATCCGCAAAATGAAAATTATGTGATTTCCGGCAGTCTATTGAAATATACTGTCGGCTCGTCAACAACCATCGAACTTCAAACAAGTATTTCTGCCAAACAATCAATTGTTATCAGCAAAGTTTACTATGCAGGAACCAAAGACAACAATAATAAAAATTATCTGGCAGGAAAGTACATTGAGTTCTTTAATAACTCGGACCAAACCGTTGATATAGCCGGACTTTATTTCGGACTGGTAGAGTCGGAAAGTACTCCTGCATATACGCTTGGCTCCACACCGGAATATATCTACCTAAAGCAGATTTATCGTTTCCCATCTAATGGAGTCACAGAAGTTGCACCGGGAGCCTCGATAATCGTTGCCAATAGTGCCATCGACCATACAGGAAATAATGAAGTAGATTTATCCAAAGCCGACTTTGAAGCTAAAGATACGCAAGGGAAAACAACCAACAATCCTGCAACCCCGGCTGTAGAACTGATATATACAACATTTCCCACAATCAGTAATATGAATCTGGTACAAGGTGGTCCCTGTTCTGTTGTATTATTCAGTACGGATGAAGATGTAACCTCATGGGAAACTGTATACGTTGACGGTAAAGATAAAGGAAGCAAGTTTGTCAAAACCCCTGTAAAATACATAATGGATGGTGTAGAATGTTTGAAAAACAAAAGTACGGGAGTAGATAAAAATTCCAAACGTCTTTACAACTACATTGATGCAGGCTATCAATACACGGAGGCTACCACCGGATATACCGGAGAAGTAGTCTACCGCAAAACAGCCAAGACAGAAAACGGGCGCACCATTCTTGCTGATACCAATAACAGCAGTAACGATTTTGCCGTATCAACTGAAATCAAACCGAGGGAATACAAATAATAGAAAATAAAAGAGACTGTGCCCCAAGAACATATAACCTTCCGGTACAGTCTCTTCAACTACTTCACGAAATAATTAAACCAATTCAGAAATGATGATGAACCATCGATATATACTCTTTACCGGTCTGATGGTAACTGCACTGTGCATACATGCCCAAGATATCGAATTACAGACAAAAGAAAAATACGAGTACGCCGATGCTACCCAGTTATGGAGACGTACCCTGAATCCTGCCGGGCTCTCTTTGGATACGCTGACCAACCGGGGAATCAGTTATTTCGAATTCTCTCATCAGCAAGGCACACACTATCGGGTTCAGGACGGTGATGAGCAAAACAAATTATTGTTCACTTCGGAACGATACCAAAAAATTGGAAAATATCTCTACGGATACGGGCGTTTTACCTTTGACATGGGACGGCAATTCAACCGTTCATGGAGCGACGTATTGCGTAGCCACCACTCCAATCCTTACTTTTCAGGAAGCTCCATCAAAGGAAAGTACGACTTCCAGAACTTCGACCTCTCGGCAGCGTTAGCCACTCTGCCTATCAAAAACTTCACTTTCGGCGCACGACTGGATTATAAAGTAGGAGATCTTTCCCGACTGAAAGACCCCCGTTCACGCACCAATCTGGCAGACTATCAACTGACTCCTGCCGTCACCTACACGTGGAACAAACACTCGCTGGGTCTTAGCGGTTATTACCATCGCAGAAAAGAAAAAATCCCTAACATCACCACCGTACAAACCGATCCGAACCTCAAATACTACACCTTCACCGGAATGGAAAATACTGATGGTACCACTGGTGGTTACTCCGGTTTTGAACGTGAATTCGTCAACCATGAATTTGGCGGTGAATTGTCTTATCAATATAAAAACGAACGGATTCAAACACTTACCACCCTTTCATACGCCAAAGGCAACGAAGACGTATGGGGAGACATCAAATATTCACCGGGAAAATATCACACCACCACCTACAACTTGCTTTCTATGAACCGGATCAAATCCGGACGCACAGAACACATCATCGACATTTCCATTAACTATCAGACCGGAAAAGCCGACGAATACCGTCAGGAAAAAATAATAGAAAAAGATCCGGTAACAGGTATCGAATCTTCCTACTGGAACACACTTCTCACGTACGACGAACGTTACACCGTCGATTTACTCAATGCCAATCTGCACTACCGCCTGTTGTGGAGTAATCATCACACCGGAGAAGCCACAACCTACGCAGGCGCACGCGCCTATTTTCAATCGGTAGAAGATCAATACAATCTTCCGTCTTCATCGCTTACAGTCCGACAGGCAACTATCTGCATGGAGGGCGGATATTCATTCCTGCGCAAAAACAACCGTTCATTATGGATAGAAGCAGAAGCCGGATATCACATTTCGCTATCATCGGACCTGTCACTCAACGATCCGTCCACTGAATACGCCCAAAGTGTGCTTTTACCCGACATGACCTATTATGGAGCATCGTATGCGCACGGAAAACTTCAAATACAATATCAAATGCCTGTAACTATAAAGAAACACACCAACGTGTGGTTCGTCAAAGCCACAGGAGCATATCTGAAGACCGACAAGAAAACCGATTCCAAAATGTTCGGAATAAGTCTCGGATTGTACCATTAACCTTCCTCACCCCACAAAAACCAACCAGATAATTTACACCAATCATGATGAGAATTGCCAATAACAAACTTCGGTTGCTACTCCTGCTGCTCTTTCCCACCCTCCTTTGGGGTAACTCTGCCCCCATGTTTCACATCCGGCAAAACGCTAAAGGATGTTTTGTAGAAATACCCAAACGGTTGATAAACCGGGATTTTCTGTTAGCAGCCCGTGTGATGACCGTCAGTTCTCCCAATAATAAAGTTAAACTTTATGCAGGCCAGCGACTTTATGATCCGGTATGGATACGTTTGAAATATGACAAAGAACAGTTATATCTATTACGTCCCGACTCCAAGAACTTATGCGAGGATACAACTCATCTCTCGTATCCAGCCTATGCGCGCAATGCTATCACTCCCATAGCGGAATCCTGGAAAATAGAACAGGAGACAGACAGCTCGATTGTTGTAAACTGGAGCAAATTTCTTAGTGAGCCCATAGAAGGTGTAGACCCCTTTGGAGGGAAAACGTCACCAGGACGCTCCCTGCCCCAACTCAATAAAATACTTCAGGTAGACGTCCACGAAAAGAACCTGGAAGTCAGCGTACAGTATGGTTTTGAAGGAACCACCCAACCTTTCCTCACTACCATACGGAAATCGCTGTTACTACTGCCTGAGCAACCTATGCAACCACGTATACACGATGCCCGGGTAGGATATGACAATATCCCTAAACGGAAATTCAACTTCGATACTCCCTCAATCGCAGCGGAAAACTACATCACCCGCTTCCGGATTGTCCCCTCTCCTAAAGATGTACGCAGTTATTTGCAAGGCAAACAAGTGAAGCCTCAACAACCCATCGTTTTTTATATAGACGATGCCTTCCCTCCTCTTTGGAAAAAAGCCATACGCAAAGGAATACTGGATTGGAACAAAGCATTCGAAGAGATTGGCTTTAAAGAAGTTATGCAAGCAAAGACATACGCCGAAGCCGGACCGGAGTTCGATCCGAACGATATACGTTTCAACTGTTTCCGATATGTAGTCAGCGATTTCCCGAACGCAATGGGAAAACACTGGGTAGACCCGCGTTCAGGAGAAATTCTGCAAGCAGACGTATTGTTTCACAGTAATGTCATAGCCCTGCTACGCAAATGGTATTTCCTGCAAACATCAGCCTACCATCCTGCGGCACGCACGAAAACACTACCGGATGACATAACGGCACAATTAATCCGTTACGCCGCCGCCCATGAGATAGGTCACTGCCTCGGACTGGAACATAATTTCAAAGCCTCGTATGCCTATAATACAGAAGACCTGCGTCGTCCGGAATTTACAGAACGTTACGGCACCACCCCGTCCATCATGGATTATGCCCGGTTCAATTATGTCGCCCAACCGGGAGACGACGTCCGTTACGTATTACCTCCCCTGTTGGGAGTATACGACCGATACGCCATCCGTATCGGATACGCCTATCTCTCCCGCGAGAACACCCGAACTGTAGCCGGATGGATAGATGAAAAACAAAACGACCCCATGTATCATTGCGGACGCATGGCACCGAGCACCATTCCCACTGATCCTACCGTTCAAACCTCCGATCTCGGTAATGACCCCGTCGCATCGGCAACCTACGGAATCCGCAACCTTCAACAAATATTGACGCAATTGCCGGAATGGAACAAAAAACGTCTGACAGATAACCCGTTTGAGGAGATGCCCGCCACCTATACCGATTTGCAGCAAGCCTATTTCGACCATCTGGAACGTGTGATTCCTTTTATTGGTTTCTCCGATGAAGTATCCGGAAAAGCTGTCGAATTTCTTTGGAAAGAACTGCTTGGCGGATACAACTTCCTACGGACGGATGCCGTATGCAAATATGCCGGCAACCCAACCGAAGCCATCATAAAAGCACAAAAGACAATTATTGAAAAGATGTTTGGCAGAATCATTGCCGAACGAATCTCTTCGAACGAAACACCAGCAGGATTTACCTACGCCCATTATCTGGAAGTCTCTGCCAACTATCTTTTTACGGACAAGACACCGGACATATTCACACGACATTTGCAGGAAAGCTATCTCCAGACCTTGCAATCATTGCTAACAGAAGCACGTACCTCCTCTTTCAGTGTACTCTTCTCCCCTACGGTCAGCGAGCATCTTACCCGCATCCGCGAACAGTTAACAACTAATCCTTCTACCTGGAATAATTATTTAAAAAACAAAATACAATGAAGCTAACTACCATTATTTCCGCCTTCTACCTCCTCTGCCTGTTGTGCATACAGCCCGTGCATGCCGATGGAGGCTTCTGGCTGCCTACTCAAATACAAGGAAAAGTACATCAGGCAATGAAAAAACAGGGATTGCGCCTTAGTGAAAAAGATATTTACGACATCAACCAGTCGTGTCTGTCGAATGCTATCCTTTCATTAAGTTATGACAACAGTACATTTTCTCCCTCTGCCAGTGCCTCTTTCATCTCCGGTGAAGGACTGGTATTGACCAACTTCCACTGTGTCGCACGTTATCTCGAACATATCTCCGATGCAAACCACGATTACGTGAAGCATGGCTGCTGGGCTACCCAACGCAGCGAAGAGACTTATCTTCCGAATTTACAGGTCAATCAATTAATCACTATCAAAGACGTAACGACGGAAATAACACAAGATACCGGAAATCTTACCGATCAGGCACTTACCCAAAAGATCAACGAGAACGGGAATAAAATTGTCAAATCCCAAGCCAAAGGTCGTGGTGTAGAAGGAAAAATCTACTCCTTATTTGGTGGCAGACAATACATCCTGGCTGTCTTCCGCTGCTTCAAGGATGTGCGTATCGTAGCCGCTCCCCCCATCTCGATAGGGAAATTCGGAGGCGACACAGACAACTGGCAATGGCCCCGTTACTCTGCCGATTTCGCCATCTTGCGCGTTTATGCCAACGATAAAAATCAACCGGCAGCCTACAACAAGCAGAACCGCCCCTATCAACCCGACGCTCATTTGTCTATCTCTACCAAAGGAGTGAAACCCGATGATTTTGTAATGGTTGCCGGCTATCCTGCACAAACAAGGCAATATGTCCCTTCGTTTGCCCTTGAGAAAATTGTATTCAAAGACACGCAAGCAGAAGCAGATATTGCCAAAATCAAGCTCGACTTCTACACACAACGTAAAGAAACGGCTGCCGACTCGCTTTATTCCTACTATAACATTAAGGCCGGAAGCGCTGCTAATGTCTATCTAAAATCAATTGGTGAGATCAGTGGTGTGAAAGAATCCGGCATCATTGCCCGGAAACAGCAGGAGGAACAGGCGATGACAGGATGGATTCTGTCTGATGACACCCGTACGCAACGCTACGGGGCAACATTGCTCGATGATATGAAAGCAAACTACGAACGTCTTACCCAACTGAACTTCACAGACCAGATGTTTCGCGAAGTCGCACTTTATGGTGCCAACGTCATTCCTTTTGCCGGAAAATTTGAAAAACTGGTGCAAATGGAACAAAGAAAAAGCAAGAATGTAAAGACTGCCATGAAAGGAGAAATCCGCAAACTGAAACCGCTTACCGTAGCATTCTATCGTGATTTCAGACCTGAAGACGACAAATATATCATGAAAAAGATGTTGGCTTATTATCTGGATCACGTAGATTCTATTTTCTACTCCACAGCATTGAAAAAGGTAGAAAAGCATTACCCTCAACATCTTTCTGCCTATATAGACAGCCTGTACGATCATTCCCCCCTGCGTAATCAAGAAAGTATGCTCGCACTTCTGGACAGTGTACCGACACAAGGAACAGCTGCACTGTCACAAGATGGGCTGTATCAGTTGTCACTCGGTTTCTATCTGGTGTATGTAGAAAAAATAAACCGTTTGAAACAAGCGTATCAGAATAAAAACATGAAACTCTACTCTTTGTATCTGCAAGCATACGCTGAAAAGAACAAGGGGACACAAATTGCATTTGACGCCAACCGTACCCTGCGTTATTCTACGGGAAAAGTAAAGGCAGCCGTTCCCAGCGAAGGAGTCATCTATACTCCATTTACAACTGTTGACGGAATGCTCAGCCGTCATCGCCTTTATGCCGGAAACAAGGACTTCAATCTGCCGGCACGTTTCGTCAAACTCATCGAACACCGCCAACCCAGTAACTACTTTAGCCAGAAAATGACACCCACCTGTTGTTTCCTGACAGATGCACATACCACTTCTGGTAGTTCGGGCAGTCCGGTATTGAATGCCAAAGGAGAAGTGGTGGGTATCAACTTCGACCGTATCTGGCAGGGACTTAGTTCCGACTACGAAACTGCAGGCAATGAAAAAAGCCGTAACATCGCAGTAGATATCCGCTATGTGTTATGGACTTTGGAGCAATATTCACGTTCCCAATACATATTAGACGAATTGGACATTCACTAACTTAGTAAATTCTATATAAAAATGTTATCTCCCAAAACACTAAAATACTTACGTTTAACGCACCGTTATGTATCTTTCATTTGTGCAGGCATCCTGTTTGTCTATCTCCTTTCCGGCTTCCTGCTCAACCACCGGAAAGAATTTACATTCATGAATCAGAAAAAGGAGCGCACAGTAGACTATATATTCCAGCTCCCTGCCAATAAAGACGATTTTACAGAAGCCGATGCACGAAAGATTATCTCCGATCTCTCATGCAATCCCGACCTGTATAACCGTTTCAGCCTCAGTAAAAACAAACTGACCATCTTTGGCAAAGAGCAATTGGTAATCAAGTTGGATGCAACCAGCCAGCAGGCATTTATCAAAGAAATGCATCGTCCCGCTTTCCTAACCGCATTGAATAAGTTACATCGCAATCCGGGTTCTTTATGGACAATAACCTCCGATGCATTCCTCTTACTCATGTTTATTTTGCTCATCACCGGGTTACTGATTGTTCCCGGGAAAAAGGGATTGTGGGGCATCGGCGGAATTCTAACGATAATAGGAATTTTAATACCTATATTGATTTACTGGATGATAGTATAATTTCTTATTTTTATTCATCCGTATGCATCTTTCTGTACTTTCTTTCCGTATCGCAGAAAACAAAAAAGGACCTTTATTCAAGGTCCTTTTTAATCACTTCGTCCATTTCTTTTATACGTTTCTCACGGTCTTTAATGGGACCGTCTTTCTTGTCATTCTTAAATGCGTCATCGGCACGGTCGGCAACCTCGCCGCTCCATTCCTCAAACTGGTCCTTAGCCGGACGACCATTCGGCTCGATATTTTCCTCGGCTATCGAATCATGCCTGTTAATCATATCATCCATAAGTTTTCGTTTTAAAAGTTTATGGCTATAAGACAATACAAACGAAGAAAAGTTTTCTATTTTAATGATTTTTGAAGAAATCAGCCATGTTATTATACTATCAAAGAAACACTCCAGCCCAATCTGTGTCATTCATCCAGATACCTATATAAATTGCAGTTGCCGGCAACGTCCAGTACATTCAGCTCTTTCAAGCGTTTTTCCACTTTCTTTTGTGAAACCAGCCCGAAATTCCGTAACATATCACGCAACTTCCTAAACCCATATTGAGAAGTGATTTGTAGCAGTTCCCGAAGTGTTTTTATATCAGCTTCAGAAATGATCCGCTGCGACCGAATATCGAATTTCAATTCTGTGATAGGAGTATCAAGTAAAGCCTTTGCCGCTTTTATATCTTCGGGAATAAAAATTTCCGGATTCGTTTCTTCCGCCTCTCTCATGAACATATCATTATCAAAGCCATTTTGGCGGAATTTCATTTCATACGCCCGTACTGTTGCTTTAAGACGGATATTTTCTTCCTTATAAGTCCTAAGGAATCCCGCTTGAGATTTTATTTCCTGTACAAGTCCCTCAAATGCTTTCTGCGCTTGACGATATTTCATGCGTTTCCGGACACTAAAATCCTTAATATTTCCTTGTAAGACGGTATAAAGAAATAGTTGCCGTCTTTCATCATTCCTTATCATTCCGGCAAGCTCCTTTATTATTAACCGGATCAATGGGGTCAACTCTTTCAGTGATTGAAGTAGAAAAAATTCCTCTTCATTTTCCTTCATCTTCTCATCCATCCGGCGTTTGTGTTCTTCTTCGGAAAGACTGAACCGGATATTTCGTTCAAGACAATCCGTCAGACTGTTTTCATCAAGCATTAGATAATCGCCGACTTCTGAATAAATAATCTCTTGCCTTTTACACCAAGTAATAATACGTCTGGTAGATACCTGATACTTGGTTGCCGCTTCTTCAATACCAATCCATTGTTTTGTTGCCATAACTCGTTTGTTTTTAGATGTATACGTCGCAACCGGATATAAAAAAGGTGCGAACGATACATATATTTCCCAACAGCGGTACTAGCAAAACCGACAGATGAAAATACAGTATGCCCGCACCAGAACTTATATATCGATAGGGATATAAGCTTGGCACGGACATTTGATTTATCATCTGTTTGAAAATTGCTAGTTTCCTGTTAGATAAATTAAATGTCCTATAAATACAAGTCCGGCTGTCAAAGGTCCGGTCCTTGATTGCAAATATACTTCTTTTTTCTGAAAAGAAAGATAATAAATGACAAGCTTTTTAGTTACAATAGAATTTTATATAAGACAAATAAGTAAACTGTAGTGTACTGAATAAGTTGACACTTCTCAAATTCGAAATTCACATGGAAGAATTAAAAAAGAAGTACACTCCTTACACAGAATCTGAACGAATGTCTTATATTCGTGAGTATTTATCGACTTCCGAAACGAAGTATCAGTTTGCCAAGCGTACGGGTATTTGCCGTCGTTTGCTGATTCTTTGGCTTGATAAGTATCATATAAATGATAAAGTTATGAGTACAGAACAACCCTCTTTAAGAAAAGACTCTGATGAGTCTCTCAATGAACTGGAGAAAGAACTCGCTGCATTGCGTGCCGAAAATCGCAAGCTTCAACGTGCTCTTCAGGAAGAAAGTCTTCGTCATGAAGCTTGTGAGGAATTGATTAATCTTGCGGAGTCAACCTATCACATCAAGGTTCGAAAAAACTCCGATGCCAAGTAATCGACACCTTGTCACAGGGGAACTCTGCCCTTCATATGCGCGGCAGTCTGCAGTTCCTCTGTGATTACTTCGGCATAACCAGACAAGGTTATTATAAGCATGTCAACAGAAAAATGGAAATAGACATCCTCACATCAAGCATTGTGTTGTATTGTAATGAGTTACGTAAACTTATGCCCAAGGCTGGTATGCGTGAACTCTATGCATGCTGCCTTCGCAAGTTTGGTGTCAGGATGGTCATTGGACGTGATCAATGCTATAATATTTTTCGTGCTAATGGCCTTTGTCAACGTGTCAGACGTGTGAGGCCAAAGACTACAAATTCCAATCATAATTATTACATTTATCCAGACCTGCTGAATGTCACTCCTAAATTTGTAGCTGACACATTCGGTTCAATGGTTGTAGCGGACATTACCTATGTTGCCACGTGCCAGGGATGGGCTTACCTGTCCCTTCTTACCGATGCGGGCAGTCGGGCCATAGTCGGATATGCCCTGTGCAAAACACTCGAAGCGGAAGGTCCTTTAAAGGCACTGAGGATGGCTATGGACTTTTACAACAGATACAATGTTGATTTGAATAATCTGATACACCATTCTGACCGGGGAGTGCAATACTGCTCAAACCTGTATGTAGGTATGCTCAAGAAACATCATATTAATATCAGTATGACTCAGTGTGGGGATCCGCTACATAATGCTCTGGCTGAACGGATGAATAACACGATCAAGAATGGGTGGCTTTTTGACTGTACAGATGACAGCTTTGAACAATTGGATAAACGTATAGCCGATGCCATATATGCATACAATTATGTTAGACCGCATCAAGGCATACAAATGAGAACTCCGATGGAATATATTCGTAAATGCAGTGGAAAGGTAGCTGAAGTCCCGCTCGTCGGGACGGGTGCTCCCGCCCCTTGCCGCTAGGCCGATCCCCGAGCGAAGAGTTTTTGTTATTTAATGAAAGTTTACAGCCCGAAGTCTTGCACTTATAAGAGAAGATACATAATTTTGCAAAATATCTAAAATGACAACTTATACAGGAATTACAAAGGGACAAGTAAACTTATTTAGGTTTTAAAAAATATTGAGTAAACTAACTTAGGTATAACAAGCGAAGTTGTCAACTAAATCCAGTACAGTACAAACAACTACACGGGAGAATAGTTTCATCGGTGAGAAACTAAAGTTCCATCAGTGTGAAACTATAGTTTCATCAGTAAGAAACTAATAGTTCCAAGCAAGAGAAACTAAAGTTTCAAGGCGATGAAACTGTAGTTTCGAACCGCAAAACCAATAGTTTCAAGGCTTGAAACTATCGGTTACAAGGCAGGTCCCGCCCCGTAAGTACAGGGGTAATAAATAAAATAGCTTATCTGCCTGTGGTTAATACTATTCAGGCAATGAAACTTCATCTGTGATTTTTACTTGATTTGGGTATGCATCTCTACCATACCGTCTTTGCAATGCGTTTATCTCTTCTTAGCTTTGCAGTGACAGCATTATTGCCGTCACAGTGCTGTCACCATGCTGCTGTCACGCCATTAACTTTTCATAATCAAACAGTTAAGCTACAATCTGTGACAGATGACAGCAAATTTATTTTTTTTATTTATTAGAGAGAGTATAAGTTCAACTTATAAATGCAATATTTCTTTTTTATTAATCGGACTTTAGATGCAAAGTTGCTTATTTATTCCGATAGAGTTGCGGACGGAAAGGAACATAAAGAGTGTAATTACTATCCGCCGGCTTTCCTCCCACCAATGCAGGTGACCATTTCGGCATTCCTTTGACAATGCGGAGAGCCTCCTCTGCAAATTCCGGATGAGTGGAACGTAGAATATGAGGACGAAGGATAACCCCTTCTTTATCAATAGTAAACTCACACAAAGCATAACCCGAAACATTCTTCTCCAAAAGCCCTGACGGATAAACCATTTCACTGGCAATATATTCTTCCGGAGTCATCGCAGAGAAATGAGCAGGTTCCTCCACCTGTCTTCCGGAAAGTGTCTTTGAACGGGGACCCACCGGATAAATTCCGATATACATCGGCCGCTTATAAGCATCCGGCTCTTCCTTGGTGCGCTGTTGCAATGCTTTTAATAAAGCAGCAGCCTCCACTGCCAACGTCTGTTCAGAAATATTTTCCCCTCGGGATAACATATAAGCCGACTGACAAACCAACACGAGACGTTCCATCAACGTTCCCTTTTCCGGCGACCATTTACGTCCCATCTGCTCTTTACCTTTAGCATCCGTAGAAGAGAAAAAATAAACAATTCCATCCAAACCAGCCGTAGAACCGTCCAAATCCTGTACCTGCTCTGTCACCAAACGAAAGATAGCCCCTAAAGACTTATATAGGGAAGCACTAATGACAACCGATTTAGTATCCACCGTCACCGTCCCCTTCTCTGCCTGCCAATAAGTACGCGATAATGTGTTCGAAACCAGGGTATAACGTCCATTCCTCTTCTCTACCGACATTGCATACTCCGGCGAAAAGGAAGGGATAGCCGCAAAACGCGCATAAGGCTGTTTCTGGAAGCCTGTATTAAGTAAAGAAAACACACTACGATAATATTCGCCTAACTCGCCTGTATAAGTGGAAAAAGGTTTCACCGGCTCCAAATAGTCAATCTGGGCCGCAAGGCGAAAAGAAAAGGTTAAAAGCAGAAGACAGAAAACAATCTTTTTCATAAGTTGCCGGATTTTCGGTACATATCGGCAACAAAGATACAAATTATTTCGATGGTTCGTGATAAAATTATATCTTTGCACGGTTTTTACTAAGAAACTGAATAACAATACATCAAAAATATGATAGCTAAGATTGAACAACTTCTGAAAGAGGTGGAAGCCTTACACGCCTCCAATGCCGAAGAACTCGAAGCTCTCCGCATCAAATACCTAAGTAAGAAGGGAGCCATTAACGACTTAATGGCAGATTTCCGTAATGTAGCTGCCGAACAGAAAAAAGAAGTCGGCATGAGACTGAATGAACTGAAAACAAAAGCGCAGGACAAAATCAACGCGCTGAAAGAAATGTTTGAAAGTCAGGACAACGATTGTGACGGACTGGATTTGACGCGTTCGGCTTATCCTGTGGAACTCGGTACACGCCACCCGCTCACCATTGTAAAGAACGAAATCATTGATATCTTTGCCCGTCTGGGATTCAGCATTGCCGAAGGTCCGGAAATTGAAGATGACTGGCACGTGTTCTCGGCACTGAACTTTGCCGAAGACCATCCGGCACGCGATATGCAGGATACTTTCTTTATCGAAGCTCACCCGGACGTAGTATTGCGTACACATACTTCTTCTGTACAGACTCGTGTGATGGAAACTTCACAGCCTCCTATCCGCATCATCTGTCCGGGACGTGTATATCGTAACGAAGCTATCAGCTATCGCGCACACTGTTTCTTCCATCAGGTAGAAGCGCTGTATGTAGATAAAAACGTATCATTCACCGACTTGAAGCAGGTATTGCTGCTCTTCGCCAAAGAAATGTTCGGTGCTGATACAAAGATCCGTCTGCGTCCGTCTTACTTCCCGTTTACCGAACCAAGTGCGGAAATGGATATCAGCTGTAATATCTGCGGCGGTAAAGGATGTCCGTTCTGTAAACACACCGGCTGGGTAGAAATCCTCGGTTGCGGTATGGTAGACCCGAACGTACTTGAATCAAATGGTATAGACAGCAAAATATACAGCGGTTATGCCCTCGGTATGGGTATCGAGCGTATCACAAACCTGAAATATCAGGTGAAAGACCTCCGTATGTTCTCTGAAAACGATACACGCTTCCTAAAAGAATTCGAAGCGGCATATTAATAATGTGCTAAATTTACCAGTATGCCAATGTTCCCAATGAAACCGTCGGACGGTGATCGGGACATTGGCATATTCATCAACAGACCAATCAGGCCAACGGCGTTGGTTTCCAATCAATGCAAATCGGTCGATTGAACGATCATTCATTATGGCAAAGGATAGACTCATTACTCCCAGTTATTGTTTCATCTTGGCAGCCAACTTCCTGCTATACTTCGGTTTCTGGTTGCTGATTCCTGTTTTGCCGTTCTATTTATTCGAATTCTTCCAGGCTGGAAATTCCACTATCGGCATTGTCCTCTCCTGCTACACGGTGGCAGCTCTCTGTATCCGTCCATTTTCCGGTTATCTGCTCGACACGTTTGCCCGAAAACCTCTTTATCTGTTTGCTTACTTCATCTTTATGATGATGTTCGGCGGATATTTAATTGCCGGTTCCCTTACCTTATTTATTATATTCCGAATCATTCACGGCGTCTCTTTCGGAATGGTCACAGTAGGCGGAAACACGGTAGTAATAGACATTATGCCCTCTTCCCGGCGAGGGGAAGGCTTAGGTTATTACGGGCTTACCAACAACACAGCCATGTCCATCGGACCGATGTTCGGACTGTTTCTGCATGATGCGGGAGTTTCTTTTGCTACGATATTCTGCTATGCATTCGGTTCCTGTATTTTAGGTTTTCTATGCGCAAGTCTGGTTAAAACGCCCTACAAGCCTCCTGTGAAACGGGAACCGATCTCGCTCGACCGCTTTATCCTGATGAAAGGACTGCCTGCCGGACTTAGTCTGCTGTTACTTTCCATCCCTTACGGAATGACTACCAACTATGTCGCCATGTACGCCCGCCAAATAGGATTGAACACACAAACCGGATTCTTCTTCACCTTTATGGCAATCGGTATGGCCATCTCGCGTATCTTTTCAGGAAAACTGGTGGATCGCGGAAAAATAACGCAAGTAATAGCTGCCGGATTATATCTGGTTGTTTTCAGCTTCTTCCTGCTTTCAACTTGTGTATATCTGATTCAATGGGATGATACAGCCTGTACCCTGCTGTTTTTTGGCATCGCATTATTAATGGGTGTCGGGTTTGGAATTATGTTTCCGGCATTTAACACGCTGTTTGTCAACCTCGCCCCCAACAGTCAGCGGGGAACAGCGACTTCCACCTACCTCACTTCCTGGGATGTAGGAATCGGTATCGGTATGCTGACGGGAGGATATATCGCAGAAATAAGTACATTTGATAAGGCCTATCTTTTCGGAGCCTGCCTGACGGTAGTTTCCGCCCTCTATTTCAGACTAAAAGTGACGCCTCATTACCATAAAAACAAGCTACGATGAGAAAGAAAGAACGTTATGAGAAAGTAATCGCCTGGTTTCAGGACAACATACCTGTAGCCGAAACCGAACTGCATTACAACAATCCGTATGAGTTGCTGATCGCTGTTATTCTTTCTGCACAATGTACGGACAAACGGGTGAATATCATCACTCCTCCTTTGTATAAAGATTTTCCGACTCCGGAAGCATTGGCTGCCACTACGCCGGAAGTGATTTTCGAATATATACGAAGCGTGTCTTATCCCAACAACAAAGCCAAACATCTGGTCGGTATGGCAAAGATGCTGGTGAATGACTTCAATAGCGAGGTGCCGGATAATCTGGAAGATCTGATAAAGTTGCCCGGTGTAGGAAGAAAGACTGCCAATGTGATTCAGTCGGTTGTATTCAAAAAAGCGGCAATGGCGGTAGATACACACGTGTTCCGTGTCAGCCACCGTATCGGACTGGTGCCCGACAGTTGCACCACCCCGTTCAGCGTGGAAAAAGAACTGGTGAAGAATATTCCGGAAAAGCTCATACCGATTGCCCATCACTGGCTCATCCTGCACGGCCGTTACGTTTGTCAGGCACGTACTCCCAAATGTGACACCTGTGGTTTGCAAATGATGTGCAAATATTTCTGTAACACCTATAAAGTTACAAAAGAGGAACCAAAAGCCAAGAATAAATAACGATTTAATAGCAAAGAACCGAAATAAATAGTAACTTTGCGGTCGTTCTAAAAGAAGAATTTTAAAAACACTTTTAAATAAAAATAGAGTATTATGCAGACAATTGACAAATTCAATTTTGCCGGTAAAAAGGCATTTGTTCGCGTGGACTTCAATGTACCCCTGGACGAAAACTTCAACATTACAGATGACACTCGTATGCGTGCAGCTCTTCCTACTTTGAAGAAGATTCTGGCAGACGGCGGAAGCATCATCATTGGCTCTCACCTGGGCCGTCCGAAAGGCGTTGCCGATAAATTCTCTTTGAAACATATCATCAAGCATCTGTCTGAATTGCTGGGCGTTGAGGTTCAGTTCGCTAACGACTGCATGGGCGAAGAAGCTGCTGTAAAAGCTGCTGCTCTGCAACCGGGAGAAGTGCTGTTGCTCGAAAATCTTCGCTTCTACGCTGAAGAAGAAGGCAAACCAAGAGGTTTGGCTGAAGATGCAACTGACGAAGAAAAAGCTGCTGCTAAGAAAGCAGTAAAAGAAAGCCAGAAAGAATTTACCAAGAAATTGGCTTCTTACGCTGACTGCTACGTAAACGACGCATTCGGTACTGCTCACCGTGCACACGCTTCTACAGCATTGATCGCTAAATATTTCGATGTAAACAACAAGATGTTCGGTTACCTGATGGAAAAAGAAGTGAAAGCCGTTGATAAAGTATTGAACGACATCAAACGTCCGTTCACTGCTATCATGGGTGGTTCTAAAGTTTCTTCTAAAATCGAAATCATCGAAAACCTGTTGAGCAAGGTAGACAACTTAATCATCGCCGGTGGTATGACTTATACATTTACTAAAGCTATGGGCGGCAAAATCGGTATCTCTATCTGTGAGGACGACAAACTTGACCTGGCTTTGGATTTGATGAAAAAAGCAAAAGAAAAAGGTGTAAACCTGGTATTGGCTGTTGACGCTAAGATTGCTGACGCATTCTCTAACGATGCAAATACTAAATTCTGTGCTGTTGACGAAATTCCTGACGGATGGGAAGGTCTTGATATCGGTCCTAAGACTGAAGAAATCTTCGCTAACGTTATCAAAGAATCTAAGACTATTCTTTGGAACGGTCCTACAGGCGTATTCGAATTTGACAACTTCACTCACGGCTCACGTGCAGTAGGTGAAGCAATCGTTGAAGCAACTAAGAACGGCGCATTCTCACTTGTGGGTGGTGGCGATTCTGTAGCTTGTGTTAACAAGTTTGGTTTGGCTAGCGGTGTATCTTATGTTTCAACTGGTGGTGGCGCATTGCTCGAAGCAATCGAAGGAAAAGTTCTTCCGGGTATCGCTGCTATTCAAGAATAAGATAATTGTTAAAATCACATAGTTAATTATTAGAAGGGCAGTTCTTTGTGAAAAGAGTTGCCCTTATTTATAAAAACAGAATTCCTCTTATTTATAAAAACGAGGTATGAAAAGACCGATACTATTCTTTTGGTTCATCCTTTTCTTCCTTTACTCTTGTCAGAGTAAGAAAGGAGACAGCTCTTTTTTACCTCTAACCGAACTGCAACCACTTACCCTGGGCATGATGCCTACACTGGACGGACTTCCTTTTCATATAGCCAAAACGCAAGGCATTTACGACTCATTAGGACTGGATTTGACCATTCTTTCATTCAACTCTGCCAACGACCGGGACGCGGCTTTCCAAACCCGGAAAATGGATGGCATGATTACTGACTATCCTAGTGCGGTAGCATTACAAGCTATTCATCATACTGATTTAGGATTCATCCTGAAGAATGATGGTTATTTCTGCTTCATTGTCTCCAAAGAAAGTAACATCAACCAACTGGAACAGCTCAAGGAAAAGAATATCGCCGTGTCGCGCAACACAGTTATCGAATATGCCACCGACCAGCTATTAAGCAAAGCCGGAATCAAGCATGCGGAAATAAACATGCCGGAAATCGGCCAGCTTCCTCTCCGTCTGCAAATGTTGCAGTACAATCAAATTGATGCCTCTTTCCTACCCGACCCTGCCGCATCCATCGCCATGAACAGTAAACATCGTTCATTGGTAAGTACGCAAGAGTTGGGTATCGATTTCACCGCTACCGCTTTTTCACGAAAAGCGCTCAACGAGAAGAGAGAAGAAATCGAGCTACTCATCACAGGATATAACCTGGGAGTAGATTACATAAAAATGCACCCGCAGAAAGAATGGGAGCAAGTATTGATAGAAATAGGTGTGCCCGAAAATCTGACAGGACTCGTCGCCCTCCCCAATTATCAAAAAGCAAAACGCCCCTCCGCTGAAGCGATAGACAAGGCTATACACTGGTTGAAAGAAAACCACCGAATACCCCAAACCTACTCTGAAAAGAATCTGATTGACACTACATTTATTCCCACAGTATCAACTATAATCAAAATCAAATAACAACTAACTCATGCGAAAAACACTACTCCAACTCTTAACCTTTGTAGTATGCATTACAAGTATGCAAAATCCTCTCCTGGCACAGGAGCAGACACCATTAAATCAAGTTGTCAACACACTGAAAGAACGGATTAGTCTCTCCGGATATGCCCAACTGGGATACACTTATGACGATGCAGCGAATCCGGATAACACATTCGACATCAAACGAATCATTTTCATGGCACACGGAAAGATCACCAAACGGTGGACTTGTGATTTTATGTACGACTTCTACAACGGGGGCATGTTACTCGAAGTGTATACCGATTATCAGTTTCTCCCCGGACTTACGGCACGTATCGGTGAATTCAAGGTTCCTTATACCATAGAAAACGAATTGTCTCCTACTGCAGTAGAACTTATCAATTGCTATTCACAATCTGTCTGCTATCTGGCAGGAGTAAGCGGCAGCGATAAATGTTACGGAATGACTTCCGGACGGGATATAGGTATGATGCTTCACGGGAAATTATTTCGTGACTTCCTACAATATAAAGTAGCTGTAATGAACGGACAGGGACTGAATACCAAAGACAAAAACAGTCAAAAAGATGTGGTCGGTAATCTGATGGTTAATCCGCTGAAATGGTTGTCCGTAGGTGGTTCGTTTATCCGCGGAACAGGACACGCCATAGCTGACTCTGAATATACCGGAATCAAAGCAGGAGAAAATTACGCCAAGAGACGCTGGAGTGCAGGAGGGGTTGTCACCACTTCCACTTTTAATCTGCGTACGGAATATCTTGCCGGAAAAGACAGGAATGTGAAAAGTGAAGGTTTCTATGCAACAGGAAGCGTGCGCTTCGCCCGGAATTTCGATTTCATCGCTTCGTTCGATTATTTCGACCCGAACAAAGCAGCAGATTTCAAACAAAATAACTATATTGCAGGCGTACAATACTGGTTTTATCCCAGATGCCGGTTACAGGCACAATACACCTTTTGTAATAAGAAAGGAGACGGACAAAAAGATTCCAACCTGATACAGGCACAGGTACAAGTGAGGTTTTAAATTCAAGGACTAAATTTAAGTATTAGGTATCAAGTATTAGAGCCGAAGCATCAGGGTTAAGTTCCAAGAGTAAAGTATCAAGGCTATAGTAAGTAGTACCTTAACAATAGGATTAAAGCAGTAGAGTTGAAGCAGCCGAATCAAATAATTATAAAATATAAACCTTATTAATAACAGAACAAAAATCATGGAACACAAAATCGCCGAAACCAACGCCCGAATAGACGTGGCCGACGTATTAAGAGGATTGGCAGTAATGGGGATCATCCTCTTGCACAGCATCGAACACTTTAATTTCTATTCTTTCCCGGAAGAAGTCCCTTTTGAATGGATGAAATTTACCGATCAGGCTATCTGGAGAGGATTATTCTTCACATTCAGTAATAAAGCATACGCTGTATTTGCTTTGCTCTTCGGTTTCAGTTTCTATATTCAGGACAATAACCAACAACGGAGAGGGAAAGATTTCCGCCTGCGTTTTTTATGGAGATTATTCATCCTATTCATTATAGGACAATTCAATGCCGCTTTCTTTACCGGCGAAATATTAACCATGTATGCGATTTTAGGAATTATCCTGCCGATATTCTGCCGGATGAGTGACCGTACAGTTGCCATCTTTGCTACTTTATTAATCCTTCAACCTATCGACTGGGCAAAACTGATCTATGCCTTGTGCAATCCTGACTATGTGGCAGGTAAAAGTTTGGCAGGTTATTATTTCAGCATCGCTTTCGACGTACAAAAACATGGCAACTTCCTTGAAACAGTCCGCATGAATATGTGGGAAGGACAAATGGCTAACATGACCTGGGCTTTGGAACATGGACGTATCTTACAAACACCGGGATTATTCCTATTCGGAATGCTGGTTGGCCGCCGCAAATATTTCCTGTATAGCGAACAGAACGAACGCTTGTGGTTAAAAGCATTAGCCATTTCGCTTCTCTGCTTCTTCCCCATCTACGGATTGAACAATATGTTGCCGGAATTCATCGAACGGAGTGCCGTCCTTGTTCCTCTACAGTTGATATTAAGTTCATTCAGCAGCCTTAGTTTCATGGTATTACTGGTGACAGGATTACTGTTGACTTTCTACCGTGTGAAAGACCGCAGTTTCTTTATGCGTTTCACATCTTATGGTAAAATGAGTTTAACGAATTATCTCGGGCAATCCATTTTCGGTTCTCTTTTGTTCTATCATTGGGGATTCGAATTGGGACGATATTTAGGAATCACATATAGCTTCCTTTTTGGCATCCTTTTTGTTCTATTACAAATGGTATTCTGTTCGTGGTGGCTCCGACACCATAAACATGGTCCTTTTGAGGGTCTCTGGAAACGTTTGACCTGGATTGGAAAAAATAAATAATTAAATAATGATGAACGAAAAAACGATTAATGAACAATACGCATATATACGTACCTTACTTGAAGAGAAAAGGCTCAAGGAAGCTCTGATGCAGTTGGAATCTCTGCTGTGGCAGTGTCCTGACTGGGATCTACGCACCCGCCTGGAACAATTGCAGACTTCCTACAAATATATGCTGGAATACATGAAACAGGGAGCAAATGACCCTGAACGATGGAATCTGTATCAGAAAATGGTATCAGACACGTGGGGAATTGCCGACCAATCACGTTTGCTCATATTGGATAACGCTTCATCAAGATACTATCATGAAGTACGACGTACTCCCAAATCGCCAGATTTGTCAAACTATGGTCTTAAAACCATATTACACATACTGGAGTCTTTTAATGACGACTTGGCAGTCAGCGGATTACTGTCTGACGAAAAGATGGATGAAGTATTAAAGCGGCATGAGGACACGCTCAAGTTTATGTTTATCAGAACATGGACAAACAGTGCCTGGACTCCCGAAGACGAGGAAGATGCAAAAGCCATGCTTGCCTCGGAATTACTTCCGGGAGATGATTTATGCTTATTTGTCAGTGCCCTCACATTGAGCTTGATGGAATGTTTCGACTTACGAAAAATAATGTGGTTGCTTGATGCTTACGAGCATCCCAACGTCAACGTCAGCCAACGGGCATTGGTTGGTGCGATGATTATTTTCCACATTTACAGAAGCCGACTTACTTTCTATCCGGAACTGATAAAAAGGGTGGATCTCATGGAAGAAATTCCTTCATTCAGAGAAGATGTCGCTCGCATTTACCGCCAAATGCTATTATGTCAGGAAACGGAAAAGATTGACAAAAAGATGAGGGAGGAGATTATTCCCGAAATGCTGAAGAATGTTTCCTCCATGAAAAATATGCGGTTCGGCTTTGAAGAAAGCGATGAAGAGAACAACGACATGAATCCGGATTGGGAAGATGCATTCGAGAAATCCGGACTGGGGGATAAATTGCGTGAAATGAACGAATTGCAGTTGGAGGGTGCAGATGTATATATGAGTACTTTTGCGGCTTTGAAAAACTATCCGTTCTTCCGCGAGGTGCATAACTGGTTTTATCCATTCAGCAAGCAACAGTCTAATGTGCTCAAGGCAATGAAGCAGGCAGGAAATCAGGGAGGCAGTCTACTGGATTTAATTCTTCAATCGGGATTCTTCAGTAACAGTGATAAGTACTCTCTCTTTTTCACGATCCATCAATTGCCACAGTCACAACAGGATATGATGTTGAGCCAACTGAATGAACAACAGGTTGCAGAATTGGCGGAGAAATCGAATGTTGAGACGATGAAGAAATTCAATGAACGTCCGGGAACGGTCAGCAACCAGTACCTGCACGATTTGTATCGTTTCTTCAAACTTAGTGTGCGCAAGAGTGAATTCAGAGATATTTTTAAAGAGAAGCTCGATCTTCATCATGTCCCTGCACTCGACAATATATTGCACTGGGAAGATGTATTATTCCCCATTGCCGATTTCTACCTGTCAAAGGAACGTTGGGACGAGGCTATTGAAATTTATGAAGAGTTGGAAACGATTGGCGGATTCGAAGGAGAGAGTGCTGAATATTACCAGAAGTTTGGCTATGCATTGCAGAAAAGAAAGAAATATGCAGAAGCTATCCAGGCTTACCTGAAAGCAGACACGTTGAAACCGGATAATATCTGGAACAATCGCCATCTGGCTATTTGTTATCGGTTGAACAGAAATTACCAGGTAGCAATCACCTATTATAAGAAGGTAGAAGAAGCTGCTCCGGAAGATACCAATGTGACTTTCCATATCGGTAGCTGTCTGGCCGAATTGGGGCAATATGAAGAAGCACTGAATTATTTCTTCAAACTGGATTTCATCGAGAACAACTGTATTAAGGCATGGCGTGGTATCGGATGGTGTTCATTTATCAGCCAGAAACATGAACAGGCGATGAAGTATTATGAAAAAATAATAGAACAAAAGCCTCTGGCTATTGACTATATGAATGCAGGACATGTCGCCTGGGTGATGGGAGATATTCAGAAAGCTTCCGTTTTCTATGGAAAAGCCATTACGGCTAGTGGAAACCGGGAACGATTCCTGGAAATGTTCCATAAAGATGAAGAAGCTCTTCTCACACAAGGAATTCGGGAAGAAGATATTCCTCTGATGTTGGATTTATTATAGTCTTCCACATCTTTCAGTTTGGGATATTCAGTAAATGTTCCTGCTTAAAAATACAGAAAAAGGCTGCCTCATTTTCTATTTTGAGGTAGCCTTTTTGCATTATTGGACTAAGTATATCTTATGTATTTCATGTAATCAATAAGTTTATTACACTGATATATTCAGATATATTCAAGATACTTACTACAGCTTTTTCAACTCTCCGTACAGTTTCTGTATGGGAAGTCCCATAATATTATAGAAACTACCGGAAATTGATTTAACCCCGATATACCCGATCCACTCCTGAACGCCATAAGCTCCTGCCTTATCCATTGGCTGATAACGATCTACGTAATACAGGATTTCATCTTCCGACAAGACATCAAACAGCACTTCGGAGGAAGCGGTAAAGCTTTTTTGCCACTCAGTAGTAGTCAGGCAAACCCCTGTGAAAACCTGATGAGATTTTCCCGAGAGAGCGCGAAGCATTTCAATGGCTCCTTCCCTACCCTCCGGTTTCCCAAGTACTTTCCCATCTAACCAGACTATGGTATCTGCCGTAATCAATAATTCTCCCGGCTTCATCATGGTACGGTAGGCATCCGCCTTTTCACGGGCAATATATTCAGGTATTTCAGCACCTACCAATGTATCCGGGTATGACTCGTCTACATCCGGCAATGTTCTGACTACATAGTCTACTCCTAGTCCCGACATCAGTTCTTTCCGACGGGGAGAATTGGAAGCTAATATAATCTGATATTTATTTAAGTTATCAAGCATGGTTTTATTCGTTATTAAACAACGATTATTTATGATTAAGTTACCAACCGAAGGCGTCTTCCACCATCCATAGACCGTGAGCTTTCAGCACCTGCTCCACTACATCACGTCCGCATCCACGACCACCGTCTGCATAAGAAATATACTTTGCAACGGATTTCACTTCCGGCACGGCATCTTTCGGGCAGCATGGCAGTCCGCACTCACACATCACTTCAATATCCGGCACGTCATCACCCATATATAGAATTTCATCATCGGTCAATCCGTACTTATCACGAAAAGCACGATAATCATGTATCTTCACAGCAGAACCCATGTATAAATCCTTCACTCCCAGTCCCTCAAAACGGATACGTACCGCTTCTGTCCGGCCACCGGTGATGATAGCTATGTGAAGTCCTTTTTTCACAGCCAACTGGATGGCGTACCCATCTTTGATATTCACCGTGCGCATCGGTTCTCCGGAAGGATGCAAAGGTACGGTTGTCGAACTCAATACTCCGTCCACATCAAAAGCTAAAGCTTTGATACGGGATAAATCATAATTGATGGTGCTCATGGATACTTTTGCTCATTAGTTTATATATTTCCTGCAATGCCGGAGAATCTACCAACATGGCAAGATGATTACTCATCACATTCTCATCGTAACGAACAGCGGGTCCGGTCTGTGCATCACGTGGCGCCAATTCGTGGACTTTACGTGCTGTTTCATCTATCAGCGGAAGCATGACATCGAAAGGCAAGTTGTATTTTTCAAGCAAATCAGCTGCTAATGCATACATGTGATTGGTGAAGTTACAGATAAAAACAGCAGCCAAATGAAGGCTCTTACGTTGCTCGGAAGAAGCCTCGTAGACCTTTTCCGAAAGTGTGGCGGCAACAGCCTTCAACAATTCCACGTCTTCCGGCCTTTTCGCTTCAACAAAGAAAGGCACTTCCTGAAATTTAACTTCACGTTGTTTGCTGAATGTCTGCATCGGATAAAATACTCCGTAACGTTCTGCATGCCCTTCCCAAACGCTCATCGGAATGCTTCCTGCCGTATGCACCAACAAAGACGCTTGCTTTCCTTCTGTTATCTGCGGTAACAAATCTACTAAAGCATCATCTTTCAACGATACGATATACAATTTTGCATCTTTGGAGACTGCCTGTAAATCTGTTGTATATTCAGCTTCTACTTTCTCGGCTAAGGTACGGGCAGATTCCATAGTCCGGCTATACACCTGTACAATGCGGAAACCTTTACGATAAAGAGCTTTCGCCAGATTAGTAGCCAAGTTACCTGCACCGATAAACACGATCGGTGTATCTTCTATACTTCTTTTCATTATTCTCTTATCGTTTTGCAAACCAGAATAAAACGATTCCGATGATGAGCAGTGTCAATGGCAACAGATATCCGGATAACGAACCCAATAAGGACATGACCAAACCGATATTCATCACTAACCAAAGCCCAAGCAACACAAAACCAATTGATTTATCGCGTTTGAAAATAAGGAAACAGATCGAGGCGTACAATAGCATATTGTCCTTATTCATCACCCAAGGCAGTCCAATGGAAGAGAAATGAATCAGTTTATCAATCAGATAAAGTGCTCCGATAACGATAAAGGTAACAGCAGTAGCCAGATAGGTATCTTTGCTGTTACTCGCTTTAGCAGCTCCCATACTTATTTTCCTCCGAATTTATTAATGTGAATTTTCTCCCATTGAAGATGTTCTTCGTTGAAAGGTTTACGTTCCATCCCTTTATGTCCGATAGCAATGACAGAAAGAATCTGAAGTTGCAAGGGAATATCCAAAATTCCATGGACAAATTCATCGGAAAGCATTCCGGTGGCAGTGAAACGTTCGCGAACCTGCACCCAACAACTTCCCAAGCCAAGATCTTCAGCCTGCAACTGTATCATGATGGAAGCAATGGAAGCGTCTTCAATCCAAACATCACTGGCCAACGGATCGGCCATTACAACAATCGCCAAAGCTGCATCGGCAATGAACGAAGAAGCCTGTTCTTTGCAATGAGACAATTCTTTCAATACCTCTTTATCATCAACCACTACAAACTGCCAACTATTACTACGTTTGGAAGAAGGGGACATCAAAGCTGCTTTCATCAACGTAACGACCTGATCTTGTGTCAACTCTTCATCGGTGAACTTCCGCATACTACGACGGTTCTTTATCAATTCACTGAAATTTTCCATATTATTTCCGGTTTCATTTGATTAATGTATGCAAAGATAATGCAAACCGAGCGTAATAGGAAATAAAAGTTTATACTAAATGAAGAATATATTGTATCTTTGCACAGAGAAATAATTTCATTATGAAAAAGCGAATTACACAGGACGATTACGTTAAAGCGAATCGTAAAGCTAGCCGTGAGGCAGAAATTGAGATGTACGGACACCCTATTTGTCACAAATGAGTGCACCAGTCAAAGAAAGTATATAACCGCAGAAAGATAAAGGCAGCCGACAAAAAGCTGCCTTATTTTTTTGTCTTCAAAATAGCGTCACTATCCTCCAGACATAGCGACACTATACAATAAGAATGGCGTCACTATCATGATAGGATAGCGTCACTATATTTAGGGGATTAAAAAAGCAGTTTATCTATTTACCTATCTATCTAATTATCTATACAATCCGGGTCAATTCTCCGGTCGTAGAATCAATAATAAATCCGTAGACTGTCACATCTGAAGGGATCAAAGGATGGCGTACAATAAAATCGACTGTTCCTCTCACCGACTTTTCCGTATCTTCGAAACCATCCAGCCACGAATGAAAGTCAACTCCGCAGAAACGCATCATGTCAATATAATCCGGATTGATTCCGCGTGCTTTCATTTTTTCGAGCATTTCTTCACTATGCATATGGCAAGCTCCACAATCAGAATGAGCAATCACCATTATTTCCTCTACCCCCAACTCAAAAATAGCAACAAGCAAACTACGTATCACGCTACCGAAAGGATGGGAAATAACGCCACCTGCATTTTTTATCATTTTCACATCGCCATTCTTAATTCCTAATGCTGCTGGCAGCAAAGCAGTCAGTCGGGTATCCATACAGGAAAGAATAGCTATTTTCTTATCGGGATATTTATTGGTAATATACGATTCGTATCCCTTGTTCTCAACAAATTGCTTGTTGTAAGCTAAAATTTCTTCTAACATAGTTCCGCTTTTTAAAAGTTCTGTTCGATTACACAAAGATATAGAAAATATAGAAAAAAGGGACATATCATCACGACATATCCCCTCCGAAAATTAAAATTTAATCTATATTGTTATTGTAAAAATCCGTCCAGACCAGACTTAGCTGTTGTACCATATCCATTGTCTCCATATTCTTCAGCATTATCAATCTGTTGAAGGAATGTTTGTGATATAGGACGCCATATATTATAAGATTTAAAACTGGAAGCAGCACGTTTGTTATATTTCGCCAAACGAGTTGAGAATGCTTGATGACGCTGCAACAATGCCCAACGTGAATGTTCTCCACAAAGTTCACGTGCATATTCATCGTAGATATCTTCTTCGGTGACAGTAGTCAGCTTGTAAGACGACTCCAAAGCTCCGGAACGAGCCGCACGGGCACGAAGCGTGTTCAAATATCCTGCAGCTTTTGTTCCATTACCCAAATGTTGTTCAGCCTCGGCAGCAATCAAATAAACTTCTGCCATACGCATCACAAAAATATCACCATTACGGATTTGCAAGTTACTTCCATAATATACTCCTTCATAACTCCAGATAAACTTATTCAGACATGGGTATGTTGCATATACTTTTGAAGTACGATCATAACTGCCAGGCATATCATTCTGTGTTTTCACGTAATTGCCATTTGCATCAAACAAATCATCTATATTCACACATGCATAAACACGGTCTTTCTTGTCTTCCGCCGACAAAGGTTCTTTGGATAAATAGAGGAAGAAACGATTATCATCCGCAGGCAATGGATAATCTATTACATATACTTTTTTAGGAGTCATCAATGTTGATATATCTCCTGTAGTCACCCCTTTGGGCCACACAGATGCTGTATACTGATTTCCTCCATGAGACATCGTTTTGCCATCACAATCAACATAGGGATAAATTTTTTCACCCACATGAGAAGCATCAATACCATACTTCTGACATAAATCGCTAGTCAAAGTCACTATATTCTTAGTATACGGAATCCATGCCACTTTTTCCATAGAAAATGCCCCGAAAGCAGTCTGGAATGAATTCTCCCAACGTTTATCCCAAGTTGGTTCAAAGCAGTCCAGCAAATATTTAGATGGTGCGCAGTTGCCATTGTTGGTACGTCCATAAAAATAGTTCTGTTTGTCGGATGTAATCTTACTAATATCCGACAGGTTCGTCTGATTCCAGTAAGTATACGTAAACAATTTATTATATCCCGCATTCGAATAATCCCATGCGTCATCATCACCGGCATCACAACCTGCTGCAACAAAAAGCGCTTCTTTATTAGTACGGTTATTGCCATCAGCCCACATATCCGATATATCTTTATAAAGATAACCTCCATAAGTACCTCCGCCAGCTTCTGTATCCGCAATAAAGCTTTCTGCAACATCTGCCGCTCTTTGCCAGTAAGAAACACCATTCTCACTCAACCCCTGGCCGGCTCCTTGTATGTAGGCACGAGCCAAAAGTCCCATAGCCGATTTTTTTGAAACACGGGCACGATTATTACCGTAAGGAGTTGTATTCAGATTATCCGCAGCATATTTCAAATCATCAATGATGTATGAATAAATTTCAGATAACGTATTACGTTTAGGTTCCAACACAATATTATTTCCCGCTTCATTCATACAAAGAGTGATCGGACCAAAATATGTAGTCAATATCAAATGATAAAAACCACGCAAACAACGTGCTTCGGCTGTTAACACACGAATATCATCCGCATTTCCTTCTACACTTTCCGCACGATTTATAACGGTATTACATATCCCCAAAGCAGTATACGCCTGCATAAATAATTTATCCCATGCCTTATCTTTACTCGGCGTCAGAGATTCATAATAAAAGAGTTCTTTCGAGTTATCATTATTATTTGCCGTCAACCACGTATCCGTACCAACCTCTGCAACAGATAAAAAGTCTGTCACAGTATACAGTTGACTATAAATAGGGTTATAACACTGGGTTTGCATTCCGTACCACCCGTCAAACGTAGCCAACGTTTCTTCACCGGTAACTTCCATTGGATTATATTCATCCAATGAACATGAATTGATAGTAACCATCGCACACAATGCTAAGGCCACATTATATACTAATTTCTTCATTATTTATCAGTTTAGAGAATTAAAATGAAAGATTAAGACCAAAGACTAACTGTTTTGTCAATGGATAGTTCAAACCACCATTCATTTCCGGATCATAATCCTTCAACAAATGACTTTTTGCAATAACGAATGGATTAGTAATCGTTCCATACACACGGAGCTTGCCCAATCCCAATTTTTTAGCCAATTTATCAGGCATAGTATATCCCAATGTTATATTCTTTATTTTAAAGAATGATCCATCTACATACGACAACGCTGCAAAGCCCGGATAATAGCTCAACTTATCCTTGATAGAAGCATCCATGGCTGGAAAATCGTTCGAAGGATTTGTTTCAGACCATACATTGAAATAAGTAGGATAGTTGTTCAACCCTGTCGGGTCATAATCCGTCAATACAGAATATTTAATCATCTGTCCCCAACGCATATACATATAAATACTTAAATCAAAATCTTTATATGTCAAAGTATTCTGGAAACCCATTGTCCAATCCGGAGAGTTATGTCCCAATACTTGATAATCATCAGCAGACACAGAATATGTATTAGAAGCATCATAACGGATTTCCTGTCCGTCAGCATTCACCTTCGTATAGTAGACACTACCGTCCGTATCCGTATGCCGCACCATATCAGGCACATTAATCTTTATAGATCCCGGCTTCAATCCAAACACAGCAGCATCAGCTTCTTCACCTTTCTGCCAGATACCATCCAATTTGTAGTGATAAAAAGAGTTGATTGCACTACCTACCGCATACGTATAATCGCCATTGATTACTTTATCATTAGCAGTTCCGGTCAGTTTCGTAATCTCTTCCTTATTATATGCAAAAGTCAGAGCCGATGTCCATTGAAAATTTTTAGTTTCAATGTTGCGGGTATTCAAAGCAAGCTCAAGACCTTTATTTTTAGTTTCACACAAGTTTATATTGGTCAGATATTGCTCTTTAGAACTATAGGAACCGTTCACTACAGGTAATGATTTTTTCCATATCACACCTTCCGTCTTAGTCTTATACATATCCAATGTCACATTGATACGATTATTCAGGAAAGAAGCATCAATACCGATATTGGTGTTCTTTGAACGTTCCCATGTCAGTTCCGGATTAGCTATTATTTTAGTGAGATTATAAATCTGCGTTTTTTCACCACCTAACGTCAACCATCCGGACTCCAGAGAAGAAGAGGAAGAATAAGGATCAATACTGGCCGTACCAGAAATACCGTAACCCACACGAATTTTTAAATTATCCAACCAGTTTCTTGTACTTTCCATAAACTTCTCGTCAGAAATACGCCATCCCAATGAAACAGCCGGGAAATTAGACCATTTATGATCTTTAGCCAAACGTGAAGAACCATCCCGACGAATAGAAGCAGAAAGCAAATACCTACCCAATAGAGAGTAGTTGATACGTCCTACTAATCCGACTCCTTTAGACATGGTATAACTGGATGAATTCTTCTGAACGGCAGCTTTTTCCAATCCTTCCCACAAATATTTATTGTTAGCAATACCTGTTCCTGTCATTTCCGTGTTATCCGTCTGGTTATGATTCCAGGTAGACACACCAGTAAGCGTAAATTCATGTATCTTAGCAATATTAAAGTTGTAAGTTACGATATTTTCCCACTTATAATTATATGATCTGTTTTGAGTAATCTTGGCATTCGTATCTGTCTCTACATTTCCTCCCGCTTTATAAAAGTTGTACGAGCCATCTCCCTGGAAACTATTCGAACGGGAATAAGTCAACGTCCCATTCACGCGTGACTCCCATGTCAATCCTTTAATCGGAGTTATTTTAATATAAGGATTCACATACAGTTTTGTATTCTGGGATTGGTTTCTCCAATTACTTTTATTATTCATCAAAAGATTCAAATAGCCGGCATCCCCTTCAATCGGATAAGGATTAACATTGCCATTCTCGTCATAGATTTCACCATAAGGAATAGCCGTCATACCATCTTGAATCTTTGCAAAAGGCTTATTCTGATGCACATAAGATGCCTGAATACTAATTCCTGTAGTAAACCATTTATTGATTGTGTGATCGATGCGAATATTTGTTGAATACAATTTATAATTATCATCGTTGTATTGTCCGTTTTCATCGGAGAAATTCATAGACATATAGGCCTTTGTATTTTTTGTACCTCCTGAAACCGACAAACTATAATTCTGAACAGTCCCCGTATGCAGCAATTCATCTACCCAGTCAATGTATTTCCCGTTTTGATAAGCTTCATAATAAGCAGGGTTAGTAAACATATTGGCATCATCCACATAAGTACCCGCATTTTTGTGAGCTGTACGCAAGCCCTCCATGTAGGTTTCTCCTTGGCGGACTTCCGGCATTGTAGACCAGCTGTTTATACCAAAAAAAGCATTAAAATTAGCAGTCAATTTTCCTTCTTTTCCGCCTTTGGTAGTAATGATTACAACACCATTGGCACCGGAAGAACCATAAACAGCCGTAGAAGAAGCATCTTTCAACACTTCAATAGATTCAATATCATTCGGATTCAGTGTCGCATAGTCACCCGGCATCCCGTCAATAATAAACATAGGATTACCACTTGCTGTCAATGAACGGTTACCGCGCAATTGCATTTTCACTCCTGAACCCGCTTGACCCGATTCTCTCGTAATATCCAATCCCGCTACTTTACCCTGCAACGCTTCCATCGGGTTTGTGCCCGGATTCATCGTAATGTCTTCCGATTTCACTGAAGCAACCGCCCCTGTTAAATCACGTTTCTTCACTGCACCGTAGCCAATGACCACCACTTCATCCAATGCCTGCGTATCCGAAATCATTTTCACATTGACCGGTCCGTTACCCGTCACAGTCACCGTTTGTTCTTTGTAACCGATATAAGAAATGACCAGTTCTTTTCTTCCCGCCGGAAGATCGATAGAGAAGTTACCGTTAAAATCGGTAATCGTACCTGTACTTGTTCCTTTCACAACGATAGAAACCCCAATCAACGGCTCCCCGCTTTCATCAATGATAGTTCCTTTCACAGTTTTCGTTTGTGTGACAACTTGCACCATAGTATTAGAAACTCCATCTTCTGCATACACAGAATATGACAGAGGGGCAGACAATAAAGACAGCCCTAAAATCATGGAAGCGCGTCTATGATGATTCTTCCATGCTTCAACAAATGCATTACATCTCATTCGTTCTAATTTAAAGTTAATATTAATTCTCGTTGTTTTGCAAAAACTATTCGATTATAATCTTTAATTAAAGACGAAACTAATTTTAATACGTACTCACTTTTCATACCATATTTCTCCTATAAAATACATTTTCTCCATTAAATACGCAACGATATATTATACTTTACTTCAAGCAGCTCCAACAAATTCTTTATTTTGTTGTTGAATAAAGAATAAAAAGTGTAAATTTGTACCTAGATGCCACTGAAACTAACAACATATTATCATGGGAAGGATATTCCTGAATTGCCGGGAAAAAATACCTTCCATTCCAAAGAGTTATTTCTGATTTATGAAGCAACTCCTGGGTATACTCCTTTATTAATAGTGGCAACAGAAGACGGCAGACCGGTGGCACGCCTGCTTGCTGCCATCCGCAAAGCAAAGAAGTGGCTCCCTTCTTCTTTAGTGAAACATTGTGTAGTATATAGTGAAGGCGAATTTCTGGACGAGTCTCTTTCGACCAACAAAGAAAAGGCAGAAGAAGTCTTCGGCGATATGCTCGAACATCTCACACAAGAAGCATCGCGCAGCTGTGTCCTGATCGAATTCCGGAACCTGAACAATTCGATGTTCGGTTATCGGGTTTTCCGTACCAACGATTATTTCCCAGTCAACTGGTTGCGGGTACGCAATTCGCTGCACAGTATGGAAAAGACAGAAGACCGGTTCAGTCCGTCGCGTATGCGTCAGATAAAAAAAGGACTCAAGAATGGAGCCAGAGTAGAGGAAGCACATACCGTGGAAGAGATACACGATTTCTCACGGATGCTGCACAAGATTTATTCCTCCCGCATACGCAGATATTTCCCGGCCAACGATTTTTTCCGCCACATGAACAATATGTTAATCAAAGGACAACAGGCAAAAATATTCGTTGTGAAATACAAAGAGAAAATCATTGGCGGTTCTGTCTGTATCTATTCGGGAGACGACGCATACCTTTGGTTTTCGGGAGGAATGAGAAAGACATACGCACTTCAATATCCGGGTGTGCTAGCCGTTTGGAAAGCATTGGAAGACGCACACCAACGGGGATTCCGCCACATGGAATTTATGGATGTAGGACTTCCGTTCCGTAAACACGGTTATCGTGATTTCGTTCTTCGCTTCGGAGGAAAACAAAGCAGTACCCGCCGTTGGTTCCGCGTCAATTGGAGTTGGCTGAACAAACTCTTAGTCAAGTTTTATGTCTAAATGTAATCTCAAGATTACAAAACAATGTTTTATGCTCCTTTCCCACCATTTTTTCTGTTTAATAATCCAATAATTAAATGCAGAAATATTTCTTTATTAGATAAGAAATGTCTTTCTTTGTGCTGTTTTATGCCTTATAAGCACAGATTTAAAACCAAATAAAAAAAGTATAGTTATGAAGATTTCACACATTGAACATCTGGGCATTGCTGTAAAAAGCATCGAAGAAGCCCTTCCTTACTACGAAAATGTATTAGGTCTGAAGTGTTACAACATTGAAACAGTGGAAGATCAGAAAGTAAGAACTGCTTTTTTAAAAGTGGGCGAAACAAAAATTGAACTGTTGGAGCCTACTTGCCCGGAGAGTACTATTGCCAAATTCATTGAAAACAAAGGTGCAGGCGTTCACCACGTCGCATTTGCTGTAGAAGATGGCGTAGCCAATGCGCTGGCAGAGGCAGAAGGCAAAGAAATCCGCCTTATCGACAAAGCTCCCCGCAAAGGTGCTGAAGGTTTGAATATCGCTTTCCTTCACCCGAAATCAACTTTGGGTGTGTTAACAGAACTCTGCGAACATTAATCATAAACTCTAAAACCAACAAGAACTCATGAGTAATCAACTTGAAAAAATTAAAGAGCTTATTGAACGCCGTGCCGTAGCACGTATCGGAGGCGGTGAAAAAGCAATTGCGAAGCAACACGAAAAAGGGAAATACACAGCACGCGAGCGTCTGGCTATGCTGCTTGACGAGGGTAGCTTCGAAGAAATGGACATGTTCGTTGAGCACAGATGCACGAACTTCGGCATGGAGAAAAAACATTACCCGGGAGACGGTGTAGTAACCGGCTGCGGTACGATCGAAGGACGTCTGGTATATGTGTTCGCACAGGACTTCACTGTTTCTGCCGGTTCACTGTCAGAAACGATGTCATTGAAAATTTGTAAAATCATGGATCAAGCCATGAAGATGGGCGCTCCCTGTATCGGTATCAACGACTCGGGTGGTGCACGTATTCAGGAAGGTATCAACGCTTTGGCAGGTTATGCAGAAATCTTCCAACGCAATATCCTTGCTTCCGGTGTTATCCCACAGATTTCAGGTATCTTCGGTCCTTGTGCCGGCGGTGCTGTTTATTCTCCGGCTTTGACCGACTTCACGCTAATGATGGAAGGTACTTCTTATATGTTCCTTACCGGACCAAAAGTTGTGAAGACCGTAACAGGTGAAGACGTTAGCCAGGAAAACCTCGGTGGCGCAAGCGTTCACTCCACTAAATCAGGTGTGACTCATTTCACCGCTAAAACAGAAGAAGAAGGTTTCGAACTGATTCGTAAACTGTTGAGTTATATTCCTCAAAACAACCTTGAAGAAGCTCCTTATGTAGATTGTACAGACCCAATCGACCGTTTGGAAGATTCTTTGAATGATATTATCCCCGACAGCCCTACTAAACCGTATGACATGTACGAAGTTATCGGCGCTATTGTGGACAACGGTGAGTTCCTTGAAATCCAGAAAGATTATGCAAAGAATATCATCATTGGTTTCGCCCGTTTCAACGGACAATCGGTAGGTATTGTTGCCAATCAGCCTAAGTATCTGGCTGGTGTGCTCGACAGCAACGCATCTCGCAAGGGTGCACGTTTCGTGCGTTTCTGCGATGCATTCAATATTCCTATCGTATCGTTAGTAGACGTACCGGGATTCCTTCCGGGAACAGGTCAGGAATACAACGGCGTTATCCTTCATGGTGCTAAGCTATTGTATGCTTACGGTGAAGCTACTGTACCTAAGGTTACGATTACATTGCGTAAATCCTACGGTGGTTCTCACATCGTAATGAGCTGTAAGCAACTTCGCGGTGACATGAACTACGCATGGCCGACTGCTGAAATCGCAGTAATGGGTGGAGCAGGAGCAGTAGAAGTATTGTACGCACGCGAAGCCAAAGATCAGGAAAATCCCGCTCAATTCCTTGCTGAAAAAGAAGCAGAATACACGAAACTGTTTGCCAATCCTTACAATGCAGCCAAATACGGCTACATCGACGATGTGATTGAACCACGCAACACGCGTTTCCGCGTAATCCGTGCTTTGCAGCAGTTGCAGACTAAGAAATTGAGTAATCCGGCTAAGAAGCATGGTAATATTCCGTTGTAATCCTACTTTTCACATTAAAACAAGAACGATTATGAACAAAACCAAAATCGGAATATTCCTTTCTTTGCTGTTGCTGATTGGGCTGACTTCTTGTGGAGAGCAAAAGTCGAACAACAAGCTGGTACTGAACGAAATCCTGATAGACAATCAGAATAATTTTCAAGATGACTACGGATTGCACAGCGCATGGATTGAAATATTCAATAAATCATTCGGTAGCGCCGACCTGGCAGCTTGCTTGTTGAAAGTAAGCAGCCAACCGGGCGATACAGTTACTTACTTTATCCCGAAAGGTGATATACTTACATTAGTGAAGCCACGTCAACATGCACTATTCTGGGCAGATGGCGAACCTAACCGCGGTACTTTCCACACCAGCTTCAAGCTGAATCCGGAAACGGCCAACTGGATCGGTCTGTTTGACTCCGGTAGAAAGCTGCTCGACAAGATTGTAGTGCCCGCAGGTGTTCTTGGTCCCAACCAGTCATACGCTCGTGTCAGCGACGGAGCAGCGGAGTGGGAGGTAAAAGGTGGAAGTGGTGACAAATACGTGACCCCGAGTACGAACAACAAAACTCTTGACAGCAATGCCAAGATGGAAAAATTCGAAGAGCATGATGCTGACGGTGTCGGCATGTCTATCTCTGCCATGAGTGTAGTATTCTGCGGATTGATTCTTCTCTTTATTGCCTTCAAGATTGTAGGAAAAGTAGCTGTAAATTTGAGCAAGCGCAATGCTATGAAATCTAAAGGCATTGACAAGCATGAAGCTAAGGAACTGTCACAGGCTCCGGGCGAAGTTTACGCTGCGATTTCTATGGCATTGCACGAAATGCAGGATGAAGTGCACGACGTAGAAGAAACGGTACTGACCATCACTCGCGTAAAACGCAGTTACTCACCATGGAGTTCGAAGATTTACACTTTGCGTGAAACTCCTCCCAGAAAGTAAGTCACCTTTTAAAAAGTTAAAACGATGAAAGAATATAAATATAAAATCAACGGTAACTCATATAAAGTAACCATCGGAGATATTGAAGATAATATCGCTCATGTAGAAGTGAACGGTACACACTATAAAGTGGAAATGGAGAAACAGCCGAAGCCTGCTGCCAAACCTGTAACAGTACGTCCTATGCCTAATGCTCCTACTGCTCCTACTCAGGTAGTGAAACCGACTGCTCCGTCTACCGGAAAATCAGGAGTGAAATCTCCGCTGCCGGGTGTTATCCTCGACATCAAAGTGAATGTAGGCGATACTGTAAAGAAAGGACAGACCATTATCATATTGGAAGCCATGAAGATGGAAAACAATATCAATGCGGATAAGGACGGTAAGATTACTGCCATCAACGTCAACAAGGGAGACTCTGTTCTTGAAGGTAATGACCTCGTAATTATTGAATAATATGGGAGATTTTATAAACTTTTTAGGAAATAACCTCGCCGACTTCTGGACATACACGGGCTTTGCAAATGCTACTGTAGGGCATGTCGTTATGATTCTTGTGGGTTTGGGGTTCATCTATTTGGCGGTAGCCAAAGAGTTCGAACCGATGCTGCTGATTCCTATCGGCTTCGGTATGCTGATCGGTAATATACCTTTTAATATGGATGCCGGACTGAAAGTCGGTATTTATGAAGAAGGTTCCGTATTGAATATATTGTATCAGGGAGTAACTTCCGGCTGGTATCCGCCGCTCATCTTTTTGGGCATCGGCGCCATGACGGACTTCTCGGCACTTATCTCTAATCCGAAATTGATGTTGATCGGTGCTGCTGCACAATTCGGTATCTTCGGTGCTTACATGATCGCATTGGAAATGGGCTTCGACCCGATGCAAGCCGGCGCTATCGGTATCATTGGTGGAGCAGACGGCCCGACGGCCATTTTCCTTTCTTCCAAGCTAGCACCTAACCTGATGGGAGCCATTGCGGTGTCCGCCTACTCCTATATGGCGTTGGTTCCGGTGATACAGCCGCCTATCATGCGTCTGCTCACCACCAAGCACGAACGTGTCATCCGCATGAAACCGCCGCGTGCCGTTTCTCACACGGAGAAGGTTATTTTCCCGATTATCGGCTTGTTGCTGACCTGCTTCCTGGTTCCTTCCGGTCTACCTTTGTTGGGTATGCTGTTCTTCGGTAACCTGTTGAAAGAAAGTGGTGTAACCCGTCGTCTTGCCAATACAGCTAGCGGTCCGTTGATTGATACTATCACTATCCTGTTGGGTCTGACAGTAGGTGCTTCTACGCAAGCTTCCGAATTCCTGACGCTCGATTCTATCAAGATTTTCGCCCTCGGTGCATTGTCATTCATCATTGCAACTGCATCCGGTGTAATCTTCGTTAAGATATTCAATATCTTCTTGAAGAAGGGCAACAAGATCAATCCATTGATCGGTAATGCAGGGGTTTCTGCTGTCCCCGACTCTGCACGTATCTCACAAGTGATTGGTTTGGAATACGATTCGACCAACTATTTGTTGATGCACGCTATGGGTCCGAACGTTGCCGGAGTGATCGGTTCAGCTGTTGCTGCCGGTATCCTGCTCGGATTCTTGATGTAAGATACAAGGAGGCTGTTTGAACAGTTCTTAAAATAAAAAATAAGACTATCCTAAAAGCCTTGAATTTATAAAAATCACCTTTGCTACATTATAGTAGTAAAGGTGATTTTTCATTATAAGGACTTGCTGTAAAAAAGACTGTAGCTACCATGCCCCATGTATTGTATTGCGCACTGTTGTGTTACCTTCTCTTATCATTCCGTTAATCTATCCAAAATAATCTACGAATAATTCGTAAATATAATATTTTTAGTAACTTGCAGCAGATAAGTCAAACAACTAAAATAAAATATTATGAAACGGATTATCATTCTGTTCTTTCTTTGTTGTACCATTCCTCTAATAGCGCAACACATAGACCCTATTCAAGAAGCTATGGCAAACTACGATTATGAGACGGCCCTTTCTCTTATAGCTCAAAAAAAGACTACCCCTCCCCTGCTATTACAGAAAGGCAAAGCGTTGCGTGGACTAGGACTCACCACAGAGGCACTTGCTACCTATCAAGAAATTATCTGTAATGATACTACAAATACTCGTGCTTTCATTGAAGCGGCCGAATGTTGCCGAGCACTAGCTAAATACAATCAAGCACTAAAATATTATGAACATACACTCGATCTGAATCCGGAAAACAAATATGTACGTATTCAATATATCAGTTTGCTTCTCTCCCAACAGAAGTTTAGCGAGGCGCTTGGTGAAAGTAGTCTGATGACAGAAAAAGACAGTTCTGCCATTGTCCTGCATCTACAAGCTCAAAGCTTTGAAGGAATGGGCGAACTTCTTCCCGCTGCAGGTTGCTATTACAATATCCAGGCTAAATATCCCGACGATTATCTGGCTGCCAGCAAACTAGGCGCTCTAAATATATCCGGTTCTTATTTCGACGAAGCCATCGAAGCTACAGAAAAATACCGGCAAATTGACAGTACCAACATTTCCGTCAACCGGCAGAACGCTTTAGCATACTGCTTGAAACAAGACTACCCCACTGCCATCCAACGTTATGAATATCTTGTCAGCCAAGGAGACAGTTCTTTTCATACTTGTTATTATTTAGGCATCAGTTACTATGCAGCAGAGAAGTACTACGAAGCTCATGATTTTTTGAAAGTCGCCCGTAAATATGATCCCAACAATATCAATCTCCTTTATTACCTCGGTCGCGCCTGTTCCAAAACTTCCTGGAAAAAAGAGGGCGTAGACTATCTGGAAAAAGCCATTGATCTATCCATTCCCAAAGATAGCAGTATGACTCGACTTTACATCGGGATGACCGACTGTTACAAGATGGCACAAATGTACAAAGAACAGATTGCATCCATCAAAGAACGCTACCAGCGGTATGACAAACAAAACCACAAACTATTGTATGACATGGCCTATATATACTTCTATGACTTGAAAGATAAGAAAAATGCGGAACGCTATTTGGAAGCATTCCTAAAAACACGTCCTAAAGACACTAAAGAAGAAGCGGAAATGAACGAGAGAGGCGAACTTGTTTTAGGAAAATCCAATTATTACAATGCCGCCGCCAAGTGGCTGAAAGATATTCAAAGTAAACAAAAGATAGAAGACTTCTTTCAAAATTCCTCTCCACAACTTCCTCTCCCAAAGAAAGATAAATAGATAAGAACTATAAAGCAACTAAAAGGCTGCTACCGGTTTATCGGTAGCAGCCTTTCTTTTATTTATGGAATAATCCGGAGATTATTACTGTGCCAATTTGTTGTCAGAACCGAGCACATTCAGAATTTTGTGCTTGTACAGTTTTTCCATATTGTCACGAGCCGGGCCAAGATACTTACGTGGGTCGAATTCAGCCGGTTTTTCAGCGAATACCTTACGTATAGCAGCAGTCATAGCCAGACGAGAGTCAGAGTCGATGTTGATTTTGCAAACAGCAGACTTAGCAGCTTTACGCAATTCTTCTTCCGGAATACCGATAGCAGCTTTCAGTGCACCACCATATTTGTTGATAGTTTCCACTTCTTCTTCCGGAACTGAAGATGATCCGTGAAGAACGATAGGGAATCCCGGAAGTTTTTCCATTACAGCGTCCAATACTTCGAAAGCCAATGGAGGAGGAACCATACGGCCAGTCTTCGGGTCGATGTGGCATTGTTCCGGAGTAAATTTGTAAGCACCGTGAGAAGTACCGATTGAGATAGCCAAAGAGTCGCAACCAGTGCGAGTAGCGAAGTCGATTACTTCTTCAGGGTCAGTATATGTGTGATGGTCGGAAGAAACTTCATCTTCTACACCAGCCAATACGCCAAGTTCACCTTCTACAGTTACGTCAAACTGGTGAGCGTATTCAACAACTTTCTTAGTCAATGCTACGTTTTCTTCGTAAGGAAGATGAGAACCGTCAATCATCACTGAAGAGAAACCTGAATCGATACAAGATTTGCAAGTTTCGAATGTATCTCCGTGGTCAAGATGAAGAACGATTTCCGGATGTGCGCAGCCTAATTCTTTAGCATATTCTACAGCACCCTGTGCCATGTAACGCAACAAAGTAGCGTTAGCATACTGACGAGCACCTTTAGAAACCTGAAGAATCACAGGAGATTTAGTTTCAACAGCAGCCTTGATGATAGCCTGCATTTGTTCCATATTGTTGAAGTTGAATGCTGGGATAGCATATCCACCTTTGATAGCCTTAGCAAACATTTCTCTTGTGTTTACCAATCCTAAATCTTTGTAATTTACCATTTTGTTTAAAGTTTATTGTTAGTGAATAAAAATTCTACGCAAAAGTAAGCATTATCCATCGAATAACGAACATCGGAAAGAAAAATATAGTAGAAAAAGGTTTAAATCAGACACCATTTTTCTGCAGGAATATGAGTGTGACATTAGATTGTAATGTCTACCTTGCAAATAAACGGATAAAAGACAGTAACGCGTATTGCTTGTATCCACGCAGTTATTTATATATGAATTAAGAGAAAAATCCTGTTATATGCAGGATATATAGGTAGTCTGTGCCTTATATAGTTGTATAAACCAATGATGATGACATACTTATTTTATAAAACAGATTACCTTTATCGAAGTTTTTTCCATAAAACCTTTTTCTATTTCACAGAAAAGCATTATCTTTGCGCTCTGAAAATGACCATTACACTATTTCTTACCAAAATAGTAACAGAATATAAATTAAAAAAACAGATACTGAAATGAAAAAAGGCCTTCATCCAGAATCATACCGTCCGGTAGTATTTAAAGATATGTCAAATGGTGACATGTTTTTGTCTAAGTCAACTGTAGCAACTAAAGAAACCATCGAATTCGAAGGTGAAACTTATCCGTTGCTGAAGATTGAAATCTCTAACACTTCTCACCCGTTCTATACAGGTAAATCTACATTGGTAGATACTGCAGGTCGCGTTGATAAGTTCATGAGCCGTTACGGTGACCGTAAGAAGAAATAATTCGATCTTTCGTGAAAGATGAAAAAAGAGGAGATTCTCGCAGAGAATTTCCTCTTTTTCGTTTTCTATATTCCTTAACGTCAAGCATCATCCAACAAGAAATCGGCTATATGACGATGCCTGACACCTTCCATGTTATCCTGCCACAAGCTGTCCATGCTAACTACATATTTAGGATAATGGTCGTTAATGGCGAGCAAAGGAGCAAACTCCCTCTCAACAGTGGCCTGTGAAGCTAACTGATAAGTTACTTGCACATAAATCTTTTCTTCCCGACGGATGGCTACAAAATCCACTTCTTTATCATCCTGTTTGCCTGCATACACTTCATAACCTCTTCTTTTCAACTCCAGACAGACCAGATTCTCCAACATACCTGCAATCAACCGGTCACGATAGCCCATCACGGAATAAATCAAAGAAAGGTCACTTACAAAATACTTCTCATTCGTCTGCAGAATTTCCTTTCCTTTAATATCATATCGGGGAATACGTTGAATGATAAAAGCACTTTCCAATGCATTCAGATAATTATAGATGGTATTCATATCCACCCTCCGTTGCTGACTTTTGAAGTAATCAGCTATATTTTTAGCATTCAGCTTATTGCCTATATTATCGAAAACAAACTTCACTACCCGTTCGAGCAGTTCCACATTCCGGATATTGTGACGCTGCACCGTGTCACGAAGAATGACAGAAGAATAGATGTCGTAGACAATTTTATAGATAGCCTCATATCCATAATCGGCAGTATGTATGGCCGGAAATCCTCCCATACGGAGATATTTCTGAAATTCCTCCTTCCGGTTGAGCGTCGGATCATTGGCCTGCAAGTCATGGAAAGTCAGATATTCTCTAAAAGACAAGGTCATGACATGAAAAGCGACATACCGTCCCGTTAAATAAGTTGCCAGTTCGGACGATAACATACGTGAGTTGGAGCCGGTCACATAAATATCCGTATCCAAATCTACCAGAAGTGAGTTGACCACTTTTTCCCAACCGTCCACTTCCTGAATTTCATCCAAGAGAATATAATATTTACCCGCATCTCCCGCCTGTCCCCGAATATAAGCATACAAAGCCTTCGCCTCTTTCAAATCTATCCACTGAAAACTTTCAAAATTCAGATAGATGATACGCTCCTCTCCTACTCCTCTCCTCAACAGTTCGTCACGAATCAGACGCAGCACTACTGACTTTCCACTGCGACGAATACCCGTTATCACTTTTACAAACGGCTTATCTATAAAAGGAACGATTTGTTCCATATACTGTTCACGATTAATCATATTCAAAAGTTTTTAGGGTTATAAGCACAAAGATATACTATTTTCGGAAAGTTTTTAGGGTTATAACCCTAAATAAATCCATAAATTCAGATTCTTTTAGGGTTATAAGCCGAAAAATAAATAAAAGAAATATGACTAAATCCGATTTATTACCAAATAAAGAAAGTACCTTTACCCGACTAATTAATAAAAAATGGAAATAACCGATTTAAAACAAATGACAAAGGAAGAAGTTTTTAATTTCATCAGACAACGCCTTTCTTTCAGTAAAGAACTGCAAGAACAATTCAGGCATGTGAATAAAGACGATCTCGCAAAAGAACATCGCAGATTCGAAATGTCCGGAAATGAATCAAAGACAGGCCAATGCACGATTTTCAACACAGCGATTCTGAACGAGTTTGCCGATCTTGGCATCTATGATTATACTTCTTACCTTTTTCTCGACTTCCACAATGGCACTCCAACCGTTTATCTCAAATACTTCTCCGAAAATGAAAATTTGGAATATACATTTACCGGATATACCACAACGGAAATCATCTTTGCAATTCTTGAACTAACTATCTTCTCCGGAAAGCCCAAAAGAAATCGCAGCTAAAAAAAGAATTGCACGGAAAGACAATACGAGGTCAGAAGACTTTTATGGCTTTCATTTATTTCCTCTTTTCCATCCTATTCCGAAAAAACATATATCTTTGTCACACGCTTTCTGCCCATCAGCGTGATGAAACAGGCGAAGGCGGTTTTTATTCCTTCATGGAGTAAATAACGTATTGTTTCCCAAATCGAAACTTAGCAAATTTCATGCACCGGGAAATGATACAACAGATACTCCACGTAGATGATCGTATATCAACATATCGATTAGAGATTTGTTATATAAAACGTTTGGCGTGGGTGTCTGTTGTTTATCATTATCTGGTGCACGGTATGCTAAGACCTCGATTTAGATAATGGTACAACAGCACTCACGCTTTTATTGTATCCAGTCGGTTTCAACAATCCTTATACCCCAACCAATACCCCACCCGACCGAAATCATAAAAATCGTGGGTGTTCGTTGCACCTCTCCGGACAATACTCTCTATTCTCATACCATATTTCCTGCATTTATTTCCTCTTTTCCATCCTATTCCGAAAAAAACATATATCTTTGTCACACGCTTTCTGCCCATCAGCGTGATGAAACAGGCAAAAGCGTTTTTTTATTCCTTAATGGAGTAAATAACGTATTGTCTCTCAAACTTAAAAATTAGCAGTTTTTTCACACCGAGAGATGATACAACAGATACTCCACGTAGATAGTCGTATATCAACATATCGATTAGAGATTTGTTATATATAAACGTTTGGCGTGGGTGTCTGTTGTTTATCATTATCTGGTGAAGGGTGTTGCTAAGCCTTAAGTTTAGATAATGGTACAACAGCACTCACGCTTTTATTGTATCCGGTCGGTTTCAACAATCCTTATACCCCAACCAATTCCCCAGCCGACCGAAATCATAAAAATCGTGGGTGTTCGTTGCACCTCTCCGGACAATACGTTATTTACTCCTTTTTTATAACACATTAAAACAAAAGCGATATGCCAAAATGGATTAGTGTAGAAAAAGCAGTGATTAAGTATCACATCGAAAAAGAAGCGATCCTGCTTTGGGTGGAAATGGGACAATTCCCTATGTTATACATAGACAATGTTCCGAACGTTGACGAAGAATGTATTCTGGAACTCTTTCGCCGAAGTAAAGCCGGCATTACAGCAGAATATATTGATACGCTGGAACAACTGTGTATAGACAAAACGATGGTCTGCGAGAAATACGCCCACATTATTCAATTGAAAGAAAAGGAAATTCAGCTGCAGAAGGAAATAAATACGTTGATAAACGAAATACAGGCAGCAATGAAGAGACAAAACGAACGGATCCGGGATTTGAAAAAAGCGATTGAAGAGAATAACAACGTTATACGTAGTGACAGTTGGATAAAAAGGCTGCGCAAAAGGTTTCAATGGTGAATAATTATCAGCGTACCAATTACCATGTGGGACACAACGTAAACAATTAGCATATTGGCACATTATTGTACGGTTTTTACCACAGAGGACACGGAGGGCACAGAGGTGAATTTGTTTTATGACTTACGGTTGTGACCCTAATTTTGATGTGTAATCCTCCTCTATAAAGTTGAAAAAACATGAAAACATCTGCCACCTGCAACGAAAAGCATGTAATGCACTAGTTGATAAATAGTTAGAGCGTTGCAGATACCTGCGGCAGATAGGTTGCAGATAAAGTATCTGCAACACAGTATAAACCTCACATAAGCTAATTCTCCAGGAGGGCAAAAGTTTATTGTATACATTAACTTCCCGTTTCCAGGCGGGGAACTGTCGTTTCCGGCATTAGAAATTACAATTTCCACGGCAGGAAACGAGAGTTTCTAAGGCGGGACACTGCAGTTTCTACGTAAGGATACTGTCGTTTCCCCGTAGAGACACCACCATTTCTCCATAGAGTCACCCCAATTATCCCATAGCTTTGCACAAAGGAATCAAGGCTTTTTCTTTGATTATATAACGCGTTGCAGATACTTTATCTGCAACCTATCTGCCACAGGTATCTGCAACGTTCCAACTATCTACTAATTAGCGTATTACACGCTTTTCGTTGCAGGTGGCAGATGTTTTTATGTTTTTCAACTTTATAGTAGGAAAAAATTTCATTCATTTCTGCACCGTTTCATTCATTTTTGCACTGAAATGAGCAAAATAGTGCGATTTTAGTTTATTTCTGCACACTTCTTTGCTAAATGGGAATTTATATTTCACCACAGAGGACACGGAGGACACAGAGATTAACTATTTTTTATTCACTATAGAGTAATACAGAGTAATCGTATTTATCGCTCTGTTTTGCTTACGGAAAGAGAGAGAAGAACTCTGTGTCCTCTGTGGTGAACTCGTAAAGTTCCCGTTTTTTTTGTGTTCCATATAAAGGTTAAGAGGCAGGATATGAAAAGATAGGAATATTGAACATAAATAAACAGGAGTTGTTTTAGTATATTATTCGCTATTTATCAACGCAAAACCTCTAAACATCAACGTGGTATATGAAAAAGAAATTTGGATTCGTCCTGGCGGCTGCAATCTTGCTGGCTGGCTGCGGACAGAAAAAAGAAACGACAACGACAACTGCACGTCCCGTAAAGACTACGATTGTCGAGTCAAGATCGATTATCAGAAAAGATTTCTCGGGAATCGTGGAAGCGGTGGAATATGTGAAGCTGGCTTTCCGGGTCAACGGACAAATCATCCAGCTTCCTGTCATCGAAGGACAGAAAGTGAAAAAAGGACAGCTCATCGCGGCTATCGACCCCAGAGACATCGCGTTGCAATATGCCGCTACGAAATCGGCATACGAAACGGCTTCGGCACAAGTGGAACGTAACAAACGGCTCCTTTCCCGGCAAGCGATCTCCGTGCAGGAATATGAAATCAGCCTCGCCAACTTCCAGAAGGCGAAATCTGAATACGAACTGTCTGCCAACAATATGCGCGACACCAAGCTGACAGCTCCTTTCGACGGTTCTATCGAAAAACGACTGGTGGAAAACTATCAACGTGTCAACTCCGGTGAGGGTATCGTGCAGCTTGTCAATACACACAATCTGCGTATCAAATTCACCATTCCGGATGCGTATCTTTATTTGTTACGCGCCAAAGACCCGCGTTTCCTTGTAGAGTTCGACACATTTAAAGGACACGTGTTTCAAGCGAAACTGGAAGAATATCTTGATATTTCTACGGATGGCACAGGAATTCCGGTCAGCATCACGATTGACGATCCGTCATTCGACCGCGATCTGTATGCTGTGAAACCCGGTTTCACGTGCAGCATCCGTTTCACAGCAGATGTAGGCCCGTTGGTACAGGATAGCTGGACGATTGTACCGCTTAGTGCCGTATTCGGCGAAAGCGAAGGGAATAAAATGTATGTCTGGGTGGTAGAAGACAACAAAGTCCACAAACGGGAAGTGACCGTCAACGCCCCGACCGGAGAAGCACAGGCGCTCATCTCGGAAGGTTTGAAACCCGGTGAAAAAATCGTCATAGCAGGCGTATACCAACTAGTAGAAGGAGAATCTATCACAACTGTTGACAGGTGATAGTTGATAAATGATTATGTATCATTTATCCGCTGTCATTCATCAATTATCAACGATCATTTATTATGAGTTTAGCCAAATATTCATTAGATAATACGAAAATCATCTATTTCTTTCTTGCTGTATTGCTGATTGGGGGAATCACTTCCTTCGGCAAGCTGGGTAAGAAAGAGGATGCTCCTTTCGTCATAAAGTCGGCGGTTATTATGACCCGCTATCCGGGTGCCGAACCGGCAGAAGTGGAGCGGTTGATTACCGAGCCTATCTCTCGTGAGATTCAAAGTATGAGCGGTGTGTACAAGATAAAATCGGAATCGATGTACGGGCTCTCAAAAATCACATTCGAGTTGCAACCTTCCTTGTCGGCAAGCTCCATTCCGCAGAAGTGGGATGAGTTGCGACGGAAGGTGCTAAATATACAGCCACAATTGCCGAGCGGTGCTTCCGCACCGACGGTTTCCGATGATTTCGGTGACGTGTTCGGTATCTATTACGGTCTGACGGCGGACGACGGTTACACATACGAAGAGATGCGCAACTGGGCGGAACGGATCAAGACGCAGGTAGTGACGGCGGACGGGGTGATGAAAGTCGCCCTATTCGGGACGCAGACGGAGGTAGTCAATATTTTTATTTCCACCAATAAGCTCGTAGGTATGGGCATCGACCCGAAACAGCTTGCCAGTCTGTTGCAATCGCAGAACCAGATTATCAATACCGGAGAAATCCGTGCCGGTGAACAACAGCTCCGGGTAACTGCCAACGGTATGTATACCACCGTAGACGATATCCGTAACCAGGTGATTACCACCCAAGCCGGACAGGTGAAACTGGGCGATATCGCCGTCATCGAAAAAGGGTACATGGACCCTCCATCCAATATCATGCACGTGAACGGCAAACGTGCCATCGGCATCGGCGTCTCCACCGACCCGCAACGGGACGTGGTGCAGACGGGCAAGAACGTGAAAGCCAAACTGGACGAATTGTTGCCACTGATGCCTATGGGACTGGAACTGCAAAGCCTGTATCTGGAGAACGAAATTGCCAACGAAGCCAACAACGGATTTATCATCAATCTGATCGAATCGATTCTGATTGTAATTGTGATTATCATGTTGGTGATGGGTTTGCGCGCAGGTGTGCTGATCGGCTCGTCACTGATTTTCTCTATTGGCGGCACATTGCTTATCATGTCTTTCTTCGGTGTCGGGCTGAACCGTACTTCATTGGCGGGATTTATCATCGCCATGGGGATGCTGGTGGATAACGCCATCGTGGTAACGGACAACGCACAGATTGCCATTGCTCGTGGAGTAGACCGGCGGAAAGCGCTGATAGACGGCGCAACCGGTCCGCAATGGGGATTGCTTGGGGCTACGTTCATCGCTATCTGTTCGTTCCTCCCACTCTACCTTGCTCCTTCTGCCGTGGCGGAAATCGTGAAACCGCTTTTTGTGGTGCTTGCCATCTCGCTGGGATTGAGCTGGGTGCTCGCGCTGACGCAGACCACTGTTTTCGGTAACTTCATCCTGAAAGCGAAGGCAAAGGACGGCACGAAAGACCCGTATGACAAACCGTTCTATCACAAATTCGCCTCCATCCTCCGCACGCTGATTCGCAGGAAAACATTGACACTGGGTTCGATGGTAGTGCTCTTTGTTGCTTCGCTGGTTATCATGGGAATGATGCCGCAAAACTTCTTCCCTTCTCTCGATAAGCCTTATTTCCGGGCAGACGTGTTTTACCCCGACGGGTATAGCATCAACGATGTAGTGAAAGAGATGAAATCCGTAGAAGAGCATCTGGCAAAGCAGCCGGAAGTGAAGAAAGTATCGATCACCTTCGGCAGCACGCCGTTAAGGTATTATCTGGCTTCTACTTCGGTGGGGCCGAAACCGAATTTTGCCAATGTATTGGTTGAATTGACGGACAGTAAATATACAAAAGAGTATGAAGAAGATTTCGACGCGTACATGAAGGCGAATTATCCGAATGCGATTACCCGTACCAGTCTGTTCAAACTGTCGCCTGCGGTGGATGCCGCTATCGAAATCGGGTTTATCGGTCCGAATGTGGACACGCTTGTAGCGCTCACCAATCAGGCTTTGGAGATTATGCACCGGAATCCGGATTTAATCAATGTGCGCAATTCGTGGGGAAATAAAGTTCCTGTATGGAAGCCTGTATATAGTCCCGAACGGGCGCAACCGTTAGGGGTATCGCGTCAGGGAATGGCACAAAGTATCCAGATCGGAACCACAGGTATGACGCTTGGAGAGTACCGGCAGGGCGATCAGGTGCTTCCTATCTTATTGAAGGATAACACGGTGGATTCGTTCCGCATCAATGACCTGCGCACGTTGCCCGTGTTCGGCACGGGCAATGAAACGACCAGTCTGGAACAGGTGGTATCGGAATTTGATTTCCAATATCGTTTCTCGAATGTGAAGGATTACAACCGGCAAATGGTAATGATGGCGCAATGTGATCCGCGTCGCGGAGTGAATGCGATTGCTGCTTTCAATGAGGTTTGGCCGCTGGTGCAGAAAGAGATAAAAGTGCCGGAGGGGTATACGATGAAGTATTTCGGGGAACAGGAAAGTCAGGTGGAGTCTAACGAGGCGTTGGCCAAGAATTTACCGTTGACGTTCTTCCTGATGTTCGTCACGCTGTTGTTCTTGTTCAGGACGTATCGTAAGCCGACAGTGATCTTGTTGATGTTACCGCTTATTTTTATCGGTATCGTTTTGGGATTGGTGTTGCTAGGCAAGTCGTTCGACTTCTTCTCCATCCTTGGTTTGCTCGGACTGATTGGGATGAATATCAAAAATGCGATTGTACTGGTGGAACAGATTGATCTGGAGGCTAAAACGGGCAAAAAGCCGTTGGATGCTGTTGTCAGTGCTACAACGAGTCGTATTGTCCCCGTAGCAATGGCGTCCGGCACTACCATTCTGGGTATGTTGCCATTGTTGTTCGACGCGATGTTCGGCGGTATGGCGGCTACGATTATGGGAGGTTTGTTAGTGGCTTCGGCACTGACATTGTTTGTTCTTCCGGTAGCTTATTGCGCCATTCAAAGAATCAAAGGCTAATTGCCTTCTCTTATATGAAACTTGAATTTATTGTTTAGATTGAATAAAATGAAAACTCAACTTATAACTCTGTCTCTGCTGCTCCTCGGCCTCACAGCCGGGGCACAGCAGCCTTATCTTAGCCGGGAAGCTTACCGGGATAAAGTGGAAGCTTACAGTCAAATTCTGAAGCAACAGAAACTAAAAACGATGGCAAGTACGGAAGCACGGAAGATTGCTCACACAGGATTCTTGCCAAAAATTGATGTCAATGCGGACGGGACTCTCAACATGAGCGACCTTAATGCCTGGAACGAACCGGTAGGCGAATACCGCAACCACACCTATCAAGGTGTATTTATCGTCTCGCAACCGTTGTACACGGGCGGGGCACTCAACGCCCAACACAAGATTGCCAAAGCGGACGAAAAGCTGAATCAACTAAATGAGGAACTTACCATCGACCAGATTCATTATCAGAGCGATGCGGTTTATTGGAATGCTTCCGCTTCACAGGCTATGTTGCAGGCGGCGGACAAGTATCAAAATATCGTGAAGCAACAGTATGACATCATTCAGGATCGTTTCAACGACGGGATGATTAGTCGCACGGACTTATTAATGATTTCCACCCGGCTGAAAGAAGCGGAATTGCAATATATCAAGGCGCGTCAGAATTATACCCTGGCGCTGCAAAAGCTGAATATCCTGATGGGAGAAGAGCCGAACAATCCCGTAGACAGTCTGTACACGATTGACACGGCTTCCGCTCCGGTGCAGATCCTTTCTCTGGAGAATGTACTGCAACGTCGCGCGGATTACGAAAGTACGGAGGTGAATATCATGAAAAGTCAGGCGCAACGCAAAGCGGCTCTTAGCCAGTTCAACCCGCAATTGAATATGTATTTCAGCGGTGGATGGGCTACAGCTACACCTAACCTCGGATATGATGTATCTTTCAATCCGATCGTCGGCATTAATATCAATATCCCGATTTTCCGGTGGGGAGCCCGGTTCAAAACGAACCGCCAGCAAAAAGCGTATATCGGCATACAGAAACTGCAACAAAGTTATGTGACGGATAATATCAACGAGGAACTTTCTGCCGCCCTAACCAAACTGACGGAAACGGAATATCAAGTGAAAACCGCCAAAGAGACTATGAGTCTGGCTAATGAAAATCTTGATTTGGTTTCTTTCTCGTATAATGAGGGAAAGGCAAACATGGTGGATGTACTCTCCGCACAATTGTCATGGACGCAGGCGCACACCAATCTGATTAATGCATATCTGTCGGAAAAGATGGCGGTAGCGGAATACAGAAAGGTGATTAGTGAATAAATTTAGAAACAAAAAAAACTTGTTCACAAAGTCTTAATCTTATAATAGAAATCGTCCTATTATCACGTAACCGTGAAACAGGACGATTTCTTTTTATATCATAAGGACTACAAAATACCGTTTTGCTTCAGGATATCTTCTATTTCCTTATCTGTCAAACTTTCACATTCGGACTTGTCATAGATAGTAAGCAACTTTATTTCCGAATCTATCTCTGTCAGAATCACCGTATAGGTTATCACTCGCGCACCTCCGCTCTTTCCTTTATTCTTCGAAGTAATGGCCATGCGAACCTTACGAAGATTATTACCCAAGCTGACTCCTTGTTCAGGATTCGCTTTCAGAGATTCCAATAAATTGGCATAATCCAACTTCAGAGATTTGTAATGTTTGCTCAATTTTTTCAATTCTCTCGCAAAACGAGGAGAATACGTTATATCACAACTCATCCAGCAAATCCTCCGCTGGCTTAAAATCCAGCTTACCTTCCAGATTCAACTTCAATTCCTTGCACGCCTCATCAAGACTTTCCAGAATTTCGGTCTTTGTCCGATAAGGAGTTGCCTCTTCAGCAACCACCCTCACCTGTTCTTCTTCATGATTCAACATTGATCTTATCTTTTTCAGGATAGCTATATCATCCACATCCAGAATCTGACGAATCAGTGCATTCTTTTCCGCCTCTAATGACATTGTGCTCATACGCTTTCCGTTTTTACTGTTATACATTACTCACAAAGGTAGCGTTATCAAATGAGTCTGCCAAACTTGAATGTATAAAAAGTATTTCTCCATGAAGAAATAAGATCTTCAATGATGAAGATTCTCCTCGCTTACGCAAGGAAAGAGATCAACACACCCGCAGCTACGGCAGAACCGATTACTCCGGAGATGTTGCTTGCCATGCAGTACTGCAATACGTGATTCTTCGGATCGTATTTCAAAGCAATCTCATTGGCTACACGGCTCGCCATCGGAACGGCACTCAAACCAGTGGCGCCGATAAGCGGATTGATTTTTTTCTTCGAGAAGAGATTTACCAGCTTCACAAAGAAAATACCACCGGTTATAGAAAGTGCAAATGCAAGGAATCCACCGATCACAATACCGATTGTTGTCCAGTTGAGGAATGCTTCGGCTGTCATCGTTGCTCCTACGGACAGTCCGAGGAAGATGGTGGCAGCATTCATGATACTATTGGAAGCGGCATCGAACAAGCGGAATGTGTTAGTTCCGATTTCTTTCACCAGATTACCAAACATCAACATACCCACCAAAGGCACTGCACTTGGCACGAAGAGGGCAACAATAGTAGTTACCACGATCGGGAAGATAATCTTCAATACACGCAGGTTCTTGATTTCAGTCTTCGAAGGATACTTCTTTTCCTGTTCTTTCATGTTGATGCTCAACTCTTTCTTCGTACAGAACAGCTTCACTACCAGCGGAATAATCACCGGAACGAGCGCCATATACGAATAAGCGGCAATGGCAATCGGGCCCAGCAAATGCGGCGCCAGTTTGATGGTGGTAAAGATGGCTGTCGGACCATCCGCACCACCGATAATGCCCAGAGAAGCGGCTTCCTGTGGAGTGAATCCCATCAGGATGGCTACCAGCAATACGGTAAAGATACCCAACTGTGCGGCTGCACCGAATATAGAAAGATGCAGGTTACGCAACATCGGCCCGAAGTCCGTCAGCGCACCGACACCCATAAAGATGATCGGAGGCAGGAAACCTGTTTTAATCAACATATAGTAGATGAAGTTCATGATTCCCAGTTCGTGGGCAATGTCATGCAAAGGCATTTCCCAGATGTTCTTCAACACTCCGTTTACCATCACCATACCATTTTCGTCGGCCTGAATCACGCCCATATCTCCTCCGGGGAAGTTGGCTAGCAATACACCGAAAGCGATGGGGACAAGCAGCAACGGCTCGTACTGTTTCTTAATACCCAAATAGAGCAGAACGAACGCGATGGCATACATTATCAGGAACTGCGGTTCGGCAATGATATTGCTGAACGCAGTCATGTCATATAAGTTCTCAAATATTTCGTTCATTATCCTATCTTCATTAATACGTCATCTTCTGAAACAGCATCTCCTGGGTTGACACAGATAGCAGTCACTGTACCGCCAAACTCTGCACGGATGGCATTGTAGGTCTTCATCGCTTCTACATAGCAGATTACATCACCTTCTTTCACAGTGTCACCTACTTGCAAAGGAGTTTCCTGCGCACCTTTCACTAAGAAGAACTTGCCTTCCAACGGAGAAAGTACTTCTTTTCCCTCTCCTGCCGGAGCAGCGGCAGCACCCGCAGGAACAGCAGGTAGTTCGGCATCACCGTATGCTACCGTCACACGATAGGCCTGTCCGTCCACTTGTACAGTCAGCGTCTTCGGTTTGGCATCTTCTTCCGGAGATTTATCTTTTTCGGCACGACGTTTGGCTACATCTTCCAGGAAGTCTTCTTTTGCTTTGCCACTCTTGTAAGCCTCATATTGAGCCGGGTGCATAGCATATTCGAAGAGTTCTTCGTCGTCCTGTCCCACTTCCCATTTGTTCTCTTTCATCAGTTTGCGATATTTGTCGAGAGCATCAGGATAGTTATTCTGCGGATCACCTTCAAAGAACTTACGGCCTTCACGTTCTGCCTTTTCAATGATTTCGGGAGCAAGTTTGCCCGGCAGACGTCCGGCTTTACCCAGAATCATATCCCAGATATCATCGGCAATCATTCCCCAACGTTCTTTTCCTTTTTCCATTGCCATCACATTCATCATGGCGAGGTTCTTCACGTATTGGCTGAACGGAGTCACCAATGGAGGATAACCGACACGAGGCCATACGTAAGCTACTTCATCAAAGAGCTTGATGAGCAACTGGTCTTGCGTCATAAACGGCAGATTGTGTTTTGCCTTATATTTATTGATTGATTCCAAATTGGATTCGAGGTCGGCCATCAAACTACCCATCATACCGCCGGGAAGTCCGGGAGCAATCAGCAAGGAATTCATCAGACGGTTTTTCGGGCTGATATACAAGCCGAGGAAGTCGTCCATAAATTCCTGAATCATGCCGCGCACTTTCATGTAGGCTTCCATATTGATTTCGGGCACTTGATATCCGGCGTCTTTCAACATCGCCTGCACACTAAGCAAGTCAGCATGGCCTGTTCCCCAGGATAACGGTTCCATGCCTACGTCGATGTAGTCGCAACCGGCTTCGCATACTTCGAGGATGCTTGCCATATTGAATCCGGGACCTGCATGACTGTGATACTGAACGGGGATTTCGGGATGTGCTGCCTTGATATTTGCTACGATCTTACCTAACGATACAGGGCGGCCGATTCCTGCCATGTCTTTGATACAGATTTCGTCTGCTCCCAGTTTGATGAGTTCCAGCGCCATATTGGTGTAGTACTCTACGGTATGGATAGGCGAATGAGTGATGCAAAGCGAGCATTGTGAAATCATGCCTGCTTCCTTTGCGTATGTGATGGAAGGAGCGATGTTACGCACGTCGTTCAATCCGCAGAACGTACGGGTAATGTCTGTTCCTTGTGCTTTCTTTACTTTGTAGAATAATTTGCGGACATCTGCCGGAACGGGGCTCATACGGAGTCCGTTCAGTGCGCGGTCGAGCATGTGGGTTTGAATACCGGCTTCGTGGAACGGTTTCGTCCATTCGCGTACCGCTTTATTCGGGTTTTCACCAAACAATAAATTTACCTGTTCAAAACCTCCGCCATTTGTTTCTACGCGGGCAAAACAGCCCATTTCAATGATGGCAGGAGCTACCTTTACGAGTTGGTCTACACGAGGTACGTATTTTCCGGCAGATTGCCACATATCTCGGAAAACCAAACTAAACTTTACTTCTCTTTTCATGTCTTTCAGTGATATTCTTTATAGATTTATAATTTTTCTACTTTAGTGATTTTTCCTTTACCTTGTGTCACCACGTTCACAGCAGCTGTAATGGCGGCTAAGATGTTTCCCGGAACAGGGGCAGGACCTTGCGATGCTTCCCGCTTCACAGGAACCACTTCTTCAGGAGCATACTTGTTGACTAATGTAATCAACAACTTACCTAAATAAATCACAATCAGCAGAATAACAAACACGGTAGCCATTCCGACCACCATCAGCAGGATCGCTGTTTCGATATTTTCCATATAATAAACTATTAGTATTTTAAGTTGTTCGTCTAAAAAGCGTTCGAAAATACCAAATTTTTATTATAAAATAAATTAAGAAAGGAATATAATGTATAAAAACGTCATTTCTCTGATTGGAAAACTGGGGAAGTTTATGATTTATAATTTATGATTTAGCGTGCCATCCACATCTAAACTAAATTCCCATTTATCTTATCTACTATCTGCTTCTATTGCATAACCCAAATAGTAAATGGTAAATAGTCCAATAGTAAATCGTCCTATCTATCGTTCCTACAAAAAAATGTGAGAGAAAGCCCCTCAACTTTCTCTCACATTCTGATAAAACAATTATTAAATAAAAATACTCAATGATAGACCGGTTCAGCCCTTTTCTGGTTTCATACCCTCTTAACCTACTATTAAACTACCAGATAAAAAACCGGTCTTATTAAACCTCTCATAGGCCATCACGGCTTTCATTCTTTTAATTAGCGTAGCAGTCTAGTTGAAAAACCCTTTTAAGCCAACTAAGTCTGTTTGATCGGAAAAAACACAAGCCTCTAAAGCTCATATCACGTCCGATGAGGGAATCTTTCCGGCTTACGTTTGTGGCAGGAATAATTCATCTGCCGCTGTCTATTGTTTGCTTTGAGCCCTAGTTTGCATTTCTTTTAAAACATTGTTTGTTTTGGGTTAAATTTAAATTTTATAAAAAGCATCTATTGTTTGTTTTGAGTTTAGCTTGTAATTCTCTATAAAACATCTATTGTTTGTTCTGAATCCCGGCCTTATTTCTGCCGGATAATTTCTAATTTCTTCTACTACAACATTTAATCTTCTAATCAATTCTACCGTTTTCTTCAAATATCATTAAATAGCTCTTATATTAGAAAGAGAAGCATCTGTTGTTTTTTTACCAAGAAAAAATGAAGAAAATTTGAAGAAAAACAAAAAAGCCTCTTCTGACTATCCAGAAGAGGCTTTTTTTATTGCAAAATAATTTCTTTCCCTCGAATTTGATAACTGATCCCACACGATCCAAAGACTTTTTCCAGTGTGGCGTTCAGGTCTTTCGTTAAGACCGTCCCGTTGTAGGTCAGCCCCTCGCATTTCTCATGTCCGACGACTGTTACTTCAAATATATGCTCAATATCTGCCACTACATTTATTAGCGGATCGTCTTCATACCCCAACACCTCGGGGAACTCCGATTCTTCTGCCTTTTTCTCTACCGGCACAATCTTGTTCTCATCGCAATGAACGCTTTCCCCGGCAAGCAATGTACGCTTACCTACAGCAGTCTCGACTTGCACACTTCCTTCCTCACAGTTGACGGTCATCTTCTTTCCTTGCTGATCGATGAGGAATTTCGTTCCCAGTACGGTTACGTCGCCGGCTTCTGTACGGACCGTGAATGTCTTGCCTTTGGTTACGTTAAAAGAGGCTTTACCCAATAGTTGCAATTTGCGCTCCCAAAGCCATGTGATATGATTGTAAGTCAGGCGGGAATTTTCCATCACCTGCACAGTACTGCCATCCGGCAATTCATAGTTCATAGCAGTGTTATCAGTCACCACCTTTTCTTCTGCCAGGAAGTAACCGCCTATCCCCAAAAGAAGGACAACTGCCGCTGCCACTCCCCATGAGAAAGAGAAACTTCTCCCCGCACCTTGCTTTCTTCTCCGGCTTAAGGCGATCTTATGGCTCTCCTCACGTTGCAACTTCAGCTTATCACCTATTTCTTTTTTACGAGAAAAGATTTCGCCAACCAGAGGAAGTTTTCCTTCTTCTAAGTATTTATCTAAAGATTCTGTCCACTTTTCCATATCTCACACCTCAATTAAAAATCCACAAATTAGCTGCTACCAACAACAAGAAAGATTTGCTCATACGCTCCCGCAAACTGGAGATAGCCATATGAGTAGTATTGTAAACCGTACGTGAAGTGAGTCCCATCACCTGGGCTATTTCTTCCGGACTCATCTTCTTATAGTACTTAAGATACAATACCTCCCGCTGTTGCTTTGTCAAATTGTTCAGCTCTTTCTGTAAAACTTCCAGCTGTTCTTTTTCTAACTCTGAACGGATAATAGCAGTTTCAATATCGATCTCCAAATCAAACTGATATTCGCTTGTGCCTACTTCATCCAGTGATTTTAATGAGCCACTATTCTCTTTTTTCAGTTCGTTCACTATCATGTGTCTCAACGAAACACATAAGTAAGCGGGTATGGATTGAGGGGCCGCGCAAGTTTCTCTTTTCTCAAAGATGTAAACAAACAACGACTGTATCGCCTCGGTTACCAAAGTCTCATCACCGGCTATCTTCATGCCATATCCATACAGTAAATCTGCATATTGCTCATAAAGCTGCCGGAATGCCTCTTCATCCCCTTGCTGAATTTTATCCCAGGATAGTGTCTTCATTTATATTCACTCATTTATATGAGATATGTTTTTCCTTTTTTTACCTGATTTTTTAGTTAAAATCAACGGAATATGTTTTAAAACTCACTTGTAAAGTGGAATTTGATGTGTTTAAAGTCCATCTGCGCCATCTGAAGTACATAACCGGAGTCTGCCAGGAACACATCGCGCCCTTCTCTATCCTTCGCCATATACTGGTATTTACGTTTCTTGAAAGCTTCCAGTTCTGCGGGATCATCGCTTTCTACCCAACAAGCCTTATAAAGGCTTACTGGTTCCCAACGACAGGACGCATTGTATTCATTCAACAAACGATACTGAATGACCTCAAATTGCAACTGCCCCACCGTACCGATAATCTTACGACCATTGAACTGATTGACAAACAGCTGTGCCACACCTTCATCCATCAACTGGTCAATGCCTTTTGCCAACTGTTTCTGTTTCATCGGGTCGGCATTCTCAATATACTTGAACATCTCCGGTGAGAAACTCGGCAATCCACGGAAATGGAGCATTTCACCTTCTGTCAGCGTATCGCCAATCTTAAAAGTACCATTATCCGGTAAACCAATAATATCTCCTGCATAAGCTTCGTCAATCGTTGTTTTACGCTGTGCCATAAACTGGGTAGGCGACGAAAAACGCATGGTCTTTCCATGACGGACGTGTGTATATGGAGCATTGCGAACAAACTTACCGGAACAAATCTTACAGAATGCCACACAAGAACGATGGTTGGGATCAATGTTGGCGGTTATCTTAAAGATGAATCCGGTAAATTTCGGTTCGTCAGGTTTCACTTCACGCTCTTCTGCCTGTACAGGACGAGGGCTGGGAGCTATCTCTACGAAACAGTTCAGCAACTCTTGCACACCGAAGTTGTTCAGCGCTGATCCAAAGAATACAGGCGCACAGTCTCCTGCCAAATAGGATTCAGAATCAAATTCCGGATAAACACCCTCAATCAGTTCCAAATCGCCACGCAGCTTGTCTGCTAACGACTTGCCAATCTGCTGATCCAATTCTTCCGAAAGAATATCGACTGCCACTTTCTCTGTTACCATCTGTTTGGATGGCTGATACAAGTCCAGTTTCTGTTCATAGATATTGTATACCCCTTTAAAACGTGCTCCCTGCTCTATCGGCCAGGACAAGGGACGAACCTGAATCATCAGTTCTTCTTCAAGTTCATCAAGCAAATCGAACGGATCTTTTCCTTCACGGTCCATTTTGTTGACGAAGATTATTACCGGAGTCTTTCTCATACGGCACACCTCCATCAGTTTACGTGTCTGCGTTTCCACACCTTTCGCACCGTCTACAACGATGATAACACTGTCTACAGCTGTCAGTGTGCGGTATGTATCTTCGGCAAAGTCCTGGTGACCGGGAGTATCGAGAATGTTAATCTTATAGTCCCGATAGTCGAATTCCATCACGGAAGTCGTTACCGAAATACCACGTTGTTTCTCGATTTCCATCCAGTCGGACGTAGCCGTCTTTTTAATCTTATTACTCTTTACTGCGCCAGCTACCTGTATCTGACCTCCGAAAAGCAATAACTTTTCCGTCAAAGATGTCTTACCAGCATCCGGATGTGCAATAATGGCGAACGTCCGCCGTCTCAAAATTTCTGTATTATCTGCCATAGTTTTTTAGTTAGAATTATGAATTATAAAATATGAATAAGCTATGCTGGAATAACATAGCCTAGATTCATTATTCATCTTTCATAATTTTATCAATGCATTGTTTGAGGCTCTCCTCCCAATGAGGAATCTCTATATCGAACGTTGTTTTTATTTTTGTTTTATCAAGCACGGAATATGCCGGGCGGTTTGCTTTCGCGGGATATTCGGCTGTATGCAAAGGTTTCACTTTGCAGGTGGTTATTCCTGCCAGACGATGAATAGCTACCGTGAAATCATACCAGGAACAAACTCCCTCATTGCTGAAATGGTAGATACCGCGAACAATACCTTTATTAATAATAGCATAGATGGCCCGTGCCAGGTCATTGGCATACGTCGGAGTCCCGATCTGGTCGAAAACAACTCCCAGGCTGTCACGCTCTTTTCCAAGACGAAGCATCGTCTTTACGAAATTATTGCCAAAAATAGAATAGAGCCATGCGGTACGGATAACGACTGCTTGCTCGCAGTGATTCATTACCTCCTTTTCTCCTTCCAGTTTAGTGGTGCCGTATACAGAATCCGGGCAAGGATTGCAGTCTTCCGTGTATGGAGTATGCGCAGTACCGTCAAATACATAGTCAGTAGATACTTGTATCATGGCAGCACCATTGGCTTGTGCTGCACTTGCCAGTTGTTTCGGTGCTTCACAATTCAATTTGTATGCTAATTCTTGATTATCTTCAGCTTTATCTACAGCTGTATAAGCAGCACAATTAACAACAAGCTCAATCTGCTTCTCTGCCATATAAGTCCACACAGCTTGCTTGTCACAGATATCGAGTTCCTGCACATCTGTGAAATAATACGTATGTTGCGGGTTCTCTTTCGCAAGCACCTGCATCTCATTGCCAAGCTGACCGTTGGCACCCGTTACTAAAATTCTCATTTATTCATCCAGTTTTAATTCACCTTTACGGTCTTTATCATAATAATTTGCCAACATAGAAAGGAAACTAGTGATAGCTTCCACTGCCTTGGCAGTTCCTTCGCTGATAGACTTCTTTTGAAGACGAAGCAGGAGTACTCCATACAACGCTTCAAAACAGGTTTCCAGTTCGGGTTCATCTTTCTTGCCGTTTTTATTCCGTAATTCTACGATAAACGGTAATGCCTTGAAATAAGCAGCACTGTAAAAAGGAAATTTAGGAGAAGAGGACAATGCGTTGTGCAACTCTGTCAGATTGATAATCACGTTTTTATTAATCTGCAGATGCCCCTTTTCCCGTACTCCTTCCTCGCCCATCATCGTAATCAGGTTGGTATACCATTCTCGCATGGCAGGCCGCTGTTCTTCCGGATAGCGGGCAATTACATTTGCCTCCATCTCTTCCGGTTCACAATGATTGGCACGGATCAAGTCTTCCTCTTGCCACATATATATAAGGTATTCGGCAATATTCTTCTCTTTCAGTTGTTGTGCTATCTGATTCATTATGTTATCTCTTAATAAAGTGACTCTCCCAACAAAGTATAAATCAATCCGGCAACAGATACCAGCATTACGATACTTCCTACAACACGATTCAGTATCCAGATACCACGTAAATTGAATTTAGTACGCACCTTATTCACAAAATAAGTGATACCCAACCACCAAGTCAATGCTCCTATAGCAATTGCAAGATATCCCGTGATCTCTTCAAACACCAGGACTCCCGGCTGCACAAAGGCAAAGCGGGCAAAAAGTCCGATAAACAGGAAGATTATCAAGGGGTTGGATAGAGTGACGAAAAAGGCGGTAATAAAATTATGGAAATAAGAACCTTTGCTGGATGAAGCCGGACGAATGGATTGCACCGGATTGCTACGAAAGGTATATATACCAAAAAGGAGTAGCATGACACTCCCCAATAACTGCAGATAGAAAATATTCTTATTGATATAATCGAACACAAAACTCATCCCATAACCGGTGAGCAAAGCGTATGCTATATCGCTCAACGAGGCTCCCAGCCCCGTTACGAATCCGTACCAACGCCCTTTATTCAGAGTCCTCTGGATGCATAATACGCCCACCGGACCGAGGGGTGCGGACACAACAACGCCAATAATAAAGCCTTTCACTAATATATCGAATATGGTCTCTATCTGAATCATGTCGCAAATATCGCACTTTTTTGTGATATGGGGATAGTATATTAACGTTTTTTCCACACAAGAATCACTATATATAGCGATAATAAGTAAAACGTACATCAAAAATAAACATATTAAATAAGGTATAGGAATTTATTCTCTATTTTTTTCCTACCACCAACGAAATTGATTATCTTTGCGCCACAGAAAAAGAGAAGAGTTTCTCCTGCAGGAACTTCAATCGTAAAATCGTAAATCGTAAAATCGTAAATATACAACATGATTCTTTTTTTCAGAACCCCTTCCAAGAGCGTGATTGCCGTAGAGAGCAACCATCAGCTCACCCCTGACGAAAGTAATAAACTCTGCTGGCTTTTTGGCGAAGCCGTGATGGAAAGTGAAGAAAACCTGAAAGGCTGTTTCGTCGGCCCACGCCGCGAAATGATCACTCCCTGGAGTACAAACGCAGTAGAAATCACCCAAAACATGGGGCTCGAAGGCATCAGCCGCATCGAGGAGTACTTCCCTGTTAAGGACGAAAACGCAGACTACGACCCGATGCTCCAACGCATGTACAAAGGACTCGACCAAAACGTATTCACGACAAACCGTCAGCCGGAACCGATCATCTACATCGAAGATCTCGAAGTGTACAACGAACAAGAAGGTCTGGCTCTTTCTAAAGAAGAAATGGACTATCTGAAGAAAGTAGAAAATGATCTCGGACGAAAACTGACTGACTCCGAAGTATTCGGTTTCGCACAGATCAACTCCGAACACTGCCGCCACAAAATCTTCGGCGGAACGTTCATCATCGACGGTGTAGAACAGGAGTCTTCTCTGTTTCAGATGATTAAAAAGACGACACAGGAAAATCCGAATAAAATCATCTCTGCTTATAAAGATAATGTAGCCTTTGCCGAAGGTCCGGTTGTTGAACAGTTTGCTCCGGCAGATCATTCAAAACCTGATTTCTTCCAGGTAAAGGACATCAAGAGTGTAATCTCACTGAAAGCGGAAACACATAATTTCCCTACTACTGTAGAACCGTTCAACGGTGCTTCTACCGGTACCGGCGGTGAAATCCGCGACCGTATGGGTGGTGGTAAAGGTTCATGGCCGATTGCAGGTACTGCTGTCTACATGACTTCTTATCCGCGCACCGATGAAGGACGTGAATGGGAAGAAATACTTCCGGTACGCAAATGGTTGTACCAGACTCCGGAACAGATTCTTATCAAAGCATCCAACGGTGCTTCCGACTTCGGTAACAAGTTCGGCCAGCCGCTGATCTGCGGTTCGGTACTGACTTTCGAACATACAGAAAACAAAGAAGTTTATGGTTACGACAAAGTAATCATGCTTGCCGGCGGTGTGGGTTACGGCACACAACGTGACTGTCTGAAAGGCACACCGGAAGCAGGAAACAAAGTGGTGGTAATCGGTGGTGACAACTATCGTATTGGATTGGGTGGCGGTTCCGTATCTTCTGTAGATACCGGTCGTTACAGCAGTGGTATCGAGTTGAATGCCGTACAACGTGCTAATGCTGAAATGCAGAAACGTGCCAACAACGTAGTACGTGCTCTTTGTGAAGAAGAGGTGAATCCGGTGGTTTCTATCCACGATCACGGCTCTGCCGGACACGTAAACTGTCTGTCCGAACTAGTGGAAGAATGTGGTGGTTTAATCGATATGAGCAAATTGCCTATCGGCGATAAGACTTTGTCGGCAAAAGAAATCATTGCCAACGAAAGCCAGGAACGTATGGGGCTATTGATTAAAGAAGAAGCCATCGAACATGTACGTAAGATTGCCGAACGCGAACGCGCTCCGATGTACGTAGTCGGTGAAACAACCGGCGATCATCGTTTCGCCTTCCAACAGGCTGACGGTGTACGTCCGTTTGATCTTGCTGTAGAGCAGATGTTCGGTTCTTCTCCCAAGACATATATGGTAGACAAAACCGTGGAACGTCATTACGAAATGCCGAAATACGAATTGTCTAAATTACATGAATATCTGACGAATGTATTGCAGCTTGAAGCTGTAGCCTGCAAAGACTGGTTGACGAATAAGGTAGACCGTTCAGTAACAGGTAAAGTGGCTCGTCAGCAATGCCAGGGTGAACTTCAGTTACCGTTGAGTGACTGTGGTGTCGTAGCACTTGATTACCGTGGCGAAAAAGGTATCGCTACCTCTATTGGACATGCTCCGCAAGCAGCACTGGCCGATCCGGCTGCCGGCTCTATTCTTTCTGTATCCGAAGCACTGACTAATCTTGTTTGGGCTCCGATGGCGGAAGGTATGGACAGTATTTCGTTGTCTGCCAACTGGATGTGGCCTTGCCGTTCTCAAGAAGGTGAAGATGCCCGTCTGTACACGGCTGTAAAAGCATTGAGCGACTTCTGCTGCGCATTGCAAATCAATGTTCCTACCGGAAAAGACTCTTTGTCTATGACACAGAAGTATCCGAACGGTGAGAAAGTGATTTCTCCGGGAACTGTGATTGTTTCTGCCGGCGGTGAAGTTTCCGACGTGAAGAAAGTAGTATCTCCAGTATTGGTTAACAATGAAAAGACTACGCTTTATCATATTGACTTCAGCTTCGACGAACTGAAATTAGGTGGTTCGGCTTTCGCACAATCTTTGGGTAAAGTGGGCGACGAAGTACCTTGCGTACAGGATGCCGAATATTTCCGTGACGCTTTCCTTGCCGTACAAGAACTTGTAAACAAAGGATTGATCCTTGCAGGACACGATATATCTGCCGGTGGTTTAATCACTACATTGCTCGAAATGTGCTTCTCTAATGTAGAAGGCGGTTTGGAAATCAGCCTCGACAAGATGAAGGAAGAAGATATCGTCAAGATTCTGTTTGCAGAAAACCCAGGTATTGTTATCCAGATCAGCGACAAGCATAAGGATGAAGTGAAGAAGATTCTGGAAGATGCAGGCGTAGGCTATATAAAGCTGGGTAAACCGACTGACGAACGCCACATTTTGGTATCTAAAGACGGTGCTACTTACCAGTTTGGTATCGATTATATGCGTGACGTATGGTATTCTTCTTCTTACCTGCTCGACCGCAAACAATCTATGAACGGTTGCGCAAAAGCACGTTTTGAAAACTATAAGATGCAACCTGTTGAATTCGCTTTCATGCCGGAATTCAAAGGTAAGCTTTCTCAATACGGTATCACTCCGGATCGTCGTACCCCAAGCGGTATCCGTGCGGCTATCATCCGTGAGAAGGGTACAAACGGTGAGCGCGAAATGGCTTATTCACTCTATTTGGCAGGTTTCGACGTAAAAGACGTTACAATGACCGACCTCATCAGCGGACGCGAAACACTGGAAGACGTAAACATGATCGTTTACTGCGGTGGTTTCTCTAACTCCGATGTACTGGGTTCTGCTAAAGGATGGGCAGGCGCATTCTTGTTCAACCCGAAAGCTAAGGAAGCATTGGATAAATATTATGCACGCGAAGATACATTGTCATTAGGTGTCTGCAACGGTTGCCAGTTGATGATGGAACTCGACCTTATCAACCCGGAACTGAAGAAGAAAGGCAAGATGTTGCATAACAATTCGCACAAGTTCGAATCACGCTTCCTCGGCCTTACTATCCCGACCAACCGCAGTGTGATGTTCGGCTCTTTGAGCGGAAGCAAACTGGGTATCTGGGTAGCTCACGGAGAAGGAAAATTCTCTTTGCCGTATGACGAAGACAAATACAATGTAGTAGCGAAGTATAGCTATGATGAATATCCGGGCAACCCGAACGGTTCCGATTATTCTATCGCAGCATTGGCTAGTGCAGACGGACGCCATCTGGCTATCATGCCTCACTTGGAACGTTCTATCTTCCCATGGCAAAACGGTTGTTATCCGGCAGACCGCAAGAACAACGATCAGGTTACTCCATGGATAGAAGCGTTTGTCAACGCTCGCAAATGGGTGGAAGCAAAAATGAAATAAATCATTTCTATATTTACAGAGGCTGGTACATTTTAAAGTGCCAGCCTCTTGTTTCACACAACTTTTCGCTCTACTGAAAGCCCCTTTACAGATACCAAAATTCCGAAAACAAACAATATGTATAAATACCTATAAAATAGTCTGTTTTCTTTCATTTTAAGAACGCTGTTATCTTTCTTCAAAATTTTGTAATATCGGAAAATCTTCTTAATTTTGTCAAACTTTCCCCCTCATTAAAGATTCAATAACCCTTAAAAGTCCTATTTGTATGAAAAAATGGCTTTTTCTAATCTTATTGTTTCCTCTAACTTGTGTCGCACAGACGTATCGATATCTTGGAGTGGAGGATGGGTTAAGTAACCGGCGGGTTTACTGCATTCAAAAAGATAAAACCGGCTACATGTGGTTCCTTACACACGAAGGTATTGATCGATACAACGGAAAAGACTTTAAACGATATAAGTTAATGGATGGTGACGTAGAAGTGAACTCTCTGTTAAATCTGAATTGGCTTTATATCGACCAAGAAGGAGTTTTATGGGAAATCGGAAAGAAAGGTAAAGTATTCCGGTATGACCAGATTCACGACTGTTTCAATCTTGTATATAAGTTACCGATGGAAAGCTTCAGTGAACAACCGGATCCGATCACCTATGCCTGGCTTGACGAAAACAAACATATCTGGCTGTGTAATAAGGACACAATCTACCTCTACAACACGGAGACCCAACAGGTTACCCATATAAAGAACGATATCAGTGAAGAGATCACAGATATTGAACAGATAGACGAGTCGCATTTCTTCATCGGCACAGAAATGGGTATTCATTACGCCAAGTTGGAAAATAACGCATTGGAACTTATCAATTGCGATAAGCTGGAGAGCCTGAAAGCCCAGATTATCGATTTATATTTCGACAAAAAGATTCGTAAACTATTCATCGGAACTTTTCTACGGGGAATCATGATTTACGATATGAATACCAAATCTGTTATACGTCCGGAACAGAATTTGAAAGATATTAGTATCACACGATTCAGACCATTAAATGATAAGGAATTACTGATAGCAACCGACGGTGGAGGAGTACACAAAATAGATGTAGACACTTATCAGATAACACCTGAAATTGTGGCTGATTACAACAGTAACAATGGCATGAACGGTAACAGTATCAATGACATCTTTGTAGATGATGAAGAACGGGTATGGCTGGCTAATTATCCCATCGGAATCACCATACAAAACAACCGTTATACCGGCTATAAATGGATCAAACACTCCATTGGCAATAAACAGTCTTTAATCAACGATCAGGTGAACGCCATTATCGAAGACAGAGACGGAGATTTATGGTTCGCAACGAACAATGGTATCAGTTTCCTCAATTCAAAGACCGGACAATGGCGTTCGGTGCTTAGCTCTTTTGAAGAATCGCAAGGTAATAAAAGCCATATCTTTCTTACCGTATGCGAAGTAGCTCCCGGAATAATCTGGGCAGGTGGGTACTCTTCCGGTGCTTACCAGATAGATAAAAAGACGTTCAGTGTCAGCTATTTCATGCCGCCCTTGTACACTCACAGTAACAAGCGGCCGGATAAATATATACGTGATATCCGTACAGATATGCAGGGCTATATCTGGTCCGGAGGGTTCTATAACCTCAAGCGCATCAATCTAAAAACGCAGGACGTACGGTTTTATGACGGATTAAATTCCATTACCGCCATTGTTGAGAAGGATGAAAAAAGCATGTGGATCGGTAGTGCTGCCGGCCTGTGCCTTTTAGATAAAGAATCCGGGAAATTTGAACGTATCAAACTTCCGGTAGAATCGAGCTATATTTACTCTTTATATCAAGCAAAAAATGGTTCATTATATATAGGTACCAGCGGGTCGGGACTATTGATTTACGATGTCAACAAAAAACTGTTCACTCATTACCACTCTGAAAACTGTGCTTTAATATCCAATAATATCTACACTATATTATCGGATGCGGACAAAGACATCATAATGAGTACAGAAAGCGGACTGACAAGTTTCTATCCCGAAGAAAAGAAATTCCATAACTGGACCAAAGATATGGGACTAATGACCACCCATTTCAATGCGCTGTCGGGTGTGTTACGAAAAAATAAAAAATTCATTTTTGGTAGTTCGGACGGAGCCGTAGAGTTTGACAAGGACATGAAATTACCCAGAGGTTATTCCTCTAAAATGATTTTCAGCGATTTCAAGCTTTTCTATCAGACAATCTATCCGGATGATGAAGATTCTCCGTTAAGAACAAGCATCAATGAAACAAAGGAACTGAAGTTAAAATACAATCAGAATATTTTCTCTTTGCAGGTTTCTTCCATCAATTATGACTATCCTTCCAACATCATTTATTCTTGGAGGCTAGAAGGTTTTTATGATGAATGGAGCAAACCCGGAACCGAGAATACGATTCGTTACACCAATCTTGCGCCGGGCAAATATACGTTAAGAGTACGCGCTATCTCCAACGAAGACAAACGCATCGTACTTGAAGAAAGAAGTATGGACATTGTTATCGCCCAACCTTTTTGGCTGACAATCTGGGCTATGCTGCTTTATGCGGCTTTCCTTTGTCTCATTGCCATCATTCTATTACGTATCCTGATTTTAAGAAAGCAGCGTAAAGTCTCCGATGAGAAAATACACTTTTTTATCAATACGGCACATGATATCCGTACCCCATTGACGCTTATCAAAGCACCTTTGGAAGAACTACGCGAGAAAGAGGAGTTGAGTAAAGAAGGTATTTCGAACATGAATACGGCATTACGAAATGTAAATGCCCTATTACGTCTTACCACCAATCTTATCAACTTTGAAAGAGCGGACGTATACTCTTCCGAATTATATATTTCAGAACATGAGCTAAACACGTTTATGAATGAAATATTCAACGCGTTCCAGCAGTACGCCAACATCAAACATATCAACTTCACTTATGAAAGTAATTTCAGGTATATGAACGTATGGTTTGATAAAGAAAAGATGGAATCTATCTTTAAGAACATCATTTCGAACGCACTGAAATATACTCCGGAAAATGGAAATGTACAGGTTTTCGTTTCAGAAACATCTGACTCATGGAGCGTGGAAGTCAGAGACACAGGAATCGGCATCCCGGCCAATGAACAAAAGAAATTGTTCAAACTTCATTTCCGTGGCAGCAATGCTATTAACTCCAAAGTAACGGGAAGCGGTATCGGTCTGATGCTTGTATGGAAGTTAGTCCGTTTGCATAAAGGAAAAATCAATCTGTCAAGTATCGAAAACCAAGGATCAGTTATCAAAATAACGTTCCCCAAAGATAGTAAGCGTTTCCGGAAAGCACATCTGGCAACTCCGAGCAAACAGCGTATAGAAAATACGATTGATAACGTTCCGCCTCCATCACCTGAAATTTACGAAAATGCACAAAAGAAAGAGAACATTAATCATCGTCGCATCTTGATTGTGGAAGATAATGATGAGTTGCGCAACTATCTGTCGCAAACGTTATCCGAGGAGTATTTCGTACAGGTTTGCTCCAATGGAAAAGAAGCATTGACGATTATTCCCGAGTACAAACCAGAGCTGGTTATTTCAGACATTATGATGCCTGAAATGCGGGGGGATGAATTATGCCAAGCTATCAAGAATAATATCGAAACCTCCCACATTCCTGTTATCCTGCTGACTGCTTTGAATAATGAGAAAGATATTCTCTCGGGACTTCAGATTGGTGCGGATGAATACGTTGTGAAGCCATTCAATATTGGTATATTGAAAGCTAATGTTGCCAATCTGCTGGCTAACCGTGCACTATTGCGCAGCAAATTCGCAAATTTAGATCTGAATGATGAGGAAAATGATGAAGACTGCATCAACTGTTCGCAAGACATTGACTGGAAATTCATAGCAAACGTCAAAAAGAACGTGGAAGATAACATTGACAATCCTGCTCTCACGGTAGATGTATTATGCAGCCTGATGGGAATGAGTCGCACAAGTTTTTACAATAAATTAAGGGCATTAACCGATCAGGCACCGGGAGATTATATCCGGCTGATTCGTCTGAAACGTGCCGTACAATTACTAAAAGAAGACACACATAGCATAACAGAAATTGCAGAAATGACGGGATTCAGTGACGCCAAGTACTTCCGCGAAGTGTTTAAGAAGCATTTTAATGTGAGCCCCAGTCAGTATGGCAAAGAGAAAAAAACAGCTAGTAAGGAAGGAGGAGAAAAGAAAGAATGAACATTTATCTCGAAGCATTTGGAATCTTTTTTAAAATAGGCGCCTTTACCATTGGAGGAGGGTATGCAATGGTGCCACTGATTGAAAATGAAATTGTCACCAAGCGAAAATGGATTGCGCAGGAAGATTTTATAGACCTGTTGGCTATCTCACAATCCGCTCCGGGAATTCTGGCAGTCAATATTTCTATCTTCATAGGATATAAATTGCGTGGCATCCGGGGAAGTATTATCACAGCATTGGGTACTGTTTTACCGTCTTTCATTATTATATTAGCTATCGCCCTGTTCTTTCATAGTTTCCAAGACAATCCGATAGTGGAACGTATTTTTAAAGGAATCCGCCCGGCAGTGGTGGCACTCATCGCGGCACCAACCTTTACCATGGGACGATCTGCTAAAATCAACCGCTACAATCTGTGGATTCCTGTTGCCTCGGCATTATTAATCTGGCTGTTGGGCTTCTCCCCTATCTGGATTATCATTGCTGCCGGTGTAGGAGGATTCCTGTGGGGAAAACTTAGAAAAGTCAAGAGCTAAGAAAGGAGAGTTGAGAAGGAACGGATTAACGCTGTTGTTTTACAGATTCATAATTCTAAAAACCGTGAAATCCGTGTAATCCGTGCCTAAAATTATTATATAATAAATTATTAATCACATGATTTACCTACAGTTATTCTATACATTTTTCAAGATCGGACTCTTCGGCTTCGGTGGCGGTTATGCCATGCTTTCCATGATTCAAGGAGAAGTGGTAACCCGCTATGGATGGGTGAGTTCGCAGGAGTTCACGGATATTGTCGCAATCAGCCAAATGACTCCAGGACCTATTGGTATCAACGCAGCTACTTATGTAGGGTTTACTTCTACGGGTAGCGTATGGGGTTCCATCATTGCTACCTTTGCCGTAGTCCTTCCCTCTTTCATCTTGATGTTGACCATCAGTAAATTCTTCCTAAAATACCAGAAACATCCGATAGTAGAATCTATATTTGACGGATTACGCCCGGCAGTAGTCGGATTACTCGCCTCCGCTGCGTTGGTATTAATGAACGCAGAAAACTTCGGTTCGCCTACGGAAGATACTTATTCATTCGTTATCAGTATCATTATCTTTCTGATTGCATTCATCGGAACAAGAAAATATAAAGCCAATCCGATATTAATGATTATCGCCTGTGGTATTGCAGGTTTGCTGCTCTATTAATAACGAGCGGCTGAACAGTAAACAAAAAACGGTGAATAAACTGCGTTATCATTCTGCAGAGTGTTCACCGTTTTATCGTTGTTTATTCTATACCTTTACAGTTTTAACTTCTTACTTACGGATTTCGATTCATTATGTAAACGATCTAAAGCTGTCACTACATAACGGCATTTTGTTTTTCCTGTTTCATAAGGAAGTCTATAGAATGGATTGCGGGTGATAGCTACAATATGTGAAGGATCGTCCAAATTAACCTTCTCTTTGTTGCCAAAGCGATAGACTACATAACGAACAGCCTTATCCATCTCCGTATCGGCTTTCGGAGCAGTCCAGAAAAGGATATAACCATCTTCCGTCCATATCTTTTTCATTTTACGTACCTTGTCCGGAGCTTTATCATCCATAAAATCAAAGACTGGGACCAAAGCCGGATACTTATGATATTCACTGATTAAAGCATCACGATATCTACCCTGATTCTCAACAACAGCTGCCGCATACCATTGACAACTGCCTCCAATTGTTTGGTAAGCACGTTGTAAAGCCATCTTACGGGGAAGCTGATTGATAGAAGGATTCTGCGGATCGGCAAACTGAACAGTCTTCGGCACAGATTGACCGATAAACAACGGCCGGTTTTCCGAATGAGTAGCCCACCATTTCACCAATGTCTCATAGTCAGCCGCTTTGTGACCGATTTCCCAGTAAACCTGTGGAATATTATAATCAATCCATCCTTCACGTGCCCAAAGCAGTACATCGGCATAAAGATCATCATAGTTTTGCAAACCATTGGTGTTACTTCCCAATGGATCACTCTTCTGATTACGATAGATACCAAACGGGCTTATACCGAACTTCACCCATGGCTTGATACCACGAATCGTCTCGTGAAGTTTCTTTATCAACACATTCACATTACTACGACGCCAATCTGCCTTATTCGTGAAACCTCCACCATAACGGGCGAAACTTGCATCATCCGGAAAATCCAATCCATTAACCGGATAAGGATAGAAATAATCATCCATGTGAATAGCATCTACATCATAACGAGACACAATATCGGTCACAATTTTACAGATATGCTCCCGGCTTTCAGGAAGTGCCGGGTCGAAATATAACTGATCGCCATAAGTAACAAACCATTCCGGATGCTGGTGATAAATATGCTCCGGTGCCAACTTATTCTTTAATGAGGTCTTCACGCGGTAAGGATTGATCCAGGCATGAAATTCCATATTCCGTTTCTGACATTCTTCAATCATAAACTGCATCGGATCCCACATAGGAGAAGGCATCTGACCTTGCGTTCCTGTCAGAAAACGACTCCACGGTTCATATTGGGAAGCGTATAATGCATCCGCTTCAGGGCGCACCTGAAAGATGATCGCATTAATACCGGCTTCCTGAAGAGAATTCAACTGGCTAATCAATATTTGCTTCAGTCGCTCTGTAGGAATGCCACGAAACTGGCCGTTGACAGCCTGTATCCATGCTCCACGGAATTCACGTTTAGGATATTTATTGCCTGATGGCACCTGCGCCCTCACTCCTACCACCAGAAGAAGAGCTAAAAGTAAAAGATAGTTTTTCAGCTTCATAATATTCTTAAATCGTAATAATGTGACGCAAAGATAATACAAACTCCCGATAAATTCGCTAACTTTGCCGACTACCATAAAAAAGGAGTATTTTATGTCAGAAAACAACTATATTTCGATCAAAGGCGCACGAGTCAACAACCTCAAAAACATCGATGTAGATATTCCCCGCAACAAACTTGTTGTTATCACCGGATTGTCGGGTTCGGGAAAATCATCACTTGCTTTTGATACCCTTTATGCAGAGGGACAACGCCGCTACGTAGAAAGCTTAAGCAGCTACGCGCGTCAGTTTCTGGGGCGAATGAGCAAACCGGAGTGTGACTTTATCAAAGGGATTCCTCCCGCCATTGCCATCGAACAAAAAGTGAACAGCCGTAATCCCCGTTCCACCGTGGGCACCTCGACTGAAATTTACGAATATCTACGCCTGTTATATTCACGGGTGGGGAAAACGTATAGTCCCATCAGCGGGCAGGAAGTGAAGAAGCACTCCACAGAGGACATCGTCAACTGTATGCTTTCCTATCCGGAAGGCACAAGATATACGGTGCTGACGTCTATCCGCCTGCGTGAAGACCGCACACTGCAACAACAATTGGAGATAGACCTGAAACAAGGATTCAACCGTATCGAAGTGAACGGTGAGATGAAGCGTATTGATGAATATACGCCTGTGGCAGGTGATGAAGTATATCTACTGGTGGACCGTATGGCTGTTGCCAACAGCAAAGACGCCATCAGCCGGCTGACTGATTCTGCCGAAACAGCCATGTATGAAGGTGACGGAACCTGTATGCTGCGTTTTTATCTATCGGACGGAACCACAAAGTTACATACTTTCAGTACTAAATTCGAAGCAGACGGTATCATCTTTGAAGAGCCAAATGACCAGATGTTTTCATTCAACTCTCCTATCGGTGCTTGTCCCGTATGTGAAGGATTCGGTAAAGTGATCGGTATTGATGAGCACTTAGTTGTTCCGGATCGTTCCTTATCCGTATATGAAGGTGCTATCGTATGCTGGCGCGGTGAAAAGATGGGTGAATGGAAAGAAGAACTGATTCACAATGCGGAGAAATTCGACTTCCCGATTTTCACTCCTTATTATAAGTTGACAGATGCACAACGCCGTTTACTTTGGGAAGGCAATCAATATTTCCATGGCATCAATGATTTCTTCAAGATGCTGGAAGAGAATCAATATAAGATACAATATCGGGTAATGCTGGCACGTTACCGCGGAAAGACACTTTGCCCGAAATGCCACGGCACTCGCCTGAAACCGGAAGCCGGATATGTCCGGGTGGGTGGAAAAAACATTTCCGAACTGGTAGATTTGCCTATCACAGAGCTGAAGGAATTCTTCGATCATTTGGAACTGGACGAGCACGACAGCAACGTATCCCGACGTATCCTGGTTGAAATAAATAGCCGGATTCGTTTTCTAATTGATGTAGGTTTGGGCTATCTGACTTTGAACCGGCTTAGTAATTCTTTATCAGGTGGAGAAAGTCAGCGTATCAATCTGGCAACTTCACTGGGAAGTAGCCTTGTTGGTAGCCTTTATATTCTCGACGAGCCAAGTATCGGACTGCATAGTCGTGATACGGACCGTCTGCTCCATGTGTTGCGTCAACTGCAACAATTAGGCAATACGGTAGTAGTGGTAGAGCACGACGAAGAGATCATCCGTGCTGCAGATTACATTATTGATATAGGTCCTAATGCAGGACGTCTGGGGGGAGAGGTTGTTTACCAAGGCGATATGAAGGATTTGAAGAAAGGAAGCAACAGCTACACGGTACGTTATCTTTTGGGAGAAGATGAAATTCCCGTTCCGGAGCATCGTCGGCCGTGGAATAATTATATAGAATTGAAAGGCGCACGTGAGAATAACCTGAAAGGAGTAAACGTACGTATCCCACTTAATGTGATGACAGTCGTTACCGGTGTTTCCGGTTCTGGAAAGAGTACATTGGTGAGAGACATTTTCTTCCGGGCATTGAAACGTGAATTGGATGAATGCAGTGACCGTCCGGGAGAGTTCTCCTCAATCGGAGGAAGTTTGCGCGACCTGCGGAATGTAGAATTTGTAGACCAGAACCCTATTGGTAAATCATCACGTTCTAATCCGGTGACTTACATCAAAGCCTACGACGAAATTCGTAAACTGTGGTCTGAACAACCGCTAGCTAAACAAATGGGGTATACTCCCGGATTCTTCAGTTTCAACAGTGAAGGCGGACGTTGCGAAGAATGTAAGGGGGAAGGAACCATCACCGTAGAAATGCAATTTATGGCAGACTTAGTGTTGGAGTGTGAATCTTGTCACGGAAAACGGTTCAAGTCTGATACGCTGGAAGTGAAATTCAACGATAAAAGCATCTACGATGTGTTGGAGATGACCGTCAATCAGGCGGTTGAGTTCTTTAACGAACATGGACAAAAGAAAATTGTGAAGAAGTTACTTCCTTTGCAGGATGTAGGACTGGGATATATTAAATTAGGACAGTCGTCTTCCACTCTTTCCGGTGGTGAAAACCAACGTGTCAAACTAGCATTCTATTTGAGCCAGGAGAAAGCCGACCCGACGATGTTTATCTTTGACGAGCCGACTACCGGACTTCATTTCCATGATATTCGCAAACTTCTGGATGCTTTCGACGCACTGATTCGCCGGGGACACAGTATCGTTATCATTGAACATAATATGGATGTCATCAAATGTGCCGATTATGTAATCGATCTCGGACCGGAAGGTGGAGATAAGGGTGGAAACATTGTAGCAGTGGGCACTCCGGAAGAGGTTGCAGCTTGTGGAGCAAGCTATACCGGACAGTTCCTGAAAGAAAAACTGGGATAGAATAATAAACTTTCCAAGATTTGTTATATCTCCACACATACGTAAGGTCTTTGTACTTCCTGCTTTTTGCAAGAATGTTCAAAGCCTTACGTCTATTACCTTATATTCGAATTAATTCTCCTACGTCTTGATAAAACTAACATAACACTCAATCAAACCAATAAATTATTCGCAAGTCGCCCACATCTTGATATATTTTATCACCTTCTTACACTAAAAACATAAAACATGGATGTTAAAATAGCAAAAGAGATGCAGTCTTTTTAGCTTTTGCATATCATGTCTAAAATGGAGTGTCGCATAGAATATAAAAACACATGAATAAGAAGGAACTTATAGAGTTATGTAAAAAAGGAGACAAGCAAGCTTTAAGTTGGCTCTACCAAGCCTACGCTGATAAGATGACCAAAATCTGTTTGCATTATGTTACTGACAAACAAATAGCACAAGACCTTCTGCATGACGGCTTTATTATCATCTTCGCATCTATAGATTCCCTACATTCTCCCGAAAAGCTGGAACACTGGATGGGAACGATAATGAAAAATATATCTTTAAGATACATAAAACAGCGCAATTTGATGGCCACAATTTCTTTAGAAGAAATAGGCGAAAATGAAAATCCCATTGACACATTTCCCTTTAATGATTTTCCGTCTTACAAAGCGATACTTAGCATGATAGAGTCACTTCCGGAAGGCTATGGCAAAGTTTTCAAATTAGCTGTATTAGAAGGACTATCTCACAAGGAAATCAGTTTGCTGTTAAATATAGCTCCTCATTCTTCCTCATCACAATTATCAAGAGCAAAAAATATGTTGCGCAAGCTCATCTCACAATACTGCATTATATTTGGATTATTTATATTATCATTTATCATCTCCATACAAATATGGCTATATACATCTAAGAAAACTATTATTACAGAACAAGGCATAACAGCTACACGGAAAGAAAAGATACAAAAAACAGAAGGTATAGTATCAAAAGATTCCACTAAAACGATTTTGAATCACGCATCTACTTCTTCCCGGCATGTACTTTCCAAATCTATAAAAAATAGTCCCAAACAAGAGGTTACTTTACAAGATAGTGTAACAGGTACAGGGGAAAAAGACAGTATTAAATCTTCTAATCATCAGATAATAGAAAAACAGGATATCAAAGAACAGAAAGGACTTTATCGTGCTTATACTTCCAAACAGTTTTCCACTGATAAAAAGAATTGGTCTTTGGCTTTATCCTATTCAGGTGGAGAAAGACAAATCAACACTCAAAAATCAAGAATCCCCAATGATATTTCATCCGAGTATCCCAAAGAGATACTGGAAAAATCATATCATCACATACCTATCACACTGGCACTTTCTCTGCGTAAAAATATAAATGAATATTGGGGTATAGAAACCGGAGTGCAATATACATACCTACGTTCTGATTTCACTATCATAAACGATTCTTATTTAGAGAAAACACAAAAGATCAGTTATATAGGAATTCCACTCAAAGGTTCTTTCAAGATATGGCAACAGCAAAAATTCTCCATATATACTTCCGCAGGATTAACTTTGGATATACCTGTAAAAGCAACTTTAGAAGAACTCACGTCAGAAAACAGGTTAATTATATCTCAAAAGAAGAGCAGGCTATATCCACATTTACAGTGGTCGGCTGATTTTGGTATAGGTATCCAGTATCATATAACACCCTCTATCGGAATCTATACAGAACCTAATTTACGCTACTACTTTAACGATGGAAGTAGATTGAATACAATCCGGGCTACCAAACCATTCAATATGACATTACCTATAGGCATCCGCCTATCTTGGTAGAAAAATTTCGATTACCATGCAGTCTTTCAGAGAATGGTTTATCATATTATAGAGAGTAACTCTAAATATATCAATCTTTATACATGAAATAATTATGCAAAAGCGTCATGAGAACCGAAATATCTATTTCAAAGAATTGTCTATAACAAGCAGGAACTATTTTATCCCATATATCGAATGCTGGCATCCAGTAGAAGCTAAAATGGATGTGTTGGAAATCGGTTGTGGCGAGGGAGGAAATTTACTTCCTTTCTCTGAAATAGGATGTAATACCGTCGGGGTTGATCTGGCTGAAAGTCGTATTAAAGACGCGAAAACCTTTTTTAATGAATCCCATACAAAGGGCGAATTTATAGCGTCAGATATATTCAACCTAAAGAAGTTGGAACAAAGTTTTGATATTATTATCTGCCATGATATATTTGAACATATCACAGAAAAAGAACTGTTCTTATCTAATTTGAACAAATATCTAAAACCACAAGGTATTGTTTTTATGTCATTCCCAGCATGGCAAATGCCATTTGGAGGTCATCAACAAATATGCCGAAACCGAATTTTGTCCCATCTACCTTTTATTCATTTATTCCCCACTTCCATATACCGATTACTTCTGAAAATCTTTAGAGCGGATGCAGACTGTATAAAAGAGTTACTTGCCATTAAAAAGACAAGTGTATCAGTAGAATTATTCGAAAGATTAATTAAAAAGACAAGCCTCAGCATACTAAACAGACAACTATGGTTCATTAATCCTCATTATAAAATCAAATTCGGACTATCTCCACATAAATTAAGTAAAATGATTTCCGACATTCCTTATCTACGGAACTTTGCAAGCACAAGCTGTTTCTACATATTAAAAGAAAAAAAATAAACTAATAATAAAATCCCCCTTAGTTTTAGCTAGCTAAAACTAAGGGGGACAATATATTAAATTCTCAATTCGTTTAAAAGTAGAATCCGAATCCTATCTTCACGCCGAAACGTGAATTATCAGAATCATCAAAACGCCATTTATAATAAACAGCCGGTTCGATTGTTACTGTTTTGGAAAGAAAGTACGCATATCCGGCTTCAATACCTAATCCCCAATCGTTGTTATGACTACCACCCTTGTAACGGACACGTTCCCAGTCAAAGCCACCCCCGAGATAAATTCCCGTTGTATTGAAATAACATCGCATTCCTGTACCTAATGTATATGTATCCTTCGGTTGCGACCAGTCGGCTCCAATATTTACCATTAATGCAAAACCATCTGCCAAAAATGTACCGGCTTGCGCACCAATACCAAACTTGGCATCATCATTTTTACTGTAAGAAAAATCCAGTCCTGTCACGGAAGGGTTGAGAATCATCGTTCCTTTCTCAAATTGTGCCTGTGCAGTGAAAGAGACTGCCAATAAGCAAAGAGCCAAAGCTAATTTCTTCATAAACTTACTTTTTTAAGTGAATAGATTGTTCGTCTTTTTTGCGGCGTTCACGCATTTGTTCCTTTTTCCGAAGCACCAGCCAAAGAAGAAGGACGATGACATAAGAAACTGCCACCGTAATTATTTTCTCTGTCAGGCTGACTTCCGTATTACGAGGCAACAAATAAGCCGCTGTTACGGATACATAAATAAGGAATGCAAGCGCCACTCCTGTTGATTTTCTTATTTTCTTCATTCTGATAATTTTCTTGTTTTTTGCTTGCTTATCCAGATATAGAACCAAACTGCCGCAACTACTACACACGCTATACCAACGCCATAGGAAACTGCATGCGAAAGCCCCAATCCTTCAGGAGCAATACATATATAAGTAGAACATACACATGTCATAAACAGTGCCGGTATCAAAGTGATGATATAAGGTTTCTTAGATACCGCCAGAAAAACCGTTATAGCCCACAAGGTAAACACAGCCAGCGTCTGATTCGCCCAGGCAAAATAACGCCATATCATATTAAATCCGTTTGCGTCCCGCAAGCTATACAAAAGCAGACCGATAGCAAGGACAAACATCGGAATGCAAATATATAAACGACGGCGCATACTTTTTTGTTCCATACCCAGGAAGTCTGCCACAATCAGACGTGCCGAACGAAAAGCCGTATCACCCGAAGTAATCGGAGCGGCAATCACTCCCAAAATGGCAAGTACGCCTCCGACAGCTCCCAGCCACTCCTTCGTTATAGAACCTACAATAACGGAAGCATTGCTTTCTTCCATTCCGTTTTCATGGAAAAAATAAGTAGCGGCAGCAGCCCAAATAAGAGCAACAATGCCCTCGGTAATCATTGCACCGTAAAATACCGGACGTCCATGCCGTTCCGAAGTCATACAACGTGCCATCAATGGGCTTTGCGTAGCATGGAAACCTGAAATGGCACCACAAGCAATACTCACAAACATTATCGGGAAGATAGGAAGTTCGCTCGCTTCCGGGTTAGTATTTTGCAATCCGTCCCATAACTCCGGCAAAGCCGGATGGTTAACGTAGAGCATCACCAGAATGCCTACTGCCATAAACAACAAGGCAACCGCAAACAATGGGTAGATTTTACCTATTATTTTATCAACAGGCAACAAAGTAGCCAGAATATAATATGCAAATACAACGATAATCCAAAACGTAGCATCCAAACTTTCCGGAGTGAGTTTTGCCAACAATCCGGCAGGACCTGCAACAAAAACCGAACCCACCAGAATCATTAAAATAACAGTGAATCCTCTCATCACCTGCTTGGTAGTCAGTCCCAAATAACGTCCTATTATTTCCGGCAGACTTTCACCTCCATTACGCAAAGAAAGCATTCCGGCAAAATAATCATGCACTGCACCCGCAAAAATACTTCCCAACACAATCCACAAGTATGAAGAGCTACCAAATTTCGCTCCCATGATTGCTCCGAAAATAGGACCTAATCCGGCAATATTAAGAAATTGAATCATGAAAATCTTCCAAGTGGGCAATGGAATATAGTCCACTCCATCAGCCTTTGTAAGAGCCGGTGTTTTACGGTCATCAGGACCAAAGACGCGTTCCATCAGGCGTCCGTACGTAAAATAGCCTACTATCAGTGCCAGCAGGCATAGAGTAAATGTAATCATAGCGTGTCGTTTTTTAGCTTGGCAAATGTAACATAATCTCACGAAACAGCCCAACAATACCGACACTTTTACTAACTTTGCAGGGATTTAAAACAAAAAATAAAGAATATGCGTCGATATATTTTCATTCTTTCACTTTTGTTTCCTTTCCTCTCAATGGTTGCGCAACCCAAACATGAAGTTCGTGCCGCATGGGTCACAGCGGTGTACGGACTGGATTGGCCTCGTACACGTGCGACAACTCCTCAAACAATCCGCAAACAGAAAGAAGAATTAATAGATATTCTTGATAAGTTGAAGGCTGCCAACTTCAACACTGTCCTATTTCAAACCCGTACACGTGGAGATGTATTATATCCTTCGGCAATCGAACCCTTCAATTCAATCCTGACCGGAAAGACAGGAGGAAACCCCGGCTATGATCCACTGGCTTTCGCCGTTGAGGAATGTCATAAGCGGGGAATGGAATGTCATGCCTGGATGGTAACTATCCCACTGGGGAATAAGAAGCACGTTGTTTCTCTCGGCAGTCAGTCTGTCACCAAGCGAGTGAAAGAGATCTGTGTCCCTTACAAAAGGGAATATTTTCTCAATCCGGGACATCCGGCTACGAAAGAGTATTTGATGAAACTGGTACGGGAAGTCGTAAGCGGTTATGATGTGGACGGAGTACATTTTGACTATCTGCGTTACCCGGAGAATGCTCCCCTTTTCCCCGATAAATATGATTTCCGCCGATATAATAAAGGACGTACGCTGGATCAGTGGCGCCGGGATAATATCTCCGAGATTGTACGTTATATATATAAAGGTGTAAAAGCGATGAAGCCTTGGGTAAAGGTAAGTACCTGTCCGGTAGGAAAATACCGGGATACATCACGTTATCCTTCCCGTGGATGGAATGCTTTCTTTACCGTTTACCAGGACCCACAAGGCTGGATGGGAGAAGGGATTATGGACCAGATTTATCCGATGATGTATTTCCAGGGAAACAATTTCTATCCTTTTGCTCTCGACTGGCAGGAACAAAGTAACGGACGACAGGTGGTTCCGGGACTTGGCATTTATTTTCTTCATCCTGATGAGGGTAAATGGACACGTGACGAAATTGATCGTCAGATGAACTTCATCCGCAGTCAGAAAATGGCAGGTGAAGGACATTACCGGGTGAAATATCTTATGGAAAATACACAAGGTATCTACGATGAATTGGCTGAGAATTTCTATGCATATCCAGCTTTACAGCCTCCTATGCCTTGGCTGGACAATGTTCCGCCTACGGCTCCGTCCGAACTAAAGGTTACTGATATCAACAATGGATATACGGAATTAAAGTGGCAGGCTGCTACCGACAATGATTCGCGTAATAATCCGATGTATGTCATTTATGCATCAAATGAATTTCCAGTAGATACTAATCGCCCGGAGAACATTGTTGCACAAGGCGTTCGGGAGACAAGTTATATCTATGCTCCTATCCTACCCTGGAATGCTAAGAAACATTTCGCAGTTACGGCTATTGACCGTTGCGGAAACGAAAGTGCGGCGGTACAGAAGTAAAATAAACATGCCTATACTGGTATGAACTTCCCAGCAAAATAATCTAGTTCTACTTCATTCCAGTTTTCCGGAATGGAGTGATTAACAATAACAAGTAAGGCGAACGATAGTCACATGGCATGTGATTACTTGTTTCATGCAATGAAACTTTTTGTTTCTCGGTGTGGAACCAATGGTTTCACTACATGAAACTATCAGTTTCACACCAAGAAACCATAACTTCGATATAATATCACAAAAACACGCTTTTTGAGATAAACACCCACGCCCGATAACTACTCTTTTTATGAGCCGGCACCAATGACAAATAGCCTGATTTTATTCTTCCTTGTTCTATTTCCAAAGGATAAGCCTCCTCCATTTCTTTGTGTGCTCTCCAGGCTGTTCCTTCCGTAGGGTAATAGCTTATTTGAAAAGCTCCTGTTGAAGTAGGATAGATATAATGGTCATAAATATGACGCGCTACTACTCCCATATTCATCCTCAAGTTGATTTCCACGCAAGGATGAATTCGATAAACAGGAGATTCTGGAAAGCGACAGATCATCATATCCACTCCCAAATAACCATTATAAATGGTTCCGAAACGGAGGGATAATTCTTGTTCAAGGCGGTCGCGCAATTTATAAATTTCTTCGACAGGGATATATTCCGAAAGATTCCGTTCGATGGCTGCATCTGAAATCAGCAGATTACCTTCGTACGCCCCACTTCCACCCGTACGGAATTGAGAGTATCCGGCAAAGCCAAATCGACCATTACCCGAAGAACGAAATTCCATAGCAAAATCTTCCACCTTATTATATAGAGGTTCGCCAATAACACCTCCTTGCTGGTTGCCAATGCGTGAGCACCAACCGGAAATGGAAGGAGTATATACACCTTTGCACCAGTTCAACCCTTTTCCGCTACCGGATAAAGGAGCTTTCAGTAAACAAGTATCATGTGATTCTACAAATGACTTCCATTCTTCGGGAAACGTCAGGTAAAAAGACTCTCCACAAAAACAGGCTCCCAGTTGTAGCTGTGGTAATAGTTCCACAGCACAGGAACGATGGGAACAGAAACGCAGTTTATCCAATTGCTCAATAGAAGGAAGCTCGCTTTCTTCCACTCCCAAATCCAACAGTCGTTTTCTTATTGCTATATCCCAGCCCCAAGGACGAATTTCCAAATTCCGCTCCGAAACAAGTTCAGGTTCTGTCATCAAATCAACCGAAAGTCCTAATAATTCCTGTATCTTCTTCACATAGTCGAGATTATAAGCGGAAGGAGCCAATACAACACTTCCCTCTTCTGCATACCACATCGGCAACAAAGCCAATTCGGATGCCATCTGCCGGGCGGAAGCCGGTGCCATATAGTTTGTTTCACCGCTGGCTAACGCCAAATCATGTTCCGGATTGAATATATAAAGAGCCTTTTTTGTCATTTTAAACGAATTCAAAACTTTATTCTGCAAATATATACAGGAAATAGTCAGGAATGGCTACAATAAACAGAAAGTTCTAATTAAACTCACAATTTTGCCATCTCTACTTTGCAAATCCTAAAAAAAGCAGTATATTTGCCACCCGAAAAACAAAGAACTGAAATGGAATCATTCTATCGCACACACGCCTACCTCGTTGAGCACACCAATGCCCCCGTTCGCCGCGATCTTATGGACGAGATCGACTGGAGCGACCGCCTGATTGGTATCAAAGGGACACGTGGCGTAGGAAAAACCACTTTCCTTCTCCAATACGCCAAAGAAAAATTTGGGAACGACCGCTCCTGCCTGTTCATCAACATGAACAACTTCTACTTCTCTGGCCACAGCATTGTAGACTTTGCTAACGAATTCCAGAAACGTGGTGGAAAAGTATTGTTGATCGACCAAGTGTTCAAACACCCGGAATGGAGCAGAGAGTTGCGCATGTGTTACGACCGTTTTCCTAATTTGAAAATTGTTTTTACCGGCTCATCCGTAATGCGACTGAAAGAGGAAAATCTTGAATTGCGTGATATTGCAAAAAGCTATAACCTGCGCGGATTTTCTTTCCGCGAATACCTGAACTTACAAACAGGCATGAAATTCAGGGCCTACAGTCTCGAAGAAATTCTTAGCACTCACGAACAGATTGCCAAAGGAGTACTCTCTAAAGTTCGTCCGCTGGATTACTTCCAGGATTACCTGCATCATGGGTTCTATCCATTCTTCCTCGAGAAGCGTAACTTTTCGGAGAATTTGCTGAAAACGATGAACATGATGGTGGAAGTAGATATCCTGCTCATCAAACAAATTGAACTGAAATATCTTTCAAAGATAAAAAAATTACTATATTTGCTCGCTGTCGACGGACCGAAGGCTCCCAATGTGAGTCAACTGGCAAGCGACATACAGACATCTCGCGCCACGGTGATGAACTATATCAAGTATCTGGCAGATGCGCGACTCATTAATCTGGTTTATCCGAAAGGAGAAGAATTTCCTAAAAAACCTTCCAAGATAATGATGCACAACTCCAACCTGATGTATTCCATCTATCCCGTGAAAGTGGAGGAGCAGGATGTACTCGACACATTCTTTGCAAATTCTTTATGGAAAGACCATAAGGTACATAAAGGAGATAAAAACGTCTCTTTTATGGTGGACGAAGTAATGCCGTTCAAAATTTGCCAGGAAGGAGCAAAGATCAAGAACAATCCGAATGTGACGTACGCGTTGCATAAGGCTGAAATAGGTCGGGGCAACCAGATACCTCTCTGGATGTTCGGCTTTTTATATTAAAAGATTTATTTACTTAAATATTTAATTTAGTTATGACTAAACAGAAGAAATTCATCACTTGTGATGGTAACCAGGCTGCAGCGCATATCTCGTATATGTTCTCTGAAGTAGCTGCTATCTACCCCATCACTCCTTCTTCGACTATGGCTGAGTACGTAGACGAATGGGCTGCCGCAGGACGTAAGAACATCTTCGGCGAAACAGTATTGGTACAGGAAATGCAATCTGAAGGTGGTGCTGCCGGTGCAGTTCACGGTTCTCTTCAGGCTGGTGCGTTGACTACTACTTACACTGCTTCTCAGGGGCTTCTCCTGATGATCCCTAATATGTACAAAATTGCCGGTGAGTTCTTGCCTTGCGTATTCCATGTATCTGCTCGTACATTGGCTTCTCACGCATTGTGTATCTTCGGTGACCACCAAGACGTAATGTCAGCTCGTCAGACTGGCTTTGCGATGTTGGCTGAAGGCTCTGTACAGGAAGTTATGGATTTGGCTGGTGTTGCTCACTTGGCTACCATCAAATCTCGCGTTCCGTTCATGAACTTCTTCGATGGTTTCCGTACATCTCACGAAATCCAGAAGATTGAAATGTTGGAAAATGATGATCTTGCTCCGCTGATCGATCAGGAAGCTTTGGCTGAATTCCGTGCCCGCGCACTGAATCCGATGAATCCGGTTGCTCGTGGTATGGCTGAAAACCCCGACCACTTCTTCCAACATCGTGAATCATGTAACAACTACTATGAAGCAGTTCCTGCTATCGTAGAAGAATACATGAATGAAATTTCTAAGATTACAGGTCGTAAATACGGTTTGTTCGATTATTATGGTGCAGAAGATGCAGAACGCGTAATTATCGCTATGGGTTCTGTAACAGAAGCTGCCCGCGAAGCTATCGACCACTTGGTAGCAAATGGCGAAAAAGTGGGTATGGTTGCCGTACACCTGTATCGTCCGTTCTCTGCTAAACACTTCCTGGCTGCTGTACCTAAGACTGCCAAGACTATCGCAGTTCTTGACCGTACTAAAGAACCGGGCGCTAACGGCGAACCTCTTTACCTTGACGTTAAAGACTGCTTCTACGGCGCAGAAAATGCTCCGGTTATCGTTGGCGGTCGCTACGGTTTGGGTTCAAAAGATACTACTCCTGCTCAAATTCTTTCAGTATTCGAGAACTTGGCCATGCCAATGCCGAAGAATCACTTCACTATCGGTATCGTAGACGACGTTACTTTCACTTCTCTTCCTCAAAAAGAAGAAATCGCTTTAGGCGGTGAAGGAATGTTCGAAGCTAAATTCTACGGTTTGGGTGCTGACGGTACAGTAGGTGCTAACAAGAACTCTGTAAAGATTATCGGTGACAACACTGACAAACACTGCCAGGCTTACTTCTCTTATGACTCTAAGAAGTCAGGTGGTTTCACTTGTTCTCACTTGCGTTTCGGTGATACTCCGATCCGTTCCACTTATTTGGTAAATACTCCGAACTTCGTTGCTTGTCACGTTCAGGCTTACCTGCACATGTACGATGTAACTCGTGGTTTGCGTAAGAACGGTTCTTTCTTGCTGAACACTATCTGGGAAGGTGAAGAACTGGCTAAGAACCTGCCTAACAAGGTTAAGAAATATTTTGCACAGAACAACATTTCCGTATACTATATCAACGCAACACAGATTGCATTGGAAATTGGTTTGGGTAATCGTACCAACACTATCCTTCAATCTGCATTCTTCCGTATCACAGGTGTTATTCCTGTAGACCAGGCTGTTGAACAGATGAAGAAATTCATCGTTAAGTCTTACGGTAAGAAGGGTGAAGACGTTGTTAACAAGAACTATGCTGCCGTTGACCGTGGTGGTGAATACAAGACTTTAGCTGTTGATCCTGCTTGGGCTAACCTGCCGGATGATGCAAAAGCTGAAAACAACGATCCTGCATTCATCAACGAAGTAGTTCGTCCGATCAATGCACAAGATGGTGACTTGCTGCCTGTATCTGCATTCAAGGGTATCGAAGACGGTACTTGGTATCAAGGTACTTCTAAATACGAAAAACGTGGTGTAGCCGCATTCGTTCCTGAATGGAATCCAGAAAACTGTATCCAGTGTAACAAGTGTGCATACGTTTGTCCTCACGCTTCTATCCGTCCGTTCGTACTCGATGCTGAAGAGCAGAAGGGTGCTAAGTTCGAACAATTGAAAGCAGTAGGTAAAGTATTCGACGGTATGACATTCCGTATCCAGGTTGACGTTCTCGACTGTCTGGGTTGCGGTAACTGTGCTGACATCTGTCCGGGTAATCCGAAGAAGGGTGGCAAAGCATTGACAATGAAACACCTCGAAAGCCAATTGGCTGAAGCTGACAACTGGACTTACTGTGCTGAAAACGTGAAGACTAAACAACATCTTGTTGATATCAAGTCTAACGTGAAGAACTCACAGTTCGCTACTCCGTTGTTTGAGTTCTCTGGTGCTTGCTCTGGTTGTGGTGAAACTCCGTATGTGAAATTGATTTCTCAATTGTTCGGTGACCGTGAAATGGTTGCTAATGCTACCGGATGTTCTTCTATCTACTCTGGTTCAGTTCCTTCTACTCCGTATACTACGAACGAAAACGGTCACGGTCCTGCTTGGGCTAACTCACTGTTCGAAGACTTCTGTGAATTCGGTCTGGGTATGGAATTGGCTAACGAAAAGATGCGTGCTCGTATCGTGAAGTTATTCAACGAAATCCTTGCTGCCGACAACGCTTCACCTGAAGCAAAAGAAGTGCTGAAAGCATGGATTGAAAACATGTACGATGCTGACAAGACTAAAGAATTGGCTCCTCAAGTGAAAGCAGTGATTGAAGAAGGTCTTTCTCACGGATGTCCTATTTGCAAAGAACTGAAAGGACTGACTCAATATCTTGTAAAACGCAGCCAGTGGATCATTGGTGGTGACGGTGCTTCTTACGATATCGGTTATGGTGGTCTTGACCATGTAATCGCTTCCGGTAAGGACGTTAACATCCTCGTTCTGGATACTGAAGTTTACTCTAACACAGGTGGTCAGTCTTCTAAGGCTACTCCGGTAGGTGCTATCGCTAAGTTCGCTGCTGCTGGTAAGCGCGTACGTAAGAAAGACCTCGGTCTGATGGCTACTACTTACGGTTATGTATATGTTGCACAGATCGCTATGGGTGCTGACCAAGCTCAAACTCTGAAAGCTATCCGTGAAGCTGAAGCATATCCGGGACCATCTTTGATTATCGCTTACGCTCCATGTATCAACCATGGTCTGAAAGCAGGTATGGGTAAGAGCCAGGAAGAAGAAGAAAAGGCTGTTAAGTGCGGTTACTGGCACTTGTGGCGTTACAACCCGGCTCTGGAAGAAGAAGGCAAGAATCCATTCCAATTGGATAGCAAAGAACCGAACTGGGAAGATTTCCAAGGTTTCTTGAAGGGTGAAGTTCGTTACGCTTCTGTAATGAAACAATATCCTGCTGAAGCTGAAGAACTATTCAAAGCTGCCGAAGAAAACGCTAAATGGCGTTACAACAGCTACAAACGTTTGGCTAGAGAAAACTGGGGTGCTGAATAATAGTAATACCCTATAAATATAAAACGGTAATCTTGTAGAAGATTACCGTTTTTTATTGTATGAACTCTGTCCAACATAAACAGTACTACCTTTTTCCCACTAGAGTTCATGTCTATTTTATATTTAAAATTAAGAATAACAATGCTTCAATCTATTAATTCTCTGACTTCGGAATCCAACTATCCACCAACTGCCGATGTTCACCCCTCCATTTGCGGGCTATTTCTTCTTCATCCATCCTGGCATCCTTCATAGCTGTCATAAAAGAGCTAAGTTCTTCTGTCGTTAGTTTGATGTTGCCAAAGAATTCGGCAGCAAACGGATCTTTCTCACTGAATCCTTTCCATGCAATAGCATGTATTTCTTCCAAGTCTCCGTATACTTTCTTCGGATCATCCAAGAATTTCAAGTCAAACTGGTCGAACATCCAATGCGGTGTCCACCCCGTAATGACAATCCATTCTCCTTTGTCCATCGCTTTTTTCAAAGAAGCCAGCATGGTGGAACTACTTGAAGTCATGAGGGTATACCCATCAAGTCCGTAAGCAGCAATGGCCTTATCGGTCGTCTTCATTATCCCTGCTCCCGCATCAATTCCTACTATTTCAGAAGAGAAACGGTCTTTATTAGCTTCCAGCTCACTAATAGACTGGATCGTAACATATTGAGGAACAACTAGTCCTACACGGGCCTCTCCATATACCTCACCCAGAAATTCAATACTGTCTCCATACTGATCCATATAATCTTTCATCGTTATTGGTAACCATGCATCCAGAAACACATCTGATTTCTTTCCTGACATAGATACAAAAATAGGGGCAAGATCAGCATTTTGCAATTCAACCTCATATCCATGCTCTTCCAATACCACCTTAGCCAAATGACTCATGGCAATACCTTCCAGCCAATTGGCATAGGCTATTTTTACTTTCTTTTTCTCTAAGTCTGAATTAGTACAGGAAGCTAGCAAAAGCATAGCTGACAATACTATTCCTACTATTTTATATATTCTCATACGTATTTTATCCTTTCCGTTTAGTTCTTATTTTTTCGTCCTGCCATTCCTTGCGTGATACGGTCTAAGATGATAGCTAAAATAACAACTGCTATACCACCTTCAAACCCAAGTCCGATTTTCATTTGGGTAATACCTTTCAATACAATTTCTCCCAGACCACCGGCAGCAATCATGGCAGCAATTACAACCATAGAAAGCGACATCATTATTGTCTGGTTGACACCAGTCAGAATGGTGGGCAACGCCAAAGGAAGCTGCACTTTATACAATAACTGCCAACGGGTAGCTCCGAACGAACGGGAGGCTTCCACTACATTTTTAGGAACTTGCCGGATTCCCAATCCGGTAAGGCGGACCACAGGAGGCATAGCAAAGATAATGGTGGCAAACACCCCTGGCACTGCTCCCAATCCGAAAAACAAAACAGCAGGAATCAGATAAACAAAAGCAGGCATCGTCTGCATCAAGTCGAGAACAGGACGGAGTATTTTCTCTGCACGCGAACTGTTTGCCGTCCATACTCCTAAAGGTACACCAACAATCAGGGCCAGACAGGTAGATGAAAAAACGAGAGCCAGGGTTTGCATAGTAGCCTCCCAAAATCCCATTCCATAGATCAGTAATAATCCCAATGCGGTGAAAATTGCCATACCGCGTCCTGCTTTCATCCATGCGAGTGCAGCAAGTACCAAAATGGTTATATAAAAAGGTATTCCGAAAAGTATGTGTTGGAATCCTATAATAAAACTACCGATGCCCGCATTCACGGCATCAAAGAAAGTGGAAAAATGTACCATCATCCAATTGATGGCCATCTCTATATATTGTCCTATATTTATCATAAATCTATTGCGTTTTGAATTATTTCGTTTATTTCTTCTTTATCTTTCCCGGTCACTTCGATGATTAAGGATGAAAGCGGGATTGTTCCTAAAAACTCGCGCGTCTCATCAATCACCCATACCGGCGAATTGCTCTTTGTCATTAGAGGAAGTATATCCTCCAACACCGTATCCTCCAACACAGAATGTACTTCTGTACGCACAATCGTTTCAATGGATTTTTCCTGTTTGCTACGTAACTTAAGCAAGTCGTTCAGACGTACTTCTCCGACCAGTTTATCATCGGTGTCTATGACAGGTAATACGGTGATATTCTTCGCACGCATCTTACGAATCAATACTTCGGGACCTTCTTTCTTCAGACGGGCCACCAACGGTTTGTCAATCATTAAAGAAGAGGCGGTAATAATTTTGCTCCTATCCACGTTTTCAACAAAACGGGCTACATAATCGTTAGCCGGTTCAGTCAGGATTTCCTCCGAAGTACCTACCTGCACCACTTCTCCGTCTTTCATGATGGCAATACGGTCACCTAGCTTAATTGCTTCACTCAAGTCGTGGGTAATAAAAACAATCGTCTTTTTCATCTTTGATTGCAAGGCCAGTAGTTCATCCTGCATCTGTACGCGAATCAGAGGATCGAGAGCAGAGAAAGCCTCATCCATTAAAAGCACTTCAGGATTATTAGCCAGAGCGCGAGCCAGTCCGACACGCTGTTGCATTCCACCGGAAAGCTCGCCTACCATCTGATTTTCATATCCTTTCAATCCGACAAGCTTCATGCTTTCCATCGCTTTCTTCTCACGTTCCTCTTTCTTCACTCCCTGAAGTTCGAGGCCGAACGCGATATTGCTCAATACGGAACGGTGAGGTAACAGACCGAAATTCTGGAAAACCATCGCCAGCTCTTTCCGACGAACCTGCAATAATTCTTTTTCGGAAATTTTAGATATATCTACTCCGTTTACAAGCACTTGCCCGGTAGTAGGACGTATCAGACGATTGATACAACGCAGTAATGTCGATTTTCCACTTCCCGAGAGTCCCATTATCACGAAAAACTCTCCTTCATTAATTGAAAGATTGGCATCTTTCACTCCTACCGTACAACCGGTATCTTTCAGAATTTCCTCTTTACTCTTATCTTTTTTCAACATCTTGAGGGCTTTCTGCTTCTCGTTACCAAAGATAAGGTACAAATCCTTTATTTCTATTTTACTCATATAATATATTGGTTTAGATTATAATATTTGTTTTGTTTTCAACTGCCGCATTCCTTATTCTCACTTACGATAAACAAGTTGAATGTTCGCATGGTTCAGTCATGTCACATGATAACATGACGGTCCGACGTTTTTTAAATGGTTAAAAAAAAACAGACAGAGTAGTTTAAAAGGAATAGAATTTGATAAGATTATCCTCTTAATGAACAGTAGAAAACAGTATTTTCATAAATAAATAACAGTCTGTTCTTGCATATTGTTGGCACAAAGGTAAGGAAAATAGATTAAATATGCAAATTTCATTCAGGTACGGAGTAATTCCAAAGATGCTTTTTCAAGTCTACGCATCCATTTTGTTTGAAAGAGATCCCTTCTTCCAACAAGAGTTGTTTCTGCTCTGTCCAACCCGGAACAAGCCGTCCCGACGCATTGACAACCCGATGACAAGGCGCAGATAAATCATCCGGAATCTGTTTCAAAGCACGCCCCACCATACGGGAACATTGAGACATTCCCAATAATGCGGCAATTCCCCCATAGGTAGAAACTTTACCTACCGGAATTTCTCGGACAACCTGATACACCTCTTGACAAAAGGATGCGGAAAGGCTCGCCTTATCTACTTTATAATCTTTCATCACTCAAACATTACTTTATTTCAGTTCCAAAACTAGATAAAAAGAAAAGAATTTGCAAATAATAAAAGCATTTCAAATAAAATATGCAACTTTATTTGCTTTATTTACAAATAATCCCGACCTTTGTACCCATTAAAAGCAACCCTATTATTAACAAAACAAGCACTGCTGTTATGAAAAAGAAAACTATCCTGTTCGCTTCTTGTTTATTAGGAGCACTGGCTTTCAGCTCCTGTGAGAAGAACCTTTATGATGAAAGTAAACAACCCGAGAAAGAAAAGAAGATGACTGACTTGGAAGTACCTGCCGATTTCGACTGGAAAGGTTCTCAAAATGCCAAAGTGAAAATTGCCAGTCAATCAACTGCTACTATTTCTGTATTTCTAGAAGAAAATTGCAATGAAGAGGCTTTGATGCTTCGAATGGATGTCGATGCCAACACATCAAAATTGGAACTCCCAATTGAAATTCCTGCATATATAAAAAATGTGTATGTAAAATATGGTAATGGCTCTGAAATACAAACTGTTCCTGTTGAAAGTAATGGTACTATTTCTATAGTAGTACCTGCTAACGCTACGGCATTATCCAGAGTTACCACAAGAGCTAATAAAGAAGTTGAAACGAACAACATCTTCAATTATCCGGGATATGGCAACGGAACTATTATGTTCGAAGATATGTATCCAGCTTTAGGCGATTATGATTTTAATGATTTTGTTGCATGGTATAATTTCCAAATTGACGGTTTTTATTGGAGTCACAATCAATGTTATGCAGAATACTTAATGATAGGATTCCAAATCAGAGCTATAGGAGGTATATATGACTACAATCCTTATATCCGCTTGGCAGAAGTACAATATAATGAACTTGATTTAGAAGAAACTCAAATGTATCTTGAGCGTAACAATCCTGAAGAGGCTGAAAATATCAAAATCCTAAAAGGCCCAAAAGGGGAATTGATTATTTCACTAAAGAAACCGGCCATTCCTAACGGATACAAGTATTATAATACGGAGGTAAATGAAAAAACAAAGCCTAAAAAAATGATGGCCATTTACTTGGTGTTCAACTCACCTGTTAACGTTAAAAGCCTACAAGACAGTAAAATGGACTTTTATATTGCAAAAACTAATAAAGGACAAGAAATCCACTTAAAAGGTTATAGCCCGGTTTATTATAACAGCAACGAAAGTTATGTAAATGAAGACAACTTTATATGGGGATTAAAAGTACCTGCATCTTTACATCATGCCAGAGAAGAAGTAAACTTCTTGGAAGCATATCCAGACTTTGAACAATGGGTAACATCGGGAGGTCAAGAGAACCAAAGATGGTGGAATAAGCCAAAAACGAATAAGTTGATTATGAATTAATAAATATACAGTAAATCATATACTGAATTAAATAAGAGGTAAGGTATGTCAATAGATTTCCTTACCTCTTATTTTTATCATATGAATTCCATAGAAGTATAAACAGATAAATGCTCACCACCAAATTTTGCAGATTCTATCCTATCCTTTCCTCTTCAACAAATCTGTCGGACTCTCTCCAAACTGTTCTCTATAACATTTAGTAAAATAAGAAGGAGAACTAAAACCAACTTCATAACCTATCTCTGCCACTGTCATATCCGACGAAGCAAGCAGGGAAGCAGCTTTCTTCAAACGAGCTATACGAAGCAGTTCATTCGGGGAATAATTAGTTAGGGATTTGATTTTGCGATAGAGTTGCACACGGCTTAATCCCATATCTTTACCCAAGTCTTCCACATTCAAATTTGAATCTCCCATCTTTGCCTCAATCAAAGCTTTGAATTTTTCCACAAAGTCTTTATCCATATCACAGACATCCTCTTTCGCCAACGTTTGTCCGTCACCAAAAAACTGTTTCAGGCGGCGGTGTGAATCTATCAGATTACGAACGCGTGCCAATAGTAATTGCGAACTGAAAGGCTTGGAGATATAAGAATCTGCACCACCATCATACCCTTGAATTCGTTGTTCATCCAAAGAACAAGCTGTCAATAGGATAACAGGAATATGACAGGTTTGTAATTCGCTTTTCAAGCGACGACAACATTCAATTCCATCCATCCCGGGCATCATTACATCGGAGATAATCAAGTCCGGGACATATTTCATAGCTTTACGAATACCTTCCGAGCCGTATGCAGCTTCTATAACAGTATAATCAGTGTGAAGCAATCCATGCACATATAAGCGAATATCAGCGTTATCATCAATAATCAGAACGCAAGGTTTGGAAGAGTCATAACTTTTTTCCAATTCCTCTTCTTCGTAAGTTAAAGCATCATTCAAGCTCGAAGAACCGGAATAACCAGAAGTTGCAGGAGTTACGGGAGCCCCAGCAACGGCAGAGGTTGCAGCATCGGTGGAGGTTACAGAAGTAGCAGGGACAGAGAATGCCGGAGAGTTTTCAGAAACAACAGTCTCGCAAGTCTGTACAGGCAAATCAACGGTAAAGATAGTTCCTTGCTTTTCATCACTTTCCACCGTGATGGTACCTTTATGCAATTCCACAAAAGCCTTTACCAATGCCAGTCCAATACCCGAACCGGCATGGTGCATATCTATCTTATAGAAACGGTCGAAAATATTCCGAATATGCTCCGCAGAAATCATTGAACCGGTATTGGCAACGGTAAAGCGAATCCAGCAATGATCGTCTTTAGTCAGGGAAGACAAGCGTACAGTTACTTTTCCGTTTTCCGGAGTAAATTTGAAAGCGTTGGAAAGGAGGTTGAAATAGATGCGTTCCAACTTTTCTACATCTGCCAATGTGCGGTAATCCGTATCCGGCATATAATCGAATGAGAAATGAATATGCTTCTTCCGGGCTACTGCCATGAAAGATTCGTTCCATCCTTCAAAAGAAGAAAGAATGTCTAACGAAATAGGAGTATATTCCATTTTTCCATTCTCGTATTTACGAAAATCCAGAATCTGATTGACAAGACGCAAAAGGATATTCACGTTTCGCTGAACTAACAATAACATTCGGCGCTGATCTTCACTCAAAGACGAATCAGCCAGTAAATGCTCTACCGGGTCGGCAACTAATGTCAGTGGAGTACGAAAATCGTGAGATATATTTGTGAAGAAAACCAGCTTGGCATGAGTCGCTTCTTCCAGTTGATGAGAAAGCTGGATAAGCTGATCCCGCTGTTCTTCGAGTTTGTCACGCTGTTCTTCAAGAATATCCCGTTGCTCTTCGAGTTTATCGCGCTGTTGCTCTACTTGTTTCTTCTGTTCGGACAACTCTTTATTCAGGCGATTCTTGGAACGGAGGGATTTATAGACTACCAACAACAATCCCGCTACTAATAAAAGAATAACCAAGCCGCCATACATCACGACCTGCTGCGTAGCTACACGCGACAGATACCCACCGATACGTCCGTTCAATGTTTCAATCTTCTGATCCAGTTCCGAGATATGGGTAGTCTGAAGTTGCATAACGTGCGCGTTCGTGCGGTCTACAACGGCAGTATTCATGACCGTTTCGCGAGGATAAGACTTCTTCTCAAGAATATTCATGGCCAGTTGCATCACTTTGTCCCCATTAGTCGGATAAATAAAAGTTGCATCCAGCACATTGTCAAGCACCAATTCAAGCCCGTTTCCTTTGCCGGGCAGGGCATCAATGCCAACAAAAATCATTTCCTTTTCACGTCCGGCTTTCTTCGCAGCTTGATAGGCTCCCGGAGCGATACGGTCGTTATGTGCATATACCGCATCAATCTTCGGATGACGGCGAAGCATACTATCCATTTCCACTTCTGCCGGTTCACGTTCCCAGGCAGCATCCGCTTTATCAATCAGTTTGATATCCGGATAATTGCTGATAGCAGCCATAAATCCCTGATGGCGTTCCATGGCAGGGGTGGAACCACCCAGTCCGGTAAGCTCCACTACATTCCCTTTCCCTTTCAGACTTGATGCGATATAATTTCCTACCGCACGACCTATTTCATAATTATCGGCACCGATATAGGCAGTATATTTATCAGAAAGTATCTTCCGGTCTACAAGAATGACAGGTATTCCTTTCTGATAGGCCTCCTCCACAATTGGAGTCATGGGAGCCGCTTCATTGGCGGAAATTATCAGTAAATCAACTCCTTTATCTATAAAATAATGAACATCTTCCGCCTGCTTACGGTTATCATCCGCCGCCGAGCGGATTTCAACCGACACTCCATCATAAAACATCGCTTCGCGAAGAATCTCATCATTCATCTTGTGCCTCCAAGAGTCATCGCTACATTGGGCCACCCCAATACGGAAACGAGGCGCATCCTGCCGACAGGCCGCCAAGCCCAAAAGACAAAACAAGACTGTTATCCACTTCGTATATTTCATCGCTTCAATCATTCCCTTTCTTTCGTATATCTTTTGTATTTCTTTCTGTAATCCAAATTTCTCTCCCCGCATTATTTGCATTCACCACCGGGAAATACATCAGTTCCACTTTCACAGGGTTCAGCGTATATTTTCCAGTAAAGCGTGGAAGCAAAGGAACCGTAAACTGATAAGTACCTACCGGTAATTTTTCGCTAAAGATAACAGTTTTCTCTTTAAAATACTCACGATATACTTCAGAACGGGAGAAATTAACAGGTTTTGAGGCATAACTACAACCTGCCGGAACAGGAACTTCGAGCATCACATATTGCGCACCCTCCTGCTTCACCTGCAAGGTAACTGTCAATGTAACAGGTACACCCGCCACCAAAGAGTCTTTTTCCAAAGTCGCCTCCACCTTGAAAGCATCACTCTGACGAGCATTCATCACACGCTTCATTGAATAGACACTATACAATAAAGGCTCTTTTCCCGTTTTTGAAATAAGCAGACTGTCGCCTGCTGTCAGCCGGGCATGATAAGGAAATTCCGTAATTCGTTGATGATCCTTACCGCTCACAGACACCGACGTTCCTGACATCCCTCCGGAACCTGCCAGCAAATCGGTCAGAACAGTTGCCACAGCCGAAGAAGCCTGATACGTATTCCATCCGCGCTCCTTAGTCCGCAAAATATACAATTGCATATTTTCTTTCAACTTACACAGGGAAGGGTCATTTTTAATAATCCGGTAGGCTATCAATGTATTTATCATCTGATTTCCCTCCCAATAATAAGTACGCCGTCCGTCGTCACAGTAAACACCTTCCAGCATATCCTTTTTCAGATAAGGACGTACGCTATCACCCACATTCACCGAATCCACCTGTTGCTTGATTTCCCAGAGAAGCAGCTTCTCTTTCAAGTATGAAAGAGGACGATAATACTTGTTTCTATTTGCCAACGAGTCTTCTTTCTGTTCCAATTGCCGGACGAAAGGTTCCAATAATCTGACTGCCGAAGAATAATCCGCCTCTACTTTCCACTCATGCAGAGCATGAAGTATTTCTATATCTTCCAGTTTCATTCCTCGATAAGGACGCGTATGAGCATACTCCACTTTCAAACCATTCAGATTCAACTCCACAGGATAACCTGCATCTTGCGCCATCTTCAAAGCCCGCAGAATATGCGCAGACATCCAGAAAGAAGTATTTTCAGAGTTCCCCCACCACGACCATAACTGATGTTTGTTCTGATGATTCGTCAGTCGATGGATGATAGGTCGAATTGCTTTATCTACTTTCACCTTTTCACCCTTACTCTGCATATACTGTTGGTAAGCCAACAAACCGATTAACTTGGATGCCAGCTGCTCATTGCACAAATATTTGTATCCTGTCAAGTAATTCACTGATTCTTTATAGATGTCCAACTGATTGTCAGTGATACTCACCATCACTTCTTCATCCTCGCCGGATTGCACTTTGACCGTCTTTGCATCGGACAGAATACCCAATGTGCCCTCCGCCAATTCAGTTCCCTGTGGCAGTATCGGAATCGTATATTCCTCTCCATCCTGATAGCCATCGTCGCGAGTGAAAAGATAGCTGATGGTCACGCTATCGGCATGAACTGCCTGCATCGGCACTGTTTCATGAAATCCCTCCATGAAACTCACTTCCTGCCGTTTCAACGTATCCGTTCCGACGCAGAACTGTGTCTTTCCGGCTATGTGCTGCCCATCCAGATAATTGCGGATAGTCCCGACCACCGTACTCTGATCCCCCTCCACCAAGAAGCGGGGAGTTTTCAACTCCGCCATCAACGGTTTGTAAGAGCGGACGAAACGTCGGAAAGTACCCGTCTGCAAACGACGGTTCATGCCATAAACGACAGTTTCCCATTTCGTCACATTATCGGGGAAAGTTGTTTCAAACTGTACCGTTCCGGTTTTATCCGTAAACAAACGAGGCTGCCAGAAAGCCACATCCGAAAAATTCCTACGTAAGCCATTCAATTGCATCAGTTCATTATACAACTGTTCGTTATCCGCTTCTTCTTTCGCTTTCTGATCTTGCTCTTCCAGTTTCTCCAAAGGTGCGGTTGCAGCAGCAGAAGAAGAACCTACCATTAATCCGGCAACAGACCCCGTCAACGAAGATCTTGAACGCATGCCGTATCCTACAACGACCACTTCCTCCAGCGCCTGACTATCTTCTTCCAAAGTAACCAACAGATTGGTTCCGGGAGTTGCTCTCATCTCCTGCTGTTTAAAGCCGACATAACTAAACAAAAGCTGATCCCCTCCCCTGTCACAATCCATTTCGAAATATCCGTCCATGTCAGTGATCGTTCCCTCCGTCGTTCCTTTCACCACCACGCTGCACCCGATTAAAGGCTCTCCGGTAGCATCCGTTACATAACCGGAGACTTTACCGCCGTAATTGCGTACATACTGCCTGATCCTCATTTCCCTGTGACCAGGAAAGTTTGTACCGATCCTGCCAATTCCTCTTCCCAGCAAGAGCCACCCTGCTGACAACGAATCGCGTTCGTGTAGAGGCAGAGATTCCATATCTACATCCAGATAGGTATATGATTGTATCGTCAGAGCATCCTGTTTCAGATACTTTCCATTGTTATAAAGCAAAATCGCATCATACGTTCCGGCAGGAAACTTGGAATATATTCTATTCATTTGCACCAAGGTATCCGGATAAACCAGTTCTCCGGTAGTGCAGTCTTTAAAGAGCAAGTTAGCCACTCCGGTAGAATCTTTTTCTTCCGGAAGCCGGAAATTCAACGTCTTATCCGGCAGGGAGAAATAAATCCGGGTGGGATGCCAACTCTTTCCCTTGCGAAGTTCGGCCACCAGACTACGGAATCTTTCCGGTGATAAATGGTAATCATTCAAAGTCGGAATCTTTGCCACAGACGAAAAATTCAGATAAGCCGGGCACAGTTCCTCATCCTTATATTTATAAACCACATTGCCCTCGAATTCATAAGAGAAACCTCCCTCGTGCCGATACAACACACCATTCATATATTTCCAAGGTCCCGGCTCCACAGGACCTGCCAATATCTTTTTCTTGTAGCGCGACAGCTCCATGAGTGAAACCGGAAACAGCTTTCCATTATGTTTGAGCGAAGTATATACCGCCCCATCCATCACCGGAAGACGGCAAAGATACCGTTCATAACGCTTCTTCTCTTCCGAAGTAAACTTATACTCATCATATTTCCCTTTCCTCTGCCGCAACCAGACTACTTCCACTCCTTGCGGCAACTGATTCATATCGAAACTTAAAATCGTTTTCTTGCCCCGGTCGAAAGCCAGAGAATCAATGATGAAAGCCCTGTCGTGCATTCGCAACATTATCTTCTGCTTTCCCGACGGATGCAATACAGGAAAAGAATACTGCTTAGGCTGTTCCGTCCACGAAAAATAGCAGGGAACATCGTTCTGCTCAATCACATAGATATTCACCGCCCGCCCGTTCAGCATCACATAAGGAGCAAACTGGGTGGTTCCATCCGGTGTATCAACCGTCTGACGGAACAGATTTCCCGAAGGATAAGCAAACTGATAATAAGGCAACTTATCCAAATGAAGCAACTGGTTCCAATGCTGATAATCCAATGTGCCGGTATGTAGATACTCTTTTTGCTTCATTGAGTAGGAAGCACGTTGCTCGCGCGGACGGGGTGCACTCCCGTAATAGGGTAAATCGGGTACGTGATAATCCAGCTGCGTGTTGACCGCAAAAGCTGTCAGATCGACGTTGGATACCGGACGCCCTTGTATATTGGTCACGTTCAATTTTGTTTTCACTTTCTGACCGGGATACACTCGTTCCGGCAAATCAGATTCAATCACCAGCCGTTCGGAAGGTGAAGTGTACGAGCGTTTCAACATACATTCCTTATCCCCCATGAAATAAAATACTTCTACGTAATAGACGGAAGAGGGATCGATCTCTCCGGATTTGTGTTCCATCTCTTTTCCCGAACCTTTCTGCAACAGGCGGTTGCCTTGATACACATACCAGGAAAGTTCCAGCTGCAAAGGATTGGAAAGGGAGACACAGAACGAATCTTTTTCTATGCCGCCATTCAGTTCCAGTTTGGAGTCAAGTGCGGCGGAAGCAATCGTCGTTTCATATCCAGTTTCCGGTATTTTGAAACGATAGTCCGTCACCGCCTGATTGAACGGTTCGCGATAGGGCAAACGCACTTTCTTCACTTCTTTCTTTTCACCATAGGTCAGTTCGGCCGCCACAGGACGCTCCACTCCCAGGTCGAAGAATGAAAAGCAAATAGTATCCGCCTGCGTAGTGCACTGCATATCATAGCACGAATAGTAGAAAGTCGCTTTGCTCTGCTGCTCCAAACGGTTATTGTCTGCCGTAAGCAAAACTACATTCACCGTATAGAAGCAATCGGAAGCTCCGAATATCCGAGCAGGAATATCTACCGAAGCTTTCCCGGAAGCATCCAGTTCCGCCTGCACGGACATCAGTGTATCGGGCAAAGAAAGTATCTGCACATACGACTTCAGTACCTGCTGTCTGCCGACAGTCACTTCTACATTCACCTCCCGCAAAGGAAGTCCGTTGGCATCCGTTGCACTGATATCCATGCGGTTACTCTGCGATGCATATTGCACATTCGAAGCCAGCTTCACCAACAACTTGTTTCCGTTCAGTTCGTAGTCTTCATATTTGAAATTGGTGGAGGCTACGATGCGTCCCCGCTTATCACGAAGCTGTACAGTATATCTCTGATCGAGCTTCAGGTTCAATGAATCCGCCAACAGGAATTCTCCGGCGAAGCCTCCCGGATGGTAAGGGACGACGGACATTATCTTCTTATAGTCACGCCAGGAAGAACCGACACGCATCCACAATGAAAGTTCCTGTTTCAGAGGACGTTTATGTTCGGAGAGAGCATAAGACTTGAAACGGACAGTTTCGCCCGGTCTGTATTTATTCTTGTCAGTAATCAGGTAACTATAAAACTCCGGTGCATCTTGCCGCCCATAATCATTTTTATACCAGGGTGGTACAAGATGTTTCCTCAAATCGAATACCGCACGAAACTTATCCACTTCAACCGTCAGGATATGCTGTTCTTTCTGCGACCAGTTATCGTCAGTATACGTCTGACTGTCTTCATCGTAATAAACAGCCTTGCTGCCTACCCGCACTTTGGCATCTTTCCTGATAGTTCCCCCGGCATCAACCACCTGCAAGGTGAGTACACCATACTCCTTGAAAAGGAAAACATGAAAAGGAATCACCGGAGCATAACGGTAATGAACTTCGTTCCGCTCTACATCAGCCAGCAGAAAATGCCCTTTGACCGGAGGATTGCTCCAAGTATCCGTGAAACGGGCAAAAGGAGTCTGCTGTATTTTATCCCATTGTTTCTGTCGGAGTTTGCCTTTGAGAAGTTTCAAAGCCTCTTTGTTAGTCAGTTCGAAAACGATCGTTTCGGGAGAGGTATCATCCCAGATCATCGGTTGTCCGAATGCTCCATTGGCAAAAAGCAGGACTCCCAATAACAACAGGCTCTTTAGCTGGCATAGCATTGTGTTCATAGTATTCGATAGATTGATTGAGAACAAAAATAGAAAATAAAACTGTGAGTATGCTATAAATCACTCGATTATTCGCAATCTTATCCCTTGAAAAAAAGTAAAAATGGTCCCCCATATTTACGCGGGAACCATTAACAAACGTATAAAGGGTAATACGAACACTTAATTGATGTTATAAAACATCTCTTTTTATTTGGATTATTTGCAAAGTTGACAGAAGTCCGTATCTTTGCAATGTGTTTTTCATAGTATTAGATTTAAGGTTAACAAAGGTTGGAGCAAGGCGTTGCTCCTTTTTTTATGCCTGTACGTTTCGTACGTACAAAAAACAAGAGGTACACCCCACGAAATGAAATATACCTCTATGCTTACTATCAATAAAAGAATTACATCAGTCTATCTTTCAAAACCTGCGGAAGTTCGGGCATCGCACCTCTCTGTGTGCAGACATAAGCAGAAACCTCAACAGCCAGTTTATGCGCTTCGGGCACCGGTTTTCCATTGAGAATGGAGGCACAGAAAGCAGCTGTAAAAGAATCGCCTGCGCCCACTGTGTCGGCAACCGGTACTTTGGGCGTCTCCTGGAAAGAGACAACGCCCGGTGTGAACACATAGCTGCCATTGATGCCGCAAGTGAGAATCAACATCTTCAGGTTGTATTTTGCCAACAGAATCCAGCATTTATCCTGCAAATCAATGCCGGGATAACCAAACATACGGCTGATAGTCACCAGCTCTTCGTCGTTTATCTTCAGGACGTTGCAACGGTGGAACGATTCGCGCAGTACCTCTTTAGAGTAGAAATCCTGGCGGAGATTGATATCAAATATCTTGAGCTGTCCGTCTATATCGGGCATCGTATCCAGAAAGCGATTGATAGTGGCACGGCTCACTTCATTACGTTGAGCCAGCGAACCGAAGCAAACAGCACGTGTGCTCAAGGCCAGACGTTTCAGCTCATCCGTAAAGGGAATGTTGTCCCACGCCACGCCCTCTTTGATTTCGTAACAAGGCACGCCCTCGTCATCGAGCGTCACCTGCACCGTACCGGTAGGATAATCAACCTGTTCAATCTGCATCTTCAACTTCTTCTCGTTGAATACTTTCATAATTTCTTCTCCCAGTTCATCCCTGCCTACGGCACTCACTACACGACTGTCAAAACCAAACTGTGATACATGATAGGCAAAGTTTGCCGGAGCACCACCGATTTTCTTTCCTTCGGGCAACACATCCCAAAGTGCTTCGCCCATTCCTACAATTATATTATTCATGATATACGGGTTTTATTGTTTCCAAAGTTATAAAATTATTTTCTGATACGGAACGTATAATACAAGAGATAAAGCACGCCCACCGTCATTACGGCAATAGCACCATTCTGTCCCATGGAAGTATCCGAAGCTACTCCCATTGCCAACGGAAACACCGTCCCGCCGAAAAGTCCCATAATCATCAAGCCGGAAACTTCGTTTTTCTTACCCGGCAAATAAAGCAATGCCTGCGAGAAGATAACGGAAAACACATTGGAGTTACCGAAACCAATTAAGGCGATGCAGGCATAGATAATTGCCTTTTCATGGAAGATAAACAAACCGATCATGGCAATCAACATCAGCACCACACTAATGCCGAAGAAAGATTTCGGAGACATCTTACGCAAGATGAAAGAACCCAGAAAACAGCCCGCCGTACGGAAAATAAAATAAAGACTGGTTGCAAAAGCAGCATCATCCAATCCCATACCGATGCGCTCCATCAGAATCTTCGGGGCGGTAGTGTTCGTACCTACGTCGATGCCGACATGGCACATGATACCAATGAAACAAAGCAGAATAAACGGTTTGCCAAGCAGGGCGATGCATTGTCCGAAAGTAGACGGTTTGTCATCTTCTTTCTCCTCTTCAATCTGTGTGACATTGAGCAGAAGAATAGCGATGACGGCCACAATCATATAGATAGGGAACAGGATGCGCCAGCCTAAATCGAAAGTCGGAATGGTCTGTGTCGCTCCCCACATGGCGATATAAGGTGCCAGGAAAGAAGCAATGGCTTTCACAAACTGGCCGAAAGTCAGGCTACTTGCCAGGCGGTCGCCACGCACGATATTGGAAAGTAACGGATTCAGAGAAGTCTGCATCAACGCATTTCCGATGCCCAGGAGGGAGAAGGAAATCAGCATCAGCATATAGCTGTCGCCAAAAACGGGTAGTAACAAAGAAGCGAAAGTCACAATCAAACTAAGCAATACGGTTTTCTTCTGACCAATGCGGCTCATCAGCATGCCGGTGGGTACGGAGAAAATCAGGAACCAGAAGAATACCAGTGACGGAAAGATATTCGCCTGTGAGTCTGACAGACCAAGGTCTGCCTTTACGTAATTGGAGGCAATGCCTACCAGGTCAACGAATCCCATGGCGAAGAAGCAAAGCATCACCGGGATTAGTTTGGAGAGGGAAGAGTTTTTACTGTTTTCCATTATTTTATCTTTTATATGATGAATTCTGTTTCCATAGGGCGGAGCACATAACCCTACGGCAATGTATGCATCAGTCCTTTATATAGTTGGTGTATCTCCCGTTCCTTGTTACTTTAAAGCTACGGTCTTGTTGGGTTACCACGGCCGTGGTAGCTTCTTCCCACGGCTGTGAAGAGTTCTCACCACGGCCATGGGAGGATCTCGTCACGGCCGTGACGAACTAACAGAACCGTAGCTTTGAGGAAAGTATCTCCGTACTTTAGTAGAACTCTTCCACTAGGACAGACGTACTCTTCCATAAGGAAAGACGTATTAGTCTATAGGGAAAGAAGTTTTTACTCTAAAGAAACAGGGAAAGAGCGCATGGAGTTAGGAGAATGAGCTTATTTCTTCAACTTGTAGATCACAAACGAATCTACTTTATACGCTCCTCCTTTACTGTAAAAGTCGATATGATTGTAAGGTTCCGAAGGGAATACCTGATTGGTCATCGCAAAGCGTCCACCGTCTCCAAAAGCCTCAATGCTGGATTTATCAACAAACAGACGGAGTTTTAATACATCTTTTCCGGCTTCAATAGCTGTCCAGGTCAACACCGGGAAGTTCTCATTGAAGCTGACCTCTCCGCTCTTGCGGCGATCCATCGAGAATTTATTTTCTTTCATGTCATACTGCATATCCACTTCTTCGCCTTTGTCATTGTAGAGACGGAAGCCGATTACGTCTGCACGTTGATTTTCGATTGTCAATTCTATTTCGTATGCACCGTCATTGCCGGGAATCATTTCTTTAATTGTGCGTGTTCCGTTTACTTTGAACGAGCGTTTCTTGGAAGCATCACGCAAAGCCAGCAGTTCGGGAGAAGGAGCTGATTGGAGGTAAGTCTCACCATCTACGGTAAACAGGCTCAAGTCGCGGGGAACGGAGTTCGGACTACGGTATTGGGAGGTAGGAACATCGTTTGCATATTGCCAGTTGCTCATCCAAGCGATAGCGATATGGCGATTGTCGGGAGCGTCACTCCAAGTCACGGTGGCATAATGGTCTTTTCCCCAGTCCATCCATTTGGTTTTGGAGGGTGATTCGTTTACAAACTCTTTTCCGTTGAAGGAGCCTACAAAATATTGAGTAGCCGAGTCACCAAAAGGACCGTCGCCGAGGCTGCAAAGCAGTACCCATTTCTTTTCATTTGTTCCTTCTACCGGGAGTTCGAATAAGTCGGGACATTCCCAAACGTTTCCGTGTGCGCCGTGTCCTTTGCCGAAGCTGCTTTCAAATGTCCAGTCTTTCAAGTTGGGGGAAGAGAAGAATTGCATTTCCTGCCCTACTGCCAATACCATGATCCAGCGTTTGGTGCCTTCGTACCAGAATACTTTCGGGTCGCGGAAGTCACGTGCTTCAGATACTAATACAGGATTGTTTTCGTATTTGGTAAAGGTACGTCCGTTGTCGGTGCTGTAAGCAATGCTTTGCACCTGACGGTCGCTGTTTTGTGTATAGATGGCGACGATGGCGCCTGCACCGAAGCCGGCGGTATTATGATGATCTATCACGGCGGAGCCACTGAAGATAGTACCGAATGCATCCGGGGCGATTGCTACGGGGCGATGTTCCCAGTTTACGAGATCTTTGCTGATGGCATGTCCCCAGTTCATATTTCCCCATTTGGAACCGTAAGGGTTGTATTGGTAGAAAAGGTGGTATTCGCCGTCTTTGTATACCATTCCGTTCGGGTCGTTCATCCATCCGTAAAGGGGAGAGAAATGATAAGTGGGACGGAACTTTTCACGGTTGCTTGTATCGAACGTATCGGACAATTTCATTTCCTTGCAGCAAGCAGTGTTGTCCGGCGAAAGGTTGACACGCACCGGGTCGTTGGAGTTCATTTTAAATTTGAAAGAGATTAGTTTGCCGGAATAGTCGGAAAGGTCTACCGGAACAAAGTAATCGACTTTATGGATGGCCAGACGGACATCGAAGTTCTTTACCTCTTTATTATTAACAATCATGCTGATACGCACATCGGGCGATGCATCTTCTACGGGCAATAACAGATACTTCTGGTTAGTGTTGACGCGTACAAGGCAATGTCCTTCTCCTAAATCTTTAATTAATAGAGGAGAGTTGTCCGCACGGGCGGATAGAGAGATATTCATCACAATCATACAAAATAAAACCGCGAAGGTTTGAATTTGTTTGGAAGAGAGTCTTAAATTCATGCTTTATGGTATTAAGGTTGTTACAGTGCAAAGATAGGCGCTCCGGGATGAAACGCCTATCACTTTTGTTTCAAACACTGTAAAAGATGTTACTTTTCTATTAATATGTGCTCACTTGAATATCTGATACAGTGATTTCACCTTTATAACAGCAGAGTGACCACGGATTCTTCTGCATTTGATAGATGCGGTTCGTGAAAGATAACTGGTCGTTGATGTAGGTCACACAAACCGACTGGTCACTGTAAATCGTCACCCGGTATTCATTATCGGACGGGATATTGAATTTGTTATCAAACAAGTATTTGGCATTGTCACCGTCTTTCTCGAAGTTGGCTTTACCCTCGTCAGCGTTGACGTGGATGCTATACCATGATTTGGAGTCCGTTCCACGGACGAAAGAGATTCCAAAACGATCTGTATTCGAGGATGCTTTTACGGTAAAGGAAATCTTGTTGTGCACTTTCAACCGGTTGAAGATGACGGAAGCTCCTTCGGCCAACATATAGGTTTTACCGCTTTCTGTTACGTTTCCGTCTTTAGCCATCACTTTTACTTCTTGTGCAGAAGTGTATTTACGGTCGATTGCATCGGGAACTCCAAGGGTCAATGTACCGTCTTCGTGCTGAATGAGGCGTTGTGCCACCAAGTTGCCAGCCCATTCGGGTTCTACATCCCCTACGTTTCCATTATCATTGCCGGCACGGGTAGGACACCAGCCCCAGATGTAACGGTTGGTTCCATCGGAAGCAGTCTTGCCTGCATAGAATGCACGGCTGTCCAGCATACCTTCCCGATTGTCCGGCCATATTCCGGCATCATTGGCGGTGGTTGCTTTCAGTTCTTCAAGTGTTTTACCTTTGAAATATTGTACCTTGCGCATGAAGGAAGCTTGTTCCGAATAGACCAGATACCACCAGTCTCCCATCTTGAATACGTCCGGACATTCATAGAAACGGTCCCACATCATGGTCATAAATGTGCCGGCAGACGCCCACTCTTTCAGGTCAGTAGAGGTGAATTCGGCAATGTGTCCTTTTCCGTTTTTACGGGTGGCAATCAGCATGTGATAAACGCCGTCTTCGGTCTGGAACAGGAACGGATCGCGGAAGTCATTCTTGTCATAGCCGTACGTATCTCCTTTCAGATAGAAAGTGCGGTTCTTGGTCCATGTTTTAAAGTCGGGAGAGGTAGCTACCATGACTACCTGTGCATTCTGGTCGGAAGAAGGTTTGAATTTATTGCCGGTGTAGAAGGTGTAGTAGAGTTTATCAACCGGATTATAGATGGTACCTCCTGTACCGATGGCAGCATCCTGTTCGTCACGACCTCCACACGGAATCAGTTCGCCGAGAGATTCATAAGTAGCACCGTCTTTGGTGGCCACCCCGAAAATGGGGTGGTAAGTAGCTTCGGGGTTCGGACGGTAGTCTTGCAGGTACATCACTTTAAAGTCTTTGGCAACCGGATCATAGAATGGCATCGGGTCACCAACAAAGCCTACCTGCGGTTTATAGTACATCGAGAAGCCATGCTCGTCGGTCGATTGGAAGTAAGTGGCTGTACCATCCCAGTCTCTTTGAGTCAATACGGGATCTATCTCATCACTGCAAGCGCTCATTGAGGCCAACAGCGTGGTGATTGCTATATGTAAGATCATATTTTTCATAATTATTGCTTATTCTTTTATTTACATAAGTAGTTGATTGCATTCAGAGTCATTTGCTCTACGTTGTAGTGGTAGTAGTCGGCAGAAGCGTCTACTCCTTTACCGTACCAGTCGTAACAACCGGAGCCGATACAGATCGTGCGTCCGCTATTGGCGCGCGGCTCGAATTCGGCTATGATTACTGCACCGTCGTCTCCGCATGCCACATCGATTCCTCCTGTCAAGCTACGCCATGCGTTCAGATCCTCATAACCTCCCCAGTCTGTTCCGATATGCCATTGTGCCGTACTATTGGTAGTCGCGTAACCAGCATCAAAGGTATAGACTCTTGTTTTGTCACCATCTTTCCATCTTAAATCCTGAAATAACGGATGCGACTCGTTGCCGACAATTGGAAAGCTCCATGCCCCATCAACGACTTCGGGTGAGTCTTCACTTCTTCCCCAACTGTTGTTGGGTACACGCTCATCTTTTGCAATGCTAAGGTCCTTAATATAGAAAGTTGCGTAGCGGGTCAGCAACAGGTTACCACCGTTTTGATAGTAGACTTTAAATTTCTCTACAGCAGCTTTCGCATCATCCGGCAAAGGAGGATTATCGCCATTGTCTGCATGGAAATGCCACCAGATTGCAGTATATTTACCTAAATCTACTTTTCCGTCTACTACATCTTTGAATGAGATGTATTCGGACATGGATATATTATCCATCATCCACTGGGCAGCGGCTTTTTCTTCAGGACTTGTCAGTTGGCTCACAGAAGAAGCTGTGCCAATAAAGGCAGTCGGAATTACATTTCCTTGAGTAACTGTTACTACATAAGGAGTCACTGCCGAACGGTAAGTTGCTGTATAAGTGACAGGGTTGGTAAAGTCCTGAATGCTGCCGGATGCCGGAGTCACAGTGACTCCATCCGATCCGGTGAATGTACCTTTCAACTGGGTAATATCCACTGTCAGCGGAACAACTACAGAGATTGTTTTTGATAGCTGGTCTACTTTTCCTACATAAGTATCATTCAACTTAAAGGCCAGTATCTTTGCTTCGTCTCTCTTCACGGTAATCGTATAGCTCATCTGTACGTCGCCATTCTTCACGGTCAAAGATACGGGAAGAGAAAAGTCGATTGTTTCACCAATAGCGATGCTCGCCGTAGCACCTTCGGAAAGATTGATTTCACTGACGGCCATCCGGGTAACGTCATAATCGTAAGGAACTCCCACTACGATTGTCTTATTCTGATAATCGATCGTCCCTGCGTATTCATCCAGTTTAATAGAGTTCACCCATACATCTCCGTCCAGACGAAGATTGGATTTGAAGTCATCGTTACATCCCGCAACTGTCAAGCATGCTACAGTCACCAACAGGATGGTATAGAGTTGTTTTATGATTGATTTCATTTTATTCTTTGTTTTAAGATTGATGATTACCAACCGAAATTCTGTGTATAATTTCCGTTACTGGCACTGATCTGTTCGAATGGAATTGGAAGGTATTCGTTCTTATTTTCCGTAAAACCTGCATTCTTGTAAATAGAACAACGGGCTGCTTCGGTCACATAATAAGCATTGATAACGTCTTTGGCTTCTCCCCATCTTACGAGGTCAAAGAAACGTGAGCTTTCCATACCGAACTCTATACGGCGTTCCCATTTCAGCATTTTCATGGCTTCGTCCTGTGTATATGCTTTCAGTTCATAAGGAGTTACTTTGAAGTTTACTCCGTACTCTTCTTTGTAATTGAAGATCAGCATTGTACTTCCGGCTGCACGGCTGCGTACATCATTGATGAGTGAAATGGCGTCGGCAATACGTCCGTCGTTCAACTGTATCAGGGCCTCGGCACGCATCAGCAATACATCTGCATAACGGATGACGATATGATTCAGGGAACTTGCCCAATAAGAACCTTTCTTCAGGCAGTCACAGTCCGGGTCTACATTCTCTTTGAGCGAAACATAATATCCGTAAAGTCCCTTGCTACGGCTCCAGTCATCATTCTTCTGAATCAGGTAGCCTTCGTTGTATTTATAAGGGAAGCCCGGCATACCTACCGTGTGGAATAAACGGGGGTCTACATTGTCCGTCGTAACCTCATAGTTCTCATTATCGTAGGTATTGAACAACGGTTTTCCCTGCGAGTCGGTTTTGAAAGCATTCACCAGATTCTGGCTCGGTTTGTGGAAATCACAGCAGCCTAGTATCTGCGGAGTTGTCAGTCCCATTCCCCAGTTCAGGTTACCGTTGTATGTTCCGTCGTTGATAGAATATTGAATCGCCCATACAGACTCCGCGCCATTTTCGTATTGAGGCAGGAAGTTCATGCTATAATCATTTTCCAATCCGTAACCAGCTTCAGCCATGATGAGAGGATCGGTATATTTCACTACCTGCTTCAGGTCTTCTTCGTCGATACCGGTAAGGTTGTTGTTCACTCCATCCTGACGGTAGGCTTTAAACAGGTAAGTCTTTGCCAGGTAAGCGGCAGCGGCAGCTTGTGTGGGACGTCCTTTTTCTATCTGCACTTCCGGCAGATTGTCGTAGGCAAACTGGAAGTCGTCTGCTATCTTTTGCCATTGTTCGTTATTGGTATAGGTAGTATTCGAAAGCTCGTTGTAAGCATCCGGGTCCATGTTTTCATCGTTCACTATGACGATCTTCTTAAACAGTTCCTTCAGCATGAAGTGGGCGTGTCCGCGCAGGAATCTCATTTCAGCAATGCGCTGGTCCTTCAGCGGATAAGTCTTTTCATCCATCAGGTCGAGTGACTGCAAGGCTGTGTTGGCACGGGTGATGCATTGATACAGTCTTTTCCATATATCGTTGATGTTCCAGTCGGTAGTGTTGATACCTTTAGAAATCTCCAGTGCGTTGAACACACCACCGTCTTCCGTACCGGAACCGCCCTTATAACAATCGTCGGAACGTACGTCATAATTCCAAAGCGAGAAGGAAGAGTTGATGTCGTCACCTGTTGCCCAAATGGCGTAGGCTGAAATTACGAGGTTGTCCACGTATTCGGGAGAAGCGATCTGATCGCCGGTCACAATACCCTGCGGAACCTGACGATCCAAAAAATCGTTGCAACTGCTTGTCAGCAAGGTTAATCCGATGGTTGCTATGTATAGTATCTTTTTCATGATAGTTCGTTTTATAAATGAAGTGAATTAAAATCCGATGTTAAGTCCGAAGGTGATATTTACAGGGATCGGATAAGAGAAGTTCGGGTTTTCGGGGTCTTCTCCCGTAAAGTCTTTACTCTTGATCGTCAGCAGATTTTGTGCGCTGCAATAGAAACGTAAACGTTCCATTCTCAACTTCTTGGAGATTACTGCCGGAACTGTATAGCCTAATTGGATATTACGCAGTTTCAGGAAGGAACCGTTTTCAACAAAGTAAGTGGAAACACGCTGTTCATTGTTTGTATCGCTGCGGGTCAATGCCGGAATCGTAGAGTTCGGATTAGTAGGCGACCAGGCATTGAGCAGGCGGGTTCCCTTGTTCAGGAAGCCGACGTTGGATGCACTCCAGAAGTCACTCTTCTTCTTCACGTCACTGATGATATCTACTCCTTGAACACCTTGCCAGAACATAGTCAGGTCGAAGTTCTTATATTCCAGGTAGATATTCAATCCGTAGCTGAAAGCAGGAGTCGGATCGTAAATCCATTCCTGGTCTTTTTCATCAATCACACCGTTATGGTCGATGTCGCGGTAGCGGATACGGCCAACGGCTGCACCTTCCTGGGTAGCGTGATTATCAACTTCCTCTTGTGATTTGAAGATACCGTCGGCAATGTAGCCCACTTGTGAGTTGTATGTATGACCGACTACACTCTTTACTCCATTACCACCAAACTTTCCATTGGCAGCCACTGTCTCCGGCAGTTCAAGAATTTCATTCCGGTAAGTGGAGATGTTTCCGTTCAAGTCGTAAGTCAGTCCGAAGGCAGTCTTGTTGCGGTAGCCCAAGTTGAATTCAAAACCCTGGTTTTTCATTGCGCCCGAATTAATCCAACGGTTGCCACCTTCTCCCAATACTCCCACTCCTGCCATTTCAGTCAGGATATCGGTTGTTTTCTTGTAATAGTATTCCAATGAACCGTACAAGGATTGCTTGAACAGACTGAAGTCGATGCCGACGTTCGTCTGTGTGGTTGTCTCCCACTTGATATTGTCATTACCAATCTGGTTACGTTTGAATCCGGAAGGCAGAGTACCACCTCCGTTAGAACCTGTAATATCGTATGCCGTACCGTAGCTTTGACCGCCAAATGAATCTGTTGTTCCATAATTAGGAGCGTAGATAGTGTAACGGGCAAGGTTGGAGATTTCCTGATTACCGGTCTGTCCCCATGAAGCACGCAGTTTCAGATCGTCCAACCAAATCAGTTCCTTCATAAAGTTCTCCTGTGTGATGCGCCATCCCAAAGAAACGGAAGGGAAAGTGGCATAACGATGGTTTTTACCGAAGCGGGAAGAACCGTCACGACGGAGCGTCAATGAAAGCAGATATTTGTCAGCGTAAGAATAGTTCATTTTACCGAAGAAAGAGACAAGCGAGTAACCCTCACCGGCACCGTAAGCCTGTGCTGTGCCGCTACCTGCATCGGGCCACATATAGTCGGGAGTAAGGATAGAGAAATCTTCTTTATAGCCGGAGAAATGACTGTCGTCTTCCCGGTTCAGCTCCATACCTGCCATAACGTCTCCACGATGTTTGCCTATTTCCAACTGGTAAGTGGCAATGGCATTCCACATCCATTTGGTCCAGTGTTCCTGTTTGGCTTCCACTGCACTCTTGCCGTTGTTGGTCTGTGTTCCTTCCTGATAAGGATAGGTGAAGTAACGGGCTTGCTTATTTGCGTAGTCCAGACCAAAAGTAGAACGAACATTGAATCCTTTGAAGAGGCTTAGATTCACATAAGCATCACCGAACATACGCCAGTAAGTGTATCGGTTGTCTTTGTTGTATTCGAGTACGGCGCGAGGATTACGACGGTCCGGCCATCCGCCTACCGGTCCTCCCCATGAACCATCCGAAGCATAAACGGGGATAGCGGAAGGAATGTCCAAAGCAGTTTCAATAATTCCGCCGGGAGCTTGTACTTCCGAAGTACGGTTTAAGGTGAAATGCTGGCCGATAGTCAATATATCATCAATTAATTTATAATCGCTGTTCATACGGGCGGAGAAACGGTCGAAGTCTGTATCTTTGATTACACCCAGGTTTTTGTAATATCCCAGAGAGAAGAAGGAAGAACCTTTCTCCGAACCGTTGCTGACAGAAAGATTGTATTGCTGGATGACACCTGTACGGGTAATTTCATCAAACCAGTCGGTATCTGCCACAGGCATTGTATTCTTCGAATCCAGGTATTTGGAAAGACTCATACCATATAGTACCGGATTTCCGTTGGCATCGTAACCCCAATTGTAGTTATATCCCAAGGCATTGCCGTTCGGGTTCTCACCATCGTTTACATAGGCTTGCCACATGGCACGTCCGTACTGTTCCGTATTCAACACGTCCATCTTACTTTGATACATGGAAGCTGAAACCGAAGCATCAAAATTGATTTTAATCTGGCCTTTCTTTCCTTGTTTGGTAGTAATGACGATAACTCCATTTGCAGCACGCGAACCGTAGATGGATGCTGAAGCAGCATCTTTCAGTACTTGAATGGATTCAATGTCGTTTCCGTTCAATTCGTGCATACCGGCTTTGGTAGGAACTCCATCAATAATATAAAGAGGATCGTTGTTGTTCAACGTACCGATACCGCGAATACGTACGGTAGCCGATCCGCTCGGATTTCCATCCGCTGTAATATTCATACCGGGCACGCGGCCTTGAAGTGCTTTCACCGGGTTGTTCTCCCCTTGCTTCTGGATTTCGTCTACTTTCACTACGGAAACAGCACCGGTCAGGTCGGCTTTACGTTGAGTGGTATAACCTGTTACAACCACTTCATCTACCATTTGAGTGTCTTCTTCCAATAATACATTAATGATAGCAGCCGATTTTACGGTCACCGGTTTATAACCAATATACGTAATCTTTAAAGTAGAGTTAACCGGAACCGAAAGGGTGAAATTACCATCTAAATCAGTAATTGTTCCATTAGCAGTAGCTGTAGCTTCAACAACAGAGGCGCCGATGACCGGCTGTCCGTCCGTTTTAGAAGTAACGTTTCCTTTCACCGTAATGCTTTGCCCCCAAAGGACTGACATGAAAGTAAACAGGAAACAAACGCTGCAAAGAAGTTTTTTGTTCTTCATAATACGATGCATTAGTTTGATGTTATTAAATTAAAAGTACGAATTTTATCTATATCGATAATGCAAATTACGGTTGATTTATATCAAACGACTGAAAATAATGTTTCAAAGGCTATAACATTTGTTGCATAGAACGCTATTTTATAGGGTTTTATACATGTTTTCTTTCATTACGGGAATTCTTGGATTCATATTCTTTTATAATCGCAGAAAACGCTACCTTTGTATAGTGATATGAGCCCAAAGAAAGAACGACTCTTCATTAAATGATAAACTCTAAAAATAAGATTCATGACTAAGCAACAAGCTTTAAAACTCTTTGAAGAAAGAAGAGTACGTACGGTATGGGATGATGAACAAGAGAAGTGGTATTTTTCAATAGTAGATGTGGTGGCTGTCTTGACAGACAGCAGTAACCCTCAAACTTATTGGCGTGTGTTAAAAAAGAGACTACTATCGGAAGGAAACGAAACCGTTACAAATTGTAACGGTTTGAAAATGCAGGCAGCGGATGGTAAAATGCGCCTTACCGATGTTGCCGATACCGAACAGCTTCTCCGCCTTATCCAATCTATTCCTTCCCCTAAGGCGGAGCCTTTCAAACTATGGATGGCTAAGGTAGCCAGCGAACGGCTCAACCAAATACAAGACCCCGAATTATCAATTGACCAAGCTTTAATGGATTATAAACGTATGGGATACTCTGATAGTTGGATTAATCAACGTCTGAAATCAATAGAAATCCGTAAAGACTTGACTGACGAGTGGAAGAAACATGGATTGCAGGAAGGCGTTCAATTCGCTACACTCACAGATATTATTTATCAGACATGGTCAGATATGACATCTAAAGAGTACAAACAATTTAAAGGATTGAAAAAAGAAAACCTACGGGATAACATGACCAATAAAGAATTGGTATTAAATATGCTTGCCGAACTTTCTACTAAAGAAATATCTGAAACCAGCGATCCGGAAACATTCAGTGACCACATAGATATTGCTCAACAAGGAGGAGAAGTAGCCCGTAATGCCCGACTGGAACTAGAAGCTAAAACGGGAAAGAGAGTAATCTCTCCTCTTAATGCCCAAAGTGGTATCCTACTGAAAGGTAAATCTGAAGACAAATCGAAAGAAGGATCGGAAAATGAACTTAAAGATTGACTCTAAAATAATCCAATAAATCAACGATATGAAAACAATCTCCAACAAACAACTTACGATTCAAGTATCTCCTCACGGAGCTGAACTCTGCAGTATCGTCGCCAATGGAAAAGAATATCTGTGGCAAGCCGATCCTGCTTTTTGGAGACGTCACTCTCCTGTCCTATTCCCAATTGTCGGGAGCGTATGGGAAAATGAGTATCGAAATGAAGGGGTTCCTTACACGCTTACTCAACATGGTTTTGCCCGTGACATGGAATTTACGCTTGTTGCTGAAAAAGAGGATGAAGTGCGCTACCGCCTTGTCAGTAATGAAGAGACTTTGCAGAAATATCCGTTTCCATTCTGTCTGGAAATAGGTTATCGTATTCAGGGAAAACAAATTGAGGTTATGTGGGAAGTGACAAATACCGGTGATAAAGAAATGTATTTTCAAATTGGAGCACATCCCGCTTTCTACTGGCCGGAGTTTGATGCAAACTGTTTGGAAAGAGGATTCTTCGGATTTGACCCAAAAGACGGTTTGAAATATATTCTCATTTCAGAAAAAGGATGTGCTGATCCTTCTACAGAATACTCCTTAGAGCTGACAGATGGATTGTTACCACTGGACATACATACTTTTGATAAAGATGCTTTGATACTGGAAAATGAACAGGTTCGTAAAGTTACCTTATATAATAAAGAGAAGCAGGCTTATCTAAGTTTACATTTTAATGCTCCGGTAGTTGGTCTTTGGTCTCCACCTGCAAAAAATGCTCCTTTTGTCTGCATCGAACCCTGGTACGGACGTTGCGACCGCGCACATTATACAGGTGAATATAAAGATAAAGACTGGATGCAACAGCTGCAACCGGGAGAGATCTTCCAAGGGGGATATATAATCGAAATTGATGAATAATTGATGAATGAAAGTAGCTGCCGGATCTCACATCTGACAGCTACCAATACCTAATTCTAATCTACAAAACCTAACTTATAAACCTAATCGATATACATTAAATGAATCGACATTAAATGTACCTCCTTTACTATAAAAGCACATACGGTTGTATGGTTCCGATGGGAATATGAGATTGGTCATTGCTATCTTTCCCCCATTCAGGAATATTTCTACAGAACATTTGTCGACAAAAATATCCAAAGCATATTTCTTTTCTTTTCTTATTGGCGCCCAGGTAGCTAATGCAAAATCATCCATATAATTGATGGAAGTCGTCTTTCTACGGTCGTGAGCCTCAATCTCATGAGGCACACTATTCTTTCCGAAATCTACAATACCACTTTTCGTCCGATCCATTACCAGTCTCTTTTCCGGAAGATTGAAATAAATATCCACCTTTTCACCTTTATCATTAAAGAGACTGAATCCCATTATTTCCGCCCCTCCAGCAGTAATATCCAATGCCAGTTCATAAGCACCTCCATTATCTGCCAATAAAGAATTGATATGATAATCATTAGCAACTGTAAATGTAGGAATCTCTTTACTTTCTTTTCGCAAAGCTTTTATCTCCGCCACCGGAGCTGCCGAAAGATAGACTTCGCTATTTTGTGTGTAAAGGCTTAACTCACGTGGTAAAGCATTGGCACTGCGGAATTGCTTCGTCGGGACAATATTACAATATTGCCAGTTACTCATCCAAGGCACAGCAATCACACGATCACCAGTATTCGAGAAACAAACGGTGGCATAGTGATCTTTGCCCCAATCCAACCATTTCGTGACATTTGGCTGATTGTCACAAATAAACTTCGTTCCATCGAAATCTCCTGTGAAGTACTGGGTAGCACTCCCCCCGAAGTAACATCCCGGATTTACATTTACTATCAATGCCCATTTCTTACGGTTCGTATCCCCATCTACCGAAAGTTCTACCATGTCCGGACATTCAAACTGACAAGGCTGCACTCCGTATCCTTCTCCGAAGCTGCTCATATAGTTCCAGTCCTTCAGATTCTTAGAATCATAGAAACGCATTTCTTTATCGGCAGAAACAATCATAACCCATTTATCTTCCGGTTCATACCGGAAAACTTTCGGATCACGGAAGTCTTTCAAACCGTCAGAAGAACGCAGAATGGGGTTCTTCTCATATTTAGTAAATGTCCGCCCGTTATCCTTGCTAAAAGCAAGACATTGTATCTGCCCGTTTTTGTCACTGGCAGAAGTATAAAAAGCCAGAATACTCCCTGCTCCGTAACCGGCTACATTCTCCTGATCGACAATCGAGCTACCCGAAAAGATATGTCCCAATGTGTCACGGGCAATAGCTGGTTCCAGATGTTCCCAATGCATCAGGTCTTTGCTGACAGAATGTCCCCAATGCATATTTCCCCATTTGGAACCATAAGGGTTATATTGAAAATACAAATGATATTCTCCATCTTTATACACCAACCCGTTAGCATCATTCATCCAGCCATAAAGGGGAGTATGATGATAAACAGGACGAAACTTTTCTGTATTGGTAGTATCAAATGTATCAGATAATTTGATTTCTTTCCAGCAAAGTGCGTCTTTTGATTTATTACGGACACGTACGGTTACATTCCTCGTTCCGCCAGGCAAAGCAAAGGGAACAAAATAATCCACTTGATTCTGTGCCAAACGAATATCCATATCGGTATCGGCAGCTTCTCCTGTATGGAGGAGAACCTGACTTTCCGGTGCTTCCTCTTCTATAGGAAGCAATATATAATTAGTCGGATTGGTGATATGGATGACAGTCAAGCTATCACCTTGCTGTTCCAAGGTCAATTTGCTTTTAGTCGTATGGCAATAAGTCAGTCCATAAGAGACTGTTAATGCAAGTGCTACACCTTTACATAGTTTCATCCAGGGGGTTGTTTTCATGGCAACAAAGTATTCCTAGTTTATACAATCTTTAATCTAAAAATAGACGAAGGCAAAGATAGGGGATATCTTCACCTTCGTCTATAAACTTTGTTTCAAGAGGTATCAATTTTGATACATCTATCTATTCATGTTCTACTTCAATACGGACAATCGGACTTGTACTGACAGACAAATACTTGTTTTCCCGAATTATCATTAAATACTTCTTCTTCAAATCCTCCATACTTATGTATAATATCAAAACCACTCCATTCCAAATATGAATCTAATTCTTGAGGAAAAAACATTCTCATATCCAAGTTCTGAATAGAATTGAATTCACCATTGATAAAATAATGCCATTCTATACGATTTATCTGAGTTTTACTTTCATATCGCATGGTCTGCTTTATCAATACTTTTCTACCATCTTCAGTGGTATATGCAGCTATTTCCTTCGGTTCTTTTTCACCTTCAACTATATATTGAATATTCGGATTAAAGCAATCTAACAGAAATAAACCTCCTTCTTTGAGATGATTTTTAACGACATTAAATGCCCTAAACAAATCTTCATTCTTATATAAATGATGGATTGAATTAAATGGAATAAAGACAAGATCGTATTTGTCCTGCAAATTTAAAGTTCTAATATCTGCCTCAATAAACCTTATTTCTAATCCTGCTTCAGAAGCTTTTATCTTCGCTTGGTCGAGCATTGAAGACGTATAATCAACGCCACTAATATTATATCCATCCTTTGCAATTGGAAGAGTAAGCCTGCCTGTTCCACAGCAAAGTTCAAGTATTCGGGCATCCTTACTTTTGGGTAACCACCGCTTATAAAAATGCAAATCAGCCAGATCGGTATTCATCCCATCATAAATATTTGCATCATAAATTAAATCGCCAACTTGATAATTACTATTCATTCATGTCCTCCAATCTCTTTTTATTTTCACTCTACTCGAAACCAATATCCTTTGCATCCGGCCTCAAATGACCAGTAACTCCTCAATCAGCCCTAAGAGTTACTGGTCGTTCGCAAATTTAGCAAATATCTGTAAGCCAACTATGATTATCTTTTAAAACCTTCATTTTAATGATCTTCAATTCTAATAGAAGCCTGATATGGAATATTGTTGATATAGTCTACCGAAATTCAAACCAATCAATATTCATCGGACTAAGTATGTGAATCTTCATTGTATGTGTACCGGCTGATAATTGCAGGTTCGACACTGTAAAATCATTGTATGTAGTCCAATTTCCCGTAGTTGTGACTACAGGATTCAACTGTGCGCCTCCATCAAAAGAAAGGGCAAACTTTCCATCCTTCTCCGCTGCTGCACGAACCTTGACTGTAGAAACCTTCTCCTGAACATTAAATGTATATTGAATCCAATCGCCACCGGAAGTATTACTTATATGAACAATATTATTACTTGCACTAATCGCTACCCCCTGGTCGCTCCGGTAAGACTTAAAGTTGCCGGATGAAGCATTCTTAAAGCTATATTGTCCGTCATCAAAATCTTCCGCCTGAATGATACCGGGCACTTGACTGTGTCCTGCCCCAAACTTAATCCAATCGATATCAATATCCCCACTCTTTATACGAAAATCAATATATTGTTCGCCTGTTTCCAACTCTATTGGATACACTAAAGTCTCATTCCATACTCCGGCAGAACCGCTTAATACTATTTCACCAGTCTTATAAACTCCATTCACAGCAATACGGAATTTACCCCCCGAACGCTTCTGAAACATTCTGCAAGTAATACCATAACGTCCAGCCTCTTTGACGTTGATTGAATAACGCACCCACTCTCCCGATTTCATACCTTTAAGATAAGTGATTCCGTTTTGCGTTTCCTGTTGCATTCCTCCCTCCAACGGATTTTTATGGTATCCATAATGTTCACCGCCTGTATTGTAGTTTTCAGCCTGTATTACTACAGATGGCGTCATCCTCACTTCTACAGCCCGACCACTACGGGGACTCCCCCAGTTTTGTACCATCTTCAATTTATTATTCTGATCATACTCGATCGGATCGACACAAACCGAACGCAATGCTCCTTTTCCCGAATAATTAGCCGTATGATAAAAAGAATACCACCGACCTTTATACTCTACAATAGAGCCATGAGCCGTTTCTTCACCATGAGGATACATATATGCGCCGCATGGAGTGAATGGTCCCAAAGGATTGTTCGACATAGAATACTGCATCCGGTTACCTCCCTGACTACCCGCATGATTATCCGAATGGCTCAAATAATAGTTGCCTTTGTACTTATGTACCCAAGGTGCCTCATGAAAATCAGTAAAACCACTCAAAGGACTCATTACTCCATCCAGTTTAGTCCAGTCATCCTTGCGCAATTTAGCACCCCAACAGCCTTTGCCGGCACCGCTGGTATAAATATAAGGTTGTCCGTCATCGTCTACAAATACACAAGGATCAATCGTAGAAGGAATACCGTCAATCACTCCTTTCACCCTAAACTTTGCCGCAGGCTCCTTACTGGTTGCTACAAAGATGCGCCACGTATTAGCGTCAATCTTATGAGGGAAATAAAAATAATATAACTGTTCTTCTTTATTATAAGCACAATCAGGAGCCCACATAAAGCCATCGATTCCCATACCCACATGTGCTTTTACTGTGGCCGAATTCATGATCTCCCCATGATCCGTCCAGTTTTTCATATCCGTAGTGGAAAAAACATGGTATCTGTCCATGCGGTCACATCCTTGTGTCGGTTCCATATCATGTGAAGCATAAACATAAAGACGACCGTCTGCCCATACATGTGCTGAAGGATCGGCAGTATAAAGCGTTCCCGTAAATGAATTCTGATACATCTGCGAAGAGAAATCAACAAACAACGGATTATGCTCATAATAACCGTATCTTGGATACTCAAATTGAGAACCGTCTACTTTATCCCCGGTATATTCTCCGGTACGCGTAAACACAAACTTATCCAGATTCATACTCCCCGTAGTGCACCATCTCAATACATGCCTGCCCTCACTTAGTTGTACATTGGTTACCTTCACCGAATGTGAGTAGACACTCCATTCATCCTCCGGCGATTCTACGATCTGACCGGCAGACTTTCCGTCCACCTCAAAATAAAAGCTGGTCTTTCCCCCACCCGACACACAATAAGTATCAATGGAATAGGCTCCTGCCTGATTGACCTGTAGTGTATAACAAAGCCAATCACCGTTATTGACATTACCTATATTTATAACTTCTCCGCTTTTACTGATAGCCACTCCTTTCTCTGTACGGTAATCCTTATAATTTCCTGCCGTACTGTTTTTAAAAGAGAAAGAAATATCCTGCCCACCATCATCAAAATCTTCTGCTTCTATCACTGAAGACACTCCCGATATCACAGACAAACTATTTCCTTCCGAATCTTTTTTAAACGGAATTCCCCGATAATTGGTCAGATATTCCTCGCAACTGATCCCATTGTCATAGCGGTCATCAACATACTCATATTCATCGCCGCCATCGTCCCCCTGCCCCGGATCATCATTGATTGACGCACGTTCCTCCTTACAAGAATTTAAAGCAATCATTCCTCCCAAAAATAGTGGAAGAAAACACCTCAAAGTAAATAACAAATTGTGTCCCATAGTTTTTCTTTTTAATTAAATTGAACTCGTTAGATTTGTGATTGTAAAGATAGCATGAGGCGCTTACCTCCGTTATTAAAACCGGATTAACCAAGAATTAAAAAACAATTAAATCACTTAACAAGCAATTTTTCTTATCAATCATCCCCAAAAACAGTAAACCGGACACCGAATAAAATCATTTTCTCCATCAGTTTTTTTAGTTCCGCAAAGATGCTTGCCAAGGAATATTTTACCCTTTATTTAGAAGAAAAACAGATGTTTTATACAATTAATCACTTTTTAATCCCAGATTAAGCCCTTTCATTCCTCCTTTTTAATGCTTTTCCCTTTACTTTGCCGCTAACTAATAATATCCGAAAAACTATTAATATACAAATATGAAGAAGAATCTAATCCTATTGTGCAGCTTGCTGACAGGTTTTACCTTACAGCCCATACAGACAAATGCACAAAAAGCGACTAACGATCAAAAGTTATTTTATCCCTACTCTTTTGCTCCCAGTGAAGGCTTGGTCAATAAAACCGAGAAAGAGCATCGTCAAGAGATTTGCCTGAATGGTTATTGGGATTTTCAACCCGTCTCTTTACCGAAAGAGTACAAACAAGGAAAAGGAGTAGCTCCCCAACTGTCCCTTCCGAAAGATGGCAACGGTTGGAGCAAGACACGTATAAAAATACCTTCTCCGTGGAATATCAATTCTTTCGGCTATCGCGATCTGGAAGGTCCCGACCATCGCAACTATCCTTCTTATCCTAAAGAGTGGGAACAAGTAAAAATGGCATGGATGAAAAAGAACATTACGATTCCCGCCAACTGGACAGGTCAGCAAATCAAACTTTACTTTGAAGCAGTGGCCGGATATTCCGAAATCTATATCAATCAAGAAAAAGTAGGTGAAAACTTCGATTTGTTTCTGCCGTTTAGCTTCGACATCACGGACAAAGTGACTCCCGGTGAAACAGTGGAAATTCTGGTAGGCGTACGCAGCCAGTCCTTATTCGAAGATAACTCGACTATCGGTCGCCGCATTGTGCCGGGAGGTTCTATGTGGGGATATCATATCAACGGCATCTGGCAGGATGTATATTTGCTGGCCTTACCCAAAGTTCATATAGAAGATGTATATATAAAACCATTGGTTGCCAAAAACACATTGGAAATAGAAGTGACCCTACAAAATAAAACCGACCGGAAAGCTGATATACAACTGCAAGGTAATGTCAGAGAATGGATAAATTGTGCCGGAACAGACATAAACTCTGCTCCCGTTCCTGCATGGACACTGGGTACGGAAGTATTACAGGTAGCACCGCTCAAAGTTACAGTTGCGCCTAATGCATCACAAAAAGTAACCTTGCAAGTCCCCGTCAATGAAAACATACTGGAATACTGGACTCCCGAACAACCGAATCTGTATGCCCTGTTACTTTCCATAAAAGATAAAAAGCAAACCATCGATACAAAATACGAACGTTTCGGCTGGCGTGAATGGACATTGCAAGGAACCACACAATACCTGAACGGTAAACCTTATGCTTTACATGGAGACTCCTGGCATTTCATGGGTATCCCACAAATGACACGTCGCTACGCATGGGCTTGGTTCACTGCCATTAAAGGTATGAACGGAAATGCAGTCCGCCCGCATGCACAGGTTTATCCCCGCTTTTATATGGATATGGCAGATGAAATGGGTATCTGCGTATTGAATGAAACGGCCAACTGGGCCAGTGACGGCGGACCGAAACTGGACTCCGATCTCTTTTGGGAAGCATCGAAAGCGCATTTGAAACGTTTTGTCCTGCGCGACAGAAATCATGCGTCGGTTTTCGGCTGGAGTATCAGCAATGAAAACAAGCCTGTTATCCTGCATGTATATAATCGTCCCGAACTGATGCCTGTTCAAAAGAAAGCATGGGAAGAATGGCGCGACATTGTACATCAGTACGACCCTACCCGCCCATGGATTTCAGCAGACGGTGAAGACGACGGTGATGGCATATTACCTGTAACCGTAGGACACTACGGAGACATCAACTCCATGAAGCGCTGGACCGAAATCGGAAAACCTTGGGGAATCGGTGAACACAGTATGGCATATTATGGCACGCCGGAACAGGTTTCCAAATACAACGGAGAACGTGCCTACGAATCACAGGAAGGGCGTATGGAAGGACTAGCCAACGAATGTTACAACCTGATAGCTAACCAACGCCGGATGGGTGCTTCATACAGCACTGTTTTCAACATGGCATGGTATGCACTGAAACCACTCCCACTCGGCAAAAAAGATAAAAGTAAAGCACCCAGTGTCAGCGAAGACGGTGTATTCTTCGGCGAATACAAAGAAGGTGTTCCGGGCGTCCAACCGGAACGCGTAGGACCTTATTGCACGACGTTCAATCCGGGTTATGACCCGACTTTACCACTCTATCAGGAATGGCCGATGTACAGTGCCTTACGTGCAGCCAACGCTCCGGGCGAACCGGCATGGTCTCCTTATGCAACAATCGACAAAGAGCAGTATCAGGCTCACAAAGCTACCAATACGGCTAAGAACTATAAAGAAGTAGTATTTATCGGTAATCCGGACAGCAAAGTAAAACAATTGATGGATGCGCAGGGAGTAATCTTCGCTTCCAAAACAACCATCCCTTCCTCACTGCTTTACATAGTGGATGGCAGCGAGGCTTTAAACGCCGCTACTCAAAAAGAAATTCAGAAGCAACTAGCCAAAGGCGCAGACTTATGGATATGGGGAATAACACCGGAAACCGTAGAGAAATACAATGAAATCCTACCTCTTCCCGTTGCACTAGATCCGCTGAAACGTTCTTCTTTCCTACCTGTACAGAAAGCATGGATGCATGGACTCAACAATTCCGACTTCTATTTCTGTGAACTTCAAAAAGCGGATGCCTCCAATTATTCGTTAAAAGGCGCATTTGTAGAAGAAGGTGAAGTTTTATTGAATGCCTGCAAGACCGACTGGCGCAAATGGAACAAACGTCCGGAAGAGATCAAAACAGCCGGAACAATCCGCAGTGAATACGAATGTACGTCTGCCACTCCGGTATTTGTTAAATATCAGCATGGCTCTTCCACTGTCTATTTGAATACATTGACTGAATTCGCCAATTCAGAAAAGGGATACAACACGTTGAGCATTATCCTGAAAAACGCAGGTATAAACTATCAGAAGCCGGAAATCAACATCAATGAAGTTTTCTTCCTGCGTGACGAGCAAATGAACTTCCCGGTAGCAACCAAAGAAAAGTTTGTGAAAAAGAATAATGGTTGGGCATTGGAATTCTACGTATTTAGCCCACGTCCTTTGGACGACTTATTGATAGAACCCAATATGCCGAAGCTCTCTTTGATGTTAAAAGCCAAAACCCGCGAGTTGTCCATCAATGACAAGCCTTACACAAGCCTGTCGCACGATGGACGTAACGAGGTAATCTATAAAGAGCTCCCTCTGTTGCAAGGCTGGAACAAACTGGTTATCACCATAGGAGACGGAGACCGGAATGACTTTAGCGGCTTCTTTCAATGTGACAACAAAAAGGATTTTCTCCCAACGTTGAAAGCTGCCTTTACCAATCCGGAAGCCAAATAAATGACTAATAAAAACGATTAAATATAAAAACTACCATGAAAATCTTACATTTCTGCGCTGCTATAACAATGGCTGCAATGTTAAGCGGATGCAATGGAGGGCAATCACAGACCGCCAACCGGACACCGGTCGATTATGTCAATCCATACATAGGGAATATCAGCCATCTGCTGGTTCCCACATTTCCTACCATTCAATTGCCAAACAGTATGCTTCGTGTCTATCCGGAACGTGCTGATTATACCACCGAATTGTTAAACGGACTGCCATTGATTGTCACCAATCACCGGGAACGTTCCGCGTTCAACCTTAGTCCCTATCAGGGGAAAGAACTGCGGCCGATCATTACCTACAACTACGATAATGAGCACCTCACGCCTTACTCGTATGAAGTGGATCTGAACGACAACAGCATGAAGGCAGAATATGCCCTCTCCCACCAGTCGGCTCTTTACCGGATCACATTTGAAGCGGACAAACCTGCCTATATCATTGTAAACTCCCGTAACGGTTCGATCCATGTAGGAGAGAATTTCATCAGCGGACACCAGCAGTTAAGTGCCAACACCAATGTGTATGTATATATTGAACCACAAGAAAAACCGGTAAGCACCGGCATCCTGAAAGATGGAGTCATCGAAGCCAGCAAAGACAACGCAGAAGGTATCAACGCTTGTGCGGCATGGCGTTTTGCCGATGGCACAACAACAGTCAGCCTTCGTTACGGCATTTCTTTCATCAGTGAAGAACAAGCGGAGAAGAATATGCGCAATGAGTTGAAAGACTATAACATCAAAAATCTGGCAAAAGCAGGACGCCAAATCTGGAACGAAGCCTTGGGACGTATCAAAGTAGAAGGAGGAACCGAAGATGACAAGACCGTATTATACTCCTCCTTCTACCGTACTTTCGAACGCCCGATTTGTATGAGTGAAGCCGGTGGTCGTTACTTCAGTGCTTTTGACGGCGAAGTACACGACGACAACGGCACACCTTTCTACAACGACGACTGGATTTGGGACACCTACCGTGCTGCACACCCGCTGCGCACACTGATCGACCAGAAAAAAGAAGAAGACATCATTGCTTCCTTCCTGCTGATGGCGGAACAGATGGGAACAATGTGGATGCCTACCTTCCCCGAAGTGACAGGTGACTCACGCCGTATGAATTCCAATCATGCCGTTGCTACCATAGCCGACGCTCTCGCTAAAGGATTGAATATAGACGCGGCCAAAGCCTACGAAGCCTGCCGGAAAGGAATTGAAGAGAAAACGCTCGCTCCCTGGTCGGGAGCAGCAGCCGGCTGGCTGGACAATTTCTACCGGGAAAATGGATATATCCCTGCTCTTCGCCCGGATGAAAAGGAAACCGACCCGAACGTGCATCCTTTCGAGAAGCGCCAACCTGTTGCCGTTACACTGGGAACGAGCTACGACCAATGGTGCCTTTCCCGCATCGCCGAAATATTGGGCAAGAAAGACGAAGCCGCCCATTACCTGCAATGTTCTTACAACTACCGGAATCTCTTCAACAAAGAAACAGGCTTTTTCCACCCGAAAGATAAGGAAGGCAACTGGATAACACCATTCGACTACCGTTACGCAGGTGGCATGGGTGCCCGCGAATATTATGGAGAAAACAACGGCTGGGTGTATCGCTGGGATGTGCCTCACAATGTAGCCGACCTGATTAACCTTATGGGAGGAAAAGAGCAGTTCATCGCCAATCTCGACCGTACCTTCAGTGAACCGCTGGGACGTAGTAAATATGAATTCTATGCACAACTACCCGACCACACAGGTAACGTAGGACAGTTTTCCATGGCAAACGAACCCTCCTTGCATGTACCTTATCTCTACAACTATGCAGGCCAGCCTTGGAAAACGCAGAAACGCATCCGTCAAATGCTGAAAACATGGTTCCGCAACGACCTCATGGGTATGCCGGGAGATGAAGACGGCGGAGGTATGACCTCATTTGTAGTCTTCTCCTCACTGGGCTTTTATCCTGTCACTCCGGGAGCACCGGTCTACAATATCGGAAGTCCACTTTTCACCCATGCAGAGATAACACTCAGCAACGGTTCCGTATTTGAAATCGAGGCTCCGAATGTTTCCGAAGAAAATAAATACATCCAATCGGCTACGCTGAACGGTCAAAAATGGGAGAAACCCTGGTTCCACCATGACGACTTGAAAAATGGAGGCAAATTAGTACTGACAATGGGCAACAAACCGAATAAGACATGGGGCAGCGGAGCAAATGCCGCTCCTCCTTCTGCAGACGATAAATAGGCTCTATCCGGTTGATATGAAGATGTCGCAAAATAGAATTTTCATTTTCTACATTCTATTTTGGGACATCTTCATGTTTCATTAAACGTATGATACGTAATAGCAAACAATTGTTTCAAAGCATTGCCTTATAAATAAACTCCGTTTTTTGGGTATATCATACAGTTTTTTGTATTTTTGCACTATAAATAAAGTACTATGAAATATCAACTACAAATCTTGCTCTCCGTCCTGCTTTGCATGGTAGGTAAAGTGGACGCATCCTCTTTGTATGATTATGGACTTTCTCTTAAATCCCATGCAGTACCGGGTATAGAGAGGACAACCTTGTACTTGGACGATAACCAACCTTTCTCTATAAAAAACGATTTTATCATTTCATTTCAAATGTATGTACGCGCCAATGAGCATGACTTTGGCACCATTCTCCATCTGCATACAAACACCAACCAATTTATTCGTTTCTCATTTGTGGCAGGTGAAGAAAGACATTTTCCGGCATTGGTACTCAATGAGGGAATCATCAACATAAACAGTCCCATCGAACGGGAAAAATGGCTGGATGTCTCGTTGCACCTGCGTTTGAAAGATAATGTAATTGAAATAGATTACGACAATAAAAAAATATCAGCGATGGCTCCCTTGCAAGGAGTGAAAAGCGTAACGGCTTTGTTCGGACAGATGAAAGAATATCTTTCGGACGTAGCTCCCATCGACCTTCGCAATGTAACCATCACACAAGATGGAAAACAGATACGTGAATGGAAACTGTGGAAGCACAATGATACCGTTTGTTATGATGAAATAGAAGGAGCTGTGGCACGTGCCATCCATCCGGTATGGCTGATAGACAATCATATTGAATGGAAACTTGTTCATCAGGCTAAAATCCCGGGAAAACTGGACGTAGCTTTCAACGCTCGCGAAGCCTTATTCTATTTAGTCAGATCCCAATCAATCGATGTATTGGACGAAAACGGAACTTTGCAGAAGGAAATTGCAATACGTGGAGGCTATCCGGCGGTAGAATTCCCCAATCATCTCTTATACGATACTTTAAGCAATAAATTAGTGTCTTATTATCCCAAGAAAGGCATCACGTCCCGTTTTTCATTTGATACTGAAAGATGGAGTAATGAGATACGTAACACGGAAGAAGCCAGCAACTACAATCATGCCAGAACATTCAATCCGGCAGACTCTTCCTTCTATTTCTTCGGTGGTTATGGTTTCTACCAATATCGCAACGATCTCTACCGGATGAAGTACAGCACTAACCAAATAGAACAAGTAGAATACGAACGTCCCCTTTACCCCCGCTATTCAGCTGCAATGGCCATAGTGGGTGATGAACTATACATCTTTGGTGGTAGAGGAAACAAGTATGGCAAGCAGGAATTGAGCAGCCATTACTATTGGGGATTATGCGCCATCAATCTGAAAAACAAGCAATCACGCATAGTCTGGCAAAAGAACCAACCCCAGGAAGAAGGTACTATCATGGCCTCTACCATGTATTTCGAACCCTCGGATAGTTCTTTCTATGCTGTTTCGACAAATAAAGGAGGTGTATTATGGAAGATTTCAATGAAAGATTCTGTCTACTCGGAAGTATCCAAACCCATCTATAATGAATCAACTTATCAGGATAGTGATTTCAGCCTCTATACTTCCCCGTCTCATGGAAAATTATTCTTGGTATTAGATAAAATACTAAGCAACCATACACATGAGCTGGCAATCTACTCCATCAATATGCCCCTCGTGAACGAGGTGGATATCCGCCAGTCAACCGCCGGAGAGAGCATCAACAACCGATGGTACCTCTATGCCATTGGAATCTTGCTATTACTCGTCTTAGCCGGTTTTGTACTTTATCGTTTCAAATACAACGGCAAAAATAAAAAGGCACCTGCCACAAAGAAAGGAACAGAGAAAACTGTTGCCACCACCGGCAAAGTCCAGAGCCAATCTGACGTACCAGAGTCTAAAACCATACCGAAAAAAGAATGGATGCAAGAGAGTGAAACAATCTTCACAGAAACAGTCAACTATTACGACCGCAGTCGTGCATCTATTTCTTTGTTGGGCTGTTTCAATGTACGCGATAAAGATGGAAACGACATCACTTCCAACTTTACTCCCCGTTTGAAGCACCTGCTCATTCTATTGATCCTCTATACGGAGAAAAATGCGCAAGGTATTCTGGCTTCCAAAACAACAGAGATATTATGGCCTGAAAAAGAAGAAACCGCCGCCCGTAATAACCGCAACGTAAACCTGCGCAAGCTACGAGTACTCTTGGAAAGCATCGGAGATATGGAAGTAATGATAGAAAACAATTTCCTGCGTATAAAATGGGGAACGGGTGTTTTCTGTGATTATCACACCCTGATTACCTGCACCAAACAATTCGAGCAGGAGAAAAGTGAAGAACTGTTGAACCGAATCCTGGAAATACTGCTATACGGACCTTTACTCCCCAACACGATTCTTGATTGGCTGGACGACTTTAAGGACGACTATTCCAGTTATTCCATCGACTTGCTGAAGAACTTGCTGGACATTGAAATCAGCCGGAACCATCAGGACATGATTATCCGCCTTGCCGACATCATGTTCCTGCACGATCCACTAAATGAAGAAGCATTGGCAGCCAAGTGTTCCGTGCTAGTCACACAGGGAAAGAAAGGTATTGCCCGAAACCTGTACGACCGCTTCTGCAAAGAGTATCATGACTCCATGGGTGAAACTTATAAAGTCCCATTTGCCGACTTATAACCCGGACGACAAGCTATTTTTTTAATTAAATTTTCTCTCCCTTTTCCCTGAACCACCGATAAAGTTATCAAGATTTAGAGAAAGGGGAGTTTCTTTTCATACATTCCACACCACAAACCTGAATAAACCGAGTAATATTCCTCTTTGCTCATAACTTTATTTTCACTTAATACAAAGGGTAAGCATCTGTTTGTGAAGGATTATAAGAAAAAAAAGACTTAATTCACATTTAATTGTTTTTTAATCCCCAATTAATCGCAAACACCACGCTTTTTTTATCGGTTCACAGTTCTTTTGCTGAAAATTAATCTTAAAAACATAACAGTATTATGAAGCAAGAAAGAACGCCTTAATCTAATTCGAATGATGAAACCTATAATAAAAACAGGTTCTCTCATCCGACTGATTCTTTAACTTAGTGATTATTCATAAATAAATTCATGAAAAGCATGAAACAACGATTTTCTCAGCACATGAGATACTATGAAAGAAGTCTCATTTTAATTTTAATGCTGTTCAGTGCTTCGGTAATGCAGGCGCAGAACCGGACAGTGAAAGGAACAGTATCCGATGCACAAGGTGAGCCTATTATCGGTGCTAATGTAGTGATAGTGGGTGGTACAAAAGGGGTGATAACCGATCTTGATGGTAAATACTCTATTCAAGTCCCGGAGAACGGCGCTGTGTTGAAATTCTCTTATATTGGTTTTAAAACAAAATCATTCAATGTAGTAAAAGGAAAGAATGTATTAAACGTGACCTTGGAAGAAGATGCTGTGATGCTGGAACAGACAGTGGTAACAGCGATGGACTTACGCCGCGATGAAAAATCTCTTTCTACCGCCTTCCAGAAAATGGATGTGGAAAGCATGACCGAAAACCGGGATGCCGGATTCGTAAACATGCTGGCAGGTAAAGTGGCAGGATTGCAGGTGATCTCCAATGGTGCCGCCGGTTCAGCCACCGTACGTATCCGTGGTGCCAACTCCATTTCCGGTAACAACCAGCCACTTTATGTAATCGACGGTGTACCTATTATTAATGATGTGACCGGTGGTGAAATCGACTATGGTAACCCGGCTAACAGTATTAACCCCGATGACATCGAAAACATCGTTGTTCTGAAAGGAGCCAACGCTTCCGCACTTTATGGTTCGGATGCAGCCAACGGCGCCATCCTGATTACCACCAAGAAAGCCGGTCAAAGAAGCGGACTGGGAGTTACCTACTCCACAAACGTTCAGTTCACCGAATTTTCCCAATATCCCATCTATCAAAACATATATGGTGGCGGACACATCAACCGTTTTGAAAACAACAAAGCCAACTCGTTCAATGGGGACGTCAAAGTGCCTTACGACCCGAACATGCCTTACGGCATCCAACGGATGGGCGGTTACGACAATTCCCGTTCATGGGGTATGCCGATGTTAGGTTTCCAAGTAGTAGGACGCAACGGAGAACTCAAATCCTACGTTCCTACCCCGGCAAACACCACCTCCATGTATCAGACTGCCTACTCCTGGACGAACAGTGTTTCTATAGAACGCGCCACCGAACATGTCTCCACCCGTATCGGCTTCACCAACCTGCGGAGCGATGACGTATTGGAAGGATTGAACAACCTTACCCGCAACGCTTTTAACGTGCGTTCCAACGTGAAACTGACAAAGTCGCTGGACGTCGACCTGAACGGTCGCTATACGCACGAGAATGTAAAGAACCGTTCTTACCGTAACAATTCCGACCGTAACCCTATCTATACACTTATGGATATGCCCCGCGACCTTTCCATACAGGAAATGTATCCCTGGAAAGACGAGAACGGAAAACCGACCGCCCTTCAATTCAAGAGTCCGGTGTGGATGCTGAATGAACTTTCCAACCAGGATAAGAAAGAATGGTTATTAGCGGACGTAACAGTCAACTACAAAATCACCAAAGACCTGAAACTGCGTCTGAAAGCCGCCCTCGACCTAAATATGAAAGAAGGATACGAATTTCGCAATATGTACACTCCGGGGGATGCCGACGGATTCTACAAGGAGTTTACCGAAAAATCACGCAACTATACTTACGAAGCCATGCTTTCTTACAACAAGACCTGGAAAGACTTCAACATATCCGCCAGTGTGGGTGCCAACTCGCAGGACTTCCTGTTCAAGAAACAAAACTCGGAAATCGGCACATTGGCTACTTCCGACTTTATCTCTCTCACTAACAACGGTGCTACCGTCAAATCCTGGCCGGAGTATAACGCGAAGAAAAAGCAGGCTGTCTACGGAACCGCCAGCATAGGTTACAAAGATTTCATCTACGTGGATGTAACCGGACGTAACGACTGGTCGTCTGCCCTGCCTTCCGACAACCGTTCTTATTTCTACTCCTCTTACGGTGTCAGCTTCGTACTGACGGAGTTAGTGAAGAGCATTCCTAAAGACTGGTTATCCTATGCCAAGATTCGTGGTTCTTACGCCAAGGTAGGTAACGATACCGGCTTCGACCAGTTGTTGAACGGATTCAGTTACAATACTTCTTATCTGGGAGACATGGCATGGTTTGAAAGCGAGAACAAGCGCAAGACCAACTCATTGAAACCGGAAAGCACTACATCTTTCGAGACAGGTTTGGACCTTCGTTTCCTGAAAGACCGTGCTTCCTTAAGTTTCACCTACTACAACAAGAACACCAAAAACCAAATTCTGACTTCCACCATCAACGGTGTAAGCGGCTATGGAGAAGCCTTGTTCAATGCCGGTGAAGTTAAGAACTGGGGATATGAAGTAACACTAGGTGTCGTTCCTTTCAGAAATAAAGACTGGGAATGGAAAGTGGACATCAACTGGGCTAAAAACAACTCGGAAGTGGTTTCGCTAGCCAACGGTATGGACTACATGACACTGACTACCGTACAAAACAGCGTGGAACTGCGCATTGTGAAAGGTGAGCCGCTAGTCAGCCTCTACTGCCGCGAGCCGTGGAAGACCAATGACGAAGGACAAGTGTTGGTGGGAGCCAACGGCCGTCCCTTGTCAGGCGAAGCTAAATTCCTTGCCAGCGTAGAACCGAAATGGACAGGCAGTATCCGTACTTCCCTCCGTTGGAAAGATTTGACATTCTCTGCCATGTTAGATATCCGTATGGGCGGGCACGTATGGTCGGAGACAGCTTTCCAGTCTTCCCGAAACGCGCAATCCATCATGTCACTGGGCGGACGTACCGAACACCTGTTCTCTGACTTGATTCTGAATGAAGGCGACCAGACCGGTTATCTCGGTATTCTCGACCCTAAATACGTCCCCAATGGAAAGAACAACATCTACATGGACGCTTCGCGCCCGAAAGGCATGAATATCCCCGGAGCCGTTTATGACAGTTCCGTACCGGGACTGGCGGGACAACCTTGCCAGGCTTGGATTAAGCCGATTGACTATTGGACCAACGACAGCGGTAAAAACGGCGAACTTTATTTGTACGACGCTTCTTACGTGAAACTGAAAGAAATTTCTTTAGGGTACAACATTCCCAAGAACTGGCTGAGAAAGATAGGTTTCATACAATCCATGAGAGTTTCCGCCGTAGGTAGGAACGTAGCTATTCTTCATCAGAAAACGCCGAAAGGAATTGACCCGGAAGCCACTTCTTCCATGGGAATCCAACAAGGTTTGGAACGAGGCTTCAACCTGCCAACTTCCAGTTACGGTTTCGATTTTAAAATAACTTTTTAACAGCGATGACGATGAAAAAGTACTTATATACACTATGCACTGCAGCCCTATTGGGACTGGCGACATCTTGCGTGGATAGTTTCGACGCAACCAACCAAAACCCCAACAAGCTATATTTGGATGAGATTGACATTCAGAAGATATTTCCGGGCACTATCTACAAATCCCTGGACGTATTATCCGAAATGAACTATAACTACTACGCCTACATGGCACGTTACGTAGTTTCCTGGACAAGCCCGCAAAGTTCGGACAACGTAGGCGACAGATTCTATAACTTCTACAAGAAAGTCCTGGGCGACGTAGCCATCATGGAACAAAAATATGACCGGGATACCAACGGCAACTACTGGGCGATACTGACCACTTGGAAAGCCTACCTCTACTCCGTACTGACCGGAACTTGGGGACCTATCCCTTTGGATTCTGCCTGCAAAGAGACTTACGGAAACGTATATTACTACAACAGCGAAGCCGAAGCATATATGCAAATACTCCGCTGGCTGGACCAGGCAGTGGAAACTTTCGACCCGAACGGAACGAAAATGCTGAAAGACCCGTTCTATCCGTCTGCCGGCGGTGACAGCGACATTGAAAAATGGCGCAAGTTTGCCAATACCCTGCGTCTGGACGTGGCTATCCGCATGATGAACATGAAGAAAAGCCCCGAAGCCATCTCCATGGCACGCGAGCAGATAGAAAAAGCGTTGAACGAAAACAACCGCAACTACCTGTTCAGTTCCAACAGCGACAACGCAGCCGGACGCTACGGAACCGACCCCAATGCCGACGTATCCTTATATTACAACCGTATCCTGAAAGAGTTCGACCTGGGTACGAAGCTGGAAACAGAGATAGGCGGCCTGACATACCCGGCAATGAACGAATACTTCTTCTGCTATATGCGTTCCTACAAAGATCCTCGTCTGAGCAAGTACGCGCAAACATCACGTATCAACGAGAATGGTGACTACCGTGCGGTAGTAAGAGATTCCCTATGGTCCGTAGCAGAGCAGAAATATATCCAGGTGTCCTATAGAATACCGTTCCTGCCCCGCTTCGAATTGAAACAGACTCCAACCGGATGGATTGTAGGCAAGGATGAACATAACAACAACCTTCAGAGCCTTTACTCCACAGCTTCTGTCAGCATCGAGGGGTATACATACGCCCTGATTCATCGTGACTTCATCAAGCAGGATGCTACAGTGAAACTGCTGACATGGGCGGACGTAAACTTCATGCTCTCCGAAATCCAGTTGCGCAAAGACGAATGGGGATTGAACGTGGCATTACCGCAGAGTGCCGAACAATACTACTACAACGGCATCAGTGCTTCCATGAACGAGTATGGCGTCACCAGCGGAGTATCCGAATATATCGAACGCAACGGTATCAAATGGAACACCAACGGACTAGGATGCCGCGACTACCGTGCCTTCTATAAAGCCGACATCAACGGAAAAGGCGGTTACAAGAACAATCTGGAACAGGTATGGAAGCAACGTTACATCGCCGACTACTTCAACGGATTCGCCGGATGGACACTGGAACGCAGAACACGTGTGATGCAATATCCGCCTATCTTCTACAACGGAACTCCGAACAACTACGGAACCTATGGTGCCAACCAGTTCGACCCTGTGCCCGAACGCCTGCAATATCCTACGGACGAACGTAACTGGAACATGAACTATTATCGTGAAGCCTGCCGTATGTTGCAATCCACTTCGCTCGTACCCCGTTCCGACGGCAACTATAATGACAATTTCTTCACTCCGTTGGGTATCGGTGGTCCATACAACCAGGAAGGCTTGTACGAACGTTGGAAAGGTGGTCAGTTGATGTATAACAACGAAATGGTAGCCCATTGGTATGGCGACACAATTGAAGAATTTGTCGAAAATGTACTCGAAGACTATCCCGAATACGCTTCCCTGCAAGGAGAAGAACGTCTGGCGGCAAGTATCAAGTGGGTACGCATAGAAGATAATAAATAATATAATAAACAGATAGACAGTTATGAAACTAATGAAATACATTACCGGATGCTCCGCAGCCTTACTACTTCTTGCAGCATGCAGCAAGGAAGAAGGTCCGAGCGTCGATGACTACTTCCTGAACTACGAGATTCCGGAAATTCCCGTCACCGAAGATTATCAGGTGGGCATCTTCTACTACAAGGGGAATGACATTACCACCAGACCGAATGGTGACGCTAATTTCACCCGTTGGGAACTTCTGACGCTGACCGACAAGGAACTGAGCACCAAGAACAACTACAACAACCTGACACCGCAAGTAATGCCCGAATCACAAAAGGACGGCTATCTGCAACCGGACGCAGGAAGCCAGAGCTATCGCATGATACCGATGGTACAGCAGCATGTAGACGACTGTATCGAAGCAGGAGCTAACTTTATAATCCTGCCCGAAGTAGGTGCTGACCTGGGCAAGGGTCCCGGTACAGAAATCAATCAGGGAGATTCACTGTTCGTCACAATGATGCTGGGACGCTCCGGCAGAGGCGGCAAACGCCTGCCGATGCCACACCTCGGTCAACCGGGAGTAGACTTCGTAGACTTGAAAACAATGAAAATAGTAATTTCGGTCAACTGGAACAACATTGTCGACCTGCCTCCTACCCTTTCTTCAAGCAACTGCATCGAAACGGCAGCCGGAAAGGTATATGACGGTGTCACCTACACCCGCCAACAACTACTGAACAATTTCTTCAGCAAAATAGGCTGTTACTTCTCCGACGACCGTTACTACAAGCTTGGTGGCACGCGCCCGGTGGTTTACATCAAGAACAAGACAGGCGAAATCTACGCGCAAGAATCCAAAGCAATGTATGATGGTATCCGCAAAGCAGTGAAAGAAGCTACCGGTTACGACATTTACATCATGGTGGAAAGTGCTGATGTATGGTGCAACCAGATGCGTTACCAATACTTCTACATGGAAGGTTGCGTAGACGCCGTAGCCAGCCGCAATATGTACGACCAGTCAGAGATGAGCCGTTCCTATATGTACCCGCAGATGATAGACCAGAACTGGAAGTACAACCGTGAAACAGCATTGCCCGCTTTCGGTGACGGCAGTATGGAGTTCGTACCTTGCGTCGGTCCGGCATGGAACAAACTGGTGCAGGACGGTCGCGGTTCCATCGGTAACACTCCGATTGTGAAGAAAGACGCCGCCACCTACCGTACCATGTGCAACGTAGCCAAGATGAATGCCGGACGTAACCGGTTAATTCTTATCGACTCCTACAACAAGTACAACTTCGACTCTTTCATCGAGCCGACAGTAGAAGGATACGGCAACGGATATGGCAGGACTTACCTGGACATCACCCGGCAGCAATTCAAGAAAAACTAAGAATGTTAACTTTTTAATGATAGAAAGAATATGAAAAATAAATATTGGAAATACATTTGTCTGCTGGGCTTGGGCGCTTTCTGCTGGACGTGCTCGGACGACAATCCGAATGACGGTCCGGACGGTCCGGGTTCTGAAGGCGGACAGGGAACGGAACAGGAAATCGTACGTTCTTACAAAATAGGTACACTGGCAGGATTCGAAGGCAACTTGCGCCAGAAGATGGACAAGCCCAGCACCGACGTTTCCACCATGCACAACCGTTCATTATTCTGCCGCTACGTTGCTTCTGCTTACCCGGAAGCACAGGACGACCAACCTTATCCCGACCCGATTACCGAAGCCGACTGGTGGGATAACTTTGTAGAGGAAATCGCTTACAGTGGTCAGGATTATGTTGCAATGAACTGTCGCGGCGAAGCCAACAAGGACATTGACCACGGACGCCCGGACAAACTCCATGACCTGATGGCAGCTATCAAGCGCAAAGGTGTGGAACACGAGTTTAAAATCGCCATCTTCGACGATACGCCTGCTTCATGGTCGGCTGCGCGCAACGCGCACAAAGGCTACGGTTATGACAACAAGCCGTTCAAGAACGGCAGCCGTGTAGAAGGTTCACACTATCCGTTACTGTTCCTCGACCCCGAAAAAGAGGATATGAAAGGTGCGGACAACGATTTCCGCAAGGAAGTGTACTACTACATCTGGGATGCCAACCTGAAACCCTCGTTCGAAAACGTACCACGCGACTACTGGTTCGAGATAGACGGACGCCCGGTTATCCTGTTCTGGAATCCTAACGGCTTCCTGCAGGACAGTTACCTTAGCGAGCTGATGAAGAAAGACCCGGCAAAATACAAAAGTACGACCGGGCTTGATGAAACAAAATCGGATGCTTACAACGGCAAGTTGAGCTATATCCTGAAGTGCATCAGCGACGATTTCAACAGTACGTTCGGCGTGCGCCCATTCCTTATCATCCAGCGCGAATGGACCGACCGCGACTTCTCATTGGTGAACTGCCCCTATCTGGACGGTATTCACAACTGGTTTGCCGTTCCCACTATGGATATGTCAGAAGAAGTGTACAACGAGAACTTAATCTACAACACCTATATCTCCGCCTACAACTTCAAGGGTTTCAGTGTAGGCAGCGGATGCCCGGGCTTCGTGCAAGGTGACCTCGCCCGTCCGAACTGGCAGTTTATCGATGCCGACCACGGTCGCTACGCAACCAAGATGATGGAATCGTTCTTAGCCAAAAAACCTGATCTCGTATTTCTGGAAGGATTTACCGACCTTGCCGAAAACGCAGCCTGGTGGCGCAGTTCGGATAAAATCTACTACGACTATCCCAACCAACGCATCAACCTGCTCCGCAAGTACAGCAACCGTCCTTTCCCGACCAGACAGAAATTGGAAGCGGAAGCCTGCGACTATTGTTTCAACGGTTCGGTTTCGGGCAATAAGATAGAAACGCTGTTGATGGAAACAGAAATGAACAATGCTCCCGAGCAGGGCGTGGTGAAATACTGCAACGACACGAAGTACAACGGTGGTTGGCACGCCAACCTCACTTCCGGCAGCTTGAACACATTGAGATGGAAAGAAATACCTTTCCGAACCGGAACATCCACTATCCGCTTCCGCTACTCCAGCAATAACGCAGCCAGCGTACGTTGCCAAATTGGCGACACAATGACCCAAAGCGTAAGTCTCCCTGCCACAGGCGGCGCATGGGAAGAAACCGAAGTAGCCGTTTACTCTCGTGACGCACGTGGATATGCCGACTTCAACCTGATAGTGACCGAAGGTGACATCAGCCTGAACTATGCAGAGATTATCGCAGAGAAATAAAGAAATTAGAATAGTAAAATATGTACCAAACTAAAAATTTACCTATGATGAACAAAAGAGTATTAAACAGTTTTCTCTATGGAACACTGTTGTTTTCATTAGGAACAGGAGTTGTTTCCTGTAAGGATTACGACTCGGATATCGAAGGTCTGAACAACCGCATCACAACCGTTGAGTCCGACATGGACAGATTCAAAGAAAAGATTGAAGCTGCGTTGAATGCTAACCTGACCGTACAAAGCTGGTATCCCAGTGAAGACCAGTCGCAATATACCATCGTATTGAGCAATGGAGACGAGTTGTATGTACAGGCTTCCAATAAAGCCACCCCTTTCTACCAGTTCAAGGTGGAAGAAGGCACATGGAGATATACCAAAGACAAAGGTGCGGGCTGGTATAAAGTGTTGACATTCGGTACCGAACAGGAAATTCCCGGAACAGACAAAGACCAACTGTATTATGACAAGAGCAACGGTTATATCTACATCCAGAAAACGGAAGGACTGGTGCAAACCACTATCACCGCAGACAAGGATACACCGATTTTGGCAGAGAACAAAGAGAATAAAACACTTTCCGTCTATATATACGGCGAAAACTATATTCTTCCCGTACAAGGTGGCGGTTTCAGCGGTATCAGTTCCATTCTCTTCCAAAAACAATTCGTGTTCGAAGAAGATGAATTCCTGGAAGCAGCCAGCTACACCAATACGCAAGGCAAAGTGGTTACTGCCCATACAGCTACCGCCAAGTTCAAGATTCTACCTAAAGACATTGATTTGTCCGAAGCCGACTTCCAGTGCGCGGATATTCACGAATTGAAGCTGACACGTGCGGAAGCGCCCCAACTGTTAGTAAATACAACTAAGAAGTTAGACGAAAACGGCATCTTGAGCGTAGAGTTGACTCCAAGTAACATGACGGCTCCTTACTACGGTGCAGTACTGGAAATCACATTGGACAAGACGACTACAAGTTCCAACTACTTCGTGGTGAAACCGACTTCCTACAGTGCCAACAACGGCGTGTTCGCTTATCGTGAGACACGTACGGTTTATCAGAACTCGGAATCCTTGAAATTCGTCAGCACCGAAAGTCTAGACCTTACCAGGACAATAGGCTGGGGATTCGGTGAAAACGAAGAAGTGAAGTTTGTGGACGAACTGGGATTCAGTGAACTCGCAGTTGCAACCACTTATGAGTTGACAGAAAACCCGAACAATACATTCGAAGTTACTGATAAAGGTGTATTAACTGCCAAAGCTGCTAACAGGTCGGGTAAAGTCAGAATAACTTATACCGTTGCCGAAGAGGAATTCTCTAAAGAAGTATTGATTTACTCACAGGATGAAGCGACCGCTAAGAACGGTATCGAATTGAGAAGTACAACAGTATCGTTGAGTGACATTGAAAGTCTGTACAAAGGTACAAAAGCCTTCATTGTGCAGAATGCCCAAACAACAATGGAAAATCTTGGTGTCACTGCGTCCAAAGCATGGAAACTGGGTACTCAAGCCAATGGCGGCAATTGGGAAGCTATCCCGATGACTACCAACCTTGCAACGATTACACAAGACACTGAGTTAGCTAATGGTGAAGTATGCCTTTACTACGATGCCGCCCAAAAGACCAGTTATCTGTTGGTAGGCCCTCAAGCTGATGGCATAGAAGGCGCTAACCTGTTCGCTATGAATGATGAAGGAACAGACAAAGCTCCTTTCACTCTCAATGAGAAAGAAGTGGGATTGTATGTAGGAAATGTAGGTACGAAGTATGTAGTGGAAGCTCCGACCGCAAAAGAGGAACTGGCTATTCAAATGTATGTAAAAGCCGGTATTGACCATCCGGATACTGACCCGAATCAGAATATACGTATATTAGGCAAGAAATTGGCAATCCCCGGTGTGTATGATGAAGAACTGGGTTACCACTTCAACGAGTTGGATTTGCGCACTACCTTGTATAATTTCAAACCTGCTGACGCTGATTTCAAAATCACATTGAATAGAGACGACCAGAATGACAAAGTAAAAGAAAAATGGGATACTAACTTCAAATGGGATGCCGACAACTATACTTTAACATTAAGTCCGGTATGGGCTCTGTATAACTTCAACTTCAACGACAAGAAAGTGAGTGATATGACAGAAGCCAATAATGGTGTCAAACTCTCTTGGACATTCAATGCCGGTAAGGGAGAAACTACCTCTAACGGAAATGAACAGTGGTACATCAAAGACCCGGTTCGCCAGCCGGGTGAAAACACAATCTACATGGGGCTTGACAAACAGCCAAACGCAACGGGAGTCATCAGTACAGATTATGAAATCAAAGTATCTGAAATAACGGGCGACCCGGAAAAGAAGAAATTGTCAGATTTGGAAGTAGGCAAAGTGTATAAATTCGGAGACTACTTCAAGAATCACAATTTCTGGGTAAACGGTTGTTCATGGGATGTTTACGGCGGTCCTAAAAATCTTACCGGAAAGAATCTTCCTGTATTAATAAAATATGATTTTGCCACAAATAAACTTGTGATAACCGATTATGCAAAGAAATACTTTGGCAAAAGAAGGTGTGAATTAAAGTTCCAGCCACAAGGCAATGAGACTACTGCCGGTTTGGAGATTGACAGTGACGAACAGACATTCAAATTAAAGTTAGTTCCGACAACGACCAATTTTCAAATAAAGATTGATTATAATACCGACTTCTCAAATCAGAACCTGTTCTTCAGAATCGTTGAGGGGTAAATCTTAATCTCTGTACAAACCAGAGTAATGAAGATTACTCTGAATAGAGATGCTATCAAACAACCATGCCGTGAAATCGCAAGTCTGTTACAGACCTCGAATTCCGGCATGGCTCTTTTATATTTCATGTAACCTTTTACATCAAACTCACCACAAGATATTTTTTTCAATGTATACAATAAGGATTTCCACTGCATAGAATAAGAATTTTGAGTGCAGTAAACTGCAAGAGTTTATGCAGCCAGGTAGTTGTCACCTTGCTATGTGACTATTATCACCTTGTAAAGTGATAAATATCACCTTATAAGCTGACAATTGTCACTTTATAAAGTGACTATCTATATAAAAAAGACGAGAAACCTATAAAGATACAAAATTAATCAACGAAAAACAAGAGCAGGGACAATTAAGCACATATTAAGTGTACATTAAGCGGTACTTCATTCTAATATTTATTGTCGAACCGTACTTTTATACCAAAATTATTATTAACTTGTAATATCATGAATAGAATCAGCAAAGTATTTCTGGCTTGTGCGTGCAGCGTCTTCTGCATGAACGGACAAGCACAAAGCAATGCTACATGGACAAACGACTTCTCCAATGCCGGAGAAACACTGAAAGTGGTGGGTCGGGGAACATGCAGTATTGCCGACAATGTATTCCGTTCGAAAGGCGCTTATGCCGTATTCGGTCATCCCGAATGGAAAAACTACTCCTTTTCTTTCAAAGCCCGTGCCCCTAAAAATGCCGAACAGGTGCAGATATGGGCGAGCTTCCGCAATTACAACCGTTTCGACCGTTATGTGGTAGGTATCAAAGGCGGACTGCAAGATGATCTTTACCTGATGCGCACCGGATATATGGGTACGGACGAATTTATGGGAGTCCGCCCGTTAGGTTTCCATCCTGTACCGGGAGAGTGGTATCGTGTAAAAGTAGAAGTTTGCGGCAACCGTATCCGCATATTCCTCAACGACGAGAAACAACCGCATATTGATCTTGTAGACAAGAATGCCGACCTGGTACCATCGGGTGAAGTTGCTCTGGGTGGAGGATGGATAGAAACTGAATTTGACGACCTCACCGTTACTCCGATGGCAGACGATGCACTGAAAAACGTGAAAGTGGCAGAATATCAAAAGAAGGCCACTCCTACGGAGAAAGAAAACAAACGCCGCCAGGAACGGGCTTCCTATACTTCCGCCAAACTGGCAGCGCTCACCGGCAGCCGCACAGACATCACGCTGGATGGCAACTGGCTCTTTATGCCGGACTATCAACTAGACAACAAGGATAAGGCTGTTTCGGTACAAACGAACGACCAGGACTGGCACATCATGTCCGTTCCTAACTTCTGGACACCAATCCGTATCTGGCTGCATGGCGAAACGATGCCCTCTCCTACCGGTGCACAACCCAAAGGTGTGTCGGACACCTACTACCAACAGGAAACCGACCGCTGTGAAAACTATACATTCGATTATCGCCGGGTGAAATATGCCTGGTACCGTCAATGGCTGGAACTGCCTGCCAATGTGGAAGGCAAGAATATGACGCTGACCTTCGACGCAGTCTCCAAAATTGCCGAAATCTATATCAACGGAACATTAGCCACTTCACATCTCGGCATGTTCGGTGAAATTCAGGTAGACGGCAGCCGTTTGCTGAAACCCGGTAAGAACCTGATTACCGTAAAAGTGACACGCAAAATGGATGGAAGCGCATCGGAATCGGCAAATGCCATCGATTTCTTCTATTCTTCCGTACGTGAAAGTGAACAGGAAGATGCCAAAGTGGAAGTGAACAAAGATGCTCTGCTGAAAGAAATTCCTCATGGTTTTTATGGTGACGAACCTGCCGGAATCTGGCAACCGGTAAAACTGACGATTACCGATCCCGTAAAAGTGGAAGATGTCTTTATCAAACCGACCCTGAATGGCGCTACCTTCGATGTAACCCTAAAGAACCACGGTAGTAAAAAGAAACAGTTCGACCTTTATACGGATATCATCGACAAAGAAACCGGTGCTGTACTCTATTCGGGATTATCCATACGGAAACTGAATCTCAATGCAGATGAAGAGCGCATGGAAACCTATACGATCAGCGATTTGAAACCTCGCTTATGGACACCGCAGCATCCCAACCTGTACGATTTCAAATTCCGCCTGGTAGCAGATAAAGGAACAGAACTGGACTGTCTGACAGAGACTTCCGGATTCCGTACTTTTGAGGTGAAAGACGGACTTTTCTACCTGAACGGTAATAAATACTGGTTGCGCGGCGGAAACCACATTCCTTTCGCACTGGCACCTAATGATGAAAATCTGGCCAATACTTTCATGCAACTGATGAAAGCCGGAAACATCGACGTAACCCGTACACACACCACTCCGTGGAACAAACGCTGGATGACAGCTGCCGACCGTAACGGTATCGGTGTTTCATTCGAAGGCACATGGTCATGGTTGATGATTCATTCCACTCCAATTCCAGACCAGCGTCTGATTGAAATATGGCGTAACGAGTTTTTAGGATTGCTGAAAAAATATCGCAACCACCCTTCACTGCTCTTCTGGACAGTGAACAATGAAATGAAGTTCTATGACAATGACAGCAATCTGGAACGTGCCAAAGAGAAATACCGTATTATTTCGGATGTAGTGAAAGAGATGCGTCGCATCGACCCTACCCGTCCTATCTGCTTCGACTCCAACTATCAGGCCAAAGGCAAGGATAAGAAATTCGGCGCTGACTTTATGAGCAGCATCGACGATGGCGACATTGACGATATGCACGGTTATTACAATTGGTATGACTACTCGGTTTTCCGTTTCTTCAATGGAGAATTCCAAAAACAGTTCAAAGTAGCCGACCGTCCGCTTATCAGTCAGGAGATGTCTACGGGTTATCCCAATAACGAAACGGGACATCCTACCCGCTCCTATCAGCTCATCCACCAAAATCCTTATACACTGATCGGTTATGAGTCTTATGACTGGGCAGACCCGGCTTCATTCCTGAAAGTACAAGCATTCATCACGGGTGAACTGGCCGAAACGCTTCGTCGCTCCAACGACCAAGCTTCAGGTATTATGCACTTTGCATTGATGACATGGTTCCGTCAGACATACGATTATCAGAACATAGAACCGTACCCCACCTACTATGCTTTGAAACGGGCTTTACAACCTGTATTGGTTAGCGCAGAATTATGGGGACGCAACTTGTACGCAGGTGAGAAACTGCCTACACGCATCTATGTGGTCAATGACCGTGAAGACGGAACGGATCTGCAACCGTCCCTGCTTCGCTGGGAAATACAAGATGAAAGCGGAAAGTGCCTGGCAAGCGGCAGTGAAAAGATTCCGGCTGTGAAACATTATGCACGATACTATGCCGAACCTGATATTCAGTTGCCGGCCAATCTGCCTGCCGACAAGACAAAAGCCAAACTGGTATTAAAACTCACAGAGAACGGTCTGCCTATTTCTGCCAATGAATATGAGTTGTTGCTCACTAATAAAGAGTGGAATATAGGTCAGGTAGACCCAAACAAAAAGATCGTATTGCTGGATAAAGATAACACGAAAACGGTATTTGACTTCCTGAACATCAATTATCAACCGATTTCTTCCATAAAAGAATTGCTCAACAGCAAACTAAAAGCCGACCTTTGCGTTATCTCCGGTCTGACAGCCTGCACTGACGAAGAAAAGGAGCTGATCCGTGCTTATCAGTCAAAAGGTGGAAAGCTGCTCTTCCTCAACAGTAAGGAAGCCGTCAAAGCGATATATCCTGAATATATCACGGGCTGGATTATCCCGACAGAAGGCGATATCGTAATTATGGAACGTAATGATGCTCCGGTCTTCAATGACATCGATGTATTGGAATTACGCTATTTCAACAACAATAAACGGGAAATTCCGCAAGCATGTACTGCTACTCTGAAAGTCCATCGCCACAAAAACGTGACGGAACTGGCAGGACAGATGAAAATTCACGCTTACATTGATGGTGGAAAGCCGGAAGACCGCATCGAACGAATAGAATCTATGCGTGGACTGACGATGTTACAAATAGCTGACGGAAAGGGAGAAGCAATGATCTCTACCATGTGTACGGAAAAGGCAACGACAGATCCGGTAGCTGGTAAGTTAGTAGTGAATATGATTAATTGCCTGACTACCAACAAATAGGAATAAGGTAGAAAGCAGAAATAAAAGAGAGGACAAATGTCCGAAAGGTTTTGAATGAATAAACTCCCCCTCACAATGAAGTGAGGGGGAGTTTTCGTTGTAAAACGAATATCGCATTGTGCAATATTCATCTGATCGTATATCTCTTACCTTTAACAGTATCAAAAGCAATCCGGTCGTCAGCAAGTACTCTTACCTTAGCACCGGAAACTTTCAGACTCTTTGCATCCGGATATTTAAGCATACACTCTGCACCTGCATTAGAAAGTATTTCAATCGAAGTGATTTGCCCTTCTTTCCAGGTTACATCCACTTCAAAGTTTCCTCTGGCTTTCATCCCTTTGAACGCACCGTCTTTCCATGCATCGGGCAAAGCGGGAAGCAACTCGATATATCCTCCCTGACTCTGCATCAACATCTCCGCAATTCCGGCTGTACAACCAAAGTTTCCATCAATCTGGAAAGGCGGATGCGCGTCAAAAAGGTTGGTATATACACCACCGAAACGGCCTTGGGGAACAGTCAGTTTCATTGCACTCCGCAATAATGCATGAGAGCGGTTACCATCATGCAAACGGGCCCAGAAATTTAGTTTCCACGCTTTACTCCAGCCTGTGCCCTCGTCTCCACGGGTATTCAGTGTCACTTTCATGGCATTTGCATATTTATCATCTTCTTCGCTCCTTCCGATCACAATCTGCGAGCCCGGATGCAGCCAGAAAAGATGGTTCGTATGTCTGTGTCCACCGTCTCCGGTAACGTCTTTCGTCACTTCGTCCTTCCACTCCATCAATTGTCCGCCCAATCCTATTTTCGGACCGGAAAGTTTGTTCATTGCAGTCTCTATTTCTGCAATCTCCGGTTCTTTGTCCTTACCTAACACCTTGCTGGCTTTTATCATCATATCGAACATCTCTGCTATCATAGCTTGTGAGGTGGAGCAACCTAATGAAAACTCACCATGCTCGGGAGAATGTGAGGGGTTTGCCACCAAAGTACCGTCCCGCTCGTCCGTCCAAAGGTTATCCACCCAGAAAAGAGCCGCTTGGAGCATGACATCATAATACGCTTCTAAAAAGTCCTTGTCAAGATTAAACTGGTAATATTCCCAAATATCCTGGCACATCCAAATAGCTCCTGCCGGAAAATGATGGGGAGTGTCTTTCTTGGCCGGAGCCGTATTACCCCAAATATTATTTTCATGATGCGTCACCCATCCACGTACATTTCCGCCATCGGGTTTGCAATAATATTGTTGCGCCGTATATTTTCCGCGTGGTACAAGGCTCTTTACATATTCTACCATAGGCAGGTGGCAACGGGATAGATTAGTAGGCTGCGTAGGCCAATAATTCATCTGCACATTGATATTGGTGTGATAGTCGGAATTCCAGGGATTGGAAAGTCTTTCTCCCCATACTCCTTGCAAATTGGCAGGCAGAGAACCTTCTCTCGAAGAAGAAATCAATAGATAACGACCAAATTGGAAATACAACATTTCCAGATATTGATTCTCGGATTCCGAGTTGGTACGAGCATCCATACCCTTCAGCAAACTATCCGTAGTTACAACGGGCATTTCCGTCAGGTTGCCCAGATTCAGTTTCATTCTGTCATACAACGAATGGTAATCTTTCTCATGGGTAGCCAATAAAGCGGTATATTTTTTATTGGCCGCCTTTTTCAGCGTAGCCTTCACTTTATCCAGCGGTTCTTCTCCAGAGAAATAATGATAAGAATCGTCCATACATTGCACATAGTTTGTTGCAGCCGACATCAATACGATGATTTCTTTGGCCTCTTCTATCTTCAATTTCTTCCCGTCTACTACCGTAATCTTTCCGCCTGTATGTTTCACTAATAGTTGCTGCGCGTATTTCAATCCATTCTTCCAATGATCTCCTACGCGCTTGTCACCACTCGTCGGAGTAGGATATCCTGTCAGGGTAATCGTATTGTCCGAAGCCCGGATGACCTTGTCGGTATGCAATGACTCCAAAGATATCATACGTGAAATCTTTCCCTTCTTCGAATCCGATGTCAGACGCATCACCATGATATTGTCCGGATAACTCATAAAATACTCCCGTTTGAAGGTTATTCCTCCCTCTTTATAAGTTACCCGATGAATAGCATTGTCGATATCCAGCGTCCGAGTATAGTCAGAATAGGCAGGTTCGGAGGTAGCCGGATTTACAACCTCTACAATGATATTGCTCAATGTTTGAAAAGAGCCGAAATGCTCTTTAGTTCCCGCCAGTTTATCTATGAGGTTTCGTAGTTCCGTACCGTTACCGTCCCCCTCATAATTATGGGTAATCAATTTTCCGTCTGCGTCAATATAAGCGGAATGATTTGCAGTAAAATCATTCATCTTCTGCTGTAACAGCACACGGGTTTTATGAAGATAACTTTTATTCGTTTCCGGGGTTCCCAAATGTCCTCCGTTATAAGACGGATCTTCGCCAGGACCTCCCGACCACAAAGTATGTTCATTTGTTTGAATAACATCTACTTCCACACCTCCGAAGATCATAGCGCCCATATAACCGTTACCAATAGGCAATGCTTCGCTTTCCCACACTTTTGCGGGTTTGTTGTAAGTAGCTTTCAGGGACGGCTGATGGAAACGGGCGGCCATTGTTGTTTCCGCCATCAGACAGCATAAGAATAGTGCGTTTATGCACCGCAAATACTTGTTTTTCATACTACAATAAATTAAAAGTCGGGCTGTGTAAAAGGTACAGTTAATACATCGATTACCCTTTACACAGCCTCAACAACTATGATACAATCTATAAATTAATGACAGTTTGCAGACGAATATCTTTAGAGGAAGCACCGACCATAATATCGAACGCACCTTGGGGAACGATGAATCGTCCCAATCCTGCATCCCAATAACGAAGTTGCTCTTTATCGAGTTCGATTTCTACCACACGGCTCTCTCCTGATTTTAAAGGAATACGCCGGAAACCTTTCAACTCTTTAATCGGAACGACACCTCCGGTTTCCGGAATCCGCACATAAACCTGTGCCACTTCATCCCCTTTCCTCTTACCGGTATTCTTCAAGCGGAAAGAAACGCTGACGGTATTTGCACCGTCTTTTACTTTCAAATCGCTGTATTTGAAAGAAGAATAACTAAGTCCGTAACCAAAAGGATAAAGAACGTCTCCTTTAAAATATTTGTAAGTACGCCCTTTGGTTATATCGTAATCATCGAAAGCAGGCAATTCATCCAGAGATTTATAATAAGTGAGCGGCAAACGCCCGGCTGGATTGTAGTCACCAAATAATACGTCGGCAACGGCTGTTCCCCCCTGTTCACCCGGATACCAGGCATTTACGATGGCAGGAATATGTTCGTCCATCCAGTTGACAGCCAGTGAGCTTCCTGCTACCAATACAACGATTATATTCGGATTTACTTTATAGATTTCCTGTAAGAACTCTCTTTGGTCTGCCGGAAGCTGAATATCGTACCGGTCCTGTCCTTCACGTTCTATTGACTTATTGATTCCCATCACAGCAACGACCGTTTCACATTCGCGGACTGCTTTTCCGGCCTCCCCATACAAATCGAGACGGGTAGCTTTTCCTACCTGCGGAACTTTCCATTGTAATTTTGCGATAGCATAATCCCGGTTGTCATAGTACTCCGCTTTTAACTGATAATCTTTCCCCGCTTCAAGATAGATGGAAGCAGAGTCGGTAGATACCGCATGAGCCGGCCAGGCATCAATCAACAACTGGTTGTCAATACTCAAACGACAACCATCGTCGGAAGTAAAACTAAAAGTATAACGACCGGAGATAGTCGGTCTCAACTTTCCCGTCCAACGAACGGAAAGCGGAGATTTAGGAAGAAAAGGATCGGGCGCCTGATTGGCAGGCTCAAAATTAATCCAACCTTCTTTACGTACTTTAGGCGTACCCTCCAATGCAGTGTTTTCAAAATATTCCGCTTTCAATCCTTCCGGAAAGTTTTCTCCTTGAATCAGTTCCAAGCCATCGGCAGCAGATTTCCAGGGTGCATACACTACTTTCACTCGATCGCCTGCCCTGTCTTTTATACCTTGCAAAATGGAAACCGGATCTACTACCGGCGCACCGCTATAATCGCCAAACTCACATTTACCGGCATTGATACCTACCACGGCTATTGATTTCACCTTATTAACATTCAATGGAAGCATATTATTCTTATTCTTCAATAAAACAATGCACTCCCGGGCTGCATCCAAAGCAATCTGTTGATGCTCTTTCGAGCCGATCACCGACGGAGAGATTCTGGTATACGGATTTCGTTCGGTTCCATCAAAAAGTCCCAGTTTCATACGTGCTGTCAACACATGGCAGGCAGCCGAATCGATATCGGCATCCGATACCATGTATTGTTTGTAAGCATTCAGCAGATATTCGTCATAGACATCATCTCCACATTCCAAATCCAATCCAGCCTGAATGGATAGAGTGGCAGCCGCCTCTTTCGTCTTTACATACTTATGGGCGTTTACCAATAAAGAAGGTCCCCCACAATCGGAAACGACATATCCCTGAAATCCCCAGTCCTGACGTAACACCTTTTTCAGCAGCCAGGCATTCAGTGTACAAGGCACATCGTTCAACGCGTTGTAAGCAGTCATGATAGAAGCAGCCTTTCCTTCCTTCACACACATTTCGAAAGCCGGGAAATAATATTCGCGCAGTTGCTTTTCCGAGATTTGCGGATTACAGACAAAACGGTTATGTTCTTCGTTATTGGCGGCAAAATGCTTGGGAGTGGAAACAATCTTCAAATAACGCGGATCATCTCCTTGCAAACCTTTCACAAAAGCCGTTCCCATCACTCCGCTTAGAAAAGGATCTTCCCCATACGTTTCCGGGGTACGTCCCCAACGGGGATCACGTGCCATATTCACCGTAGGCGACCAAAAAGTCAGTACATCACTAAACTGCTCTTTTTGCTCTCTCCCCTGATCGAGTTCATTCCAACGGGCACGCGCCTCATCCGAAATCACAGTAGCCACCCGTTTTTGTAACTCCGGGTTCCAGGTAGCTGCCAGTCCGATAGCTTGCGGAAATACAGTGAAACGTCCCGGACGGACTACTCCATGCAATGCCTCATTGCCATGATAGTATTTATCAATACCCAAACGGGGAATACCGGGAGAAGTAGCACGCAGCAAACTAATCTTTTCCTCCACTGTCAGGCGGGAAAGTAAATCTGCCACCCGTTCGTGCACAGGAGCGTTTTCATTCTTATACAACTCTTGCGCATGTATCAATGAGCAAGACATCACAGATAAAGTACCTGCCAACAAAATCTTTTTATACCTGTTCATTATCACCATTTTTCTATCATATTTTCTTTTATAATTGTTCGTAGCACTTGCTCCGGAATCACTTTCCCACTTTCTAATCTACAGGACCGTCCATCAACAAATCATGTTTCTTGTTCTTTGCATCATAAGAATTGAAGTCGGCTCCGTATGTTGCAATTCCCATTACACGCAACATGGAATTCCAGAAGACTATCCCGGAACCTTTTTTCCACGAAGAAGGAACAGCGACGCATTGTAAATCCCAAAGTCCGTTCAGACAAACTTCATCCCGATAAGGCTTTTCCTGGGGAGTGACCAACCCTTCTGCCGGAGAAAAATCACGGGAGAACACCACTTTCTGTGTCTGCGCAAGCATTGTTTCCGAAAAGACTCCGATCCAAATACAGACGCAGCATTTGAATACTTGCAAAGTCATTATCCCACTGTTCCTTTTATCTTGCATGTTTATCGACCTTTCATTTCACTAATTACCATTCTCATTAAATGCCGTTATCGAGAAATAATATTCCGAGTCTCTGTTAAAGTAACGGGCTTCATATTGATTGTCAAATACCGTCACTGCGTGCGTTAACTTATCTTTCTGTGTTCCCCACCGTAACACGTATCCGGTAGCCCCTTTTTGTGCATCCCAAGTGAAACGAAACATTCGTTTATCCTCCGAATCCCGGATTGCCCGGAAGCCTGTCACCTTAGAAGGAGCAGCACCTTCTCCTTTACCAAATACACGGAAACCGGATAAAGAGAAGCACCCATCCATCTCTTTAGCGTTACAAATTCTCAAATAACGGACCTTCACGGGTTTATCCAACGTAAACAGGCGATGAGGCTCATCTTTTCCATTCTCTCTTTCATCAAACAAATTCATCCATTTTTTCCCATCTGCCGAACCTTCGATAAAAAATTGATAAACAACGGGAGGGTGTGGTGCGAAAACCTTGAAGTGATGGTCGGCAAAATTCACGTGTATACTATTTACCAACATTGGAGTCTCCAAATCAACCTGCAACCATTCGCCCTTTTTTCCAGTTTGAGCAGCCCACCATGTTTCAATCTGTTCATCATTTGCATTGCCCGGTTCATAGCCGGCAAGAGACGAAGAAGCCTGTACCGGTTTCCGGTATGAAAGCAGATTCCATCCCATACTCAAATCTGTTTTATCAAAATCAACTTTCCGGTTAGGAATATAGAAAGGATAATCCGACCAGACTGTGTGAGCATATATACCGTTACGACTGGATACAGCAACCGGGAAAAGTCCCAACCGCCGTTCAAACATATGACGAACGGAAATGCTCATGGAAGCTACGTGCCAGTAGTTTCCATACTTATCCTGAAAAGTATGTCCGTGTCCTGCCCCACCGATAAAGCCTCCCGGTTTAAATGAGAACGGATTGTCTTCCACATATTCAAAAGGACCCAAAGGAGTATCTCCTACATAGATTCCATCGCCATAAATACGATATTGAGTACCCGGAGCCGCATATTGCAAATAGTAACGTCCTTCATATTTCAGCATACAAGGTCCTTCGTTCCATCCCTGACGCGGTTCTTCATTATTCTTTCCGGGAACTTCCCAGCCATACTTGTCTCCATGATGCGCGATCAGTGCTTTGGCTTCACCCAACGCGCGAAAACCGTCTTTCGGATCTACTTCCACCCCCATAATCGGGTCCTTATCCGAACATCCCCAATACATATACACCTTACCGTCCTCATCACTATAAAAAGCCGGGTCGTGAAGCCGGTAGGTCAGTTTGGTGTCCACAGCCTCCCAAGTATCTTTTTCCGGATGGGCATTTTTGAAAATTTGTGTTTTCCCGCTGGAAGTCGTAAAATAGAGCGTATCTCCTATCGGAAGAATGGTAGGAGCATAATCTTCCAATGTGGGGATAGTCGTACAAGGAATATATTCCCAGTCGGCCAGATCTTCAGAGCGCCAATATCCACCGGACTTGGACGCAAATAAATAATAATAGCCTTTAAAATACTCCAATACCGGATCGGCAGCTTCCCGACGCGATTCGTCTTTCGGTTGAAACCGATAGTTCAGATTCATCGGATTAGTTACTATCCGATGTTGGGCGATTCGCTTTCCTGATGAACAGGAAGTGATACATCCTGCCAATATGCTTGCAATTAATAGATGAGTAGATTTCTTCATGGTGTTTTTCTTTTTATTTATTCCGGTATTTGTGTCATTCCCAGTGATCTGTACGGAAAGGTGATGCCGGCAACCCTTCCTCATTATACAGATTACAACGCGGGCTATTGGAAAATCCGTAGCGCACAGCTACGGGTTCGGCAACTTCATGACTCGATACAATGACCTTATTACCTTCTATGACGGCATCCGCCCAAACAAATTTACGGTCGGCCCCGGCAATGCCAAATCCCGTGAGCTTTGTCGACTTTGGACGAACCTGTTCTCCTTCAGGAATATAGGGAGAAGTCCCTATCATCAACTTCTTACCCTGATTGGTAAACTCCAAGATAATTTTATTGCCCTTCACTGACATTTTCTTATAAAGAGGTCCCATACCAACAATTTTCTCTCCATATGCCAATTTACGGGCAGCAAGGGCTAACCTATGTCCTACATCGTATTTATCAACCGGATGCAAATCGAACGGGTCGCCAACATCAATCGTTACCGCCATCGCAGTATTAGGCAGGTTCAGTGCTTTCAACTGACCTTCGCGTACCCAACGCCAACCGTTCCCCTCAACAGAAGGTTCCTGATCTACAGGCTCGAAATTAGGAAGCTGTACATATACAAAAGGAAAATCTCCTATTCCCCATTTCTCCCTCCAATCTGTAATCATCCGGGAAAAAAGTGGCGCATATTCTTTTGCCGAGCCACCGGAATTAAATTCACCCTGATACCAGATTACTCCTTTGATACTTAACGGAATTAAAGGAGAAATCATGGCGTTAAACAGATTAGCCGGGCCGTTATTTCCACCATCCGGTTTGCGTGGATTGGGTGGACGAGGTACTCTGGGTTCCGGTTTGGCGGGCGCCGGTTTCCCATCGGCTTGTGCAGCCCGTACGGCTACCGCCCATTCTTTCTGTGCCTGATTCCACTCTTTACCTATTGTTTGATCCCATTCTCTGACTGCTGTATCAAACTCTTTCTGCTTTTGCGGATAAGTAGCCAATATATCCGGATTATCTTTCACATTTTTCTCGTAAGCAGCTACATAATGAGCCAATGCAGGCTCCTGCTTTAGCCCGGAAAGGCTTGTCCAAGCTTCTGCACGTGTACCACCCCAGGCGGACTGTATCACTCCTAACGGACGTCCGTTTGCAGCACGCATATCACGTGCAAAGTAATAGGCAGTGGCAGAGAAACCCTGCCCATTTATTTTTGCCAGCATCTCCGGAGTACAAAGCACCCACCTGGCAGCCCGTTCGGGACTGGCTGTTCCTTGAGGAATTTCAATCTCCGACAATGGCTGTAATGACGTATTTTTAGGAACAAAGAATAAACGTAACAATGAATCTTCCGAATGAGCTATATCATCAGCATATTCTTTTCTGACCTTGATCCCCCACTCCATATTTGATTGTCCGGAAGCAACCCATACATCACCTACCAGCACATCCGAATAAACCAGTTTGTTTTTTCCGGTAATAGTCAGCGTCTCTCCTTTTTTCTTCGTTTTTACCGGCTTCAGTTTTACCTGCCATGTCCCGCCGGCATTGGCAGTGGTTCTCACTTTTTGTCCGGCAAAGAGTACTTCAATGTTTTCTCCGGCATCAGCACATCCCCAAATCGTAATCCGGGTATCTTGCTGCAAAACCATGTGGTTGCCGAAAATCAAAGGCATCCTTACATCTGCTTTCACTTCCGGCAATCCCAAGATAGCGGACAGTGACAGCAACCACGAAACCAAAAATAATTGTTTCATTTTATCAGGAATTAGATGAAGGTGATGGCTCTACAGAGCCACCATCTTATATTTAGTAGTAAAAGCAACAGGTTGCTTGTTGTCTTTATCCAGTTTGAACGGAATCAGTTTTTCTTCTCCGGCTCCCAGTTCATAATGAATGGCATCCCCTGCTTTTTTGCCGTCAACAAACATTTCTACCTTGCCAATATCCATCAGCGTGCCATTATTCTTCACGCTGACCCATACAGTCTTTTGATTCTTCGTCAAATTCTCTTCTACTTTGGATACAGAAAGGATAAAGTCGGCACCGAATTCGTGCGTATAGTTAAGCATACCGGTCACCCCTTTTTTCTTATCGCTGTAACCCACACTATGTTTAATCTCATTCTTGGCCACATAGTCAGGACTCATACCACCGACACATATTTTGAATTCTCCTTTTTCCACTACTCTGTCCATGTGGTCATTGAGCAATGAAATGTCGTATGGCGTCAGTTCAAAAGAGACGGTTTTCGATTCTCCCGGTTGCAAATAAATACGATCGAAATCCTTTAACTCCATAACACGGGTTTTGACACTGGCATACATATCCGTCACATACAATTGTGCTACTTCATCACCGGCACGGCTTCCTATATTCTTCACTGTAGCCTGAACCGTCACATTTCCATTGGGTTTTTCCTGTATCTTCAAATCCGAATATTCAAAAGAGGTATAGCTAAGACCGAATCCAAAACGGTAAAGAGGATAATATTCCATATCTACATATTCGTAACGACGCCCCGATGTTTTGAAATTATAATATAAAGGAAGTTGTCCTACGTGACGCGGGAAAGTCATCGGCAAGCGACCACCGGGATTATAATCACCAAACAGTACATCTGCCATTGCCGGACCGCCTTCCTGTCCCGGTAACCAGTTTACAAGAATAGCTTTACACATTTCCGATGCTTTCAGAATATCATAAGGACGTCCTGCCTGAAGAATCAGAATCACCGGTTTACCTGTCGCACAAACCGCTTCCAGCAATTCCTGTTGTTTACCCGGCAGAATCAGAGTGGCCCAGTCATTATTCTCACCGCATGTCTTGCGAACATCATTGGTGGCTTCGCTGGTAGAACAATCTCCCAATACCATTACTACAACATCGGATTGAGAAGCGGCTTTTACTGCTTTGGGAATATTCGTTTCATCCGGATTTGTAAAGTCACAACCCTGCTCATAAAGAACTTTCGTTTGCTTACCAACAGCCTCTTTAATGCCCGTCAATACGGACTTCAACTGTCCGGGTAGTAGTTTCGGAGTGTAATCACCCGGTTGGAGATCGTCTGCTCCGGGCCCCAGTACAGCTATTGTACGCAGGTTCTTGGTCAAAGGCAGAAGGTTCTCTTTATTCTCCAACATTACGATAGATTCACGGGCTGCCTGACGTGCCATCTCTTTATGGCTGTCAGAGTTCCATCCCGGATAAATCTTCTTCCAGTCCAACGGTTTGCAGGGATTCTTTTCAAAGAGTTCATTACGGAACATGGTAGAAAGCATGGTACGACATACGTTGTCCAGATTTTCCATGTTGATGCGTCCGTCTTTGGCGGCCTGAATCACTTCTTTATTGTTATAAGTATCACCGCAATTAGTGGCAATACCGGCAGCCAATGCCTGGTTAGCAGCTTCAATCTTATCTTGTGCCGTATAATGTTTACGGGCAGTCAGATTACCGATAGCACCACAGTCACTGACAATAAATCCGTTGAATCCCCATTCCTGCCGCAAAATCTGTTGCAGCAGTTCCGTACTCTTGGCAACCGGAATACCCATATAATCGGAGTAAGCCATCATCAAAGACTGACAGTCATAGTTTCGGATAGCATGACGGAACGGAACCAGGTGAACTTCACGCATTTCACGTTCAGACAAACCGATGTCATGCGAGTCACGCCCACCCAATGGAGCACCATGTCCGCCAAAATGCTTGGGAGTGGTAAATAATCCTCTGGACTGATATCCTTTGATCCATGCACCACCTATTTGTGATACCAATACCGGATCTTCTCCAAAAGTCTCTTCACAACGTCCCCAACGTGCATCCTGCGCAACGTCCAGCACCGGTGACCATGCCTGCTTTGTATTGGCGGCTACCGTTTCGTCTCCGATTACCATCGCCACTTCTTCCGTCAGCTTCCGGTTCCAGGTGGCTCCCATTGCTAAAGCCTGCGGGAAAATAGTCGCTCCGCTTCCATACGAGAAACCATGTACGGCTTCCACTTTTGTGATAGGCGGTACATATAAATGAGGAATACCGGGAATCCCCCATCCTTCACGAATCAATTCCATTTTATCTTCAGGTGTCATCACTGCCAGCAGACTTTCCACCCGTTCTTCTACCGGAAGCGATGCATCCATATAACGACGGTCAGTCACTTTCCCTTTACTGTCTGTCAGTACTTTCTCTGCTACCAATACTGAAATCTCCTTTAGAGAGAAAGGTTTATCCAGCTTTCCCGGCTTGAAATTCAACTTGACATGAGCGCCATATTTAGGAGTGAATTTCACTTTCATCTGTTTGTCATTGCCTTCTATCCGGTAGTTTACGGGAGTTCCCAGATTCATCGGGTCATAAGTGACAAAGATATCCAATACCTCTTTCAGTTCGTTTCTGTTGACTCCCTGCATCTGAAGATCCAGTTCGCAAACATCACCCGGTTGCTGGATGGTAAACATCAGCCATTGCTCGGTCTTTAGTGCCTGCGAAGGTAATGTCCACATCGTCTTTACATTTTTATCAAAAGCTAAAGCAGCATTTTCCGCATTGGCAGAAGCCGATACCGACAGTATATCACTTTGTTGCTGCGCCATTACCATTGAACATGACAATAATCCTATTGCCAACATCCATTTCATTTTGTTTTTCATGTTATATTCGTTTTTCTTTAGTCAATCACTCATTTTGTTTGCCTTACCAGCTTGATTGTACCATCAGGATTGTAATACAGTTTATCTACACAGATAGAACGAAGCCAGTCGTGCCCGGACAACGCACTGTTATGGTAAAAGGCATACCATTGTCCTTTGAACTTGACAATAGATCCATGATTGGTATAGCTGTCAGTCGGTTCCATATAAATACCTTTCGATTCCCAAGGTCCCAACGGAGAGTCACTGATCGCATAGCGCATCCGGTTGTCCCCCTTCACTCCATCGTTCCAGTTTTCATCGTGATTGTCGGAATAAGAGAGATAATACTTTCCATTATATTTGTGAATCCAGGCTGCCTCATGGAAATCTTCCAGTCCTTTCATGAGTTGCATCGGGCCATCCAACTCCATCATATTATCTTTCAACTTACCTCCTTTACAGGTGCCGCCACCGCCATTATAGATATACGCCTGCCCGTCGTCATCTACAAAGACACAAGGGTCAATCATCGGATCCATCCCTTCAACATATCCCTGCACTTTGAATCCTTCCGCCGGTTTATTGCTGGTAGCCACTCCGATCTTCCAACTGTCGTTCCAGTCTGTTTCACTGGGATGAGGAAAATAAAAATAGTAAGTGCCATTTTTATAAGCACAATCCGGAGCCCACATAAATCCTCCTTCTTTGCGTCCCCATGGCACCTGATCGGAGTTTAATATCTCTCCATGATCCGTCCATGTCACCATATCATCGGTTGAAAACACATGATAACGATCCATCAAATCACAACCTCGCGGAGGTGCTATATCATGGGAAGCATATACGTACAGACGTCCGTCTTCCCAAACATGAGCCGAAGGGTCTGCTGTGTACATATGCCGGATGAAAGGATTCGGAGTTGCCGGATTCAGGCTGGTATTAAAAGCTATCGCCTTTTCTTTGCGCAGAACCTTAGCGGCTTCACCAACCAGTTTCAGATAATGGTCACTTTCTACTCCTTCCTCGATAGGAACGAATGTACTTTTTCCTGTCGGAACTTCCTTTGCACATTTAAAGATAGCCGTCCCCTCATCAATTTCGTCAAACATAGCTACATAAATCATTTCGGCACCCGCCCGGATAGCTCCCATCATCTGTTTCCAAAGAAAAGAGCCTTTATTGCGGGGGATAAATGAATTATGATCTTTACCTTTCATATTCCCCCAGGAGAAACCCGGAAAAACCAACGGTACATAATCAACCTGATTCTTTTTCGCCCACTGGATATCTTCTTCCACCAACTTCTGATATTTCGGATAAGTGGTTTCATTGTAACGTCCCACGAACCAAGGCATCACAATATCGCATTTTCTGATAAGCTCATGCAACCTGGGATCTGATTCCGTATCCCCTTTCAGCTCCCGCCATTGGGTAGGTACTCCAAGCATCACACTAAATCCCTGTGATTTTAAGCCGTCGATAATATGTGCAGCTTCTTTCAATCCATAACGGCGATTATCATTAAATCCCACACCCCATACAGTTACCAGCGGTTTACCATTGTGATACAGATAAGAAGGGTTTTTCGCATGATTTTTTAAAGAATGGCGTTGCGCAATTTCCGCAATGTCTTTGAGCAACAGTTTTTCTTCTCCAGGCTGCATCCCGCTCAAGTCATACATCACACAAATAGCCCGTTCATATTTATTAGCAGCTTTCATTGCCGAATTCAATACTTTATTAAAATGCTTCAATCCGCTTTCATTCCGGATTTCTGCGATAAAACGCTGCATGAACACTCCATCCAGTCCATACTCTTTCATCCATCTGAAATGAACATTGACAGTCGACTCGTCATGAGAAGAAAAGACGGATGCAGGCTTACCATCCGCAAAAGTAAAATCCGTTTTATAGAGTTTCTTATACTCCGATACCTCCGGCCAAAGATCTACGGAACACGATCCCGGACGAAATCCTTCACGACCATTGTAATGATGCCAGCCACGGCCGGAACCGTCACCAGGGGTGTTGAACCACCCCTGATAACCAGCCATAACCAATCCTTTGTAAGAATTGTACTGTTTCCTGCCGCCGGACTGTGCCATTATCCCTATTGAAAACAATAAATAGACCAATAACCAATTCAACCTTTTTACCATGTTATTTCTTTGTTTTTCATGTTATACCATTAAGTCCTTAAAACTATTTTCAGCAAAGTAAAGAGGCACCCCTTAATAAATTCCACAAAAGTGAATTAATAATGACTTAAAATCGAATTAATCGAGGAAAAAAAAGATAAAGTAGTAGAAATAGATACCTAATTAGGAAAATATTATGGAAATAAAGACCTGTAACCTCTTTGTTTTCCTGAATTTATTTTTCTACTTTTGAAGCAAATCTTTATTCTTCTACTTATGCCAGCAAATAGAAATGCCTTAATCCGTTATAAAACAATTGATAACTGTCTGCGTAATCCTTATCGACGCTGGACGTTGGAAGATTTGGTAGATGCTTGCTCGGATGCTCTTTATGAATACGAAGGCATTGATAAAGGCATAAGCAAACGTACGGTACAAATGGATATACAGATGATGCGTAGCGAGAAGCTGGGTTATAACGCTCCGATTGTGGTGTACGAAAATAAATACTATAAATACGAAGATCCGGAATACAGCATTACACAAACCCCGCTGAATGAACAAGACCTGAAAATGATGTCGGAAGCAGTGGAAGTGTTACGGCAATTTAAGGGTTTCTCCTATTTCACGGAAATGAGCGATATTATCAACCGCCTGGAAGACCATGTCGCTTCTGCCCGGATGAAAACCACTCCTGTCATTGACTTTGAAAAGAATGAATCATTGAAAGGACTGGATTATCTGGATACGATCTATCACGCGATTGTAAACGAGCATCCGATACAGCTCAAATATCGTTCGTTCAAGGCACGTTCCGCTAACAGCTTTATTTTTTATCCTTATCTATTAAAAGAATATCGCAACCGATGGTTCGTTTATGGAGTCAGAGGAAACGGACGGGTTTTGCAAAATTTAGCTTTGGACAGAATACAATCATTGGAAGTTCTGCCACAAGAACATTACATAAAAAATACATTCTTCGATCCGAATACGTTCTTCGACGACTTGGTAGGTGTCACCAAAAACTCCGGAAGCGTAGCAGAGAAAGTTGGTTTCAAAGTAGCGGCAGCCGAAGCACCTTACATCATAACCAAGCCTATACATCGCAGTCAACAACTGGTGGAAAGGCTACCCGACGGAAGCGTCATACTGGAAATTGAAGTCGTAATCAACCATGAGTTAGAACGGGTATTCTTCGGATATGTCGACGGAATAGAAATTCTTTATCCCAAGACATTGGTAGAATTAATGAGTCGGAAATTGGAAAAGGCTGCCAAGCAATATACAAAGTCAAAATGAAAATAAAGCTTTCGCACATTCGTACCCTTCCTTATAAAACTCTGTCAGCTTTTGCACATCTTTCTCTATACGGTCTACAGCTACAGGTTTCAAAGGACGGATAACGACAATCTTTCCCTCATCCTCCATGCGTTCCACCATTTCCAGCTGTTCATTATAAACAGCACACCGGCAACTTAACGCTTCACGCAACTTCGGATATTTCCGGTATACAAACGAAGGGATACGAATATCTTTCGAATCTTTCCGATATCCCCGGTTACGGGTAAGTATCACGACATTTCTCGTACAGCCATCCGCAATAGCTCTTTGCAGAGGTATGGAATCTACGATTCCCCCATCAAGCATAGGAACCTCATCCACATAAGTGATAGGACACACAAAAGGGAGACTGCTGGATGCACGGACAATATCGATCACCCTGCGCCTGTCTTTTTTCTCTTCGAAATAATTGGCTTCTCCCGTAATGCAATTAGTAGTCACCATCACGAAACGTTCCGGTGAAGCAAAATATGTTTCATAATCATAAGGAAGAATGTGTTCGGGGAACTCATTGAACAATAGATCGAAATCCAAAATATTACGCTTTTTGAGCAAATATTTCAGACCGATATAATTGTACTTCTCCAACAAGTCGATATTGCTGTACTTGGCACGTCCCCGTTGCCGTGATGCATACGACAATCCGTTGCACGCACCGGCAGACACTCCTATCACATAGGGAAACCGGATATCATGATCCATAAAATAATCAAGTACGCCGCAGGTGAATACTCCACGCATTCCCCCGCCTTCCAACACTAAACCGGTAGATCCATCTATCTGTAAGTTCTTCATTTTTTCTCCTATCTTCTAATTTCCATTCTCTTTTATACATGCTCTCTCTGTATTTACTATTCATGCATATTTATAACAAAAACAAACGGAAAAGGTAGTTCATTCAGCAAAAATAGTAAATATTTCAACAAAATCTTGTTTTTTTGCTTCAATCTATGTAACTTTAGGCTAACTTAATTGTTTAAGGAGGAAAAAAATTAAAAAGTCCTGCCCGCAGGCAAGCACCATGAGAATACAGTTTGAGATTAAAGAAAATTTGCCGGAAATTATCGAAGAGATCTTACACTCTGATAAGTGGCAAACTTCCGTGAAGGAAGAACTTAGCGGTCGGACGACCGTTGTGATCCGTGACCAAGCGTATGGTTCAGAAGCTACCATTGAAATTTATGCTACATCTATTGAAATCAAAACTGCCTGGTCTAAGTACTCCTATCGTATATTTGTAGCCAACGATATCGTATGGTGCGAATATAACGGTGCCTATCGTGGTCTGTTGGAACAAGTGCTCCTACCTACTATCACTCCTAAAGAAAACCTGCTCAATTCTGACGTAACTGAAAGTTCGCTTTATGGAAATGAGCATAAGAAATTGAGGGAGTATGCAGAAGATAATTTGAAACTGAAACAATTCCGCCGGGAAAACTTCAATGAGCAGAAGAATGGAACCGCACCATTCGATCATCCCAAGCGGGTGTATGATGAGTTTATCAAAGAAGATTATGTAGTTGCACCCAAAGAAGAAGAGAAGAAATAATCTGTACTTAATGCTTTAGTTTGTGCCATCGTATTGGCACAACAGTGCCACCATGTTGACACTATCGTGCCAATGAGGTGGCATGACTGTGCCAACATGGTGGCATTAATACACTACTCCCAAGTTATCCAGGTCAGCCTTTGATATGGCAAATTCATTTCCGGCTTTAATCCGTTCCAGCACTAAATTTCCGATACATTGGGCATCTTGCACCGATTGAAAAGGCTTTTTCCCGGATACAACCGGGATAAAAGGCTGAACGATTATCAAACGCTCTCTCTCATAAATCTTATAACCGTATCCACTACCTTCAATCTGGGTTACTTCCAGCCGATATATGTTTATCGAATGCATATACCCATATATGATTCCCACTAAAAGCAGCAAGACAAAGCAACTAATACCTATTATTTTTTTATTTCTCTTCATATTCATAAGGCTTCAACTCCCAAGTATCATCGTAATAATAAGTAGAAGCTCCTCCCGTAGCTATAATTCCCCGTTTTCCAGTAGAAAAGCATACGGCTTTCGAGCGTGTACTTCCTTCGAAATCTGTCAAATCTTCCCCATCCCAGAGGTCTGTCAGAGGGTCGTAAATCCAATAATTGGAACGATAACTACCACCAGCAGTCTGCGCCATAACAATACTTTTCTAAATTTCAATTACTTACAGACTTGGTGTAAGCCCAGAGTAAGCGAATATTTATTCAATATTGTTTTAACCGTAGGTTTTAGAACTCAATAGCCGCTTGTGCGTCACTAATACTGTGTTGATATACAAATACATAATCTGAAAGTGTAAGCCAACAGTAAGCGGATATTTGTTTAACACGACCTTAGTTTGAGTCTATAGCAGAACCTATTTTGTGGCACATTCTAAATCATAATAGTCAGTGGCATTTTACGCTCTCGTAACCTCACTGCCTATATGCACCAATCAACTTTTACTATAAATTCCAATGCAAGAACAGAATTGATCTAAGTTTCTAGCGACCTTAAATTCTATCCATGTTTTGATTGAATTATATAGAAAGTTGCATTATACCTTATTATTTCATTGTATTCTTTCTTTTAATAGTTCTATGATGGCGTCCTTGTCCTTCAGATTGGAATCAAGGCGAGTTATTTGTGCATTCAGGCTATCTATCTGCTCCTTTAATAGCTTGATAGTGCCGTTCAAGTTTTCCACCTTGGCCTGTTCGGTGGCAAGCTGGGCGGCAAGTCCGCTGTCGCCAATGTTGTTATGGGCATCTCCCCCGTTCAATGCCACTGCCGCGAGATATGCGGATATTTTGGGGTTGACCGGGCAGAACAAGGCGAAAAAATTAAAGTCCAACGCCTTGCAAGCCTTGACAAGCCGTTTGGTCTCCATTGTTTCCCTTTCCAGAAGGCGGTTGATATGCTGTTGGGGGATGCCAAGCCTGCGCCCAAGCTCGGACTTTGAAAGGCCGAGTTCGTTGCGGCGTTGGTCAATAGCCTGCCCCACATGTACGTCTTTAATGTCTATATTCATGGGTCAAACCTTAAATTGCAATATTAAATCAACAATTGTCAAACAAATATTTGGCTATATAAACCTTTTTATGTTATTTTGCCGATTATACAAATTGGATTATCGACTACAAAGTTAAACATTAATCATTAAACAAACAAATATTATGGCAGAAAACATGGAAAAAATCCGCCCTGCGCTTGTCGCACTCGAAGTTGGCGATGAAATCACCTTCCACATTTCCCGACTGAAAAGCGTCCGAACCCAAGCCTCAGAACTTGGTGCCATCTACAACCGTCAGTTCAAGACACGGACGGACAGGGAGAAACAGACCATTACCGTAATGCGTACCTTGTAAATCCTGGGTCTATGCAGTTCCTTCAGTTTTTAGACCGCCTAATCCCTTATGACACATTTCTGAACGACCTTGCGGCAAGGATTGTCAAGTATCTGAAATCCGACAATGCCGATCCGGAATTTGTCAGCCAGAGAAAGGCTTATGAGATGTTCGGCCGCCGGAATGTCGAAAGATGGAGACGGCAAGGGAAAGTGGTGTGCTACAAGAGACCCGGAAAAGTGGAATACAGGACGGCTGACCTCCGCCTCCTGCAACGCACGGTTCAGGACTATTTCGATAACACTTCTTCTGATATAAACGGAAATGGTTTAGATGCAAAGAAATAAGAAAACAATATCAGGATATGCCTATCCTGTAATTCATAAGACATACGGAGCAGGCATACGATAAAACATTACAGCGGATGAGAGAATTAGTGCCAACATGTGACCCGGAAGGGGTTTATTCGGTCAAGCGTACTTGCGCGGAACTGGGTGTCAGTTACAAGACGCTTAGAAAATATAAGGAAAGCGGCTATATCAAGCCGCTTAATCCCGATAATGCCAGCCGGCCCAAATACTCCGGCCAGTCCATAATTGACTGTTGGAAACTCCTGACCACCTTATGATAAGCGAGTCAACAATCAACAAGGTCAGGGAGCTTGCCATCGAGGATGTATTGGAGCCGTATGTCAGGCTGTCAAGGAAAGGCTCGACCCTGATGGGCATTTGTCCGTTCCATGAGGAGCGGACTGGTTCTTTTTCTGTCAGTCCGGGAAAGAACCTGTTCCACTGTTTCAGCTGCAACCGTGGCGGCGATGCCATCACATTCATCATGGAGAAAGAGAACCTTTCCTTCATGGAAGCCATCGAGTTCCTGGCCAGACGGCATAACATTACTATTGAGTATGTGGAAGGACAGGACAAGGAGCAAGTCGCAAAGATTCAGCACAAGGAAACGCTTCTTGTCACACTCGGCCATGTACAGGACTTTTTTGTAGGTAGCCTGCTGATGCCGGACAGTGACGAAAGCCGCCTTGCCCGTGAATATGCTTACGGAAGATGGCCGGAAGAGTTCTGTTCGGTCGCAGGCATCGGGTACGCGCCGCGTGACGGAGGCGCGTTCATGGAGTTCTGCCGGACAAAAGGGCTGGACGAGGATGCGCTTTTCGAGCTGGGTCTGTTCCGGCGTGGAGATGACGGCTATGTATATGCCATGTTCAGACACAGGATAATGATTCCCATACGCAACAGGTGGGGACGCATCATCGCTTATACCGCCCGTTACATCGGGAATAACCCAAAAGCACCGAAATATCTCAATTCGCCAAACAGTGCGGTCTATGCCAAGGGAGAATGTCTGTTCGGCATAGACAAGGCGAGCCGGGAACATAGTGCGGAATACTTCATCATCGTGGAGGGTGCGCCTGACGTGCTGCGTATGCAGTCCATCGGCTACGACAATACCGTGGCCGCATTGGGAACGGCATGGACGGACAGCCAGTTTGAGCGGCTGAAAAAGTACACCACTTCATTATGCTTCATCCCCGATTCCGATGTCTGTGAAGGCAAACCCTTCGGACCGGGATTCGAAGCGGTCATGGCAAACGGGACAGCCGCTGTCAGGAAAGGTTTCCATGTAACCGTAAGAGAACTGCCGTTTGCCGAAATCCCCGTCGGTGAAAACGGCTGGGATGTGAAACCTGGAAAGAACGATGCAGACAGTTTCATTCATAGCCGGGAGGATTACACTTCACTGAAAGAAAGGCTGTTTATTGTCTGGCTGGCACAGAAACGCTTTCTTGTTGCGGACTCTTTGGTGGAAGAACGGAAATGCGTGTCAGAGATAGCCGACCTGATGCGCTATGTGAAAGACCAGCTGATATTCAATCTGTGCATTGATGAATTGGCCAGAATCTACGGAAAAGCCAAACTGTGGCGTGATGCCGTAACACAAGCCCGTGGCGAGGCGCGGAAAAGGCAGGACAAACTCACACCAATGGACGAAAGGCAGCGTGAAGCGGAGCTGCTTCGCCAGCACGGGCTGTTCATCCGGGAGAACTGTTATTACGCCACCGGAGATGATGACGAGGAGCCGTCAAGGATTTCCAATTTCATCATGGAACCACTGTTCCACATCGAGGACGAGAACAACGGCACACGCATCTTCCGTATGCGTAATACATATAATATATGCCGTGTCATTGAGCTGAGAGAGTCCGAACTGTGTTCGTTGAACAGCTTCCAGCAGAAAGTCGGCTCCGTAGGCAACTATGTATGGCTGGCCAAGATAGACAAGCTCAACCGTGTTAAGGAATATCTCTATTCCAAAACCGACACGGCAGAACGCATAAGGAAATTAGGATGGAACGCCACAGAAGGCTTCTTCGCCTTTGGCAACGGGCTTCTTGCTGATGGAAAATTCCAAGCTGTGGATGACCTCGGCATTGTCCGTGGTGTCAGCGGAAAGGCGTACTACATTCCTGCCATGTCCAAAATCTACATTCATAACCCGGAGATTTTCCAGTTTGAGCGTCTGATGATGCACGAGAACCGTAACGGCATAAAGCTATACGACTATGTAAAACAACTGATGGATGTATTCGGAGAGAACGCCACCGTTGCTTTCTGCTATCTGCTGTCCACCCTGTTCCGGGATGTAATCTTCCGCCGCACGAGGCATTTCCCTATTCTAAACCTCTTTGGTGAAAAGGGAACAGGAAAGACAACGCTTGCCACTTCATTGCAGGCGTTTTTCCTGCACGGTGTTGACCCTCCCAACCTCGGTGTCACTTCCGTACCGGCCATGAATGACCGGGTTTCACAGGCGGTCAACACACTCGTAGTGCTTGATGAATACAAGAACGACCTCGACATCCGTAAGATAGCCTATCTGAAAGGCCTTTGGGGAGGCGGTGGCCAGACAAAGAAGAATACGGGTACGGACGGCATGGCGGCACAGACCATCGTCAGTACAGGTGTGGTACTTTGTGGACAAGACAAGCCCACACAGGACATGGCACTTTACACCCGTGTCCTGTTCCTCGCCTTTTCCAAGACCTCGTTCAGCCAAAGGGAGAAAAGCCGCTATGAAGATTTGGTAGCCCTGTGCAACTTGGGACTGACCCACCTGACCATAGAGATACTGAATCACCGGGAGTTGTTCGAGAAGAATTTTTCGGACACCTATTCCATCGTGAAGCGGGAACTGGCCGCCAAGATGGAAGACGAGACGATACATGACCGAATTTTCGGCAACTGGGTGATTCCTTTGGCCACGTTCCGCACGTTGGAAACCGTGCTGGATGTGCCTTTCAACTATACCGACCTGTTCGATACCGCCGTCAAGGGAATGCGCGTCCAGAACGAGCTTGCCCAGGAAAGTTCCGAAGTTGCCGATTTTTGGAACATGTTGCAAGGCTTCCAGACAATGGGCAAATGTGTGGAAAAGGCGCATTACCGCATCCGTTACCTGAAGAGCTTCCGTCCGTTGGCTGCCAAGGAAGAAATCGAGTTCATGGAGGCCCGTCCCATTCTCTACCTGAACATGGCAGCCGTTGCCTCCCTGTTCAACAGCCGTAACCAAAATACCACGGCCAACCGCTCCAACTGGTCAACCATCATGTCCTACCTCAAATCGCATCCGTCATTCCTTGGGCTGAAGCAGGACAGGTTCACCATACTCCTGCCAAATGGTCTGCCTGACTATACGATAGAGATGTCTAGTGGCGAACAAGTCAGGAAAATAAAGGTCAACCGTCCGAAAGCGTTGTGTTTCGACTACTTACAGTTGAAGGAAGCCTTCGGTTTAGAATTGGAAATGGAAGTTGTTGTCGACACGGAGGTTTTGGATATTGAATCCGATAAGCCAAACATCAATGCGGATGAACTGCCACAAGGAGAATTGCCATTTTAATGGATATGTGGCCTACAGGCGTTTCGAGAAGCATTTTACCGCAAAAGTATCGATCAAAATAGCGCAAAAATACCGATTGAAATGCCGCAAAATACTCGGTTGGCCCAATGCTGAATAGGTCAAACTAAGGAAATAAATCAATTTAGTAGATATGAAAATCAGGCTATCTTTACTAAATACGGAAGAAAACTTGTATATTTGCAAAAAATCAGCAAATAACAAGGTTAAATATATGATTCTCGAATTTTGTGTCAACAATTTCCTGTCTATAAAGGATGAGCTTAAACTATCCTTCGTGGCCACTACGCTAAAGGAATCCCTTTCGGAACCTAACGATGTCATTCCGCTTTCCGACATGGGATTGTCCCTTGTGCGCAGTGCGGTGATTTACGGGGCAAACGCTTCAGGAAAAACAAATGTGCTGAAGGCCATCGCTTTTTACAAGCGTTTCATCATGGATTCGTTCAAGAACAGCCAGGCTGGTGAAAGCATAGACGTGGAGAACTTCCGCCTGAACATTTCCACCGTCCATGAGCCGACCACGATGGAGGCCACTTTCGCCGTCGGTGAATACATCTACCGTTACGGCTTTGAGGTGGACCCAAAAGCCATACATGCCGAATGGCTTTACCGCCGTATGAACAGGAAACGTGCCAAGGAGGTAGAGATATTCTACCGCGAAGGGGAAACAACCACCGTTCATGCCAAAAGCCCGTTGATACAGGATTTGGTCAACAAGAAAATGGTTCGCGGCAACGCGCTTCTTCTCTCTACTGCAGCCCAGTTCAACGAAACGACCGCCGTCAATATCCTGCATTGGCTGGGCGACACACAAGTCCTGTTCTGTAGCGAGGACGAGAAAATGTGGTCGCAAGCCATCAGGCATCTGGACGATGAGAAAATGCGTGAGCGTATAGTTCGTTTCGCCAAATATGCGGATTTGGGCATAGACAGCATAGCCAAAATTGACAACCGCATCGTAAGCAGCCATCGTCAGTACGATGATGAAGGAAAAGCGACCCATAATGTAGCCTTTTCGTTTAACGGAAACGAATCCGAGGGAACCATCAAATATTTCTCTTTGGCATATCCTATCATAGACGCGCTGGACAATGGCAAACGTCTGGTAGTGGATGAGCTTGACTCCAAACTCCATCCGTTGCTTGTGCGCAAGATTATCACGCTTTTCAACTCGGCGGAGACAAATCCCAAAGGAGCGCAACTGCTGTTTACCACTCATGACACGTTCCTGCTCAGTGCAGGTCTGTTCCGCAGAGACCAGGTATGGTTCACTCAAAAGGATAGTTTCGGCGCGACAGAAGCCTATTCGCTGGCCGAGTATAAAGTGCGTGGCAGTTCACCTTTCGAGCGGGATTACCTGCAAGGTAAGTTCGGTGCCACGCCCATTATAGGTGATATGGAAACAATATTTACGGCGGAGGGATGACCATGGGAAAGACAAAAAAGAAAGACCATCGTTCCGCTTCATTGACACGCCGCCAAAGCACGAGAGAAGTAAAGCAGTCGTTTCTCATCGTGTGTGAAGGTGTCCGTACGGAACCGGATTATTTCAAGGCCTTCAGAATGACCGCCGCCACGGTAAAGGCGGTAGGCCAGGCTATGAACACGACCAGTCTTGTGAGCAAGGCCATTAGTATCCGTGACGCCGACCAAAAGAAGAAGCGGACTTATGACCAGTGCTGGGTAGTGTTCGACAAGGACGATTTTCCTGCAAAGGACTTCAATGAAGCCATTACACTGGCCGAAAAAAACGGTTTCAAGGTGGCCTATAGCAACCAGGCGTTTGAATATTGGTTCCTGCTGCACTTCAATCTCTACAAAGGGGCGTTGCACAGGAACAGTTATGCCGACATGCTGTCAAGGCTTTCAGGAATACCCTATTCCAAGACGGAAGGATTCGGGGCTATTATGTATAACCGATTGCTCCACTTGCAGTCGCAGGCCATTAAGAATGCCTCTGCCGTTCTTGCCGATGTCTCACATGGTAATCCGGCTATGGAAGAATCTTCCACTACCGTACATCTGTTGGTAGAAGAATTGAACAAGTTTATCTGATTATGCTCGTTAAGGTCATCCTATGGATGGCCTTTATTTTTATGGCATATTTCAAAATATAATCTGCACACATTTCAGGATTGACGTTGTTGAAAAGATACAAGTTGCATCGTATCAGTTACTTGCATCAAAAACGATGCGTTGACAAACGTTGACAAGCGTTGACGCTTTTGAAAATCCTATGAATTTTGTAGCCAATGGTTGACAAAAACACACGTATCTATATTTATTCTTATTTCTATAAGAAAAAAAGATAAAGTATTGAATAATAATCATTTCTGGTAAGCTGTATAATCAAGTTTGTACATTGGCTTTCTTGTCAACCTTGTCAACGTTGAAATATATATGCCTATCTGTTTTTTAGATTTTTGTCCCGTTGCCATTTCATGTAAAGATGATTACCTTTCTGAACAGACGGACACATATTCCCTGAAAATCCTACAAACTACGTGGTATTCCCATGTTTAACCTGTTTCATTTTGATTTTCGGCATTGTATCTTTAATGCCAAAACAAAGTGGATATGGATATATGCAAACATTTTTCAGAGATAAAGCCGGAACAGTCGTATTCGGTAAGCGATGCGGCGCGTTTTCTCGGCATACACCGGTGTACCATCTATGATTACATTACCCATACGGAAAGGCCGTTGCCGTTCTTCCGGATGCAGGACAACCAGAGAATACAATTTCGTGGTGATGACCTGATTGCCTACAAGACTGCCGGCCTACCGAAGAAAGGGCGCAAACGGAGATAGGATGAAAATTTCATAGCCTGCCACACCAATAGAGATATAGCAGGCCATGTTTGTATTCGTGGTCAATCTGCCAGCCCCCTGACCGCTTCAAGCAGCTTACAGACCATACCCTCCGCCGCTTCCATGTCGGCCAGCACATCCTTCATTCGGTAGGGTGCGCCGTTTTTGCCGTGTCCGTTGCTGTCCAGCCACAGATAGGCTTCCGCATCTGCATCAAAACCCTCGTAATACTCTTCCATGTCGTCGACCAGACTTTCAAGGCTGCGTCCTTGCATAGTGGCCGAAGAGAAGAAATCCTGTCCGGCAGGAGTGAATTGGGAAAACTTAAAGATGACGATATTCTTGTCCTGATGCTTCTCTGCATCCACATGCCATCCGTTTGTCTCTGCACATTGTATGACTTCTTTTATAATCTTGTTTCTCGTTCGCATGGTTATTGATGTTTTTGTCAGCCGTGGCACTCGGTTGATTGCACCACGGCTGACGGGTTGTCTAATCTTCAAATCTATCTAGGAACTGCTGCAGACGGAAGTCCTGCAAGTTCTTTAACGGCGTAGGAGTAAAATTCTCTTGTTGCCTTACTTGTAGCTTACCCAAGCCTTGTGCCGTAAGGTCAAGCTCCACTTCCGACAATTCGTTAAGAGAGATATAGCCGTATTCATCCTCCGCAAGTCCTACCACGATGCCAAAGAGGATAGTGTCGTTCCCTTCTCTCTCGCCTTCAAGGATGAACCAGCGTACCGCTCCAAGAGCGAAGATAGCACGGCAAACAGCTTCTTTTCCCTTGCCGTCCTGGGAATAAAGGGGATAGCCTTCCAAGGCCTCCTCCAACCGGGGTGTCATCAGTCTGCACATATCAGTCAAATTCTATTTCGTCGTCATACACTTCTATTTCCGCTCCGCTGCTGAACTGCACGATAAAGCCTTTTGCAGTCCTGCCCACGATAGTTCCGCGATGGTAGCCACGCCACGGTGTGACCAGTTCGCATTGCTGCCCGTATTCTGGAAAATCCGTCTCATACATAATTGAAAATTTTTAGATGGTTGCCTGATAATAAATTCTTGGCTCAGTGGAAACATTGTAGATGTAGCTGCCGCAACGTATCAACAGGCAGTCTCTGCCATAGTACAGCCGTTTCATGCCCCTGACGCTTCCGCTCTTGTGGAAGTTGGGAAAGCGGTCTATGCCCACTCTCCGGCCTTGCTCGATAGTCATTCTTCTTGTCCGCATAATTTCTTGTGTTTTAAGGGTTGGTGAAATCTGATACTTTTCCCTTTTGTGAAGCTCCTTTGAGCTTCTTGGTCGGGAAGACCGTTTTACGTGCAAATGGCCACTGCGGACACAAAGGAGAATAAGGCAAGTATGAGGCCGGAGAGTGCGGACGGAATACCCCAATTTTAGAGGAACGAGAAAATTTGCGGAAGGCTTCCGTCAAGCCCTCCAGCCGAAAGCCCATGGCGGTGCTTGACATTTCTCCCGTCCGCAGTAGTTTTGCACGGTAAAACGTACCCGGCCAAGATGCCCGAAGGTGGCTAAGAAAAACCCCATAAAGCAAGTCCTATTTATAGGATAGCATTCAAGCCTAATCTGTTTTCCAAAGACCGTTGCCATTGTGAGAACCTGCGAAATGGAGTGTAGCGGAGTCTTGCAGGCTCTCTCTATGGCAGCGGATTGGGGGGTGTCCCAACCAATAGCAATGTACTTTCAGTTGTAACTAACTTGGTGTCGCAGACATGGAGTTAGACAAATGGCTTAAATGTCGTTACATACTTTTAGAAAATGATTGACCTACAAAATAATGCATTCTGATTTTCAAAAATAAGAGAAGTCATGTAAGATGGTCGGTTCATTGCAATATATGTTAAATATCAGATATTAAACACGTTAATTCAATAAAAATGATTATCTTAGCAAATTAAAAAGGTGTGATAGTGCTAAGACGCAGAAATACACCATAGAATTGATTAAATACTAAATTGAATGAACTAAATCGTAGTTGAGATAGGTTGTATTTCTTTATCTGGCAACTACATTGGAACACTATTGGTTATAAACAAGATGACATTTAACGAAATACTAAATAAATTTAGGTCGGAATCCTTTACCCAAAAGGATAAAGGCACACAGTTTGAACGGTTGATTCGCTCTTGGTTGCTTTCCGACCCTCGATATTCAAACCTCGCAAAGGTGTGGTTGTGGGAGGATTTTCCATGCCGCAATGACCTTGGCGGAAATGACACTGGCATCGATCTTGTCGCAAAGACCGATGACGGTGACTATTGGGCAATCCAGTGCAAATGTTATAAGGAGGACGCTGTAATAGACAAGCCTGCTGTTGATTCTTTCCTTGCGACTTCAAGCCGTCAATTCAAAGACCCGGAAACATTTCAGACAACTTCTTTTGCAAGACGTATGTGGATTTCCACCACAAACCATTGGGGAAAGAACGCCGAGGAATCCATACAAAACCAAAATCCGCCATTAAATCGTGTCGGGTTAGTTGATTTGCAGAACTCACCTGTCGATTGGCAGCTTCTTATTGATGGTCTTAAAGGCAAAGAGGCTATGCTGCCTGGAAAACAACCCCGTGAACACCAGCTACGCGCCATGTCCGCAGCTCATGAGTATTTTCAGACACATGACCGAGGAAAGCTCATTATGGCTTGTGGTACAGGCAAAACTTATACTGCACTCAAGATTGCGGAAGAAATGCTGCCGGACAAGGGACTGGTTTTATTCATGGTGCCATCCATTTCTCTACTTGGTCAAACCTTGAACGCATGGTGTTCGGATGCTGCAAAACCAATAAAGGGAATTTGTATTTGTTCCGATAGTCGTGCTTCAAGAAAAATCAAGAAAGACTTTGATGATACACAAGACAGCGTAGTAGACCTTGCTGTTCCTGCTACGACAAACTCCAAAAGCATTGCCAAACAATTAAAGCAATATCGTAATCATGATGGGCTGACTGTTGTGTTTTCAACCTACCAGTCCATTGAGGCTGTCCATGATGCGCAAATAGAAACGTTGAAAGAGACAAGTGGCACTTACGGAACATTCGATTTGATTGTTTGTGACGAAGCTCACCGTACAACAGGTGTCAAGTTGTCTGATAGGGACGAAAGCAATTTCACAAAGATACATGACGCTGATTATATAAAAGGACACAAACGCCTGTATATGACGGCTACTCCGCGCTTATATGGCCAGTCCGCTAAAATCAAGGCGTCAGAGAAAGATGCTATTCTATGTTCCATGGATAACCCCAAGCTATACGGAGAAGAATTTTTCCGTGTAAACTTCTCATATGCGGTTGAGCATGGACTTCTTACTGACTACAAGGTACTTGTCCTTACAGTCAATGAAAATGACCTTCCTGAAAATGTCCTTACTGACATAAAAAGTCCTGAGAAGAAAGAACTTAATTTTGATGATACATCCAAACTTATTGGTGTAATCAACGGCCTTTCAAAAATAATCCGAGGCGATAAAAATGTAACATGGGATGCAGATCCCACGGTAATGCACAGGGCGATAGCGTTCTGTTCTGCAATAGGTGATGCACAAACACCAGGAACGTCTGTGAATACGGCGAAAGTTCTGCCTGCTATTTGTGAGAAATACCGTGATTCCATATCGGCAGAAGAAAGGGAACACGTTGTAGAGGTACAAGCACGCCACATAGATGGCTCTATGAACTCACAGACACGTAACGAACAGTTATCATGGCTTGCAGAAGAAAATATCGGGGAAAACGAATGCCGCGTGTTGACCAATGTTCGTTGTCTGTCTGAAGGCATAGATGTTCCGGCTCTTGATGCGGTGCTGTTTCTTTCTTCACGCAATTCGCAGGTTGATGTTGTGCAGTCAGTGGGGCGTGTAATGAGAAACTTCCGAAAGAATCAACCTGGAGAAAAGAAATACGGATATATAATCATACCGATTGTTGTACCTTCTGACGTGAAACCGGAAGATGCACTTGACAACAATGTATATTTCTCTACTGTATGGAGCATTCTCAATGCCCTTCGTTCACATGATGACCATTTCAATGCAGAAGTAAACAAGATTGCTCTTAACAAAAATAAATCTTCAAAGGTTGTTGTTGGCGGTCCTGGAATAGGGCACAATGCCATTTCAGACGGTCAAGATCAACAGGATGCCCAACATTTGGAAGATGCGGAAGTAGCAAGGCAACTTGAATTGCGTTTCGGTGAAATGCAGTCGGGTATTTATGCCAAACTCGTGGAAAAGTGCGGAGATCGTCTTTATTGGGAAAACTGGTCTAAGAAAGTCGGTCTCATTGCAAAGAAATTCATTGAGAGAATATCTAAACTCGTCACAAACGTACCTGAGTTAAAGAAAGAATTTACTGTATTCATCAAGGGCTTGCAAAACAACCTCAATCCCTCTGTGGATGAAGGGCAAGCGATAGAAATGCTCGCCCAACATCTTATATCCCAACCCGTCTTTGATGCCTTGTTTCAAGACTACAATTTCATCAATAACAATGCTGTTAGCCGCTCCATGCACCGTATGATAGAGTTGCTAATAGAAGTAGGCGGATTTGAGAAGGACACAGTGGAGCTTGAAGAGTTTTATGAGTCTGTACGTGTCAATGTCGGAAACATAGACAATCTTGAAGGCAGGCAGACTATCATCAAGAACCTATATGAAAAGTTCTTCAAAGGAGCTTTCCCTCTAACAGTTGAAAAGCTCGGCATTGTTTACACTCCGATTGAATGTGTTGACTTCATTATCCATTCGGTCAATGACATACTCGTAAAGGAGTTCAACACTTCTCTGTCAGATGAAAATGTCCACATTCTTGATCCCTTTACAGGAACAGGCACATTCATTACGCGCTTGCTCCAATCCGGATTGATAAGGAAAGAGGATATGGAACGAAAATATCTTAATGAAATACACTGCAATGAAATAGTATTGCTTGCTTACTATATCGCGGATGTAAACATTGAGGCTGTGTACCATGACATTATGCGTCCAGACCATTACGTGAACTATAACGGAATCTGCCTGACAGACACATTCCAGCTTGCGGAATCAGACCAACCGTCATTCTCTCAGGAGTTCTTTCGTGAGAATTCAGAGGGCGTTTTGCAACAGAAAAAGGCTCCGATACGAGTTATTATAGGAAATCCACCATATTCAGTAGGACAAAAGTCAGCTAATGATAATGCGCAGAATCAATCTTATCCTATTTTAGATTCTCGTGTTGCTGATACTTATGCCCAAAAAAGTATTGCAAGTTCTGTAAAAGCATTATACGATAGTTATATAAAAGCCTTTCGTTGGGCTTCTGATCGCATCGATAATAATTCTGATGGAGGTGTAATAGCTTTTATCAGTAATGGTGCGTGGTTAGATGGAAGTGGAATGGATGGTATGCGCAAGTGTTTGGAAAAAGAATTTACATCTATTTACGTGCTGAATCTGCGTGGAAATCAACGTACATCGGGAGAATTGTCACGTAAAGAGGGTGGTAAAATCTTTGGCAGTGGTTCGCGTACCCCCATTGCCATCACATTCCTTGTTAAAAATCCGACTAAGAAAGGACAAAAGGCAACTATCCATTACCATGACATTGGCGACTACCTTACACGTGAGCAGAAGCTCAAAATGGTAAAAGACTTTCGTTCTATTACCTCACAGAAATTAAATTGGCAGATTATTACCCCGAATGAAAAGGCTGATTGGATAAATCAACGTGATGGATTATTTGATACCTTAATACCGCTTTATCCAAGAAAAAAATTTGATTTACAAAGCAAAAGTTTTTTTTCTACCTATTCTTTAGGTACAGCCACTGCTCGTGATGCTTGGGTATATAATTATGGATTAAGTCACCTACGTGATAACATGAAGAAAACCATGGCATTCTTCAATGACGAAAGTTCACGTGTTAAAAAAAATCCTGATATTGAATTGTCCTCTCAAAGTTGCTTCATTAGCTGGAATGATTCCCTTCAAGCTCTTTGCTATGAAGGGAGCAAACAGTATTATAATGATTCGTATGTAGTGAATGCATTATATCGTCCATTTACAAAACAATTCTTATATTTTCAAAAAGAATGGATTCAACGACCATATCAGATGCCAAGATTATTTCCTGCAACTATGACAAATATAGCCATCGGAATAAGTGGAATTGGGCATCAAAAACCTTTCTCTACAATCATATCGGGCAACATTGCTGATTTGCAAGTCGTAGATAAAGGACAATACTTTCCATTATATTTTTATGAGGAACGAAAACAAGTTCAAAAAACTCTTTTCGATGATGCAACTTCCGAAGAACTATTTGTTCGTAGGGATGGAATAACAGACTGGATTCTTAAAGAAGTGCGTAGTCGTTTTGGCAATTCCAAATCCATAACAAAGGAACATATCTTCTATTATGTCTACGGCATACTCCACTCTCAACAATATCGTGAACGTTTTGCATCAGATTTGAAGAAGTCTCTGCCGCATATACCAATAGTTGAGAATGTGGAGGACTTCATGGCTTTCTATAAAGCAGGAAAGGCATTGGCAGACTTACATCTCAATTATGAACTTGTGCCTGCGTCGCCGGACGTAACGGTTAAAATAATGGATGCTATTTACAAGGATGCCACGAAAGATGATGTAGGTTATACAGAATACGATCACTTCTCTGTGAAAAAGATGGTATTCCCGAAAGTTCGTAACGAAGCGGGGAAACTTGTTCCGGACAAATCACGTATTACATATAATAGCAATGTTGTTATAGAGGATATTCCTGCTATAGCATATGACTATGTGGTCAACGGGAAATCTGCGATTGAGTGGATTATGGAACGATATGCTGTCACACAGGACTCAAAATCACTAATAGTCAATGACCCAAACGATTGGAGCAAAGAACACAATAAGCCAAGATACATTTTGGACTTGTTGCTTTCTGTGATAAACCTTTCTGTTCAATCGGTAGAAATCATCAACTCACTACCCAAACTCACATTTGATTACATAAAGCCTAAAAACTAAAATATATATTCTATGGCACTATCAAAAGAAATGATACTAACCCTCCAACAGTTGAAGGGTATTGGCAATAAAACCATATTCAAGATATGCGAAAGCGAGAATTCATCAATATCTGATATTGATGAAGTGTATGATGTTCTAAAAAAACAGAAAGGGAAGAAATTTGAAAACCTTGTCAAGGATGACATCATGGACGCGAATAGCTATGCCAAACGTATTATTGAGAAGAGCGAAGAAGCCAACATTGGACTAATCTCATATTATGATGCTGGTTATCCAGATATTCTTAAACGTACAATAGATGAAGAAGGGAGATTAGATCCCCCATTACTCTTATGGTACAGAGGTGATATTTCCATAATAGAATTGCCTGCAATAGCTGTTATTGGAACACGTGAAGCGACTCCCGAAGGAATAAGTGGTGGTACATATATTGCCGGTGAATTTGCCAAACAAGGTTTCAATATTGTATCGGGATTAGCAATAGGCTGTGATACCTGTGGACATCGAGGGGCGTTGAATGTTGGAGGGAAAACGACAGCCTTTCTAGCCAATGGGTTAGATCACGATTCTATTTATCCATCTGAAAATCAAGAATTGGCAGAGGAAATAGTAAACAAAGGGGGATTATTGCTTTCGGAATACTCTATCGGACAAACTGTGAATAAGTATTCTCTCGTTGCAAGAGATAGATTGCAAGCAGGGCTTTCACTAGCAACATTAGTCATCCAAACAGGCATCAAGGGCGGAACTATGCACGCCGCCATAACTACCTTAAAAGCAGAAAAACCCCTTTATACGATGAAATTCAAAGACGAATCAATAAACAATCATGAAAAGTGTCTTGGTAATGCCCACCTTGTAAAACAAGGAGCAAAATTCATTTCAGGGAAAGACAATATCATAGAAATATGTAGGCAAATATTAGCGTACTGGAATTGAAAAACTACAATTATTGATTAGTCATATGAGGAACATCATCTTTGATTTGGATTTGACCCTTGTTGATACAACCGTTGTTGAACAAGCAAGGCACGAAAGGAATTGGGCACTTGCCTATTCTTTAATTCCACAATGTGTATTGTACGATGGCATTGAACATGTGTTTGAGATTATTCGTAAGTTTAAGATTAACACGGCCATTGTAAGCACCTCTCCACGACTTTACGTAGAGAAAGTAATACAACATTTCAACATTCCTGTTGAAAACATAGTCGCGTATCATGATGCAAAACCCATAAAGCCACATCCTGCTCCAATGCTAAAAGCATTGGAATTGATGGGTGTATCCGCAAAAGACACTATATCATTTGGTGATAGAGTGATTGACATACAATCGTCTAATTCTGCTGGGATAGAAAGTGTGGCTTGCTTTTGGGGGACAAAAGAGAAAGGAGAGTTGCTACGTTCCGGCTACTCTCATGCTATTGTTAGACCAGAAGAAATTTTGACTTTAATAAGATAGAAAATATGGGCTTTTTCGACTCCATTAGACATGCTTTTAATCCTGAAATCAAAGAGACATTTGATTATCTATATAGGAATTACTATAAGGGGTTAAAATCGTATTGTGAAACTAGTGGTATTAACACCCACACTAATGGTTATCATATACAGATTACACGCATAAATTTATCAAATCCTTCTTATTCAGACATGAAACGGATTTATGATGCCAAAGATACAATTATTAAAATTCATAAATTGATTATAGAAGGGGAGCAAATAGATGCAGATAAAAAAGAGTTGAAAAAGTTGCAGAGTTTATATCCTCATGCGTTCGTTTTCTTCTGTAATGAATGTCTAGGTGGTGTAATATATGACAGATCTATTAAAATGCCAGGAGAAAAGAAAAACTTGTACAAATCAGATGTGTACGAAAAATCTCCTTTTGCACTTAATTTTGGTAACAAGGGATGTTATTATGGCAATCAATTTTCACCGATACCTAATAACCAAAGAAACGCATCATTATATTTGAACTCGAAAAAAACACCCTACCTAACAGAGCCTAAATCTATTGAGGATTTAATTTATCCCGACATTAAAAAATTACTTACACGCCGAAATCAATTTGCATCAAAAGAAAAAGAAATTATTGACAAATTAGAATCTGAAGACATTCAAGAAAAATTCGAAGAAGTAGTTCTTGGAAATAATAGAAGATCCAAATATTACAAGGATTTTTTGACTTCAAAAGGATGCAAGGAAAATGATTTCAAATATTTAGTATCGCACTTAAATGAATTGGATCAATTCATCATATGTCTTATTAACGAAAAATATGATTCAATACGCCGAATGTATCCATTGGGTGTTACTAAATATCTAGCGATAACATATTATAAAGAATCAGAAATTGATAAAAAAGAACGAGTAATTAATCATCAAGAGGAAATAAAAAAACTGCAAGAAGCAAAGGAAATATACAATAAACTTAAAGCAAAATATCCTAAAGGGCTTCCTGCCTTTGAAAAATATAATTCTTACAATGACGGAAAAAATTTAGTAGAATTATCCTTGTCGGAAATTATCGAGCGTGAAGACGAAATCGCGAAGTTTGAAAAAAATGCTGATGAAGCCTCCTTCTATGAAAAATGGATACATTCACAAGAGGAATATGCTGCAGAATGTAGAAAACTTGTGCCTAAAACATTTCCAGGTTATGGGTGCTACATTTATGATATACCATTTGAGATTGTAAAAGTAAACGGAGAAAAAGGCCATGGTTCATATAAGGTATGGAATATATTTAATTCCGGATATAGTGAGGATGAAGACGTTGATTTAAGTTATTTTCCTGCCTATAAAAGGAATAAGGAGAATTTACCTAAATTTTATAAGAAACAGTGTTATTTTGTCCAAAGAGTATATGATGGCTTATTGGATTTCATAGAAAAGCTGAAAGAGCTTTATATAAATGATGAGAATATAAAAATATTGTTTGCTATTGATGAACTTTTGACAAAGGATGTGGCAAACTATCATTTCAAATACCTAATGGAACAGCTCAACATAAGGGGTATTCCATATGGATTTATCAATCCATCGCCTATTTCTGTTGAGGATCAAGTTCGTTATGTCATTATTGATTTGATTTCTACTGTCAGTCGAATGAAGGAGAACTGCCAGACTTTAATCAATATCAAAAGAAACTGCCGTCAATACTGTACGAAGAAAGAGCGTTATGACTGTTATTCGGATATAGTATATATTTCTCTACTGAAAGGCTTTGAAAAGGAAGAATTAAAGAAGGCTACAGAGAGAAAAATAAAAGAAGCCGAAAAAAAAGAGGCTGAAAAAATCAAGAGAGAGGAAGAAGAGAGGAAACGTATAGAAGTAGAAAAAAGAAAAGCGGAAGAAGCTGAAAGACTTAGGAAATTTGAGGAAGAAACAAAACGTTTAGAAGAAATTAAAAGGCAACAGGACATCAGCAATTTGAAGTCATGTGTATCTTCGTGGCCACAACCAAGTCGTTCTACTCTTCATTGTTTCTCGCTCTATTACTACTATCCAACGAACTGCGGTTGGGATGTGGATCAAAGAGATTGGGATATTAGAAATCTGATTTGGAATTTCAAAGCAAATCCTAATAAGCCACAATCCTCTTTTGAAATTTCGGTTAGACATGAGCAGGCCATGGATGAAGTCATTCCGCTAATAAAACGAGTGATACAGCGTTATTTTGGAGATAAGACAAGTAAACTAACACTTGTTTGCATACCTTCATCTAAAAGGATTGTAACAGAAAGAAGATATAAAGACTTTTCCGCTAAGTTATGCTCATTAACAGGGATGAGTAACGGATATGATTATGTTAATGTTTCAAGCGAGGGAGAGGCAAAACATCTTGGTGGCTCTGCACAAGCTGAATATACAGTAGATAATTATTATTTCAAAAACAGGTTCGTCATCTTGTTCGATGATGTGATTACATCCGGGCGTTCCATGGAGAATTTCAAATATCTGTTAGATCAAGCTGGTGCAACTGTTATTGCAGGCTTATCTATCGGTAAAACGAAGCATGAACCGCAGATTTCCCATCCGATAGATAATATATAGCGTTAACTAATTATTGTTGTTAAAATAATAACATTATTAGAGGTTATGAATATAGAGCATTACATATTACCTATTGATTGTCCAAACCATGTGGAAGGATGTGGCTTCATTATCAGCGACCTTTTCATTACATCAGGACATATAATCAAGAATGCCGAGAATCCTTCAATTAGAGTGTTTGGAGAAAAGATAAATTTGTCAAATCCTATATTTTTCGATTGCGATGAAAATAACAGCAAGATGTATGACCTTGCTGTTTTTCCAATTCCAGGAGCTATAAGCGAACTTGAATTATATGACGGGAAGATTGAAAATGGAATGGGGTTGCAAAGCATAAGTTTTAGGAATTTAGGAGAAGAAACAGTTGAATGTGAAGTAACTGTTGCTAACGACATCTTCAATGAGGGCAACTACTTTGGAGCATTAACTTCAAAGAATCTCAAAGAAGGAAGCAGTGGCAGTCCGGTTTTAATAGGGAACAAGGTTGTCGGTATCATGACAAGAGGGAATAACAATGGCGTGGATGAGCCTTGTGAACCTGCTCTACCAATCAATTTTTGTATATTCCTTTCATCTCTTGCTATAAAAGAAGTTATATGAACGAGCTAACATCACAATCATCCAATTTACCGCAAAATACCTATAAACCATCAGAGATTATAGGTATTTTTAATTCGATATTGGCGAGACAATCTGTCAATGCGCAAGTGATTTATCTACGAGGAATATACCTTGCTAATCCCCAACAAGGCAACTGGGCGTATTGCTACGATACGCTACGGGATGAGGATGGTCAAGAAGAATTGACTTTACGCATTACTCCACAGTTGCGTGAGAATCTTAAAAACGGCAACTTAGTAGATGTCGGCGGTGTAATTAGTAGGAAGATTACAGGAAAAGGCTACATTCAGATCATACTGAATGTAAGTCGTATTGATATAGTAAAAGATCAAGCTGTAAATGAAACCGAAATAAAAAGAATTGAACTTCGCCAGCGAAAATCAGAACGCGGTTTCAAGAATGTAGACGGAATTATTGAGGGCTTACTCTATACAGACAAACGTCCTAAAATTGCACTTCTATTTGCTCAAACATCAATAACACTGAGTGATTTTGAAGCAGGTGTAAATGCGTCAAAAGCAGCTATTGATTTTGATGAATACAGAGTTAATTTCTCCAATTCCTCTGAGTTTGTTAATCAAATAATACACATCGACAACTTAGGATATGATGTTATTGCAGTAGTCCGAGGCGGTGGCGGTGGTATAGAGAAACTTGATGATTTGAATGTTTTAACTGCGATTGTAGAACTAAAAACCCCTATTATCTGTGCCATAGGTCATGTCGAAGAAAAGCTGTTCATCAAGCAAATCGTGGATAAGGTAGCACCGACTCCAAACGGACTGGGGCAGTATTTTTCCGAAATGGTTGAAAATGTAAATGAAAAGAAAACACATTCAAGAGCTGTTCTAACTGAGCAGATAAAGAAGCAGTTCAAGGAACAAATTGAGGCAGGGCAGAAACAAAACAAAGAGCTTCAAGAAAAACTGCGAATATTGACAGAAAATCAAAAGAAGGCTGCAGAAGTTCAAGAAAAGGCTACAAAGAAGCATAATGAACAAGTTGAAGCTGCAAATAAACAGAATAAAGAATTGCAAGAAAAGCTCCGTTCTCTTACTGAAAATCAAAGGAAGGCAACAGAAACTCAAAAAGAAGCAGACAAAAAGCACAATGAGCAAATAGAGGCAGCCAACAAACTGAACAAAGAATTGCAAGAACAATTAAAATCACTCAACGAAAATCAGATAAAAGCTCAGGAACAACATAAGAAACAGCAAGAAGAACTTGGCAAGAACCTTACGAAAATGCAAGAAACCAATTCTAAACTACAAGTTAGCTTAGAGAAAGCAACAGCACAGAATGCCGAATCATTGAAAGAACTTAACCAGGCCAAAGAAAGAAGTCGAGATCTGGAACTAATGCTCTCAGAAGCAAAATCCAAGAGCAATGGAAGTGCGTGGATGTGGATTGCGATATTGGCTATTGTTGTAATTATAATTTTATTGGCAATATAATAAATTATGGTTTGCAAGTATCATGGAGGCTGGTTCATTACGACAATATATAGCCATTGACCTGAAGTCATTCTACGCTTCGGTGGAATGTGTGGAACGGGGACTTGACCCGCTCGACACGTGCCTGGTTGTGGCCGACCCGACGCGGACGGAAAAGACCATCTGTCTGGCCGTGTCGCCTGCACTGAAGAGCTACGGCATCGGAGGCAGGCCACGGCTGTTCGAGGTGGTGCAGAGGGTGCGTGAAGTGAACCGGCAGCGGGGACGTGCCAGGAAATCGCACTCGAAAAAGGAACTGGACGCGCACAGGGAACTGGCCGTGGACTATCTGGTAGCACAGCCTCGCATGGCGCACTACATCCAGTACAGCACACGCATTTACGGGATATATCTCCGTCACATCGCCCCGGAGGACATCCATGTCTATTCCATCGACGAGGTGTTTATGGACGTGACATCCTACCTGAAGAACTACCGGATGACGGCTCACGAGCTGGCCATGAAAATCATCCGCGAGGTGCTGGCCGAGACAGGCATCACCGCCACCGCCGGAATCGGCACAAACCTTTATCTCTGCAAGGTGGCAATGGATATTGTGGCCAAGAAAATGCCCGCCGACAAGGACGGCGTGCGCATCGCCGAACTGGACGAGATGAGCTACCGCCGCCTGTTGTGGGAGCATACACCGCTCACGGACTTCTGGCGCGTGGGACGTGGAATTGCCGCACGGTTGGCCACCTACGGCATCCTGACAATGGGCGACATCGCCCGTTGTTCCATTGAGCGTGAGGACTTGTTGTACAGGCTGTTCGGGGTCAATGCGGAACTGCTGATAGACCATGCCTGGGGATGGGAACCTGTGACTATGGACCTGATAAAGGCATACCGCCCGGAGACAAGCTCCGTCAGCAGCGGACAGGTGCTCCAGTCGCCCTATACGGCAGCCAAAGCCCGGAATGTGGTACTGGAAATGGCGGACAGTGTCTCACTCGACCTGGTGGACAAGAAACTGGTGACCGACCAGCTTGTGCTGACCATCGGTTACGACACCGAATCGCTGACGGACAGGGACATCAGGGAAAAGTATCAGGGCAAAGTTGCGACCGACCGCTACGGCAGACAAGTCCCGGTTCATGCCCACGGAACAGCCAACATGGAGCGTCCGACCTCTTCCGAGACAATCCTCATGGAGAAGGCCGGCGGACTGTTCGACCGCATCGTAAACCCTGACCTGCTGGTGCGCCGTATCATCCTGTCGGCAAACCATCTTATCCATGAGACGGATATACGGACAAATAATAAGGCTGTCCAGCTCGACCTTTTCACCGACTATGAGCAACTGGAAAAGGAACAGAAGGCCGCAGAAGAGATGCTGGCCAAGGAACGCCGCCGCCAGGAAGCCGTGCTGCAGATAAAGAAGAAGTTCGGCAAGAACGCCATCCTCAAAGGATTGAACTATGCGGACGGGGCCACCCAAAGGGAACGCAACCAGCAGATAGGAGGACACCATGAGTAGATATGACGACATCATCCACCTGCCGCACCACGTTTCCAAGACCCGGAAGCCGATGCCGATGATAAACCGTGCCGCCCAGTTCGCGCCCTTCGCCGCCCTGACAGGCCATGACGAGGCGATAGCCGAGACCGCACGGCAGACCGCTCCGAAGCGGATACTGTCATCGGATGAACAGGATAGATTGTCCAAATCCCTGACCTATGTCATTGACCATATTAGTGAACATCCCAATCTCACATTAACTTATTTTATTCCTGATACTCAGAAAGAAGGAGGTAGGTATGTAAGCACTACCGGAATATTACGAGCATATGATGATTTTGAAAAGAGAATTGTATTGGAGGATGGGACAGTCGTTCTTGTTGAGACTATAGTTTCAATTTCAGGAGACATGTTAGATAAGCTCAACCTTGAAGAAAGATGATATATTGAGAATTTTCATACTAAAATCACATATAAGTAATAATCAAAAGGAATAATTTTTAGTTATCATATTTGCCAATTAAAATTTATCTTATATCTTTGTGCCATAAAAGAAAAGAACATGGTTCAAGGATTATCTTTTGTATCAAAATCCAATGGTCAGTCGGAAATCAGACTGATTCATGATTCGGGAGAAACAACTGTATTGTTGTTCAATTCGACATTTCCAATACAAGCAGAAGAACACTACGTAAAAGCAATTCATGAGCTTTTCAATGTTCATTCTGACATATCTCCATATGACGAATTGCTGGGACTTTTTACATGGTGGTTCACCAAGCATAATTTGGAACAGCCATTATTAGTCGGAACGTTCAATGATAATGAAAGAAAAAGAATCGGAAAACGAATTAGGGAAATCCGTGAAGAAAAACGGATTGAGGCTCGCCAGCTTTCCGCTATAACCGGGATAAATCCAGCAAATCTTAGCAGAATTGAACAAGGAAAAGTGTCCACAGGCTTGGACATTCTTACCAAAATAGCCAATGCCTTAGGATATAAATTAGATTTCGTAAAACAATAAAATCATCAATTATGGAAGTAAAACAAATTAAATGTGGAAAAGTTAGGGACGGATTTGATGCCCTCACCACTCTTTGTGAAAAAGAAGCGCAAAAGCTTTGTACTCAACTTGACATTCAACCCAATACTACGGTTGAAGTATCATTTTGGACAAAAGATTTCCCGGAACTTATTGGCGTTGGGAAATTCACTGCGGATGAGAATAGAAATATCACTTTTGTATTGGATTATTCAGAATCCACACTTTAATAAGATTCTTAATGATAGTCCATTGAGTTGCGTAAGCAACCCGATTCTAAAAAGTCCCCGACCCGCACCTCACGGCGCAGGCCGGGGTCAGAACATTCAAGGAATTATGCCGGTGTCCTCGCCTCCAAGAAGCGGTAGGCGTTGGCGTTTACAAGTCCTACAATCCTATCGTGGTACTCCGTATTGGCGTTGCACAGCCCACGGCTCTGTATGACCTTGCCTTGGCTCAACGAGAACTCCACGGTCTCGATGCGGTTGCCCTGATGGTCGTGCGCCGACAGGATAACGCTGTCCGTTTTGGCGTAATACTCGCATTGGAACACGCAATGGTGAAGGCTGCTTCCCTCAGCCTGGAAAGCCTCGATAGAGTCAAGCACGGATATTTCAATGTCGTTGTCGCTGATGACAATCCCGAAGTAACGTGACTTTTCCCTGTAGAAGTCCGCCTCCTTCGCCTTGGCTTTTGCCATCTGTTCCAGACTTCTGCGCTTCTCCTCCGCCTTGTTCCTTTTGTCCAGCCAATGGTCATGTGCGGCTTTGAGGTCTTGGGGACAGATATACTTGGCGTTGTGAATGTCCTTCCCACATTGCTCCAACAAGCGGAGGGTATCGCACCACAAGCCGTAGTCGGACGGGCGGTAATGACGCCGTGCGGCCACCTTGTACGACTGCCAACACTCGTCCAAATCCAGCGGACGGCTCACAAAGTAAGCTACGGCCTGCAAGTCCCCGGACTTCATCATCGTCTCTATCCGGCTGTCCGTCAGCAACGCCTTCATCAGCCTTGCCGGATGGCAGCCATCGGGAAGCCTGCCTTTCATGCCGTTGCGCCTCAGTTCGGGCAGCACCTTGTAACGTGGGTAAACGTAGGTGTCGGAAATCACCCAATGCACTTCGGACAAAATCTTCAAGTCAATCCCTGTACACCAATTAAAGCTGTCCACATACCAACCCAATGTCCTCGCCCTTGATGTCACCGCCATCCTGCCATCAACATTGAGCCACAGACGGCACACCTCCATGCAGGACGTTTTCAACTTCGTTCCTTTCCGACATAAGGCTCTCAGCAGGAACACACGCTGCACCTGCATACCCTCCATCACTTCAAGGGAAGAAAAATAAGCGGACTGCACCTCCTTGCGCTTCAACGTGTCACTTACCTGCAAGCGGTGTCCGCAATGGGGGCAGCATACCGTCTTGCCTTTTCCCTTATGGTCAAACTTCGCTCCGCAGTCGCCACACGTGCAGTTATGGCCGGACGTGCGGAAGGCGATATGTACAATGACATTCCTTACAGCCCATTCAACGGTTTTTGGGCTGAGGGCGGTCAGCTTCCCGTTGGAAGCCGCTACCGCCTTTTCAAATCTGTTCCTCGGTTTCATGGCTCAAAAGTTGTCAAAGAGTGATAATGTCGGTTGGCTGTCAGTCTGCGGCTTGTGTGCTTTCGGCCTTGCATTGCGTGCCTGTATCTTGCGCAGCTCCTCGTCCTGATAGCGTTTGAGCGCGAGTGCCCTCTGTTCCGCCTTTTCCTCCTCCGTCAGTTCTATATGGTGGTTGACCACCACGTTGCACTGCAGCGGCTTGCCTATTTCAAGTCCCGGCTCGTCTATGACGTGTACCGCCATTGAATATATCTCGCTGTCCGAGAAACCGCAACAGCCGGAGTTCTTTACTTCATTAAGAATGAATGTCACCACATCGTCCATGGTGCGTGTCGTGGTTTCATACTTGGCACGGAAAAGCTCATCTTCCTTTGCCCTCTGGTCAAGATAACCCTTGATAATCTCCTTGAAATGTTCTGTTCCTTTCATATGTCCTTGCTTTTTACGTTATAAAATCCATACAGGTTAAATCGGCAGTCCTGCCAGCAGTTCCAAAAGCGGTATGGTGTTGATGTCCTTGTCGAAGCGTATCTGCCAGTCCGGTCTTGCCAGTAAGGAGGGCATGAACTTCTTTACCACAAACCGTCCGTTGTCGTTTGAGTAGCAGTCGATGGTGGCGAAGTTCACCCCGTCCTTGCGGATGTGGGCGAAGAAGGGCGGCATACCGCAGAAGCACTTACGGACGCTCTCCCTGTCCCATAACAAGGTAAGCTCGTAGATACTGCCCTTATAGCTTGCACATTCTTTTCTGTCAATGAGTTTTATTTCCATAATGCCTGAATTTTTGAAGTCCTAATCTTTTTCCCTTTTGTTTGAAGCCTTGCGGCTTCCGCTCCAGGAAGTTTTTACGATACGGCATGACGGAAGGAGCAAGGGGCAAAAGGCGGACGGGACAAGTGAAAAGAGGCCGGAATACCCGATTTGGCACAAATCGCGGAAGGCTGCCGGACGCTTTTCGCGCAGGCAAGAGAAGCGTCGTTCGCCGCCGCCACGGCCTTCCGTTGCTTTGTATCGGAAAACCGGACGGAGCGGAACGCCCACAGGTTCAAAAACAGAAAATCCCGATGCCACAACCGATGACACCGGGATTCCAACATATCCAGGAATAAAATTCTTAGCCTTCTACGGCAAGGGTATCTCAAACGACTTCACCACGCATTGCGCCTCCTTGTCCAGGATGAACCAGTATTCGGAATGATAGCTTCGGCCGTCCGCGTCCACGCCCTCGAAGTCAACCTTGACCTTCCAGCCGCTGAAGGGTTGCGGACTCCCGTCAAGCGGGCCGCCGAAATCCATCAGCCGCCTCAGGCTCGACATGGCCGACATCTGCCGCTCCATCAGGGCGGCCGTTTCCTTGTCGTCCGGGTCGAAGTCCTCCAGCCCGTCCGTAGCCTCCATCACCTTCCTGTTGATTTCCACCATGGCCATGGAAAGGGCCATCTTCTCCTCCTGCGTGATGTAGGTATGCCCGAACACGGAATCCGGCCTGCTGACAGCCAGTATCCGTATGGATTCGGGATTGTCCACCGACGCCCTCAATGCCTTCTCGGCCATGTCCGCCGCACGGCCGTCCAGATTGTCCGAACAGCATACAAAATAGAATACACCGCTCCAGAACAACACGATGGAGGCGAGTATTATCCAAATCTTCATCCCCGGTCTCATATCTTCACGATTTGAAGTTTGTCAGGCGACACGCCGAGCCGCTTGCGGTAGATGCTGCCGTCCTCACGGTACATCTCCAGTTCCGAAGAGGTGATGCCCTTCTCGCAGATTTCCCCGGCTTCCTCCAGGGTGAGCTGGTGTCCGCCGATGTTGCGCCAGATAGCGAAGGAGCAGGGAGCGTTTGGGTTGGCATAGTTGGAGCAGTTGAACGCCCGGCTTCCCACACGGATTTCCCCTCCGCAGTGCGGACACCTGCCGATGACCGTCTGCATCAGGATGTTGCCGTCGTCGGCCAGTTCCAGCACGGTCGGGAATGTCTTGCCCTCCTTGCTGGCGAAGCCGTCCAACAAGATGCGGCGTTTCTCCAACAGTACCGCCACCTCCGCGTCCGCCATCTTGCGGTTGCCGATGATGGCGTTGATGTTCAGTACGCAAGAAGGACTGCCGCCGATGTTGTGCTCACAGCGGTACCCCTTGCAGGTCTTGACCACGTTGCCGCCGCACAGGGGGCAGCGGCCGATGATTTTCTTTTCTGTTTCCATTATTGTATGAATTGATTGTTTTTACCGATTGATTCACTTTTGTGATATTCTAATTGAACCCACGCTTCCAGTCGGCCACGATGCCGCCGATGATGTTTTTGCCGGACATCACATTGACCCATCCTTCCGGGTCGAGCGAGAACCAGAGGTCATTCCACGAGAGCGTGCGCACCTGCCATGCAAGGATGAACAGGTCGGTGTTGATGGTTTCGAGCCTTGTCACCACCTCGTTGGCGATGTAATAGCGTTCCGAAGAGTCCAGCAGGTTGACCTTGTGCTTCTCGTTCTTCCCGTCTGCCCCTGCCACATCGTAGCTGCCCGAAGTCACGAGCTGTTTCATGAACGGATAGAGCGCCGCCATCTGCGTGGCCGCGTCCGTCAGTTCGTCCGACACGATGGCCGCTATCGCCGTGCCTTTGAGGTTGCTCCCCACCGATTTGAGCAGCAGGCTGCAGTTCTGCGGTATCTCGGTCGTCACCAGTTCCCCTGCACGTTTGATTTGGTAAAGGTTCTGCATCGCACCCTGCGCGTTGGAGAGGTATTCCAGCATCTTGTCCTCCACGCTGTGTACCCGGTCGAGGGCAACCGTCACGGCGGCTTCGGCGGCGATAATCTTCTCCTGCGTCTTCCTGCGCTTGTTGTGCAGGCTCTTCAGTTCCAGCGTCTGTGCAGTCACCGCGCCGGTCAAAGCCGGGTCTATCTGTTGGGAGAACGCCGGGACGGCATTGCCTCCGGCCAGCCACAGGGCAAATGCCCCAGTAGCAATTATCAGTCTGATTGCTTTCATATACGTTCCATGTTACGTTACATTTTAAGGCTTCCCTTTCTCCGCTCCGCAAGGTTCCGGTCGCGTTCCTCCTTGCATGGGGCGAGAACCGGAGCCACCGGTCTGTTCAGGAGGCAGTCGTTCCAGTCCTTGAACGCCTTGGGCGGCAGCCATTGCCCGGTAAGGTATCGAATAGACAGGTGTGCGGCAAGCTGTGAGGCCAACGGTTTGCCCGGATTGACAATAAAGCTCTTTCCACTGGCTTCCACTTGCAGGCCGTCCTCCGCCTTGCTGATTCTCATCGGGATGCCTTCCAGCAGGCCGATCATGCGAAGCCCGTAGATACGCCCGGCAATGTCGTTGTCAAAACAGTCAAAAGCCTTGGCGTTCGGGAAACGGTTCATTGTTCCGACTATCTGATTGTCGGAGAATGTCCCTCCGAGAGAAACCAACGCCACATCCGGATGCAGCCGGCTTCTGTTCATCTGATGGAAAGCCATCGCGTCAAAAGCGGACTCACAGAAGAACACGTTCCTGACCGCTTCGGGATTGCCGCCGGAGAAGTCAGCCACCCATGCCACCGAAGAGGAATCCGTTCCTGCCGCCTTTGACTTGTAGCCGCCGTAGCCGCGAATCTCGTAGCCTTTCACCTGGCCGTCCGCACCGGTATAGGGGAAACCGATGTTGTAACCGTCGAAATTCCCGTTCCGTTTGTCCCGTATGAGGGAAATGAACGGCACGAAACGCCTGACCGTCTCATCGGACAAGCCACGCTTTGAAAATAGTGACGGTATCTTGTCCGGATTCACAGGTATAATTTCATACCGCGAAGCGTCAAAGGCAGATGCTGCCCTGACGGACTTCAAGTATTCTCTGTCCTCATGGTATTCCGGTTCGGGCATATTGGCGAAGCGTGCCATGACCTTGGCCACCTTCTGCCACTCGTCCTTGCCGGTGACGAGGAAGGCATCCAGATTCTCGCGGATAAGCGTCAGCACGTCCCCCTTGGAGCCGTTCCGGCGGAAGAATGTCTGGGAAGCCCTGTCGTTGGGATGGCTGACAATGAGAGTGTCACGCTTCTCCCGTCCGTCACCCAATACCAGCTCGATGTAACGCCCCACGCCGGCCTTGCGGTCAAGACGGTAGCCGAGGGCGTAGGCCACATCGGTCACGCCCACACGCGCTTTGAGTTCCTTGAAGTTTACCTTGTAGTCCGGCATACCGTATTGCTTGTTTGGATTACATGCTCATTTTGGCACTTACGGCTTGTGTCCTGCCCATCATGGCAATCTCCGGCCCGAAGGTCTTGCGTGCCGTCATGTTCAGGAAGGCCGCCTTGTCCTTGTAGTCCGTAAGCTGGAAGTATGTCCTGGCCGTGCCTTTCGACACCTTCTTCAGCCCCAGCTCCACACCGTCATACGAGGCACGGATGGCATAGTCGCCGCCGCGTGTCTTGACGATGGCCGCGTTCCTGAAGGGTATTTCTTCGCTTGGGTCAAGCGGAGTTAGCGGGTCGTTCTTGGCCAGGTAGGGCTGTTCGTTCAAGGCCAGCCGCTGCCTGTCCACATGGTCGAGTATCATGTCCGAAGCCCTGTTCACGTCCGCCATGACCGAGACGATGAATTTCGGTTCCTGCTTCAACACGCCGATCCACGAGTCAAGGTAGGCGGCCGAGTTGTCCGTGACCTTCGGGTCAAAGCCCATCGAATGGCTTATCATCGCCGCAGTCAGCTCAGCTACTAATTCCTCCTTGGCATACTTGGGGTCTCCGAACCTGCCCATGCCGTCACGGTTGAGCCGCTGCGGGGTCATGGTGGAGTGGGCCATCTCATGCAGCATGGTGGAATAGAACTCCATGCCGCCACGGTAGATTTCGTCGGGAGTGCTTCCGATGTTGAACTGCGCCTTCATGGGCAGCACCACGATGTCCTGCCCCGGCGAGTAATACGCCCCGTCCACACGCTTGTCGGCCTGTATCGGACAGACCCAGCCCTGCGTCTGAATCATCCTGTCGAGTGCGGCGTGGGCGTACATGCCTTCTGTATCGCGTAGTTCGGGAAGTTTGAACCTGTCCATGAGCTTCCGCATCCGTTCGGGCTGCACTTCGGCCAGGTTGGTCTGCGCCACGTTGTACACGGGGAACGCCTTGACGAACGGGATGACCTCCATGCCTTCCTTCTCCTCCTTGCTCATGGCGCGGTATTCCTCCGAACTGACCTTCCTGCCGTCCTTGTCCTTCACGAGCATGTCCCAGTAGATGACGGGGAAGGACTTCTCGCCTTTGAGCACGTGGGCTTTCAGATTGTGCGCCTGCTTGAAGGTGAGGAACACGGGCAGGTCGTAACCGTTGGCCGCCGTATGGAGCTGCAGGAAGAAGGAGTTGGAGCCGGAGTAGTTGCGTCCGCCCACGTTCTGGGGCAGGCCCGCATATCCCGACGCTCCGCCTATCCAGCCCTTCTTCCAGTCGGACGCCTTCATCTGCTCCATACGCCCGATCATCATCTCGGCGAAGCGGTCTATGGCCGCCTGGCCGGAGTTGGCAGACGGCGTGTTAGTTCCAGATGCCATAGTCCACGTCGTCGATTAGCTGGCGTTCCATCTGCATGATGTCCGTCTGTTCCACATAAAACTCGGCGGACTCGTCCGACGGGTCCGTGCCGTGCGCACGGCACCACTCCAGATAGTCCTGTTCGTTCTCGCCCTCCAGCACGAAGCGGAGATAGCCTATCCTGCCTTCCTGGAGGAGTTCAACCAGCTCCTCGTGATTCATTGCGTCTGACATAATTATACTATTTTGTTATGAGTAAGTGATTTACATTTTCATTGAGTTTGATTTCTCCAGCCTGTTGGTCTGGGCCGAGAGCAGCCCGTTGATTTCCGGGGTGAGGTACTTGGCCGCAATCTGCTCGCGTGTGGCGGTACGGGCCTTGAAAAGCGAATAGCCGTCGTCAAAGGAGATTTCATGCCGGGCGGTCTTGCCCTTGTCGCCCATGTCCACGTACACCTTCCACTTGTTGTCGGTGTGGTCTTTCGCCACACGGACACCCTTGGGGTCAACGCCTTCGGGAAGCCGGTACTTCTCGTAGGCGGACTTCAGGTGCAGCCGCTCGCCGAAGTTCTTCTCGATGAGCTGGTTCGGAGTCATCACCCGGTCGAAGTAGGCGTTCAGGTCCTGGCGCGAGGCCACGGCGGACATCCTTGCGCCGTCCACCTGGGCATAGAACTTGTACCGTCCGAAGTCGGGACGCTGCTCGTCCTTCTCCTTGTAGACATTGAACTTCTCGATGGCGACCACGCCTTCCGCGCCCTTCATCTGCCGGGGGAACCTGTAGGTGTCCTCCGGCACTTTCGGCATCAGCTTCGTCGGGTAGTAGCGTTCCATCAGCTGCGGCACGGTCAGCTCCTTCTTCTGGTAGGCGGCGAGGTCGGCGGCGTCCATCTTCTGCGGCTTGAGCTGCTGCCCGTCAATCTTTGCGGTGAAGTACCAATCCTCCGGGTTGTCCTTGCCCTGGTAGGCATGACCGTGGGTCACCTTGCCGCCGTCGGCCGTCACCATCTGCGGCTCGCGCGGCTTGCGTTCCTTCTTCGCTTCGGTCTGTTGCTCCACATTGGCATCCGCCTTCGCTTCAGCTTTCTGTTCCGTACCGGCCTTTTGTTCCGTGCTTTTCTGACGGGCAGGTTTCTCCTGTACCTCATTCGTGGCCGTCTGGACAGGCTTGTCCTGCACGGCCTGGTCTTTCTTTTTCTTTGCCATATCAGTATTGTTGGGTATGATTTCTTCTTTTACCTTTGACTTTTCTCCGGCTTTCTGGTCGGCTTTTTCTTCCTTTTTCTGCCTGGGCGTTTCAATCGGGTCGCAGATGGCCACCCTCTGCCCGGAGCGTATCAGTTTGGGAAGATATACGTCCAAGGCATGGTAGGGAAACAGGGTGTATTTGACGGGGTCTTTCTCACCGGGAAAGACTCTGCTGGTCAGCGTGATGGCCAGTACGGCGGCGGCCTTGACCGCATCCTCCCTGTACATCTCGTAGAAATCCCCCTTGCGGAAGAGGAGCATCGCGTCGGGATGCTTCTGTTTCAGCGAGTCGAACTGCCGCAACATGTCTGCGGCAGTTTCCTGTTCTTGTTTCTTTGCCATAAGCGGATAAATTTAGCGTTTGAGACTTTGGCTGACATTCTCTTTGAGGGAGTGCGGCTTCATGGCACGTTCCTGCGACTGCCTGTCCACGACCTTCCGGTATTCCCAACGGTTGCTGTCGGTCTGCACCAGTCCGAGGTATTCCGGGTGCAGCTCGTCGTAGCGCAGCTTCTGCCGGCGTTCCCATTCCTTCAGGTCACCCTTGATGACCCTGAAGCCCTGCGGCTCCCTCAGGTCAACGCCGACCGACACCTTCTCGCCGCCGACATTGAGTTCCACGGGCTTGCCGTCGCGCACCTGCTGCTTCTGCTGCGTGCCCAGTTCGATGTCGTTCACCTTCTCCATGTCCTTCAGCTTCTGTTCCAGCCGTATTTCGGTCACACGGCGGTGGATGACGGATTTGGTCTCAGGGTCGAGCTGGAGGTACTGCCGGGTCTTTTCGCCGTCCACATCCACGGCCTTCTGGATGACTTCGCCTTTTTTGAGGCGTTCCGCTTCCTGTTCAGTCAGGCCGAGAGCCTTGTTGCGTTCCGTTTCAAGAATTGCCCTGACGGGATAGGCCATCAGGGCCGGGTTGCCCAGCCGGTCTGTCACCAGCTGGAGTTTGAGCGGCAGCGTGACGGCGTTGCCGTTCTGTGCGCGGATGGAGACCTGCATGAGGGGCGTGACCTCGCCGGAGAGCAGCTTTTCCTTCACCTCCTGCGGCAGAAGGTCGGCCTTCTCCTTGTCGATGCCCAGCATCGCCAGCTTCCCGTAGGGCAGCGTTTCGGATAAATTTCTGTTGTCCATTTCGTTATACTTGTTTTTACGGGTTAATTTTGCGGCCGGAACCGCTTGAACACCCTGCAAAAGTATTTTCACCCAAACAAGAAAAAGAAATGCACAACACTATTCTGCCATTCCTATTGCTGTTGCTGATACCCCTTAGCGCATCGGCACAGTTCTATACCATCACCAAAGAATCGGAGTTAATACCCGGCTCCGGAAATAAAATGATGAAAACAACTGGAAAAGAGAATGATACAATCAACAATGATGCGCAAAGCGTCAGAAATGACACCTTGCATATCCATGTGGCGACAAAAGAAAAGAAGAAGGGAATAGGCCAAAAAGGTGACAAAAGGACATCCCCAAAATCCATGCCTCCCGAATTGACTATCCCCAACCTCTATGCGGAAATCATACGGAACGGCATACGGCATCCGAAAATCGTATTGGCACAGGCCATCCTTGAAACCGGCTGGTTTACTTCCCCGGTATGCCGGAACAAGCATAACCTGTTTGGCCTGACCAACCCACGGACGGGGAAATATTTCGAGTTCGGCCATTGGACGGAGAGCGTCCGGGCATATTATACCAAGGTGCAGTACAGGTATAAGGGCGGCAACTATCTGCTTTGGCTGAGGGATATAGGCTATGCGGAAGACCCAAGGTATGTTAGGTCGGTCATTAGGGTGTTGAAAATGCTATAAAACACCGGAACTGATAATTTATTCTTCATAAAAACATTACTTTTGTATTCAAAAAAGAAAAAATGGATAAAGTATTTCGTAATTTCGGCGTTTTTGAGAACAAGGGCAATGAGAAAATTATCGGTTTTAACATAACCAGAAGTTATCTACTACATGAAAGACCGAATATCTACGAATGCACAAGAAAATACTGGAGACTGGATGTCAAGCGTGCCAAAAATGCTGAACTTGCATTTGGCATATGTTCAGGAATTATAATCGGCGTTTTCAAGCCTTTACAATGGTACCAGTCAGAAGAGTACCCCGGACGATGGGAATTTGATGGGGAAGAAATAGATGATTCACCATATCTGAACAAGGATATATCCGCCTTGACAGGAAAACGTCAAAATCCGGTAATGTACTTCAACATGTAAAACAATCAGACCGCGCAAACAACCATATGATAATAAGATGAGCCGGATAGAAGCCATAGAAGCCATATTTGGCCATGTTCCCGTGGATGAAGCCTCTTGTGCCGTCATACAGGAAGATGACCGAACAGGCAAGCAACGCACCGGTTATGCCGTAGTGCATCATCAGCGGAAAGGCAAACAGCAGCTGCAACATTCTGCGCAAAGTAACCGGTGTATTCTTGGCCATACCCAACAGGTAGAATACCGTAATCACCAGTACACCCCGCCATTCATAGTCCGTACCCAACCATGCCGCCAACCATGCCATTAACAACATGGAACAACAGCATAAGACGCGATGCTCCCGAAGCCTCTCGAAAACGGCCAAAGCCGCCACTCCCAAGGCCAGCGTGAACATCACGTTGTGCGTGCCGTCCATGCCGTTCAAGAGATACCACGGCACTTCGCTGATGACTGCGAACAACAGGAGGGAAAGGAAGTATCGCATCCGGTTGCGGGTATGGGCGAAGCCTTCCGCAACCAGGAAAGCGAACACGGGAAAGGCGACACGCCCGAAGCACCGCATCACCTCATAAGCCCAGGTATTGCCGTCCAAGAGATAATTTGCGCAGTGGTCTGTCACCATTGAAAGCACGGCGATGATTTTCAATGCACTACCGCTAAATAAAGGAAGCAACTTTAATGGATATGAGGTAGAATCAATAGCCATATATTATTATCATTCAATATATTATTAAGAATACTTAAACAATTCCTTAGCTCATTCCCAGCAGTTCCTTGACCATGTTCTCCACTTCCTGATTGACCCGTTTGAAGTTGCGGTTGAGCAGGATTTCCTTCTCCCTGTCATTCTTGAACTCGTAGATTTTGGGCAGCGGCACATAGTGTTCCTCCTCGTCCTTAATCTTCTTCATGTCGAAGTGCGTCTTGCAGAAGTATTTCGTGGTCTTGAACTCCTCCGACCGCTCGATGTCGAACCTGTCCAGCATCCTCTCGTCCGTGGCGGTGAAGTCACGCGCCGCCTGTCCGGCCAGCCATCCCGTGGCCATGTCCGCTATCTTGGCGGCAGGCACGAGGTAGTCCATCTTCTCCGATATGGTGGTGGACACCTTCTGGTCGTTGATGGAGATGGAGCGCGAGGTCTGCTTGGCCTTGCCGAACACGTCGTTCTGCGCCCATTCCAGCGTTTCCTTGTTGCGGGCCGCCCCCATGAAGATGTTGCCGCACGTGGTGATAATCTTCTGCATCCCGACCTTGCCGTAGTCGGCCTCCAGCTGCGGCAGCTCCTGGAAACCCAATGTCACGGCCACCTTGTTGCTCCGCGCCGTGCCGATAAGGCGGTCTATCTTGTGGAAGTACAGCGTGGGCAGCTCGTCCACGATGATGCTCACCGGGATGTTCCCCTTGGAGTTCACACGGGTTATCAGGCGGTTCAGCACGAGGGCGTTGAGCGAGCCGATGACCTGCTCCTTCTCCGGGTCGTTGGCTATCACGAGGTAGCTCGGATGCTCCCTGTCGGAAATCTTCAGGTCGAAGTCGTCCCCGGTGAACACCCAGTAGGCTTCAGGCGACACGAGTCTTGCGGCGTTGACGCGGAGCGTACCCACCATGCCTTCCAGCTGGTCGTTGGCCTTGTTCTCGTAAGCACTCTTGAACGGCGCCATGAGAGAAGCAATCTTGTCGTCCTGCATCAGGATGTTGAATACCTGGTCGTATGGCCTGCCGAGAAACGAGAGCACATGCGGCATATCGGAGTATTCCCCGGTAATGGTGTCCGGCTCCACCTCGTTGCCGTCCCTGTCCTCATACCAGCAACGGTCGATGCGTACCAACTTTCCCGTGCGGTCCTTGTAGCTGTAACCGTTCAAGTCCACGAACATCCTGTCCTCGTCCGTGGAAACATCATTGCCTTTCTCGTCCACGAAGTCCAGCACTACATTGCCGTCCTTGTCTATGGCGTTGAAGTCGTCCCAATTCTTTATCACGATTTCCAGCTTCTTTCCCTCGTGTAGGATGAAGCGCCTGAGCTTCCTGCCGTCCTTGAAGCCCACGGGATGGAAGTTCACGAAGAAGTAGATGATGGCCGCGAGGAAGTTCTCCGCCGAGTTGGTGAAGAACGCCTCCGAGCCGCCCTTTTTCTCGCCGCCTCCCTTGTTGAGCGAGGCCAGCAGGGTGGCCGCCGTCTCCGAGGCCGCCGCAAGGTCGGGGATGTACTTCCGCTGGATGGGATTGATGCGGTCGGAATACTCCACGTCGGTAAAGTTGATGGTGCGGAAGCCGCAGTTCGCGGGCAGCCTCCCTGCCTTCCTGTTCTTGCAGAACTGGTAGAAGAGCGTCTTGGCCAGCGTGGGGTACTTGAAGTCATAGACCATCATGGCGAAGCCCTTGGCGGCGTGCTGCCGGATGAACGGGTCGATGACGCCGAACGACTTTCCCGAACCGGGCGTACCCAGCACGATCGTCCCCCGGAACGGGTTGATGATGTTTATCCATCCCCTGTGCATCCTCCGCTTCCAGTAGTATATCATGGGGATGTTCACCGAGTAGTCGTTGGCGACCAATGCCTCCGACTGCTGGAACGACTCGTTCTCGAAGTTGAAGCGGTCTTCGCCCACCTTGTTGTTGTAATACTTGGCGATGCCGTCCAGCCCTTGGTGTACCAGCATGGTGCCCACCACCGAACAGAGTGCGTACAGGATTCGGTTGGCCGGGAAGCCGAACCAGCTGACGCCGAAATACATCCCGTGGAACACGAAGCACAGCCCGACAAGGGTCAGTCCGGCCAGCACGGGATAAACCACCATCGTGCGCACGTTGAACTTCAACGCCTTCTTCGCCTTGGTGCCGATACAGACGATGCAGATGCACACCAGCTCCGCCAGCTTGCAGCCCGACACGGTGTTGAACACCTTGAAACGCGCCAGCAGGTCGAGTATGAACTGCGTGACGCGGTTGTCCGCCGTGACGGGCAGGTTCATCACAATCTCTATGATCAGGAAGATGTAGATGCAGCTTCGGAAATAGTTGTACATCTGTTGCTGTTCCCGTGTCTCTTCAAAAGCCATGCGACTGAAATTAAGAATTAAGAGTTAAGAATTAAGAGTTGTCTTCACACCGGGATTAGAACGGTACTTTAATCCCCAAAAGCAATCCGTTGCGGAACGTGTCCCCATGCAGGAAGTTCACGTTGTTCTTCTGTATCAGGGCGAACTCCCAGCCGTTACGGAACACATAGCTGTATTCAAACCCTCCCTCCAATCCGATGAAGAAGCGTTTTTGCACCGCACCGAACTGCGGCCCGAAGCGGAAACGGAGCATCCCGTTCTTGTAGCGCACCAGCCGGTGCTTGTAGACGATGCCGCCGTCCCAATAGTAGCCTTTCCAGAAATCCTTTTCCTGCCAGTGGTTGCCGGCCTCGCCGTACAGCTCCACGGCATTTCCGTATGACAGCGGATGCTCGTAACCGATAGTCGCGTTCAGTGTGGAGGGGAACATGAAGCCGGCGTTTACCGCCAGCTTGCCGCCCTGTGCGGATGCGCCAATGGCAACGGCCGCACAGCATAAGATGATAAGGAACTTCTTCATTGCCTGTCAGAATAGGAGATGTAGTAATAAGGATAGTAGGCGGCGTCCTTCAGGATGTCGGCATCGAAGCCGTCCGCATGGAGGATGTCCTCGTACTCGATGGTCAGCACGATGACCCGTCCGCTGATCTGGTTCTCGGATATTTCAATCCGCAACACCTTCTCGTCGGGGAAGGTCAGCTTGGGCAGCACCATCACGTTGCGGTAATCCTTTTTGAACTTCCTCACAGAGTTGAGCGTGAACACGGGCGACAGCTCGATGGTCTGCGAGTTGGTCGCCTTGGTCTCCTTCTTGTCCGTCAGCTTCACGCGGATTTCCTCGATGTCGTAGGGAATCCTGGTCCTGTTCCGCAACGAGTAGTCGATGAAGAAGTAGTCGCCGACGGCGTAGATGTTGTTGATCGTGGCCTTCATCCCGTGCGCCCTCGTCACGATCTGGTTGTACTTGCGCCTGCTTCCGTACACCGCCCACGCATAGCGTGCCATCTCGGACATGGGCATGGTGACTTCGGGGTTGATGTAGGACTGCGTGTGGGTGTACGGCACCTCGAAGATGGTGGCCGCCTGTCCCGGCATTTCGGTATAGAGGACATCGTATTGCGCGATGTGTCTTTCCCCGATGAGTGTGATGGTGCCCAGCAGCTCGTTCTCCGTGTAGCCGCCGGACTGTATGGAATCGCCCTCGTGGTACGGCTTGATGCGGACGATGTTGTCCGTGCATTGGTTGCCTGCAATCTTCGGGGTGGAGATGTCCACCAGTTTGATGGGTTCGGGCATGACGATGTGCGTGGTCACGTCCCGGTTGACATAGATTTTCTCGTTGGCGTAGGCGGCCATGCCCACGGCACAGAGTAAAGTCAGTAAGATAAGCCTTGCTTTCATTGGGATATTACTTATGGAATTTACATTGATATTATTTCAGACATTCACCTTGCATCGTCCGAGTTGATGAGATAGACGATGGTGTTGTACTTGATTTTCGCCTTGTTCTTCCGGATGTTGGACGACAGGGCGGAAGTGGCGGAGTTGTACATGTTCTGCAGGGCCTGCAATGCAATGGCCTCGCCGGATATGCCGGAGCCGTATCCGCCGTCCGACTCGATGTTGATGTCCTGCTGCACCACGTTGGAACCGGCGTCCTTCACGAAGTCACGGAACGAGGATTCGGGCACGTAGAAGCCCTCCATGCCGTCGTTGTCGAATACGGACAGCTTGACCTTGATGAACCTGTCCCCGGCAAGGATGCTGGTGATGGCCGCCTTCACGCGCTGGCTGGAGAATCCCGTCACCGTGCCGTAAAGGTAAGTGCCTTTCCTTAACTTGGTACCGCTAACCGTCACGTCATCGAGCAGCTTGAAGCGCAGGCGCGTGCCTTCCCTGGCCTTGGTGGTCTGGTCAATCATGGCGCGTATCAGTCTGGCTTCCGCCGCACCGTCGGGAGCGGCCACCGTATGGAACTTGTCCGCGTTGGTGTCGGCCGACTTGATGACAAGGTTCGGACGGTTACGTTCCGCCTCTTCCCTGCGGATTCTCGCCAGTGAGTCGGCACGCTGCCTTTTCGCCGCCTCCTCCGCTTCCGGGTCGCCGAACCCAAGACCGCGCTCGATGGCCTTCTGCCTCTCGTAGCTGCGGCGTTGGATTTCCTCCAGGTCACGGGCGAAGTCGTCCTGCGAAGTGTAGCCCATGCCGCCGTTTTCGTCGGAAAAACCATCCGTAGGCGTGTTGTTGCCGTAGGCGTATGAATTGATGTGCCGCCTGGACTCCGCCAGCGAGCGTTCCAGTTCCTCCATTTCCTGCTGCTGCCGGATGCGCTCCGCTTCCGCTGCGTCCAGTTCGTCCAGTTCCTCCTCGCTGTAGCCGTGTCCCGGCTCCTCCTTTTCCTCCGTCTCCTCGCCGATGCCGCCCACAGCGGTAAAGGCGTCTTCGTCGCCGAAGCGGCGCGACATCTCGTACATCTTGTCCCCGGCTTCCTCGGCGTGCGCTTCGGGCAGTTCCGTGTTTATGCGGTCGGTGGCCACGGCCTGTTCCGGCTCTCCGCCTCCCCCGAAGGTCTGCATCACGAAATACACCAGGGCGCACAGCGGTATGAAGATGACCGCCGGGAAGATGTACTTGGGTTGTTTGAAATTGACTTTAATCATGTCCTTCTTTGTTGTTGATGAATTTTACAATGTTCTCCAGCCGCCTGTACTGCCTGACAATTCGCAGGGAGTCGCTGTGTGACTTCCGCCTGATGGCTATCAGGGAGTCGAGTTCCCGTCGGATGGCACGGCCGCTGTCCGCCAGCTCCAGCATCGTGACGCGGTGCAGTCCCTTGTTCGACTGTATGGTGCGGAAGCCTTGGAACAGGGGTTCCATGCTGGCAATGCCGTTGATGTCCGGCTTTACCATACTGTCTCCGTTTGAACTGCCCCTGCCTGTGACAAGGGAACATACCAGCAGAAGGGACAATACCCCCGTGACACAGGCGAAAGTCTTTTTCGGATGCTTCCGTGCCCAGATGTTCGCCAGACGGATGCGCCCGGCCAGGCGGAGCCTTTCCCCGGCCTTGCCCAATTTGGGCTGCAGCCATGCACGGATCTGCAGGTGCGTCCTCAGGCGGCTTTCCCGAAGTTTCTTTCTGATTCTCATATCGGTATTGTTTTTTAATAATCCAAATCCTTGTTTTCAAGCGTCCTCCAGTTGGTAATCAGCAGCCCGTGTGGATTGTTCCGCGTCCTCGGCACGGACTCGACATAGCCGGTCGTCACCAAGGAGCGTTTCAGGTCACGGGTGCGCCGCTTGATGAGCTGCGTGCCGTAGTAGGTGAACTTCCGTTCCTGTTCGTCGAAGCTGATGGAGTCGCACATGACGGTGCAGACCGCCGAGGAGGAGATGATGTCGGAGTAAAATCCGTTCTCGTCCATCGCCTGCTTCTGCTTCAGGGCCGTGCCGTCCGCCATGTACATTGCCTTGCCTAACGTCCACTTGATGTAGTCGTTGTCGGGCGGAAGGTTGAAGAAATACTGATGGAAGAGCTGGATGTGCGCCTTGGCCTCCATCGTGAAGTTGGCCTCCAGCTGCGCACGTTCGGCGAGGAACGGGATGTCGCCGTCCAGAATGTATATCTGGTCCCTTTCCTTATTCACCAGGGAAATGCAGCACCATACGGTGAAGCCGCAGATGACGACGCATCCGCCTACGGTAGCCAGCACCGTCATCATGGCGAGCCTTGTTTTCTGTGCCAGTGATTCTATGAGCATATTCTTATTCTTTATGGTTTATCTTCCTGATTTGGGCTTGACCATGGAAACCGCGCCCCCGGCCACCGAACCGGCCGCACCTCCAGCCATGGAAGCGATGCCCGTAGCCGTGGAGCCTGCCGCCGTGGCCGCGCCCGAACTTACGCCGCCGGGGATGAGCCACGATGCCACTTCCGGGACGAAACGTATGATGTACGCGCCGACCAGCATACCCATGGCGTACATGCAGTTGGAGCCGATGCCCTGCAGTCCCAACGCGCCGATCTGCGACCACGAGTTGACCGAACCGTGCAGCAGGTGGTCGTAGGCCACGAGGTCTTGCTGGAGGTTGTAAAGCAGGATGAAGTCAACGTAGTACAGGCACATGTAGGTCACGAACCCCCACAGCGAGAGGGATAGGAACTTGGACATCCACTGGCTCCATGCCGAGTTCCACGGCGGGGCGAGGGACAGGGCGAACATGATGGGGCAGAATATCATCATGATGGCCATGAAGATGCGCTGCGCCACGAGGATGCCGTAGTAGGACATCTGGAAAATCAGCTCGCCCACGAAGCGGATGACGTCGTTAATCCATTCGCTGACCTTGGTCTCCGTGGCCACCACCGCCCGTTGGGCGTAGTTGTTGATGGTGTTGCCCAGGTTCTCCACGTTGTAGATGAGCTTGTCCCACCAGGCGGCGTCCTGTCCGATGGCGGCCACCTGCTGGGCGGTCGCAATGGAATCCTGCACGGTGCGCAGCCGGTCCAGGTACTCGCTCTGTTTCTGCGCCACCTTCAGCTCGAAGGCGGCCACCTCCTTGTTCTTGGCCTGTGCCATGGCCTTGGTCGCGCTCTCCAGCCCCTTGCCGGGCACCTGCAGGGCGTCGCATATCCATGAGGAGGAAGATATGCAGATGGAGATGCCGACGATGCGGAGGAGCTTCATCACGTCCATGCCGCGCCGTCCGAGCATCATCATCCAGCACTCGTAGGAACCCACGCAGAGGGCGAGCAGCAGCCCGATGATACGGGCAAGCCCCACTGCGTCGCCCAGCACGGCCACGTTGGGGAACGTCTCCATGGCGACGAGCAGCTTGTCCAGGCTCTCGTCGATGGCCGGAAGGCCTATGGTCAATAAAACAGCGGAAAGTTGCATAATCGTATTCTTGTCATTTCATAATCTATTTTAATAATGTGTGGCAGCCACTGCGCAGAGGTTGGCGGTCTGCTTGACAAGTGCCTCCATCTTTATTTTGGCTTCCTCGTAGGCCTGCTGCCGTTTGGCGTTCTCCAGACCGTAGCCCACGCCCGTCTTGTGGATGTAGGCGATACCGGCACAAAGGATTTCATTCTGCCTGCCCAGCTCGTCCACCTGCGGTTTCAGTTTTCCGCCGCTTTTCGTCATGCAGTAGAGCAGGCCGTCGGTGATACAGTCCTGCATCCTATTGAACTCGTCCTTGTAGGCCGGATAAGTCAGGTCAACGGCGCGGTCGGCCTCCCGGACAAGTTCCTCCTTGTACAGTTCCTCCACATACCTGCGTTCTTCCTCCACCTTTTCCAGCTTCTGCCGCTGGGTCTCCTCGGAGATGACCCGTGTGGGCATGATGCGCTTGATATTCGATTTGGACTCCTTGAAACGGACACGGAAGCCTGACTTGAAGCCCGCCCATTTCCAGTACATCTCCGCGCCGGAATATCCTTTATGCAGGAAGTAATAGTACCAGTCGGGCGCGAAGTCCCACGGCCCGTTCTCCATGGACTGCCACTGTTTCTTCTTCTCGTTGTCACGGACGGGTACTTGGGCTTCCGCCACAACCGGGGCGAAGCCTACACACAGCAATAATATGGCCTCTTTAACTTTCATATCCTTTGTTCCATTTGTCTATTATCGTTTTCGCTATCTCGTCCTTGACCTCGGAGTTCAGTATCTCCCAGATGTAGTCCGGCTTCCATCCGCAGTCGGTAATGAGGTAGCAGTACAGGTTCGCGTTGTCGATGATGTACCTCGCCCTGTCGATGGTGGTTTTCAGCGTCATCACTAAGTTCAGCTTCTCGTCCATGGAAGCCTTCATCAGGTTGATGCCGGAAGCGGCCACCGACGCATAGAGCTTATAGCAGTGCTTCACTTCCCTCGATATGGCCAGGTTGGCGTCGGCATAGTACCACGCCACGAAGGGTTTCTTGCTGACATGGCCGAACGTGTTGGACGTGAAGTCCTTGTATTCCTTCACCAACCGGTACAGGGCATTGGCCGTGGAAGAGATGGCGCCTGCCAGCACTAAATAGGAATGGGCGTTGTCCAGCTTGGTGTTCAGGGTGGTGCGCACGTTGTTGAACTTGCCGGCCCCCTTGGTGAGGAGCGACTGCTCGCCGAAGCTGGCGGCCACACGCTGCATGGCCTTGTCCTCGTCCTTCTTGACGGCCTTGTGCAAGGCTATCAGGGCCTCGATGGTCGGGAGGTCTTTGGGGATGACCCCGGCTGATACCCTGATGGGAAGCGACAGGACGGCGATTGCCATAAAGGCGGTAAAAACCACCCTGCGATTTCTTATACCTTTTATATTACAATCCATAGCTCTTGTTGTCTGGCTCAGTAATTGGAAGCCACAAGCCCGTTCCATGACAGGACAAGGCTGCCGACACGGTTCTTCATGGTCACAACGTTTGCCCAGCCCTCCGGGTCGATGGCAAAGAAGAGGTCGTCCGCCGTGGCATACTGCGCCATGAGCATCATGCCCTCCACTTTGTAGCGTATCTTTGTAAGGTCCGTATATATGCGGTTGGCCAGGGTCAGCCGCTCGTAACGGTCGAGCAGGTTGTACCCGTCGCTTTTCCTCTCCGCCGTGGCTTCCCCTTTGAGCGGGTTCTGCACCTTGGCATTGTTCACGATGTTCACGAAGTCGCCCACCAGCTGTTGGGTCTCGGCCACGAGGTTGCCGAGTTCATTGAGGCAAAGCAGCTTGTTGGTAAACTTCGCCTTGCCCACTGTACTGACAAGCTCCGGCACGTCTTTGATGATGTCGAAAGCGCAGGTGCCTATCTCCTTGTAATAAAGGCTCTCCGTGCCGAAGCCGGATATGTTCTCCATCGAGAGCTTGTACAGCTCCTTGATGGTGGCCATGCTCACGGTGTAGAGTTCCACCTTCTGTTTCTTGGAGGCGATGGAGTCCAGCCGTTGGTTGTGCTGCCCCTCGATGAGTTTCTGCGAGGCCAGGTTGGCACCCACCGTGGCGATGCAGTTACGGTCTATGACGATGCGCCATCCGGCAAACGTGGGGACGGAGGCGGCAAACAGGGCTATGACCGTCAGAATGACTCTCGTTCCGCTTTTGATGTTTTTCAGCTTTCCCATAATGACATTACTTTTTGATGTTGGTTGACTTGTCTGGCAAACTCCAAGTATATCGGACCGCCCGCCTTCTTCCGGTCGGCCTCGATGTGCGTGATGGCCTCCTGCACCGTTCCGTAGTGGCGCAGGTATGTTTTCAATGCCTCCTTTTCCGTCCGCTCGGTAGTGTAGGCCCAGTAACATTCGGGGGCTTCCTCCACGCCGTACACGTCGGAGTGCTGTCCCCGGCATATCCACACCTCCTTGAAGTAGCTGCGCCCCTCGTGGTTGTCGAGCGCATTGACGGTGAATATCTGCTGCCGCTGTACGGGAGTCAGTCCCAGTATGGCGGCTATCTGCTCGTACCTGTCCTTGAACTTGGACTGGTCGAGCAGTATCTTCACGTCGGAATTATTTATGATGGCCTCCTTCACGATGGGCGAGTCAATCACGTCGTTCAGCTCCTGCGTGACCACCCCGGCGATGCCGTGGAACTTGCGGACGGTCTTGTACAGGTACTTGATGTACTCGGCCATCGTGGGCGAGGCGATGGCCTTCCACGCCTCTTCGATAATCAGAGCCTTGCGCCCCTTCTTGATGCGCATCTTCTGGAGGAACACGTCCATGATGATGAGCACCACGATGGGGAAAAGCACGGGGTCATCCTTTATCTTGTCAATTTCAAATACGATGAAACGCTCGTCGAAGAGGTCCACGTCCAGGTCGGCGTTCAGCGTCGTCTCCAGTTCGCCGCCACGGTAGAACTGTTTGAGGATGGCGGCGAAGCCGTGTATGTCGAAATCGATTTTCTCCAGGGAGATGATTTGCGGGATACGCTCCACGGCGAACTCGTAGTAGGAGTTGAAGGAGAGTTCCCTGACCTTCAGCCGCCGTTTCTGCTCCTCCATGCGGTCTATCTGCCTGTCTATTTTCACCAGCATGGTGTTCTCATAAAGCTCCTTGCGGTATTTCTCCACGATATGTGCGGCGTGTTCCCTTTCCGATTCCGAGGCGGCCTTGTCGCGTATGAGGGCCATGAGCGAACGGCACTGCCGGACGAGCTTCATGCGCCTGACTTCCGAGGGGAGCAGCAGGGCGCGGCTTTCCGGCACCTCCGGCGAATCCTTGGCGTTTATCAGGCGGTCGATGTCCTCCATCTCGTGGTTGTACTTCTCGTAGTCGTCATCCATCTTGGAGTCTACAAGCAGTTTCTGCCGCAACTCCGCACGCTGTTTCTCCGTGAATTTCTTGAACGGGTGGAAATAGGCGTCGTAATACTCCACGATGGTCTGGTTGACTATCATGTCCTCTATCTTGCTGGGAAAAGCATTGCCCTTGAAGATGAGGAACACCAGCGATTTGAGGAAGTTCTTCTTCTCGCCGAAGTTCAGCCTGTACTCCTCCGCCGTGACCTTGAAGGGGTTCATGGAGATGGGCTTCTCCTTGGAATAGGAAATGTACGTGCCGCCGTAGTAGCCGCAGATGCCCTCGTAGGAGTCGCCTGTGTCCACCATGACCACATCCGTCTGTTGCTCCAGCAGCTGGCGGACGACCGAATTCATATGAAATGACTTACCGCTTCCGCTTGGCCCGATACAGAAAAAGTTGGCGTTGTCGGTCATCTTCACCTTGCCCTCCTTGCCCGTGATGTCGATGCAGACGGGCAGCCCCTGCCGGTCGGTGTAGTACGTGGTCAGGGGCGTGTCCTCCGATTCCTTCAGGTGTTCCTTGAAGAAGAAGCACAGGGCGGCGTCCGACAGGGTGAGGAACAGGTCGTAGTCGGGATTGAAGGCATAGGCGTTGCCGGGGAAGCTGTCGGTGAACAGCTCCAGCTGGTTGTAGGCCGTGCGCGAGGGCATGATGCCGCACCCGTACAGCTTGGTCTCCAGGTAGGAAGTGACGGGCGTTACCTTGTCCGCCGGGCAGCTCACCAGGATGTTGAAGTTGGCGTAGACCAGCAGCGAACTGTCCACGGCAAGCTTTTCCAAGACCTCCTCGATGTCGGCCTTGGCTATCCGGTTGCTCGGGTCGGGCATGGAGCCGTGACGCTTGGCCTTGGCCTGGAGCTTGCGGAGCAGCTTGCGCTGGCCGGGTATCTGTACCACCTGGTTGTACACCACGCAGTCCGCATGGGGGACGCTTGTCAGGAACGAGAAAAGGTCGGTGGCGATGCCGTAGCCGTTTACGCTGGCCTGCGTGTAGGGCCTGATGCGGGAGGGCAGGTTTATCTCGTCGATGTCCACCAACGGATAGGAGCGCACCACGCAGCCGCCCACCTTCAGGTATTCGTCCGAAGCCTTGAAGTTGGTCATGGAGAACGGGCCGTGGCGGAAGCGGAATGCCATGAAGCGGTGGCAGTATTCGTCCACCTCGTCCTTTGTCAGCCGCCTGTGGCGGATGTGCCTTTCGTTCAGGATGTCCTCCGCCTTGGCCACCTTGGAATGGAACTCCGCCCATTTCTTCGGGTCGTACTGCACGAACTGGCCGCGCTGTGCCTCCTGCGTGATGACAAGGTAGGTGCGTATCTCGGTGAACTCCCTTCCCTCGAAGTAGCGGAAGTAGCTCCGCGTCAGGAACTCCGCATCCTCCGGCACGTCGTGGTGGTAGGCCTGTCTGCAGAAGATGTCCTGTTTCTGCAGGGCGTAGCCCTCGCCGAGTGTCTGCACGAGGTTGGAGAGCACGTCCTGGAAGCGCAGGTACTGCTCCGCGTCCGTGCATAGCTGCTGCACGGGGTTGGCCATCTCGAATATGACCGAAGGCTCGCCCCTGGCGGAAAAGAGGACGGTATGCCCGTCCGTCTCTTCCAGCTGGGCGTAAAGCCCCTCGAATGCCCGTTTCCTGTTCTGTGCCATCGGATGTTGTCTTTATCGGTTTTTCAATTCTCTTTTCAATCCGTTTTCCGGATGTTCTTATAGACATAGATGCCCTTCGCCCGTTTCTTGTTGTGCAGTCCGCCGCGCTGCTTGACGAAGATGGTGGCCAGCCCTGCGGCGGCCATCACCAGCATGGCGACGAACCCGGCGAGTTTCCCCAGGACGATGGAGAAGGCGATGAACCCCACGAAGGACACGCCTATGGCCACCGCCGCCAGTGTGAGGAAACGGCCCCGGATGCCCATGAACTCCAGCGGTTTCTGGAGTCCCTTGAACACGGGGAAGCCGTCCTGACTGTTCTTGTCCTCTTCCATGGCCTTACGTGAAGAAAAGCGGCAAAGCCTCTGACAATGCGATGAATGCGATACATCCGCCGATGGTCAGCATGATGGTCTTCTTGACGTCCTGGTCGCCGTTCTGCATCTTGAAATAGACATTGAACGCGCCCACCAGCACGATGACCGCCGCGATGGCCTTCATGAGGTTGGAGACGGGTGTCTGGTAGGAGCTTACTTCCTGGGTGGCCTTGGTGAAGCCCGCCGCCCCCTTGCTGCCTGCCATGACGTCGCCGGCGGCGAGGGTGAGCGCCACGAGGGCGAGCGTGCCCTTCCGGGCGAACGCGGACTGCTTGAAACGGACGAATGCGCGTAGGCATCTTCTCTTTAATTCCTGCATTTCTTTAATTCGTTAAATGGTTGTTTCATCGCCTAAGGAACAGAGGTCGCTAAAGGAACGTGTATTTGCTCACCTTGCGTTCTCGCAGGTGTATATGACCAGGCCGAGGTCGCTAGTGCCGGTTTCCGCCAGCCTGTCTATTTCATGGATGAGGTCGTCCACAAGGATGCCGTCGGTCATGATGGCCTCACGGTAGCCGGGGCGGCGGAATCCGGAAGCCGCATCCGGCGGTGTTTCTTCCTGCCTTTCATTGGCTGTGCCTTCCTTCTTCTCCTCGTCACGGCTGACCTTGGTGGGGTGGAAACTCCTTGCCTCGTCCGATATGTCTATCTCTTCTTCCGTATGGTTTTCCTTCTCCGCGTTCCGGGCCGCCTGCGCTTTCCTGATGTCCGTGAAGATGAGGAAGGCGTAATAGCAGGCCATCGCCACGAAAAGGATGAAAACGATCTGTCCGTACTGCATGGCTGTGGTTATATGGCGTTTGTTAATGGCATGTCTTCTCCATCCGGGAATGGTTGGAAGGCCAGTCCGAGTCTGGCGGCCTTGGCTTCCAGCCGGGCTTTCCGGCATGTGGCTTCGGTGAAGTACAGTATGTTCCGGTGTACGCCGGTGATGTAGCCCTTGGCTTTCAGCCGGGAGCGTATCCTGACCTTGGCGCGGTGGGAGATGACCTTGAGCCGTGTGAGAGGGTCAAGCCCGAAGATAGCCCTGCGCCGTTCGCGGCGTACCATCTCTCGGCGTACACGGGACGATATTTCGTAACCCTGTGCCTTGCTCCGGCTCAGCCCCAGCTTGCGTGCCATGCGGCTGACCGTGGTGCGGCTGACGCCCAGGTCGCCGGCCATCTCGGCGTATGAGCGGTTGTCGAAGTGGCGGCTGATGTGCCCGGCATGTTCCAGCCACCGGCTCTTGGCCAGCTTCTCCAGTCCGAGTTCGCGAGCTTTCTCCTTCACGGCCGTCACGCCGACTTGCAGCATACTGGCGGTATGTGCGGTGGTCTCCACGGGGTAAAGCTCGGCAAGCCGGGAGAGCATGGCTTCTGTCCAGTTGATTCTACGCATGGGATTCGGGTTTGTAGTTGTTGAACAATGATTTTTTCTCGCGGCGGTACTGCGCCAGCCGGGAAAGGTGGTTCTCGAAGAACGAGCGGACGATGGCGTTCACGAGGTCGGAACGGCAGCGGCCCCGGATGTCGCAGTCGTCGAGCGAGTCAGCCAGGTCGCGGTCCAGCTTGCAGACCAGGCGGCCTGCCTTGCTGTCCACGTCCGCCGGTGCTTCGAGGTAGGCCATGAAGTCCTGCCAGCACTTGTCGCCGGGATGTGCAGTGCCTTGCTCCTGTGCTTCCAATGCCGGAGCTTCCTGTTCCTGCCGTTCCGTTTCATTGAACACGGGTTCGTCGTCGTTGATGCCTCTGGTGAGGTCGTCTATCTGTAGTTCCTTATTCATTGCGCTATGGTTGTTGATGGTTCATATCTTTGGGGCTGCCGTCACCGAAGATTCCGGCGTATATCCTGTCGAACACCGGGCTTACGATTGCGGCCTGCATGTCCAGTTCCGCCACCGTACTGAAACGCTCCATGTCGGCCCGCTTGGGAATCTTGTCCGTCATCTGTCCGTAGTTGGCAAAGGTCTTTCCCGTGTTCTCCCACAGTTCCAGCTCGGAGCGTTTGCCCACCCGTCCGTCGTGGAGGTTGGGGACGATGAAGAGCCGGGCTTTCATCCGTCCGCCCACGGCCTTTCGCAGACGGTCGATGAACATGAGGAAGCTCGCGGTGGAGGGGACGGTCACCAGGTCGTAGTGGAACGGCACGATGATGATGTCCGAGTTGACGAACATGGGTATCAGTCCCTCCGCCTTCAGGCTGCCGGGCGAGTCCATGAGCACCACGTCTATGCTGGGGTCATTGTGCAGCTTCTCCATGAGCACGGTCATGGCCTGCTTGTCGTTGGCCTCGCAGGCCAGCACGTCGTATGGTACGGCATCCACGCCGTATTTCTTGATGTCGGCCTTGCGGCACTTCAGGATGGAGTGCTGGAAATCGCAGTCCACGACCACGACACGCACGCCCTTCGTCACAAGGTAGTTGGCGAAGGTGACGCAGAGGGTCGTCTTGCCGACTCCCCCTTTCTGGTTGGCGAATGTCACGATGACGGGTGTCTGTATCATTTTGTCCACGGTCGTTTGGTTCGGTGCAAAAGTATGCACCGGATAGGACGGTAACGAAATGCACAACACTTTTGTGCTTCAGGTCAGCCTGACCGAAGTATTTTATGCAGCGGATTAAAAGGTATGACGGCTTATGCGGCCAGACAGGTGACAAAAGGGAGTCTCTGTTTTTTCTTGGCTACCGCTTGAGGTTGCGTCCGTCGTCAATGTCGTCGTAGCCGCCCTTGCCACCGACTTCCCACTCACGCTTTTCGGAATGGCTTCCGGCACCGGAATCCTTCAGTCCGTGCAGGCGGACAGGTTTGATGTGTCTCCCGTATGAATCCGGTTGTCTGGACTGCTGTTTCCGTGGCTGTGGTTTCAGCCGTTCCGGGTCAAGCCCTTCTGCCACAAGGTCTATCACGATATGCCGGTTAAAGTTGACGGCGTATGCCGCACCCGCTTTCTCGCGGACGATGAAGCCTTCCTCATGGAGGGCACTTTTCACGGAAAAGACGTTCTCGTCATTGAAGATTTCATGCAGGCGGCTGACGGCATCCGTATGGGATTGCGGCCTTTCGCCTGACAGGTCCACCAGGTCGGGGCGGTTCACCTTGAATATCTTGCAGAGCAGGTCGCGTTCGGCTTCGGTGGCCGGGTGGAACATCTCGACGAAGCGGATGCGGTTGTTCCGGTCGATGGCTTCCGCCATGAACGGCTTTAACGGGCGTGTCTGCCCGTCAAAGTGGATGACGCCTTTCTTGATATAGGCACGCTGCTTCCTCAGCTTCTGGAAAATCTCGCCCTGGGTGATTTTCGGGTTGAGGGTGAGCAGCCGGTCTATGTAGTCCTCTATGCGTGCGAAGCGTTGCTCCGGGGTGGCGAAGTCCAGAAGCTGTTCCGTGGCCAGCACCCGTGCCCCGTTGATGACGGTGCGGTGGGCATGGTCGACAATCATGTAGCCGTAGGGCGCGTCCTTCCTGCCGAAGAACACGAGGTCGATGCCGAACTTTTCCTTCAGCTCTTTCTGCAGCTCTTCCTTGCCGCCGCTCACGTCCCGGTATTTTTTGAGGATGCTCCGCAGCTGGCGGCAACGGGAGCGTTCCCTATAGCCGCTTTTGAAAAGCTGTTCGACTTCGGCCAACGGAATTTGCCGCTGCACCTTGCCGCCATGCTTGATAAATACGTTTTCATCTTTCTTATATACCTCATATCCCATGGAAACTATGATTGCCTTAAACTGGGCAAAAGAGGAGAAGGTATATTGTCTGGCCGCGTCCATGTCGTCGGCAGTCTTCTTTTGCCTGTCCGTGCCGAGAATCCTGTCTATCACTTCCTGGGAACGCCTGCGCTCGTGGCTGTGGGCTATCTTCCTGCCGTCGGGGGCGACACGCGAGGTAATGATATGCAGGTGGGTGTTGTCGGTGTCATGGTGGGCGTAGATGAGCCACGGTTGTCCGGGTTCGGCATATCCCATCTCCTTGAGGTAACGGTGCGCGAAGTCCAGCAGTTCGGATTCCGTCATCTCACGGCCTTTGCAGCTGACGGCCACATGGAACTGCGGTTTCCGGATGCGGCTGTTGGCGGAACTGTATTTTTTAAGATAGCCGGTAAGCTCCTCCGTGGTGGGTCTGCCTGCCAGACCGATCGTCCCGAAGTTCCGCATCTCGATGAGCCGGGCAAGTCCTTTCGATACCTTGTGTTCGTTGTAACCTACGGCGTGGAAATCTGCGCTTCCGGGTAATATGGTCGCTATCATCTTGGGGTGGTGTTATCTGGGTTAATGTATATGCAGTTTTAAGGTTTGCCAATCTTCAGTGTGAGGGTGTCAAGCTGCCTCTTTATCCCGTTGACTATGTTCTGTGTGTCACGGATGACCGGCAGCAGGACTTCCCGGATATAGCTTGGCGGCAGCAACCCTGCAACCGCCAGCTCGTTGGCACGCTTCATCGCCTGGTTGAGGTTTCCGCCGATATGGGACAGTTCGTTCTGGTATCTGAGGTAGAACGAACCGAGTTCCTGCATGAGTTCAAGCTGCCTTCTGACGCTTACGTTTGAATACTCTTCGAGTGCCTTGCGCACGTAATGGCTTACGGTCTTGTATTCAGCCGATTTCTCCTTGAACGCCCGGACTTCCTCCGGGGTCATCCTTACCTTGATGTACTTGTTCCTTTGTTCCTTCATACTTCAGTTCTTGGCAGGCCGGGATTGTCTTACCTTATTTCGCGATGCGAAACAGCGGCGGTGCCGCTCCGGTGCATGGCATCCGGCAAGTCACTTTTGGGGGAACAAACGGAGTTTTGTGGCCACAAAAGTACAACTTGCTTGGAAAATCCTGCAACGCAGGGCAATGTCATCCCGGGTTCTTTTTTGCGCCAAAATTACCGTGGAAAGGGGCTTCCGTACAAAATGCACAACACTATTCTTCAAAGGAACATATCATTTTGACCGGGGCATCGAGAGCATCCGATTGCCGGGTGTGTCGGACAGGATTTTCCTCGGCTTATGTGCATGATGTCTTTCGACTGTATGGAATTTCGGAATATGAGATGAGTATTGGATTAGTTTCAGGCGGATGGTTATGTCGGTTCATCCATCCTTAAATTATCGGAAACATTATCCGCTTGCCCTACAACAGAAGGGAAAAGAATACATCGGCTTTCGTTTTTCAGGTGCTAATGAACTGGGATATTTCAGTATGATGCAATAATGTAGTAATGTAATGCCGACTAAGGTTAAGACGACCTTGGCATTGCTTTATAGTCACTCATCAGACCTGAGAAAACGAGTTATTTGCACCTGACGATTTCGGATTTTGGAAATACAGGCACTTTTACCCGCATCTCCCAAGCTATGGATATAAAGCTATCTTGATATGGAAGCACGATGGACAATCGTCTGTCAATCAATGGTTTTGTTAGGAAATAGTTGCCGGAATATTTTCATATCTCACTGATTTTTAGTATATTTATGGTGGGAAATAGCCTCGTATGGCTTATGGTTTCACTTAAATTTGAGTATATGTTTGAACTATTACTGATAATATACCTGGTACCTGTCATCATCGTGCTTTCGCTGTTATGGCGGTTGGTGTTATGGCTGGCAAGGAACGTGCTGTGGCTTGCCGGATGGTTGGTGAAGAAGGTATGCGTCCTTCTGTGGAAGGGGCTATTGCTGTTGGTCGGCATCTTCTTGGGATGGTGTTGTGCCAATCGTCCGCCGGATTCAAGATAAGGGCGTAACAGCAAAGCCGCACCTGTCTTGGACGGGCAGGTACGGCTTCGTGCTGTGTTCGGGTGGAAAGGTGTTCTTCCCTCATGTCAGGTGTTTGGACTTACTGACAAACGGGCTAAAATCCTTTGCCTTTGCTTCTCTCATAGACAACTTCCTTTTGGGTGTCGCAGTTGGTGATGCGGAACTGTACGGTGCATCCGGTCGGTATGTCATTCGGAAGTTCTTTTGCCAGCCTGGCAATCACCTGGTCAACATTGCTGAAACCGATGTCTGTAAATTCGGATAGCACTTTTCCCTTGAAATAGGCCCGTCCGCGAATCATCATCTTTTTGGATATGCGGAACAGCTTGTCTGCCGGAGCCTCAATGTCACGCGCTTTGCCTTGCTTGCTCTTCTCGTCACTGAAAAAGATGAAGTCGATGACCTTGGCGTTCAGTCTCCATGCCGGGGTGAAGTCTATCTTGACATAGCCACGGGTGACATTCAGACCGTGGCTGTGGTTCATGCCGAACGCCACTTCATAGAGGTTGGCGTCACAGTCGTTCTGGGCGATGGTCGCCCAGGTGTGCCTGAATGTGTAATAGCAGTAGTAGTCCTCCTTTTTCATGCCCATGTCGGCGCATATCTTGCGTATGCCGATGTTCACGTTGGCATTGAAACTGTCGGAGTTGCTGTAACGGCTGTGGAACACGAACAGGTATTCATCATCCTCGCCGGACAAATATTTCTCAAAGGTACACTGTATAAATGGTTCGATACGCATTTCCATATATGCCTCGTCCTTGCGGCTATGGCGTGTCTTTGCCCTTTTATAGCCGATAATGCCATTGTTGTAGTCCTTCTTTTTGAGTTCGTAAAGGTCAACGGTGTTGATGCCGCCTATGCACAACGAAAGAAGTGCCACATCGCGGCCAAGCTCCGGAAGGGGAGACAGCATCTTCGTTTTGGGAAGCGGACGGTTGAAGAACTCACGGCAGGCTTCTGCACTGATGGCTCTTTGCACTGTACCGTCTGATTTTGGAATCTTTATCTTCAGCCAAGGATTGAACTTTATACGCACGATATTTTTCTCTTCGTCGTTGAGTTCAGTGATGGCTTGTTTGAATACTTGCCGGACACAAGTAGGATACATCTCCTTTGCTCTGTTCGTTTGAGACAGGCTTTCAATCCATTTCTTCAATACGGCTGATGTCAGTTGACTGAACATAATCTTATTGGAACCAAAATAACGTTCAAGATGCGCTACTGCAAGTTTATAATTCTTTGCAGTTCTCAAACGTCCTTCCCGTTCTATCTTACTAATGTATATTTGGGCATATTCACTGAAACAAACTTCCTCGTCTGCTTTCATCAGATACTCGATTACTTCCTTAACATCCCATAAAGTTACATCCGTTCGGTTCAATCGGTCTGTGTATTGTCGGATGAGCATGGCGCAATATTCGTTGACCACAGGGTCAGTCAATTCGCCGTTGCTCGCAATATGCTCCGCATCAATGATTTTATCCGTTTTGATATAACCCGGTTTGCGATTGTGAACTACCCGTATATATACGGAGTAAAGCCCATCTGTTCTTGGTTTTCTGACCATTGCTTTTAATGTCGTCATAATCAATACTTTTAGGTTGTTGAATCGTGGTGTAAGCAGGTGTAAGCAACAGGGTCTTTTGGTGTAAGCAGGGAGTAAGCAAATACGGTCATTTGGCTCACTTATCGCGGTCAAGTGAACGAACCGCCTAAACGCAACTCAGGCTGTAATCTACCGCTAATGCAGTGAATTACAGCCTGATATTATGATTTAGAAATATTTAGCCTGAGGGCTTCCAAACTTAGAGAGTGTCCTCTACCGCAGCCTGCCCCGCAGCAATGTATCCTTTACCGTCGATCACGAAAGCACAAGCATAAGAACGGACGATAGAAGTGTAATCGTCGTCATAATCATCATCACTCTTATCGTAAAGTTCGCGCAATTCTTTCCAAGTACCCGTTGCCGGATTAAAACACCAGAAATCCGTCACATCCGAACCGTTATTTTCACCGCCGCAGATATAAGCTATATCATCTATGACGAAGGCCATACCGCCCATTCTCTTCTGTCCGCCAAATCCACTCATGGCTGTCCATTCTCCTTTATCTCCCACCGACGGGTCGAACTTCCAGAAATCCTTTTGATAATTATCGTTGTAACCTGTACCCAGATACCCATACTGACCAATGCCGAAAGAAAGCGCATAATACCGTTTACCATAGATATTAGTCCCATCAGTTCCATCCGGAATAGAAGCCATCTCCTTCCAGGAATTCGTGGCAGGATCATACTGCCAGCAATCATTCAGATAATCCTTTTTTGTCGCATCGTAACCGGTAGCAATATATCCTTTGGTACCTACTGCAAAACCTGTAGCCGCATTCCGGGCTGGAGCTGCATCGGGCATTGATGTACACTGTGTCCACGAATTAGCCTCGATGTCATACGCCCAACAATCTTTCAAACGGTCTTTGGTACTCCCCCGGTATCCGGTGCAGAGGTACCCTACGTTACCAATCGTAAAACCAGCTGCGTCCGTACGCGCCACACCATCAAAATCAGAACGGCGATACCACACACCTGCCGTATATTCAGTATCATCCGTACATGCCGCCAATGAAAGCAGCACCACCATCATGCAAAGTAATTTATTCATTTTCGTATTCATAAATATGTCGTTGATTACAACCGCAAATGTAGGCGGCAACAGGCACGCATAAAAAAACTATCGACAAATAAAGACATTCTATCTACCAACAAAATTCAGGTCGACAAATACAGAGATTTAGTCGATAGTTTTTTGGAGGACTATTTAAAACCTCTTCTTTTGCCGGTACAAAACCAATTTCATTTTTACTACATGAAGTCAATCATACTACTTTTTTCATTCTTTATATCTCTTTCTTTTTTCGCTTGTGTAGACGATTCATCGTCCATAGGAGCGAAATGGGTACAAAGTTCATTCCTCAACGAACAGATGGATACTTGTACGGTATTACTTAGTACAGTATTAAGCGACTCCATAGCCACTTCGGGAGATACGGTTTGCCAGATAGGATACCGTGACGACAACTTATGGGGGAAAATTACCGCCTCTTTTTACGCAGAGTATGAAGTACCTTCCTATTCTTTTGATGAAAACATCCAATATGAGTTCGACTCGATCACCATACGCCTGTATTCTTCGGGCAATTACCTGGGAGATACACTAAAAACCCAACGCATTCATCTGCATGAACTGACAAAGAATATAGAACTGGACGATAGAGGGTACCTATACAACACTACTACTGCCTATTACAACGAAACTTCACTGGCATCTTTCGACTTTCGTCCTACTCCGGGCTCACCGAGCGAAGAACTGGAAATACGATTGCCGGATGCATGGGGAGAAGAATGGTTCAACTTGATGCTGAATGATGGCCGATGGGTGCAATCCCAGGATTTCTTCCATGATTATTTCAAGGGAATTGCTTTTATACCCGATGCAAATGACGCTTGTATCAGCGGATTTCAAGTCAACGACTCCAGTATGTGCATCACGGTCTACTATCACCAGATTACGGAAACACTGAACGAAAAAACACTGGTTTTCAATACAAGCAGCACGCTGACTTACAACAAAATAGAACAAGACCGCTCAAACATCCCGATAGCCAACCTGCAAAGTGGGGACGGCAATGAATACTCTTCCGGAAAAAGCGAGCATCAGGTCTACCTGCAGGGAATGACAGGTATGTATGTCACCATCGACTTCCCACATTTAAATAATCTCTGCGAAAAAGGAGAGCTTGTGACTATCGAGAGCGCAACGTTACAGTTATATCCGGTAAAAGGAACTTATGACGGCATGTACCCATTGCCCAAAAGCCTGGCTCTCTACACCGCCAACAATGAAAATGTGACGCAAAGTGTAATCACCGACCTCACCGGGAGTTCCGTACAAAGCGGAAATCTAGTAGTCGACGAGATGTCTTATGAGGAGACTTATTACTCTTTTGACATCACCTCTTTCCTGCAAACAAACCTGGGAACTACCGGATATGATCGTCAGAAACTACAATTATTTCTTCCGGACAACTTGTTCTATACCACACTTCAAGGCGTTATTTTCGGCGACGGAGAACATACCGCCAATAAAAAGAATACCAAACTTATCATACTTTACAAAACTTATCAACAATGAAAAAGATTTTGTTTTGCCTTCTGGCATTCTATACTCCTGTCTCTATAGTTATTGCACAAAATACAACGAACTCCCCTACTTCCATGTTCGGACTGGGAGAACTTTCTACCGGGGAAGGCGGGCAATATGCCGGACTGGGCGGCACAGGCATTGCATTGCGAGGAAATAATTTCCTTAACAATGCCAATCCGGCTTCACTCACAGAGTTGACCGAACAACGCTTCCAGATCGATGCCGGTATCATGGGAGCATACCAGATTTATTCGCAACGAGGAGCAAGTAACCGTTCCGTCACCGGAAATCTGAATAACCTAAGTATCGGCTGCCGGATTATGCCACGCTGGTATGGAGCAATTTTCATGGCTCCCGTCAGCAGTGTGGGATATGCCATCACGCTGGATGAAGAAGTGGCAGGCACCAATGGAGGTACTATCTCTTCTCTCTTTCAGGGTGAAGGAGGACTTTCCAAGATGGGTATCAGCACGGCTTACCTTTTCGGAAAAAGATTTTCTGTCGGCACCAATCTTTCTTATGTGACGGGGACCATCACACAAACGGAGACGCAAGGTACTGCCACAGAAGAAACCAGCTCCTACAAACATACTTTTTATGCGGATTTCGGTGTACAGTATAAATGGGCTATAGACCGCGAACGTTCTTTCGTTGCCGGTGCCGTATATGGTTACTCGCAGGATTTTAAGCAGGATAATAACTTATACGTTAGTAGCAGTTCGGGAGGAGATGATATTGAAAAAAGCCTGAAACGCTATCGCCAATGTCTTCCTCAATTCTTTGGGCTCGGAGCTTCCTACAACACTCTACGTTGGATGGCAACCATCGACTACAAATATGTGGACTGGAGCCGGATGCAATCTTCCCAATCCAATGTCAGTTTTGAGAATCAACACCGGTTATCAGTCGGTGGAAGATATACATTGGGCAATGTCTATCGTAATCCGGTCAGCATCCTATTGGGAACAGGTATTAATAATTCCTATATCGTCATTCAAAAGAAAAAGGCAACCGAATATTACGTTAGTACCGGACTTAACTTCGGATTGCGCAATAACAACGTCCTTTCTATCGGATTGAAATATAAAGGCCAGATGAAAATTCCTAACGGCATGCAAAAAGAAAACAGCCTTTCCCTGTTCCTGAATATTACTTTCTCCGAGCGAACTTACCGCGCCAAGATACAATAAAATGTCATTAAACGGAAGTCATTAAGATAGCTGTCCATTTGAAAAAAGAGAAAACTTTGTGAAACTCTGTGTTACTCTGTGGTGAAACTTTCCTATATTTGTAGCCAAAACAATTTAATATTAATTTCATAGGAATGAAAAAGACAATCCTTATTGCTGCTTTAGGCCTGTTCAGCCTAAGTGTTATGGCACAAGATGCAAAACCTGAAGAAGGTTTTGTTTTCACGACAGTGAAAGAAAATCCGATAACTTCTATCAAGAACCAAAATCGTTCGAGTACTTGCTGGAGTTTCTCAACTCTCGGATTTGTTGAATCAGAACTACTTCGTTTAGGTAAAGGTGAATACGACCTGTCTGAAATGTTTGTTGTACACAAAACGATGCAGGATCGCGGAGTAAACTATGTACGTTATCACGGTGACAGTTCTTTCTCTCCGGGTGGAAGTTTTTATGATGTAATGTATTGCATCAAGAATTATGGTATCGTTCCGCAAGAAGTGATGCCGGGTATTATGTATGGTGATACGCTGCCGGTACATAATGAGCTGGATGCTGTTGCTTCCGGTTATATCAATGCGATTGCAAAAGGTAAATTAAGCAAACTGACTCCGGTATGGAAAAACGGACTAAGTGCCATTTATGACACTTACCTAGGAGCATGTCCGGAGAAGTTCACCTACAAAGGCAAAGAATATACTCCGAAGACTTTTGCCGAATCACTGGGATTGAACTATAACGACTATGTATCACTGACTTCTTATACACACCATCCGTTCTATTCTCAATTCGCCATCGAAATTCAGGATAACTGGCGTAATGGTCTGTCTTACAACCTGCCTATCGAAGAACTGATGGCTGTTATGGACAATGCTGTAAAGAAAGGCTATACCTTTGCATGGGGTAGCGATGTCAGCGAACAAGGATTCTCACGTGACGGTATCGCCGTAATGCCAGATGCAGCCAAAGAATCTGAACTGTCCGGTTCAGACATGGCCCGTTGGACAGGATTGACTGCCGCCGACAAACGCAGAGAACTATTCACCAAACCTTTCCCTGAAAAGGATATTACCCAGGAAATGCGTCAAGTTGCTTTTGACAACTGGGAAACAACAGACGACCACGGAATGGTAATCTACGGCATCGCTAAAGACCAGAACGGAAAAGAATACTTCATGGTGAAAAACTCTTGGGGTAAATCAGGCAAATATGATGGTATCTGGTATGCTTCCAAAGCATTCGTTGCCTACAAGACAATGAATATCCTGGTGCATAAAGATGCACTTCCTAAAGAAATTGCCAAAAAACTGGGAATTAAATAATTATTTAAGAAAGGCTTAATTTCCCAATGTATTCCGTAAATTTCTCCTTATAATTATCACCGACAGGAATATAAGTATTCTTATCAAAGATAATGCGAAGACGGGAAACTTCGGTAATCTTGCGAAGATTGACAATATAAGAACGGTGGACCCGCATGAAATGCGTGGGAAGCCGTTCTTCCATTTTCTGGAGGCTGGCAAGCGTTATTACAGGCTTGTCCTCTCCTTCCACAAAGATACGCACATACTCACTCATCCCCTCAATATAGCGGATATTCTTCACATCGATGCGAACCACTCTGTAATCGCTCTTCACGAATAATGAATCTCCTTTTATCTGCGAAGCATTTCCTATTTCACCCTGTTGTTCCAACAAACGATATTCAAATTGCCTGCGGGCTTTATCCGCCGCTTTCAATAAATCCTGGAACTCAAACGGTTTCAGCAGATAATCTACGGCATCCAGTTTGAAACCCTCTACCGCATATTCAGAATAAGCAGTAGTGAAAATCACCAACGGACGGTTCACCAAAGAACGTATGAAATCCAATCCGTTCAAATCGGGCATATTAATATCCACAAAGATCAAATCAACCTCCTCTTCGGACAATATCTTCATTGCCTCGAACGCATCCTGGCATGACTTTACCAAAGACAAAAAAGGTACCTGGGATATATAATCCGACAACTGCGTCAATGCTAACGGCTCATCATCTATTGCTATACATTTCATTCTAATAAAGGTATAATAAGTAAGACATCAAATTTATGTTCCTCTTCGGTAATGGAAAGCGTATAATCATTGCCAAATAAAAGCCTCAACCGCTTACGGATATTCTCGAGTCCGATGCCATGATGCTGTTCGTCAGCCGAACCATTATTGCTGTTGGAACAACGGAATGAAAGCCGGTTGCCCTCATCCAACTGCATCAAGACATGAATAAAAGACTCGCTCCGATAACTGACTCCATGCTTAAAAGCATTTTCCACAAAAGAGACAAAAAGCAAAGGAGGAATCTGCACTTCGGGCACTTCGGCCGGAAAATCCATCTGAATAGATACTTTGTTGGTATAGCGCAAACTCATCAGGGCAATGTAATTTTTAAGAAACTGAACCTCACGTGAAAGCAAAATCGTTTTATTACTCGCTTCATAAAGCACATAACGCATCAGTTTAGAGAGTTCCACAATCGTACTTTTCGCTTTCCCCGTATCAATATCCACCAACGCATGAATATTATTGAGCGTATTCATGAAGAAATGAGGATTAATCTGATATTTCAAATACTGCAGTTCCGACTGCAAACGTTGATGTTCCAGTTCCTTCAGCATTTCTTCATCACGGAAAGATTTAAAGAAAAGTTTGATGGCGATATTGAACCCTACCATCAAAAAGGCAATGATGAAATGAATAAGATAGCGGAGCACAAAAGGAGGATAAGGAAAAGGAGTCGGTTTTGGAAATCTTCCGGGACCATTTGGATCTCCCATTCCCCTAGGACGTTGTTCGGGATTGGATTCATACCAATGCACATCCCCTTCCTCCCTCGCCTTTTCTCTCATCTTAATAATCTGGTCTCTCCGGTTCTCCTTCATACGAAGAGGCAACTCTCCTCGCTTGAAATCTTTGGGGGAATGATTGGCAAAAGAAAACGGAGAAAGCCAACAAATCATTCCTATTACAAAAATCAACGAAACAGTATATTGCCAGTACCTTTTCTTAAAAAGGAAATAGGGAACCAGCCCATAATTGTTTAACAGGAAAAGCACGAAAAAAGGAAGGATACTCAACCATGATTCGCGGATCACCATACGGGTTTCCTCCCGTTCAAGTCCTCCACTCATGGCAAAGTATCCGCCTATCAGCGGAAGAAGAAATATTACGATCCAGATAGCTCCGTAAATACTCTGCTCCAGCACGTGTTGTTTACGCAGTCTTTTCATGCCTCATTGCTTCTGATTATCGAAACAAAGATAAAACCGAACCTGTTTTATCACAAATAGAATCGACCAAAGAACGGATTTCGACGGTAAACTGCTGTTTACCATCCCCATCCACCAGGTCCAGGTCCATGTCCGCTGCCTCCACCACCGGGCTGGCCACCGCCGGAAGTGCTGCCGACTTGTGTCACCATCGAAGTGGCAGTAAATGTTGCCGCCTGTGTGCCACCGGAATAAGTGCCTCCCGAATATAACCCGAAGAACTCGGAACCACCGGAAACCGTTCCTCCTTTTGAGATAGTATAACTACCGCCCGAGGTCAGATTCGGACTACTGAACAATACCGTCATTTGAGAATAAGCACGGGGAATCTGATAGGTCAGTATGCTGGTTCCGTCGGCCGACTGGATATTCAGTATTTCTCCGTTACTTCCCGAACCGCCATAGATCACAGTGCGTTGCGTACATACACTTGATGTAGGTGTACTTGTTCCTCCTCCAATACCCAGAACAATCCCCCCGGTAATCTTAAAGGTATTCTGATCGCAATCGAATCCGTCTTCGGGAGAAGTAGTACCCGACGATACGATCACTCCCCCCGTAATGGTCAACGTACCATTAGAGTCAATGCCGTCATTTCCGGAACTATAACAATAAATATTGCCACCATTAAGAACAATGCTGTTACTTGCATTCATACAGTCATCGTAACAAAGCGCGGCAACCGTGCCCTCATTGACAGTCAACACACTTTTACTCTCGATACCCTCACTGCCTTCCCCACCGGTAGCCTTCACAAGCACCGTTCCTCCATTGATTGTCAACGCACCGTCCGCTTTGATTCCTTTTGCCGACGAGTCGAGCTTGCCATATACACACTGCGTACCGGTAGTTATCACTTTCACCGTGCCGTCATTGATGGTAATCGAACCGTCACAGTTGATACCTTTACCGGCTCCACCTGTACTCTGAATAGCGATTTCCCCTCCTGTAATCAGGATATTTCCGTCACATTTAATTCCTGCACACGAACTTAAATCATTATCTTCATAAAGAGCGGTTTGAGAAGTGAATGCAGTCAGCTTTCCTCCGGAGATGGTCAGGTTACCATCACAGGATATTCCTTTGGAGGCTGCTCCCGCCACTTGTGCCTGAATAGCACCGCCACTGATTACCACATCCAGACAGGATTTCAACCCATGCGCTTTATTATCCGTTGTAGAGAGTTTTGCAAAGCCTCCGGTCATCGTAATTCCTCCCTCTTCACACTGAATAGCATCGCCGTCTGAAGATATATTCAGTATTCCGCCGCCGATAATCACAGATTCATTGGTATGGATTCCATCTTTTTTGGCCGAAACTACCGTAATATTACACCCGCTACGGAAACGCACATAATCATCGCTTGTGATGGCATGTTTATAATTTCCGGTAACTGTGAGTGAACCGCCTCCACTGAAAATGAGCTGCCCCTCACTGAACAGACAGGCTTTCATATCCTCTCCATCAGTAGTTGCCGTATAAGAAGACCCATCTGTCAACACATTCGTTGTTTCATCCGCGCATACCACAAACACACGTTTGGAAGACTGGATATTAATGGCAGCACCTACCGGATTGAGTATAGACACCCCCGCCAGTGATAATTTGAATTTCTTTTCGCTGTATACCTTGAACGAGCCGTTCGTAGTAGTCCCGTTCAACACATACTCTACTCCGCTGACCGTAGAATTGACCACAATATGCGCCCCATTGGAAGATACTTCCACTCCGGAAACTCCATTACCTACCGTGGCAGTCGTTCCATTATAGGTAATCGTCACCACGGAGGCAAATTGGGAGTTCTCTATAAAATCATCATCGGAAGTGACCGTTTCCGACATGCTTCCATACGTCGTCCTATCACTTTCATCAAAAGCGATTGTAAATCCCAATAAGTCTTCCGATCCCTCGGGAATCGTCGGGTTGGGCTGACTGCTTCCTCCACCTCCCGAACCTTCGACCAATATTCCTTCCTGATCGCCGAAATCGAATGATTCCGTCGTACAATTCACCAACAACAGCAATAAAAGCGGTATCCAAAACAACACTATTCTTTTCATAATTTCCCGTTTTATATATTAAAACTTAAATGAATATCCTGCACCGATCACATGCCCGTTTGCCTCATCGTCGTCTGCCTTATTCTGATACAGATAATAAAAATCGAGAGCATGTTTCTTACTTAGTTTCCATTCCGTCCCCAATGTCCATCGCAACTTTTCAAAAGCACCGATCTCATTCAACGAATATGAAAGTTCACATGAAGTATAAGGCGTAAAAGCACATTTACGTATATTATATTCCACCTGAAGACGGGAACGAAGCACATTTTTTCCTTTTCCACTGATATATTCATCATTCTTCACACTCCCGTCATCACCATCGAATTTGGGGACCGACTGACTGGGACGATAAGTATATTGCCACCGTTCACGAAGGGAAAACGTGAAGCGGCGCCAGTCCACCTTTCCTGTTAATGACAAGTTTACACGATGTTTCGGCTGCCAATATTCGGGGATATAGTTTCCTTTTTTAGTGACTTCCATCGGATGGTAATAATGAATAAACGTATATCCTGCGGATGCTTTCAGCCAACGAAATATCTTATAGGAAACACCTGCCGAACCCGACCAGCGTTCCACCGTCTGCAATCCGTCTCTTGTACGGAATTCACCTTCCAGAGAAGCATCGAAACCGGAGAATATCTTTTTCTTCACTTCCGCACTGGTCCACACGCCGAAATCATCTCCCTGCGCATAACTCTTCCCTGCCATACACAACAATAACAGGCAACCAATCAGGTATCTGCCTGTACCCCAGAGCCTCTTCTTACTTTCTCTGCCTGACTTATCTTCCATTTCCTTATTCATTTTCTTTAGGTAAGCGGGTCAACGTATCAATCGTATTTATCTCATCTTTCAGCGGTTCATAGTAGATTTTCAGCATGGCTGTATCCCGTAAAAAATCGATATGTCCCACTTCCACACGAACAATGTCAAGTCCTGTCCGTTCGCGGAGATCGCGCAATAAGTCCAATTCTCTTTCGGGTTTTATCAGTTCTATCCTGTCATATTGAATCAATTTACAGGAGATATGTTTCAGCCAGCGATTGCTTTCGCAAAGCCATATACTGACAATGAAAAGCAAGTTGGTACATACCAGTTCGGCATAACTGATTTCTACGGCAAGAGCATTGATTACCGAAATGGCAATGATAACAAAAAGATAAGTCATCTCACGCACGGGCATTGACTCGGTCCGATAGCGAATGATACCGAAAATGGCAAATAAACCGAGCGCAAAACCTATTTTCAGTTTGACACTTCCCAATAAGAAAATCATCAGGAAAATGCTGATGCTTATCAGCGTAAAGGTGAAATAATAATCACGCCGTTTGCTCTTGGGGTAATAAAACAGATGAATAATGCAGGATACCACCAGTAAATTGAAGCAGAATCGCAACAACAATTCCAGGAAACCTGCGCTATCCATCAATGGTGTTTCTATTAATGTAATATCACTTAGTTCATCAAACATATTATTCAGGTTTTATATTAAATATTCATTAGTTGCTTCTTTGCTATCTTCTGTGCCATTCTCAACTTGGGTTTAAACCGATTATATTTTAAGTTCCCGGCTGTGAGTACGGTTCCCACACAATATTTACTAATTCCCGAAGGCCGCACATGCAGTTCGCGCAGTATTTCACCGATGGGTGAATAAGTTCTCCCGTCGCGCTTCAGTTCTATGATGGCAAGATTTTCCAATCTAGCTTCTGTTCCGGTTATGAGATGATGGAAATGCACACCGGTATCGATGGTCAGCCGTTCTGTCATTGCCCTATTCACCAATGTAATACGATGAAAATGATTTTCCAGTAGAAGTTTCAAGGTAGACAACTCATACCAGGCATAATTGCGAAGAAACTCTTCTCCTCCATCCTGACGCAAAGAGTTTACTCCTTGCACCCGGATCCGCTTTTTATCTGTCCTCCCTTTATTATTCTTATTTTTCACTTCCAGGAAAGTCAGACCGGAAGAGACATACGTCCTTACACGGATTTTTTCACGGATCACTCTTCCGTTTTGATGAGCCAGATACATGGCGTAATCGGGAGTGTCGAGATAGGTAGTGTGATAAACTATATTCCGTTCTCCCTGCACCTCCTGCACACGATAACAGTTACTTGCCCGTTGCAATACGTCCATCAAGGCAGAGAGTGAAACGATATACTTTGTGTCGGTACGGTTCATCAAACGGATGGTACTCATCTCTTCCAAAGAAATGGAGGAGAAAGCGGAAAGTGCGGTGGTCACATTACATGTCTCGTTCATATTCATAGGGGATTAGAGTAGCAAATGTTACAATACTGTAACAAATGTATGACAGAGAAGCAGAAAAAGGAAAAAAAATCAATGAACGGGAGATTCTTATCGGTGAATCGACTGTATTACAGCAATAAACAGTTCTGTTCTATTTTTAAGATTCTATTATTCAGCAATGGTCATGAATCGAATCAAATAGAAAATAAAATGCCTAATTTAGTGCAAGAATATGCATATCACACCCCTTATTATGTATAAATAAAGGATAAACAGACCGTTTTTCATTGTATGAAAACGTCCGTTCTTTTAATGAAAGGTATCCTTGGTCGGTGAGGAACGCCTCCTTGCTCACCGACCAAGCTACCGTTCATCGGTGAGCAAGGATTTGTAGATTGAAATAAGAGTCGTTTCCAAGCTATTTCACTTCTAACTTCGCTGATTGCTGATCTGGCAAATAGCTATACATCAGAAAAAGAGAGATTCATTTATTCCGATTCTGACGTAAGATTAGTGCAAAAAGAATGATTTATCAGCAAAGTGCTACCTTTTCACATTCTTCAAACAAACATTTAAGCTCCTTTTGAATTGCTGCCCTCACACCGGTTCTAATTAAAGCAGGGAAAATGTATAAAACATCCTGTTTTTATGTATAGCCCAATTTTAAGCAAACAAAGATTTATTTCTCGCGATATTCCAGCGGAGTCATCTTCACCTGTTTACGGAAGTATTTATTGAAAAAGGAATGATTGTTAAAGCCCAAAGAGAATGCTATTTCTTTTACCGGCAACCGGGTGGTTTTCAGTTGTGCTTTCGCGTTCATGATAATAATCTCCGTGATGATTGCCAACGGACTGTATCCGCTTGCTCTCCGAATTGCACTAGAGAAATGCGCTGCAGTAACTCCACACTTTTCTGCATAAAATGCCACTTCATGCTCACTGGTATAATGAGCCATCAGCAGCTGTATAAACTGCCTGTACAACTCCTGCTCTCTTCTCAAAGGTTCGTCAAGCTTCCTGCCATAGCGTTTATACAGTTCTTTCGTTCCCTGTAAGAAAATAGCCAGTATGGAGCGTATTATGTCTTTATTTTCCAATGAATGTGGAAGTGTATAAGCACGAATCAGCAAAAGATATACATTTCGATACAAGCCGGCAATATCGTCTTGCAGAGAAATGACAGGGCTATTTAAGATCATAGGCATAGAGTCTAGCAGGATTTCCACATAGTTGCCGGAAAGCATAAAATCGGATGAAAAACCGGCAAAAGAAATGCGGGTATCAGACGAAACTTCGTGTATCTGAATAAACGAATTAGGAAGGACAATTACAAAATCATTCTTACGAATGACAACCTCCAACAAATTAATGGTAGCTTTCACCATCCCTTCGGTACAGAGTACAAAGACACCGGCTTTTATTTTGCATGGGAAATTACTGTAATAGTTTAAAATATCCCCAGTGATACTATCATCTGCTATAAAATCAATCGGAAGGTCAAATTTGGGAAAGGAGTCGTTTATTATCATCGTCTAGTTTTTTAGTTTATCAAAAATATCCATTCCATCCGAATTCCAAACAAAGAGTTCAAAAATGGTATCTTATATCTTACAAACAGAACATTGTTTTCTTCTTTATTAGGAGTGTTCTTTAGAAAATAACAAAGATAGAACATTGAATCCCAAGAATGGAGCTTGACGGCAGTCACCTATTCACCGTACTTTGCACTGTTTTAAATAATACATTAAAATAAAACCTAAAAGAGAATGAGAACTTTGAAAAAACTTCTTTATGTAGCTTGTACAGCTTCCCTCCTTACATCTTGCGAGGAAACCTATAATGACAAGCTATTCTGGCCGGGAGAGCTCAACCAGGAGTATGGCTCATACATCAAACCAGCCACTTTAGACCTGACCTACAGCGGAGAAAAACTTGTTGGAAAAACTGTCGATTTCAAAACAGACGACAGTGAAAAAGGAACCATCACACTGAACGACATTATTCCGGGAGAAAAAACAACTCCTATCCAAATCGATTTATGCGAACAGGGAGATTCCTATACATTCAGTGGAAAGAATATCACAATGAAAGGGGCAACGGTGACATACAGCGGAACCCTCACTCCGAAAACGATGAAACTGGATTTGAATGTAGCAATGCCACAAAGTAAATGGGGAAAAAGTTACGGTTTATCCGGCTTTACGAAAGGCAAGAAAATGATTGTCGGAACCAGTGGAGGACAATACGTATGGAAAGAATCATCGAGTGAAATATTGACCGGAGCATTCTATGTCCATCTGGACGATGTAGAATTAACCAAATCGGGCAGCACACTGTTCATGAGAATGAAACTGGTTCAGAATGCGCTTTGCTATTTCATCCCGCAACTTCTTCAATCAGTCACCTTGCAACCCGACGGTAACGTGATCGCCAATTACACTACCAGTCCGGTATATATTGGCAGTATCCCTATCAGTAACATAGATCCCGATAAAGATACGGGGACGATTGCCCTATTTGTCATCAAGTTCATGCTTGGTACATTAAAAGAGAGCGACATTACCAGTGTGCTGGCAGATCGCACATGGGCGGCTTCCCCCATCAATCTGATTACCTGGGCAGCAAACAACGGACAGATTAAGATGAACCTCAATCTGCCGGCCATCATCGGTCTGGCTACCCAGGACGGTGAGACTCCCATAGATCCGGGACTGATTTCAGGCATTACGGAAGCTCTTGCCAAGTCGAACCCTATTCAATTGAAAAAGTTGCTTGGAACTTTAAATGCCATACTCGACAATCAGTTCCTCGGCATCATTGCTAATATGGATGATGCTAGTTTCCGGCAAGTATTCTACTTGCTGACCGAGGGCATTGTCTTTAACATAATGGAAGAAGAGAACGGGCATACCAATCTTTATCTGGCCAAAGAATCGACCACGGCTTTCATTCAGTTATTACCCGGATTGCAGCCGATAGTGGAAGGATTGCTTCCGGAAAGCATGGCGAGCAATGCGACCTTCAAGAATCTACTCGGATACCTCATGGCAAATGACGAGAATGGATTGCCTTACCTATGGAATTCTGCCAATACGATTGATTTGGGACTAGGCCTTTTACCCCCGAAATAAACATCAACCATGAATATGAAAGAAATAAAGAATATGAAGAAATTATCTATACTATTTATAAGCAGCCTCATCGGAACGGCAGGTTTGATGACTTCATGTAGTGAAGACTATCCAGGACCGGACCCGGTGGACGTAACAGCGAATTACTCGAATAAATACTTGAGCAAATCCAACCTGACATTAACTTATGATGGGGATGAAATGACTGGCAAAGCAGTCGACTTCAGTACAGTGAAAGGAGAAACGGCTAATGTTACTTTTTATAATGTATTTCCCGGAGAAGAAACACTCAAACTGACTGATATACCTATTTCCGGAGATGCTAACGGTTACTCTTTTTCCGGCAACGGCACGGGAAATTTAACCGGCAGTACCTTTAATTATAGCGGACGTGTAGAAAACGGCCAGTTGACAGTGAACCTGACCAATATAAAGATGGTGAACAGCGCACAAATGGCCAACACTTATGCACTTAGCGACATCATATACGGCAGAGGAAAGGATATGATCCGCAATTCGGATACCGGCCTGTACGAATGGGGGGAATCCGATGGTAAAATGATTGCCGCACCTCTTTATGTAGACATGGATATTGAACTAAGCAGTGATGGCAGTTTCCTTTATGCGGTCATGACAGGGCTGGTGAAAGGAATGGGTGGTTATCTTCTGGCACAGCTTCTCGATAACGTCACCTTACAACCTAACGGATACATCACAGCCAATTATACAACGGATGAAATGATGCTGGGAGAGCAGAAGTTCAGTGAAATAAACATGGAAGATCCCGAATCTATGAATAAAGTCGCTACATTCGTTATGTATAAGTTATTCTTACCTTATCCGATGGGAGGTTTCCAGCAACAGGATATTATCAATGCCACGGAGGGGGTAAACCGGATTTATGCTCCATCTCCCAAAGGACTGGCCTACTGGTATATGAAGAACGATCATTTCTATCTGAAACTGGATCTTCCGGCAATTATCGTTCAAGTCATGAAATCGCAGGGGAAAAGTATCGATCAGAATCTGATGGCTTTATTGACAGACGCTATCCTGAATTCAGATCCGGTTCAACTCAAGAATATATTAAGTACTATCAGCGGTCAACTGGATAATTCCATATTATCCATGCTGGCAGGTCTGGATAACGCCACTTTCCAAATGCTGTTCGGCTGGATAAAAGAGGGAATCCCCATGCAAATGGAGAAGAAAGACAGACACACTTATCTGTACGTAACCAAAGATGCATTGACTCCGTTCATTCCTTTCCTCCCCAGTCTGGAACCTTTGATGGCAGGTATTCCCAATTTTGGTCCGATGCTGTTCGACAGTTATATCATGCCGCTTTATAAGGGTTGGTCTACCATCACCAAACTGCATATAGGTATAGACCTTACAGTCAACAACTAATAAGAAGCACCTTTCTATAAACAAGAAAATACAAGAACAATGAAGAAAATATATATTCTAACTTTGCTACTATGCTTCATCAGCTTTGGGAACAGTTTTGCTCAAACGCTGAAAGGACATATATATGACGCTAAAACCAATGAGCCATTAGTAGGAGCAGCCGTTACGTACAAATTACAAGGTAATCAGGGAGTCGTGTCGGACATCAACGGGGCTTATGAAATCAAACTGCCCGAGGGCGGAGTCGATCTGGTCTTCAGTTATGTGGGCTACGAAGATGTGCTGATGCCTATTGTGATCGACAGACGTGAAGTAGTGACCAAAGACGTTTACATGAGAGAAAGCACCAAACTACTGGAAGAAGTAGTGGTCAGCGCCGGACGTTTTGAACAGAAACTCAGTAACGTTACCGTTTCTATGGATGTAGTGAAAGCCGGTGATATTGCCCGTCAGGCACCAACGGACATTTCTTCCACACTCCGTACATTGCCCGGCGTAGACATCGTAGACAAACAACCGTCTATACGTGGCGGCAGCGGATGGACTTACGGAGTGGGTGCACGCAGCCAGATTCTGGTGGATGGAATGAGTACGCTAAATCCCAAAACAGGAGAAATCAACTGGAACACCGTGCCTTTGGAGAATATCGAGCAGATTGAAGTTATCAAAGGAGCTTCCTCCGTACTGTACGGTTCGTCGGCTCTGAACGGTATTATCAATATCCGTACCGCACGTCCGGGATTGACTCCGAAAACACGTTTCAGCGCATACGTAGGTATCTATGGTGATGCGGAAAATGACGAATACCAATGGAGTGACAAGAGTTTCTGGAAAGAGGATAAATATTCGGTCAAACCTATTTTACGCGGAAGTCTTCTTAGTGGTGTCCGAAACCCAATTTACGAAGGATTCGATCTCTCCCACTCCCGTCGTATAGGTAATTTTGATGTCAGCGGGAGCATGAATCTTTTCACCGATGAAGGATACCGTCAGCAGGGATACAACAAGCGTTTCCGTATGGGAGGTAACCTTACCTATCATCAACCGGACATGGGAATGAAACTGTTGAACTATGGTTTCAATATTGATTTCCTTTCCAATCAATATGGAGACTTCTTTATCTGGCGTTCGCCGACAGAAGTGTACAAGCCCTCTCCTTTTACCAATATGGGACGGGAGGACAACAACTTCCATATCGATCCGTTTATCAACTACGTAAATCCGGAGAATGGTACGTCACATAAGATTAAAGGCCGTTTCTATTATAGTGCCGACAATATCGTGCGCCCCAGCCAGGGAGCATCCATCGGTGATATTCTGGGAAATATGGGAACAGATGCCCAGACTATTCAGAATATTGCAGGCGGTGATTACAGTTCGCTCTATCCGGCCTTGATCGGTATCGGTTCGGGACTTATCAACGGAAATCTGGAAGATGCCATGAATGGAGTATTTACCTCATTGGGCAATATTTTCCCGAATGCAACAACTGCCGATTATTGCGATCTGATCTCTTGGGTGATGGACAACGGGGTACCCGGTGATTTGGGCGGACTTGCGAACGGACAGTTACCGAGTGATCTGATCCCCTGGGTATCCGGTATACTCAACCCAACACGAAACACTCCGAAAACGCAGACTGACAAAAGTACGAACTACTATCTCGACTATCAATTCAACAAGAAATGGGACAGTGGTGCGCAAATCACTACGGGAGCCACTTATGAGCATGTACGTTATGATTCCGCCATCATGGACGAGGTCTATAAAAGTGATAACATAGCCGCTTTCTTCCAGTATGACCAGCGTTTCTGGGATCGCTTGAGTGTATCTGCCGGTGTACGTGCCGAATATTATCGGGTGAACAATCATCATCGTGAAGCGGAAACAAAGATCTTCGGAACCAAGGTTCCATTCCGTCCGGTGTTCCGTGCAGGATTAAATTATCAGTTGGCCGATTACAGCTTTATCCGTGCCAGCTTCGGTCAAGGTTACCGTAATCCGTCCATCAATGAAAAATACCTGCGCAAGGATATCGGTGGAGTCGGTGTTTATCCGAATCTGGACATTAAGCCGGAAAAAGGATTTAATGCGGAATTGGGGATTAAGCAAGGATACAAAATCGGTAATTTCCAGGGATTTGTAGATGTTGCCGGATTCTATACACAGTATAAAGATATGGTTGAATTCCAGTTCGGCCTCTTCAATAATGCCGATTATACGATGATTAACAGTATCGGCGATGCTGTCCGAATGTTAACTGACGGTCAAGGTTTCGGTATTGGAGCACAGTTCCATAACGTATCGAAAGCCCAGATCTACGGAGTGGAAATCTCGACAAACGGTGTTTATAACTTTAATAAGAACACGAAGTTGTTCTATAATTTAGGATATGTATATACTGAACCACGCGATGCTGATTATCAGGAGCGCAATGCGGTAGAAGGACTTTATACCGATCCTCTTCAGATGAAAGAGAAATCGAACACAGGTAAGTATCTCAAATATCGTCCGAAGCATAGCTTCAAAGCCACGGTAGATTTCCAGTGGAAACGTATCAATCTGGGTGCTAACGTTGCCTGGAAAAGTAAAATCCTCGCTGTGGACTACCTGATGATGGATGAACGTCCGAAAACACAACTTGACCTGATGGATTATGTTCGTGGCGTTGCTTTCGGCTATTCCAAAGGAGAAAGTCTGGCGAGCTACTGGAAAAAGCACAATACGGACTATGCCACCGTTGACATGCGTCTTGGAGTAAAAGCCACGAAAGAGGTTGCTTTCCAGTTTATGGTAAACAACTTGCTGAATAAGGAATATAGCTATCGCCCGATGGCAGTTGCCGCTCCACGTACTTTTGTTGTAAAGATGGATATTACATTCTAAACTTTCCGCAAGAGTCGGAAATAGAGAAGAAAAAACGAACGGTTTCTCACCTGTGAAAAACAGGTGGGAAACCGTTTGCTTTTTTAGAGCTCTCTTCATTCTCTTTTTACAGCCATTCTTAAAAGAAGAACAATCAATATTAAAAATAGAGCACACTTATTTTCTCATTTTAAGCACTTTCGCCATACACAATTAAAAATAGAACATTAAAATAAAAAAACAGACCTTGACAATAAAGAATTGTTAGTCGAACTTTGCAAAGTTTTATTAAATACGCAATAAAAACAAAAAGCAAAATGAGAAACTTACGAAAACTATTTTATGTAGCTTGCGCGGTATTTTTCTTTACATCATGCGAAGAGACTTACAATGACAAGCTATTTTGGCCGGGAGAAATTAGTCAGGAATATGGCTCGTATATTAAACCATATACGCTAGACCTAACCTACAGTGGAGAGAAACTCGTTGGAAAAACTGTCAGTTTCAAGACAGGAGATAGTGAAACGGGAACACTGACACTGAATGATGTGATTCCCGGAGAAAAGGAAACTCCTATCAGTCATATCCAACTGTATGAGAATGAAGAGAAAGGGTATTACACTTTCAGCGGAACAAATATCACGATGGGAGGAGCTACAGTGAAATACAGCGGTAGCATTACTCCGAAAACGATGAAGCTGGATTTGAATGTGGTAATGGCTGATCCCCAAAAGCTGGTTAACAAATACGACTTCGCTCTTTATAAAATGGTTCAGGATCTTACGAATGAATTTCATCCTGTACAGTACAAAGGTGCCTGTTATTTCGATATGAAACCTAAAGAAGGGATAGGAACTGACGAAGCTTCATTAATGTATCTCTTAGGTAACCTTGCCCCGGGTATTCTTCAGACGCTCATACCTCAATTAATAAAAGATATCAAACTGGAAAAGGATGGTACTATTACAGCATATTACTCTTCAGATCCAATAAATGAAGAGTTACTGTTCTTACCTTTGAATGGCGATGAAGCAGAAGTTGTTCAAAAACAAATTCAAACCGTTATAGAAAACCGTACTTATGAGAAATCTCCTAATGGACTAGCTTATTGGGGACAAGCCAATAACAAGTTAATATTAAAACTAAATATTCCCGCAATCATTACAGAAATCATTAAGAATAGCCAGCAACAGATAGATGGTGAGCTTATCAACGGGATTACTGAAGCCATTCTCAAAACGGACCCCATTCGCCTCAAAAGTCTGCTTTCCACTCTTAATGCAATTGTGAATAATGATATATTAGGTTACTTGGTAATGGTGGACGATGCCTCTTTTACCGCTTTATTCAATTGCATCAAAAATGGTATTCCCATGAATATAACCCATACCAAAGATGGACATACCTATCTATACCTGGACTATCAGACATTAACTCCTGTCATCAACATACTATCCGGAATTAAAGTCGATTTAGGAGGACTTTCATTGGATTTGGCTATGATTGCTGAACAATGGAAACTCATGCAATTATTCAATTTAGGATTGGACTTAGTTCCATCGACCAAATAATTACCAATCACTATAAAAGAGAATGATAATGAAAAAGATTTCACTTATAATATCGCTTATATTCACGAGTGTAACAGGAATACTGACTTCTTGTAGTGAAGATTATCCAGGCCCCGATCCTGTAGACGTAACGGCCAATTATTCCAATAAATTTTCGAATCCGAATCCTACCTTGACTTTGGCATACAACGGCGAAAATATGACTGGGAAATCGGTGGATTTCAGCACAGTAAAGGGTGAGACAGCTAATCTTACTTTTTATGATATTCTTCCGGGAGAAAAGGCATTAAAGCTGACTCATATACCTCTCACAGGAGATGCAGAGGGATACTCTTTTCAAGGCAAAGGCATCGGTACTACCACCCAAAGCACCTTTAATTATGAGGGACGCGTAGTGAAAGGCAGACTTATATTAAATCTGGCTGACGTAACGATGGCAAATGCTAATTTATGGGCTAAGAACTATCGTTTCGCAGATGTAGAGCATGGAACAGGAAAGGTTATTGCAGATGAGGGAAATGGATATCAATGGGAAGAAAAAGATGACAAGATGACTTCATGTGCCATTTACTTCAGATTTCCGGAAACAGAAGAAGCCACAGAAACCAGCTACAACGGTCAAAACATGGGAAGTGTTCTGCAGGGATTATTAGGATACTTGTTGCCTTGCATCCTGAAAGATATAACATTGGAACCGGATGGAAATATCATTGCCAATTATTCGGGAGATGCTTTTAACGAGGAAAACAAGGATTTATTTATCGGTAATGTTCTGACTGCCTTTTTAAATATGGATATAGAGGACCAGGATATGATTACGGATGCCATTAAAGATTATCAATATACGACTTCTCCCAAAGGATTGGCATACTGGTTTCAAAGGGATGGCAAGATTGTTATAAAGCTCGATCTGCCGGCAATCATTTCACAGGTTGCTTCCGGCAGTGGAAAAGTGATCGACAAAAACATCATAAGCTCCATCTCGGATGCCATCTTCAGCATGGATGCCTTACAACTTAAGAGTCTTCTGAAAACAGTAAACGGTCAATTGCAAAATGAGATTCTAGGTTTTATCGTTAGCATGAACGATCAATCTTTTGCAACGTTCTTTGATTGGTTATCAAACGGAATACCTATGCACATCAAGATACAAAATGGTCACTCATACATTTACCTTGATAAAGAAGGAATAGCTCCGATATTAAAGCTTCTTGGAGATTTTCATCCCATAGTATTAAAAATGCTGCCAAGTTTATTACCACCGGAAATGGCCGGACTTGCCGGATTTCTCGAACCGCTAATAGATATGCTATTTATCACTTGGCCGGAATGTGCATTGCTAGTTCAAAGTTTTGACTTGGGACTCGATCTCGTACCTCAAAATTAATATACTATTAAAGAATAAGAACAATGAAGAAATTATATACTTTGATAATCCTTTTATCCCTAACCGGTTTCGGAAGTAGCTTTGCCCAAACCTTGAAAGGACATATATACGACGCCAGAACCAATGAGCCATTGGTAGGCGCAGCCGTCACATACAAACTCCATGGCAATCAGGGAGCAGTGTCCAACATCAATGGAGAATATGAAATCAAACTGCCCGAGGGAGGAGTCGATCTTGTATTCAGTTATGTAGGCTATGAAGATGTATTGATGCCAATTGTTATCAATAAGCGTGAAGTCATCACGAAAGACGTTTATATGAAAGAAAGCACAAAGCTACTGGAAGAAGTGGTGGTTAGTGCCGGACGCTTTGAACAGAAGTTGAGTGACGTTACTGTTTCCATGGATGTGGTGAAAGCCGGAGATATTGCCCGTCAGGCACCGACAGATATTTCTTCCACACTCCGTACATTACCCGGTGTAGACATTGTAGACAAACAGCCCTCTATGCGCGGTGGCAGCGGATGGACTTACGGTGTAGGTGCACGCAGCCAGATTCTGATAGACGGCATGAGTACCCTGAATCCAAAAACCGGTGAAATCAATTGGAACACCATACCTTTGGAAAATGTAGAACAGGTGGAAGTTATTAAAGGAGCTTCCTCCGTGTTGTACGGGTCATCAGCCTTGAACGGCATTATCAACATCCGTACTGCACGTCCGGGACTGACTCCGAAAACACGTTTCAGTGCTTATGTGGGAGTATATGGTGATGCGGAAAACGACGAATACCAATGGAGCGACAAGAGTTTCTGGAAAGATGATAAATATTCTGTTAAACCAATCTTGCGCGGAAGTCTTCTTAGCGGTATACGGAATCCTATTTACGAAGGATTCGACCTCTCCCACTCCCGTCGTATCGGCAATTTCGATGTCAGCGGAGGAATCAATCTTTTCACTGACGAAGGATACCGCCAACAGGGATACAACAAACGTTTCCGTATGGGAGGGAGCCTCACTTATCATCAGCCTGATATGGGAATGAAACTGTTGAATTATGGTTTCAATGTCGATTTCCTTTCCAATCAATATGGTGACTTCTTTATCTGGCGTTCACCAACGGAAGTGTACAAACCGTCTCCTTTCACCAACATGGGACGTGAAGAGAATAATTTCCATATCGATCCGTTCATCAACTATGTGAATCCGGAAAACGGTACGTCACATAAGATTAAAGGACGTTTCTATTACAGTGCCGATAATATCGTACGCCCTACCCAAGGAACTTCCATCACTGATATTCTGGGAAATATGGGAACTGATGCCAAAACGATACAGAATATAGCCGGTGGCGATTACAGTTCACTTTATCCTGCATTGGTAGGTATAGGTTCCGGACTTATCAACGGAAATCTGGAAGATGCCATGAACGGAGTGTTCACCTCATTAGGCAATATTTTCCCGAATGCGACGACTGCCGATTATTGCGATCTGATCTCTTGGGTAATGGACAACGGAGTGCCGAGTGACTTAGGGGGACTTACGAACGGACAGTTACCGAGTGATCTGATTCCGTGGTTATCAAATGTTATCAATCCGTCACGAAACACTCCAAAAACACAGACTGATAAGAACTTCGATTACTACCTCGACTACCAGTTCAATAAGAAATGGGAAGGCGGTGCACAAATCACTACCGGAGTAACCCTGGAACATATCCGCTATGACTCCGCTGTAATGGATGAGGTATACAAAAGTGATAATATAGCTGCTTTCTTCCAATACGATCAGCGCTTCTGGGATCGTTTGAGTGTATCTGCCGGTGTACGTGCCGAATATTATCGGGTGAATAATCATCACCGTGAAGCCGAAACTAAAATCTTCGGAACCAAAGTTCCGTTCCGTCCGGTCTTCCGTGCAGGGTTAAATTATCAGTTGGCTGATTACAGTTTTATCCGTGCCAGCTTCGGACAGGGTTACCGTAATCCGTCTATCAATGAAAAATACCTGCGCAAGGATATTGGTGGAGTTGGCGTTTATCCTAATCTGGACATCAAACCGGAGAAAGGATTTAATGCGGAATTAGGAATTAAGCAAGGATATAAAGTTGGTAATTTCCAGGGTTTTGTGGATGTTGCAGGATTCTATACACAATATAAAGACATGGTTGAATTCCAGTTCGGGCTGTTCAACAATGCCAATTACACGATGATTAATAGCATAGGCGATGCATTCCAGATGCTGACAGATGGCAAAGGGTTCGGTATCGGAGCCCAGTTCCACAATGTATCGAAAGCCCAGATTTACGGAGTAGAAATCTCAACGAACGGCGTGTATAATTTCAATAAGAACACGAAATTGTTCTATAACTTGGGATATGTATACACGGAGCCACGCGATGCTGACTATCAGGAACGTAATGCAGTAGAGGGGCTTTATACCGATCCTCTTCAGATGAAAGAGAAATCGAACACAGGTAAGTACCTTAAATATCGCCCGAAGCACAGTTTTAAAGCTACGGTAGATTTCCAGTGGAAACGTATCAATGTCGGTGCCAATGTAGCATGGAAGAGCAAAATTCTGGCAGTTGACTATCTGATGTTGGACGAACGCGAGAAACAGCAGAAAGACCTGATGGATTATGTACGTGGCATCCTTTTCGGTTATTCAAAAGGAGAGACACTGGCTACTTACTGGAAAAAACATAATACGGACTATGCCACTGTTGACGTGCGCTTCGGAGTAAAAGCCACAAAAGAAGTAGCTTTCCAGTTTATGGTGAACAACCTGTTGAATAAAGAATACAGCTACCGCCCAATGGCAGTTGCCGCTCCACGTACTTTCGTACTGAAAATGGACGTCACTTTCTAACTAACTTTCAAGATTCACAATTACTTAAGAAACGGCTGCTCAATGCAGCCGTTTTCTTTTTTCTCCTCATCTGTCATCATTTATCTATATATTGCGTATCTTTACCCCCCGAAAACGAGAAGAAATAACCGATAAAATGAAAAAACAAATCCTACTTATTGCCATCCTGTTTTGTACGGCCTTTACACAGGCACAAGAAGTTTTTGTAACTGCTGATTTTGTAAGCAGTTATATCTGGCGCGGTATGGATAGCGGCAATGCAAGTGTACAGCCTTCACTCGGCCTCAACTGGAAAGGACTGACCGTTTACGCATGGGGTTCTACCGAATTTCGCGAAAAGAACAATGAAATAGATTTATCACTAGAGTACGAATACAAAAACCTGACTCTTTACGCCAATAACTATTTTACCCAGACAGAAGAGGAACCTTTTAAATACTTCAATTACAGTTCGCACTCTACCGGGCACACTTTCGAGGTAGGAGCCGGCTATATGCTTAGCGAAAAGTTCCCATTGTCAGTAAGCTGGTACACGACCTTTGCCGGAAACGATTACCGGGAAAACGGGAAACGTGCCTGGTCCAGTTACTGCGAGTTGAGTTACCCGTTCAGCGTGAAGGATGTAAATATGAATATCGAAGCAGGTTTCACTCCTTGGGAAAGTATGTACTCCGACAAATTCAATGTAGTCAATATCGGATTATCTGCAACAAAAGATATTAAAATAACGTCCAATTTCTCTTTACCCATCTTCGGAAAGCTAATAGCCAACCCTTATGAAGAGCAACTTTATTTTGTAGTTGGAATTACATTGTAGATGATTCTTACATTCAATTATTAACTAATAAACACCCCCATGAAAAAACACTTTCTTATCTTTGCAACAGGTCTTTTTCTACTAAGTGCCTGTAATTCGGTAAAAGCACCGGAAGCTATCTTACCCATTCCCGAAGCCAAACAGGTGGAATGGCAAAAAATGGAAACGTATGCATTTGTACACTTCGGACTTAACACATTCAACGACCGTGAATGGGGATATGGAGACTCCGATCCTAAAACATTCAACCCTACCCGTCTGGACTGTGAGCAATGGGTACAGACATTTGTCAAATCCGGCATGAAAGGAGTGATCCTGACAGCGAAACATCACGATGGATTCTGTTTGTGGCCTACGCAACTGACAGAGTACTGTATCCGCAACACTCCGTACAAAGACGGAAAAGGAGACATTGTCCGCGAACTATCGGATGCCTGCAAAAAGTATGGCATTAAATTCGCAGTCTATCTCTCGCCCTGGGACAGGCATCAGGCCAATTATGGTTCTCCCGAATATGTAGAATACTTCTATAAACAACTCAACGAACTGCTGACCAACTACGGTGACGTATTTGAAATCTGGTTTGATGGTGCCAACGGTGGAGACGGCTGGTATGGCGGAGCAAAAGACAGCCGTACAATCGACCGCAAGACTTATTATAACTATCCACGAGCTTACAAGATGATTGATGAGTTACAGCCACAAGCTGTTATCTTCTCGGATGGAGGTCCGGGCTGTCGTTGGGTAGGCAACGAACACGGATTTGCCGGAGCTACTAACTGGTCTTTTCTTCGTGCAGGAGAAGTTTATCCGGGCTATCCCAAGTATCGTGAACTGCAATATGGTCATGCCGATGGTAACCAATGGGTAGCTGCCGAGTGTGATGTTTCCATCCGTCCGGGATGGTTTTATCATCCGGAAGAAGACGACCGTGTGAAAACAGTAGACGAACTGACTGATTTATATTACCGCAGCGTAGGACATAACGCAACGCTATTATTAAACTTCCCGGTAGACCGTGACGGATTGATTCACCCTACTGACTCTGTCAATGCCGTAAACTTCCACCAGAATGTACAAAAACAACTGGCACACAATCTGCTGGCGGGACTCTCTCCCAAAGCATCGGACGAACGTGGAAGAACATTCTCCGCCAAAGCTGTGACCGACGGTGATTATGATACTTATTGGGCTACCAATGATGATGTCACTTCAGCCACTATCGAATTCGATTTACCTCAGGCAGAAAAGATCAACCGTATGATGTTGCAGGAATATATTCCTCTCGGACAACGTGTCAAATCATTCGTTGTAGAATATAACCAGGCAGGCGAATGGCTCCCAGTAAAGCTCAATGAGGAGACTACCACTATCGGATATAAACGGCTCCTTCGTTTCGAAACAATCACTACGGATAAGATTCGTGTCCGCTTCACGGATTCACGGGCTTGTCTCTGTATTAATAACATTGAAGCATATTATGCAGGAGAGACTTCGGATACATACACAGCGAAAGCTGCAGAACTGAAAAGTTACCCGTTCACTCTTGTTGGAGTAGATGTAAAGGAAGCACAGAAAGGCATGGATAAAAACGACCAGACCACCTGTTTCATCAATGGAAATACACTATTGATTGACTTGGGAGAAGAACGCACGATTACCTCATTCCACTATCTCCCCGACCAAAGTGAATATAATAAAGGGTTGATCGCAGCCTACGAAATATCTGTAGGTACGGACAGTAATGCGGTCAACCAGGTAGTAGCCAAAGATGAATTTTCCAATATAAAGAGCAATCCGATTTTGCAATCGGTTTACTTTACTCCGGTCAAGGCTCGCTACATTCAGTTGAAAGCAACACGGATGATACATGACGGTGAACCGATGGGGTTAGCTGAAATTGGGATACAATAATAGATGATATGGTACAAAAAACAGGAATTATTGTGCAGAAGAAAAACTATACTCTCCGTACCTGGCAAACCGAAGATGTAGCATCATTAGCCCAATATCTCAATAACAAGAATATTTGGGATAACTGTCGTGACGGTCTCCCCTATCCTTATAGTCAGGAAGATGCTAACGTTTTTCTCTCTATGGTACAAGCGAAAGAAAACATTCAAGATTTCTGCATTGAGGTAAACGGAGAAGCAGTTGGAAGTATCGGTTTTGTACCCGCTACGGATGTAGAACGTTTTAGTACAGAAGTAGGCTACTGGATTGGAGAACCTTTCTGGAACCAGGGAATCGTTACTGACGCCCTGAAAGAAGCCATCAACTATTATTTCGAACACACTGATAAGGTACGTGTATTCGCAGTCGTATTTGAGCATAACTCCCCATCCATGCGGGTATTAGAGAAAGTGGGATTCACGAAAGTAGGAATTATGCAAAAGGCTATTTTCAAGAATGATAATTTCACGAATGCACATTATTACGAACTTATCAAATAATCCGGAATTCATCAACAGTCTGCCGGACAATCCGGCAGACTGCCCATAAACGCTTTGTCAACCCTGAATTAAATCTATAAAAACCCTCCTCTTTTGCTCAAAAATCTTAAACCTGTGCATTTTTTACTCGGATTTCTTGTCAGAACCAAGCGTTTGAGTAAATTTGCACGCTGATAGTTAACCGGATAGTTTGGATAGCAAGATATTACTACTTGACTACTGGCTGCTAACTTGTAGAAATACTAATACTAAAATTTATAGCATGAGTTTGAAAATTGTTGTATTGGCAAAACAAGTTCCTGACACACGTAATGTTGGGAAAGATGCCATGAAAGCCGACGGGACGATTAACCGCGCGGCACTTCCCGCTATCTTCAACCCCGAAGACCTGAATGCTCTCGAGCAAGCTCTTCGACTGAAAGATGCTCATCCAGGCTCTACCGTAACCATCCTGACCATGGGACCGGGACGGGCAGCCGACATTATTCGTGAAGGACTTTTCCGTGGCGCAGATAACGGTTACTTGCTGACCGACCGTGCTTTCGCTGGTGCAGATACACTGGCTACGTCTTACGCATTGGCTACTGCCATCCGCAAAATCGGTGATTGCGACATTATCATTGGTGGTCGTCAGGCTATCGACGGTGACACGGCGCAAGTAGGTCCGCAGGTAGCAGAGAAGCTAGGATTGACGCAAATCACATACGCAGAAGAAATTCTGGAAGTGGGCGATGGTAAAATCAAGGTGAAACGTCATATCGACGGTGGTGTAGAAACTGTAGAGGGTCCGCTGCCTATCGTGATTACCGTAAACGGTTCTGCCGCTCCTTGCCGTCCGCGCAATGCGAAACTGGTTCAGAAATACAAACACGCCAAAACAGTTACCGAAAAACAACAAGGTAACCTTGATTATACCGATTTGTATGACAAGCGTGATTATTTGAATCTGGTAGAATGGAGTGTAGCCGACGTAAACGGTGACCTTGCACAATGCGGTCTGTCCGGTTCGCCGACAAAAGTGAAAGCCATCCAGAACATCGTGTTCCAGGCTAAAGAGAGCAAAACCATCAGCGGTAGCGACCGTGACGTGGAAGACCTGATTGTTGAACTATTAGCTAACCACACCATCGGATAATCATGAATAACTTATTTGTATATTGCGAAATAGAAGAAGGTAACGTTGCAGACGTTAGCCTCGAACTTCTGACCAAAGGTCGTTCGTTAGCCAACCAGTTGAACTGTCAGCTCGAAGCTGTAGTTGCCGGAAGCGGCCTCAAAGATATTGAAAAAGAAATCCTTCCTTACGGAGTAGATAAACTTCACGTTTTCGACGGTGAAGGCCTTTACCCTTATACATCACTTCCTCACACAGCTATCCTGGTGAACCTCTTCAAAGAAGAGCAACCGCAAATCTGTTTGATGGGTGCTACCGTTATCGGTCGTGACCTCGGTCCGCGCGTTTCTTCTGCTCTGACCAGCGGATTGACTGCCGACTGTACTTCACTTGAAATCGGTGACCACGAAGACAAAAAAGAAGGTAAGACTTATAAGAACCTGTTATATCAAATCCGTCCGGCATTCGGTGGTAACATCGTTGCTACGATTGTGAACCCGGAACACCGCCCGCAGATGGCAACCGTTCGCGAAGGTGTGATGAAGAAAGAAATCCTCTCTCCGACTTATCAGGGAGAAGTAATCCGTCACGACGTGAAAAAGTATGTAGCCGACACGGACTATGTAGTGAAAGTCATCGAACGCCATGTAGAAAAGGCAAAGAACAACCTGAAAGGTTCTCCGATCATCATAGCCGGTGGTTACGGTGTAGGTTCGAAAGAAAACTTCAACCTATTGTTCGACCTCGCTAAAGAACTTCACGCAGAAGTAGGTGCCAGCCGTGCTGCTGTTGACGCTGGTTTCGCAGACCATGATCGTCAGATCGGTCAGACTGGTGTTACGGTTCGTCCAAAACTCTACATCGCTTGCGGTATCTCCGGACAGATTCAGCATATCGCCGGTATGCAGGAAAGTGGTATCATCATCTCCATTAACAACGATCCGGATGCTCCGATCAATACGATTGCCGATTACGTAATCAACGGAAGTATCGAAGAAGTTGTGCCGAAGATGATTAAGTATTATAAACAAAATAGCAAGTAAGGAAAGATGGCTAATTATTATACAGACATACCGGAACTCAAGTTTCACTTGAACAATCCGATGATGAAACGTATTTGCGAACTCAAAGAACGCAATTACAGAGATAAAGATGAATTCGACTACGCTCCGCTGGACTTCGAAGATGCTGTAGACTCTTACGACAAAGTATTGGAGATTACAGGAGAAATCACAGGAGAAATCATTGCTGCTAACGCAGAAGGTGTAGACGAAGAAGGTCCTCACTGTGCTAACGGTCGCGTAGAATATGCTTCCGGAACCAAACAGAACCTGGACGCTATGGTGAAAGCCGGCCTGAACGGTATGACCATGCCACGCAGATTCGGCGGTTTGAACTTCCCGATCACTCCGTACACCATGTGTGCAGAAATCGTGGCTGCTGCCGACGCCGGTTTCGGAAATATCTGGTCTTTGCAGGACTGTATTGAAACACTGTACGAATTCGGTAACGCTGACCAACACAGCCGTTTCATTCCTCGCGTATGCCAAGGTGAAACGATGTCTATGGACTTGACCGAACCGGATGCAGGTTCCGACTTACAGGCAGTTATGCTGAAAGCAACTTATAGCGAAAAAGACGGTTGCTGGTTGCTGAACGGTGTAAAACGTTTTATTACAAACGGTGATGCTAATCTTCACTTGGTATTGGCTCGTTCGGAAGAAGGTACAAGAGACGGTCGTGGTCTTTCTATGTTCATCTATGACAAGAATGAGGGTGGTGTGAACGTACGTCGTATCGAAAACAAACTCGGTATCCACGGTTCTCCTACTTGTGAACTGGTGTACAAGAATGCTAAAGCTGAACTTTGCGGTGACCGCAAACTCGGTTTGATTAAATACGTTATGGCTTTAATGAACGGTGCCCGTCTGGGTATTGCTGCGCAGTCTGTAGGATTGAGCCAAGCTGCTTACAATGAGGGATTGGCTTATGCTAAAGACCGTAAGCAATTCGGTAAAGCAATCATCGAATTCCCGGCAGTATACGATATGCTGGCTATCATGAAAGGTAAGTTGGATGCCGGACGTGCTTTGCTGTATCAAACAGCTCGCTACGTAGACATTTACAAAGCATTGGATGATATTTCCCGCGAACGTAAACTGACTCCGGAAGAACGTCAGGAACAGAAAAAATACGCCAAACTAGCAGACAGCTTTACTCCGCTGGCTAAGGGTATGAACTCTGAATATGCTAACCAGAACGCTTATGACTGTATCCAGATTCACGGTGGTTCAGGATTCATGATGGAATATGCTTGCCAACGCATCTATCGCGACGCACGTATCACCAGCATCTACGAAGGAACTACCCAGTTGCAGACTGTAGCCGCTATCCGTTACGTGACTAATGGTTCTTACATCGCTACTATCCGCGAGTTTGAGGCCATTCCTTGTTCACCGGAAATGGAACCGCTGATGTCTCGCCTGAAGAAGATGGCTGACAAATTTGAAGCAAGTACCAACGCTGTGAAAGAAGTACAGGATCAGGAATTGCTTGACTTCACCGCTCGCAAACTGGTGGAAATGGCTGCTGATATTATCATGTGTCACTTACTGATTCAAGATGCCAGCAAGTCTTCTGAACTGTTCTCCAAATCTGCACACGTATATTTGAACTATGCAGAAGCGGAAGTAGAAAAGCATACAAATTTCATCGAAAACTTCGACAAAGAAGATTTGGCGTTCTACAAAAAGTAACAAATAATCGACTAAATCTGATAAAAGCATCCTTTCTTACGAAATGGATGCTTTTTTTATTTGTCATATTCTATTATTTTCCATTATTATTCTATACATTTGTCAGTGAGATAAGTAATTTTTTAATTGATGAATGTAGATAGAGATAGAAATATGGCACTCAAACCTTCATATAATGACAAACTGTATTTGCCAGGTTTATCAAACACGGAAATCCTTATATTGGCTCTCGAAGCCTCTCAAAAACTTGAGTGGAATATCGAGGAAGTAACTCCGGAAGGAATCCGGTTTGAAGTCCCGTTCAGTATACGCTCCCATGGAGAGGCAATAACCTTTACCATAGAAAAGGGAAGTGACGGGGAAGTATCCGTTCGCAGCCAGTCTTCTTCCGTACAATTTGTTGATTATGGAAAGAACAGAAAAAATATCCAGAAGTTACGGGAAACAATGGAAGAAATAAAAGCCTCACTCACTCCGGAAGAACTAGCCCAAAGGGCCAAAGATTTCGAAGAAGAGTTCAACCGCCCGCTCACAGAAGAAGAAAAAGCCTACATAGAGGAAGAAAAGAAGAGGAACTCTTTCCTGTCTTTCTTCATTCCCCGCAAAGGATTTATAGCAACTCCCATCCTGATAGACATCAATATTCTTGTATTCATTGTAATGATTGCTTCCGGAGTGGGTATTATGTCTCCTTCCACTCTGTCACTACTGAAATGGGGAGCCGACTTCGGACCGCTGACTCTCACCGGTGACTGGTGGCGCACAGTGACTTGCAACTTCATACATATCGGAGCTTTCCATCTCCTGATGAACATGTATGCTTTCATGTATGTAGGACTTCTGTTGGAAGAACTGATAGGAGGACGCCGTATGTTCGTTTCATACCTGCTAACCGGATTATGTTCGGCTGCATTCAGCCTGTATATGCACGGTGAGACAATCAGCGCCGGAGCTTCCGGATCTATCTTCGGACTTTACGGTATATTCCTTGCATTCCTCCTCTTTCATCGCATCGCCAAAGAACAACGAAAGGCATTGTTAACCAGCATCCTCATTTTTGTGGGGTATAATCTGGTTTACGGGATGAAAGCCGGCATTGATAATGCCGCCCATATTGGCGGGTTGTTAAGCGGGTTTGTTCTGGGAATTATATATGTGGTCGGCTACAAGTTCGAGAAACCCGATGCACAGCGGACTGTCTCCATCATCGGGGAGCTTGGTATATTCTGTATATTCCTGTTCAGCTTCATGATCCTGTGCAAAAACGTTCCTCCTCTTTACCCGGAGATACGCAATGAATGGGAAAGCGGCATTGTGGAAGCCTATCTGAATGGTGAACTGGAAGAGGAAAACGAGAACAGTAATCATTCCGCTGTGAATGCTACGGACAATCTTTCCAGCAGGAAAGTTCCGGCATATACGCCTGTCAGCAATGACGATACGTGGCTATCTTATTATGATGCAGCCACCAAATTCAGTTGCCAGTATCCTACCAACTGGATAAAAATAGCAGGAGCAAAAGGAATTATTGATGGTGCGGAACCTCCATTACTCATGCTGGTCAACGGAGGGAATCAATTAACGATTACCGCCCTCACCTACGACACGCAGAAGGAGTTTGAACACATGAAAGAGTTATCACTCACTCTCCCAAGAAATGCACAAGGGGAACCGTCAGAAGATTACCAACTAAGCAATGTCAACATCAACGGACTCCCCATGACAAAGATCACGAATCCCCTGCACATCGGGGCTCCTGATGAACCGGGAGAGGATGTAAAACAAATAGCGTTGCATTACTTTCAAGAGAGCAAGAAACGATCTTTTGCTATTGTCATGCTTGTCTATGACGAAGAAGCTGAAACCGATCTGAATGCCATTACATCAAGTATCCAGATCACCCAATAAAGAGAATATGAGAGTATATATCCAAATCAAACAGTTAGGAAAGCGAAAGTGCAGTATCGAAAAGATTCCTATCGATTTTCCTGTTCCGCCTGTCAATGTACAGGGGTTGATCGAAGCCATCGTCAGTTGGCAAGTCTGCGAATACAATGAACGCTTGCAACAGAGCGAAGTGCTGAAATACCTCACACAGGAAGAAGTGGAAAATAAAACAGCTTCCGGCAAAGTAGGGTTTGCAGTAAACTATAATGGCAAACCTGCCGCAGAAGTCGAAGCCATCACCAATGCTTTGCAATCCTATGAGGACGGAATTTTCCGTATCTTCATAGATGATACGGAAACCGGAGACCTATCCTCTCCCATCCAACTTAAAGAAGAATCTACCTTAACCTTCATCCGGCTCGCTATGCTGTCGGGAAGATTATGGTAATCATTATCCTATAAAACACATTTAAAACGAAAAGAATCATGAGACTGATTTACAATGACGCATTAAATAAACGGATTGCTCCGTACCTGGAAAGGTTAACGAAAAAGAGAACCAGTTTAGACAAAGAGACAATGGCACTGTTGGATGTATTTATGCAATACTTCAACATGGATACCCGGTATGGTGCATACAGCGATAAATTAGAGCCTTGCATCATCTATATTATCCAAGAAGAGAAGATTAAAAGCGTTGCCAATCTTTTCGATGGTAAATTGAACAAGCTACTCCGCTATCTATTGGGAGACGAGTACGCCCACCTGTTCCACACCTATCTGAAGCTCAAAGCACGGTGCCCGTACACTCACGGATACTCGCGCCGGTCACAACGGTCGGCAAATCCTCTTCTGCATATCGGCCACGTTATAGATGCACTGACCCAGTTTCTGAAACTGCGCGCCACCGGATTTACGGTTCAAGCCATACTGAACGGAGGAAACACTCCGGAAGAAATAGAAGCATACAAGGATTCGATGAACTGCCAAAACTGGATGGCCGCCCAAATAGCAGAAGGCAACCAGACTGTCATTGAATACCTCAACAATGTGCTGACCAGTGAGAATAACGCCAACCGCCTCAACCAGGGACATCTCCAGGCTATCGCAGTAAGTGGATACCGCCCCTTGCTGGAACTGGAAGGGAAGTTACTTCTGGCAGCCAAGTTACAGGAGGGTCTCCGCCAAGCTATCGTGGAAACGATGGACGAAGGTTGTCCCGAAAGTTATCTCCATCTTTTCTCGGTCATCTGCGACAACGGCCTGCAACGATTTGCTTCCGTGAAACGCGGTATTGCAGTCAGTACGGGTATCGGAGAACAAGACAGCAGCGAACGTATCACCAATAAATATGTAGAACTGATCCATCGTTTTCTGAACGACCGGAAACAAGCACACAGTGCTCTTCAAAGCAAAGATACAGTCGAACTCTATCTGGCTTTATGGAGCATCGGATTCTATAATACGGAAGAGATTCAGACGCTCGTACCGGAAATTATCAAGAAAGGTGCTAAATACCAGGTACAGACATTACTTTATTTCTTACGCTGTACGCAATACTCCGGCATGAACCACCGCATCAGTAAAAATGCCTTTGAAAGATGGTATAAGGAACCGTCGGTGGTGGCGGCTATCTTACCGTTGTATCTGTCCGGTCTCTATCTTAGCCGGTACGGAGGGCACAAAGACGCCCCGTCACTCCACGACTATTTTGATAGCAAAGAAGAGGCGGTCCGCCATTATGAATATCTGAAGCAAATCTATCAGTCCATCTCTGCCAAAGAGATTTATTCTCCTTATGTATTCCCTTGGGAAAGCACAGAACTCACCCGTTCGGAAATCGTTCTCAAAATGGCATATATCACCTGGATGACTAATAATTCTGCATTGAAAGACGATCTTTGCAGCTATCTGCCCTCTCTGGATACTTATATGCGGGCAGGCTATATCGGTGTTGTATTAGCTCCACCGACCAGTCCGCTACAGGAAGAATATGTACTGCAATCACTGGGAGACCGTTCGCAAGATGTGCGTGAAGAAGCATATAAAGCATTGTCCGAGATGACCTTATCGCCCGAACAAAACCAGAAAGTAGAAGAGTTACTGCGCTTCAAATACAGCGAAATGCGTATCCATGCTATCAATCTGCTGATGAAACAGCCCAAAGAACAGCTAGCCGACAGCATCCGCCGCTTGCTAACAGACAAGGTTGCCGAACGCCGCCTGGCAGGATTGGACATGATGAAGACCATACACAATGTAGAATTCCTGCAAGATATCTATCAGGAATTGATCCCGACAGTTAAAGAGATTCAGAAGCCGAACCCGAAAGAAAAAGTATTGATAGAATCTCTGATTGGCGATGGAACAGAAGAGAGCGTCACACAACATTATACCAAAGATAACGGTTTCGGTCTGTACGATCCGTCTCTTGAAGTCAGTCTGCCGGAAATTACCCAGGACAAAGGATTCAACGTTAAAAAAGCATTCGAATTCATCTGCTTTGGAAGGGCCAAACTCGTTTTCAAAAAACTAAGCAAATACATCGAAACCTACAAGAATGAAGAATTCAAAAATGGTTACGGAGAAGCACGTCTGGTAGGTAACAGTGTCCTGATAAACTGGAGCAACTACGGAGGATTGAGCGGACTCGGATTCCCGGAATTGTGGAAAGCCTTCTACGAAGAAGAAATAGGAAGCTACGACAAATTGCTGATGATGAGTTTCATGCTTGCATCGACAGGTACCGCTAAAGACGAAGACGACTCCGACGAGGAAGATGAAGAAGACATCAAGGCAGACCAGAAATCAAGTAATACTTTTGAGCCGCTTGTCAACCGGATGTATGCCGGCATCACTTACCGCGGATTGCAGAAAGACCTCCGCAAGATGCCGTACTATGAACAGATGAGTGACATCATCGAAGCACTGGCATACGAATACAAAGATGAAGCCGTCTATCAACGACTGGCCGTCAATATGCTGCTCCAACTATTGCCCTTGCTAAATACCAAAAACATCTTCCGCCAGTACACCAGTAAGCATGCATGGCTTCGGGACAAACTGGAATACGGAGAAAAACAGGTCGTTTATCCGATACATAACAACAAATTCGTGAACTTCTGGCTCGAAATGCCTCAAAAGCCCATGAATGATGATCTATTTATCCGTTACTTCACAGTGCGCTATCAGCTTTATAAGCTCACCAACTACATGGAGCACACCCCCGAACTAGAGGAAACAGACTCTTATCTTCATGCCACAGACTTCGCCCGTGCCTGGATGCTGGGAATCATCCCGACAGAGGAAGTATACCGTGAAATGATGGGACGCATCAGCTCTCCCAGCCAGATCAAAGCAATCACCATGGTATTGAACGACAACGTTCGTTTCAACAAGGAAAAAGAAAGATACGCCGATATCAAAAACATCGACTTCTCCCTCTTCCGTTCCCTCGCCCAAAAGGTGGTAGACCGGATTCTTGAAATTGAATTAAAACGTGGAGACTCCGAGACACAAGTCACCTCCCTTGCAGAAGAACTAAGCTACGTCTATGGAGCTGAAACATTTATCCGTATTCTGCAAGCATTCGGCAAAGATACTTTCATACGTGACAGTTACAACTGGGGCAGCACCAAACGGGGTGTATTGAGCAGTCTGCTCCATGCTTGTCATCCCCTGCCTACGGACACCAGCGAGAATCTGAAGAAACTGGCGAAACAAGCCGAAATCAGCGACGAGCGACTGGTAGAAGCCGCCATGTTCGCCCCACAATGGATTGAACTGACTGAAAAGGCAATAGGCTGGAAAGGACTGACAAGTGCAGCCTATTATTTCCACGCCCACACCAATGAAACGTGTGACGACAAGAAGAAAGCGATTATCGCCCGCTACACCCCCATCGACGTAGATGACCTGCGGGAAGGTGCTTTTGACATCGACTGGTTCAAAGATGCATTTAAGACAATTGGCAAGCAACGCTTCGAAGTGGTCTACAATGCCGCCAAATATATTTCATGCAGCAACAGCCATACCCGTGCCCGTAAGTTTGCCGATGCTACCAACGGTGCAGTGAAGGCGGCAGATATAAAGAAAGAAATAATAGCCAAGCGCAACAAAGACTTATTGATGAGCTACGGCCTCATCCCATTGGGACGGAAGCCGGATAAAGAACTGCTGGATCGTTATCAATACCTGCAAAAGTTCCTGAAAGAGAGCAAGGAATTCGGTGCTCAAAGACAGGAAAGCGAAAAGAAAGCGGTAAACATCGCTCTGCAAAACCTGGCACGCAACTCCGGTTACGGAGACGTTACCCGCCTGACCTGGAGCATGGAAACCGAACTGATTAAAGAACTTCTTCCCTACCTGTCCCCCAAAGAGATAGACGGCGTAGAAGTGTATGTACAAATCAACGAGGAAGGTAAATCGGAGATTAAGCAAATCAAAGACGGCAAAGAGCTCAACAGCATGCCTGCCAAGCTGAAAAAGCATCCGTATATAGAAGAACTGAAAGCAGTACACAAAAAGCTGAAAGACCAGTACACCCGTTCGCGCATCATGCTGGAACAGGCGATGGAAGACTGCACCCATTTTGAAGAAAACGAATTGCGCAAGCTGATGCAGAATCCTGTTATCTGGCCATTACTGAAACATCTCGTCTTCATCTGCAACGGACAGACGGGCTTCTACACCGATGGATTGCTGATTACAGTGAATGCCGTTTGCCTCCCGTTAAAACCGAAAGACGAGTTACGCATCGCGCACCCCACAGACCTGTATACAAGCGGAGACTGGCATGCTTATCAAAAATTTCTGTTCGACAAATCAATCCGCCAACCTTTCAAACAGGTATTCCGCGAACTTTACGTTCCGACTCCGGAAGAAATAGAAGCCACTCAATCCCGCCGCTATGCCGGCAATCAGATTCAACCGCAGAAAACGGTTGCCGTACTGAAAGGGCGCCGTTGGGTAGCCGATTATGAAGACGGCCTTCAAAAGATATATTACAAAGAGAATATCATCGCCACCATCTATGCCATGGCAGACTGGTTCTCTCCTGCCGATATCGAAGCTCCGACATTGGAATATGTCTGCTTCCATAGCCGCAAAGACTACAAGTTGATGAAAATCTCGGAGATTCCTCCTGTCATCTTCTCCGAAGTAATGAGAGACGTAGACCTGGCAGTAAGCGTAGCCCATGCCGGAAGCGTTGACCCGGAAACCAGCCACTCTACCATCGAGATGCGCAGCGTGCTGGTGGAACTGACAATGCCGTTGTTCCATTTCAAGAACGTGACGATAAAAGGAAGTTTCGCTCACATTGAAGGCAAACTGGGTAAGTATAATATTCATCTGGGCAGCGGTGTGATCCATCAGGAAGGTGGTGCACAGATAGCCGTTCTTCCGGTACATTCGCAAAATCGCGGACGCCTGTTCCTGCCTTTCGTAGATGAAGATCCGAAGACTGCCGAGATACTGACTAAGATTATCTTCTTTGCAGAAGACGATAAGATAAAAGATCCGAGCATTCTGAACCAAATCAAATAGTAAAGAGATGGCAGAAAATTTAATCATCCACACAGGAAGCAAGGAAGAAAAGTATCGGGAGTTACTTCCGCAACTGCATGCTTTGGTAAGTACGGAAGCAGATCTCATTGCCAATCTTGCCAACATGGTAGCAGCCTTAAAGCAGACTTTCGGTTTCTTCTGGGTAGGCTTTTACCTTGTGAAAGAGGAAGAACTCGTACTGGGTCCGTTTCAAGGCCCCATTGCCTGCACTCGCATCCGCTTTGGCAGAGGAGTTTGCGGAACCGCTTGGAAAGAAGCCCGTACACTGATTGTTCCTGATGTAGAGCAGTTTCCCGGACACATAGCCTGTAGTTCGGACTCGAAATCGGAAATAGTAGTACCGATCCTCAAGCAGGGGAAAGTTGCCGGGGTGCTGGATATCGACAGTGATACATTGGATAGCTTCGACACTATCGACGCACGCTATCTGGAAGAGATTTGCACGTATATTGTATTATAAAATAACGGCATAAACATCCTGAAAAAACGGAGGCTCTGATTGAATGAATCAGAGCCTCCGTTTACTATAAATAGAGCCTCTGTTCGAATCAAACAGAGGCTCTATTTTTTTACCAGTCCATATCTTCTATTTCCCGTTCCCGGTACAGCAAAAGTTGTTTGCGAAGCGAACGCATTTCGTGCCTCATATCTTCCATCCTTTCCAGCAAATGATGAATGGCATCGATACCTTCCATGTTGATGGATAAGTCATAGTACATTCTGCTATAACGTTCCACGTTCGGGAGTTCCGACAAAAGCAGATAATGTTCACCGCCTTCGGTATGCACGTTAATCAAACCGCCCTCTTCCAACATTTCGATGAATGAAGGCTCAATATGACATTTGTGACAGTATTCACTGACAATTATTAATTCGGTCTGCATAGTACTCATTCATTTTAGTTCATACTCTGTAATTGACGGAACAACTCTTTCTGTTTGTCGGTCAAGTTCGTAGGAATCTTGACAGAATAGGTCACAATCAAGTCACCGAATTGTCCTTCCTTCTTATAAACCGGGAATCCTTTACCTTTCAGACGGACTTTCGTACCGTTCTGCGTTTCCGGTTTTATCTTCAGTTTCACTTTACCGTCCAGCGTGTCGACTACTTTCTCGCCTCCCAATACGGCAGAGTAAAGATCTACCTCCACATCTACGTACAGATCGTCGCCCAGGCGTTTGAACACCGGGTCTTCGGCTATAACGAACGTAATGTACAAGTCGCCCGCAGGTCCTCCGTTGACACCTTCGGCTCCGTAGCCTTTCAGTTTAATAACCTGTCCGTCGGCTACACCGGCAGGGATAGTGATACGTACCTGTTTACCATTTACAGTCAATATCTGCTTATGCGTTTGAGCAGCATCACGAAGGGAAAGATGAAGTTCGGCATTAAAGTCCTGTCCGCGGAATCCCGCAGAACCTTGTCCTCTTCCTCCCCGATGTCCGAACATTGATTCGAAGAAATCGGAAAATCCACTAGCGTTGCCACCGGAAAATCCTTCTCCATCGGAACTATACCAATAGGTTCCGTTACCGTCGGAGAAACCCTGACCCGCACCGCCGAATCCGCCGAAACCTCCTGCACCGCCAAAGCCTCCGGCTTGTTGCTGTGCACGTTTCTGCGCTTCGAATTCATCGGCATGCTTCCAATGTTCTCCGTACTCATCATACTTTTTACGTTTCTCGGGGTCACTCAGTACTTCATTGGCTTCGTTGATTTCCTGAAATTTATCCTTTGCACTAGGGTCATTAGGATTCAAATCAGGGTGATATTTCCGGGCCAACTTACGAAAAGCCTTTTTGATATCATCCTGAGAAGCACTTTTGTCTACTCCAAGAATCTTGTAATAATCTATATAGGCCATGTTTTATGAATTTAATCGTTCATACATCATACGGCAAATAACACGCCAATCCCATTTTTGGATGCAAAAATTAACAAGGATTAATACCTAATACTTAATACTTGATATTCCTCTTTTCCAGCATCTGGAAGTCTTGCTTCTTCATGCCCAAATCATCCAACGGACGGGGATCATTGTGATCGTTCAGATAAACCCTCGGTTTCAGGACGTAGTGCGAAGCCGTCACAGCCTGCGAATCATCCCGGTAAGGAGTTTCTATTCCGCCTAAAGACAGCATGGTCGGGAAGAAAGAGCTGCTGGAAGAAACATTCTTATCCTTATTTTCAATAGCGGTATTCCAACGTTCGGGATACGTTTCGCGGTAATCATCGGACATCCAAATCAGGAATGGCACATGAAGCTGATAATAAGAAGGTACGGGAGAAGCGTGGAGGAACAGATGACGGGAATCGTCGAAAATGTCCTCTCCATGATCGGAAGTGTAGAGCATGGCGGCATCTACCTGCTGTTTTTCCAACATACGGATAAGTCGTGACAGAAAATCATCCGTGTAACGAATAGAGTTGTCATAGGCATTCACCAGGTTATCCCGGTATTTTCTCTCTGCTTCCATCGGATAATCGGGCGTAAAGAAAGCATCTTCCGACGGGTAACGTTCGCGATAGTTAAAGTGGGAACCGTAGGTGTGAAGTACGATGAATTGTTTCGTTGCACCTTTCGCCAGTTCCTCCTCCACCAATTTCAGAAGTTCGTCGTCAGAAGGATTATAGGTAGAACTGACCGAATCTTCTTTTATAAAATCATACGTATCGGCTTCCATTCCGAAGAAGTCGATAAATGAATGATTGTAACGTTGGTTGGAGAAAAAAGCCGTCCGGAATCCTGCCTCTTTGAAAGCGGTGATGATTCCTTTTTGATGGTAGATAGAGTCGTAGTTGCAGGCAGTAGCATCCGACATCAGCATGGGGACACTTTTATGTGTCGTATTCGACTCTGTCAACACTTTTGGGAAAGCAATCAGCCCCGTTTGCCGGGATAAGAGCGGGTTCGTTTCACGTTCGTAACCATACAATTGCCAGTTTAGGGCACGAGAGGTTTCTCCTATGACCATTACATATACTTCCCGTTTTCCCTCCGGATGAGTAGGCCGGGCATGGAAAGTAAAGTCTTTGGATGTACGGTGGTAATCCTGTGTCAGAGCTGTTCTTTGAAAGGCAAGACCTACGTTGTAGCATACGTTTAGCGGGTATAAATCAGATTTCAACTCATATCCCGAATCCTGCACATAGGCTCCGACAAGACTAAGGAGGGAGATTCCAAAGACCAGGAAGGCTCTCTTCCGTTCCCTGCGAATGAACTCTACCGTAAGTTTCCGTTTACGTATAATTGAAATCGTCCCTAATATCAGGGCAGGTACATAGAGTATGATTACAGCAATAATGGCAGGTGTGAGATTATCGAGCAGTTCCAATGCCTCACTCGAATTGGTGGTGACCAGATTCAAAAACATATCGACAGCGATAATGGACTGGCCGAATAAATAAAGCAACACGATCTGAAAGGCTCCGAAGAACAGGAACAGGAATAAAATCCACAGCATCTTGCCGCAATTCCTCGACAAAGTCATCAACAGGTAATAGCAACCGAAAGGTAACAACACATTGGCGACTTTTGCCATAAATGGTAAAGGTTCTGTAAAACAGAGTACCATATTAGGTACTATCAAGATAAACAGGAACAGATAAAACAGATGTTCCTGATTTTCCAACCAATTCTTTATATTTTTAAAAAGCTTCATTGATGTTAAAAATAAATCCGGTCTGGTGTTTGCCAAACCCTAAATCCAAACGTACATTTACTCTCTTCTTAAATTCCCAACGATACCCGAAGCCATAATTAGGCAGAATGTGTTTCGGGGTGAACTCGGAAAGTCGTGGAAAAATCGTTCCCGCTCCTACCCATACAGCTACTCCATTCCGTTTCCAGACGTGTTGCCGGAGTTCTATTTGCGCGTCCATTGCTCCCTTGTCCCGATAGCGTCCTTCGTAATATCCGCGCATGGAGTAAGAACTTCCCAACGTTGCCATCAATCCCCAAGGGGTATCGCCATAGGTAAGCAATGTGTGGAATTGCCCTGCCAGCACTCCACCTTTCCATACCGGCTGATAATAACTGGTAGTCAGTTCTGTACTGCTAAACGCATATTTATTGCTGAGAAAAGCCGGACTGAACCGCTGGTCTATCCGCAAATAATAGCCATGATATGCATTTGTCAGGAAATCACGTGAATCGTAAAGGAGGGAAAGTCCCAGGCTGGTATTAGTGGTTCGCGCGGCCATTCCTTCCCATAGTTCCGGTTTCTCAAAGTTCCGTCCGTCGATATAATCGAATACGGCCATCGGGCCGATGTAGAAGTTCTTTGCCAGCCGAAACATAAAATCGACTTTCACCTGTGCCTGAAAACGTTTATAATCGCTTTCGTTATCAGAGTTCGCTCCATTGTCATATCCCCGTCCCCAATACAGACTGGGAAAAGAATAGAAATAGAGATTGTAATTCAAGCGGTATTTATCTTTTGGAAACAGATGATTTCCGCGGACTCCCAACAGATAGAAGCCGACAGTCGACACATCTCCGTAAAGAGAGACATTGGAGGGAGGAAGAAGCGTATCAATCCGATCGGTTCGATATAGTCCGGCTGCCACCAGTCCGAGTCCGAACTTGGTGTCACTGGAATAATGTGGGCCGCCTATCACACTGAAATCAAACTTTTTATTCTTTTTTTCCTTATTGGCGTCATTGAAGTAATCAAGAAACTTTTTAAAGAAACTGCGCTTTGCCGGAATGGAATCTTCCATGGTTGCAGATATAGAATCCTCCGGCAGTTCAATTTTAGTAGAATGCAGCTGTGCGCCCAACGGGGTTTGTGTCAACAACAAAAGCGCGAATATGATTAGCCTGTTCTGTCTAGTATTCATAATCATAAGAAGTAGAAAACTTTGCGGACAAAGTTAGTTTCAAACTTCCTATAAAAACAGATATTCAGGCGCTTTTGTTGTTCCGGATTTCCTTTTTAACGTTTTAAAAGTCTTATAAACTCGTCTACATCCTCCTCTGTGGTATCAAAAGAAGTCACCAGACGGATTTCATTCTTCTCTTCGTTCCAAAAATAAAAGAAGTAAGACTCCAGCATCCGGTCGATAACCGGGCGGGGCATGGTGAGGAATAACTGGTTACTTTCGGCTCTTTGAGTGAAAGTTACTTCGGGCAGTTTCTTCAATTCAGCGTAAAGTTTGGTAGCCATTGCATTGGCATGGTTGGCATTCTTCAGCCAGAGGTCGTCTGTGAGGTATGCCGTAAACTGGCAAGAGAGGTAACGCATCTTCGACGCTAGTTGGGCGGATTGTTTACGGATGAAGCGGGCTTCCGATTGCAAGTCTTTATTAAATACAATCACGCACTCTCCCATCATCAGTCCGTTCTTCGTTCCGCCAAAACTAAGAATATCGACTCCGCAGTCTACTGTCAGTTCTTTTAAGGAAAGATTCAAAGCGGCACAGGCGTTGGCTATTCTGGCTCCGTCCATGTGTACATACATACCATTCAGATGGGCAAAGTCTGTCAGACGTTTCAATTCTTCGGGAGTATAGATGGTGCCAAGTTCGGTACATTGGGAAATATAGAGAGCTCTGGGTTGCGAATGGTGCTGATCGCCGAAACCATGCAGATAGGGTTGCATCAATTCCGGGGTAAGCTTACCGTCGGGAGTAGCAATCGGACGAATCTGACAACCTGTCATTTTCACAGGAGAGCCGCATTCATCTACATAGATATGAGCCGTTTCCGCACAAAAGATGGAATGATACGGACGGGTCATCAACTGCAATGCTACCACGTTGCTACCTGTTCCGTTAAATACAAACAAGGGGACACAGTTGGGCGTAAAGGTTTCCTTTATTTTCGCTACGGCTTCTTCTGTCCATTTATCATCGCCATATCCTAAAGAATGGTCTATATTAGCCCGGTTCAATGCTTCCATTACCAACGGATGCACACCGGAATTATTGTCGGAGGCAAAACTTCTCATTGTTTCTTACATTTTAATTCGTGATGCAAAGTAACAGAATTATTTCCGGAAATCCATTGAAAGGAAGATACATAAAGCAGAAAAAGGATAAAAAACGAGAATCTCCGAAGTGCTGACTATGCTGTCATTCCTCCGGAGATTCTTCTGTTCTCGTTAAAGCGTCAAACTCTTTCAGCCAATATAAACATTCACACAGAGATATACATAAAGCTCTTCATCGCACTGATCGAACTCTATTTTGCTCTCTCTTGACAACCACCCCAAAGCGGCACCCAGCTCTTTATCTTTCAGCCCGGATTTTCTCTTCAAAAGTCCATAGCTCCACTTCTCATTATTGCTAAGCAGTTGCCAAACCTTACCGGCATTCACACCGATTTCATTTCTGTTCATTTTTCTAGAGTAATTAAGAGGTTTAATACATTAGGTTAAGATTTCGCCTATAAAGATAACAAAAGGATATTGCAATTGTTTATACATCTTTACTAAAAAGTTGTTACAGAATTAATTTTAACATAAAAGCGGTGATATGTCCCGACACAAAGGCGTTATTAGCATATGTTAAATTAGAACTTTTCTTTGCAGCCATCTGTTATTACATAAAAATCAATCCTAAACCAATTACAGCTATGGCAAAAAAAATAGCAGAACAGTTGATAGATACTCTGGTAAAATCCGGAGTTGAACGCATCTACGCCGTAACAGGCGACAGTCTGAATGAAGTAAACGAAGCAGTCAGAAAAAACGATCAAATAAAATGGATACATGTGCGCCACGAAGAAACAGGGGCGTATGCCGCTGCGGCAGAAGCACAACTGACCGGTCGCCCGGGATGCTGCGCGGGAAGTAGCGGGCCGGGACATGTTCATCTGATTAACGGCTTGTATGACGCACACCGATCCGGCGCACCGGTAATCGCCATCGCCTCTACAATTCCTACCGGAGAGTTCGGTACGGAATATTTTCAGGAGACGAATACCATCAAACTTTTTAACGATTGCAGTTATTATAATGAAGTAGCCACTACTCCCACACAATTTCCACGTATGCTCCAGTCGGCCATACAAACGGCTGTCACCCGCAAAGGGGTGTCCGTTATCGGGCTTCCGGGTGACTTGGCAAAGGCTTCTGCCGTTACCGTCGACTCGTCGGTTATCAACTATCCTGCCCCACCGGAAGTTTGTCCGTCGGAAGAAGATCTGGCTCAATTAGCTGACATGTTGAACAAACATACACGTATCACTCTTTTCTGCGGCATCGGTTGCCGGGGAGCTCACGAGGAAGTGATCGCGCTTTCCGAGAAGCTGAATGCTCCGGTGGTATATACTTTCAAAGGAAAGATGGAGGTGCAATATGAAAATCCGTATGAAGTGGGTATGACCGGATTGTTGGGAATGCCGTCAGGCTATTACAGTATGCATGAAGCCGAAGTGCTTCTCATGCTCGGCACAGACTTTCCTTATTCCGCTTTCCTGCCGGATGACATCAAGATAGCACAGATTGATATAAAGCCCGAACGTCTGGGACGTCGTGCAAAGGTAGATATCGGACTTTGCGGTGATGTTAAACTGAGCATCCAAAGTCTATTGCGTATGCTGAATCCGAAGACAGATGATTCGTTCCTGTTGAAACAACTCAAAAGATATGAAGGCGTAAAGAAGGATCTGGCTGCTTACACGGAAGATAAAGGCGATGTAAATAAGATTCATCCCGAATATGTGATGTCCGAAATAGACAAACTAAGTTCGGACGATGCTGTGTTCACAGTAGATACGGGAATGACTTGTGTGTGGGGAGCACGTTATCTGCAAGCGACAGGCAAACGCCACATGCTGGGTTCTTTCAATCATGGTTCTATGGCAAATGCTTTGCCGCAAGCCATCGGTGCCGCACTAGCTTATCCGGATCGCCAGGTAGTGGCGCTTTGCGGAGATGGTGGCTTGTCTATGACTTTAGGAGACTTGGAAACCGTTGTACAATATAAGTTACCAATTAAAATTATCGTATTCAACAACCGTTCATTGGGAATGGTGAAGTTGGAAATGGAAGTGGACGGATTGCCGGACTGGCAGACAAATATGTTGAATCCAGACTTTGCTCAAGTGGCCGAAGCAATGGGAATGACCGGATTTAATGTCAGTGATCCGGAAGAAGTGTTGACTACCTTACTGAATGCATTTGAGTTGGACGGTCCGGTACTTGTTAATATCATGACTGATCCGAACGCACTGGCCATGCCTCCCAAAATTGAATTCGGTCAAATGGTGGGCTTTGCACAATCAATGTATAAGTTGTTAATCAACGGTCGTTCACAAGAAGTAATTGATACGATCAATTCTAACTTTAAGCATATACGGGAGGTATTTTAAGTTATTCTATTTTGAATATTTTCATAACCTCTCTCAAGGTATGACCTACTATTATTGTCAATTTCAATAAGGTAAGTCATACCTTTTTATAGTCTATCTTGAGGTGATAATCATTTTATTTTCTTATGTTTGTAATCATCAAAAAGCAAAAACACATGGAAAAGACCGACTCTTCGCCTTTATCCCGACAAGCGCTGTACGCAGATAAAAAACAATGGAATCAATTCCTTTCTATTTTTTTATTGGCAGTGGGCGTTGGTTTTACAGTGGCAGGAATTATCTTCTTCTTTGCCTACAACTGGGAGGAATTACCCAAATTTGCAAAGTTAGGAATAGTAGAAGTGTTATTAGTAGCTTCTGTCCTGCTCGCTACATTCACGCATTGGAATAAGCTCGTCAAACAAATTCTCCTGACCGGAGCTACATTCCTGATAGGCACGCTTTTAGCTGTCTTCGGACAAATCTACCAAACGGGAGCCGATGCTTACGATCTTTTCCTGGGATGGACTCTCTTCACTATTCTCTGGGCGGTTGCTATCCGTTTCGCTCCGTTATGGCTGACGTTCATCGGATTACTTTGTACTACGATATGGTTGTACAATATACAGATTGCCAGTGCCAACTCCTGGGAAATGACTTTGCTGGCCAATGCAGTAACCTGGATATGTGCCTTAACAACGATCATCACAGAATGGATGAGTGTAAAAGGTCATTTGGACAGCAACAATCGCTGGTTTGTCAGTCTTCTTTCACTGGCTACTATTATACATACCAGTTTTCTGTTAATGATGGCAATCTGCGAAGAGAATGCCATATTGTCTGTTCCTCTCATAAGCACCCTCCTTTTATTCTCTGCGGGACTTTGGTATGGATGGAAAGTAAAAAGCCTGTTCTATCTGGCTATCATTCCGTTTGCTGCGTTAATGATTCTATTGACTACATTCATATCACAAAGCGGTCTTAGGGATGTTCAGATATTCTTCTACGGAGGGGTTATTGTCATCACCGGAACAACTTTACTCATTTACATCATTCTTCATCTAAAAAAGCAATGGCATGACACAGAAGCATAGCCTCACCATTCAAGCCGTATCTATTATCGGAGGAATCCTGACGGCTATTTTCTTTCTGGGATTTCTGGCACTTGCCAGAATCCTCCGCTCCGATATTTCTTGCCTGATTGTAGGAAGTATATTAATTCTCACTACCCTAACAATCAGCCGCATGGTGATCCGGTCTTTTCTGGATGCAATGAACATCACTTTATACATAGCCGGGTGTGTATTGATTGGTTTTGGTATAAATGCCAGCATTAATATCCTCTTCACTACACTTATGGGAATCAGTATTCTCACATTCTTGTTATCAAGAGGGTTTATCCTCCCCTTTCTTTCAGTCATTCTGTTTAATATATCTTTCTTCGGAGAAGCCGCCCATGTCTTTTCTTCGTTTTATCCCTTGCAAATAGCTGTAGTTCCTATCCTTGCACTATTTCTATTTGCCAACATCTTTGAAACTAAGTTGTTTGAATGTATAGGAACAGAGAATTACTTTTCCAAATACAAACCATTTCATTTCGGATTATTCATATCCGGTATCGTCTCACTGGGAGGATTATCAATCAATTATCTGATATCAGAAACAAATAGCTGGCTTGTATCCTGCATACTGTCTGTTTGTATATGGATCGGTATTCTTATAATGGTTCAACGAATCATGCAGGTCATGAAAGTGGATCATCCGGTGAACCAGATTGGTATCTATATTCTTTGTATTGTTATCTGTCTGCCTACCGTGTTTGCTCCTTATTTATCCGGCAGTTTGTTGCTGATTCTAATATGTTTCCATTATGGCTACAAAGCGGAGTGTGCTGCCTCGCTTCTTCTTTTTATCTATGCCGTTTCCAAATACTATTATGATCTGAATTTAAGCCTGCTCACCAAATCCATGACACTTTTCTTCATCGGAATTGCATGTATTACAGCCTGGTATTTCTTCACTCAAAAAAGAACAAGACATGAAAAAGTATAGCCGAATATTGATTATTGCAAACCTGATACTGCTACTGGGATATTTCAACTGGTCGGTTTATAAAAAAGAGCAAACTTTGAAAGACGGACAGTTGATTTTGTTACAGCTAGCTCCCGTCGATCCCCGCTCTCTTATGCAAGGAGACTATATGAGGCTTAGCTACAAAGAAGCTTCATCAGATCTGCTAGACCAACAAACTGCCATACGCGGTTATGCCATACTTCAAATTGACAGTAATCAAGTAGGAAAAATAGTGCGGCTGCAAAACGCTTTAGAGCCTGTAAACGACAATGAGCTAGTCATCAAATATAAAATAGTGCGTCACCGGATCTTCCTCGGTGCCGAGTCTTTCTTCTTTGAAGAGGGACAAGATACTCTTTATCAAAAAGCCGTATATGCCGGGCTGAAAGTGGATGGTAAAGGACAAAGCCTGCTCGTAGGACTGTATGACGAGAATTTCCATTATATTCAATCCGATAAATAAATAATAATGAAAAAGCCCGGACTTTCGCAAGCCCGGACTTTCTATATTCTCAAAACATCTCCTTAATCTATAGGGAAATAAGGGACTAGCAAATTGGTTTCTAGTGCAAATAAGGAGATGTTATGAAATAAAAAAAAGGGATACCTGTGGGAAATAAGGGAGGTATCCCTTTCTATAAGAAGAACAGAATTGGAAGGATTGACTTTCACAAGCCAAATCCTTCACTCTGTTTCTTCTCGGCGTATTCTTCACACAAGGTGAAGAAGGGTTTTATTATTCTGAATTTGGAGTAGTTTCAACTGTAATACAATCCTTTGCTTATATAAAGCATTAAGAGGTTTGAAGCAACTCTCCAATTTTTCTTCTTATTCTGCCGGAATAGTTACTGTAATTGTATTCTTTCCTTCATAATTCTTAATTGTACCCCACTTAGATGTAGCTTTTACTTCTACAGTATAAGTTACAGCTTCGTAGAAATGGTGAGATTTACCTTCTGCTGTAAAGGTCACCTTTCCTGTAGCATCATCAAGAGACAGATAAGTTGACGCAGCTGCTTCTTTGAATTCAAAAACAGGAGCTGCCAGACCATAGATATCAAGAGGATTAGTAACTGAATTTGCAAATCCATTGCTTCCTGTTCCTGCTACCACAGCACCATCCTTCCACATAGTCTTACCTGCCAAATCATTCCAAGCAAACCCTGTTGAAACATTATATTCTACAGACTTATCAGATAAAGAAAGAGTCGTTGCAGTCGGAGCAACCCAAGTTCCACTAATATCTTTCACTTCAACAATACCTTCAATCGTATCCTCAACTTTACCATTATAGCTAGCTTTAATAGTAAACTTAACTACAGCAGGTACAGTCTTACCACCAACAGTCATCTTACCAGTATAGAGATCTTTATCAAACGTAAACTTAGCCTCGTTTTCATCATAGCTAACGCCAGCAATGCTATTTTCCGTAATGTTAGTAGTAATTACGAAAGTACCACCTTTAGCCAAAACAGCAGCTTTAACAGCATCAAAGTTGGAGAATATAGTAGCAAGCTTAAATTCGGAAGTAATAGCAGTAGCCGCTGTCTCAGAATCTTTTGTCGGAGTAAAGCCTGTACGAGTTTGATCTGAAGACCACATTTCCGACACTCTAGCCAATTTAGCCAAAGTGATAGGCTTAATCTTAACTGGAACATTTACAACAAGCGTATAGCCATCTCCTTCGAACTTAGCTGTTGCGGTATAATCACCAGCAGCTGTATTTTTAGGAATGATTAAAGTCAAGGCATTATTTGCACCATTTTCTAAGCGTATACCTGTTGTAGGAAGAAGTTCAACCAAACTCAAACTTTCATAAGCTGATGGGCGGATATTCACAGCCGGATCGTTATAAATGTCAGCAACATTTAGAACTACTCTCTCCTCTGCAGCAACTGCTGTTTCATTAGTCCAGTCACGTTCTACCAAAGCATACGCATGTGTAAGTTCATCAATAGTACGTGTTACTTTTACAGTTCCTAACTTTTTAGGATTATCAGAACTAGTTTCCAAATAGAAACCTGGAGCCGTTACTTTAGCCATAACATTAGCAGTTTTATCCAAAGAAGCAATCAGACCGGATGTTTTTAGACTAACGCTACCTGCAGTAGAAACTTCAAATAGATTTGCATCTGTTCCAGTCAAGCTATAAGTCGTCGCAAAGATATTCTCTACATTCAGTTCTTCTAATGTTTTTGTAAATGCTGTGCTTCCACTTGCAGTTGTTGTATATGAAACCGTCAAAGTTCCAACTCCTGAATAATCAACCGGTTGGGGAGCATCATAGATAATCTCGCCTGCTTTCTCTGTTGCTACCTCATAATAAGCAGTCTTCAGATAATAACTAGACTGTATCACTGCGATATAATCAGAATTAACATTTGTCGGAGTCAATCCTTCTTTACCTTCCGCATCTTTTGTACTTACAATATTCAAAGATATCGCATGGCTCTTTTCGCTTGAAGTTGTTAATGATACTGTAAGAACACCAGCTTCACAGTTCTTCACTTCTACGGCAAACGGTTCAGCAGCACGAGTCCAGTTACGTTCTTCAGCATTTAACTTGATTTCGTAGTTTTTATTGAAATCCTCCAATGTCATAGCAGCAGAAGCCGGAGAAATACGGAATTGCAATTCTTTTGCATCTGCACTCTTCGCTGCAACAACATAAGAAGATGAGGTTGAAGTTTTCTTAGCATACAAAGTATAGAAATCTACGCTACGATCTATGCTTGTAGGAATATATACTACACTCTGAATCATACCTTTAATAGCAACACCCAGTTTTGCAAGGTCATCTTCTAACGTATCTATACGGCTATTTACAGTCGTCAGTTCTGCTGAAACAATCGCCTTGACTTTTTCACTGAATTCTGCGCTTGCATAAAGACCGGAAAGAGTCGTTTTAAGAGATTTCACCTCTGCAATAACGGCTTCTACACTCTCGAAACCATTTTCTACCGCTTTATCTTCCAATGCTGTTTGATAGTCTTCCAGCGCAGTCAGTTTAGCAAGGATACCAGTTTTATCAGCATTAATAGCAGCATACAATTCTTTAATAACATCTGCTACAGTTGCATCCTCTCCGGCAAGAGCAGCAACTTCCTTCATACTGCCAAAGTCTGCAAGAACCTTTGTTTGAATAGCATCATTTATTGCAGCGGCAATCTCCCCATCTTCTCCCAAAGCTGTGGCAATTTCATCACTGATAAGTCCTGACAGTTTTGCAGATTCAACGTAGTTCTTCAGCTCTTCTTTTGTAGCGAAATTGACTTTTAAACCATCCAATTCCTCTTTAAGGGCTTCCAGCTTTACAATTCTTGCTGTCAAACCATCAATATCAGACTTTTGAAGTTTCTTCAGTGCTTCTAAATCATTCTTAGCTGTTGCCAAGTCTTTTGTCAGCTGGTCGACCGTTGCCTTATCAGCAGTCTTTGACAATTTGTCCTCCAAATCAGTAATTTTCAGACCCAAATCTTTAATTTGAGAATCCTTATTCTCCAATTTTGTCTTTAAATCAGCCAACTGACTTTCCAAAGCACTTTTAGCCGCATTAATGGCAGTTTGCATGTCTCCCACGCTTACAGGATTGTTTGACTTGATCTGGTCAATTTGTTCCTGTACACTTTTTATGTCATCATCATAGTCCTTACAACCTACATAGGTGACAGTAGAAAGCGCCAACGCCCCGAAGAACATCACTTTTACAAATTTTCTTTTCATAACTACTTAAAAATTACATTAATAATATATTATTAAACACTAAGTTTCAATAATAGCACAACCCGTTACTCTGTAGGTAACGGGAATGAATATCGGTGCAAATATGAGCATATTTCTTAAAACAACCAAACGAAATCACACATTTTTTCTAATAAAGCATTCAAAAGTAGAACTAGAACAAATAAAACACGCGGATTCTTTGTATTAGGGCTTTGTTAACTTCTAAATTTTGCAAAAGATTTCCTTCCCCTCTACTGCCTTTCAGAAGCAGGGGTAAAAAAGTTTCATCACATTTGGTATCATTTTTCAGTATCGACTACTCCAGAAGAGCAGGCACAAAGGTTTCTCTGTTACCTACAGAGTAACAGAATAATTTTCAAGCACTTACACCTGTCACTGAACGC